>Ga0302245_1000016_pt1 | contig 250293 bp, 227 predicted proteins | sample AAG_UR_Thr_MG_FD_193512 | JGI IMG/M metagenome (GOLD analysis project Ga0302245, IMG submission 193512) | Enriched activated sludge microbial communities from anaerobic digester in WTTP, New Holstein, Wisconsin, United States - AAG_UR_Thr | ecosystem: Engineered > Bioreactor > Anaerobic >... | reverse complement strand
GGCAGTTTAAAACAATAGATGCCGACAAGTATGAAACTGAAGACGGCAAAATAAAAAAATTATTGAAAATATTTAACGCCAATCAGGATATGCTTACGGATAGCAATAAATGGCAGATAATTGAATCTGTAATAAGTTTTTATAGGAATGATTTCTTAAAAACAATCGGAATGCTATGCAGTTTTATAGCCGCTGACAAATATTTTGACGGAAAATTGTCGGAAAGATTGACATTGTTGTTGAGAGAAAAGAACTTTTCGGTTGATGAAAAAAACAGCATTATAAGAATTCTTAAAAAGTATTACAAGAAAACCAAAAGCGTTAAATATAAAAATATATTTTTAAATGAAATTGAAATATTGCAAAATAAAGTTATTTTAAAATCAAAACCCAGAGCGATTATGGCATCACTGACTACAAAATGTAATTTGAAATGCGTAATGTGTAATGTGATAGACCATAAAACCGATAAGATAAGAGAAATAGAAACTAAATTTTACGATTTTGTTGTTGCAAACATGCCGTATTTAGAAGAAGTTGTATGGCAGGGCGGAGAAGTTTTTTTATATGATAAGTTTAATTACTTGTCAGAATTGGCTTATAAACATAATGTGAAACAAAAAATTATTACTAATGCTTTATTGCTGAATGAAGATTTAATTAATAAAATTAATAAATATAAAGTAAACCTTCAAGTTTCAGTAGACGCCGTTGATAAAAAAACTTATGAAGAAATAAGAGTGGGAGCAAAATTTGAAAATTTATTAAAAAAAATAGAACTTTTAAAAAATCATAGGAATAAAAGGAATACAGCCATTTATAGTATTGAAACTGTGGTAATCTCTAAGAATTTCCAACAATTGGAAGATTTAGTTAAATTTGCAATATTCTATAAGTTTGAATTAATATCTTTTTTAAAATATATCGTTTATGAAAAAAATGATTTGCAGCTGTCAAGAGAACAAACGGCCGAAGTTGCAAATACAATCATTGCATTAAGAAAAAAATATCAAAATATATCTATAAAAACAAATATTGATCTTGATTACGGTTGTAAATATAATGATAAAAATATTTTAATTTCGAATAATAATCTGATGAAATACAAAAAAAATGAAATTTTTAAAAAAGAAACGCAAGAACAAAAATGTAATGATTTATTTTGTATATCTCCATGGACAAGAATTTATTTGGATTTTAAACAATATATAAGAATTACATGTTTATCAAACCAAATAAATGTTAAAAAATATAAATATGACGAAATTTGGAATTGTTCTGAAATGGTTGAATATAGAAAAAAAATAGTTAATAATGATTTATCAAATTGCAATGCTTTATGCAGAGGGTGCGGCGAATATACAGAAAGGGCAAAAATAGGACTATTTTAACAGAGGTTAAAATATTAATGGCAGATAAATTAAAGGCTAATGAACAAATGAACAAACACAGTGTAACTTCATTGTTGGAAATTGTGAAAAAATACAGACATTCCGGCAAGTATTCAGAAGCGGAAAAGTTAATCAATGAATATAAATATTTATTGCAGAACAGTCCGGAACTTAATTTTGAACTTGCAAATATTTATGTTGGTCTTGATAAAATTGAAAAAGCAGTAGAAATATTTGAAAAACTGCTTCAAGACCGTAATTTTGATATTATATGTACTGTTAAAGAATTGATTAAATTATATAATAGAAAAGGAGAACATTCAAAAGCGGTAGATTGCATTAATATTGCTGCAGAAAAAAATCAATATAATTTTTCTTTATTAATTGAAAAATTTATTCAACAAAGATTAATACCCGACGGTCAATCGGCGTTTGAAACTTTACAAAATGTAAAGAAAATAAAAAATAATGAAACTGAAGAATTTATTAAAAAGATTGAGTCAGTTGAAAATTCAAGGCAGCTTATAGCTCCTTACAGAGTTTTTTTTACATGGGGCATGCATTATCAATGTAATTACAGTTGCGCTTATTGTTATGCTCCAAAACCGCATGATATTACATTTAATAATAATAAAAATAATAAGGCTTTTTACCCGTCAACGCAACAATTGCTTGACAGTTGGAAATTTGTTTTTGATAAATATGGAATGTCACGAATAAGATTAGACGGCGGCGAACCTACAATATATCCGAATTTTTATTGTATTTTAAAAGAATTATTGAAAATGCACAGATTACAAATTAATACAAATCTGTCATTTGATGTTGAAAAATTTTGTGACAATTCCGATCCGGCAAAAGTAAGAATCGATGCGAGTTTACACTGTGAATACACAAAATTGGATGATTTTGTAAAAAAACTGGAGTATTTGAAAAAATACGGATACAAAATGGTTGTTTCATATGTAGCTTATCCTGATTTTATAAATAATATTCCGTTGGCAAAAAAAATTATACAAAATGAGATGAATATTCCATTTATAGTTCATCCATATTCAGGTTTTTATAACGATAAACAGTATCCGGCTTCATATAATGAAAATGAGAAAAGCATTATTTATGATGCGGACTATAAAAGTATTACTGAATTATCATGGAGAGCGGAAAGAAAAGGCAACTATAAGAACAATGCAGAAAAAAACAAGTATATAAAATTAACGGAACTTCAAATTGAAGAAAATGAACTTGCAAAACGGATAAAACAAACAGAAAATAAAAAGAATAAAGAGTTTAAATTATGCGAAATGGGAAGAATGTATGCAAGGATTTATCCTAATGGAAATGTTTACAGATGTTGCGCTTATGACGGGAACACGTATTTAGGCAATTTATTTGATAAAACAATTAAATTATTGGAAAAAGCCGAGAAATGTTATGATATAAAAGACTGCCGTTGTTGGAGATGTATGGTTCCCGGAGAAGAAAGCAGATGGCTTAATACATGGATGGATGATTGGGAAATTTCAATTTAGAGGTTTTACATGAAAAATATTTTGGAACAGGCGTATCAATTGCAGTATAATAAACATTTTCAAGAATCTACGGAAATGTTTAAAAAAGTGCTTGTAAATAAAGATTATTATCCGATTGCTATTTTTGAAATCGGCAAAAATTATAAAATGGCTAATAATCCTTTAAAAGCAATTGATTGCTTTGCAGAACTTATTAATTACGATAACACAAATGAAAATGCGGTAAAAGAATTGGCTCAAACCGCCTGTTTATCAAAAAATTATGATAAAGCCGAGTCAGTTTTAAAAAATTTAATAACAAAAATAAACAATGAAAGATATCTAATAGAATATATAAATATCTTATTTTCAAAAAATGATATTCAGTCGGCGGATGTATATATACAAAAGGCGTTAAACTTAAATAAAAACAGCATTGAAATTAAGTTTTTGCAGGCAAAATTGTTCAGAAACAATCAATATTTTACAAAAGCAATAAATATATATAACAATATTTTAGAAAAAACAGATGATAAAGAAAGCATTTATATTGAATTAGCCGAGATATATTTTTTAAAGGGACAATATGAAGAAGCGATAAAATATTTTGAAATGGCGGCCGATAAGAAGAAAGATAAATATATATATTTAAAACTGGTTGAATTGTATTATCTCACAAAACAGAATGAAAAATCCGATGATGCCGGAAAAAAAGCTTTGGCGTTAACTCCGCCGAATCAGTTTGATCAGGATACCATATTAAATGAAATTGAAATATTGCAGAGAAAGACAGTTCTAAAATCAAAAATGAAAAGATTATGGGTTACTGTTACGTCAAGATGCAATATAAGGTGTAAAACCTGCGGTTTATGGCACAATAAATGGGATTTGCCTTATAAAACCGCAAAAGAAGTGATGGATAACTATCCGTATTTGGAAAGACTTGTCTGGTTGGGCGGTGAAGTTTTTTTATATAAACATTTTGAAGAAATGTTTGATGAAGCGGGGAAGTGGAATAATCTAAAACAGCAAGTCATTACAAACGGAGTTGCGTTAAATAAAAAATGGATTGAAAAAATAATAAATACGCAAAATTCCGAACTTACATTTTCAATTGACGGGACGACAAAAGAAGTTTATGAAGAAATAAGGCAAGGTTCAAATTTTGAAAAATTGCTTGAAAATGTAAGATATACAATGAAAATGAAAAAACAATTCGGAGTAAAAAAAGATATAAGAATGAATGCCGTCATAATGAAGACGAATTACAGGCAGATTTATGATTTGCTTGAATTTGCGAAAAACGAAGGATTTAACCAAATATCCTTTATGGCGTTGCACTTTGATACCGCTCCGAATGAAAATATATTTTACGGCGAAACAAAAGATACGGAAGCTCTTAAATATGTTTATAAAGCGATACCGGTTTTAAAACAGAAAGCAAAAGAATATAATATAGATTTAGATTTGTTATTGCCATGCGGTGATGAAAGTTTTGATGAAATTGTATCTCAAAAAAATGAACAAGTCGCTGAAAAAAATTGCGAAACTGAAATCGCGGAGAAAATCCGTGATAATAATGCAATAAATGCGGAACCTAAAGATGTAATAGCGCCGGTAAACAGAGTATGTTGTAAAATGCCGTGGAATTATATGATGATATGCGACGAAGGCAATGTTATTTTAACGGGCTCTTGCGTGAGAAGCATAGGGAATATATACAACAATTCTATAGACGAAATATGGAACAGCGAAATTTCGCAGGAATATAGACAAAGAATGATTGATAAAAAATTTACCGAGGACAGTTGCAGAACGGAGTGTACAGGAAGATGGTAGAAATTACAAAAGAAATTATTATTGAGAATGCAAAACAAAATATAGCTGCCGGCAAATACGATATAGCTCTTGATATGCTTTCGCCGATATTAAGCACCGACGATTTAGCCGTTTCATTTGAATATGCAAAAATTTTATACTTTTTAAAAGAACATAATAAAGCGATAGAATTATTGAAAGAACTGAATAATAAATATCCGAATGATAATAATGTATTGGATATTTTATCAAAGTCTTACAAAGAAACCGGCAGAATAGAAGAATTTATTAATCTTTTGGAAAAATCTTTAAATGAAACAAATATTGAATTTTGCCTGGAATTGGCAAATGAATATTATTTGGAAAAAAATTATGAAACAGCGGCCAAATTTTACGGTAAATATTTGACTTCTAAAAAAAATGAAATATCTGTTGCTGCCAGACTTGCCCAGATATACAATTTTGTCGGTAAAAAAGCGGCAGCGACAGAGCTTAGTAAAGAATATTTAAATAATGAAGATGTTAAAAATGACAGATTTCTGTCAAATTTATTTTTAAATGAATTTGAAATAGCAATGGAAAAAACAATTTTAAAATCACAGCCTCGTATTATGTTAGTTTCACTGACAAACAGATGTAACTTGAAATGTCCGATGTGCGCAACAAGAGAAGAATCAAATTGCTGGGATATACCTGAAAAATTTAAAAAATATATAATAAAAAATTTGCCTAATTTAGAACTTATTACGTGGCAGGGCGGAGAAGTATTTTTATACAAAGGTTTTGAAGAATTGTTTTTAGAAGCCGCTAAGAATAAATATTTAAAGCAAATTATTATAACCAACGGTTTGTTATTGAGCGAACATTGGATAAATTTGTTGATTAAAGCAAGCTATTTGGATCTTACGATATCGGTAGACAGCATAGAAAAAGACACTTATGAAAAAATGAGACTCGGAGCGAAATTTGAAGTCTTACTTGATAACTTAACGCATTTAAAATCAGCAAGACAGCAATATAAACCTAATATAACTTTGACGATGCGGATAACTGTTTCTGACGAAAATGTTTATTCTTTGAAAAAAATGATGGATTTTGCAAAAGAATATCAGTTTGATATTGTTATTTTATCTCCTTTGGATATAGAACAACACAGCTTTACAAAATATAACTACTTTAATAAAACAAAAGAAGAACTTGAAGCGTTACAGAATTTAAAAATTGAAGTTTTGGCAAAAGCCGAAAAGAATAACATAAAAGTTATTGATTTGCTGCCGGATATAACACCTATATTGGATAGTTTTAATGTTAAATGCGATAATAATGCTGCGGATAATAATAATTGCGATAAAACCGATTCTTTCAATACGGAAGAAATTAAAGAATGCGAAACGGAATATTTTAAAGTTCCTTTCTGTTTACGCCCTTGGAGACAGCTTGCCACGACCGTGCACGGCAAAATAAGACCGGAATGTTTGTGTTTAAAAAATGTTGATTTTGTTTACCAATGCGAAAACTTTGATGATATTTGGAACGGAGAGAGTATGCAGGAATACAGAAGAAAATTGATAAATTCAGATAAGTCATGGTGTTGTAAGGAATGTATAAATAATACAGTTTCGGATGAACATAAAAAATTTGTTTGCGTATAAAATAATAAAATATGAATAAAGTTAAAAATAATTTAGATTTAAATACCCAAGAGATTAAAGATAAAAAAATTGTTTTGCAATCTTATCCGCAAAGATTGATCGTCACTTTGTCTACAAAGTGTAATTCCAGATGCATTATGTGCGAAGTTGTCAAAAAACCGTGGGATATACCGTTGAGAGTCGTTGATGAAATAAAATTTTTGCTTCCTTTTATGACCAGCGTAAACTGGCAGGGCGGCGAAGTTTTGATTCTTGATTATTTTGAAAAACTTTTTATTGAATCTTTAAATAATAAAAATCTTATGCAGACTATAGTTACAAACGGAATGCTTTTAAACGATAAATGGATTGATCTGCTTACGGAAGCAAATATGGAGCTTACGGTTTCTGTTGACGGGTTTGATAAAGAAACATATGAAAAAATCAGATACGGTTCAAAATTTGATATTCTCATAAAAAACCTTGAAAAATTAAACGAAGTGAGAAAGAAGAAAAATTCAAAACTTATTCTGAAAATGCATACGGTTGTTATGCGGTCAAATTATAAAAATCTTGAGCAATTTATTGATTTTGCAAAACAATACGGATTTGATTCTGTTTATATGATGCCTATATACGGCGGCCAGGATATTCCTGAGAATATTTTCATAAAAAATGAAACTGGTATTTTAAAAAATTTATCCTGCCAGCTGCAGAAGATTATTGATAGAAGCGCCGAATACGGAATAAAATTTATGCATTCTCTGCCTATTCATAAGGACGAACCTAAAAAAACGCATGAATCAGGCAGTTTAAATGAAACAAAATGCGAATGTACAAATAAAGCTGACAAGCATGAAGAAAATAAAGATATATTTTGTTATTTGCCGTGGAAACAGTTGAATATTGATCCTGACGGAGATGTAAGACCGGGCTGTTTATGTATGACAAAAGTCGGCTCCGTTATGGAAAATTCGATACTTGATATATGGAACAGTCAAAAAATACAGGAATACCGCGATAAAATTTTAAGAGGTAATCTTAATATATGCAGCGCCGAATGCGCAAATGGCAATGTTCCCGAAAATATGAGGAGAATTTAATGATACGCAACAGAATAGAAGAGGCAAAAAAATTAATAAACGAGAACAAATTAAAAGAAGCCGAGAAAATACTGGAAAGTATAAACGATAAGTACGCTGTTTTTGAACTTGCGAAAATAAAAATAATACAGGGCAATGACCATGAAGCTGAAAAAATGTATAAAAAAGTTTTGGCAAACGATTCTAACATGCATGAAGCTGATTTGGAACTGGCAAGGATTTACCACAGACAGAGACGCAACGAACTTGCTATGGAATATTACGGGAAATTTACGGATAAAATAAAAAATGATGTTTCAGTATTTAAAGAAATAGGCAGGCTTCACGAAGCTATGGGAGATTTGGACAGCGCTTTGGCTAGTATAGATAAGGCTTACCAGCTTGCAAAAGACGATATAATGACAAATTTTGAACTCGGTATTGCATACAGAGAAGCCGGTAAGGATAAAGAATCGTCGGATATATTTAAAAAAATGCTCCAAGACAGCAGAATAAAAAATGACAAATATCTTAATAATAAGGCTCTTAATGAATATGAAATATCAATGAGAAAAGAAATTTTGGAATCAAAACCGAGGGCCATGATCGGAATGATAATGAATAAGTGCAATATAAGCTGCAGAATATGCGATATATGGCGCGAAGGCGTATGGCAGGAGCCTGACAGGATATTAAAAGAAATAGTTGAACTGCTTCCTTATATGGAAGATATATGCTGGCAGGGCGGCGAAGTGTTTTTAATGAAAGGTTTTAATGAAATGCTGTCTGAGGGAGTAAAGTGTAAGAATCTAAACCAGGTAATTTTTACTAACGGACTTTTATTAAATGAAAAAAATCTTGAAATTATAGCTAAAGGCAACGTTGAACTTGTGTTGTCAATAGACGGAGCGACAAAAGAAAGTTATGAATACATAAGACGCGGAGCAAGTTTTGAAAAATTGTGTAATGTTTTGGAACTCATAAAAGAAGTAAGAAAAACAACGGGAGCAAAAATTAACACATATTATAATCCTGTTATATGCAGGACCAATTACAAAGAAATTGAAGAAATGGTTGAATTTGCAAAAAAATATGAATTTACGGCGATTACATTAAATCCTATAAGAGGTTATCCCGAAGAAAATATTTTTCAGCCTATAGATGAACAAGCCTTTGATTTTATGAGGAAAGTTATTCCTTTAGCCGAGACGAAGGCTAAAGAATACGGAATAAGATTTAACAATTGGATGCCGGTGGACTGCGGATGCAAAGAAATTAATTTTAAACATGAACTCGTGAATGATTTTATATCAGATAAGAAAAATTCCGATGAACAACCGAAAAAAGAAGAATTAAAAAATGAAGAAAAAAATAAGAAAAATAATAACAGAATGATATGTTATGCCCCCTGGCAGAGGCTTTTGCTGGATAATATGGGACAGACAAGGCCTTACGCCATGTGCACAAAATGGCTTGGCAGCACGGAACATTTTTCTCTTGCGGAATTATGGAACAGTAAAAATATGCAAATATACAGAAAAAAACTGGCGGAAAATGATTTTCATGATTTATGCCAGCCGGAGTGTATTTCAGGACAAATAAGATATAAATTATGCAGACCTGTTGAGGATAAATAGAATAATGAATAGATTTGATGAATTAATTGAAGAAGCAAAAAAAACATCAAATTCAGGCAATTTTATAAAATCTAACGAATTATATAATCAGGCTTTGGCGTGTAAAAATGATTTCTATATTTATTTTGAGATAGGTAAAAATTATTTTTACTTAAATGAATATAATAATTCTGAAAAATATTTTAATTTATATTTGCGGCAAAAAGACAGACAGGACCATATATCATATTATGCTTTTTTATTTCTTGCAAAAATATACAAAATAACCGGTTATTTCAGAAAAGCTCTTTCAATGTGCGAACAAGCAAAACATTGTATGCCTCATGATGAAAAAAAATCGGATGAATTATATAATGAAATAAACGATATAAATTTTTTATTTTATGAGAAAATTCCGAAACAATTAGACAATTCGGTATATGAAAGACTTGAAAAAAAATATACTGAAGCTTTAAATGTCAATAAAAATAATCAGACCGCCATAGTTAATTTGGCGGAATTATATTTAACTGCAAGAAAATATAAAGAAGTAGTTAAACTTGTCGCGGATAAAATAGACAATATACCCGAGAATGAAATATTTTTCAGAAATAAACTTGTAAATTTTTTGGAAACGGCTCAAGGCAGAACCGAACTTACGTCGAAACCTTTAAGACTCGGAATTAATTTATCAAATGCATGCAATCTCAGATGCATAATGTGTTACGTCAAAGATTTTAAATGGGAATTTCCTAAAGAAAAAATAAATGAAATAAAAGAACTTTTTCCGTATTTGGAAAAGATGATGTGGCAGGGCGGCGAAGTTTTTTCATTGGAATATTTTTTTGATTTATTGGCGGAATCCGCAAAATATCCAAATATACAGCAGGGGATAATTACAAACGGACAGCTGCTTAACGAACAAATTATAGATTTATTGGTTGACATGAATTTAGAATTAACCGTTTCTGTTGACGGAGTCAATAAAAAGACATATGAAACCATAAGAAAAAACGCCAGTTTTGAAAAACTTGTCCGAAATATGCAGTATATTTCAGGCGTCAGAAATAAGAATAATAAAAATTTTACATGGGGTATTAATTTTGTTGTTTGCGAACACAATGATGACCAGTTATTGTCGTTATTTGAGATTGCCCGCAGATATAATGCCGATTTTTTTTGCATTATGCCGCTGCGATACGGGGTAATGACTGAAATATATGATAATAATTCAGTTACAAAACAAATTAATGAAATTAAGAAGAAAAGCGCGGAATATAATATACAAGTTGAAAACAGAGTGATTTTACTGGAAGATGCTTTAGTCAAAGATATTCCGCTAAAAGTTGATATAAATGAATGGATTGGTTTTGAAAAACAAAATATTACAGCCAAGAATAAAAAAACAAGATTGGAATACACGCTTGAAATGCCAAATCAACGCAGAATGGATCAGATCGGCGCCCGTGATATAGATCAAAAAAAATATAATTTTAATAATTTAATATGTCATATACCTTGGCAGCAGTTAATACTTGATTATGACGGTACTTTTTGGCCGGATTGTCAGTGCAGATGCGATAAAAATAATAATATTATTAACTTTAAAGAAAATATTTCGTTAACCGATATTTGGAACTCAAAAGAAATGATTGCTTACAGAGATATAATAACAAAAGATTTGTATAAAACTTTATGCAAGGATCATTGCCGGGACGGAAAGATATGCGACAATTATTTCAGTATAGATGATATGATAATGAATGCCCAAAAATCAAAGGATACAAAAAATATAATGCTGGATATTTTGTATTTTATTAAAAATTTTTGCAACGATAAACAAAAAGATCTTTATTTTGACCGTATGTATGACCTAAATATACAGGATGAAAGATTTTTGTTCCAATATGCCCGTCATCTTATATCTTCAAACAGATTTGACAGATTGCTGCAATTAATTGAAAAATCCAACAAATTTCCGGTTTCAAATTTTGATTTTGTCAATGTTATAACGGATGAATACGCAGTTATACACGGATATGAAAAAGCCTTAAATTTGCTTTTTGATTTGAGCATAAAAGATGACCAAGCACTGAATAAAGTTATATTTTTTATTAACGGTATTCACAGCTATGAAAAAAGACAAACATATTACAAAAAATTATTTGATGCCGGTATGAAAGCAGAAAATTCAGATTTGCAATTACCTGATCTTGCCGGCGAAAGCCGGCAAGATAGCGGTAAAGACGCTTTAATGCGCAATTTTATCATAAAAAAATTATTGTTATTGTACAAGAAAGAAAAAAGGCAGGAAATTTTAATTAATATTTTTTATTTTATAAAGAACAGCATTAATGATGACAGTATTGTAAAAAAATATTACAGACAAATTTGCGTTATGCAGAAAAATAAAAACAGCATAACGGATAATTTATTGTTTGCATATATTGAAGATATTCAAACAGTAAAGGCAGAAGATTTGTCGGCATATTTAACAGGATTAAAAAAAGAAAATAAAGATTCGTTTTTAAATTTGGCAAGATACTGCATAAAAAAAAGAATGTTAAAAGAAGCCGTTAATATATACCAATCAATCCTGGAAATTGATAATATTAATGCTGATATATATCTTGAATTTGCGGGTATTTTATCTTATGAGTGCAATATGTTTCAAGATGCCGAAAAAATATTATTAAAAGCGATAAATCTGAATTTTACTGATATAAAAATTTACATAGATTTAGCAAGAATTTATGCTAACAGCGGAAAAATTGAGAAAGCATTTAAAATTCTTGAAAGTCCCGTAAATAAGTCGCTGTATAAAATGGAAGATTTGTTGGAAAATATTAAAAATTCAGATTACGATCTGTTGTATCTGAAATTTACGGATTATTTAAATGCTAAATAAAGAAATGTTTGATTCGGTTAAAAAATTAATAGAGCAAAATCGTTATAGCGAAGCATTGGAAATATTTGATTCATTATCTGAAGAAGATAAGAATAATCCGGATGTTATGTTTGAATTGGCTAAAATATATTCATCATTGGGGAATGCTGAAAAATCAATAAATTATTTAAAAGATATTATCAAGAACGATACTTCAAAAATATACGTATTTGATTTATTTTTTAAAATATACAAAGGTAATGATCTTGAGTATGTAAATTATCTTGAAACTGTCATTAATGAGCAATTTTCGGAAGAAATAAATATATATTTGGAAATGGCAAAATTTTTTATTGATATAAATAAAAATAAAGCTATACGTTATTTTGAAAAATATATTGCCGGAAATAATTTTCAAAATATAGATGTTGTTGTATTGCTGGCTAAATTATATGTAGGAACCGGAGAAATTGATAAGGCCGAAAAATTACTTTTAAAGATAAAAAATAATAAAGATAAAAATTATTTATTGGAATTATACAGAGTTTATTATTTATCCGGTAAAAAGAAAGAGGCATTAAATATTGCCGATAGTATGCTGAATTTATTTCAAGATATAGATACCGTGCATGAAGTGTCGGATATTTATTTTCAAGAAAAGAAATTTACTGAATTTAAATTTATATTGTTAAAATATCTATCGGATTACGGCAATGATGCAAAACTGAATTTTTATCTGTCTAAATGTTATGAAGCTGCCGGTGATATATTTCAAGCGACAAATAAATTATTTGATATATTGGCATTAAAACAGAATGTTTATGATACAAATGACGTCATAAAACAAATATTTGACTTAAATAAATTGCAGACAGAAACTAATTTAACTGATGCGTTTGAAACAATTATAAAACTTGAAAAATACGGATCGTCGCAATACAACTATGCTTATTTCAAAAATAATATTATTAATAAATTAATAGACGAAATGCAAAAATATATATTAAACGGCGATTATAAACTCGCTGAAAAAACGGCTGAAGTCGTTATTAATAAAATACCGTCAAAAAAACAAATGATTGACAATATTTTGCTCAATGAAAAAGAAATTTTACAAAAAAAAGAGTTTTTGGAATCAAAACCAAGGATTTTAGAAATAACTCTCACAAACAGGTGCAATTTAAAATGTATTATGTGTGAGAATATTAAGTCTGTTCCGTGGGAATTGCCTGACAATACAAAAAATGAAATTATTGAACTCATGCCTTATCTTGAGCAGGTTAATTGGCTTGGCGGCGAAGTTTTTTTATATAAACATTTTGACGAATTATTTGATATAGCCCATAAATATAATGTTAAACAAATAATTTCAACAAACGCACTTTTGTTGTCCGATAAAGTAATTGAAAAACTTGTCGATTACAATGTTGAACTGTCAATTTCAATAGACGGCGTTACTAAGGACGTTTATGAAAAAATCCGTCTTGGAGCAAGTTTTGACGCTTTAATAGCAAAACTTGAACTTCTAAATAAAATAAAACATAGATTGAATCCTTATATGAAAAAGAGATTATGCGTTGTTATTATGGATATAAATTATGAACAGTTGGAACAGTTTGTTGATTTTGCCCGTAAATATGAATTTGATTACATCACGTTTACGCCGCATGAGGGATATGTTGATAAAGATATCTTTTTTTATAAAAGAAATGATTTGGATAAGAAAATGAACGCGGTGTTAGCCTCCGCAAAAAAATACAATATAGATGTGGAAAACTGTATGCCTACGCAAAAACATATGGATATTTTAAGAATGAAATATCCGGAAGAAGTTGTTATAAAAAATATAGAGCTGAAAAAAAATAATAAATTTAAGTTTAATTTTTTTGCAATGGCGACTATGCCTGAAATATTGCCTGTCAAAAGATATGAAAAACAGATCAATTCAAAAAAAATATATTGTTATTCTCCATGGCAAAAATTATTTGTCGGATGTACCGGCTATGTTAAAGTGAATTGCAATTGCGCGTATAATTTAACCATAGGAACTATCGCGGTTAATTCATTAATGGATATTTGGAATAGCGAAAATATGATTAATTTGAGGCATAATCTGCTTATAGACGATACTTATAAGGAATGTTCGGAAAATTGCAAAGAAAATGTATTGCCGAGAGAGAAATTAAGATACAGGTATTAATTGCCTGAGACGATAAAGGTTATGTTTATGGAAATTTTTGATAAAATAAATTTTTTAAAAAACGAAAAAAAATATAAAGACGCTTTAGATTTTTTATTACGCTTGTTAACTGAAGATAATAAATTTGAAATATACAGGGAAATAGGCAAAGTTTATTATTCTATGGGAGATTACGAAAAAGCGCTTGAGTATTTTTTAAAAATTATAAATTCAGAAGAAAAATTTGATAAGAACGAGATTTATTTTGAAGTCGCAAAAATATATGAAATTACCGGTCAAAAACAAACTGCTGCCGGATATCTTGAGAAAATTTTAAGTACATTAAATCCTGAAGATAAATTGTTAATGCATGTTTTGGAATATCTGGTTAAAATATACAGAACTCTGCAAGAATATGACAAAGCGATCAATCTGTTAAATAAATTTAAAAAACAATTGAGTTCAAACAATTTTGATGAATTTTTAAAAGATATCTATACCGAATTATACCAGCGTTTTCCGGGAAATTATGATTTTGGCGGAGATTACGGCCGTTTAATCGCAATTTATAAAAATGCGTTAAACGGCAATCCTGATAATAAACAGGTTTTAGCGTTTCTGGCGCAAGTTTATAATTATCTTGGAATGTATGCCCAAACAATTAACCTGTATTTGCAAAACAAAGATAAGATGAAAGATGATCTTTTTTTTGAAAATAAATTTTTAAATGAATATGAAATTGCAGCCAAGAAGACGGTTTTACAAAGTAAACCGAGAAATTTAATGGTTGTTTTATCAAATAAATGCAATATTTCCTGCATAATGTGTTTGACAAGTAAAAGCAAGTGGGAGCTTCCGCAAGAAAGATTAGAAGAAATTATTTCAATGTTTCCGTATTTGGAAAGAATTATGTGGCAGGGCGGCGAAGTTTTGTTTTTGCCGTATTTCAAAGATATATTAAAAAAAGCTTTGCAATATCCTAATATGAGACAGAGTATGATCACTAATTTACAGTTAGCCGATAACGAAACAATGGAATTAATAGTTAAAAATAATATAGAAGTAACGGTTTCAATAGACGGAGTATCAAAAAATATATATGAGAAAATAAGAAGAGGAGCAAGTTTTGAAAGATTGACGGATAACATAAATATGTTAAATGCAATCCGAGACAAAATAAAAAATAAAGTAATATTAAATATGAATGTCGTTGTGATGAATGAAAATTTTAGAACGTTGTCCTTATTTGTTGATTTTGCCCATAAATACAGATTTGATTTTATTTGTTTTATGCCTATAGATTATATCCCTAAAAATCCTACGGAGAAAGAAAACAATATAAAAAAAGAACAGGATATTTTTACCAATAATTTCCCGGATGATATTAAAGAACTTTCTTTTCAAATGTTATTGGCAGAAAAGAAAGCAAAACAATACGGCATAAGAATTGAAAGCAGGATTAGAACAACGGCCCTTTCTGAACAGGATATTAAGTTATACGACAAACACGGAGATTTTTCGGAACAGAAATTGAATGTTGAAGCTCAATGTTTTGAAGAGAGCGGGAAAGAAGAAAAACAGAATGAAAAAAATAATATAAAAGAAAACAACGAGAATATACCGGAAAATTTCTCTAAAATGCTTTGTCATCTTCCGTGGTATAGTTTAACTTTTGATTTTGACGGTTCCGTAAGACCTGATTGTCAGTGTTTTATAGAAAAAAATATAGGGCATCTTGGAAATGAAACAATAGAAAAATTATGGAATAATGAAAAAATGCAATTTTACAGAACAACTATAATAAATAACAGATGCGAATCTCTGTGTAATGAGAATTGTATTTTGGGAAGGATAACCGAATTTCATTTGAAACTATTGTGAAAAAATCATGGGATTGAAAATGTTGGAAAAAAAAATAGAAGAAATAAAAGAATTTATTAAAAACGGTTTTTATGATAAGGCTTTGAGCCGGCTGAACGAAGTTATGGATGATAAAAACAATGCCGAAAATGTTTCGGTTATGCTTGAAATGGGACAAGTGTTTCTTGCTAAAAAAGATTTTGATAAAGCACGCATATGGTTTGAAAAAGTTTTGAATATTGATAAACATAATATATATGCGACGGAAGCGATCCTGCGTTTGTTATATAACATCGGCGATTATAACGGCGTTGCCGTTTATTTAAAAAAAATTGTTTTGGAAAAAGAAAGATTTTTTTCTATATTGGAAAAATTTATCAAATTTTTATTTGAAAATTTGAATAAATGCAGTAAAGCGGGAGATACGGATATTATCGGTAAAGTAATAGATATTTTAAATTTATGCGGAGACAGCATCAATAACGATAAATTAAAAAATATTCTTGTAAATGAATCCGAAATATTCAATAAAAAAATTATTTTAAATTCAAAGCCGAGAAATTTGATAATTTCAATTACAAGCAGATGTAACATTAAATGTAAAATGTGCAAAATTCCTCTTAATCATTGGGATTTTCCTAAAGATAAAATACATGAAATTTATAACCTGTTGCCTACGTTGCAAAAAATTGTATGGCACGGCGGAGAACCTTTTTTATATCGGCATATAGATGAACTTATAGCTAAAGCCGGAGAATATAATATTGAACAGATTGTATCCACAAACGGACTGCTTTTAAATGAAGAAAGAATAAAGAAAATCATAGATTCTAAAATGGAATTGAATATTTCTATACACGGATTGACAAAAGAAGTGTACGAATCAATACACTGCGGCGCTTCTTTTGAAAAATTATTAGATAATCTCAGATTGATCAAAAATATCAAAGAACAGTCAAAATCATATGTGAAATACGGATTAAAATTTTTAGTAATGAAAACAAATCATGAACAACTGAAAAATTTATGCGATTTTGCGCGCAAATACGGTTTTAACCATGTTTATGTCAATACGCTTGGATATGATACGATTAACAAAGAAAATTTTATTTATCACTATAAAGACGCCGATATCATTAAAAATGTAATAAAAAATTCCGAAATGTCGGCTTTGGAATTTCAAAAGGCGAATATTTTTTATGAAGCGTGGCTTTCTGATATCGGCGAAAATAAAAATGAAATGCCGGTTCTAAACCGAGCCGAAAATAAAACATCCGGCCATAAAAAATTTTGTTGCTACATGCCGTGGCAAACTCTGCAGATTGATGCAGACGGTTTTGTCCGCAATAACTGTTATTGCGAGAATTTGGTCATAGGAAATATAAATGAACATAGCATATCCGATATTTGGAATAATGAAAAAATAACAGAAATAAGAAAAAATATCGTTAATGAAGGATTTGACGAAAGATGTTCTCCCGATTGTAAAAGCGGACGAGTATCGGAATTATATTTAAAAAATCGTTTTTAATAAATAATTTAATGTCATTCGGAAATGAAATTAATGAAAATGAATTTGGAAAAAAATATCGCAGCCATAAGAAAATATAACCAAGCCGGCAATTTTGCCGAATCCAAAAAATTGTTAATGTCTTTGATATCCGATGAAAAAAATAAAGATAATATTCGGATTATTTTGGAAATGGGACAGCTTTTTTACGGGCTGAATAATTTTGATAAAGCGCGTAAATATTTCAGCAAAGTGTTAAAAATCGACAAATCAAATATATACGCTTCCGCCGGAATGTGCAGATGTATGATTGCTTCCGGAAAATATTTGAAATTGCAAAAAAACATAAATATCATTAAAAGAACAACAAATAAAAAACTGAAAATAAAGATAATAACTCAAATTATTCAGGAGATATTTTATAATAAAATTTTTAATAAAAATTTTATGGATACAAATGATGAAAAATTGTTAAATATCATAAAAAACAATATAAATGCTATTGAAAAAAAAGAAAAAATCCGTATTGTAAGAGATATAAGTTTATATTGCAGGCAGCATAATAAAGAAAATCAAGTCCAATCGCTGTTGGAAAGTATAATAATGAAAGATCCGTATAATCATGAAATTAATGTTTTATATCTGAATTCTCTTACGGTTCAAAAAAAATACAGACAGGCTTACAAATTCCTTAATTCATTAAAAATAAAAAATAAAACTTTAATTAAAAACGATATTGTGAATAATTTAATAAAAATGAATATTGACAATAAAGACGGTCTTGAAGGACTGGATGCGGATTCAATGTTGTTGCTTTATTTTAAACTAAAAAAAATAAAATATCTGCAAAATGATTCTTATTTTATTGAAAAACTGAATTCTCTTTTACGTAAGATACTGGTGTTTATCAGGCAACAAAATTATAAAATTGAAAATAGTATTTACCGTAAAATTCTTAAAAAAATAAATAAAAATGATTTTAATATTCATAATTCTCTGATCAATGAAATTGAATGGGGAAGAAAAAAAATAATTCTGGCTTCAAAACCCAGAGTGGCTCAAATTATGGTAACCGATAAATGTAATTCAAAATGCAATATGTGCGATATAGGGAATAAACATAAATGGGAATTGAATGTCAACGGATTTAAAAATATTTCTAAACTCTTAAAATATCTTGACAGCGTTACATGGCAGGGCGGAGAAGTTCAATTCTATGATAAATTTGCGGAATTGGTTTCTTTGGCAAGAAAATATAATGTAAGTCAGCTTATCATAACAAACGGAATAAACTGGAATGAACATGTTTTGAAAAAAATAATCAGCGGAGATATAAGCATCGCGGTCTCAGTTGATGCGTTTGATAAAAAAACGTATGAATATATAAGAGGCATTGACGGTTTTGACAGGGTTCAGAAGTTTATACAAATGGTCAATCGTAACAAAACTGACCAGAATAAGTTAAAATTATACACTACAATTATGAATTCAAATATAGGCCAGATGAATCAAATTGCTAAATTTGCCAAAGACAATAAAATTGACGAAGTTGTTCTTTCTCCGCTGAAAAAGCTTCAGGATAATGACTTTTTTTATAAAGAAAATGTTTTTTTTAAAAAAGACGGGGTTAAACTTGCCGATCACAACGATAAAATTAAAAATGTCAATAAAAACCTGGAATATCTGAGAAAAGAATTATCCGATAACAATATAAAATTTGTGTCTTTTATACCTGAAATTTCAGAAAAACAAATTATTAAAATAAATGATTCTTCTGTTGAATCTTGCGCGGTTAACGAAAAAAATGACGATTTTTGCTATGCTCCCTGGAAATATATTGCGGTAACCGAAAAAGGTTTTATAGTGCCTAGTTTTTCGTGCGGACAACCGATGATATTGGGGGATATAAATTCAAATGATATTTTTAAAATATGGAATGCAAAAAAAATGCGTTCTGTAAGAAAAGATATCATTAATTCCTGTGCCGAAAAATGGTGCGGCACCTGCAAATCCGTAAACTGTTGAAAAATAATTAGATATGAGGTTTTGTCATGTATTATAGCGAATATTTGAACTTGAAGACAGATTTTGAAAAAAAGAACATCAGCTATGCTGATTATGAAAAATCTCTCAGAGCTTTGGTAAATAAAATAATAACGGATTTACAGCAAAATAATATAAACGGCGATGCGAAAAAGGCTCTTGGCATAATAAATGATTCCAGAAAAATTGAAGTTCCTTATATTATCAAAAAGCGTTTTGATAATATTTTATTAAATGAGGAAGAAATAGCTTTGAAAAAGACCGTGCTTGAATCAAAGCCGCGCGTGCTTTATTGCGTTGTGACCAGCCTTTGCAATATAAAATGCATAATGTGCCAGATAATAAAAAAGAAATGGGAACTGCCGGAGCGCGCCGTTGACGAAATAATAGAGCTTATGCCTTATTTGGAAATTGTAAAATGGCAGGGCGGCGAAGTATTTCTTTATAAACGGTTTGAAGAACTTATGGATCATGCGGGAAAAAACAATGTTTGCCAGGAAATAGTTACAAACGGGCTTCTTTTAAACGAAAACATCATAACCAAACTTGTTAAATATAACGTTGACCTTTATATATCCGTAGAAGGAATTACTAAAGAAATTTACGAATCTGTCAGAATAGGAGGAAAGTTTGAAACTCTTATTAATAATCTCAATATTTTAAAACGTATAAGATCCGAATTTCCCGGTAATTTTACAAATTTGGGATTAAACGTTTTGGTTATGAAAAAAAATATCGACCAAATAGAATTTTTTCCGGAATTTGCAAGGGAATACGGATTTACGAAATTGTGCGTTAATGCTTTCGGTCCTGATTTTATTTCCGATGAAAATATATTTCATTATAATAAAAATATTGAATTTGAAAGAAAAATAACTGATATAAAAGAAAAATTGGCCGCAAAATGTAAGAATTTCGGAATAGAACTTTTTGATTGTCTGCCGTGTTTTAAATCTGAAAGCGAATTCGTAACTGTTTCGGATAATGTCGTTTCAAACGGCGCAAATGAAACAAAAAATTCTCAAATTGAAAATATTTCTGCAAATCGTCTCTTATGCCATATCCCGTGGCAGAAAATTTTTATAGATTCTGACGGGACAATAAATCCGGAATGTTTTTGCGACAGAAATAAATCAGCCGGCAATATAGACAGAGATAAACTTTCGGATGTTTGGAACGGCAAAGTTATGCAGGAATACAGAAAAGTAATATCAGACAATTCTTACCATTCAAGATGCGCTAAAAATTGCGTCACCGGAATAACTCACAGTAAATCTTTAAAGAATGTAATAAATCCGAATTTATTTTGGTGGCTTAAATAACAAATTGCATGATTAAAAAGACTGAGATTTTTATCGGTTTATTTATAACGTTCATTATGGTATAATCATTTCTATAAAAATGATCAAAATACTGCATAAATATATCGTTAAAGAATTTTTGAGCTCGTTCATTTTCGGGCTTATTGTTTTTTCAGTGACAATTTTACTGGAACAGGTCATTATGCTCATTGATTTGTTTTTGTCAAAAGGCGTTTCCTTTTGGATAGTTTTTAAACTTTTTTTGCTGGTTATCCCCAATATTTTATCTCTTACGATTCCGATGGCTATTTTATTCGGAGTTTTGCTTTCCTACGGAAGGTTTTCGGAGGATAACGAAATTACGATAATGCGTTCAACCGGAGCGGATTACAAAACCCTGTCAATGCCGATTATAATTTTTGTGATAATTATAAGCTGCGGGCTTGTTTATTTTAATCATTCGTTTTCACCGTCAACCTTCAAATATTTCAGAACCCTTTATAAACAGATTTTGGTTGAGACGCCTTTGGCAAAATTCAATGAAAAAACAATTACGCAGCTCGGAGAATATAAAATATACGCCCATAAAGTAAATCCTGAGAATAACGTGTTAACCGGCGTTAATATATATAAATATTCAAATAATGATGCAAATCAGGATATAATTCCTTGGAGAATCGCATCGTCTTCGGCTACCGTACGCGTTGAAAAAGGAATCGTTAAATTTAAATTATTCAACGGATATTGGCAGAAAACCGATCCGAAAGTGCCTGAAAATATGCTGCACATTCATTTTGCTTCTTATCAGTTTGAAATACCGGTAATGAACAACATAAATTCGGCGGATATGACTTTAAAAGAGCTTACTTCTTCAAAGATTAGTAAAAAAATAAAAACATTTAACAAAGATGATGACCAAATTTATAAATATAAAAATGAATATTGGACAAGGTGGGTTTTAGCCGCGGCTCCGATATTTATAGCCATAGTCGCCATACCGATAGGCATGATGGCAGGAAAAGGCGGAAAGGCGGCAGGATTCGGACTTAGCCTTTGTATTCTTTTTGTATTTTACATGCTTTTGATTGTAGCTTTAAATATCGGAGAAAAAGGGTATATTCCCTCGGCAATTATATTGTGGCTGCCCAATATCGCCACATTGGCTGTCGGAATAATATTATTTAATAAAATGAGTAAAAAATGAAAATTTACGTTTATATATCAAAACAGTTTTTAAAACCGTTGTTTTACATAACTTTCGCATTCGGATTTATTGTTTTAATTTCGGAGTTATTCAGGGAAATGAATTTTTACATGGAAAAGAAAACTCCGTTTATTACCATTGTTGAATATTTGCTTTTTAATTTGCCTTGGTGGACTATTGACGTTTTTGCGCTGTCAGTTTTGCTTGCGCTGCTTTTTTCTCTTGGGGATTTGGCAAAAAGAAATGAAATAACGGTTTTAAAGGCTTCAGGAATAAATATATGGAATTTAATCGCTCTTTTTGTTTTTTTAGGTTTTTGTTTGGGTATAATAGATTTTGCGGCAAGAGAGTTTATAATACCTAAAACGGTTGCGGCCGCATCGTATGTCAGAAACGTCAAAATTGAAAAAAATGATATTGATGAAAACTTAACCGGAGAATATAAAAATATAATAGTCGCTCTTAAAGACAATACAAGAATGTCTGTCGGATATTTGAACGTGGCAGACGGATATATGAAAAATGTAATAATAGACGAATATTACAGTAATTTCTATCTTAAAAAAAATATAGTGGTCGGAGAAGCGTTTTATAAGAATCGCGGCTGGCTTTTAAAAAACGGAGTTGAACGCATTTTTGACGATTCAAATAACTGGCGGGAAAACTATTTCCAAAATAAAATTTCCTCTATAGACATTAAACCCGGCGATTTTATCGCTAAAGATACGAGATATGAACAAATGAATCTGAAAGCTTTCAAAGAATATATACAAAAAAACCAAATGTTAGGAAAAAACACTTTAAAGGACCAGATAAAATATGATATGCGTTTTGCCAGCGTATTCAGCCATATAATCGTTATGATGATCGGAATTCCTTTTGCATTGGGGCTCGGCAAAAGATTCGGCAAAATAATCAGTTTTACTTTTGCGTTAATATTTTCATTTATATATTGGACTCTTCAGGGATTTGCGTTAACTTTGGGCGAACATCAGGTTTTAAGCGTTGGATTGGCGGCATGGCTTCCGAATGTGATATTTTGTATTATAGGGCTGTATCTTTTATCGCGTATAAAAACATAGTATAATAATAAAAGGAAATACGATGAACAGAAAATCTGCAATAGGAATTTTTGACTCAGGGCTTGGCGGACTTACGGTAATGTCAGCCGTTACTAAATTGCTTCCGAAAGAAAATATAATTTATTTCGGGGATACCGCTCATGTTCCCTACGGCTCAAAGTCAAAAAAAGTCGTTACGGGTTTTGCTCTTGCAATATCAAAATTTCTTGTAAAACACGACGTTAAACTTATAATTGTGGCTTGTAATACTGCGTCTGCGTTCAGTCTTGCAGATTTGAAAAAGAAAATAAAAGTTCCGGTAATAGGCGTTATAACGGCCGGTTCGGCAATGGCCGTTAAAAATACAAAAAACAAACGTGTTGCCGTTATAGGAACAGAAGGAACGATAAAGAGCGGAGCATATTTAAAAGAAATAAAAAAACATAATAAATCAGTAAAAGTTTTTTCGCAGGCCTGCCCGCTGTTTGTCCCTCTTGTTGAAGAGGGCTGGTTTGACGCTAAAATAACAAAAGATATAATAAAGGAATATTTGACGGGAATTTTGAAGAAAAAAACAGATACTATAATACTTGGATGCACGCATTATCCTCTTTTAAAAAAATCAATACAGGAAGTAATCGGCGGAAATGTCAGAATAATTGACTCTGCGATAGCTATAGCGAACGAAGTTAAAAATCTTTTACGTGACAAGAATATTGAAAATGACGCGCAACAAGGCAGACATGTTTTTTACGTAAGCGACTGTCCGGAAAAATTTAAAAAACTTGGCAGTACTTTTTTCGGTAAAAAAATAAAAAATGTAAAAAAAGTTGAGTTGGAGAAATAAATGCGATATAAACTTTCTGTTTTAGGCAGTTTTTCGTCTGCTCATTTTTTAAGAGAGTATAAAGGAAAGTGCGAAAATCTTCACGGACACAATTGGAAAGTAAGAGTGTGTTTATCGGGCTGCAAACTTGATTCAGCGGGCATGCTTATTGATTTTACGGACATAAAAAAACATTTGGCAGCAGTAATGTCGGCGCTTGATCATAAATGTTTAAACGAAACGCAGCCTTTTGATAAAGTAAATCCTACAGCCGAAAATATAGCGGCTTTTGTTTTTGAACAAATGAAAAAATTAGAGACGGATGACATAAAAGTTTACGAGGTTGAAGTGTGGGAAAGCGAAACGTCATCGGCAATTGTAAGCAAATGAAAAAAAAAGCGGTAGTTCTATTATCCGGCGGTTTAGATTCAACGACTGTTTTATATTACGCGTTGTCAAAAGGATATGAAGTTCACTGTCTAATTTTTGATTACGGACAAAAACATAAAAAAGAAATAAAAACAGCCTCTGAAATCGCAAAAATGCTGAATCTTGATTATAATATAATCAAGATAACGATACCTTGGTGCAAAAGTTCTCTTGTAGATAAATCGGTCAAAATTCCCGAACATAAAATAATAAAAGAGGGGTATGTCCCGACGACTTACGTTCCGGGCAGAAATACAATATTTCTTTCATACGCCGTATCTTATGCCGAAACAATTAAAGCGCGGGCGATTTTTCTCGGCGTAAATGCCGTTGATTTTTCTTCATATCCGGATTGTACCCCGTCTTATTTGAATGCCATGGACGGAGTTTTAAAAGCTTTGAAAAATAATATTAAAATAATAGCTCCGATAGAAAAAATGTCAAAAAACGGGATAATAAAACTCGGTTTGAGACTAAAAGTTCCTTATCAATATACATGGAGTTGTTATAACGGAAAAAAAATACCGTGCGGAACATGCGATTCCTGCAAACTGCGCGCAAAAGGTTTTGAAGAGGTTGGAATAGATGATCCGGCAATCGCAAAAAAAAGCTCCCGTAAATGAAATATTTTTTTCTTACCAGGGAGAAGGCATTTATGCCGGCATCCCGCAGATATTTGTAAGATTTGAGGGATGCAATATAAGATGTTCTTACTGCGATACAAAATATTCTTTAACCGTAAACAATAAAAACGGCGATTACTCGCCTGATGAATTGTGCTCCGCGGTTATTGAAATAATTAACAAAAATAAAAAAAAATTTTTCGGATTTATGCCTTCAGTCTCTGTTACCGGAGGAGAACCTCTCATACATTCAGGCTTTCTGAAAGATTTTCTGGAACGCATTAAAGAAAAACAAATAAATGTTTATCTTGAAACCAACGGCACTTTACCGGAAGAGCTTAAAAAAATATATAAATTGTGCGACGTTATTTCAATGGACATAAAATTAAAATCGGCTTGCGGGAAAAATTTTTTGCGCGAGCATGAGCAATTCTTAAAAACGGCGTATAAAAAGATTTTTGTAAAAATAGTCATATCAAAAAATACCGAAAAAAAAGAATTTATAAAGGCCGTAAATATGATTGAGTCCGTTTCAAAAAATATAAAACTGGTTTTACAGCCGGATTCAAATAATATAAAAAAGTACTTTAAGATTGTGGAATTTTACGCCGCTGCATCTGCTAAAATAAAAGACGTAAGAATTTTGCCGCAGATGCATAAAATATGGGATATAAAATAAATGACATTATTTAAAAATGAACTTTCGGTTTTCGCCTCAAAATTTATAGAAATTATTAAAGAAAAAGGATTGGATGCTTATTATGATTCGGATTCTTTCAGAGATTATATGGTTCAGATATCATTGAAAAATTCTCTTGTAAAACTCGGGAAAATAAACATTTACTATAAACCGTCAAAAAAATCTTATTCTCTTGTAAATCTTAACGTAAAAGATGAAACCGCAGTGAAAATTATAAATAAATCGTGGGAGCAAATAAACGGTTTTGAAGTTCATAAAGAAGAAACCGGCATTTATGAGGCGTTTGCAGACGGTTCTTTCATAAACGGAAAAACGGGCTGCGGAGCCGTTATATTTTTGGGAGATAAAAAAATAAAAGAAATATCAAAAAATATCGCAGATACTTCCGCACGGCAGTTCGGAGGAGAATTGTGCGCCGTTATAGAAGTTATAAACTGGTGTAAAGAAAATAATATAAAAAAAATAAGAATAAATTATGACTATCTCGGAATAGAATATTTTGTAACGGGAAAATGGAAACCTAAAAATATTCTTGCCGTAGAATACGTAAAAACTGTTATTGCTTCGGGCATTGATATTTTGTGGAGAAAAATAGACAGCCATACCGGCAACATAAAAAATGATATTGCCGACAAACTTGCAAAAGCCGGCGCAAATTTGTGATTTATGAAAATTTTTCCGCAGCATAAATTTTAAAAAATAATATCGGATGCGTTTATATTTAAAATATATACCGACAAAGAAATATCTGATATTTTTCAAACCTTAAAGTTTTTTATTGTTCCGATAAAAAACATATCATAAAAGTAATCAAAAAATTATTGAATTTTATATATAAAAAATGTAAAATCTTATTCATAAATCAGTATTTAATATGAGGAGACATAATGATTAAGGCATTGATGGGCGCGATATTCGGTTCGCAAAACGAAAGAGATATAAAAAAAATTAAACCGATAGCAGATAAAATAAATTCGTTTGAATCACAGATAGAAAAACTTTCCGACGAAGAATTAAAATCAAAAACGCAGGAGTTTAAAAAGAGACTTGCCGACGGAGCGACTTTGGATGATATCTTGCCGGAAGCGTTTGCGTGCGTAAGAGAAGCGTCAAAAAGAACGATCGGTCTGAGACATTTTGACGTGCAGATGATAGGAGGATGTATTCTGCACAGCGGTAAAATTGCAGAAATGAGAACCGGAGAGGGAAAAACGCTTGTTGCAACTCTTGCGGTATATTTAAACGCGCTTGAGGGAAAGGGCGTCCATGTAGTTACGGTTAATGATTATCTTGCCAAAAGAGACAAAGAATGGATGGAACCTATATACAATGCTCTCGGAATGACTGTCGGGAATGTTTGTCATGACGTTTCAAATGAAGAAAGAAAACAGGCTTATTTATGCGATATTACTTATGTGACCAATAATGAACTCGGATTTGATTATTTGAGAGACAATATGGTCGTTTCAAAAGAACAGAGAGTACTGAGACCGTTAAATTATGCGATTATCGACGAAGTTGACTCAATTTTAATTGATGAGGCCAGAACCCCTCTTATAATTTCCGGAGCAGGAGAACAGTCAACAGATAAATATTACGTCGCAAACAGAATAGTTCCGATGTTAAACGGCAGATTTATAACGGAAGCGGAGGAAGTAAAAGCAAAATACGACGGCGTTGATTTGGCGAAAGGTTATGATTATCTTGTAGACGAAAAAAATCATACCGTAGTTTTGACGGAACAAGGCGTACAGAAAGCTGAGAAAGTTTTGGGATTGAAAAATATTTATGATGATATGCAGTCTGAATGGGTTCATCATTTAACTCAGGCAGTAAGAGCGCACAATCTTTATAAAAGAGACGTTCATTATGTTGTAAAAGAAGGAGAAGTAATTATTGTTGATGAGTTTACCGGAAGACTGATGCCGGGAAGAAGATGGTCCGACGGACTTCATCAGGCCGTTGAAGCCAAGGAAAACATGCAGATAGCTGAAGAAAACCAGACTATGGCGACGATAACATTCCAAAATTTTTTCAGAATGTATAAAAAAATTGCCGGTATGACAGGTACCGCCCTTACCGAAGCGTCCGAATTTTGGGAAATTTATAAACTTGAAGTAGTTGAAGTTCCGACAAACAATCCTATGATAAGAAAAGATTATCCGGATGTTATATACAGAACCGAAAGAGAAAAATACAATGCCATAGTTGACGATATTGAAAAATGCTGGAAAGCGGGACAGCCAGTTCTTGTCGGTACGCGTTCTATTGAAAAATCGGAAAAAGTTTCTGAAATTTTAAGAAAAAAAGGAATACCGCACAATGTATTGAACGCTAAATTTCACGAACTTGAAGCGCAAATAATAGCTCAGGCCGGCGCAAAAAACGCCGTTACTATCGCCACTAACATGGCGGGAAGAGGAACCGATATCGTTCTCGGCGCCGGAGTTGAAGGGCAGAATACTATAGTTAAAGAATTGGGCGGTTTATATATAATCGGTACGGAAAGACATGAGTCAAGAAGAATTGATAATCAGTTAAGAGGAAGATCCGGACGTCAGGGAGATCCCGGAGCTTCGCGTTTTTATCTTTCAATGCAGGATGAACTCATGAGGCTTTTCGGTTCGGACAGAATGTCTTCGTTAATGCAGAAACTCGGATTAAAAGAAGGAGAAGATATTCAGCATCCTTGGATTTCAAAAGCGGTTGAAAATGCGCAGAAAAAAGTTGAAGCCATGAATTTTGATATCAGAAAGCAGCTTATTGATTTTGACAACGTAATGAACAAGCAAAGAGAAGCTATTTACAATTTGAGAAACGAAATATTGGAAGGGGAAGACGTTTCTGCGACAATACAGGATATGCTTCTTGAATCGGTTGAAGAAAAAGTTGACATGTGGGCGCCTGAAAAAGCGTACCCTGAACAATGGGAATGGTCAAATTTTAAAGCTTGGATGGCAAGATCATTTTCAATTAATTTTGAAATGCCGAATTCAGAAGATTTAAACGTTTTAAATAAGGAAGTTTTAAAAGAAATACTTATTGAGAAAATAAAAGAAGCATATGAAAAAAGAAAAGAACAGCTTACGCCTGAACTTTTGGGACATATTGAGAGAATGGTTCTGTTACAAATGATAGATACGGCGTGGAAAGATAATCTTTATGAACTGGATCAGCTGAAAAAAGGCATAGGGTTCAGAGCTTATGCCCAGAAAGATCCGAAAATAGAATATCAGAAAGAATCGTTTATTTTATTTGATAATATGATGAAAAGAATCAGAGAAGCGACAATAGAGTATGTGTTTAAGGTACAGGTTAATATTGCTCCCAAACCGGTTTTTAATCAACAAAAAATGGTTGAAGGGAAAAATGAAACGGCTGCTGATTCCGGAAAAGAAAAAAACAGCGCAGGCAACGGCGGAAAAATAAGCGCTAAAGATATAAAAAAAATAGGCAGGAACGATCCGTGTCCGTGCGGCAGCGGCAAAAAATATAAAAAATGCTGCGGTGCGAACGTTAAATAAGTTTAAGTAAAAAATAAACTATGCATAGGTGAGCTGTGAGACAATTTAGGTTAAAATACTTTTTGTTGTCTATAGTAACAGGAATCCTTATAGCGTTGTCATTCCCAAAACTAAATGCTTTTTATTTAACTTGGATTGCATTTGTTCCTCTTATATATTCTGCTCTCAGAAATTGCGTAAAAAATTCATTAATATACGGTTTTTTAGCGGGATTTGTCTGTAATGCGGCGGCATTATATTGGATATTTCCTTTTATGCTGTACAATACCGGTTCAATAAGTCAATCCTTAATCGTATCGGTTTTGTTATGGTCGTATTTGGCGTTGTATTTTTCTTTATGGTCAGGTTTTTTAAGTTTTACCAGAAGGCATTTGTATCCTTTTTTATCAATAATTTTTGCCGCCTGCTCATGGGTTGCGCTTGAATTTTTAAGAACATATTTTTTAACAGGTTTTCCCTGGAATTTGTTGGGATATACGCAGAGTCCTTTTCTCCAAATAATTCAAATAGCCGATGTTTTAGGTTCATACGGAATATCATTTGCAATAATTTGCGTTAATATGCTGCTGTATTATTGGTTATATTCAAAAACCAACAGAAGAAAGTATTTATTGATATCGGCGCTTATTATTACCGTTTTGATAAGTTACGGCTTAATACGTATGAGCAGGTTCAATTCTTCTTACGGTGAAAAATTAAATGCAGGGATTGTTCAACCCAATATTGATCAGTACAAAAAATGGAACAATGATTATAAAATTGAAATAATAACGACATTGGAAAAAAGCGCAAAATTTTTTGAAGATAAAAATCTTGATATAATAGTTTATCCCGAAACGGCATTGCCGGGATTTTTGCAAAATAATGACGAAACAGATATACAAAATATGATAAAAAATATTTCAAATTCGCAAAATATCAGTTTAATAGGCGCGCCGAGTCTGGCAAATAATAAAATATATAATTCAGTGTTTGCAGTCAGCAGTAAAGAAGTCATAAATATACACGATAAAAATCATTTAGTTATTTTCGGCGAATATATACCGTTTAAAAAAATATTGTCTAAATTTTTCGGCGTTTTAAATTCGCTCGGCGATTTTTCAAAAGGCAGCGTAATGCAGGTTTACAGCTGCGGTAAAATAGTTGTAGGTCCGACTATATGTTCCGAAAATTTCTTTCCGTCATTATCAAGAAATCTAGTTTTAAACGGCGCTAAAATTTTAACCAATCATACGAATGACGCGTGGTTTTTTGACACGTTTGCCCCGTATCAGCATTTTGTAATGAACATTTTCAGGTCGGTAGAAAACAGAAAGAACATAATAATATCGGCAAATTCCGGATTATCGGGAATTATAGATTCAAGCGGGAATATTGTTTTAAAAACGCAAATAAATAAAAGCATTAATATTGCCGGAACAGTATATCAAAATGATTATATTACAATATACACAAAATTCGGCGATTTTTTTGCGGTTATGTGCATATCTGTCACATTATTTATTTTAGTAATAATTTTTATAATATAAAGAGGCCAGAGAATGCTTAAAGAATTTAAAGAAAAAATAAATACGTTAAGGGGGTCTCTTTGATATAGACGGTAAAATAAAAGAGATTTCTGATTTGGATAAGGTTATTTCGGCGCAGGATTTTTGGTCTGACCAGAATAATGCTAAAACGGTTATGTCAAAGCTGGACAGATTGAAAAATTTGGTTTCCCAATGGCAAAATTTAAATGAAAAAGCAAACGAATTGTCGGAAATAGAACAGCTTTTAGAAACAGAGACTGACGAAGAATTGAGCGAACAATTGCAACAGGATACGAAAAAATTAGAGACAGAAATAAAAAAATTAGATATAAAAACAAAATTATCCGGACAGCACGATAAAAATAACGCGATTGTTTCAATAAACGCCGGCGCCGGCGGAACCGAATCATGCGATTGGGTTTCAATGGTGTTCAGAATGTATGCGATGTGGGCTGAAGACAAAGGGTTTGTTTTAAATACGGTTGATATGCTGAGCGGAGACGAAGCGGGAATAAAAAATATAACTTTCATCGTTAAAGGAGAACATGCTTACGGGCTTTTGCAGTCTGAAATAGGAGTTCACAGGCTTGTAAGAATTTCGCCGTTTGACGCTAATAAAAGAAGACATACGTCATTTTGTTCGGTGGATGTTATACCTGAAGTAGAAGATGAAATAGATATAGTAATTAATGATAAAGATATAAGAATTGATACATACAGAGCCGGCGGAGCCGGAGGACAATATGTCAATAAGACGGATTCAGCCGTCAGAATTACGCATTTACCTACTAATATTGTAGCACAGTCGCAGACGGAAAGATCTCAGATAAAAAACAGAATTACGGCAATGAGTCTGTTAAAGGCCAAGTTATACGAATATGAACAGGAAAAAAACAGACAGGCTTATGAAAAACATTATGACGAAAAAGGATTGATTGCCTGGGGCAGTCAAATCCGTTCTTATGTCTTTATGCCATATCAGCTTGTTAAAGATCACCGTACAGAGTACGAAACTTCTCAGGTCGCAAAAGTTATGGACGGAGATATTGATGATTTTATCAACGAATATTTAAACTGGAAATTAATGCAGAAAAAATAATTATAAAAAAGAGGAAAGCTAATGAAAGAGTTTACATTATTTGTTGACGGCAAAGATGTCGACACAGGTAAGTATGAATATTTCCCTTATGCTGACCAGGTTATTCTTGATTTTAAAAAAACTTACCAGACTATCACAAAATTAAAAAAAGGCGAAATTCCCGAAGATGTTGATAAATATATTTATGCGAGATATTGTGTAGGCGATAATGAACTTAATAAAAAGGCCATAGAAGCCGCATATAGGGCAAGTAAAAAATTTAGAGATTTTCATGTGTCTAAAAGGAAAAAAATACTTTATGATATTAGTAAATATCTTACTGAAAATAGAGATGAATTTGCTAAATTATTTGCAATTGAAGGACATCCATACGGACTTGCCGGCTGGGAATATGGCGGGCTTGAAAAAGTTTTTTCTAGAGCATCTATTGATAGATATAAAGATGAACTTTGGGATGAATTAGGACATGAAGGAAATGAGAGAATTTATTTGGTGAGAAAACCGGATGGAGTAGTAGTAGTAGTACCGCCTAAAAATGCATCCGCAAGCAATTCGTTAATAGCAGCATATGCATTGCTTGCCGGTAACGCTTTGATAATAAAACCGCCGTTAAAAGCCCCAATAGCTACAATACATCTTTGGAAAAAGGTCGTTAACAGAGCATTAAAGGAAAACAATGCACCAGATGGGATAATGAATATTATTCTGGGGAATTCAAAAACTATGATGGAAGAATGGATTTCAAATTCAAAAGTTAACGATATACTATTTTTTGGCGATAGCAAACAGGGACTGGAAATAGGTATAAAAGCTTATGCGAATAATAAAAAAGCAATATTAGAGTTGTCAGGTAATGATAATTTATTTGTATGGGATGGGTGTGATGTTGATGGAGCAGCAACATCTGCGGTAGATTGTTTTTTAGGTTCAACGCAGATATGTATGGTTCCTAAAACATTAATAGTTCATGAAGATATTTATGAAACATTTAAAAATATGATGGTAGAGAAAACCATATCTTTAAAATATGGATTGCCGTCAAATCCAGAAACATGTCTAACGCCGGTTTCAAAAATGTCAGAGTGTGAAGAAGCATTACAAGATGCTATATCTAAAGGTGGAAAACTATTGTGTGGCGGTAAAAGAGTTGATCATAACGGGATTGAAAATGAAAAAGGATTATATTTTCAACCGACATTAATTTCTATAGATTCGGATAATCAATCTTTACTTGATATTAAGTGTGTTAGAGAAGAAAATTTTTTCCCGGTTATTCCTGTTATAAAAGTAAAATCAACAAAAAATAATAAATTTGACAGAGATAAAGATATTTTTGAACAAATGATATACTTTGCAGAAAAAAATGAATATGGACTTAGGGCATCCGTATGGGTTCAATCAGCTTATTATACAAGACAATTTATGAAATATTTAGATAAAAGCGGTTTGTTAAGAATAAATTCCAAACATGTTGAAGTTTCATCATATCTTGCAAGTCATGGCGGCATCGGAAAAACAGGCGGTCCTCACGGAGAAATGAATTATGTTTGGCAGAAAACAAGTCATTTACAAGGTATAAGTTTAACTAGACAGGAGAATAAGAGAAACTAATGAATTATTACGCTTTAGCTCCAACCATAACTTCAGTTTTATTTACAGGCATATCTTTATTTGTTTATTTAAAAAATAAACAAAGCAGATTAAATATTACATATTCAATATTTTGTCTGGCTATTTTTTTGTGGTTATTCCCATTTTCAATGATGTATTGGTGTAAAGATCATATTTATGCTTATATGTGGGCTAAAATTGGTTTTATAGGCGTTATTTTGATTCCGGTTACAATGTTTCATTTTGTAACAACTTTTTTGGAAAATAAATATAAAAAATACGTTCCAATTTTATATTATTCAGTAATTCCAATAATACTAGGCGGAATTTTTTCAAAAGTTTTTTATCAAGGAGTTAAAGAACATTTTTGGGGATTTTATCCATCTGCCGGCGTGTTATATTTTATTCCACTGACGCAATTTTCGATATTATTTACAATAGCCATATTATTGTTAATAAAAAATTTAAACAATGAAAAATTTAGTGCAGTTAAAAGACAACAAACCAGATATCTTTTAGCGGCATTTTCCATTACGTTGTTTGGTGCTGGAGATTATATTACTAAGTATGATTTTGTTGAGATATACCCGTTCGGATATATCTTAATGTTAATTTTTATTGTAATTATAACATGGAGTATAATTAAAACAAATTTAATGGATATTAAATTAGTTCTGACTCAAACAGGAATTTTAGTTGTTTTGTATGCTATGGTTTTAGGTATACCGTTTTATATAGGATTTAGAACAGGCAAGTGGTTTTTGGCTTCGCTGATGTTGTTTGGATTATCAACGGTAGGACCGATGATATTAAAATATCTGCAAAGAAAAGCAGAGAGAATATTATTGGCCGAGCAAAATGCTTATCAGCAATTATTGGTTCAGGCCTCAAAAGGCATGATTGAACAACAGCAGTTGCCTAAATTGGCACAGTTGACGGTTAGAATTATTAAAAGATCTGTAAAAGTTAATTTTGTGTATTTATTTATATTGGACCATGAAAAAAACAAATACGTATGTTTAGGCGCAAGGGGTGAAGTAAATAAAAATTTAGATATAAATTTTTCGGAAGACAGTAAAATCTGCGGGTATATGAAGTCTGTAAAAGATCCGTTTTTATTTTTTAGTTTAACTAAAGATTTAAGAAAATCATTCTCTGATATACATGATGATATAAATTTAATAGTTCCTTCAATGTTAAGAGACAAACTGATAGCTTTTTTAGTGCTTGGAGAAAAAACCAATAAAACCGTTTATTCATCGCAGGATATAGAAGTTTTTAAAACTTTGTCTAATCAGGCGGGGCTTGCAATAGAAAATTGTAATTTTTTGGCTGAAACTCAAAAACAGCAAAAAAGGCTTTTTGATGCAGAAAAATTGGCTTCAATCGGAGGAATGGCTGACGGTATGGCGCATCAGATAAAAAACAGATTAAATGTTTTTTTAATGGGTCACACAAATATAGATTTTGAAATAAAAGATTTTGAAGAAGCAAATAAAGAACTTATTGATACAAAACCGCAGATAAAAAATATGCTTCAAGAAATCAAAACTACTATTTCTAAAATGGAAGAAAACGTTAAAAAAACCGATACTATAGTAAAAGGAATATTGAATTTTGCCAAAACAACAGAAAAAGATACCTATTTCGGATATTTTGTATTTAAAGAAATAGTTGAACAGTCGGTTGATTTAATGAAAGTAAAACACAGAACCGAAAATATTCCCATAATATTATCAATCCCGAAAGAAGATAAAATTTACGGAGTCAGGTCCCAGATACAGGAAGTCGTCTACAATTGTTTGGATAATGCATATGAAGCGGTTCTTGAAAAACAGCAGTTATACAAATTGGAAAATATTGATACTGATTTTAAACCGGAAATAAACGTAAGTTTGCAGTTTATTGACGGATTTGTAAATATAGCAATAAAAGACAACGGAATCGGCATAAAAAAAGAAAACGAAGCTAAGATTTTTTCGGCTTTTTTTACTACAAAACCGTCAAGCAAGTCGGGTTCCGGCATAGGAGCTTATGTAACAAAAAGGATGATAGAAGAAAATCATAAGGGTAAAATTGTTTTTAATTCAAAATACAGGCAAGGCACTACCTTTTTAATAACATTGCCTATGTCAAAAAATATTAACGAACAAATCAATAAAACGGCCGAAGTCGTTTAGATACATACAAATGTATTCAAAAAGCCATCCAAAATATGCTATAATAATGAAACAGTGGCAGATATAAGCAAAAATATAGAACAAATCCGCAACAAAATAAAAGAAACATCAAACGGTAAGAATGTTTCTATAGTTGCTGTTACTAAAACTTTTGGGGCAGATTGCATAGAATCTGCGTTATTATATGGTATAAATAATATAGGAGAAAGCAAGATTCAGGAAGCTTTGCCTAAATTTGATGTTCTTTCTAATAAAGGAATTTTTAAAAATATCAAAAAGCATTTTATAGGACATCTACAGTCTAATAAAGCCAAAAAAGCCGTATTGAATTTTGATTTAATACAATCTTTAGATAGTAAGGAATTAGCGGAGAATATTAACAGACATGCTGAAAATATAAATAAAATTCAGGATTGTTTACTTGAATTAAAGATTTCTCAGGAAGTAACAAAACACGGCGTTTCTAAAGAATATATAGAAGATTTATATATTTATTGTATTGAAAAGTGTAAAAATATAAAAATTTGCGGAATTATGACGATTGCGCCTTATTTTGATAATAAGGAGAAGTCCAGACCGTATTTTAAAGCGGCTTATAACATTTTTACGGATTTAAAAAATCAATTTGATAATAAAGATTTTTTAATTTTATCAATGGGAATGTCCGATGATTATGAGATAGCTTTGCAGGAAGGGGCAAATATGGTCAGAATAGGTTCCGCTTTATTTGGAGAAAGAATATATGATAAATAAAAAATTTTATGATAAAAAAGTTGTTTTTATAGGATCCGGTAATATGGCGGAAGCAATAATTTCCGGTTTTATAAAAAATGATATAGTAAAAAGTTCTAATATTATGTGCAATGATATCTCTGAAGAGAGATTAAATATGCTTGCTCATAAATATGCGGTTTCAATACAGCAGGATAAATCTCAGGCGCTTGAAAACGCAGAAATCGTTTTTCTTTCAACTAAACCTCAGCAATTTAACAATATTTTAAAAGAACATGCGGGTGAATTGAAAAAGGCAAAAATAATAGTATCCGTAGCGGCCGGTATAACAACGGCTTTTATTGAAAAATTTTTGCCTGATAATATTATTGTCAGGGCTATGCCTAATACTCCGGCATTAGTCGGTAAAGGCGCCATAGCCGTTTGCGGCGGAAAAAATGCTGGCAAAGAAGACATACAGGATATAGCCGATATTTTTTCAGTTATAGGAAGAGTTGAATGCGTGGAAGAAAAAATAATGAATGCTATAACAGCCGTTTCGGGTTCGGGACCCGCTTATGTTTTTTATCTGTCGGAAATGATGCGTAATGCCGCAGAAAAATTTGATATTCCCGCCGATGTCGCCAAACATCTTGTATATCAGACTATATACGGCGCAGGTAAAATGCTTATAGAAAGCGGATTGGATGACACCGTATTAAGAAAACACGTTACGTCTCCGGGCGGAACTACGGAAAAAGCAATAGAAGATTTTGAAAAAAATAACTTTAAACAAATCGTTCTTTCGGCTGTGGAAAAAGCTAAAACAAGAGCAGAAGAACTTTAGATATATTTTAGTATTAAAAAAGAGGTGCCAAAAATGATCATTAAAGTTAGAGTTATTCCGAATTCAAAAAGAAATGACGTTGTCAGCAGAATAGGGTCAATTCTGAGAGTTAAAATAGCAGCTCCCGCCGTTGAAGGCAAAGCCAATGAAGAGTTATGTGATTATTTATCGGATTTTTTTGATGTTGGAAGATCTAATGTTTTACTTAGAAAAGGCGAACGCGGCAGAGAAAAGACTATAGAGATTACAGGCAGAACCGAAGAAGAACTTGAAGAAGTGTTGGGTACAATCCCGTAAACTTAAATTCAGAGAAAATTAAATGCAAAAAAATATAGCTAAAACGTTATTTTGGCAGGCAAATACTCTTTATTTACTTGACCAGCTTGTTTTGCCCGGAAAAGTTTTATATAAAAAGTGTAAAACATATAAAGATGTTTCCGAGGCTATAAAAAATATGATAATAAGAGGCGCTCCGGCGATAGGCGTTGCCGGCGCTTTCGGCATAGTTCTTGCCGGAATAAAAGCGTCAAGGTTTTCTCCGCTTGAAAAACTTTCCTATATAAAAAAAGCGTCAATACTTTTGATTTCTTCAAGACCTACGGCGGTTAATCTTAAGTGGGCTATTGAAAGAATGGTAAAAGTAGCCGAAAAATCGGTTAATCTTAATCCTCAGAATTATATAAATGTTTTAACTGATGCCGCTTTTGAAATATATGACGAGGATATTGCCGTAAATAAAAAAATGGGCGAGTTGGGCGCAAGGCTTCTGAAAAAAGATTCCGTTGTTCTTACTCATTGTAACGCCGGGGCTCTGGCAACCGCCGGTTACGGAACGGCGCTTGGAGTGATAAGAACCGCTTATAAAGACGGAAAAATAAAAAATGTTTTTGTGGATGAAACAAGGCCTTATTTGCAGGGAGCAAGGCTTACGGCGTGGGAGTTGCAGCAGGAGAAAATACCGTATACCCTTATAACTGACAATATGGCCGGATATATTATGAAAACAAACAGGATAGACGCCGTTATAGTGGGAGCCGACAGAATTGCTTTAAACGGAGACGTTGCAAATAAGATAGGGACATATTCTTTATCCATTCTTGCAAAATATCATAAGATACCGTTTTATGTAGTTGCTCCGGTGTCAACAATAGATTTTAATACGACGTACGGTTCAAAAATAGTGATAGAAGAAAGATCGGCCGATGAAGTTTTAAAAATAAACGGCAAAGAAATAGCTCCGAAAGGCACAACTGTAAGACACCCGGGATTTGACGTAACGCCGGCATCAAATATTACTATGATAATAACTGAAAAAGGCGTTTTTAAACCAAACAAAATTTCAACTTTAAAAAAGATTAAATGAGGAAAGAAATCAAGTTTGAAAAACTTACTCCTGATTTGATGGTATCTGACGTTGCCGAAACGGTTAAATTTTATATTGAAAAACTCGGCTTTAAATTGAAAATGCTTATTGACGATAACGGAAAAACTGCCGATATTGTTATTGAAAACAATAAAAAGTATACTTACGCGATGGTTTCGCGCGATGAAGTTTTTGTAATGTTTATGCGCGGAAAGACTTATAAAAAAGATATAAAAGCTTTAAAAAACGCTAAAAAAGGGTTATCCGGAACTTTGTATTGCGATATTGACGGCGGAGTTGAAGAACTAAGAAACGATTTTTTTGAAAAAGAAGTAAAAATAGTAAAAGATATTGAAAATACGATATACCGTATGAAAGAATTTTATATTGAAGATTGCAACGGATATATAATCGGATTCGGGGAGAAGGTTAAATAAAAATGGAAAACAACGATAAAAAAGATTATTCTAAAACTGTAAATCTGCCTAAAACGGATTTTGCCATGAAGGCGAATCTGCCTCAGCGTGAACCTGAGTTTATTTCAAAATGGCAGGATTCAAAAATTTATCAAAAGATGAGAGCAAAAAATAAAGGTAAAGAAAAATTTATTTTGCATGACGGACCGCCTTACGCAAACGGTAATCTTCATTTGGGACATGCTCTGAACAAGGTTTTAAAAGATCTTGTCGTAAAATATAAAAATATGAAAGGTTTTGACACTCCTTTTACTCCCGGATGGGACTGCCACGGGCTTCCGATAGAAACTCAGTGTCTGAAAGAATTAAAAACCGATAAAAATAACGTTGATAAAAAAGTATTCAGAAAACAGGCTTCAGATTTTGCAAAAAGATTTGTAAATATACAAAGAGACGGTTTTATACGGCTGGGCGTTTTTGCAGACTGGGAAAAACCGTATATTACGCTTGATCATAAATATGAAGCTTCCATAGTGAAAGTGTTTGGAGAGCTTGCGGAGAAAGGCTTTCTTTTCAGAAAGAAAAAACCCGTTTACTGGTGCGCTTCATGCGAAACTGCTCTTGCCGACGCCGAAGTTGAATATGCCGATCACAGTTCTGATTCAATATTTGTAAAATTCCAAATAATTGAATTAAATGCCGGTTTAAAAGGCAAAAATTTATCAGATTATTCTGTTTTAATATGGACTACAACTCCTTGGACGCTTCCTTCAAACGTTGCATTGGCGTTTTCACCTAACGCAGTTTATGCGGCCTGTGAATTTAAAATCGGAGATAAAACTGAAAAATTGATAGTTGCAAAAGATTTGCTTGAAAACGTCAAAACTAAAATAGGCGCAGACTCATATAAAATCAATGATGAGTTTTCAGGGATAACCCTTGAATATATAAAATGCAAAAATCCGGTAGTTGACAGATTGTCAACAGGTATTTTGGCCGATTTCGTAAGCATGGAAGACGGAACGGGAATAGTCCATATAGCTCCGGGACACGGGCAGGAAGATTATCAGGCGGGAATAGCTTATAATCTTGAAATAGTTTCTCCTTTAAACGACAGAGGCCAGTTTACAAATCAGGTTCCGGAATTTGAGGGAATAAACGTTTTTAAAGCAAATCCTCTTATAATAGAAAAACTGCAAAAAGAAGGGAAAGTTCTTGCAAGTTTGAAAATAGACCATTCGTACCCGCACTGCTGGAGATGCAAAAAACCGGTCATATTCAGAGCGACGCCGCAGTGGTTTATGAGCGTTGAACATAATGATTTAAGAAAAAATCTTTTATCGGAAATAAAAAATGTAAGCTGGATACCGAAATACGGGGAAAACAGAATAACTTCAATGATAGAAACAAGGCCTGACTGGTGTTTAAGCAGACAAAGGCTGTGGGGCGTACCTCTTCCTGTATTTTACTGCAAAGAGTGCGGCGAAGCGATAGTTGATAAAAAAATTATAGATAAAGTCGCGCAATTATTTGAGCAACACGGCGCAACGATATGGTTTGAAAAAACAGCCGAAGAACTTCTGGAAGGCTTTGACGTAAAATGTCCTTCGTGCGGTAAAAAAGAATTCAAAAAAGAAGAAGATATACTTGACGTATGGTTTGATTCAGGCGTTTCTTCAGAGGCTGTTTTATCAAGCGGCAATTATGAAGATTTGCAATTTCCGGCAGATATGTATCTTGAAGGAAGCGACCAGCACAGAGGCTGGTTTCAGACTTCTCTTCTTCCGGCTGTGGCATTAAAAGCAAAAGCTCCGTATAAAACAGTTTTAACGCACGGTTTTTTGGTTGACGGACAGGGTAAAAAGATGTCAAAATCCTTAAAGAACGGAATGGAACCCGAACAGATAATAAGCAAATACGGCGCCGACGTTTTAAGGCTTTGGGTAGCAAGCTGCGACTACCGAGAAGACGTAAGAGTTTCCGAAGAAATATTAAAAGGACATATAGACGCTTACAGAAAAATAAGAAATACTATAAGATTTTTGCTTGGCAATATAGGCGATATGTCTTATTGCGACAAACTTGATTATAAAGATTTAAACGAGATAGATAAATATGCCCTGCATTGTTTAAATGACGTTATAAAACAGGCGACGCTAGGTTTTGAGAATTATGAATTTCATAAAACCGTAAACGCCGTAAATAATTTCTGCACCGTATTTCTAAGCGGTTTTTATCTTGACGCTTTAAAAGACATAATGTACTGCGACAAGCTTAACAGCAAAGACAGAAGAAGCGCCCAGACGGCGATGCTTGAAATCGCGACAGTTTTGACAGAACTCTTGGCGCCGGTGTTGTCGTTTACTATGCAGGAATCATGGAATGAAATAATAAAAATAAACAAAGGGCTTCCGGAATTTGTGATATTATCCGAATATCCCGAAGAAAATCCTTTGTATAAGCTTGACGGCGAAAAACTTGCAAAATGGGAAAATCTTGTTTTAATAAAACAAAAAGTTTTGGCTGAAAACGAAAAGTTGAGACAACAGAAAATAATAGGTTCAAATCTTGAAGCCGGCCTGACGGTTAAATACGGCAAAAAGTATGAATCTGCTTTGGAAAACGAAAATCTTGTAAAAGTCGTTATGGGCAGCTGGGATATAAAATTTGAAAAAACCGGCGATGAAAACGTTTTGGAAATAATTTCAAAAAAATCGGATTTTTTGAAATGTGAAAGATGTTGGAGACATATTGACGACGTTTCAGACGGGCTTTGCAAAAGATGCGCGGCAGTTTTGGAGTAATTTCGGATTTTAAATGATATATTATAATGCCGTTGGTTTTCATGATTTTTTGAAAATCAACGGCTCTATTAAATAGCGGAAGACAAATGGTATATTTAATTTTAACGTTTATTTATGTTTTTGCCGATCAGATAACAAAATTTCTGATTATAAAAAATATTCCGGCAGGTTCCGGAATCAGCGCCGGCGATTATCTTAATATAATTCATGTTACAAATACCGGAGTCGCTTTCAGCATGTTTCAGGGGGCGAATTTTGTTTTCACGGTAATCACCGCATCGGTTGTGGCCGGCGTATTATGGTTTATATTAAAATATAAAAATGAATTGACTAAATTTCAGATTCATGCGATGGTTCTTGTAATTTCAGGCGGAATAGGCAATTTAATTGACAGAATTTTCAAAGGCGCCGTGATAGATTTTATAGACGTCGGATATAAAACTGTTTACAGGTGGCCGGCGTTTAACGTGGCCGATTCATGCGTTTTTATAGGCGTATTTCTTTTTCTTTTCTCAATGTTGTTCCAAAAAAACAATAAATCATAACAAATCAAAAAAAGGATAAATCACAAATCATGTTCAGACCTAAGTTATTTACGTTGTTGAAAAACAGACCGGAAGAATTTAAATTTCAAAATATAATGAGAGAGATTATGGTCGGTCTTATAATATCTTTTATTTCCATTCCTTTGTCTATCGCTCTTGCAATCGCTTCGGGAGTCAGCATTGAAAAAGGATTGATAACCGGCGTTGTCGCCGGCATCATAGTTTCTGTTTTCGGAGGAAGCCGCGTGCAGATTGCCGGACCTACCGGCGCTTTTGTGGTAATCGTATACGGAATAGTTCAAAAATTCGGCGTGGACGGGCTTATAGTCGCTACCGCGATGGCAGGAATAATTCTTGTAGTTATGGGATTTTTAAAATTCGGCAGCGTTTTAAAATATATTCCGGATCCTTTAGTTATAGGTTTTACAAGCGGCATAGCGGTTGTATTGTTTTCTACGCAGATTAACGATTTTTTAGGATTAAATCTCAGAAATATTCCCAGCGAATTTATACCGCAGTGGAAACTTTATTTTGAAAATATAACGAATATAAATTTTCAAACCATCGCTTTAGGAATAGGCTCGCTCCTGTTTATTGCTTTTTATCCCAAAAAATTTAAATTTTTACCGGGAAGTCTTGCCGTTATAATAATAACTACTATTGCAGTAAAAGTTTTTAATTTTAACGTTGATACCATATATACTCATTTCGGAGATATATCTAAAAATATTTCATTTGCTCCCAAAATTCCTTCTGTTACGGTTGATATGTTCTTGGAATTGCTGCCTTCGGCGCTTATAATAGCTTTTCTGGCTGCGATAGAATCACTGCTTTCTGCTGTTGTCGCAGACGGTATGATTGAAAAAAAACACAGGTCAAACACGGAAGTTATAGCTCAGGGATTTGCAAATTTTGCTTCTTCGATTTTCGGAGGAATTCCCGCTACGGGCGCTATCGCCAGAACTTCCGCCGGAATAACAAACGGCGCAAAAACTCCGGTTGCCGGAATTGCAAACGCTTTTTTTATTTTTATAGCTATGATTTTGTTTATGAAATACGTTCAGCTTATTCCTATGGTTGTTTTGGCTGTTATTCTTTTTAACGTGGCGTACAGAATGGTTGATTTCAGGGCGTTTTCAGAAATAAACAAAGCTCCGTTGAGCGATTCAATTGTTTTAATAACGACTTTTCTTTTAACGGTTTTCGTAAATCTTGTTTATGCCATAGAAATCGGAGTTATTCTTGCTTCGGTTCTTTTTATGAAGAGAATGTCCGATATGACAAATATAACGGCTATTGACCAGGAAAACGAACTTGAAGACGAAATAGAAGAGGCAGGCGGAGACATAGACAAAAAAATATTTGTTAAAGACGTGGTCGTTCATGAAATCACAGGCGCGTTTTTTTTCGGCGCGGCAAGCACTTTTGTTGAATATATGGAGAATATAAAGCAATGCAAGGTTATAATAATAAGAATGAGAAAGGTTCCGGTTATGGATGCCACCGGATACAACGCTTTATATAAAATACATAAAAGATGCAAAAAAACAAACACCAGGGTAATTCTCTGCGGTCTTGAAAAGCAACCGTTAAAATTACTTACCAGATATAATTTTATAAACGACATAGGAAGAGAAAATATATGCTTGAATCTTAATTCGGCGCTTATACAGGCGGATAAATACGTAAAATCTCTTTCTAAAAAATAAATTAATTTTTAATGCTCTTAAAATATAAAAGACACTTGCCTTTGCGCGGACAAGTGTCTTTTACATGTTTTTATTTTGAATTTATTTCGCTTTTCCCTGGTTTGCGACCGCTTCCATCGCTTTTTTTACAGCTTCCGGATCGCCTACATAATAACTTTTTACAGGTTTAAGATTTTCATCCAATTCATAAACAAGAGGCATTGCCGTCGGAAGATTTAAATTTACGATATTTTCATCGCTGATATTGTCAAGATATTTTATTAATGCTCTAAGGCTGTTGCCGTGAGCGGCTATTATTATTTTTTTGCCGGCTTTAATATTAGGAACTATTTCGGATTGCCAAAAAGGAAGAACTCTGGCAACTGTATCTTTGAGACATTCCGTAAGAGGGATGTCTTTTTTATCCAAATCTTTGTATCTTTTATCGTTTCCTGCGTAACGGGGATCAGATTCTTTCAACGGTTCGGGCGGAGTATCATAACTTCTTCTCCATATTTTAACCTTTTCTTCGCCGTATTGTTTTGCCGTTTCAGCTTTATTCAAACCCTGCAGCGCCCCGTAGTGTCTTTCGTTAAGAGTCCATGATTTTTTTACCGGTATCCATAAAAGATCCATTTGATCTAAAACATTATTTAAAGTTTTAATGGCTCTCTTTAAAACAGAAGTATACGCCAAATCAAAATCAAAACCGTCTTTTTTCAGCTGTTGTCCTGCCGTTACGGCTTCCTGTACTCCTTTTTCGGATAAATCAACGTCGGTCCATCCGGTAAATCTGTTTTCTTTGTTCCATGTGCTTTCGCCGTGTCGTATTAAAACAATCTTATACATCCTTTTACTCCTCCCGATTTTAATTTTATATCAGCAGATATTATATTTATATCTTATTTATTTGGCAATATATTTTTTTGAAAATAACATTGAAACGCCGAATATTACGCAGGATATTATTATTATCGTAGCTCCGACAGGCAGGTGAAAAATGCTTGAAGCAAAAAGCCCCGAAACGCACGCCCCTACGGCAAACAGAGACGACAGGATATACATTGTTTTTATTTTATGAGTAAGCTGGTAAGCGGTTGAAGAAGGAAGGGCTATCAAGCTGTAAATTAAAAGGCCTCCTATTGCATGCAGATTAAGGCTTACAGTAATTGACGAAAATATTAAAAGCGCGTAAAAAATATATTTTTCTGATATGCCGCATGAGCGTGCAATTTCTCTGTTAAACAAAACCGCTACTATCCCTCTGTGGAATAAAAACGCAAATGCCAGAAGAAAAACTATCATTGCCGCAGAGAGTTTTATGTCCAGCCACGAGGTCATCAGAATATTGCCCCATATGAAAGACAGAATTTCCGAGTTTGAATTTTGTTGCAGCCCTATAAACAAAAAAGCTACTCCCAGAGTAAAAGAAAATAAAAGGCTTATGCTCATATTGTTATTCAGTTTGGTTTTATCCGAAAGAGGACCTATTATGAAAGCGGATAATATGCAAAATATAAAACCAGCCAAAAGAGGATTTATTCCGAAAGCGATTCCGACTATTGCTCCGGCAAATGCCGAATGAGCCATTGTCACGCCGATAAACGGAATGTTAAGAAGCAGAATCCAAACGCCTATTACACCGCATGAAATTCCGCCTAGAACCGACATTATAAGGGCTCTGTTAAAAAATGAAAAATTGAAAAAATCTAAAAATTCCGTCATAAATTATAAAAATTCCTGAATTCTTTATTTGCAAAAACATATTCTTTTTTACCGTAATCAATTATTTTGCCGTCTGCCATCAGAATAACCTTGTTGCAGCATTTGGGCATCTGCGAAAGATTATGAACCACTATAAGCATCGTTATATTTTGCTCGTGGTATATAAAATCTATTAAATTTAAAATGTCCGTTTGCGTTTTTTTATCCAGATTTGAAAGAGGTTCGTCCATAAGTATCAATTTCGGATTCTGTGCAAGGACTCTTGCTATGGAAACTTTCTGGCTTTCTCCTCCGGAAAGTTGTCCGACTGGTTTATCTATAAGATTGAAGATATTCAGTCCTTTTGAAATATCTTCGACAGTTTTTTTGTCAAAGTCTGTAAATTTTTTGAATATCCCGAACTGGGCCGTAAGTCCTATTGATATTACTTCTCTTACCGAAATAGGCATTAAAGCGTCAAAATTATTATTTTGCGGTATGTATCCTATTTTTCTTTTTATTTCTTGGTTTAGCGCATTTCCGAATATATTGACGGTCCCCTGCGAATACACAGTTAATCCGTTTATCGTTTTTATAAAAGTAGTTTTGCCTGCGCCGTTAGGACCTATTACGGCAACGCAGTCTCCGTGTTCTATTTCAACGTTTATCTCTTTTAATACGGCGCGTTTATTTTTTATTGCGGTCAGATTTTTAACTGAAACAATATTTGTCATCAGTTTACAACCTTGTCAATTTTAGCCACGTTATCCTTAAGCGTATATACGTATGAGTCGGCCAGAGGGAAATTGCTTATAACCGTGTATTTCAAATTTAAATCTTTATTTAACATTCTGCCTACGTCCGTTCCCAGCTGTAAATTATCTACAACGCATACGGCTTTTTCTCTTTTTGCTTTTTTGATTAAAGCCGACATGTCGGCTGTTGATATTTTTTCGGGTTTCGGATATACGGCTACTACGTCAAAACCGAGCCATTTCATAAAATCTGCTATCATGTTGTTGCATACTATTTTTTTATTATGGTATCTTTGACCGGTTCTCTCTATTTCTTCGGAAAGCCTGTTTATTTTAAAAACGTATTTTACAAAGTTTTCCTCATAAAATTTTTTATTGTCGGAATCCAGAATAGAAAACATTTCTTTTATCTCTTCGGCCCCTCTTATGTTTATGTAAGGAATCATTAAATTTCCTTCGGTTTTGAATTCCTTATACAATATTTCGAGTCTGGCTATTTTATATTTAAGATCTTTTACCCACGGCTGCCAGCTGTGGTATAAAACTATATTGCTTTGGGATATGTCTTTCATTTTTTTTGCGTCAATGTCGTTATTGCTCGGGCATGCAGTCGGCTCAAGTATCGTTATAACGTCTATTTTATCTCCGCATATTTCGCGTATAAGGCTTGACAGGTGGGAGGTGGTAACTGAAACTTTTAGTTTCTTATGAACTCCGGCAAAAGAGTTTACCGGAAAAATTACGCAAAAACAAATAAAAAACAATAAAAATTTCAATTTCATTTATTGAACCCTTAATTTTATGATTTTATGAATCTGTATTCGATTTCACCTTCGGCGATAACTCCTAATTCAGATTTTACCATTATTTCCAAATAAGAGTTTTTCGTTTCTAAATAATACAGGCTTTTTTTATATTTTTCATTTTCCTGTTTAAGCGACTGTATTTTTGAAATAAGATGGCATTTTTCTTTGTAGTTTGAATATATCTTTAATGCGATGCCGTTAAATAACAGAAATAAAACTGCTATAGCCGGAACAGAATATCTTATTTTAAAATATTTCATCATTCTATAAATCCTCCGCCGAGAACATAATCTCCGTCATAAAAAACAGCCGACTGACCGGGCGTTATTGAAGCCTGCGGCTGATCAAACAGTATTATATCATTATTTACGGTTGCAAGAGCGGGTTCGTGCATTCTTCTTATTTTCACGTATGCCCTGAATTCTTTGCTGTGTTTATCCGATATAAAATTAATGTCTGTTATCTGCGCGGTTCTTGAATAAATTTCTTTTTTTGGCCCGACTACAACCGTATTGGTAGCAACGTCAAGCCTTAAAACATATACCGGTTCGGGAGTTGTTATTCCCAAGCCGCTTCTTTGCCCTATTGTATAATAAATAAGTCCTTTATGACGTCCGAGTTTTTTGCCTTTACTGTCAACTATTAAACCTGGCATCACTTTATTTTTAAAGTCTTTTATGTTTTTTTCTAGAAAATCCCCGTATGTCGTATTTATAAAACATATTTCCTGACTGTCCGGTTTTTTTGCGACTTCAAGTTTTGCCTTTGCCGCAATGTTTCTTATTTCGTTCTTAGTGTAATCTCCGAGAGGGAAAAGCAGTTGTGAGAGTTTTTTCTGCGACAGTCTGTATAAAAAATAAGTCTGGTCTTTGGATTTATCTTTCGGGATTTTTAATTTAAATTCATCCGAAGTTTTTTCTATAGCCGCATAATGTCCGGTTGCCAGATAATCTATACCGTTTTTTTCAGTGTGTTCCAGCAACAATCCGAGTTTTATTTTCTCATTGCAGAGTATGCAGGGATTTGGAGTTTTTGCCGACAGATAAGAGCCGGTGAAGTTGTCTATTATTTCTTTTGCAAAATCATTCTGCATGTCAATGACTTCGTGTTTAATCCCTAACATATCGCAGACAGTTTTCGCGTCTTTTATGTTTTGTAAAGACCCGCATGAAGGGGAATTTGGTTTATAAAGATTTAATGTTACTCCGGAAACGTCAAAACCCTGTTCTTTAAGAATGTAAGCGCATACCGAGGAATCTACTCCTCCGGACATAGCAACCGTAACTTTCATCGTTAATCCTGCCTGTTATTCCATACCGGAGACATTTTTCTTACTTTTTCAACCATTTTAGGAAGAACTTCAAGAACGTAGTCAATATCTTCTTCGGTATTTTGTTTGCCGAGAGAAAATCTTATCGCGCCCTGAGCGGCAACTGGATCAAGGCCTATAGCCTGTAAAACATGAGACGGTTCCGTGGAACCTGATGCGCATGCCGATCCGGTTGACACGGCTATTCCTTCCATATCAAGCATTAAAAGAAGAGATTCGCCCTCTATCGACTTAAAACTTACATTGAGCACATTCGGCACTGAATTTGAAAAATCGGTATTTATTATTGATTGGGGAATTTTTGCAATAATTCCGTTTTTTAATTTTTCTCTTAGTTTATTGTATTTTTGAGTTTCCTTTTCAATTTCGCCGTTTGCAAGTTCAAGAGCTTTTGTCATGCCTATGATGCTTGCAATGTTTTCCGTTCCCGGTTTTAATCCGTGTTCATGATGGCCGCCGTGAAGAATAGGAGATATTTTTGTTCCTTTTTTTACGTATAAAATACCTATTCCTTTGGGACCGTAAAATTTATGCGCCGATACGGACAGCAAATCAACTCCGAGTTTTTGAACGTCTAGTTTTATTTTGCCGGCTGTTTGTACTGCGTCCGTATGAAAAATTACGGGAAATTTTCTGTTTTTATTGCATTCTGATACTATTTGCGAAATTTCTTCTATAGGTTCAATAACTCCTATTTCGTTGTTTGCGTGCATTATGCTTATAACAGCGGTTTCATCCGTTATTTTTTCTTTTAATACGTTAAGCATGACTTTTCCTGATGAATCAACAGGAATATAATCTACCTTATAACCGTTTTTTTCAAGATATCCGCATGTATGAAGAACGGCGTGATGTTCTATAGAACTTGTTATAATATGTTTTCCTTCGGATGATTTTAAAACTCCCATGATGGCCATGTTGTCCGATTCGGTTCCGCAGCTTGTAAAAATTATTTCATCGGGATACTGCGCATTTATAAGTTCGGCGAATTTAATTCGTGCGTCAGTGAGAGCGTTTTTAGCATCCTGGCCGAATTTATGAACCGAAGAAGCATTGCCGTAAATATCGTAAAAATAAGGCATCATCGCATCTACGGCTTCTTTTCTCGTATAAGTTGTTGCGCTGTTATCAAGATAAACTTTTCTTTTTTTCATTTTTTGCCTTCTTTATCATTTTTTTTGTATCATTTTTTTGACTAACGTGCTCATTTAAAGTAGCAGCGAACAAATGTGTTCCGTCTCCCTTTGAAACAAAATACAAATAAGACGTTTTTTTCGGGAACAATACCGACATAATCGTTTCTTTTCCCGGATTGCATATAGGTCCGGGAGGAAGTCCGGCATGTTTATATGTATTATACGGCGAATTAAATTTCAAATCGTCAAACGTAAGACGTTCTTTATTTATTCCCATAGCATATAAAACGGTTGAACATGATTCAAGTCTCATTTTTTTTGCAAGTCTGTTGTAAAAAATACCTGCTATTACCGGTCTTTCGTTTGCGGATACGGCTTCTTTTTCAACAATCGACGCCAAAATTATTATATCTTTTTTTGTCATATTAAGTTCTTCTGCTCTTATTTCTAATTTTTTTGTCCAAAATTTGTTAAATTCGTCATTCATTATTTTAATGATGTCTTTTTCCGTCGCCGCAGGATCTATGAAGTAAGTTTCGGGAAGAAGGAAACCTTCCATATTTTGCTTTTTTGCCGTTTCGACAAAAACAATGCGGCTGCCTATATCTTTTTCTTCCAGTAATTTGCCTATTTTGTCAATGTCAAATCCTTCGGGAATTGTTATTTTTACGTTTAAGCTCTGACCGTTTTTTATTTTTTTTAATATTTTAAAAATACCGTCTTTTTTATTAAATTCGTATCTTCCGGCTTTAAGTTCTTTTGACCATCCGAATAATTTTACTATTGCGACAAATACCCCCGTTGATTGTATCAAATCGGCTTCTTTCAATTTGACTGCCATTGATTTCGGAGATATTCCTTTCTGAAAAATTATTTCAATAGTTTCGTTTTTGTTTGAACATGAAAATAAACTTAAAGATATGACAAAAACCATAATTAATGCTGTTATTTTTTGTTTAACCATTTTTCCGCAAACTCTTTATTTATCCGGTCATTAGTGTCTTTTTCCGCCATTTTGGCGGTATTATCCGGTTTTTTTATATTTTTTTTTAACCCTTTAATTATAAAATCTTCAACCGAGCTTATTTTTGCGCAGCTTCCGCCTATTCTTCTTTTTATGCCTTTGTCATTTGTGACAATAGTTATATCGGCCGGATTTTTTGAATTTTCAACAAGTTCTACTATCACATCGTCAGCGCGCATTTGCCCGTCGCTGAAAATTATACGCATTCCTATTATATTTGAGATATTATATCCGTCGAATTCATACGGATTTTTGTTTTTGCAGTCAAATACTATTGTTACGGGATTTTCGCCCTGAGGCCGGTTTGAATAAATAAAATTTAATAAATTATTTCTGGATTTTTCCAGAGTTGTTGTCTCAAACAAATGAGCATATTTATCATTTTTTATAACATTGTACCCGTCAATTATGTATTCCATATCAATTCAGGAAACCGTATTTATATCCAAGTATGTCTGCAAAATAAAAGTTGCGGCTATTTTATCTCTTATATTTTTTCTTTTTTCTCTTGATACGTTTGCTTCTTCGGTCAGCATGCGTTCAGCCTGAAGAGTTGACAGCCTTTCATCTATTGAATCTATTTTTATGCTGCCTTCCGCCTGTTTTTTCAGTTCTTCTATAAATTCTTTTGTGAACTCCGTCATTTCTCCTTCGCTTGTGTCAAGCCTTACCGGCAGACCTATAACTATGCAGGAAACATTATTTTCTTTTGATATTTGCAAAACGGACAAAACGTCATTTTTAATCCCTTTGCTTTCAATGACGTTAAAAGGCTGCGCGACTATACCCATTATGTCGGATATGGCAAGCCCTATTCTTTTTTTGCCGTAATCTATGCCCAGTATCCTGCCCATTATTTGTCCTTCTTCTTTTTTGTTTTATTTTTTAAATTTAATAATTTGACTCTAAGTAAATTCAACGCGACGTTTGAGGCTTTTTCTATAATATCGGTTCTTGTTCCGGTAAAAATATATTTTGAAATTTCAGATTCGCCTCCGCAGCCGGTTCCTATATAAACCAGTCCTACCGGTTTTGTTCCGGTTGCTCCGGAAGGACCAGCAATACCGGTTATAGAGACCCCGCAGTCTGATTTTGATAAATTCAGCACGCCTTCAAGCATTTCTTTTGCGACTTGTTCGCTTACTGCGCCGAATTCGTCAATAGTTTCTTTTTTAACTCCGAGTAAACTTATTTTTGATTCGTTTGAATACGTAATCAGCCCTTCTTGTATGCATATTGAACTGCCGGGTATTGATATTAATTTGCTTGCTATTAATCCGCCGGTGCACGATTCGGCGGTTGAAAGAGTTTTTTTATTTTCAATCAACAGTTTATGCACTGAACTTTCGATCGTTTCATTGTCGTAACCGAAAATATTTTCTCCCAGAATATTAATGAATTCGCCTTTTATGTTTGTTATTGTTTCGTCAATAAGCATTTCGTCTTCGCCTTTAACAAATGCTTTTACGGTAATAATAAACTGGTGGGCGAGTATTGCGAATTCAACGTCTTTATTGTCACGGTACATATCAAGAACGGGTTTTATTTTTTCATCTACCAGAGACTCCGGCATATCGCATACATGAAGAACGAAAGATTTTTTCATAACCGTCTGGTAGCTTTTAAAAAAAGGCAGCAGATTTTCGTCAAACATTGGCTGCATTTCTCTCGGAGGTCCCGGCAGCAAAAATATCGTTTTTCTTATTTTTTTACCGTCTTCTTTTAAATATTCAAAATGCAGCATTTCTCCCGGAGCCGTGCCGAATCTGTTTTCCAAAACTTTTGCATTTTTTATTATGTAAGACTGTCTTTCGTTGTTTTGCGAGGGAATAATTCCGCGTTTTTCAAAATACAGAGCTATTGATTTAAGGACATTATCGTCCTTGTAAGTTTTTAACTCCAGAATATCGGCTACCGTTTCTACGGTTATGTCGTCAAATGTCGGACCGAGACCGCCTGTTATTATTATTACCGAACTTCTTTCTTTTGCCAGTTTTAATACTTCCGATAATTCGTGTTTTCTGTCGGACACTGTTGTTATCAGCGACAAATCCAAACCGAGTAAGGCCAGTTTTTGACCTATAAACGAAGCGTTTGTGTTTAATTTGCCGGTCAATAATTCAGAACCGGTACATATAAGTTCAATTTTCATTTTAACCCTAATTGTAAAATTCCGATTTTTCCTGAGATACAACCGGATTTTTTACCTGTCCGAATCTCATTTCATATTTCATTATATTTTCTTTAAGAGCTTCCGAAAGCCTTTTTGCGTGCAGAGGCGATAAAAGGATTCTGCTTCTCACTTTTGCCTTAGCATTTTGAGGTTGGACAAAAATAAAATCTATAATAAACTCTGTTTCAGAATGAGCTATTAATGCCGAATTTGAATATGTCCCGTTTGCGGTTTGCTCGTCAATTTCAATTTTAATTTCTTGTTTTTTTAGTTCTTCTGCCATAATAGTCTCCTAAAATCCGATTGCTTTTATAATATCCTGCATATTCGCTTTAACTTGATGTGGTTTTTGTGAACACATAACGGCTCTGTCAGGATCTTTTAATCCGTGTCCCGTCAAAATACATACGGCTTTTATATTTGTTTGATTATTAAAATATCCTTTTCTTGTATATTTTAAAAGACCTGCAAATGATGCAGCTGATGCCGGTTCTGCAAAAACACCTTCGTTAGAAGCAATCATTTGATAGGCTTCAATTATATCATCATCGCTCACCATATCTATAACACCTTTTGATTCGTCTCTGGCTTCTTCTGCCGTTTTCCATGAAGCGGGATTTCCTATTCTGATAGCCGTAGCAAGCGTTTCAGGCCTTTCAATAGGATGTCCCATTACTATAGGAGCCGAACCTTCAGCCTGAAATCCCATTATTTTAGGCAGTTTATATTTTTCGGGAAACAATGAATTATATTCTTTGTATCCTTTCCAGTAAGCCGTTATATTGCCTGCGTTTCCTACAGGCATAAACTGATAATCCGGAGCCTGTTCAAGCGCTTCGCAAATTTCAAATGAACCGGTTTTTTGTCCTTCAATTCTGTAAGGGTTAACGGAATTGACGAGAGTAAGAGGATAATTCTTGCTCAAATCTTTTACAAGCTCAAGCGCTACGTCAAAATTTCCGTCTATTGCAAGAACTGTTGCTCCGTGCATGACGGCCTGTGAAAGTTTTCCGAGGGCAATTTTTCCTTCGGGTATTAAAACTACGCATTTTATACCGGCTCTTGCCGCATAAGCGGCTGCCGAAGCGGAGGTGTTTCCGGTTGAAGCGCATATAACGGCTTTGCTGCCTTCTTCAACGGCTTTTGAGACGGCCATAGTCATGCCTCTGTCTTTAAAAGAACCTGTCGGATTTAATCCTTCATATTTAAAATATATCGTTCCCGGAAACCCTATCTTTTCCGATAAATTCCTTGCCGGAATAAGCGGAGTATTTCCTTCATGCAGAGTAATTACCGGAGTTTTTTCGCTTACCGGCAAATATTTCTTATACTTTACTATTAATCCTGTGTACATAAAATCTTCCTTTTTTGTAATTTTTTATCTTAAAATTCTATCTTTTTAACACATAAGTGTCAAACTTCAGACCGTAATTTTAAAAGCGGTTTATTATGATGAAAAAAATGTTTAAATTTGGTAAAATATCAAAAATATTTTACAAGGATCGAAATATGAATTTATCAAGAAAAATTATTAAACGGCATTTAGTTTCAGGCGTAATGGAAGTCGGGCAGGAAATAGGTTTAAAAATAGACCAGACGTTGACGCAGGACGCTACGGGAACAATGGCATATCTGCAGTTTGAAGCGATGGGCGTTGCTAAAGTAAAAACAGAACTTTCCGTAAGTTATATAGACCATAATACTCTTCAGTCGGGTTTTGAAAATGCCGACGATCACAAATTTTTACAGACTATAGCCGCAAAATACGGGATAATATTTTCTCCTGCCGGAACCGGAATATGCCATCAGGTGCATCTTGAAAGATTCGGAATACCCGGAAAAACTTTGATAGGTTCAGACTCACATACTCCCACAGGCGGAGGAATAGGAATGCTTTCATTTGGAGCCGGCGGCTTAGACGTTGCCTGCGCGATGGCCGGGCAGCCTTTTTATATAACAATGCCTAAAATAGTAAAGGTAAATCTTACGGGGAAATTAAGACCGTGGGTAAGCGCAAAAGATATTATATTGGAATTGCTGAGATTATTATCGGTTAAAGGCGGAAGAGGAAAAATATTTGAATTTGCCGGCGAAGGGGTAAAAACTTTATCCGTTCCGGAAAGAGCAACCATAACGAATATGGGAACGGAACTCGGCGCCACCACTACAATATTTCCGTCTGATGAAATAACGAAAGATTTTCTGAAAAAACAATCAAGAGAAACGGTATGGACTGAACTGTCGGCTGATAAAGACGCTCAATATGACGAAGAAATAAATATAGATTTAAATACATTGGATCCGTTAATCGCAATGCCTCACAGTCCCGATAACGTAAAGAAAGTAAAAGAACTCAAAGGAACAAAAGTCGATCAGGTCGGAATAGGGTCATGCACAAATTCTTCTCTTGCGGATATGATGCTTTGCGCAAAAGTTTTAAAAGGAAAAAAAATAAACAAGGATACAAGTCTTGTAATTTCGCCGGGTTCAAGGCAGGTTATGTCAATGCTTGCGGCTTCAGGCGACTTGTTTGACATAATAGATGCCGGCGCAAGAATTCTTGAATGCGCATGCGGACCGTGCATAGGTATGGGGCAGGCTCCTAAAACAAAAGCGGTTTCTCTTAGAACTTTTAACAGGAATTTTGAAGGCAGAAGCGGAACAAAAGACGCTCAGGTTTATCTTTGTTCTCCGGAAGTCGCGCTTGCCGCGGCTTTGACCGGCGAAATAACAGATCCGTGCGTATATTTTCAAAAGAAACCTGAAATAAAACTGCCGGAGAAATTTTACGTTAACGACGGACATTTTCAGATGCCTGCAAAAGATTCTTCAAAAGTTGAAATTGTCAGAGGTCCGAACATAAAACCTCTTCCGATATTTGAAAAATTGAATGATACCATAAAAGCTGACGTCGTTTTAAAAGTCGGAGATAATATTTCTACGGATCATATTCTGCCGGCCGGCGCAAAAATTTTACCTTTGAGATCAAATCTCCCTGCAATATCGGAATATACGTTTGCAAGCGTTGATAAGGATTTTGTTTCAAGGGCAAAAATATCTTCAAACGGCGTTATAATCGGAGCCGACAATTACGGACAGGGTTCTTCCAGAGAACATGCCGCGCTTGCCCCGAGATATTTGGGGATAAAAGCCGTTCTTGTAAAATCTTTTGCCAGAATTCATCTTGCAAATCTTATAAATTTCGGAATATTACCTCTTACTTTTGCCGATCCGCTTGATTACGATAAAGTAAAATTGGGAGACAAAATAGAATTTTCGGATATAAAAAATATTATTAAAAATAATAAAGAGTTAATAATAAAAATTGAAGGCAAAAATATAAAGCTTAATTACAATTTTACCGACAGACAAAAAGAAATTATTTTTGCCGGCGGTTTGTTAAACTGGATAAAAGAGGGGATAAAATAAAATGGAAAATGCCGAAATCAGAAATTTGGTTTTGCAAAAAGTTTCCGCGGCCAAAATTGCTTCGCAAAAACTCGGTTTATTAAGCTCCGAGCAGAAAAATGCAATTTTGCTGGCTATGGCGCAAGCTCTTAAAAAAAACACCGAAGATATTATTTTTCATAATAAAATTGACGTAGACGTAGCAAAATCTCAGGGATTTGACGATGCTTTGACAGACAGGCTTACGCTTAACGAAAAAAGAGTAAAAGAGATGGTAAAAGGCATCAGAGATATCGTTAACCAAAAAGATCCCGTAGGCGAAATAATTGAAAGCAGAACATTAAATGACGGGTTGAATATACAAAAGATAAGAGTTCCTTTGGGCACAATAGCGATGATATATGAATCAAGACCGAACGTAACCGTTGACGCTGCGGCGTTATGCATTAAATCGGGCAATGCGGTTATTTTAAGAGGCGGGTCTGAAGCGATTAATTCCAACAAAATTCTTTCAAAAATAATTTCCGGAGCAGCGGAGGCAGCCGGAATGCCTGCCGGCGCGATTGCTTTTATTGATATCACGGACAGAACGGCTATTTCCGAATTGATAGTCCTTGATAAATTTATAGATTTATTAATCCCCAGAGGCGGAGAAGAATTTATCAATTTTATAAAAAAACACTCTACAATTCCCGTATTGTCGCACGGAAAAGGATTATGTCATACATATATAGACAAAGAAGCGGATATAAAAATGGCAGTGAAGGTTGCGGTAAACGCAAAGTGCCAAAGACCCGGTGTCTGCAACGCTACGGAAACATTGCTGGTACACAGGGATATCGCCGATAAAATATTGCCTGAACTCTGCGCTAAATACGGCGAATTAGGCACGGAAATAAGAGGATGCCCTTTGACAAAAGCAATAGTTCCGACCGTCATTGACGCAAAGGAAGAAGACTGGAGCACGGAATACCATTGTTTGATAATATCAATTAAGGTTGTCAATTCTCTTGAAGAAGCTATAGCTCATATAAACAGATACGGTTCTAAACATTCCGATTCAATAATTACGGAAAATAAAGAAAGGGCTGAAAAATTTATAAAAGAAGTTGACAGCGCCGCCGTATTCCATAACGTTTCAACAAGACTTCATGACGGCGGAGTTTTCGGAATCGGCGCTGAAATAGGCATTGCGACAAACAAATTGCACGCCAGAGGGGCCATGGGAGCCAGAGAATTAACGACTACAAAGTTTATAGTAAGAGGTAAAGGACATATAAGAAATTAAATTTGGAGGAAATTAAATGGAAGAGAAAATCAATGTTGAAGAACTTGATGAAAGGATACATAAAGAAGGCCTTCAAATAAAAAAAATTGCGGACGAAATTTCAAATGTCATAGTGGGACAAAAATATGTAATAGAAAGAATGCTTATCGGTTTATTGGCCGATGGGCATATTTTATTGGAAGGCGTTCCAGGTCTTGCCAAAACATTATCCGTAAATTCTTTGGCTAATGCCGTTCAGGCCGGTTTTAAAAGAATACAATTTACGCCGGATTTGCTGCCTGCCGACCTTATAGGAACGATGATATATAATCCGCAGAAATCGGATTTTACCGTAAAAAAGGGACCGATTTTTACGAATATTATTCTTGCCGACGAAATCAACAGAGCGCCCGCAAAGGTGCAGAGCGCTTTACTTGAAGCCATGGCGGAAAAACAGGTAACGATAGGAGATACTACTTATCAGCTTCCGTCTCCGTTTCTTGTTATGGCGACGCAGAATCCCATAGAACAGGAAGGAACTTATGCTTTGCCGGAAGCCCAGCTTGACAGATTTATGCTTAAACTTAACGTTGTATATCCCGATATAAAAGACGAAAAAATTATTTTGGACAGAATGACGTCAAAAGAAAAAATAAAAACAAAACCAGTTTTAACGTTAGATGATATTCAAAAGGCCAAAGACCTCGTACATGAAGTCTATATTGACCAAAAAGTTAAAGATTACATAGTTGATATTGTTTTCGCTACAAGACAGCCTGAAAAATACGGTTTAGATAATATAAAACCGCTTATATCCATAGGTTCTTCTCCCAGAGCAACCATAAATTTGACTCTGGCGTCTAAAGCGTATGCATTCTTACAGGGCAGAAGTTTTGTAATACCGGAAGATATAAAAACAATAGGGATGGATGTTTTAAGACACAGGATAATTATAACTTATGAGGCGGAAGCCGAATCATTAAAATCCGACGATATCATAAAACAGATATTCTCTGAGATACCGATACCGTAATAATTAAGTTTTTCGGGATACTATGGATACGAAAGATATTTTAAAGAAAAAGATAAGACAGATAGAAATAAAATCAAACCGTCTGGTCAACAGCGGGCTTGCCGGGAAATATCACAGTACATTCAAAGGCAGAGGTATGGAATTTGACTCGGTCAGAGAATACCAGTACGGCGATGATATACGAAATATAGACTGGAACGTTACAGCAAAACACCAGAAACCTTATATTAAAGTTTTTACCGAAGAAAGAGAAATGACAGTTATATTCCTGATAGATATGTCGGCTTCTTTATCTTTCGGAAGCATAGACCAGACAAAAATGTCGCTAGCCGCAGAAATTGTGTCTGTTCTTGCTTTTTCCGCGATCAAAAATAACGACAGAGTCGGAATGTTGTCTTTTACAGATAAAATTGAACAGGTTTTACGGCCTAAAAAAGGTAAAAACAACATTCTGAGAATGATAAGGGAACTTTTATATTTCAAGCCGCAGGGAACGAAGACGTCAATATCAGTAGGTCTTAAGGCGATAAATGAAATATGGCAGAGAAAAGCCGTTGTGTTTTTAGTTTCAGATTTTCAGGACAGCGGCTATGAAAAAGATTTAAAATTAACAGCGCAAAGACACGATTTAATATGCGTTAATATTTCGGATCCGAAAGAAAAGGGAATACCCAGAATAGGTCTTATAGATTTTTATGATCCGGAAAAAGATAAAGTTTTTACCATAGATTCTTCCGATAAACGAATGATAACGGATTATTACGGTAAAATACAGTATATTGACGAACAGAGAAAAAAAATGTTTTCAAAGAGCTCCGTTGACGTAATAAATATAATGACAGGTTCGGCTTATATGCCGCAGCTTACAAAATTTTTTGCAAACAGGCAGAGAAAAACGGTTTTGGGTTGATAAATTGAATAAATATAAAATAATATTTTTATTAAGTTTTCTGTTTCTGTCGGCCGAGGGCGTATTTGCTTTTGTAACGTTTCCGGAAGCGGTATTAACATCCGACAAAACAGAAATAATCACCGGAGAATCAATACAAGCCGATATTGAGCTTTTTGTTCCTGATTTTGTTAACTTACTGCAGAGTGAGGATGACGTTTCAATTCCGGGATGGGATATACAGGAATTAATAATAAGAAAAGATTTAACCGAGGAAGGAAAATACAAAGTTAAACTTAAAATAACCACTTTTGACGGCAGAATTAAAGAAATACCGCCTGTAAGATTCTCATATGTTAATAAAGACGATGCGGCAGGAATTGAACGCAGAGTTTTTTATTTTTTCAGCAATTCGCTGCCGGTAAACGTAAAAAATATATTTAAAGACAGCGATTTTTCGGAAATAAGAGATATTAAACAGGTTAAAAAAATGCATATTCCGGCGGTTTATTATTATATCGCCGTATTGTACGGATTGTTTATAGTATTTTTTATATACAGAAACGTAATAAAATACAAGACCGAAAAACATATAAAACTCAATTATTCGTTTACCGGCAGAGAAAAAGCCGTAAAAAACATGAACAGATTATATATGAAGTATCTTGAGTCGGACGCGCGGGTCAGGGAATATTATTTTGAATTAAGCGGAATTTTAAACGGTTTTATTTCCGATTCTCTGGGGATCCGAGGAGAAATGACGGACGGCGAATTATTGAATTTGATAAAAAATGAAAACAATAAATTTAATAAATATTCGGATGAAATTTTGTCGTTGTTTGAAAAATACGATAAAATAAAATATACCGGTAAAACGGATTCTGACGGCAGAGAATTTTTTGAAGATTTTATACGGACAAGAGATTTGATAGAAAAAATTCAGATTTAACGGAGTAACAGATTGCATTTTGCCTCGCCTTTATTTTTGATGCTGTTTCCTTTGATGATTGCAATTGCAATTTACAATCATTTTAAAAACAGACACAGAAATAAAAAATTAATAAATTTTTCAAAATACGAAATAGTTAAACAAACAAGATTGTCGTATAAAATAAAGATATACGCGAAACTGCTGGCATTTGTTAATTATCTTATAATAATTATTTTTATCATTGCTTTGGCGAGACCTCAAATAGGCGAAAAAACGGATGAAGTTTTAAACCAGGGAACGGATATAATAATTGCTCTTGATATATCTTCAAGCATGGATGCTTTGGATTTTAAACCTATAAACAGACTGGAAGCTGCCAAGAAAATAGCGGTTGATTTTGTCAAGACAAGAAAATACGACAGAGTCGGAATAGTCTTATTTGCAGGACTTGCTTTTACTCAGGCTCCTCTTACTAATGATATTGTGTCTGTTGCCAATATGCTGATGTCGGCAAAAATCGGGATGAGTTCAATAGACGGAACGGCTATAGGGTCGGCGATAGCGACCGCCTGCAACAGATTGAAAGACAGCGAAGCCAAAAGCAAAGTCATAATTCTTATAACCGACGGATCAAACAATATAGGAGAAATAGACCCTATAACGGCGGCCGAGATTGCAAAACAATTTAATATAAAAATATACACAATAGGAGCCGGAGATCCGCAGGGAGCCTATTATCAGGTTATGGATCCGGTTAAAGGAATGACGTTTGTAAAAATGGAAGAACAGAACCTTGATGAAAATACCCTTAAAGAAATAGCGTCAATTACCGACGGACGTTATTTCAGAGCCGATAACGCAAAAATGCTTAAAGATATTATTGCCGTTATAGATAAAATGGAAAAAACAGAACTTAAATCATTGAAATTTAATTTATACAACGATATTTACAATAAATTTATAATTTTATTGCTTTTATTGATGTTTTTAAAAATATTTTTGGAAAATATTTATTTGAGGAAATTAACATAAAATGTTTGCGGATAAAGAATATTTAATTTTATTATTATTGCTTCCTGTGACTGCATTTTTTATGTTATATTTTTTTCGTAAAAGGAAAAAAGATATTTTAAAGTTTATGACGTTTAAGATGTTTAATGAAACGGCGGGAATAAATATAAACAGATACAAATTAAAAAATATTTTTATGCTGATAAGCCTCTTTTTTGTAATAATCGCGCTGGCAAATCCGCAATTCGGAGTAAAAACCACCGTCGTTTCAAAAAAAGCCGCGACCATAGTTATAGTTATGGATGTTTCAAAAAGCATGCTTGCCGAAGATTTAAAACCAAGCAGGCTTGAAATCGCAAAAATCTCGCTGTCAAATTTAACGGCCGGTTTTAAGGGAAATAAAATAGGGATAATCGTATTTGCCGGTTCCGCTTTTTGGAAATGTCCGATTACGGCAGACATAATAGCGGCAAATAATTTTTTAAATACGGTAAGCGTTGACGATGTTCCGTTGCCGGGTACAAAAATATCAAAAGCTTTGGATTTGGCTTTGGACAGTACGGCCGACATTCCGGAAGGAGCAAAAGCGGTTCTTTTGGTTACGGACGGAGAGGATGATGACAGCGGTTTGCATGTGTTGATAGAAAAAGCAAAAAAATACAGAACAAAAATATATACAATCGGAATAGGAAATACCGAAGGAACCGAAATCCCTTTAAACAACGGCGAATATATGAAAGATAAAGACGGCAATACCGTAATAACCAGGCTTGACGAAGAAACATTGCAGTATATTTCCGATGAAACCGGCGGAAAATACATAAATCTTTCGGAAAACCGCGACAGTATTTTTAAAATATTGCAGATAGCCGATTCTCTTGATAAATCAAAAGACGAAATCAGCAAAGAAGTAAAAAGAGAAGAACAATACCAGATATTTTTATTTTTAGCTTTTATTTTGTTTTGTATATCTTTTTATTTGTCTGTTTTCAGAAGAGAGGGAAAAAATGAATAAATTTAAAATATTTATATTTATTCTGTCAACGTTTTTTATGATAGGAGCGTATAATTATTTTATAAGCATCAAAAAGATAAACAACAAAATCGCGGATGAATTAAAAAACGGGAATTTTAAAGATTCCGAACCCGAGTTGAAAAAATTACTGAAAAAAAACGAGGATAATTATATATTGAAATTTAATTACGGTAATTTGAAATATAAAATCTCAGACTATGAAGAAGCATTGGATATATATGAAAAGATGTTGAGGGAATATGAAATAAATAATACGGTAAAATCCGAGATATATTACAACATCGGCAATATTTATTTTATTTATGACGACTATGATAAAGCCCTGGAATATTATAAACATTCGCTGTTTCTTAATCCCAAAGATGCGGATGCAATATATAATACCGAGTATATTTTAAATTTAATCAGAAAAAATGAAGAAATAGAAAAAATGACGGAAGCCTTTAAGAAAGATTTAACCGAACAGAAAAATAAAATAAACGGCGAAGAATCAAAAATTAACGATATTTTAAAAGAAACAGGCATACAAAAACAAATTAAAAACGAACAATTGCAAAAAACATATAAGGATACAGAAGAAAAAAATAAGATTAACGCCAAATATATAAAAGACGATTTGAATTATTTAATGCAGGAACGGCAAACTCTTTTGTCGAAAAAAAATGATTTGGAAAAGACGATTTCCCGCATGCAGGAGCAAACTTCCGGCAGCTATTTAAGCGAAGAACAAATATCCGAAAATTTAAAACTCAAAGAACAGAAAAAAAATCTGGAAATGAAACTGAGAGAAAATTTAAAAAAATCGGATAATAAAGTTAATATGCTTGAAAAACTGGAAGACGATTTGTTTCAGGAAGTCGTAAGACCAGAAAAAGTAATAAATCCGAAAAAAATTATTGACGGATATTTCGCTCCGAGTTATGCCGACGACAAGAAAGTTTTAATAGAAGAAGAAAAAGAAGTAATATACCGCAATTTAAACCAGGTTGATTATGACGGTATAGAAAGAAAAGAGGAAAAGAAACAGATAGTTTATAATGTTCCTCCTTTGGACGGAGACATCAATAAAAAATCAAAGTACGCGTATGAACACGAAGATATTATTGAATATCAGAATCAGCAAAAAAACAATTCGTATGTGCGCAATGCTTTTGAACAGATAAATTTACAGAAGCAAAAAATACTTGAAAATTCAAATAACGAACAATCCGAGATTTTAAAAGAAATATCCGAGATTAATAAAAATATTCTGCAAAAAAATATTAATGACGAAAAACAGCTTATGCGGCAGAGACAGGAAGCGGTAAATTCTCTTAACCTGATGGATGCTGAAAAAGCGGATATTGAAAATGAAATTAATTCTGTTCAGGATATTGCGGCAAAAAACAATCTGCAAAACAAATTAAACGATATGCTAAATAAAAAACTTTTAAAACAACAGGAAATCGGCAGACTTGAAAATAATATAGAGTCGCTGCAGAAACAACGCATAAATATAAAAAACGAATTTGAAAAAAACATGCTTGATATAAAGGAAAATTTTGTAAACCGCCGATTGGAAACTGCAAAAAAACTGGAAGACGCGGCGAAAGAATTAAATGATATATATATAAAGCACGACGATATTTTAAAGCAGAAAAATTATGAAAATATCAATAAAAATATCCCTCAAATGCTCAGATATGAGCATCAGATTGACAATAACGCGTTGATACAGAAAATGGCTGCGGATAAAAAACAACTGCTGAATAAGAATTATAATAAACAATTGGAAGTTTTAAAAAATAATGCCGCCGAATTGGATAATATAGCCGGAGATAAGAAAATGCAAGAGTACGATGAAATGTTATCCGGCGAAAAAAATAAACTTGATATGCAAAATCAACTAAACGAAAAACAAAAAGAAAATATTGAAAAATTCCGCGATTTATTGGATGAAAAATCAAAAGTTAAAATAGAGAACGATGTGTTGGCTGTACTTGAAAAACAAAATTTAATACAAAAAACCGAAATTGAAAAATACCGTCGGCAAATTGAAGCTCAAATAGATAATATATTAAAAAAACAACAGGAATCAGTTTCTCTGAGCGGACAAAAAAAAGAATTGGATGCCGCTTATGATGAAATTTTGAATAAACAAATGAAATTGAATTCTGAAAGGAAGGCTGTTGAAAAGATGTCTGACGAACAGCGTAAGAATGAAAAAATCAATGAATTAATGAGTAAGGAACAAGCCGTTGAAAAAGATAAATATAATATAGAGTCGCAAAGGCAGGAACTTATTCAAAAGATTAAGAAAGACATGAAAGATTTCAAAGCTGAAATGGCAAAAGAATACAACCGTAATACGGAAAATTTGCGGCTTCAGAATAAGTTGGAAGAAGAATTGCAGCAAAAAACGAAAGAGTTGGAAAATATTTTACAGCAAAAAGCCGATGAAAAAAATTCGGCGCAGGTTCAAAACAATAAATACGAACTTGAAAAAACGATTTTAAACAAAGACGCTAATCAGGAAGATTTGAAAAAAATATCTGACAGGCAAAATCTCGCCGAAAAAAAATTAAATGAAAATATTGATATGAAACTTGCAAAAGCTAAAAACGAGGAAAAAAGGCTTATTGAAAAACAAATTGAAAACAATAAGAGGCAGATGCATTTGCTGGAAGACGCCATAAGAAAAGAAAAAGACAATAAAATTAAAGAAGATTTAATAAACAATAAACGGTATTTGCAGGAAAACACGGAAAATTTGGAAAAACAAGCAACAACTGATTTTGAAGATGCAAAAGATGATTTTCAAAATATTCTTGAAAATCAGAAAAAACGGTCTTTTGAAAATATGAAAAACAATGATAAACTGACGGATTTAAATAACTATAAAATTGAAAAAACGAAAGATTTTGATATCAGAAAAAACATAAATGAAATTGAAAAAGAAAAAAATGCGTTGGAGACGGAACAAATTCAAATTAATCGGGAACAAAAAGATCTTCTTACTCAGCTTGAATCGACAAACAGAAGTTTGAAAGAAAAAGTGCAGGCTCAAAAAAGACTTGAACAGTTAAGACAAAAATCAAAACAATTGGAAGAAATAAAGAAATCAATAGAAAATGAAGAAAATAAAATAAATGAGTCAACAGAAAATAGAAAAGAAGAAAGCATTAAAAAATTCGAAAGTATTGAAAAAGAGCAGAAATTTATCCAGGATGCGATAAATGAAAACAAAAATAAAATAAAAGAGATAAGCGAACAAAAGATAAACATTCTTAACGCCAAATCAAAAGAGAGCATAATGAACGAGATGTGGCGCAATCAGAATAAATCAGGCGTTAATCCCGAAAGCAATAAAATTAAGCAGGAACAGTTGGAAGCCGCTGCAAATGAGTTAAAAAAACAGCAGGAAGAAACAAGAAAATTAAACAATAAATTACTGCAGCAGCAAAAAATGCTGGAAGAAAACATAAAAAATCTTAAACAAAACATAAAAATAAAAAATGAAATTCAGGAAGAAAAAAACGAGAATAAACTTCAGGACAGCGAAAATGCCAAAAGAGCGGCCGCATTAAAGAAACAAATGCAGAAAATACAGACAAACATAAAAGATATAAACAAACAACTTGATAAAAATAAAGAAGAACAGATGGAGACCGAAAAAAACAGACAGAAAGCCGAGCACGGACAAAAATGGGCAAACAGCGAGAAAGATATTTTAAGCGCCGAATTGAAGAAACAACAGGATAATTTAAAAAGCGAGAAGGAAAAATTAGACCGGATTTTGAAAAAGCAGGCGGAACTTGAAAGAGAAATGGAAAGATTAAAAAGGCAATATAGCGAAAATAAAAATGAAAATATAAAAGAAAAAATGAAAAATGCCGAAAGAGAATTGATCAAAACAATGGATCAGAGACTTCAAGCCGGACGAACATTGAATTCAAACGAAATTAATGAAATTAAGGAGAAGCATAAAAATATGGAAAAAGAATCGCGGGAATACGGGAATAAAGTTGCGGAAGCCGACGCCAAACTTAACAAATTAAGGAAATCGGAAGAAGAGTTAAAAACGGAAAAAAATAAACTTTCGGACGATTTTTCAAAATCAATGGCTGAAATGACGGATTTGGACGCAGATTTTGATTCGGAACAAAATGAAAACATCGCCGATGCAAATAAAGATGTGAAAGGACAGAAAATAGGGAATCAGGATTTAAACCGCGTTTTGAATTTTTACGGCGATATGGATAAGCCTCAAAATGATAAAAAAATAAAAGGACAGGAAATTGATGCGAATCAGAGAGACTGGTAAATGCTGAAAAAAATCATTTTATTATTTATTTTATTAATACCGGCTTTTGTTTTTGGCAATGAGATTTTAGATGTTTCGCTTGATAAAAGAGAGGTTTTTGAAGGCGAAAACATTAAGTTGATTGTTGAAATAGCGCAGAATATTAAAAATTCCGATAATTTTCAACTGCCTAAAATAGAAGATTTTTTAATTTTATCAAGAAAAGATTATATAAAAAACGGTAAAAAATATGTGTATGAATACGTGATAACTCCTAAAACATACGGTTTTTTTACAATACCGGCAATAACCGTTTATGATTCGGATAAAAATGAAATTGTTTCAAATCCGATAGAAATAAAAGTCAACAAAACGAAAGTATCACAGGCAGTTTATACAGCCAGCGATGCAAACACTTTTGTTAAAGCATATACTGATACAAATGCCGCATATGTGAACCAGCAGGTATATTATACCCTTGAATTCGCAACAAGGTATGATTTGGCTTCAAATCCGAATTATCTTCTTCCGATGTTTAGAGATTTTTGGAAAACAAAATCGGATATAAAAAGCGGATATGAACTTATAAACGGCGAAAATTATTTTACATTTACCGTTACAACGCGTCTCTATCCTATGAGAGAAGGCATTATAATAATTGATCCTTCGGTTGTTGATGTAAAATACCTGAACGGCAGCAATAAATATTCTTTCAAAACCAATCCGATAAAAATAAAAATTTTCCCTCTTCCGCAAAAAAATATTCCGGAAAACTTCACCGGCGCGGTCGGTAAATATGATATATCATCTTCCGTTAATAAAAAGAGCGTAAAAATCAACGAACCCGTTAATTTGTCAATAAATATAAAAGGAAACGGCAATATTAATTCCATAGCCGAACCAATTTTTGAATTGTCAAGCGATATAAAAAAATACGCCACTTTTGTTAAAGTTGAAAATGATCCCGTCATAAGTTCTAAAAAATTTCAGTGCGTTCTTATCCCGTTAATGAGCGGACAAAAAAATATTCCGGAAATTACTTTTTCTTATTTTGATCCCGATTTGAAAAATTATGTCGTTATAAAATCTTCGGCGATATTTTTTGACGTAAGCAGCGAGACATATGACGCCGCTGCGCGGCAAAATAGTCAATCCGGACAGGAACCGGTTATACAAAAAACTTTTAAACCGGTGAAAGACGTTCTTTATGCAAAACAATACAAAATGCTTCTTATTAAAAATAAATTTTTTCTGTCAGTTATGAGTTTGTTTTTATTATTCGCCGCATCTTCTTTCATATACAGAATTGTTATAATCTATATGCAAAGAGATTATGAAAAGATTCAAAAAGTAAAGGCGTACAAAAAAGCCGAATATTATCTCAAAAATTCGTATGATTATTTACGAAAAGAAGAGCAAATAAATTTTTATACATGTTTGGAATATGCGGTTAAAATGTTTTTAAGATCAAAAACAAACATAGAATATTTAAATATGTCAAAATATGAAATAGAAATAAATCTTAAAACGGCCGGCGATGAACCTGAATTTATTAAAAATATATCCGATATTTTAAAAGAATGCGAAATTTATAAATTCAAATCGGTCAAAGCCGATATTTTGGAAATGAATAAGATATATTATAAGACAAAATACATTATAAAAGAAAAAAAATAATATGAATAAAATACTGACATTTTTTTTATTATTATTGTGCGTTTTGCCCGTTTTCGCGGCCGAGACGAATAATGACAGGATAAACAAAGCTGCGTCTTTTTACGGCAAAGGCGATTATAACGAATCTATAAAAGAATATGAGATTATGATTATGCAGGGACTTTATAATCCTTATATATTTCACAATTTAGCGAATGCTTATTATAAAACCGGCGATATAGGAAGAGCTTCTCTGAACACGGAAAGAGCTTTGCGTCTGGCTCCCAGAGATAAAGATATACGTTATAACAGAAAACTTTTAGCCGAACTTGCAAAAGAACCGGAACCGAATACGGCTGAATTTATAATTCAGGAAATGTCTTTCTTGGTTTCTTTAAATGAGATAACCGTCATAACATCCGCGTTGTTTATGTTTCTGTGTCTTTGTTTCGGGCTATATTGTTTGAAAAAACAAAAAATATTTTTTAAAGGCGTAATTTTATTTTCGGCGTTATTTGCATTGAGCGGAGTTTTGTTTTATGTTAAATTTAACGAAGAGTATATAATGCGTGAAGCCGTAATCCTTACGGATACGCCTGTAAGAAACAAGCCTATTAAAACCGAAGAAACGGCTTTTGAAGTTTATGCCGGAAGAAAGGTCGTTATTTTATCGGAATTAGGCAAGTGGGTTAACGTGAAGCTTCTGTTGGACGGATTCAGCGGTTGGATTGACAAGAATTCACTGGAGATAATATAAATGCGTAAAATAGGAGTATTCGGAGGTTCATTTGACCCCGTGCATAACGCCCATATTGAGACCGCCCAGCAAGCCGTTGCCGAATTCGGATTGGATTTTGTTATTTTTATTCCTTCATATTTGCCGCCGCATAAATTAAGACTGCAAGCTTCATCACAAGACAGACTTAACATGCTTTCATTGGCTGTAAAAAATAACGGTAAATTTTTAATTGATACTTTTGAAATTCAAAACAAAAGAATTGTTTATTCATTTGAAACGTTGGATTATTTGCAGAAAAAGTATTATAAAGATATCTTAAAATTAATTATAGGTTCCGATACTTTTAATCAATTGGACGAATGGGAAAAACCGGAATATATAGCCGAAAAATACGGTTTTTTGGTAATGAAAAGACCGGATATAGTCGTTGACTTGGACAGCAAATACCGTAAATATGCCGTTTTCTCGGAATTTTTCATGAAGAACATTTCATCAACGAAAGTCAGAGATATGATTAAAAATAATGCGGCTGATATTGAAAAACTGGTTCCCAAAGAAGTTTTAAAATATATTAAGGAAAAAAAATTATATGGAAAATGAAATTTTTGATTATTTGTATAAACATTTGAAAACCGAAAGATACGAGCATACGTTACAGGTTTATGAATTGGCTTCAAAATTAGCGGCAAATTATAATGAAGATGTTTATAACATACAAATAGCGGCTCTTTTGCATGACTGCGGAAAATGGATGACGGCCGACGAATCAAAGAATTATATAAGCGTTAATAAGGTTAAAATAAAATATTATCCGTTTATATTAAAATATGCGCCTCAGATACTGCATGCGTATATATCGGAAGATATAGCAAAAAAGAAATTCGGCGTAAAAAACACGGAAATACTGAACGCCGTTAAATATCATACGGTAGGAAGAATCAATATGAGCAATGCGGAAAAAATAGTTTTTATAGCCGATGCTTTGTCTCCCGACAGAAAATTAAAATTTAATATAGAACACGATGTCGTATACGGAGATTTGAACCGGACTTTTAAATTTGTTATGCAAAATAAAATTCAGTATGTCGTTTCAAAATTTAAAGTGCTGCATCCCGATATCGTAAGTATATGGAATTATTATAATAAATAAATGCTTAAAAAAATTATTCTGTTTTTTGTTTTTTTATTAATTGCGGCTTCATCTCTGATTTATTATGTTTCAGATGTGTCAAAATATATATATGCCGGAAAAACGATTAACGTTTTAATCGTTATTGAAGGCAGCGTTAAAACATATCCGGGTACATTGAAGATAGCTTTGTTCCAATATAATCCGCTTAAAAAACGCGTTCAAATTTTATTTATAAACGAAAATACCGCGATTTTACGCAAAAAATTAAAAACAAGAACTCTAAAAGAATTATTTTTCAGACAAAGCAACCCAAACAGGATTGATTTTATTAAACGGGAGATTATGAATGTTTTTCAAGGCATGGTTAAAATAGATTATTACGTTTATTCCGATACCGACTCGCTGAATGCTTTTCTGAAATTATTAAATGAAGCCGAAATGAAAAATAAATTAGGAGACAGCTGTTTTTATATCGCTTTGAATTCCAGAAATCATTTAAACGGCATAATAACGAGTATCAAAATAATCAAATACGCCGTTTCAAATATTAACAGAAGTTTGATTCCCGAGGCGGTGAAGTTTTTAAAAAATAAAAATATTATTATTCAGACCGATTTTAAACCGGTTGATTTAATACAGATTTACCGCGTGATAAAAAACATCAACGCGGGAAAAGATATTATGTTTATTGATATGCCGACCGTGATAAGAAGAAACAGAACTGAAATAGACCAAGAAGCTTTTGACAGAGTAATTGAAATGCTGAACGGAACTTATCCGGATAATGAAGCCGAAAAAATAAATCTTCAAGTTTTGAATTCTTCAAATAAAAGCAGGCTGGCGGAAAAAGCGGTAAATCTTTTGAGAAAGAATTCATTTGACGTTTTTTATTGGGGAAACGAATCGCGCAAAAATAAATTTACGGTTGTTTTAGATATGATAAATAATCCTGAAAAATCAAATGAGATAGTTAATCTGCTGGGATGCGGGGAGATATTGGTCAGTACAAATCCGAAACCTTTTGCCGATATGACGGTTTTGCTGGGCAATGATTGTATTTTATATGACAAACTTGATAAAATAAACTAAAAACAGGAGACAGTTATGGTAAAAATTGATTTTTTGAAATTGGCAAAACAGGCTCAAAAAATTGCGGAAGACAAGAAAGGCGAAAACGTTATTATTATTGACGTAACCGGTCAGACAGCCATTGCTAATTATTTTGTCATAATTACAGCTTCTTCCGTTCCTCAGATTAATGCCATAACAAATGAAATAGAAAAATCTCTAAAATATGATTTCGGCGTTATGCCGGTAAGAAGAGAAGGCGGTTCGTCACAGACATGGAAAGTTATTGATTTCGGCGGACTTTTGGTTCACGTTATGCATCCTGACGTAAGAGCAAAGTATAATCTTGAAAACATTTGGAACGCTTACGACAGTCGGCCTAAAGAAGCAAAAGTTAAAAAGACTGCAATAAAAAAATTCGCTACGAAAAAGAAAACGCTTAAAAGTAAAATTTCTAAAAAGAAAATCTATAGAAGCAAAGCAAAAAAATAATAAATAACGCCGCTTTTCATTTTAATTTTAAACGCAACGCATTCAAAATAAAATCGGCATAACATAAAGGAAAAAATGGCGTCTGAATTTGTTCATTTGCACAATCACACGGAATATTCTCTTTTGGACGGATCCGTCCGTTTAACCAAAGACGGCAAACCCGGAGAATTATTTCAGCTTATAAAAGAATATAAAATGCCGGCTCTTGCAATTACCGACCACGGCAATATGTACGGGGCTATGGAATTTTATTGGGGATGTCAAGACTACGGAATTAAACCGATTATAGGCTGCGAAGTTTATGTGGCAAAAAAATCAAGACAAGACAAAACAAAGGAAACCGGCGGATATCATCATCTTGTTCTTCTTGCAAAAGACATGGAAGGATATCATAACCTTATGATGCTGGTAAGTCTCGGGTTTACAGAAGGATTTTATTCAAAACCCAGAGTGGACAAAGAACTGCTGGCTAAATACTCAAAAGGACTTGTCTGTCTTTCCGGCTGTATAGCCGGAGAAGTTTCAAGTTTGCTGCTGGACGGCAATACAAAAGAAGCCGCCGAAACCGCTAATTTTTACAAAGATATATTCGGAACCGATAATTTTTATCTTGAAATTCAGGATAACGGGCTTGAAGACCAAAAGAAAATAATAGCTCCTTTAATTGAACTTTCAAAAAAAACAATGATACCCCTTGTTGCGACAAACGACTGCCATTACCTGAAAAAAGAAGACGCTTATTATCATGACGTATTGTTATGCATAAATACGAATAAACTTGTGACCGATCCGGACAGAATGAGATTCGGTTCAGATTTGTTTTATTACAGACCTCCCGAGGAAATGATTGAAACTTTTTCATATGTTCCCGAAGCGGTCAAGAATACGCTTATAATCGCGGATAAAACGGATTTACTCATTAAGAAAGACCAATTTTTGCTTCCCAATTATACCGTTCCCGAAGGATTTACTCCCGATACATATTTGGAAAAATTATGCAGGGAAGGATTGAAAAAGAGATATTCCGAAGTAAAAAAAGAGCATTTAGACAGATTGGAACACGAATTAAATATCATTAAAAAGATGGGTTTTGATTCATACTTTTTAATTGTTTGGGATTTTATAAAATATGCAAAAGACAACGGCATACCGGTAGGACCCGGAAGAGGATCCGGCGCCGGTTCAATCGTTGCCTACACTTTGGGCATAACCGATATCTGCCCTTTGAGATATGATCTGCTTTTTGAAAGATTTTTAAATCCCGACAGAAGAACAATGCCTGATCTTGACATTGATTTTGCGGATTTCGGCAGGGATAAGGTTATTGAATATGTCCGCAATAAATACGGACACAATAACTGCGCGCAGATAATAACATACGGATCAATGAAAGCAAAAATGGTTGTTAAAGACGTTGCCAGAGCGATGGGATTTTCTCCTTCGGAAGGCCAAAAAATCGCAAACGCGATTCCCAACGGATTGTCTATCGGCGCGGCAAAAACAAATTCCGAAGAGCTGCAAAAAATTATCAAAAGCGACGAAAAAATAGCAGAACTTATAAAAATATCGGCTAAACTTGAAGGCATCAAAAGACATACCGGCGTTCATGCCGCAGGCATGGTTATAGCGCCTGAGGATATAAGACGTTATTCTCCGCTTGCAAAAGGATCAAAAGACATAGTCACAACCCAGTATGACGGAAATACTTTGCCGAATCTCGGATTGTTGAAAGTTGATTTTTTGGGCCTTAAAACTTTGTCCATCATAGACGAAGCGGTAAAACTGATAAGATTAAAAGATAAAAATTTTGACGTAAACAAAATAGATTTGGAAGATAAAAAAACTTACCAGCTGTTGCAGGAAGGCAAGACTTACGGCGTATTTCAGCTTGAATCTGACGGAATAAGAAATCTTACCAAAAGATTAAAACCTACAAATATAGACGATATTATCGCTTTAATAGCCCTTTACAGACCGGGACCTATGGACGCCCACATGCCGGAAATTTTTGTTGACTGCAAGCACGGGAGAAAGAATATATCTTATGATCATCCTTTGCAGCAGCCGATATTAAAAAACACTTACGGCTGTATAGTTTATCAGGAACAGGTTATGCAAATGGCTATGGCCGTAGGAGGTTTTACTCCCGGAGAAGCAGACGGACTCAGAAAAGCCATGGGGAAGAAAAAACCGGAAGAAATACAAAAGCAGAGAGCGAAGTTCATAGAAGGCGCCAAAAATAAAAAAATAGACGAACAAATTGCAAACAAAATTTACGATAATATGGAAAAATTTGGCGGATACGGATTTAATAAATCACATTCCGCGGCATACGGCTATGTCGCTTATCAGACTGCTTTTTTGAAAACTCATTATCCGCTTGAATTTATGACCGCCATGATGAATTCGGAAGTAGGATCGTCAAAAGCGAAAGAAGGGGAAGAAAAAAAGTTAGTTTCATATATAGAAGACGCCAAACAATTCGGCATAAAAGTTTTACCTCCGGACGTACAGTTTTCGGAAGGAAAATTTTCGGTTGAAGGGAAAAATATAAGATACGGGCTGGTCGGCGTCAAAAATGTCGGCGAAGCGCCTGCGGACGCAATCGCCGAAGCAAGAAAACAACACGGGAAATTTGCTTCTTTTGAAGATTTTCTTGAAAAAGTTGATTTGACTACGGTTAATAAAAAAACAATAGAATCGCTTGCCAAAGCGGGAGCGTTTGACGGTTTCGGCAAGAATAAGCTTCAGGTCAGGGCAGACATACTGGAAAGCATGGAAGAAGCGCTTTCAGCAGCGGCAAAAAATAAAAAAAATGCCGATTCCGACCAGGGTTTTTTGTTTGAGCCGGAAGAAACCTTAAGTAAAAAAAATTCATCGTCGTTTAAAAAAACGGAACCTTTGGAAGAATCGCTGTCTCTTGAATATGAAAAGGAAGTTTTGGATTTTTATGTTTCAGGGCATCCGCTTGATAAATACAAAAGAGATTTAATCGCTTTTTCACAGTACCGGTTTGACAGAATACCGATGCCGCCTGAAAATAACAGTCTGGCTACAGCGAAAATAATACGTATCGCAGGTATGATTACCTCAGTCAGGATGTTAGTGACAAAAGAAGAGAAAAAAAAATTCGCCAGTTTTGTGGCCGCTGATTTATACGGAGACATTGAATGCGTTATGTTTCCGAAAACATTTGAAAAACTCGGCAATTACCTGAATGAAAAAAATGTAACCGTTATAAAAGGAAAATTGCTGAATAAACAGGGAAAAAGGCAGATAGTTGTTGAGGAAATGTATACGATTGATGAAGCAAAAAAGAAATATACTCCCAATTTGGGTTCTCTTCACGTACATGTTTCAGAGATTTTATTGGATGACGAATTATCCGAAAAAATAATAGAAATACTTAAAAAATATCCCGGCAAATCAAAAGTTTTTTTGGATATTAAAGATTATCAGAACGGAGATTATTTAATTGAAACCGAATATAATGTAAAATACAGCGACGATTGTTTAAAAGAACTTGAAAATTTATTGGGAGAGCAGTCTACAAGTCTGCAATACGGCGAAGAATAATTTTTTGTTTTATGACGTTTATTCTGATTATTGACAACGGTTTTTTATAATAGTAGAATCTCAAATGAGATAAGTCGGTTTACAATACAATGAAGTATGGTATTACTGATGTTTTATTGTTTTTCATTATTTTTCGGATTACAATAAAAAACCACCAAGTTATAAAAATACCGAACACAAAAAATCATATTATTGACAAGAATTTGCCATAATAGTAAAATCGCAAATTATTTGTCGGTAGTAGCTGGTAATTAGCGGATATAAAGGAATATTTAGAATGACGATAGCACCAAATATTTTAACGACAGTTTTTGGAATACCGATTACAAATACCGTTCTGATGACCGTTGTTACCGATATAATTATAATAGCCGTAATTTTTGCATTCAGATTTTCGGTTTCTTTGTATCCGGGTAAATTTCAGAATATTTGTGAAATGGTGGTTGAATATTTTTATAAAAACACAAAAGACGTCGCGGGGGCAAGAGCCGAATATATTTATCCGTGGGTTACGACTTTTTTTATTTTAATATTCATATCAAACTTTATGGGTTTGATTCCGGGCGTTGAAACCATAAGATTTCACGCCGCAGGTTCAGAACACGAAGGTTATGCTTTTTTAAGAACCGCGACAAGCGATTTAAATCTTACGCTTGCTCTTGCGGTTATTTCTTTGTCGGTAACGCATATATATTCAATAAAATATACCGGCGTTAAATCATATATCGGCAGATTCATATCTTTTCAGATGCTTCCTATATTTTTATTTGTCGGACTTTTGGAATTTATAGGCGAGTTTACAAAAATTCTTTCTTTTTCATTCAGATTGTTTGGAAACATATGGGCGGGAGAAGTGGTTTTTGGAACCGTTACTTCAATTATAGGTTCGCTTCCGATGCCGTCTTTTTTTATAATTTTGGCGCAGTCTCTTGCAAAAGTTCCTTTTATGCTTTTGGAGACTTTGGTCTCTCTTATACAGGCTATAGTTTTTGCAATGCTTACGATGGTTTTTATGAGTATGATGACGGATAAACAACATTAGTTTGAAGATATATTTTCAGGAGGAAAAAATGACAGTTACATTAGCAGGCGCAATGGTAGTAGCAGTCGGCGGAATCGGCCCGGGAATAGCAATAGGTTTGATAGGCGCAAAAGCGGTTGAAGCGATTGGAAGAAATCCGGAAGCTACCGGTAAAATTTTGACAAACATGCTTATAGCTATGGCGTTTGCGGAATCAATCGCGATATACGCTTTGGTTTCTGCGTTTGTTTTAAAGTAAAAAATTATGGATATACTAAATTTATTCGGATTAGAAACTGATTTATTTATAGGGCAGATTTTAAATTTCCTTATAGTCTTTTTTCTTTTGAAGTTTTTTTTGTATAAGCCGGTAATGGCTATGCTTGACGAGAGAAACAGAATAATAAGGCAGGGGCTAGAAGACGCGGAAAAAGCCAAAAAAACTTTAAACGAAGCCGATAAAAAGAAAAATGAAATTTTAAGAGCCGCCAAAACCGATGCCGACAAGATTTTGGAAAACACAAAAAATACCGCGCAGATTCTTAAAGACAAAAGCGTTGAAGACGCAAAAAAACAGTCTTCGGTTATAGTTGACGAAGCTAAAAAACAGGCGCTTGAAGAATTTGAAAGAACAAGCAGAAAAATAGGACAAATGTCTGTTGATATTTCCCGTAAGATAGTTTCAAAAGTGCTTTCTGAAATTTTTACCGAGCAGGAAAAATCGGCGATTTTGTCAAAGGCCGTTGAAAAAATAGAGAAGACCGATTATGATGAAGAAACAAATTAAAAAACTGGCTGACTTAATAGTTGAAAGCGGAGACGCGTCCGATAATGTAGTAAAATGGATTTTTGACAATATGTCAAAATCGGACATGAAACTTTTTTTAAGATATATAAATAATGCCGAAAGACAAAAGACCGCGGTCGTAAAATACGCCGGAGATTTAACCGAAGCCGCAAAAAATAAAATTTACGGCAAATTTCCGGGCAAAAGAATTGTTTTTGTCAGACGGGATGAAGAGATTGGCGCCGGAATAAAAATAAATTTCGGCGATTATTCCCTTGATTATACGGTATCCGGCATGATTGAAAAAATAATGAAAGATATAAGAGAGAATTTATGAAACCAGAAGAACTTATAAAACAAATTGAAGAAAAACTTAATTCCGCCGACATCAGTCCGGAACTTGTCAATTACGGAACGGTTGATACCGTAGGAGACGGGATTGTAAGGGCTACGGGCCTTTCCGGGGTAGGATACGGCGAAGAAGTTGAATTTGAAAATAAGGCGAAAGGACTTGTGTTAAATTTAGACGAGGACGCCGTTTATATAGTGCTGTTGTCAGATATTGAAGTTACAAGAGGAATGAAAGTTACTACAACAGGAAAAATTCTCGGTATAAAAGTTTCCGAGAAACTGATAGGACGCGTAGTAGATCCTTTAGGAATTCCGCTTGATGAAAAAGAATTGAAAATAGACGACGGTAAATTGTATCCTTTTGAAAAAATAGCGGCCGGTATAATTGAAAGAAGCCCGGTTGACAGACCTATAAAAACAGGAATAAAAGCTATTGATGCGATGATCCCCATAGGAAGAGGCCAGAGAGAGCTTATTATAGGCGACAGAAATACGGGAAAAACCGCCATTGCCATAGATACTATAATAAACCAGAAAAAACTTGATCTGGGACTTAAGAAAGTAATATGCGTCTACTGCGCCATAGGTCAGAAAAGATCAAATGTGGCCAGAATAGTCGCAAAACTCAAAGAAGAAGGGGCGCTTGATTATACTATAATCGTTTCGGCTACGGCGTCGGATACGGCCTCTTTGCAGTATATAGCTCCTTTTGCCGCATGCGCGATCGGAGAATACTTTGCAGACAAAGGAGAGGACGTTCTTGTAGTCTATGATGATTTGACAAAGCACGCCTGGGCTTACAGACAATTGTCTCTTTTATTGAGAAAACCTGCCGGAAGAGAAGCATATCCCGGAGATATTTTTTATCTGCATTCAAGACTTTTGGAAAGAGCCGTAAGACTTTCGGATAAAAACGGAGGCGGCACTTTAACCGCGCTTCCTATTATAGAAACGCAGGGAAACGATATGTCGGCTTATATTCCGACAAACGTCATATCAATTACCGACGGGCAGATATATCTTGAAGCCGATTTGTTTAACGCAGGAATAAGACCGGCTTTAAATGTGGGCTTATCTGTTTCAAGAGTAGGAGGAGCAGCACAGACTAAGCCTATGAAGCAGCTTGCAGGGCCCGTAAGGCTTGAACTGTCGCAATTCAGAGAACTGCAGAGTTTTGCGCAGTTCGGTTCAGATCTTGACGATGATACGTTAAAAAAACTTCTCAGGGGAAAAGTTTTGACGGAAATTTTAAAACAGCCTCAGTATCAGCCTTATGACGAAGTTTCGGAAGTAATAGCGATATATTCTGCTACTTCGGGCTGCATGGATGACGTTCCGATAGAGAGAGTTTTGGAAATAGAAGGAAAAATAATTGATTTTATAAAAACTAATTACAAAGAACTTGTGACAAAAATATCGGGAAACAAAAAACTTGACGAGACTACTCTTTCGGAACTTAAAAAAAGAATAGAAGAGTGCAAAAAAACCGTTATTTAAAAATTATTTTTTGAGGACAAAATGGCTGAAAGTTTGCAGCAGATAAAAAAAAGAATAAAAACGGCTGATAATATAGCGCAGATTTCAAAGGCTATGGAAATGATAGCCGCATCCAAAATAAAAAAAGCCCAAACGGCTGTTGAAAAAAACAGGCCGTATGCCGAAAGAGTAAAAACGGTTGTGCAAAAACTTTTGACCAAACACGGCAATGAAATAGAAAATTCTTTTTTTAAAAAAGAACCGGCAACGGGTAAAAAACTCGTTTATATACTGTCGCCCGACAAAGGTTTATGCGGAGGGCTTCTTGCGAATTTATTTTCTGAATTTGTTTCAAAAGTTTCTAAGCAAGATTATGTCGTTACCGTAGGAAAGAAAGCCCAGATGTTTTGCGTTAAACGAGGATTTAACGTTGTAGCGTCTTTCAATATGGGTACGACTTTTCCTAAATATTCCGAATTTACGCATATGCTGAAATTTATAGAAACTTACCATTCGCAAAATAAAATAGACGCTGTTGAAGTCGTTTATACTAATTTTAAAAACCGTATGGTGCAAAATCCCTTAACGGAGATTCTTGCTCCCATATCGATAGATAAAACTTTTGTAGATAAAGGCATTCATATATTTGAACCTTCTCCGAAAGAAGTTTTTGAAAGTCTTTTGCCGTATTATTTTGAAGTTGAATTTTATGATATGATTATGAACGCTTATGCGTCCGAACAGGCGGCCAGAATGCAGGCAATGAGCAATTCAAAAGAAAACGCGAATGAAATTTCGGGTTTTTTGACGACTGTTTATAACAAGTCAAGGCAGGAAAGAATTACTAATGAAATTCTTGATTTGGCAAACGGTCTTATAAGTTAAAAGATTATAAAGCAGCGAGGATACAGTAATGGAAAATAATATCAGAAAAAATGAAGGTTTTGTTATCAGAATTCAGGGTCCGGTAGTTGACGTAAAGTTTCAGAATGAAACGCCGGATGTCTATGAGGCTCTTCACATTGAAAACGCAAACGGAACAAAACTTGTTCTGGAAACGATGTTTCAGCTTGACAATTTTGAAATAAGAGCTATCGCGCTTGGTTCTACCGACGGATTAAAGAGAGGCGCAAAGGTAGCAAGAACAAACGCTCCTATATCCGTTCCGGTGGGAGAAAAAACACTCGGGAGAATTTTTAATGTTTTGGGAGATTCTATAGACGGTCTTGAAAAAATAGATAATAAAGTTTCAAAATTTGCCCCAATACATAAACCGGCTCCTAAACTATCCGAACAGAAGACGGTTCCCGAAGTGCTTGAAACAGGAATAAAAGTCATAGATTTAATAGCTCCTTTTACAAAGGGAGGCAAAATAGGAATATTCGGCGGAGCCGGCGTAGGCAAAACGGTTGTCGTCAAAGAACTTATAAGAAATATAGCGATGGAACATGAAGGGCACTCTGTTTTTGCCGGAGTCGGCGAAAGATCAAGAGAGGGAACTGATTTGTGGATTGAAATGAAAGAGTCAAATGTTCTTGATAAAACCGTTCTTGTTTTCGGTCAGATGAACGAACCGCCCGGAAGCAGAATGAGAGTCGCTTTAACGGGACTTACGATGGCGGAATATTTCAGAGACGAAAAAGGCGAAGATGTTTTGCTTTTTATTGACAATATTTACAGATTTGCGCAGGCAGGCAGCGAAGTATCTGCGCTGCTGGGAAGAATGTCATCCGCAGTAGGATACCAGCCTAATCTTGCTCAGGATATGGGAGAACTTCAGGAAAGAATCGCTTCAACCAATAAAGGCTCGGTAACTTCGGTTCAGGCTATTTACGTTCCTGCCGATGATTATACCGATCCCGCTCCGGTAACCATCTTTTCGCATCTTGACGCAACAATTACTCTTGACAGGGCAATCGTTGAGCAGGGATTATATCCGGCGGTAAACCCTCTTACTTCCTCCTCAAGACTTGTAGATCCTAATGTCGTGGGTCAGGAACATTATGAAGTAGCTATGAACGTCAAAAAAATACTTCAGAGATATAAAGATTTGCAGGATATAATAGCTATATTGGGTATTGACGAATTATCGGATGAAGACAAACTTACGGTCGCAAGAGCCAGAAAAATACAGAAATTTTTAACTCAGCCTATGTTTGTGGCCGAAACTTTTACCGGCCTTGACGGAAAATATGTTAAACTTAAAGATACCATAAAAGGCTTTAAAGAAATTATTGAGGGCAAACATGACGGCATATCGGAACAAAATTTCTATATGGCAGGTACGATAGAAGAAGTTGTATCAAAAGCAAATATAAAGAAATAACAGGTAAAATCCAATGACAAAACTGTTTAAATTAGATATACTGTCTCCCGAAGGCACTGTTTTCAGCGGCGAAGTATCGCAGATGACATTGCCGACCGAAAGTGGTATAATAACAATTCTTCCTGAACATTCCGATTTAATAACAAAATTATCGGGGGGGCAGGTAGAGATAGAAAGCGAAGGGGAAAAAAAGTTTATTTCCATAATGGGCGGTTTTCTTGAGATATCGGGCAATGTCGCAAGCATAATGGCCGATTTTGCCGTAAGATCCGAAGAATTAGATGAACAGAAAATAATTCAGGCTCAAAAATATGCGGAAGAACAGCTCAAGAAAAAAGATATTTTAAATTCGGCGATAAACGAGCATAATTTGCAGAAAGCGATTTTGGAACTTAAAATGTTTGATAAAAACAAAATAAAAAACAGAAACAGAGGTGCTAAATAATGAGATGTTTCCTGTTATTGTGTGCTGCATTTTTTTCTTTATTTGCTTTATTTTCATGTTCTTCAACCCAAAAGCCTAAAGAAGAATCCTTTCCTATATCCGTAACAGAACCCGGCGATCAGATTGCATCGGAAGATCCTTTTTATACAGAAAAAAGACTTGTTCTTGTGACAAACGGAGTGCCAAGAGAATATGAATATGTAGTTAATGATAAAGTTGTCGCCAAAGAAAAATTGGATAAAAACGGGAAAGTTATTTTATTTGAAGGCGAAACTCCGAAAGGTTTGGTAAAACAATATGACATGGACAAAAAACTTGTGGCGGAAATTAATTACAATGCCGGAAAACTTGAAGGCGTCAATAAAAAATATTACCCAAACGGAAATTTAGAATACGTAAAGAATTACAAAAACGGAGAGCTTGAAGGCCAGGTTTCGGAATATTACGATAACGGAAACAAAAAAAGCGAAGCGGTTTATAAAAATAATCTTTTAAACGGGACATTAAGAAAATATTCTCCTACCGGCACACTTTTAACTTCGGCACAGTATTATAACGGGGTATTGGACGGCGTTTACAAAGAGTTTTTTGTTACGGGAACAGTCAAAACCGAAACCGAATATTATAACGGCAAAAAAGAAGGATACAGCAAAGAATATTTTTCAAACGGGATATTAATGAAAGAATACAATTATTCCAACGCCAAACTTGCCGGCGAAACAAGAATATATTATGAAGACGGCGCTATTAATAGAATAGAAAAATATAAAGACGGAAAATTAGACGGCGAAACAAAAATATACAGCAATAATAATTCTGAAATTCCGTTGTATATAGATGTTTACAGCAACGGCAGGCAAATTTCAAGAACGGCATTTGACGGCACGGGAAAACAAATTTTTAAAATAAGATATTAATAAGGAGTTTTGTATGTCAGGTCATAATAAATGGGCCAGTATTAAGCACAAAAAAGCCGCAACAGATTCAAAAAGAGGCAAAGTATTTACGAAAATTATCAGAGAAATCGTTGTTTCTGCAAAAGAAAGCGGAGGTAATCCCGAGAACAATGCCAGATTAAGAAAGGCAATAAGCGATGCAAGAGAAGCCAATATGCCTCAGGATAACATAAAAAAAGCCATACAGCGCGGAACGGGTGAAATTCCGGGCGTAATGTATGAAGAAATAACATACGAAGGATACGGTCCGGGAGGAGTTGCTCTGATCGTTGAAACGACCACTGATAATAAAAACAGAACATCCGCTGAAATAAGAAAAATATTTTCAAAACATTCCGGGAATCTCGGAGAATCGGGGTGCGTAGGCTGGATGTTTTCAAGAAAAGGATACATATCGGTAGACAAATCAAGTTCCGATGAAGATACGATTATGACGCTTGCCCTTGAAAACGGCGCCGATGATTTTTCGGTTGAAGACGAAATTTATGAAATTTATACAAAACCCGAAGAAACTGAAGCTGTAAAAAGCGCTCTTGCCGCAAAAAATATAAAGATTTCAAATTCTGAAGTTTCCCTGATTCCCCAGACATACGTAAAACTTACGGGCGAAGACGCGGAGCATATGATAAAACTTATGGATGAGCTTGAAGAATACGACGATGTAAAAAATGTCTTTGCCAATTTTGATATTTCCAAAGAAGATATGGAAAAATTCAGCGTATAATGAATAAAAAAAACGGTATGATTATTATTGTGTCGGCTCCGTCCGGCGCCGGTAAAACCAGCATCTGCGACGCCATAATAAAAGATGATAAAAATATAATTTATTCTGTGTCCACTACTACAAGAGCGCCGAGAGCCGGAGAAAAAAGCGGAAGAGAATATTTTTTCGTTGACGAGAAAACTTTTAAACGGGATATTAAGTCCGGTAAATTCGCCGAATGGGCGAAAGTACATGACAATTATTACGGAACAAGCAAGAAAGTATTGCACGGAACCTTGTCAAAGGGCAGAGACGTTCTTCTTGATATAGACGTGCAAGGCGCTTTGAATATCAAAAAACAATACAAACACGCGTTAATGCTGTTTATAATGACTCCCACTTTAAAAGAATTGAAAAACAGACTTATAAAAAGGAATAAAGATTCCGTTGAAACAATCAAAACAAGAATTGAAAACGCCAAAAAAGAAATAAAATATATTTGCAAATACGATTACTTGATAATTAACGACAAACTTAAAGAAAGCATCAGTAACGTAAAGGCTGTTATTAAAGCCGAAAGATTATCAATAAAAAGAAATAAAATAATATTTTAAGGAGCGGGACAATGAATTCGGCTGAAAAACCTTTAGATCAGGTGTTTTTTGAATCACAAATGGGAAAATACGACGTGGTAAAACTTGCGATTGAATGGATAAAAGTAAAAAAAGACGAAGAAGGATATAAAAATCTTTCGCAGACTCAGCTTCTTGATAAAGCCGTAAGAGACGTGCTTACAAAAAACACTCAGGAAGTAATGGCTGAAATTGAAGATTTGAAAAAGAAAAAAACAGTAAAACCCGTTAAGCAGGAAGAAAAATAGTAATGGCAACACTTAAAGGTAAAAACGTAGTATTGGCTGTTTGCGGCGGCATTGCCGTATATAAAGTATGCGATTTGGTCAGAAAACTTATTGCTATGGATGCCGCGGTTTTCTGCGTTATGACCGAAAATGCAAAAAAATTTGTTTCTCCTCTGACGTTTCAGACTTTATCAAACAATAAAGTTTATCACGATATGTTTGATACGTCTTCATGGGATATAGAACATGTTTCGCTTGCGCAAAAAGCGGATATTGTTGTTGTCGTTCCGGCCACTGCAAATACTATAGCAAAGCTTGCGCACGGTTTTGCGGACAATCTTGTCTGCGCGACTGTTCTTGCTACAAAAGCTAAAGTTCTTGTTTGTCCCGCGATGAATACCAATATGTTTGAACATCAGGCGACTCAGAAAAATATAATGACGCTGAAAGATTACGGTTATAAATTTGTGGAGCCTAAAACCGGAAAACTTGCCTGCGGAATTATAGGCAACGGTAACTTAGCATCAGTTGAAACCATAGCAGAAACAATAATTGAAGAAATTGCCTGAGATTAAAAATCTATGACAAAAACGATTCTTATAACATCAGGACCTACCAGAGAATATATAGATCCCGTTAGATTTATTTCAAACGCTTCTTCCGGTAAAATGGGAAAGGCAATAACTGAAACGGCGTTAAAAAAAGGTTTTAACGTGATTGTTGTTAAGGGCCCCTCCGAGTCAAAAATAAAAACATCAAAAAAATGCAAAGTAATAAATGTTGTAAGCGCAGAAGAAATGTTTAAAGCGGTAAAGAAAAATCTGAAATTTGCAGATATTTTTATCGGGGTCGCGGCAGTTGCCGATTATACGCCGGTTTCATTTTCTAAAGTAAAAATAAAGAAAAATCAAAATATATTAAATTTAAAACTTAAAAAAAATCAGGATATAATAAAATACGTCGCGGAACACAAGGGTTTTAAAACCGTAGCCGGATTTGCGCTTGAAACAAACAATAGTATTGAATATGCGGCGAAAAAACTTAAAGAAAAAAAACTTGATATGATTGTCGCTAACGGGCCGGAAACAATATCGTCCGATAAATCAAATCCCGTTTTATTGTTTGCGGACGGAAGAGAAAAAAAACTTGGACGCGGCACAAAACAATACGTAGCAAAAGAGATTATTAATGAAATCATCAAAATTGAATCTTATAAAACTTGCTAAAACGGCAATTAATGAACATAAAAATTGGGGAGAGAATGAAATTTTTGCAGATAAAGAAATTTCTAAGCCTGATATGGGAAAACTAAAAGAACAAAAACGTGTACAGTCTGCCGGCGAATTATTGGAAATATTCAGAAAAAAAATATGCGATTGCAAAAAATGTTCTCTCGGTAAAACGAGGTTGAATTTTGTATTCGGTGTAGGAAATCCAAATGCAGAAATTATGTTTGTAGGAGAAGGACCGGGTTTTCAGGAAGATCATAAGGGAGAACCTTTTATAGGAAGGGCGGGCGCTTTGCTTGATAAAATTATAGAAGCTATGGGGCATACGAGACAGTCCGTTTATATAGCAAATATAGTCAAATGTCATCCGATGAAAGATCCTACGAATCCCGAGTTAACAAATAATGACAGACCTCCTACGCAGGAAGAAATGGCAACATGTAAGTCTTATCTTGATAAACAAATTGAAATAATTACTCCTAAAGTTATAATAACGTTAGGTTCATCTTCTACAAGATGTTTGTTGAATACAGAAGAAACCATAAGTAATTTAAGAGGCAAATTTAAGATATATAACGGCATAAAATTAATGCCGACATTTCATCCTGCCGCATTGCTTAGAAATCCAAATTTGAAAAAAGATACATGGCAGGATATGAAAGAAGTTCTGGCCTATTTAAAACAGAGATAATATGAAAGTTGTTGAAGTCGTTATTCCCATACCTTTAAATAAATCTTTTTATTATACTGCGCCTTCCGGTTTGGATATTGAAAAAATAACAAACAGAAGGGTTGAAGTTCCTTTCGGCAGCAGGATTGTTACAGGTTATGCGCTTGAAATAAAAGAGACTTCTGACAAACAGATAAAATTCAAAGAAATTATCCGCGTTTTGGACAATGAATCAGTTATTACGAAAGAAATGAAAGAAATGTCGTTATGGCTGGCCGAAACTTATATTTGTTCCGCCGGGGAAGCTCTTTCAACAATAGTTCCGGCCTCAATGAAAATTCCGAAAAGAAAATCCGCCTCAAAAAACAGTAAAAAAATAAAGACGGAAAATCCCGGTTTTAAACTTACCGGATATCAAAAAGAAGCCCTTAATAAAATATATGACGCAATGTCGGTAAACCATAACATAAATTTTTTGCTGCACGGCGTAACAGGTTCAGGTAAAACCGAAATTTATTTAAGAGCGATTCAGAAGGCTTTGGATAATAATAAAACCGCTATTTTTCTGCTTCCGGAAATAGCGCTGACTCCTCAGTTTATAAGTATCGTAAAAAAAAGGTTCGGCGACATCGCTGCTTTATGGCACAGCGGGATATCAATGCTGCAAAAATACAGAATATTTGATTCGGTTAAAAACGGAGACGTAAAAATAGTTATAGGCGCAAGATCGGCGGTTTTTTTGCCTTTTACCGATTTGGGTTTAATAGTAATAGACGAAGAACACGAATCAACGTATAAACAGGACAATAAACCTTGTTATGACGCGAAAGAAATCGCTTTATGGCGCGCCGGATATAACAATGCGGTGTGTATTTTCGGCTCTGCTACGCCTGCAGTTGAAACGTATAAAAAGAGTCTGGAAGGAAATTTAAATCTGCTTGAACTTCCGGAAAGAATAGACAACAAACAAATGCCCGCGATAGAAATGATATCTTTGAAGGATATAAAAAACAAAGGATCCGTATTGTCAAATAAATTAATTTCAGCCATGAAACAGGCTTTGGCAAGACGGGAGCAAATCATAGTTTTTTTAAACAGAAGGGGTTTTTCTCAGACTTTAATGTGTAAGAAATGCGATACCGTATATCAGTGTAAAAATTGTTCAGTTTCTATGGTGTATCATAAAAAACCCGAAATATTAAAATGCCATTACTGCGGTTCGGAAATAAAATTTCCGATAAAATGCTCTAAATGCGGAGGAAAGGAATTCGCAATTTTCGGAGTGGGAACTCAAAGAGTTGAAGAAGAATTAAAAGCGATTTTTCCTCATACAAAAATATTCAGATTAGACGGCGATACTGCTACAGGAAAAGAAGTGTATAACAAAGTTTATGAAGGCATAAAAAACGAAGAATACGATATATTGCTCGGAACTCAAATGGTAGCCAAAGGTTTTGATTTTTCCAGAATATCGCTTGTATGCGTAATTGACGCCGATACGTCTTTATATCTGCCGGATTTTCGTTCTTCTGAAAAAACGTTTCAGCTGATTACCCAGGTTGCCGGCAGGTGCGGCAGGGCCGATATCAAAGGCAAAGTTTTAGTGCAGACAAAATATCCGGACAATTATGCGCTGGCGAACGCGAAAGGATACAATTATAAAAAATTTTACAACCAGGAGATAGAACTCAGGCGCGAATTGGATTATCCTCCTTTTTGCGACGTCGCAAAGGTAACGGTAAGAAATAAAGACGATAAAAAAACTTTTAATGCCGTTAAATATTTGTATGATTATATAATTGAAGAAAAAAATAAATCAGGTTATAAACTAACCGTGCTTGGCCCGTCTCAGGCGTATATCGCCAAACAAAACGGAACGTACAGATGGCAGATAATTTTAAAAGGTAAAAAAATTGAGATAAAATCAGTTTTGGAAAAAATTGCAAATTTAAAAATGCCTGCCGGAACCTATGCCGGCTTGGAATTAAATCCGGGCGATTTGCTATAATTAAATAACATGAATTTTAGCTGTAAGGGGGAAATATGATTATATTAACGGTAATTGCGGCGCTTGCGGTAGGTGTCGGTTTATTTTTATGGTCAACATACAACAGGTTTGTCGTTTTAAGAAACAGAGTAAAAGAGGCCTGGAGCGATATAGAAGTTTTATTGAAAAGAAGATATGATTTGATTCCTAATCTTGTTGAAACCGTAAAAGGATATGCCGCTCATGAGAAAAATACTCTTGAAGCCGTTATTCAGGCCAGAAATATGGCGATGGCCGCAAATAAAAGTTCAATAGAAGAACAGGCAAAGACCGAAAATATATTAAGCGGCACATTAAAATCATTGTTTGCTTTGAGCGAAAGTTATCCGGACTTAAAAGCAAACGTTAATTTTTTGGAATTACAAAGAGAACTTGTGGATACTGAAAATAAAATTCAGGCGTCAAGAAGATTTTATAACGCAAACGTATTGTCGTTGAATACAAAAATTGAACTTTTCCCGAGCAATATAGTCGCAAATATGTTTAATTTTGAAAAACAGAAATTTTTTGAACTTGACGAAAGCGAACAGGCTGCCAAAAATCCTGTTAAAGTATCGTTTTAAAAAATGAAAACAACATACGATTTTATAGATTCAAATACAAGAAAAACTTTCGTTTTGCTTGCTTTGTTTCCCGTCAGTCTTGCGCTTATAACTTACGGGTCAATGGTTTTATTCTCATATTTTTACATTACGGAGCAATCGGCCGGAGTTTATTCGTTTAAAAATGTTTTAAATTATGTTGACGGCTATTTCTTTTCCGTTTTCGCAGTAGTTTTAATTTTTTCGGCGTTATGGACCGTGATTTCCTATTATTCGGGACATAAGTTTATATTGTCGTCTTTAGATTCTCATGAAGCCGATCCTGAAAAATATAAAGAAATAATAAGGATAGCCGAAAATACGGCGATAACGGCGGGAATTGCGACTCCGAAGATATATATACTTGAAGAGCCCGGATTAAATGCTTTTGCCACGGGAAGAAATCAGAAAAATTCATGCATAGCCCTGACTACGGGCATTATATCAAAACTTGACAAAGCCGAGCTTGAGGGCGTAATAGCTCATGAAACGGCCCATATTCAAAACAGTGACACAAAATTGATGCTTATTATAATTTTGGTTATAGGTTTTTTTACTCTTGCGGGTAATTTTTTAATAAGAATACCGTCAAGAAACAGAGGCGGAAAAAATAAAGGGGCGGTTATTGTTTTTATAATAGGGCTTATATTATATATCTACGGAACTGTTATTGCGCCTTTGATAAGACTTGCCGTTTCAAGAAGAAGAGAATATCAGGCCGACGCTACCGCCGCTCTTATTACCAGAAATCCTCAGGGATTGATTTCCGCCTTGAAAAAAATAACGGCCGATTCGTCAGTCGCTTCATTTGACGGAAAAGAATCAATGGCGGCAATGTGTATAGAAAATCCTTTAAAAGAAAAAAATAACGGTTTTTCGGATTTATTTACGGGTCTTTTTTCAACTCATCCGCCCGTTGAACTCAGAATAAAGGCTCTTGAAGAAATGGACGGCGTTTACGGACGGGATTAATCATCTTCCGCCGCCGCCTCCTCCTCCGCTTCCGCCGCCCGAAAATCCGCCTCCTCCGCTTCCGCTTCTTTTTGAAGACGAAGAAACATTCAACGCATTTGCAAAATTGCTTATTCCGTTTGTAAAAAATATGCCTTTATGCGTGTGAATTCCTCTTGTTCTTAAGGATTCGTCAAGCATCGTTTTATCAAGTATTTTGCCGAAAGAAGTTATCCATTTATTATCCATTTTGAAAGCGATTGCAAAAGGCAGATAATCGCAGAATATTTTTTGAGCGTTAGTCGGGTCGGATAATTCAACTCTGTATTCCTCAACGCGCGTAATATATTCTTTGAAACCGTCTATTTCGTCAATAAGAGGACGGCCTTTATCTGTATATCTTTTAAAACTTTTTGAAACTAAAACTGATATGATTACAAGCAAAACAAATGTGACCGTGAAAATTAACGAATCGTCCGAGAAAAAGAATTGAACGTTTCCGGAAACGATGCTTAAGGCAAAAGACAGAAAAAATGTTAAGAACCAGTGTATTGAATCTTCTTTTGAAACAATTACGGCAAAAAACAAAGCGGCAAATATAAGAATACCGGATATGTGGGCATACATGGTAAAAAATAAAATGATTGCGCAAAGCGGCAAAGACCACAATATGTTTTTTTTAAAATATTCGCCGTTTTCCTGCGTTTTAAGAGACGAAACAAGATTTTTCTTGGTTTCGGCTATTAAGGGAACATATCCTTTTAAAATTACAGCCGACAGAGAATTCATCGGGAATAAAGTTTTATAAACAGCCTGTTCTTCGTCCGGCAAATCCGGAGATGTTGCGTTGGATTTATTTTTTAAAATATAAGCAGACTCCAATGAATTATATTCTATTTCTATTATTCCTTTCAAAGCAAGAGACATTAAAACTGCGGTGAACGATGCGGACGCATTCATATTTGAGACGTATCCGGCAAAAGCCGGCGAAATGTCAGGAGGAGTAAATCTGCGCAGTATTATGCGGTCTTTTTGGTCGGGTCCTATATAAAAACGTTTTATTATTTTTGAATATATAAACGGCAATATGATCAAGATTACAGCTATAATCAAAATTCTTTTGTTTTTGTCATAGAAGGAACGTTTTATTACGGCATTTTTTGAAAACGGCACCGCCACTGAAAAACCTTCGTTCGGATTGAGAATCTTTGTTGTTTCAAAACGCAATCCGTCCGTTTGGCGGGCATTGTGTTCTTTTGAGCTGTATATGCCTGTATATAACGAAATATTTCCTTTAAAAGGCGTTGCGTTTTCAGGAAGTATTAGTTCAAAAGAAGATTTTTCTATTGTAAAAGGCCATCCGTTTCCCGTGACGTTCCAGAAAATTTCATCGTAATCTTTAAAAAATCTTACGGCATTTTCAAATTTGTATGTGAGGCAATATTTATGCAAACCCTGAGAAATAAAATTATCATTGCCGAAATTTACTGTCAGCATTCCGTTTCTTTTTTGCGTAAAATACGGATGAGTCATTCCGTCCATTGTCAGATTTATTACAGTAATATTGCCGTTTTTTGCGAAAGGAATATTTCTGTAAATTCCTCTTTTAATAGATTTATGTTCCGCATTTACGGTTATATTTTCCGTAACAATTGCCGAAGCATCTGCGTTTACCGAAAGTTTTACGTCAAAAGCCGTAATTTTTTCTTCGGCTTTCAAAGAGGTAAAACATAAAAGACACGCCAAAACCGCAAATATTTTTTTCATAATAAATAAACGGTTAAATCTGCGAATAAAGATTAGTCATTTCTATAGCGGTTACCGCCGCATCGCTTCCTTTATTGCCCGATTTTGTTCCCGCTCTTTCTATCGCCTGTTCAATGCTGTCAGTGGTTAGAACTCCGAAAACAACCGGAACTTTGCTTGATATTCCTACCGACGCTACGCCTTTTGACACTTCGGCTGAAACGTAATCAAAATGAGGAGTTGAGCCTCTTATAACGCAGCCTAAACATATTACGGCGTCGTATTTTGAAGATTCGGCAAGTTTTTTTGCTACGGCCGGAATTTCAAAAGCGCCCGGGACCCATACCGCCGTAATGTCTTCTTCTTTTGCTCCGTGTCTTACAAGCATGTCAATGCATCCGGAAACGAGTTTATTTGTGATAAATTCGTTGAATCTTGATACGACAAGCGCGAATTTTTTGCCCGACGAGTTTAACTGACCGTTAATTGTTTTCATTTTATTTTTCTCCTTTTAAAATTCATTAAAAAAATGACCCATTTTAATTTTTTTTGTTTTGAGATAGCGTCTGTTAATTTTATTTGACGGTATTTCTATCGGAACCCTTCCGGTGACTTTTAATCCGTATCCGTTTAAGCCTATTATTTTTCTCGGATTGTTTGTCATAAGGCGTATGCTTGATATGCCGAGTTCGCATAAAATCTGGGCGCCGACTCCGTAATCTCTCAAATCAGGCGCAAAACCGAGAGCTACGTTTGCTTCAACGGTATCCATTCCTTCTTCCTGAAGTTTATAAGCTTTTAATTTATTTGTAAGTCCTATTCCTCTTCCTTCCTGATGCATGTACAAAACTACGCCGAGTCCTTCTTTTTCTATCATTGTCAAAGCCCGTTCAAGCTGCTGGCCGCAGTCGCATTTTAAAGAGTGGAAAATGTCGCCTGTTTCGCATGAAGAATGAACTCTTACAAGAACGTTTTTTTTGTTTCTGACGTCTCCTTTTATTATTGCAAGATGCGTTTCTTTTTTTATTTTGTCTTCAAAAAGAGAAAGCGTAAAATTGCCGTATTTAGTGGGGAAGTTCACGGTTACTACTTCTTTTACAAGTTTTTCGGTTGATCTTCTGTATTTAATAAGTTCTTCAACCGTTATAATTTTCAGTTTATGTTTTTTTGCGAATATCAAAAGATCCGGAAGCCTTGCCATGGTGCCGTCGTCATTCATTATTTCGCATATTACCGCCGAACCGTCAAGCCCGGCAAGAAGCGCAAGATCCACCGAAGCCTCGGTATGTCCGGCTCTTACCAAAACGCCTCCTTCTTTGTATCTCAAAGGAAAAATATGTCCTGGTCTTTCAAAATCGGAAGGTTTGCTTGCGCCGTCGGCGATAGCTCTTATTGTTTTTGCTCTGTCGTAAGCCGAAATTCCCGTTGAAGTTCCGTTTTTATAATCAACCGATTCTGTAAAAGCGCAGCTTATTTTGTCATGCGATATTACTCCGTGTTTTTTTTCAACCGTTTTTATTTCAAGTTTATCAAGCCTGTCTCCCTTTACCGGAACGCAGACAAGCCCTCTGCCGAATTTCGTCATAAAATTTATTATCTGAGGAGTGACTTTTTGGGCCGAACATACCAAATCTCCCTCATTTTCCCTGTTGGGATCGTCAACTACTATAATCATTTTGCCTTTTTTAATGTCTTTTACCGCCGCTTCAATTGTCGCAAATTTAAATTTTCCCGGTGTTTTCATGTTTACCCGCCTTTAAATAAATCCGTTTTCTTTCAATAAATCTACGGTTATATCTTTGTTTTGTTTATTTTTGTTCAAAAGAATCTTTTCTGTATATTTTGCAAGCACATCAATTTCAATGTTTACTGTATCTTTAATTTTTCTTGAATTAAAAACCGTTCTTTTAAATGTTTCGGGAATCATTGCAACCGAAAAAGAATTGCCGTTAATTTCAGATATTGTAAGGCTTATGCCGTCAATTGCTATAAATCCCTTGCTTACGGCGTACTTTCTTATAAGCTCATTTGAATCAAAGGATATAATATAAAATCTTCCCGAATTTTTTATATCCGTTATTTGCGCAGTCGTATCTATGTGTCCTGATACTATATGCCCGCCCATTCTTGAATTTAATTTTAAAGCTCTTTCAAGATTTACCGGAGAATCTTTTTTAAGAATAGAAATATTTGTTATGTCGGCCGTTGTCGGGCTGTAATCAAAAGATAAAAATTTCCCTTCAATAGAAGTCACGGTAAGGCATGCGCCGTTAACGGCTATGCTGTCGCCGGTTTTTATGTCGTCAAGAGACGTTTCAATCGTCAGTCGGGAATCAGAAAATTTTTTTACTTTTCCTATATCTTCTATTATTCCGGTAAACATCAGAATGTACCCCGTATTAAAATATCGGTTCCTATTTTTGTAAAATTCATTTTTTTAAATTTCAGTCCTTCGCATACTTTTGAGACTCCGTTTCCTTCAACGGGAGTTACGGCGTCTTTCCCGCCTATAATCACCGGAGCCGTAAAAATATACATATCGTTTACTTTGCCTGTCGCAAGAACTGAGGCGTTCAGCGTTCCGCCTCCTTCAATTAAAATCCTTTTTAACGATAAATCGTTGAGTTTTGTTATTACGGAGTTAAAATCATTTTCTATGAGTTTAAAATCCGCCGGAATAAGCTTAACGCGCGGTTTAATGAAATAAGACGGTATTTTATCCGCGGATAAGTCATAAAATATTATTGTCGGAATATTTCCGTCTATAACGTTGTAATCTTCCGGTATGGAAAGATTTTTATCAAATAAGACTCTTACCGGATTTTTGCCTTTATTTCTGCTTGACAGAACGGGATTGTCTTTTATAACGGTATTTGTTCCTACGATGATCGCATCGTATTTTGTTCTTAATTTGTGAACAAAATCTCTGGATTTTTCACATGTTATCCATTTTGAGTCGCCTGTTTTTGAAGCGATTTTTCCGTCAGCAGACATTGCGTATTTTATAGTTATATGCGGTTTTGTTTTTTTTATATGCTCAATATATTGTTTGTTCAGTTTTTGCGCTTCTTTTTCAAGAATTCCGCATGAGACCTCAATCCCGTTTGCGCGCAGTTTTTTTAAACTCAGTCCGCATGTTTTAGGATTCGGGTCGGGCATTGAGCAAATAACTTTTTTTATTTTTGATTTTATTATCAGATCGCTGCACGGCGGACGTTTGCCCCAGTTATTGCAAGGTTCAAGATTTACGTATAAAACTGACCCTTCGGCATTTTTTCCGGCCGCGCTTATTGCTTCGTCTTCCGCATGAGGGCCGCCGAAAAAATTATGGTAGCCTGTTGATATTATTTTGCCGTTTTTTACAAGAACAGCGCCTACAAGAGGATTAGGATAAACTTGACCCGATCCTTTTTTTGCGAGTTTAAAAGTCAGTTTGATTAAATCTTTTTCATTTAATGCTTTCAAAATAAAAAACCTCAAAGTTATAAAATAACTCCGGGGTATAAATAAGACTGCCGTATATTGTTTCTTCTATCATCCGGACTTTACCGTCGGCATCTGATTTTCACAGATTCAATCCGTTTTTATCAAAACGGAGTCGTAGGCTTGCCGGAAAACCCGGCTTACTACCGGTAAGGAATTTCACCTTCCCCGAAGAACTGAAAATATTTAAGCAAATTTGCGATATATAAGTCAACCGCCGAAAGTATAAATATTTAAAATATTATTGTATAATCATTCTAAAATGAAATATATAACGATATTTGTTACGACTCCGGATAAAAAAGTATCAAAAGTTATTGAGGAACAACTGCTTGTTAATAAGCTTGTTTCATGCGTTAGTATAATTTCTCCTGTTAAATCTTCTTATTGGTGGAAGGGGAAAATTTGCAAGTCCGACGAACAATTGCTAATATGCAAAAGCGTTAAAAATAAACTAAAAAAAATAATAAACGTCGTGAAAAAAAATCATCCGTATGAAGTTCCGGAAATAGTATCGTTTGATATATCGGACGGTAATTGCGAATATTTAAAGTGGATAGCAAATATAACAGATTCAAGGAGATGAGTGTATGTTAAAAAATCCGATAATGTTAATAATCGTGTTAGTAGTAGGAGCTTTACTGGGGTCTTTTTTGGGAGAATTTATTTCAATAGTTTTGCCTTCAGGAGCAATGAAGGATTTATTTATAAAAGATTTGTCGGCAGGCCTTATGCCGTCCACGTTTGATTTAAGAATAGTGCAAATTACGTTCGGATGTATGCTGAAATTAAACGTGATGTCTTTGGTCGGAGTCATTTTATCCGCTTTTATATTCAGGAAAATGTATGACAAATAAAATCATACTTGCCTCGGCATCGGAGAGGCGTATTCAATTGTTAAAAAAATGGGGATTAAAATTTAAAATATATCCCAGCAACATAAAAGAAGTTTCAAATCATAAAAGACCTTCGGCTATTGTAAAAGATCTTGCTTTGCAAAAAGCCGAAAATGTCAGAAAGCAATTTAAAAACAGCGTCATAATATCCGCCGATACGATTGTCGTTTTAGACGGGAAAATAATAGGCAAACCGAAAAACTGCGAACATTCGGATGAAATTTTAAAAAATTTAAACGGAAGCATACACAAGGTTTATACGGGTGTTGCAGTTTTAAGCCCTGAAAAATCAGTAGTGTTTTATGATGTTGCGAAAGTCAAAATGAAAAAACTCAGCGAAGAAAAACTTAAAACTCTCGCTGGAAAACATATGGATAAAGCAGGCGCTTACGCGGTACAGGATAAAAACGATAATTTTGTTGAAAAAATATGCGGAGATTATTTTACGGTCGTCGGGCTTCCTTACGTTAAACTGCGGGAAGAACTGAAAAAATTTTCAATAAACATCAAATAATTTACGTTTAAATTTTATCGTTTATAGTTATTTTTACCGAAGTTTCTTTTCTTATTTTATTAAACCAGTCATTTAAGATTTCGTTGTTTCTCATTTGCAAAACATAATCTTTTGTTATTTTCGGATTTTCATTTTTCAGACCTGAAAATTCGGATTCGCTTATGCCGGAAACGGCGGAAGCTATTAAAACTTTCATTTTATTTGCCGCAATCTGTTTTTTTCTCATATTTTCAAATTCTTTCGGCGTCAGTCTCAAATTATTAAGAACATTAAAATAATATCTCGGGTCAAAGACTCCTTCTTCGTTAAGAAAATATTTATGGCTGCGTATATCCATTGCAAGTTCTTCTTCGGAAACCGTAATGCCGTAGTCTTTTGTCTGCTGCCATAATATTTCGTCAAGAACCAGCGTATTTATTATATTTGACTGTATTTCTTTTAACGTATCGTCAGTAACATCGGGATTTGATTTTCTTATGACATCAATCGTGTTATTATACATAGCATAATATATTTTGTATGGGATTTTATACCCGTTGACTACAGCGACCGTGTCAAAATAATTTTTTTCACCGAATAAATAACTGCCGAATCCGACAAAAGTTCCGGCAAAAAAACCGATAATTGTTATTAAAAAAATTTTAATTTTGTGTTTTATTAAGAAATTTATCATTTTAGTCAGCCTCTTTTTCAGTATTAACAGTTGAATTTTCGCCGTTATTGAGCATTAAGCTTCTTCCTTCAAATACGGCGCCTTCGCTTATTGATATCATTTTTGTTTGAATATTTCCGATAATTTTAGATTTATTAAACAATTCAACATATTCCGTCGCAGTAATATTGCCTTCAACAGTGCCGCTTACAAGAACATAATTTGAATTTATATCGCCTTTTAACGACGCGGCGTCTCCTATAATCACGCCTGCCGATTTTTCAATATTGCCCGTCATTTTTCCGTCAATTCTTATTGTTTTGTCGGTTGAAATATTGCCGTTTAAGACCGTATTTTGTCCTATAAACGTTTCAATTGTATCAAATTTATTTTTTTTGGTCATCTTTATATTTGTCCTGTTTTGTTTATTTTAAATAACTGCTTAAAAATTTTATCGGATTTACCGGTTTTTTGCGGTAATGAACTTCATAATGAAGGTGGTTGTCCGTTGACCTGCCTGTGCTTCCCATTTTTGCTATCATTTGCCCTTTTATTAAGGATTCGCCTTTTACCACAAGAATCTTGGAAAGATGAGCGTATACCGTTCTGTATAAATTGCTGTGCTGAACAACTATAACATTTCCGTATCCTACTTCTCTTCCCGCAAGAATTACGGTACCGTCCGCGGTTGAATAAATAGGAGTGCCTTTCAGGTTTGCTATATCTATTCCCGAGTGAAAGAACCTGTATCCGAAAATCGGATGAGTTCTGAAACCGTAAGGCGATGAAATAATTCCTTCGCAAGGCCACATTGAAGGAGTATATCTGAATTTTATTCTTTGAGCGTTTATATGCATCATCACTTCCGAATAACTTTTTAAAGTAAATTTATATTCTTCAAATAATCCGAGAGACTGGTTTATTATATCCTGATATGAAAATTTATTGAAGTTGCCGGATAATATCGTTGACAATGCGCTTGATTCTATCGGAGTGGGGCCGCCGTATCCCAATCCCTCTTCAATGATTGCTTTTTTTGAATTCATTGCCAGCAGAGATCTTATTTGTTCGTCGTTTTGTTTGATTTGCGCAAGTATTTCTTTCGATTTTTTTATTTCATCAGAAAAAAACAGCATGCGGACTTTCATTATTTCGTTGTCGGCTTTAATTTTTACGTAATCTATATGCCGGCCGGAAATAAAACCGGCCCATAAAGTCAGCAAAGTCCATGAAAACCCGAATATCAATATAAACAAAAGAGAGAAGTTTAATTTGATAGGTTTGATTTTTCCGTGATGAATAAAAATTACAGTTGTTTTTCTTTTTAATTCAGCGATGATTGATCTGAAATATTTCTTCATAAACGCAATAAATTTTAACACAAAAAAAGAATTATATCAATATTATTTATTATAAATATTAAATATTTTACGTTTATACACAGTAATTTTATTGTCTATTATAAACGATTGGTTTAAATAAAATACATCCGATTTATTAAAATCTCCAAAATTCGTTTTTTTATTTAAAACATAGTTTTCAAAATATGCATCGTCTCCGATGCATATTATTATATTTGTTTTGGGCGGAAGTTTAAAGTTTTCAAAAAATTTTATATCAATATGAACATCATTGGCATGTAAAAAGCTTTTCCATATAACGGCTTGATTTTCTTTATTGATCGTTAACATAATTTCATTATATTTTTTTAATTTTTTTATATATTTTAAAAGCGTAAAACAATTGTTCAAATTATAGTCGGGAATTATTTCTCCGTTAGCATTTATTTTTAGAAGAGAAAGATGTTTTTTGTCCGGAAGATAGAATAATGTTTCGCTGGTATTGTTATAGATACGAAAATTTTTTGACCCATAACTTAAGAATATTTTATCAAAACCCAAATTTATATTATATGAAAAACTGAAATATTGAAGAATGGATAATATTATAACAATAAATAATAATATTGTTTTTGTTTTCCGGCGTAGATATGTTAAACCTATTGCGGTAATAACAGAAAGAGCCGGAATAAAAGCTGTTCCGTATGCTATTGATTTGTCGCATGGGATAAGCATTAGCAGTATCCACGGAAATATAAAAAACAATAAAAGAGTGTGTTTGTTATTGTTTGAGTATTTTTTTATGTAATAAAAGAGTCCTATTAATAACAAAACAAACAGCGGTATAGAAAACATTTGCTCATAAAGTCCTATTGTAAAGACGCTTATTTTTTTAAATTCAAAAATATTGCCGTAATCCATAAACGGTCGTAGCAATATTTTTTTCAGAATATTCAATCTGAAATAGTGAAAAGAAATCAAAAAGAAAGTTATGAGATTTGAAAGAATGATGTTTAATAGTATATTTTTTTTATTTTGATATTTTAGAAAATATATTTTTATAAGCACATAAGTTAATGACCCGGGGAAAAAAATTATAAAAGAATCCTTAACCAACATTCCAAAAGCTACGGAGATGCCGTATAATAAAGACCATTTTCTATTTGTGAAAAAATCCGATTTTATCAGCGTATATATGTTTAGACTGATAGGTAATATCAGGTGATAATCGTTTATTCCGTAAACTCTGCTGAGAAGATAAATTGCCGGAGTCAGGGAGAATAACAGTATTGCCGTAATGCCGGCAATTTCGTCTTTTAGGAGTTTTGTGATTTTAAATATCGTTATCAGAGAAATTATAAAAAAAATATAATTTACAATTATTATCGTCAGATCAAAATGTTTTGTGCCGATAATATAAAATATAATTTTAAACAAAAAAGTTATAGCGGGCGCATTGTATGCAGGAAGGTTATAAAAAATTTCAAGAAAATGCGTCGCCGAATCAAGTTCAGTTATTAAAACAGGCGTGTTTTTAATATACCATATAATATTACCTGCAAGAAAAGATAATGCAATTACAAATATTAATATGTAAGGGTTTTTAGCGTTTAAATTTTTTAACATTTTGATTTTCAATTATATTTCTTTTCCGCTAAAGGGTACAAGCCAGTCCGATATTTTTTTATCAAGAAGATTTTTATCCGTTTTTAAAACTTTTTTAAATTCTTGGCCCCTTATAACTTTTGCATTTTTTATTTTAGATTCAAAGTCTTCAAAAAACTTACCGTAATTGCCGCCGTGCGTTGCAAAAGGAACTACCGTTTTTCCTTTGAAATCAGTTTGCGATAAAAAGGAAAGGATAGGGGCGGGAACCGTATACCACCAGACAGGACCGCCGATAAAAATTAAATCATACTTATTAATATCGGGGATATTGCCATTTTTTAATTTCGGATAATTTTTTGGATTCATTTGTTTTTTTGCTGTAATATATATCATCGGAGAACCTGGATATTCATTTTCTGTCTTGATTTCGTATATGTCTGCATTCATTTTTTCTTTAATTATTAACGCTATTTCACGGGTATTTCCGCTTAAAGAATAATAGATGACCAAAAAACGTTTAAATGATTTATTTTCAGCTGGGATATTGTCATTTTTTAATTTTGGATTTTGAATGTTGTCTGAAGCTCCGAATGCAAAATTAATGAAAAATACAGAAATTGACGTGATTAACAAAAATGTTGAAAATAAATGTCTGAACATTTAAATTGATGCTCCCGTAATATTTATAAATCTTTAAATTTTTCCGTCTTTTTTTTATGGTCGGCCGTATCATAACAAAATTGATTGCAATAAGTAACTTTATTATTGACTATGGCTTTTCGGTATGTTACGATATTTTCATTATTCCAAATGCCGCCTTTGCTTGCCAGCATTAGAGGCATTGAATTACAATCAATTTTCACAACATTGTCAAAATCAAAAAATATCTGAGTCCATGGCGCAAAGCAAAATAGATTATCGTTATCGTTTTTATTTGGTCTTTGAGAATCATTTTCTTTTATTTCAGCTTCGGATGCTTTTGGTAAAGGTTTATCTTCATCAATAAAAATATCGGTTTGTATTTTTATTAAGTTTTCGTATTCTGCTTTTAATTTTTGAATATTAGCGTATGTTTCTTTTTCTTGTTCAACAGTTAAAGACAAAAATTGATTATCATGATTGCAAATTATTTTTTGAAAACTTATTAAGTTAAACCCGTATGATATTGCAAAAATAACTAAATTTTCAAGCTGTTTATAATTTATAGCCATTATTACGGACGTTATTTGATAATGGAAATTTTTAATTTTTTTATATTTTTTTAATATTTCTAAATTTTCTGAAAGTTTTTTAAAATTTGCACCCAATCTTATTTTTTCATATGTTTCAGGATCGGCAGAATCTATTGATATAGTCAAATCCGTGTCGTATTTCATAATCAAATCAATCAGTTGGGCATCCAGCAGCAAGCCGCTTGTAATAATATTTTGTTTTACTTCATGTTTGCCGGCCAATTCAAATAATTCTTTAAATTTCTTGTGTAAAAAAACTTCACCGCCCTGCCATGTAAGAGTTTCAAGATAAGGAATTGATTTTTTTATGAATTTGATAAATTTTTCATTTATTGTATATACGAAATTTCTTTTAGGAATGTAACACATAATGCATTTTAAATTACAAGCCGATGTTAAAAGCACATGCATCTTTCTGGGTTTTGATTTTAATGATGTTTTTCTTTGTAGTATTTCTATTTCATTGAGAATGATATTTTTGAATTTTAGATTTTTGCTTTTTTTAATCAAAAAAATCAGTTTATCCTTAATTTTGTTTTTTTCATAAACGGTCAAAATGCCGCTTTTTAAATTTGTGCACAATATGTCAAAAAAAATATCTTTCAGATCATCTGTTTTTATTATTTTTATTAAATATTTAATAGTTTCAAAAGAAGACTTGTTAGTATTATAATGTTTTAATATATCTTCTTTCAGAGAGATTTGTTTATTATAATCTATATTATGCAGATATCTGAGAATGATATCAATTATAGTATTTGTAAGGTCGTTCTCGGGGGGGATTTTATTTTTTATTACATATTGGAAGAGTTCAAATAATATGGCGTTTTTATCAGAAAAAATTGGGCTTTGCAGTATATAATTGATTGCGGATATTATTTGTTTTTTATTAGTGAACACAGTTTTGGTAATAGGGTAAAAAGGATCTTTTATTATTGACAGACATAGATCGTATTTTTTGTTTATTATCAGTATATCGGCAAAAATATACCGGATATCAAGGTCATTTTTATCTGCTTCAAATATTTTTTGGAGGAATTTAATATCTATATGTTTTTTTAATTTATATAAACACTTAATTTTCCCTTTTTGCGCATAGATATTATTTTTCTCAATAGCCAGAACTTTTTGAAAACATTCCAATGCGTCGTTAAATTGCGACAAACCTAATAATGTTTGTCCCAATTCAAGATTAAAAATAATATCTTTTTTTAAGTTTGAGTTGTTTTTTGTAGCATTTATAAGTAATTCAAACGCTGTTTTACTTTGACCGTCGCTGTTATAATATCTGACTTTTTCAAACAAATCTTTTATATTTTTCATATTGCCTTTTTGAATTTGTACGGATATTTAAGAAATTTTACACAATTGATATTTTTATGTCAAAAGGTCAATAATTTTTTAATTTTGTTTTTTATTTATTGTGTTGAAAAAAAAGGTTAAATAATTATATAATACTTAATAATTTATTTAACGGGAATTTTACATTGAAAGCTTTTATTTTGGCAGCCGGAGTAGGAACAAGACTCAGGCCTTTAACTTTTGAACTGCCCAAACCGATGATACCTTTGGTAAACAAACCGGTTATGGCCCATACCATTGATAATCTGAAAAGGCATAATATTTCAAATATCATGATGAATCTTTATTTTATGCCCGAAATGATTGCGGATTATTTCGGAAACGGCGAAAAATTTAACGTCAATATTTCATATTCAAAAGAAGAAAATTTATTAGGAACCGCAGGCGGATTAAAAAAATGCAAAGATTTTTTTGATTCGACTTTTATTGTGATGTCAGGAGACGGTTTGTCGGATATTGATATTACTTCTGCAGTTGAGTTTCATAAGAAGAAAAAGTCGTTGGCAACAATGGTTTTAAAGAAAATAGATTCAAAATTTGAATACGGCGTTACGATAACGGACAGAAAAAACAAGATTGTCGATTTTGTTGAAAAACCAAGCTGGAGTTCGGTGTTTTCTGATACCGTAAACACAGGCATTTATATATTTGAGCCGGAAATATTTAAATATATTCCCGACGGAGTTTATGATTTCGGCAAAGACTTATGGCCGAAACTTTTAAAACTTAAAAAACCGATATACGCCTATCTGATGAACGGATATTGGACGGATATAGGCAATATCGGCGAATATAAACAGGGAACCTGCGACGCGTTAAAAGGAATTGTCAAAATAAATATAGACGGTTCAAAAATAAAAAATACAAATGTTGTATCAGGAGAAAACTGCAAAATTGATACAACAGTTAGATTTATAGGGAAATCAGTCATAGGCGCAAATTGTTTTATCGGCAAAAATGTTATAATTGAAGACGGCACCGTTATCGGCGAAAATGTTCAAATTAATGACGGGGCAATAATTAAAAATTCAATTATATGGTCAAATGTAAAAGTCGGAAAAGAAGTTAAATTGTATTCAAGCGTAATAGGAACTGACGTTCCGGATAAATTATCCGTATATAACGGTTTATTATTTAATATGCAGTAAAAAGGGGAGAATTATGGCAAAAAACACAGGCGGATGGTTATTTACATCGGAATCGGTTACTGAAGGCCATCCGGATAAATTATGCGATGTAGTTTCCGACAGTATACTTGATGCGATAGTTGCAAAAGATCCCAAAGCCAGAGTGGCATGCGAAACTTTTGCATCAAACGGGCTTTTGATTGTAGGCGGTGAAATTACGACAACTGCCGAAATAGATAAAATGAAAGTCATAAAAAACGCGGTAAAGGGAATAGGATATACAAATCCAAAATACGGTTTTGACATTAATACATGCAAAATAATGGATGTTATAAATACTCAGTCTCCCGATATTGCGCAGGGCGTTGATACCGGCGGAGCCGGCGATCAGGGATTGATGATAGGATTTGCCTGCAAGGAAACGCCGGAATTAATGCCGCTTCCGATAATGCTTGCCCACAAACTTGCGATGAAACTTACGGATGTCAGAAAAAAAAGAATTTTAAAATATTTGGGACCTGACGGAAAATCACAGGTTACCGTAGAATACAAAAATTGGAAACCTTACAGGGTTGAGGCCGTCGTTCTATCATCCCAGCATACCGATGAAATTCTGGATAAAACGGGCAAACATATAACAGAGAAATCAAAGAAAGAAATTTTTGATAAAATTATAAAACCCGTCGTCGGTAAATGGATAGATAAAGACACAAAAATACATATTAACCCTACGGGAAAATTCGTAGTCGGCGGTCCTTTGGGAGATACCGGGCTTACGGGCAGAAAAATAATCGTTGATACATACGGCGGAATGGCTGCGCACGGAGGCGGAGCGTTTTCAGGCAAGGATTCGACAAAAGTTGACAGAAGCGCGTGTTATATGGCAAGACATATCGCAAAAAATATAGTCGCATCCGGCATTGCGGATAAATGCACGGTTCAGCTTGCTTATGCCATAGGAATAGCCGATCCGGTATCCGTAATGGTTGACACTCATCATTCGGGTAAAATTCCGGGAGACGTATTGGTTCCGGTAGTAAGAAAAATATTTCCTTTAACTCCTCAGGGAATAATAAAATATTTGGATTTAAGAAAACCGATATTTGCAAAAACGGCGTCCTACGGACATTTCGGCAGAAACGAATTTAAATGGGAAAAAACAAATAAAGTCGCGGAACTCAAAAAAGAAATATCAAAACTTAAAAAAGGATAAAACATGAAATACGACATAAAAAACATAAAAACGGCTTCCGAAGGCAAGAAAAGAATTGAATGGGCCGAAAGAGAAATGCCTGTTTTAAGGCAAATCAAAGAACGTTTTTCAAAAGAAAAACCGTTGAAGGGAATAAGGCTTGGATGCTGCCTTCATGCGACAACCGAAACGGCTAATTTAATGATAACTTTAAAGGCCGGAGGCGCCGAAGTTTATTTGTGCGCTTCAAATCCGCTGTCAACGCAGGATGATGTTGCGGCTTCTCTTGTTAAGGATTACGCAATACCGACATTTGCAATAAAAGGCGAAGATAATAAAACATATTACAAACATATCAATGCCGTTTTGGATACAAAACCTCAGATGACGATGGATGACGGAGCGGATCTTGTTTCAACTGTTTTTTCAAAAAGAAAAGATTTATTAAAAAATATAATAGGCGGCACCGAAGAGACGACTACCGGCGTTATAAGGTTAAGAGCGATGGAAAAAGACGGTGTTTTGGCATATCCTATTATTGCGGTTAACGACGCTATGACGAAACATTTTTTTGACAACAGATACGGAACAGGACAATCCACGCTTGACGGTATTATAAGGGCTACAAATATCCTCATAGCAGGTAAAGTTTTTGTTGTTGCAGGATACGGCTGGTGCGGAAGAGGACTTGCGACTAAAGCCAAAGGAATGGGCGCGCATGTAATAGTTACCGAAGTTGACCATTTAAAAGCTTTGGAAGCAAAAATGGACGGATTTGAAGTGATGCCGATGATTGACGCAAGCAAAAAAGGCGATATTTTTGTCACGGTTACGGGAGATTTGAACGTTATAGACGAAAAACATTTTAAAGTTATGAAAGACGGAGCAATTGTTTGCAACAGCGGACATTTTAATTCCGAAATAAATATTCCCGCCGTTAAAAAGATGTCAAAATCGGTAAGAACCGTAAGACCTTTCGTTGAAGAGTATGTCTTAAAAGCAAATAACAGAAAAATTCATGTTTTGGCGGAAGGAAGACTTGTAAATCTTGCGTCGGCCGAGGGACATCCGGCAAGCGTTATGGATATGTCGTTTGCCAATCAGGCGTTGTCAGCCGAGTATATGCTTAAAAACGCAGAAAAACTGGAAAAGAAAGTATATTGCGTTCCCGAAAAAATAGATACGGAAATAGCAAAGTTAAAATTAACGGCTATGGGAGTAAAAATAGATACTTTAACGCCGGAACAAAAAAAATATTTATCGTCTTGGCAGGAAGGCACATAAAATACGTTTGACTTATTTAATAAATAAATATATAATCATAAACTCAATATATTAAAGGTGGTTTTCATAAAATGAAGAACGGTAAGAGTTATCTTCCGAAAGCGGAAGAAATAAAAAGAAAATGGCATTTTATAGATGCTGAAGGTCAGGTTTTAGGAAGATTGGCTGTAAGAGTATCTACGTTATTGACCGGCAAAAGAAAAGCGATTTATGCGCCAAGCGTGGACTGCGGAGATTTTGTAGTGCTTACAAATGTTTCAAAAATGGTTTTAACAGGAAAAAAGCTTGAACAGAAAACGGCGTTTTCTTACTCTGGATATCCCGGAGGCGGAAAGTTGGTTCCTTATTCAAAATTGATGGCTGAAAACCCGGATAAAGCGTTTCGTATTGCCGTAAAAGGAATGTTGCCGAAAAATAAATTGGCTGATAAACAAATGACGCGCATGAAATTATTTAAAGGCGCGGAACATACGCACCAGGCGCAAATTGAAAAATAGTTAAATTAGGAGATATAAAAAGATGAGTAATGCGGGTTATTTGACGGCAGGAAGAAGAAAAAACGCTGTAGCTAGAGTTTTAACCTCTAAGGGCAGCGGTAAAATTGTTATAAATGATAAAAGCATTGATGAATATTTCGGCGGTTTGGAAAGGCATAAAAAAATCGCCTTAAAACCTTTTGAATTTTGGCCGGGTATGAAAAGTTACGATTATTACATAAATGTTTACGGCGGCGGCGTTTCGGGTCAGGCCGGAGCTGTAAGCCACAGCATAGCCAGAACAATACTTGAATTGGATCCCGCATTGAAAGATACCCTTAAAAAAGAAGGGTTGCTTACAAGAGATTCAAGAATGGTTGAAAGAAAAAAATCGGGAAGACCGAAAGCAAGAAAAAGATTCCAATTCTCAAAACGTTAATTTTTACATATCAAAAAAGCCTCTCTGTTTTCAGAGAGGCTTTTTTTTATTTTTAAATGAATATTTTTATCTGTAATTAGTGAACTGAAGCGGAAGCGGGAAATTTGCGGTTTTTAAATATGCGATGACTGCCTGTAAATCATCTTTTTTCGCGGATGAAACTTTTACTTTTGAACCTTCTATCTGCGTATTAACTTTTATTTTTGAATCCTTTATGAGTTTTGAAAGTTCTTTCGCTTTATCGGAAGGAAGCCCGCTTATAAGTTCTATAACCTGTCTTACCGTTCCTTCAAACGCCTGCTCTTTCGGCTTGTAATTCAATGTTTTAAGGGATACTCCTCTTTTGGCAAATTTACCCTCTACAATGTCTATAAGCGCTTTCAGTTTAAAATCATCATCGCCTATGAGAGTTATTTTTTTGTCGGTTTTATTGTAATCAATTGAAGATTTTGAGCCTTTAAAGTCAAATCTCTGCGCCAGTTCTTTTTGAGCCTGGTTGATTGCGTTTTCAACTTCCATAAAATTTACTTCCGATACTACGTCAAATGAAAATGTTGATGCCATCTTAAACCTCCTAAATTCTTTCCAAACTTATTCTGGAAAGTTCCGGGTCAATTTTTATTACTCTTACTTTTACCGTTTCTCCTACAGCTATTACGTCGTGAGGATTTGAAACAAACTTACTGCTGAGTTTTGATATATGGACAAGTCCGTCCTGATGAACGCCGATATCAACGAAAGCTCCGAAATTCGTTACGTTTGTTACTGTTCCGTCAAGCACCATATCTTCTTTTAAATCTTCAATAGAATTTATCTCGGCGCTGAATTCGGTTGAAGAAAAATCTTTTCTCGGATCAACACCGGGTTTTTTTAATTCGGCTATTATGTCGTTCAGCGTAAGAGTTCCTACGGTATCGGTTACGTAATCTTTTATGTTTATTTTTGAAACAAGCGGCTGATTTCCGACCAATTCTTCAGAAGGAACCGATAGATCTTTCGCCATTTTTTCAACTATAACGTAATTTTCCGGATGTATCGCCGAATTGTCAAGCGGGTGATCTCCTTTCGGAATTCTCAAAAAACCGGCGCACTGCGTAAAAGTTTTTTGTCCCAGCCCCGAAACATCCAAAAGTTCGTTTTTATTATTGAACAATCCTACTTTTGTTCTGTATTGTACAATATTTTTTGCCGCAAGTTTACCTATTCCGGCAACGTAGCTTAAAAGTTCCGCAGATGCTGAATTAAGATTAACTCCTACATAGTTTACGCAGGATTCAACCGTATCATCCAGAATTTTTTTCAGATGGGTTTGATTGACGTCATGCTGATATTGTCCGACGCCTATTGATTTAGGGTCTATTTTTACAAGTTCCGCAAGCGGATCCTGAAGTCTGCGCGCTATGCTTATGGCTCCTCTTACAGTTACGTCTAAATCCGGGAATTCGCTTACTGCCAGGGGGGAAGCAGAATAAACGGAAGCTCCGGCTTCGCTTACAATAACGGCTTTTGCCGTAAGATTGTTATTTTTCAAAACTTTGCTTATGAACTGGTTTGTTTCTTTTGAGGCTGTGCCGTTTCCTATCGCTATAAGTTCAACTCCGTATTTTTTTATCATTGAAACAATAGTATCCTGCGATTCCTGGAATCTGCACATAGGTTCATGAGGAAATATTGCTTTATATTCTCTGAATGTTCCTATTCTGTCTATTACTACGACTTTACAACCTGTTCTAAAACCCGGATCAACTCCCATTATAGTTTTATGCCCGGCGGGGGAAGCAAGCAGCAAGTTTTTTGCGTTTGTGGCAAAAACATTAATAGCTTCTTTATCCGCTTCTTCCATTTTGGTTAAAAATACTTCAACCTGCAGCGACGGGTAAAGATATTTTTCAAAAGCCGTTTTCATTGCGGTAAAAATTTCAGGGTAAAATAAAGCCATGTTTGTTTTTACGATTTTTGATGAAATTATATTTATGGCTTCTTCGTTGTCTATTTCTATTTTCCATGATAAAATTTCTTCTTTTGCTCCGCGGCGTATTGCCAGAATTCTGTGAGAGACTATCGTTTTAACGGGTTCCGAATAATTATAATACATTTCAAATTTTGTTTTCTGGTCTTCAAGCCCTTTTTTAACTTTTGATTTTATAACGCCGGTATTTAATATAAGATTCCTTATTAAACCTCGTATTAACGCCGTATCGGATATTTGTTCGGCAATTATGTCTATCGCTCCGTCTAACGCCTGTTTTGCCGTTTCAATTCCTTTTTCTTTATTTAAATATTTAGAAACAATTTCATCCCGGTTTCCTTTGCCTACGAGAATATTCTGCGCGAGAATTTCATTTGCAAGCGGTTCAAGTCCTTTTTCCTTTGCGATTGTCGCTTTTGTGGTTTTTTTCGGTTTAAAAGGCAGATAAATGTCTTCAAGTTTTTGTTTTTCTTTGCATTCCTCTATTTGGACCTTCAGTTCCGGAGTTAATTTTTTTTGGTCTTCTATGCTTTTTAAAATAGTTTCTTTTCTTGTTTCAAGTTCTATGTAATATTGGAGTTTGTCGGCGATGTTTCTGACTTCTGTTTCCGTAAGATTTCCGGTGCGTTCTTTCCTGTATCTTGAAATAAAAGGAACCGTGTCGCCGTCGCCGAGCATTGCGGCCGTAGCCGAAACCTGCGCCGGATTTATGTTTAAGTCGTTTGATATCCAATTAATGATTGATTGAGCGCTCATGATGAAAGTAAATCCTTTTTTAAAATTGTAAATAGAAAAGGAGCTAACAATATAAAATTAAAACTTATATATGGTTAGCTCCATCTAATTTATTTGCTTTTCCCGAGAATTTTGAAAACTTTTGTTCCGCAATCCGGGCAAACGCCTTTAACGGCTTTCATGCCGTTTTTCATAATAGTTTCTTCGGCGTTTTTTACTTCTACCTGTTTTTTACACTTCATGCATCTTGCTTCTGCCATTGTGAACCTCCGCAAAATATGCTTACATTTTTTACTGCTTGCATATATAATCTACTCTTTTTTATTTGATTTGTAAAGTATAGGCGTTAAGTAAGGCAGGCAAACGGCAAACGGTGAATTAATTAATAAAAATTATAAGTGCCGGCGTATTGTGTTTTTTATGTTTTACCGTATGAAAATTTCTTGACAAAATGTATATAAGTTTATACGATAGATAGGGTCTTAAAACATACTGCCCGTAACGGAGACAAAAATGATAAATAAAGATTTATTTAATGAAAATCAAGAAACTTTTGTGTCTACAAAAGCCAAAGGTTTTGTGGTAATTCCCAAAGTTCCTGAAAAATTAAAAGAGCTTCTTGAAATAACCGAAAATTTATGGTGGTGCTGGACCAGCGACGCCATAGAATTATTCAGAAGACTTGACAGAGACGTATGGGAAGACGTTTATCATAATCCGAAAGCTATGCTTGGCAGAGTAAGCCAGTCTCGTTTTGAAGAATTGTCGGAAGACGACAGTTTTATATCGCATATGAAAAGAGTAAAAGAAAATTTGGATAAATACCTCACTATGCCGACATGGTTTGATGGGACATTTCCGGAATATAAAGATAAAAAAATAGCTTATTTTTCCACGGAATTCGCAATACATGAAAGCCTTCCGATATATTCCGGCGGTTTGGGTGTTCTTTCCGGCGATCACTTGAAATCGGCAAGCGATATGGGTCTTCCTCTGGTAGGAATAGGTTTGTTGTACCGAAACGGCTATTTTAAACAGTATTTAACTAATGACGGATGGCAAATGGAAGAGTATGCGATAAACCATTTTTACAGAATGCCTATGCGTTTATTGACAAAAGAAGACGGATTTCCTTTATTAATAACTATTTCTTTGCCGTCATCTCCGAAAGTTTATGCCAGAGTCTGGGAAATAAAAGTCGGAAGAGTTCCTTTATATCTTCTGGATACGGATTGTCAGGAAAATTCTCCGGAAGACAGACTTATTACGGGTGAATTGTACGGCGGCGACAAAGAAATGAGAATAAAGCAGGAAAAACTTTTGGGAGTCGGAGGAGTGCAGGTTCTTAAAGCTTTGAATATAGAGCCTTCGGTTATTCATATTAACGAAGGACATTCCGCATTTTTGCTTTTTGAAAAAATAAGAATTTTAATGGACGAAAAAAAGTTGTCTTTTAAAGAAGCGCAAAAAGTTGTAAAAGCGACTTGCGTATTTACGACACATACTCCAGTTCCGGCCGGCAATGAAGTTTTTTCTCCGAATTTGGTAGCCACTTATTTTGAGCCTCTTTATAAACATTTAGGCCTTTCAAAAGAGCAGTTCTTAAGTTTAGGCAGAGATTTTAAAACAGAAACGTATGAAAAAGATTTTTCAATGACTATACTTGCGTTAAAAGCATGCGGAAAAGCAAACGGAGTAAGCAGGCTGCATGCGACGGTATCAAGGCAGATGTGGCAGAATATCTGGCCTGAATTGCCGAGAAAAGAAATTCCTATTACTCATATTACAAACGGTATTCATACAAATTCGTGGCTGTCTTATGAATTTGCGGGTTTGTTTGACAGATATATGGGCAGCGACTGGAAAGACGAACCGGCAGACCAGACTTTATGGCAGCGCGTGGCAAATATCCCCGATGCCGAACTTTGGAGAAGCCATGAGAGAAGAAAAGAAAGGCTTGTTTCGTTCGCAAGACACAGACTTAAACTCCAGTTGGAAAGAAGAGGCGTATCGGTACAGGCCGTAAAATATGCCGATGAAATACTTGATCCGGAAGCTTTAACTATAGGTTTTGCAAGAAGATTTGCCACGTATAAACGCGGCAGTTTAATATTCAGAGATTTGTACAGAATAAAAAAGATTCTTTTAAATAAAGAAATGCCTGTTCAGATTATAATTGCCGGTAAAGCTCATCCTAAAGACGATAAAGGAAAGGAAATTATCAAAAGCATAATAAAACTTGCTTCCGATCCGGAACTTAGATTTAAAATTGTGTTTTTGGAAGATTATGACATGAACGTAGCGCATTATCTTGTGCAGGGCGTGGATGTATGGCTTAATAACCCTTTAAGGCCGGAAGAAGCTTCCGGAACAAGCGGAATGAAAGCGGCTGTAAACGGAGTATTGAATTTCAGCGTTTTGGACGGATGGTGGTGTGAAGGATATAACGGAGATAACGGCTGGATTATAGGTTCAACCGAAACTTATCCTGATTTAGAGTATCAGAATGAAGTTGAAAGCAGATCAATGTATGAAATGCTTGAAAAAGAAATAATACCGTTGTTTTATAAAAGAGGGCAGGATAATTTGCCGAGAGGCTGGATACAGAAAATGAAAAACTGCATGCAGACGATCGGTCCAAAATTTAACACAAACAGAATGATAGAAGAATATACGAAAAATTTCTATATTCCTTCAATGATTGATACGATAAAAATGCAGGAAAATAATTTTGAAATTGCAAAAAAGAAAACAGTCTGGCAGGATAAAATTGAAACCAACTGGCCTAAAGTTTCAATTGTAAATATGTCGGATGATATGAACGGATACAACATTAAAATGAAAAATAAAATGAAAATAAGGGCAAAAGTGTTCTTGGGCCAGATAGATAATGAAGACGTTTTTGTCCAGCTGTGTCTTGGTTATTTAGATTCCAAACATGTTATGAGCGATGAAGAATACAATAACATGAAAATGATATCAAAAGAAAATGACGGATCGTATATATACGAAATTGAAATAGAAACAAATAAAGTGGGACATTGCGGGTATATAGTAAGGGTTGTTCCTCAATATATGGGAGTAATTGAATACATTCCCGGTTTAATTAAATGGTTTTAATATCAGATTTATGAAAACAACAGAGCTGATGATATTTGATTTGGACGGGACTTTGGTTGATTCAAAGGATGATTTGACCGCGGCTGTAAACTTTATAAGAAGAAAATATACTCTTTCTGATATAAATTCAACAGAAGTAGCCTCATATCTTGGCAACGGAATACGCAGGCTTATAGATTCGGTTTTGCCTAATGAACTATCAAAAGAAGATAAACAAAACGCTTTTTTAATGTTTAATGAGTATTATTCTGAGCATCTTTTGGATACGACTTATGTTTATCCGGGTATTTTTGATATGCTTAAGGCTCTGCCAAGTATAAAAAAAGCGGTTCTTTCCAATAAAACCGAAGTATATACTAAAAAAATAATAGAAAAACTCGGATTAGCCGAATATTTTATAAAAATATGCGGAGGGGATACTTTTCCCGAGAAAAAACCGAGTTGTCTTCCCATAAATTCAATAATAAAAGAGCTAAACGTAAAAAAAGACCGTACTGTTATGGTGGGAGACGGTATAAATGATATTTTATGCGGCAAATCGGCCGGTATTTCAACGATTGCTGTATTATACGGGTATTCTTCCAAGGCTAAAATAGAGGCAAATTCTCCGTCTTTTATAGCTTCCAACCCTTCAGATATTCTTGATTTTTTACAAAAATAAACAATCCTCCGGTTTTTTATAAAAAAAGCTTTTGGGGGATTTTTTTATTTTTATTGGCTTTTTACAGGTTTTTTCCATACTTTGATTTTTCTTCTTTCCAGGTTTTTTATTTTTTCAAAAATTCAAAAATTTAATTTTTTTCTTAAAAAATTAATTATACTTTTTATAGTATATTAAAAATAAAAAACTTTCATGTGATTTTGATCATTTTAAAATTTATTTTTTTCGCTTTCCATTTTTTCTAATCATTATTTTCTGAAAAATTAAAATCCAAAAACTCAAAAAAATTGCCAAAATTTCAAAAAAACACAAAAAATGTAGTTCCGATAAGATATATTATGTTAAGTTATGCTGGTGTTTTGGAATTTGTTTAACATTGAAGTAAATTGTTAAATATATAATTATTATTCTTAATTATAAACATAAATTTTAATATAATTGATATTTTATTTTAACAGTTATACATTAGCATTCACATTATTGTGTAATAAAATTTAAATTTATAAAAAAAATTGAGAAATTGTTATTAAATTTTGCAATAGATCATAATTTGGATTGGTTATTAATCAAAACCTATTTTTTTAGTTAAAAATCCATCCCATAATGAATAAACAGGTTATATTTCAATTATACCTAAAACGATATAATTAAAATCGCTAATTTTTCCCCAAATTTAAAGACAAATATAGCTTTGATTAAATTAAAAAATATTTAAAAGCTAATAAATTGTTAGCTATAATTAAAAAAATATTGAAAAATATCTTAATATAATATATACTTTCCGGCGAAGTTAAATTTCACAAAGGATGGGCACGAGACTATGAAAAAATTTTTCAATGTTTTTTGGATGTTGGCGCTTGTTATTTTCGCCGTAACAGCAACAGAAGCAGCGACAAAAACAATTATTGAAAAAGATGCGCAAGGAAATGAAATAAAAAGGACAATTACAGAAACTGACAAATTTGGAAATGAAACGACTACGATTGTAAACAATGAAAATGCCGTACAAACACCTGCCCAAACAACAACAGCGCCGGCAGTAGAACAGACAGCCCCTGTCGCAGCGCCAGCGCCTCAGCAAACAGCCGCACCGGCACCTGTAGCTCCGAAGCCTGTTATAAAAAAGGAATTAAAAAAAGGGTCTAATATTCTTTACGGAAGATTAGGATTGGCTATGCCTTTGAACAGTCCTGACGGAAAAATATATCTTCCTAGCTCAGAACCTTTAGATATGAGTTGGGGTACTTTAACTATTGAATTAGGCGCCACATATTTGCATTTCTTATCAGATTATTTTGCGCTTGGAGCTGAATTCGGTATTGATGCTATTTTGCCGAAAACTGATACAAATGCACACTTTGAAGTAAGTCAATCTACTGTTTTTGCCGATTTTTTACTTTTAACTCATATATATTTAAATAATCCGAAAGAAGAAACCAGATTTTATGTGCCTGTAGGTATCGGATTCGGAAGCGCGTCATATACTGTAAAAGTTAATAACGAAAGTGCAGATGCTTCAGGAAGCGGCGGTTGTTATGTAATCGGTATAGGCGCAAACTGGAGAACACAGACCGGAAACATTACCGGCGGTGAGTTGAGATATACGTCTTCAGGTCTTGACGGTAATGAAGCTGATTCAATAAAAGATCAGAATATAAGTATTTTAAGCATCAATTTCTATTACGGATTTGATTTTTAAAAAATTAAGTATAAAAAATAAAAACCGGCATATTTCTTATGCCGGTTTTTTTTATTGTTTAATAACTAAAATTAGAGATTTATCAATTATGGTGTGCATTTTGAGAATGTTTTGAATTTAGACAAGACAAAAATTTGTTTTTTTATTGTTGTCGTTAGAGATTTATCAGTTTGAGACGAACCGAAGTAATTTTAAAAAGTTCAAAATATACGCAGTTTTGAGAATGTTTTGAATTTAGACAAGGCAAAAATTTGTGAGCGTATACTGTAAAGGAGCGGAGCTCCGAGGTATCCGAACAAATTTTTAACGCAGTATAAATTCAAAAGAACTCAAAACGCGCCCCAGAGAGGAGTTGAACCTCCAACCTTATCCTTAGGACGGATCTGCTCTATCCAGTTGAGCTACCAGGGCATTTTGCGATTAGTACTTCAAAATTGAGAAAACTTCAATGTCTTTTAACTTAGATTTACCGTTTAAAAATAACAATTCCGTAAGAAAAACGCAAGCAACAATATTGCCTCTTAATTGTTTTATCAATTCAACCGCCGCAGAAGCCGTTCCGCCTGTTGCAAGCAAATCGTCAACTATCAGAACATTTTCCCCTTCTTTTACAGCATCGGTATGAATTTCAATAGAGGCAGTGCCGTATTCAAGAGCATAACTTGTTGAAATAGTTTTATAAGGAAGTTTCCCTTTTTTTCTTATAGGTATAAACGGAAGATTTAATTTTTGAGCGATAGAAATGCCGAATATAAAACCTCTTGATTCAAGGCCCGCGACTTTATCAATTTTCTTATCTTTATATTGTTCTGCAAGAGCGTCAATGGTCTCGTTGTACAGTTTTATGTCCGCAAGAATAGGAGTAATGTCTTTAAAAATAATACCCTTTGACGGAAAATCAACAACATCGCGCATTGTTTTATTTAATTTGTCTATTAAATTCTGCATTAAATTCTCCTGTCTTTTTGAATATCGGCATATCTTGATTCTCTCTGGTCAAGAATAAGTTTGTCAACATCTGATTTTTCAGCAAGTTTTAATTTAATGAAAATACCTTTAAGTCTTTGAAAAGCTTTTAATTCAATCTGTCTTACTCTTTCTCTTGAAAGTTTAAATTTTTTACCGACCTCGTCAAGAGAGCAGTGGGCAATTCCGCCCAGACCGAATCTGAGTTTTATAATTTCAGCTTCTCTTTCCGGCAGAAAATCCAAAGCTTTCTGGACGTTATTTGAATTTCTGATAATTTCTGTTATTGCTTCGGGAGTTTTTAAAATCGTGTCTTTAAGAGTGTCTTTTTTTGATGATTCGCTGTCTTCATTGATAGTTGAATCCAGAGAATCAATATTGTCAACCGAAAAAATCGTCTTATTGATTTCATTTGCCTGATCTATTGATATTTTCATTTTATGGGCTATTTCTTTTATGGAAGGTTCTCTGCCCAAATTACCAAGAAGCTGGTTCCTGATTTTTTTCCACTTATTGATAATGTCAAACATATAAGAAGGAATTCTTATGGTTTTTGAATTATCTTCAATGGATTTTCTTATAAACTGTTCTATCCAATATGTCGCGTATGTTGAAAATTTTGTATTTTTTTTTGTATCAAATTTTTCAACGGCTCTGACAAGTCCCATATTCCCGTCAGAAATAAGGTCCATAAAATCAACGCCTTTTTTTGAAAATCTTTTTGCTATCGGAATTACAAGACAGTAATTTAACTCAATCAGCCTGTTAAAAGCTTTTTTATCGCCTTTTTTCGCTTTTTTCCAAAGATCCTCGTATTCTTTTTGGTTTGCCGGCTTTATCGTTTTGAGTTCTTCAAAATATGAATGCAACGGATCAATTACCATAGTAAAAACTCCCCGTAATTAAAGTACTTTTGTACATTTATTATCTTCGTCAACAAACACATATTTTGGATTTATAGGTTTATCCGACAGTTGGAATCCCATAATAATAATTACTTCGCCCTTCTTTATAAGATGCGCCGCAGCTCCGTTCATGCATATAACTCCGGAACCCGGCTGGCCTGCTATAACGTATGTTTCAAGCCTTGCGCCTGAAGTATTGCTTACCACAAGAACTTTTTCCCCTACCCAAAGTCCTGCTTTATCTATTAATTCGGAATCAATCGTTATGCTTCCGGTATATTCCAAATTTGCTTCCGTTACAGTTGCCTTAAAAATCTTTGAACTTAATACAAACTTCATTTTTTTATCTCCAGAGTCTAATTTGCCGGTGTAATTATTGCTGCTTGGTTGCGTTTTTTTCTGCTTCAGTCTGGCATTCAATGCAGTATCTTCCCCACGGCATTGCGTGTAATCTTTTAATCGATATCGGCGAACCGCAGCATTCGCAAAGTCCGAAAGTGCCTACGTTAAATTTTGCAAGGGCGTTATCAATATCTTTTATTGCTATCGCGCTTATTTCGTCAAGTTCAAACTGCATTTCTCTTTCGTTATTTTGCGTGGCTGTGTCGGCTTCATCTCCGATTTCGGTGTCAGTTTCGGCCAGTTTTCTAGAATTTAATTTATTCATTATAGAAACTTTTTTTTCAAGAAGAATTTTTTTCAACTTTAACAAATCTTTTTGGTTTAATTTATTCTCGGCCGTTTTTGTAACGATTTTTTTATTTGCTGCTTTTTTGGGCATTTTCTTTTTTATAATTTTCTTTGCAGCCGCTTTTTTTGCAACGACGTTTTTTTTAACTGTTTTTTTTGTTGAAGCTTTTTTTACAGTTTTTTTCTTTGCGGCTTTTTTAGTCATTTTTCCCATTTTGACTCCCCCGGAATTTTTGCTTATTTTATTTGGCTGCATTTTATTTTAATTGGCAAAAACTTTTACCATTTTTAATTTTTCGCCTTCCTGCCCGCTTATTCTGATGCCTTTTGCCGCCATGTCAAGCAGGTAATTGCATATTTCCTGCGTTATTCTTTCTCCCGGAATTACAACCGGTATTCCCGGAGGATAAGGCGTAAGAGTCTGCGCGGAAACATGCCCGACGGCTTTATTTAAAGGAATTTTTTTTATGTCGTGCGATAAAAAAACTTCTCTTGGCGTCATAACCATTTCGGTTGAAAGAGAAGGAATTTTTAATATCCAGTTTTTCTGCGTTCCTTTATATTTTTTACTTATGTCTTTCAATGCGTTTACGAGCGCAACAACGTCGGATTTATCAGAACCTATTCCCATTATAGCTATTAAATTAAACGTATCAGAACAATCAACCTGTATATTGTATTCCTTTGCAAGAATAGCATCAACCTCGTATCCGGATAATCCGGTTTTTGTAACGTTTATTGTAACTTTTGTGACGTCAAGGTCAAAACCCATCTGGTTCATTTCGGCTCTTGTAAAACATTTCATATTAGGTATGTTGTGGTTAATTTCTTTTCTTGCCCATTCGGCTGCAGCCATTACTTTTGAAAGCATTGCGCTTCCCTGAAATACAGCCTGTTTTCTTGCGACATCAAGACTTGCCAGAGTAAAATAACTCGGGCTTGTCGTTTGAAGCATTGATACTATTTTCTTTACTCTGTTTATATCTATAAGTTTTGAATTAAAATGCAGCACCGACCCCTGAGATAACGCCGAAAGTATTTTGTGGGTGGACTGTACTACTAAATCCGCTCCGGCATCTACTGCCGACATAGGCAAATCTTTATGAAACTTCAGATGCGGACCGTGCGCTTCGTCAACAAGAAGAATTTTGCCTCTTCTGTGACACAGTTCGGCAATTTTTTTTATTTCGGTAACTACGCCGTTATAAGTAGGACATGTTACAAAAACGGCTCTGGATTCCGGGTATGTATCAAGAGCATTTTTTACCTGATCGTAGGTGGAATTAAATATTATGTCAAGATTCTGTTCTATTTTAGGCTGTATCCATATAGGCCATACTCCTGAAAGAATAACGCCGGCCATTATTGATTTGTGCGAACTTCTTGAAATTATTATTGAATCTCCGGGATCGCATGCGGATAAAAACATCGCTATATTGCCGACGGATGTTCCATTTACAAGAAATAATGAATGTTCAACTCCGTAGGCTTTAGCCATTAATTCCTGAGCTTTTTTTATCGGACCTACCGGATCGTGTAGAGAATCAACTTCGTCAAAAACGGTTACGTCAAGCCCGTAAATATCAGGTCCCGTAAAATCTTTCAGTTTTTTGTCAATGCCTCTTCCGTTTTTATGTCCGGGAGTATGAAAAGAAACGACGTTTCTTTTTGCATGTTCCAAAAGAGTGTCAAACAACGGCGTTTTCAACTGATGTTTATTATTCATTTTAAATTTACCTTAAATAAATTTATTTGACTGTCTGTTTATTGAAATCTCCGTCTTTAATCCGTTTTTCTCAAGCAAATCCAAAAAAGGATCCGGATCAAGTTCTTCAACGTTGACCATTTTTTTAACGTCCCATGTTCCGTTTGCTATTAAAAGCGCGGCTACTACAGGCGGAACTCCCGCAGTATAGCTTATTGCCTGCGATTCAACTTCGTTGTAGCATTCTTTATGGTCGCAGATGTTATAAATAAAAAGTTCTTTGTTCTTTCCGCCCTGTTTTCCTTTTATAAGGCATCCTATGCAGGTTTTGCCCGTATAATTTGGAGCCAGCGATTTCGGATTTGGAAGACATGCCTTTACTACTTTTAACGGAACGACTTCAAGTCCTTCGGATGTTCTTACCGGATGTTCCGAAAGCAACCCCAGATTTTTTAATACAGAAAACACATTTATGTAATGGTCTCCGAATCCCATCCAGAATCTTATTGATTTTGCCGGAATATTTTTTGAAAGAGAATGAAGTTCGTCATGTCCCGTAAGATAGACTGGAAATTCCCCTACTACCGGGAAATCGTATATAAGTTTATCTGCATGAACCGGTTTTGAAACCCACTGTTTGTCAATCCACGTCCATACTTTGTGGAATTCTCTGAAATTTATTTCGGGATCAAAATTTGTGGCGAAATATTTGCCGTGGCTCCCGGCGTTGACGTCCATAATGTCTATAGTGGCTATTTTATCAAAATGATGTTTTAACGCAAGCGCGCAGTATGCGTTTACCACGCCCGGATCAAATCCGATTCCTAAAATCGCGGTAACTTTTTTTTCTTCGCATCTCGGTTTTCTTTTCCATTCGTAATTTTCATACCACGGCGGATTCTCGCAAACTTTCGCCGGATCTTCATGGATTGCAGTATCTAAATAAGCGGCGCCGGTTTCAATGCAGGCTTCAAGTATTGACATATTGCAAAATGCGCTCGCAAGATTTATTACGATTGATATATCTAATTCTTTTATTAATTTAATTGTTTCTTCAATGTTAAAAACGTCTATTTGTTTTGCGGTTATTTTATTTGAAGGGATTTTATAATTTTTCTTTCTTTTAATGCTTTCAAGTATTTCTTCGCAGCTTTTTAATGTTCTTGAAGCGATGTACATTTTTCCGAAAGAATCGTTATTCATCGCAAGTTTATGACAAGCTACGTGTGCGACGGCTCCTGCGCCTATGACAAGAACATTTTTTTTCATTTAAAATTATGCCTCCATCATCTATGATAAATTTTTCTTAAAATCCGTATAGTCAAACCGTCTTATAATTTCAGTTTTGCCGTTTAATCTTTTTACCGCTATCGCAGGCATCGGAAGTCCGTTAAACCAGTTTTTCTTTACCATTGTATAACCGGCAACATCAGATATTACAATATTATCACCGATTTTTAAAGGTTTTTTAAATTTATACGTCCCGAATACGTCTCCGGCAAGGCAGCTTCTTCCGGCCACGATATATTCGTATTTGTTTTTTTTGTCAGTGTTAATTTTTGCCGGAATATTATATATAAGTAAATCAAGCATATGCGCTTCGGTTGACGCGTCAATTACCGCGATATCTTTCCCGTTGCGGGTAATATCCAAAACGGTTGCGTGAAGCTCGGCAGAGTTTGTTATCGCCGATTCTCCCGGCTCCAAATATATCTGAACTTTATATTTGTCTGAAAAATTCTTCAGCACGGATATGAATTTTTCAATGTCATAACCTTCTTTTGTAAAATAGATTCCCCCTCCGAAACTTACCCATTCCAATTTTTTTAATATTTCGCCGTATTTGGAGCCAATATAGTTAAAAGATTTTTCAAGATTTTTTACGTCGTCATTTTCGCAGTTAAAGTGAAACATCAAACCGTTTATTTTGTTTATGTTTTTTAAAATATCGTTTTTATTTATCACTCCGAGCCTTGAATTTTTTCTTGCCGGATTTGCAAGATCAAAATGACTGTAGCTTATCTGCGGATTTGCCCTCAATCCAAGATTTTTATTTTTTACGCTCTTGTAATATTTGTTTAGCTGCGAAACGGAATTGAAAATTATTTTTGTTGATATTTTTTTTAATTCTTTTATTTCATTTTCGGGATAGGCCACGCTGTAAGCGTGGACTTCTTTGCCGAAAGTTTCATAACCGAGTTTTGCTTCGTAAAGAGAACTGCTGGTTGTTCCGTCCATGTATTTTGACATTAATTTAAAAACGGACCACGTTGAAAAACATTTTAACGCCAGCACGGATTTTGCTCCGGATTTTTCGCGGACGTATTTTATTTTTTCAAGATTTTCCAGTAATTTTTTTTCGTCAATTAAATAATAAGGCGTCTGTATTTTCATTTTTTTTATAATAATAAAAAATAAGGATTAGTAAGTCTATAAAATATACTTTTTTGTGTCAATTATTTTTTGAGTTATTTTATTTAAATTTTGCTAGAATATCCGCAAAATACTTTAGGGAGGTTTGAAATGATAAAAAGTTTTGTTGATGAATTCAAAAAATTTATATCGCGCGGAAATGTTCTTGATATGGCTGTCGGTATCATTATAGGAGGCGCTTTTACAAAAATAGTAAATTCGCTTGTAGCCGATATTTTAATGCCGCCTTTGGGTCTTCTTCTTGGCGATATTGATTTCAGCAACTGGTTTATAGTTTTGAAAAAGGGAACGGAAGACGCAGGTCCTTATGTTTCAATTGAAGCTGCAAAAGCAGCCGGAGCAAATACTCTTAACGTAGGTTTTTTTATTAACAGCATAATAACTTTTACAATTGTGGCTTTTGCGATTTTTGCTTTACTGAAAGTAATAAATAAATTAAAAGAAGAACCGGCGGCTGAAGCGCCGGCTCCGTCAACCACAAAAGAATGTCCGTTTTGCTGTTCGGTTATAAGCATAAACGCCGTCAAATGTCCGAACTGTACAAGTGATTTAAAAAATAAATAAATACAGAAGCCGGCAAGGCCTTCCGATTTTGAATTGTTATTAATAATCTTGTATAATTATACGTCTTTTAATTTTTACCGATATATGTGTTTTTGGGGGTCTGTTATATGGTGGCTAATGCCGTGATTTCAAATAAAAAGGATTTACCTGAAGGGCTTTGGACAAAGTGCAAGAAATGCGAACAGATTATATTTCAAAAAGATTTTGTTGAAAATTATATGGTATGCCCGAAATGCGGGTATTACGTCAGGCTGAATTCACAGGAAAGAATAGCTTTATTGACTGATAAAGACTCTTTCAAAGAAACGGATTCGGGTTTAAAACCGGTTGATTTTTTGGGTTTTCCCGGATATGCCGAGAAAAAAGATTCATACAAAACAAAAGACGCCGTTGTTACGGGTGAGGCAAAAATAAACGGGTTTCGCGTAATGATTGCGGTCATGGATTTTGAATATATGGGCGGCAGCATGGGTTCTGTCGTAGGCGAAAAAATAGTAAGAATGATAGAAAAAGCCATAGAAAAGAAATTGCCGGTTATAATAGTTTCTTCTTCAGGCGGAGCAAGAATGCAGGAAGGTATAATGTCGCTTATGCAGATGGCTAAAACTTCTGCCGCGCTTGCCAAACTGTCCGAAAAAGGGCTTCCCTATATTTCGCTTTTGGCTGATCCGACAACAGGCGGAGTCGCCGCTTCATTTGCGATGCTGGGCGACGTTATAATAGCCGAGCCGGCCGCTCTGGTCGGTTTTGCCGGTCCCAGAGTTATTGAACAGACGATAAGGCAGCAGCTGCCCAAAGGGTTTCAGTTGTCTGAATTCTTAATGAAACACGGCATGGTTGATGTCGTTGTTGAAAGAAAACATTTGAAAGACACGTTGACCAATATATTGAAGTTTTTTGTTTCAAAAAAATGATTTTTCAAAAAGTAAACGAATATAAGAGCATGAAACCCGGGCTTGAAAGGATTGAAGATTTTCTGTTCAAATCCGGAATTGAATATAAGAAATTAAAATATATTCATATAGCCGGAACAAACGGCAAAGGCTCAACGGCGAAGTTATTATCGGAAATATTAACTGCGTCGGGATATAAAACGGGATTATATATATCCCCCCATATTGTAAAAATAAACGAAAGAATACAGATAAATTCTCAATATATAAAAGATACAGATTTAAGAAATATAGATAAGAAATACAAAAAGCTCTCAAAAGAATGCGGGCTGACTTTTTTTGAGCATATTACGGTTTTAGCGTTAATATATTTTACGCTGAAGAAAGTTGATATAGCCGTTTTGGAAACGGGGCTCGGCGGACGTTTTGACGCCACAAATGTAATAACGCCGGAAGTAAGCGTTATTACAAGCGTAGGGCTTGACCATACGGAAATTCTCGGGAGTTCTTTGTCTGATATAGCGTTTGAAAAAGCCGGAATTATAAAAAACAACGTTCCGGTTGTCTGCGGTTTTATGCAGAAAGCGGCGTTAAATAAAATTTTGTCCGTTGCAAAACGGAAAAAAGCCGAGCTTTATTCGTTCGGCTCAGATTTTTCGGCCCAAGAAATATCGTATGACTGGCGGAAAATTTACCAGAAGATAAAATATAACGGACTGGGCATTAAATTTTATTTTACTCTGGGGCTTTTGGGTAATGCGCAAATTTATAATTTGGCTGTTGTTTTATGTGTATGCGAACTGCTTAAGCGAAAAGGCTATAATATAAAATTTGCAGGACTGAAAAGCGTTTTAAAAAATATAAAATGGACAGCCAGATTTGACATAAGAACAGTAAACGTGTACGGCAAAAACATAAAACTGTTGATAGACGGCGCTCATAATTTTCAGGCCGTTTCAAATTTTTTGGAGTCGTATAAAAAAAGTCCGTTTGCAAAAGAAAAAAGAAAAATTATTTTTGCGGTAATGCGCGAAAAAGATTATAAAAATATCGTAAAAAATATATCGCAAATCGCCGGAGAAGTTTATCTGCCCGACATAGGCAGCGAAAGAGCGGTTGATACAAAAACGCTTGAAAAAGAATTTACAAAATATATTGACGGCGCAAAGATATTAAAGTTTAAAAGCGTCAAAGAATGTTTTAAAAAATTTAAAGATAACGATGTTGCCGTTGCCGTCGGTTCGTTTTATCTGGCCGGCGCAATATTAAAATTCACAGAGGACAAAAATGGCTAAATTTTACTTAGGTATAGATTTGGGCGGAACCCAGATTAAAATTGCCGTCGTCAATGACAAAGCTGTCATTATTGAAGAAATCGTTTTAGACACGGATATTCAGGCAAAACCGTCAAAAATTATAAAAGATATCGTTTCTTCCGTAAAAAATATGAAGCATTATAAAAAAGTTCAAACCATAGGGATAGGCATTGCCGGCGACGTTGATTCAAAAAAAGGCGTTTTAAGATTTTCCCCTAACCTGCCTAACTGGAAAAACGTAATGCTTAAAAAAGAAATGGAAAAATTGACCGGTAAAAAAGTTTTTGTTGATAACGACGCTAATACGGCGTGTCTTGGCGCTTTCTGGCTTGATTTAAACGGTAAAGCGGCTAATATAGTATGCGTTACTCTTGGAACGGGAGTCGGCGGAGGAATGATTTTAAATAAAAAATTATATATCGGAACAAGCGGCACGGCCGGAGAAATAGGACATATGACCGTTGAGCCGGAAGGTAATAAATGCAATTGCGGAAACAGAGGCTGCGCAGAAACCTACATAGGCGCAAAATATCTCGTAAGAAGAGCTTTGCAGCTTATGAAAGAACACAAATCATACAATATACTTAAACTTGCCGATAACGACGAGTTTAAAATAACGCCTAAGATTTTATCTCTTGCGGCTTCAAAAGGCGATAAAGTCGCTAAAATAGTATGGGCGGAAGCGGGCGAAAAACTTGCCATTCTTCTTGCCGACATTATCAATTTTATAAATCCGGACCATATAGTATTGTGCGGCGGAATAAGCAAGGCGTGCGATAAATTTTATGAACCGGTTTATAAACAAATAAAACAAAGAGCGTTTAAAAGCGCCGTTGATTCCTGTAAGATTGTCGTATCAAAATATACGAACAAACTCGGAGTCGCCGGAGCCGCGATGCTTGCCAAAAATTAACAGATGCCGACAATTCAAAAAAAATTATTACATTCATTTATTTGCGGTGTTATTTTATTTTTTATGTCTGCCGTTAATCTGTACTGTTATGAAGTTGAAATGAAAGCCGATACCGTTACCTACCAGCAGGAAAGCGGCTTGGTTACCGCGTCGGGCAACGTTCAACTTGACTGGCTCGGCAAAGTTTTAAAAGCAGACAATATAGAAATCAAAGTACAGGTAAAACAATTGGACGCGCAGGGAAATGTGTCCATAGCCGAATCAAGCAATACTATTTTTACCGATAAAATACGATACGATATGGATAAACAGCAGGGAGAAATGACAAACACTTTCGGCTGTTCTTCCCCCATCTTTTTCAGAGCAGAAAAGATGTACAAAATTTCATCCGACACTTATAAAATAGAAAATGTAACTATCTCAAACTGCGACCTTGACAATCCGCATCATTACGCTTACGCAAAAAACGGATTATTTGTAGTTGATAAAAAAATAACTATTTCAAAAGCGGTTTATTATGTAGGCGGCGTTCCGGTATTTTATTTTCCAAAATATACAAGAAAATTAAACGACGACGATCCTTTCAGATATGAAATAGAGCCCGGTTACAGCAATGAAGGCGGAGCGGCTCTTAAACTTGCATTGAAATACAGGTTTACAAAAGAATTTGATTCAAAACTTTCGCTGGATTATCTTGGAAGTTTCGGCGAAGGAATAGGACTTGAACTTTCATATAACATAAAAGACAAAATAATGGCTTCGGTATATTCATACAGCATATTTGACAAGAAAAATAATTCGCAAAGATGGATGCTGCAGCCTTCATACCGTCAAAATATTAACGATTTATGGACAATACAGGCTCACGCCGAATTTCAGAGCGATTCATATTTTAATAATATTTACCAGCAGGATAACTGGAACAGAGTATCAAATCAGAGAAGGTCGTATTTTTCCGCAACCAGACAGAGTCCGTCTTCAAATTTAAGAGTTTTAACCGAATTATACCAGGTTTATAATATTCAGGATAAAATAACGTCAAGTTCTTATTTCTTGCTCCCTCAGGTATACTACTCAATATATCCTAAAAAAGCGTACGGCGTTACGAATAATTTTACGTTTAATTTTGAAAACAGAACCAGATATGAATTTGTTTATTCAACAAGCACAACCGATTTTAATTACCAGTTTGCAGGTTTTGACTATAACCTTACAAAAGATTACAGAATAACAAAAAGATTTACTTTAAAGCCTACGTTCGGCGTTAAAGAGGATATTTATTCAAACAAAAATCCGGATGACGACACTATAACCGATTTAACAAGATTTTACGGATCGTTGAACGCAAGATACAGACTTACCGGATGGATGGACTGGAACCTCGCTTATAATCTCAAATACAGGCTTCAGACTATGGACGCTTCGTTTGTTCATGATTCTTCAAGCTGGGTTGACGACGGCGGTTTTGAATCAAATACTCTGCTTTTTAACAATTATATGTACTTGACTTCAAGCATGGTTTTGAGAAATTATACCGGTTATGATTTCAGAAATATTAATTCTTCAAGTTATAAACACTGGTATCCTCTTATTAACGAACTTACCTACGCGCCGAGTTCAAAAATTACCGTGTATATGAGGCAGCAGCAGGATTTGGAACCGTGCAAATTCAATTCTTTCCAGCTTGATACGAAGTTCGGACAGCTTGAAAAATTTTATTTTACGCTTGCCGGTTTTTATTATGACTATCGTCCCGATGACATTGATATGGTTACAGGCATAGGTTTTTGGATTAATTCAAAATGGAGAGTTGACTACAGCATAAGAAACAGCTGCAAATATAAAGATATGATATGGAGCGGCAACGACCATGAATTTAAACTTTACAGAGATATGCACTGTTTCAATCTCGGCTCTGTATTCCGTTTAAGAGAAGATTATTGGAGCCTGTTTTTCAGATTTGAATTAAAAACAAATGTTCCTACATTTCTGAAAAAAGACGGAACAAGAGAATCCGAAACGGAATTTTATCCTTGGCGCTGACGCATAATTTTGGCGGTTTAGCAAATAAATAATTCATAGAAAAAACGGAGTTAAAAAATGAAAAGAAATATTATTTTTTTATCGTTAATTTTTTTTCTCATAACGGCGGGATTTTCGTATTTTATTATTGAATTGCTTTATAACAATAATTTAAAAGAATCAAAAAATACGCTTAAAGATTATTCGGTCGCCTTTATTGATTCCGCGGCTCCGGAAATCAAAGCGGCTTTTTCAAAGTCCGACGATATCGGATTGTTGTATTCAATCAGTAAACTGTCAAAGTTTAAAAATATCACGGAAAGTTTTATTTTAAATAAAGATTTAACGGTCGTTATACATAACGATTCTTCAAAATGGAACTTAAAATATTCGCAGCCTGTTTATCAAAACGCCGTTTCGGCAAAATCAGCTATGCTTTCCGTTCTGCCGGATTCTGCCGGCTTTTTGTATTCAATCCCGATAGATAATTCAAATGTTTTGTGCGCGGTTATATCTTATCAAACCGTTGAAACAGGTCTTAACGCATGGAAAATAAAGCTGTACGTGTTTGCCTTTGTGTTGTGCCTTATTCTTTTTATGTTTATTTATTATGTTTCAAAAATTTTATTTCTTGTCCCGTTCAATAAAACAAAAAAGGCTTTGTCTATGAAAGATAAAGCGCAAAAAAATATTTATTCCGAACTGATAGACATGGTTATGGTTGACGTTAACAATCTGAGCAGCGATTTAAGCGCGGCAAGCGATACGTCAATTCTTGCAAAACAGCTGCTGGCCTATGTGGCAAAAAATTATGTTTCCGTAAAATCGGATGTTTTTGCGGTTTTAGACTGCGGAGCCAAAACCGTTTATTGTTTTGATGAAGAGGGTCTTTTGTTCAAAGATAAAACCAAAAACACGCATGTTTTTAACGCGGTAAACAATGCCGGCATAATAAAACATATTTCCGCGGTACTTGAAAAACTTGAAAAAGTTTCTTTTGACGCCGACAATCTGAAAATTGAAATTAATCCCGTTAAAAATGGCGATGGAATATTAACCGGAATTATAATTGAAGCTTTTAAACTAAAATAATGGAGAGAAACTCTATGTTTAAAAAAAATGTTTTGATTGTTTTATGCTGTTTAATGTTTGTTTTTATCGGTTTAAGTTACGGTGAAGAAAATAAGCCGCAATGCAAATCGGTTGCAAACGTTAACACTCAAATGAAAAACGGAGAGACGCCTTTGATGCTTGCCGTAAAAAATAATAATATTGAAGTGGTTAAATTATTAATATCAAAAGGTGCTGATGTTAATGCCATAGATGAGTTCGGAAGGTCTGCTTTGTTTTTTGCGGTATCTAAGGAGAATATTGCAATAGCAAAGATTTTAATAAATAACGGGGCCGATGTTAATATAGAAAGTAAGTTAAATCAAACGGCATTGATGTTGGCAATTGATAAAAATAACAAAGATATGATAAATCTTTTAACAAACGGCGATAAAAATGACGTTGAAACTCAAAAAACAGCCGAAAAATAAATTATTTTTTCTTTGTTTCTTTAAATGAGTTAACTTTCAGTTTTTTTGAAAACAAATTTTTGGACATTGAGTAAGTGACTTTTTTTTGTTTTGTAAAATTCCTGAAATTACTTTTTTGTTTCATTGTGTTTTTTAAGGATTTCTTTAATTTCGTCAAGTTTGGGAACTTTTCCCGCCATTATGACTTTTTCGTCAATTACAAGCGCCGGCAGACTTAAAACATTGTAGGCCGCTATCTGTTCAATATCGGTAATCTTTTCAACTTTTGATTCAATTGACAAATCTTTTAAAGCGCTTTCCGTTAAATTCTTTAACGTTTCGCATCTGCTGCAGCAAGAACCTAAAATTTTAATATTCATAGTTTTTCCCCTTTAAATTATAAAATTTAAAATATAACCTACAATTATAAACGAAACAAAAAGATATGCTACAAATAAACCTATCATTTTCCATGTTAATACTTTTTTTAGCATTATCATTTCCGGAAGCGAAATAGCCGTAATGCTCATTAATAAGACCAATGCCGTGCCGACCGGAACTCCTTTTAACAGCAGAGCCTGTATAACGGGAATTACGCCTACATGGTTTGCGTACATCGGTATTCCGATTACGGCGGCAAAAGGAACGGCGAATATATTTTCCCTGCCGAGATATTTTAATAAAAATTCCTGCGGCACATAACCGTGTATTATTGCTCCCGCGATAAGACCTATAAAAACGTATAATCCTATATTTTTTATTGTGTCAAAAGCGAAAGAATGCGCGTATTTTATTAATTCTATAATTTTTTCTTTTGTTGAGGCGTTTTCATAGGCGTTGATTTTTATTACGGCAGGCTTGTATGACGATAATCTTTCCAAACGGAAAAAATCTGCAAGAAAACCGCCTATTAAAGCTATAACGGAACCGATAATAACGTATATTGCCGCTATTTTGGGGCCAGCCCCCTGCATTCCTATAAGAAGAACGGTGGCTATCTCACTTACCAAAGGAGAACTGATTAAAAACGCCATTGTTATGCCGAACGGAATTCCGGCAGAAAGAAATCCTATAAACAACGGAATTGACGAGCATGAACAGAAAGGCGTTATAATTCCGAGAAACACGGCCAAAAAATAACCGTACCACCTTTTTTTGCCGGACAGGTATTCTCTTGCTTTTTCCGGAGATATCTGAGAACGGAAAAGAGATATGACAAATATCAACACATATATAAGTAAAAATATTTTTGTTATGTCTTCAATAAAAAAATGAACTGATGAGCCAAGATGCGTGTTTATATCAAGTCCCATTTTTAATATACACCAATCTGCGAAATCCGTAAATATTTTAAACATAATTAATTACTCCTTAGTTAGAACAGCAATTTTTTAATAAATAACATGATATTTCTTTTATAATTTCAAAATTAGGCTTATATATTAATGTTTTGCCGTCCTTTATATATTTGCATAATCCTACTTGGGTTAATAAAGCCAAATGAAATGAAAGAGTATTCCTCGGTATTTTTAGTTTTTTGGCTATCTTACACGGGCAAATGCCTTCGTTACAATTATCAACGAGCAGTCTGAATACCTTTAATCTTGTCGGCTGGGATAAAGCGCTAAAAACGGCGGTTATTTGGTTTTCTTTCATATTATTTATATCTCCTTATAATTCTATGATTCTGGAATTATAGAATAATATTTAAAAAAAAGCAAATAAACGAAAGCGGTCTGTTTAGGTTATTTTTTATAATATTTTAAAGCTTCAGGAAGAAACTTTTTTATGTCTTCAATTCTTTTATCGTCTGAAGGATGCGTTGATAAAATAGCCATTGTTTTATTTCCTGAACTCAGTTTGCTCATATCCGTCCAGAATGTCACGGCGTATCTCGGATCGTATCCGGCTTTAGACATAAGTATAAGCCCTATATGGTCTGCTTCGGATTCGTGAAGCCTTGAATAAGGAAGAAGCACTCCCACCTGCGTTCCTACTCCGTAAGCGGCGTTTATCAGCGTTTTTGTTTCTTCTGACTGTTCTTTAGTGGCATATCCGAGAGCGGTCTGTCCGGCTCCGGCAAGCATCTGCTGGCTTATTCGTTCAGCGCCGTGGTTGGCAAGAGCATGGGCTACTTCATGACCCATTACTACCGCAAGGCCCTCTTTGTTTTTTGTGACAGGCAGAATTCCCGTATAAACGACTATTTTGCCTCCCGGCATACAGAAGGCGTTTACGGTTTTGTCGTCTTTTATTAAATTAAATTCCCATGAAAATTCCGATATTTTTTCTTTCTGGTTTATTTCTGTCAGAAAACTTTCAACTGCTTTGGCTATTTTTTGACCGACTTCTGTTACCATCTGGGCATTTTTGGTGCCTTTTTCAATTTGTGATGAACTTATAATCTGTTTATATTCCTGATCGCTTAAAGACATAAGCTCGGAATTTGAAACAAGCGAAACCTGTTTCCTTCCAGTAACCGGAACTGTGGCGCAGGCGGTTAAAAATAAAGATATAAATAAAAATAAACTTAAAAATTTAAACATTTGTTTCCCCCTTTTGCTTAAATACCGGATAATTATACAAAAAAATTGCCGGTTTGATAATATAGGCAGTATATTGTAAAATACACGTGCGTAAACGGTATATTTCACGGAGACATATGTTAGATCTTAATTACTTTAAAAAAAGAATAGCAATTACCGCCGGCGATAAACTTTTGCTTAAACTTACGTTTTCTTCCAAAGCCGATGAAAAAGACGTTTTAGAACTTTTATCGGGTTATGATATTGAAAACGCTCCGCTCGGCTTTAATCTTTTTTTGGCAAATCTATTAAACATACATTCAAACATAAAAATTTCGGAAGACGATATTCCACGTATAAAAGGCGTTGTAAGATATTTTCAATACCAAAACACCGCTTTTCTTGCCGCTTTTAATAAAATAGGACGGGCATTGAACGCGAAAAATATTCCTGTTTTGCTGATTAAGGGAATTTCAATGAAATATCTCTATCCCGATATGCCAAGATATATGGCGGACGTTGATTTTGCCGTCAGTTTTAAAAATTTTGAAAAAGCTCTTAATATAGCGTTGCGCAACGGATTTAAAATATCTGTAAGAGCAAAACATTCGGTTGATTTATACGACGGCGTCCGGCGGCTGGACATTCACAGATTTATCGTAAAATCGGATATAAATACTCAGAATACGGACAATAAAATATTTGAAAGGGCAGTTGCCGTAAAAGCTTTCGGAGTAAACGTTCTTATTCCTAAAGCCGAAGATATGTTTTTTTTAACGCTTCAAAACGCTTTGGACAATATTATTTACAATAAGCCTTATCCGATGAAAATTTTATGGATTTTTGACTGCCTGCGCATACTTGAATCCGTCAAAAATAAAAATGAAAATATAAACTGGGATATTATTATAAATAACGCTTCGCAGACAGGACTTTCTTATGCTACAAAACTTATGCTTGAAATTTTTGACAGTATCGTACCGTCAAAAATTCCGGACGGTGTTATATCAAAAATAAAAACAGACGATAACCAAAAAGCCGCTTTTGAAAAACACGTAAGGCTGCATATTATGATGAAAAGAAGCAGCGACATAAAAACAGCCGTAAAAACAATATTGTTTTCAAAAAATAAAAAATACGAGGACATAAAGCGCGCGGTTGAACTTACGTGTGAATTTTTTTACATTAAATTCGTCCATCATTGCTTTTTTGCAAGAAAATTTTTGCTTGTTAAAACATCGGAGAGATATCTGTAAATGAATTTTGAAAGAATAACTTACAACATAAAAAATATGCCGTATGAAGAAATTGCCGGTTATCGCCGGATAATAGAAAATTCTTTTTTAAAAAAGACCGGCGGCAAAAACTGTGTTATAAAATATCTTGATTTAGGCGTAAAAACCGTAAGACTTGAAATTTTTGACGAAGGTTTTATCAATCTCGTTGAAAAGAATTTTGCTTACTGTTTAAAAGAAAAATCTTCTTCATTTGACGTTGTGTTCCGGCTTTGGCGCGACGACGTAAATAAATATGCCGCGGATTCTTTAACGCAGGCCGACAATATATTTATATCTCATAACGAAAGGCCCGTCATAAAACTTTATAAAAAAGACAACGCTTTAAGCGCTTACGATACAAACGCGGATATTTTTTATTTTGCCGCAAACGATCTGTCAAAAGAATTTGCTTCAAAAAACGGGCACATATTTATTGATTTCATAAGCGAAATCGTAAAAACGCCGGATTCCGCGCTTGTCCATGCGGCCTGCGTCGGGATAGAAAACGAAGGCGTTTTAATATGCGGGCGCGGCGGAAGAGGCAAATCAACGCTTGCCGTTTCATGCCTTGCGGACGGTTTCCAATATATATCGGATGATTATCTAATATTGAATAAAACGGATATGCTTTACGCCTATCCGGTATATTCAATAGTAATTCTTTCGCCTCAGATGCATAAAAAAATGTATAATTTAAAATCGGAATTTCTGTGGGATAATTATAATAACACAAAATATGTTTTTGACGTTTCTTCCCATCACGGAAATTTTGTAAATAAAATGCCGTTAAGAACGGTTGTGTTTCCGGAGATATGTCCGGATTTAAAAGAGCCTTTTGTTGAACCGGTTCATAAAGGAAAGGCGATAACCCAGCTTGTTTATTCAACGGTTTATCAGACGGGCGAGCAGAAAAACGCTGACTTTTTAAAACAACTTATATCTTTAGTATCGGGTCTTGATTTTTATAAAATAAACCTGTCTGCCGATTTGCAGGCAAACGTAAAAGTTCTTAGAAAGTTTATAAACGAAAGGAGCAACAATAATGTATAAATTAAACGATTCTGAAATGTTTTCCGATATAACGGATAATATTGCCGTTGTAATAAACGCCCAAACCGGAGTTTATTACGGAATGAACGCGGCAGGCACTCTTGTTTATAAATATATTACTGAAGGAGCCGACATTAAAGATATTAAAAATCATCTCAAAAATATGCCGCAGGCTCCGGCCGATATTGAATTAAAAGTTGATTCTTTTATAAAAGAACTTTTGAATAAAAACATTATTGTTCCCGGCGATACAGTCGCTTTAAATTTTTCAATTGACGCTTCAATACTTGCAAAAGATAATTTTGAACTTAAAGTCGGCGAATATTTAGACGCGCAGGAACTTCTGCTTGCCGATCCTATTCACGACGTTGAAAAAGAAAAAGGCTGGAATCCCATATTTAAAGAAAAAGGAGAAACTGAAAAATGACCCAATCCCCTCTTATTTCAGTATTAATACCGGCGTATAACTGCGGACAATACATAAATCAGGCCATAGACAGCGTATTTTTGCAAAATTACGAAAATCTTGAAGTCATAGTGGTTGACGACGGTTCGGAAGATGACACAAAAGAAAATATAATGAAGTTTCCTGCGGTAAAATATTTTTGGCAGGAACATCAGGGAATTTCCGCCGCAAGAAATAACTGTATTAAAAACGCATCGGGCGATTATATCGCTTTTTTGGACGCCGACGATTATTGGTTATCAGGCAAACTTGACGCCCAGTTAAAATATTTTAACGATAATCCCAAATGCCAGATTGTATTTACGGCCTGCGATAATCTTGTTGAAGACGAGTCGTTAAAGAACAGCAAAATGATTAGGGATGAAATGGAATTTTGGAATAATTTTAAATTCGCAATACAGTCGTCGTTGATTAAAAAAGAAATATTTGCCGATTACGGTAATTTTATGACGCAGCTTCCTATTAAGGAAGATACGGAGTTTCTTTACAGAATAAAATTTTACGGAGTAAACGTAAATCATTTTATTGATAAAGTTTACTGCATGAGAAGACTGCACGGCAAAAATTCCACATTCAGCGTAGACTTTCCGATGAAATCTTTTTTGCCGTTTGTCACGAAATATTTGAGAAAAACAACCGGTAAATAAAACGGAGTTTTAAATATGTCAAAGCATTCTGTATCTGCGGTAATACCGGCCAAAAACGCATCGCTTTATATTCTTGAAACCATAAATGCTATTAAAAGACAGAACCACGATATTTTTGAAATTGTAGTAATAGATGACGATTCAACCGACAATACGGGTGAAATCGCAAAAAATGCGGGCTGTAAAGTATTCAGGATAAACGAATCGTCGCTTTCTAAATCCAGAAACGCCGGAATAAAAAACTCCAAAGGTTCAATCATATTCTTTAACGATGCGGATGATTACGTTGAAGATAACGCACTTTCCTTATTATATAACGAACTTATAAATAACGATTTACACGCGGTTTTTTCAATGGGCAGAGATTTCATAAGCCCCGAACTTACCGAAGAAGAAAAAAAACAGCTTAACCCCAGAAAAGAACCGTATTTCGGCAGTATAGGCGGAGCATCTCTTATAAGACGGGAAGTGTTTGATACGATAGGTTTATTTGACGAAACTCTAAAATCAGGCGAAATAGTAGGCTGGCAATTAAAATTACAAAGTTCCGGCTTGAAAATAAAAAAAATCCAGGTCGTTACCCTTAACCGCAGACTTCACAAAACCAATTTCGGCCGCCTCAACAAAGCCCAAGAATATAAAGACTATGCCGCTATTTTGAGACAGAAGATGCAGAAAAAATAAAGTAAATTTATTTTGGTATAATAAAACGGTCATATACATCATGATTCTGAACAATTCAAAATAATTTAATAAGGAGAAAATTGTATATGTCTAAATCTAGGATTGCAAGAAAGTTAATTAAAATTGAAAAATTGTTAGTGAATCCCAATAATAAAAGATATATCAATGAAGTATATTCTGAAATTGATGCAATAATTGAAATGTTTAATGTTAAAAGTGGAAAGCCATATATAGAGATGTTAAATTTAGCAACAGACATAGCTACAAATGACCTGCATTTATTTGAGAATCCAATAGCTTGGTATGATAAAGAACAAAAAAAATATGTTGTTATTGAAGGTAATCGTAGAGTTTCTTGTATTAAACTTATGACTCAATACAGAAATAATGAAAATCTGAAAAAAACAATACCATCAATAGTAAATTTTTGGAAATTGAATTACAATAAAAAAAATATAGAATGTGTAATTTATGATAACTATGATGATGCAAATGCAGTATTACCTACTATACATCAAAATTTGAATGGTGGTATAGGACGAAAAGAATGGGGAGCGCATGAAAAACATAAATATAATGCTGAAATTGGCGACTTATCAAAAACTTATTCAATAATAAAATTTGTAAAGAAACAAGCAACACCAGAATTAATAAAACAAATGGATTCTACTCAATGGACTTCTAAATTGGAAAGAGTTCTTTCATTCACAGATTTTAAAACAAATTTTAATATTACTTTTGATTCTAATAATAATTTGGAATTTAAAGATACAGAAAAACAAGTGTATAAAATGTTGGAAAAATTGGTTACAGATTTAATAAATAAACCTGCTAGTGGGAATATAAGAACTAAAACTGAATTCAAAAAATATTGTGAAGAATTGTCTGATGAATATAAAACACAAATAAAAAATAAGCAAATTAATGATAGACCAAAAGAAGAATTAAAAAAAGCTCACAAAAAGAGAAATTTGAATAAAGAAAATAATATTGCATTAACTCTTTCAGTCAATTATTCTGATGAAGAATTGCAATGTTTAACAGAGAAAGGGAAAACAATAATAAGAGAGTTGGAAACATTGAATATATATGAGTATCCTTATTCAGCGGCTTCTTTATGTAGATTAATTATTGAATTTACTTCTAATCTTTGGATTACTGCTTTAAATGTGAAAAAAGAAAATGATTATTTGCCAACACTCTGTAGATTAGTAGTTGCCAAACTACAAGAAAAAAATATGTTAGGTAGCGATAGACATGAAGTTTTGGTTTATTTATTAAATAAAGCAAAATTTATTGAGAATTTAAATTTTTGGATGCATAAAGATGAATTATTATGTGTGAAACCAGAAGATTTAAAAAATGGTTGGATAGCTGCTCGCATTTTAATTGAAGTCTATATTAAATTTAAGAACAATATTAAATAATACAAATTATGGCAAATATATTATTAATTGAACCTGATTATAAAAATAAATATCCACCTTTGGGATTGATGAAAATTAGTACATATCATAAAAATATTGGTGATGATGTTTATTTTTGTAAGGGTAAAAATGAATATTTGAAAAATAAACAATGGGATAGGATATATATAACAACACTATTTACATTTTATTTTGATAAAACAATAGAGACTATCGAATATTATAGAAATTCTGTTAGTGCCATATCAAAAATTTATTGTGGTGGTGTTTTAGCCACAGTTGGACATGAAAAACTATTAGATAAGTATAAAGTCACTATTATATCTGGTTTGATAAATCAACCGAATATATTGGGTAATGATGATATCATTGTTGATAATTTACCACCAGATTATTCTATAATTGATAAAAATATAAATCAATTTTTTAATTATAATTATCACATAAATGATGCTTACATAACATATGCTACAAGAGGTTGTATTCGTAGATGCCCATTCTGTGCAGTTCCTATAATAGAACCAAATTTTGAATCATATATAGATATAAAAGAACATATTCAATATATTAAACGAAATTTTGGAGAAAAAAAAGATTTAATGCTTTTAGATAACAATGTATTAGCTTCAAATTTTTTCGAAAGGATTATTGACGATATAAAAGAATCTGGTTTTTCTAAAAATGCAGTTTTTACATGTTTTAAAAATGGCAGAAAACGAAGCAAAAAAAGATATGTTGATTTTAATCAGGGGATAGATGCAAGACTTTTAACACGGGAAAAATGTAAAAAACTATCAGAAATTGCAATTAGACCATTAAGAATAGCATTTGACCATGCTGATAATGAATCTATAAAAATATATAAAGAAAAATCTATTTTAGCAGCTAATCATGGAATTAAATATTTGTCTAATTATATATTATTTAATTTTTTAGATACACCAGAAGATTTATATAAAAGATTAAAAATTGTTTCATCACTTAATAATTATTTTGAAAAAAATAATTATGAAACTAGAATCTGGTCTTTCCCTATGAAGTACAGTCCTATTTATGGAGAAAATTCTTTTAACAGAAAATATGTAGGTAAAAATTGGACAGAAAAGCAAATACGTGCGATTCAATGTATTTTAAATGCAACCCATGGTTTAGTTGGGCCTAATCCTGAATTTTTTAACATTGCTTTTGGAAAAACATTACAAGAGTTTAAAAAAATACTTGTAATGCCAGAAGATTTGATAATTAATAGAAAATTATATGAACAAAAAGGTATTTCTAAAAAATGGGAAAAACATTTCAATAAATTAAATAAAAACAGTAATTTATATAAATATATCATGAATAATAGAACATTTAAAGATATTCCTCAATGTTTTAAAAATAAACCTATTATGAAATTTTATTCTGGTGATATAGTAGCATAGAATTTTTTATATTCTTTTTTGTTGTTGCAGTTAGACTTCAAAGTTTGGAGTGAAACGAGCGATTTTCAAGCCGCAGTGTACGGAAGTGAAACGGTACATAAGGTGTGAAAATGCGAAGTTGTAGCCCAAAATTTGAAGTCGTTATAAAGCCGAAATGAGAGAAAGCATACGTGATTCCGTTGGCTCTCTCCGATAGGAGTAAAAAAGTTGTTCCTCATGACAAGTGCAATTGTCATTTAAGTAGACCCTCTTAACTCCAAACGACCTAAGCTGCTTCTCCGCCTGTTCGGAAAGCGAAAGATTTTTTTCAGATTCCGGCACGTCAAACGCCTTTTTAACGTCAGAGCCTACTTCATAACAGCATTTTGATATATGAGGTCCTATATAGGTAAAAACATCCTGAGGAAGTATCCCGAAATCTTTTTTAAAAGAAGTCAAAGCGCTTTCAAGTATTCCCCCCGCCAAACCTCTCCAGCCGGCGTGTACAAGCGCTATAACGGAATAATCGCGTGACGTCATAAATACGGGCATACAGTCTGCCGTAAATACGGCAAGCGTGATATTTTTTTCGTTTGTGATAAGTCCGTCGCATTCGGGAATAAAAGCGCCGCAGTCTTGTTTTGAAACTTTTTTTACAAACGTTCCGTGTACCTGTTGGGCAAATACTATCTCTTTGTGATTTATATTGTTAGCTTGGCAGAATTTAATACGCTGCTGTTCGTCTTTCATATTCCCGCACGATTTAACGGTGGTTAAATGCGGAATTTTCAACATATTTTCTTTAATATATGATATCTCTTTCAAATTCACTAACATTTTTTACCCCTGACTAAAACAACTGAAGCTTGGAAGAACAAAGACTGAAGCTGAGAAGCTGGGAAGTTTAGAAGCTTAGCAAAGACTTTAACAACACAAAGCTGTTACTAAACTTCTAAGCTGCCAAACTTCTAATCTTCTGCGTTTTTACAGTCTCTTCGTCTTCCATGTCTCGTAAGCCGCAGAATTCCAGTCCCAGTCTTCCCCTTCCTGCGAAGGCTCTGACTGTTTTTTTATTTTGGAAATTCCAACGCCTGACGAACGCGTCGTTTTTGCGGTTTTATTAAAAGACGCTATGATTGAAACTTTGATTTTTGTGTCAAGAACGTCGCCGACGATATGTCCTTTTTTAAGTTCGTCGCATTGTTTAAATTCTTTTTTCACAAAATCGTCTATCCATTTTTCGTCGCCTACCGTAAAAGGATTTGTCCGCGAGCTTGATATGTTGATCAACATTCTGTTTGCTATTTTTATATTCGGGCCTTCAACGAATACGTTTGTCATCGCTCTTGTGAACGCCTCTTCAATCGTTTCGCCTTCGCCAAGGCCTATAATCGCGTTGCTTGCGTTTCCCAGTATTGCCTGAACGTCGGCAAAGTCTATGTTGATAAGACCGGTTTTTGTTATTGTGTCGGTTATAGACTGTATTGAAATTCTTAAAACGTCGTCCACTCTTTTATACATTTCTTCAATCGGCGTTTTTAAATCTACGACGGCGAATATTTTATCGTTCGGAATTACTATTAAAGCGTCGGTATATTCTTTGATTTTTTCTATGCCGGTGTTTGCGTTTTCAATTCTTTTTTTACCTTCAAGCGTAAAAGGTTTTGTAACAACGCCTACGGTCAATATTCCGAGTTCTCGTGCTATTTTTGCAATTACCGGAGCCGCGCCCGTTCCCGTTCCGCCGCCCATTCCGGTGGTTACAAAAACCATATTGGCGCCCATTATGGTGTCTCTTAAAGTTTCTTCGCTTTCAAGAGCCGCCGTTTCGCCTTTCTGCGGATCTCCGCCTACTCCCAGTCCGTCTATGCCTATTTGTATTTTATCTTCCGCAACGGAACGCCTTAATACGGAAGCATCAGTATTAACGACGGTAAACTGAACGTCGGTAATATTTGCGGCTATCATTCTGTCAACCGCGTTATTGCCGCCTCCGCCCACTCCGATAACTTTTATTACGGCTTTTCTGGGAGACGTATTATTATTCCCGTTTGCAGGGAGTTTTATTGTTACTGTCATTGTTATCCTCCTGCTAGACTACTTTTTCAAATATTTGTTTAAACCACGACGTTACGCTGTCGGTAAGCTGCGGTTTTTTGCCGCGGACGACTTTTGTATAATTATTTTGCTGCATAACGAGATGGTCTTTGTATTCGCTGTAGAGAGTTGTGATTGCCGTCGTATAAATCTGGCTTTCAAGTATGTTTTGCGGCACTATTATTTTATCGGTATTGACGTTGGCTATTTTTACGCCGCAGTCAAAAGCTTTTTCAAACGCTTCAAGCATTCCGGGCATTTTTGTTCCTGCTCCGGTAAGAATTACGCCTCCTGAAAGAGCCGATATGTCAATGTTTCTTTTTTCAAGATTATACAAAATGAATTCAAGCTGTTTGTCAATCGCCGGTTTTATTACTTCAACAAGTTCCTGTCTGGTCGCTTTTTTTATTTTTGAATTGACGCTGTATTCAAATTCTTCTTCGGGATTTGCAAGAACTTCTTCCAAAACCGCTCCGTAGGTTTCTTTGATTCTTTTTGATTCGGCCTGCGTTGTTCTGAATTTTTTTGTGATATCTTTGGTAAGAAGATCCGAACCGACCGGAAGTTCAAAAATATCCTGTATGATTTTATTTATATAAACCGCAATGCCCGTCGTCATTCCGCCGATGTCAACCAAAATGCAGCCGAGTTCTTTATCAGACGTTTCAACCAAAGTGTCGCCGAGCGCGTTGTATCCGTAAGAAAGCTGCAGTCCTTCAATATTTACAGCGTTTTTAATGTTTTCCATATTGCTTTTTGAAGCGACTATGACAAGCGCTTTCATCTGAAGGTGCGAACATTCCAAACCTATCGGATCCTGTATGCCGGGCAGATTGTCAACTATATATTCTTTGGGGATTATCTGTATTATTTCGTGGCGGTAATCAAGCATTGTCGCGTTTTTGACCGCTTCGGTTACGGCGCTCATATTTTCGTCGTTTATTTTCTGAGATCCCGTTTCGGATATTCTTAAGTTTCCGGTAGTATTGTGCGCTTCTATAAGAGAGCCTCTTACCGAAACGATTATTCCGTTTGCCTGCGAATTCTGATTTTCTTCAAGGTTGCGGATAAGAGTTTCTATCGCTCTTGCAGATTCCCTGATTCCCACTACGGCGCCGTCTTTTATGCCGTCGGGACACGGTTCCGTCCGCGCGTCAAGGATTTCCATCTTTTTTTCGTCGGCGTTAAAAGCGGCTATGATTCCGTGCACCGAAGAACTGCCGATATCAAGTATCAGTATCAAATCTTTTTTTGCCATTACACGCTCCCTTCAGGTATAACTCCGGCGTCTGCTTCAGGCGCCGCGGGTTTTACGATAACTTTATCTTTTTCTAAAAATCTTAAATCAATATATTCTATATTTGCGTATTTTTGCGATGCGTCTTCAAAAACGACAAGCATTCTTTTTGCTTTGTTTTTTATTTCATTTTTATAAAAATCGCCCCAGTAAACCGTTGTTTTCCCGTCTATAATGAAAATAATATCGTTTACTTCGCCGTATTTTATTTCGGTTATTCTGTGAATGAAATCTTTTATATGCGGCTTTAAAAGCTTTACAAATTCCAGAAGAGAAATTCTCTCTTCTTTTGAAGAACATCTTAAAACCGGAATTTTCATTTCAAACATATGGCCTCTGAGTCCGAATGCGATATTGTCAAAATCCAATCCTACGAGAGTATCGCCCTGAGGTATAAAAACTTCCGGCTGCCTTTCTTTCAGTTTTATTAAAACTTTTTTCCATCTGCGCAGCATTGTTATGTCTTTTAATTCCGGTTTTAAAACTTTAATTTTTTCTTCCGCGTCGGAAAGATCAACCCTAAACAGATTGTCTCCGGTTTTAAACGGAACAAGTTCTATTATTTCAACCTGCGTTACGTTTTTGCAGCCCGTTATTGCTATAGTTTCAATTTCAAATTTCTCGCAGCTGCATATATAATTTTTGCACTTCTTAAACAGAACGGCCAAAAAAATTATTATAACAAGTATTAAAATCAACCGTATAATTCTTTTATAGTTTACGCTGCTATTTCTGTTTGAAAAAGATATGTTTTTATTGAAGATGCTTTTTCTTTTATTTAAATTTCTCATATTTGTTTAAACGGATTTTAAAATTTCCAAAACCAGTTTCTCAAAACTCATTCCTGCCGCCTGAGCCGCGTCCGGAAAAAGAGACGTTTCGGTCATTCCCGGAAGCGTATTTGATTCAAGAACCCATATTTTGCCGTTTTTATCGGCTATCATATCAACCCTGCAAGTGCCTTTGCATAAAAATTCCGAAAATACTTTTTCGCCTATTTTTTGAGTTTGCAGTATTATATTTTTAGGAAGCCTCGGAGGAATCAGATGTTTTGATTTGCCGACCGTATATTTTGATTTAAAATCGTAGAATTTGCCGTCGGGCACTATTTCAATTACCGGAAGGGCTTTGCCGTTTAAAACGCTTACGGTTATTTCCGTTCCTTTTACGTATTTTTCAACCAAAACTCTGTCGTCGTATTTAAAAGCCAGTTTCAGCGCTTTTTCATATTCATTTTTATTTTTAGCTATTGAAATGCCTATCGCCGAACCCTGTGTCGCAGGTTTTACGACGACCGGATATGAAAGGCCGCAAGGCTTTTTCGTATTTTTTGAAACGGCAAACCATGCCGCGGTCGGTATTTTCGCGTATTCAAACATTTTTTTTGAAATAATTTTATCCATGCTTGCCGAACTTGAAAAAACTCCGCATCCGGTATATGGTATTTTCATGATTTCAAGCATTCCCTGTATGGTTCCGTCTTCCCCCATCGGACCGTGAAGAGTCACGTAGGCTACGTCTATTTTTTCTTTTAAAAGTTTTTGCGCTATGTTTTTATCAACGTCTATGAAAACGGCTTTAAACCCCAGTTTTTTAATTGCGTTAAAAACCGCTTTTCCCGATTTCAGCGAAATCTCCCTTTCGGAAGAAGTTCCCCCGCATAATACGCCTATTTTTTTATTTTTTAAGTTTTTCATTTTATTATTTTTATTTCCGTTTCAAGTTCTATTTTAAATTTTTCTCTGACCTTTTCTTTTATCGTTTCTATAAGTTCAAGCATTTCCGCAGCCGTGCCGCTTCCCGTATTTATAAGGAAATTCGCGTGTATTTCGGAAACTTTTATTCCGCCTATTCCGAATCCCTTAAATCCTAAAATATCAATAAGGTATCCCGCGTTTTGGCCTTCCGGATTTTTAAAAACGCAACCGGCGTTTTTAGTCCCCAGAGGCTGAGTGAAAATTCTTTTTTCAATATCGGCCGATACAGTTTTCAAAATATCATTTTTATCGCCGTTTTTCAAGATAAATACCGCTTTTGTTATGACGCAGTTTTTGAGTCCGCATGATCTGTATGAAAAGGTAATGTCTTTTGCGGCGTATTTTTGAATGTTGCCGTCAAAATCCATCGTTTCAACAGTGTCTACAAACGAGCCTATCCAGCTGTTGTTAAGTCCGGCGTTTCCGAAAACGGCGCCGCCGATTGTTCCCGGTATTCCTATAAAATGTTCAAATCCGTGCAGAGACTGTTCCGCGGATTGTTTAATAACGCTGCCGAGGTTTGCGGCCGCGCCTACCGTTACGATATTTCCGAATATTGAAATTTCTTCAAATTCGCCGTTTAATTTTAAAATAATGCCTCTGAATCCTTCGTCGCCGAACAACAAATTTGAACCTCCTCCTATTATGAAATAGGGGGCGTTATTGCGTTTTATTACGGCGAGCAGATTTTTAAGTTCTTCGTACGTCTTTACTTTTACGAAAAAATCCGCGTTTCCGCCGAGACACAGCGTAGTGTGTTCCGACAAAGGTTCGTTTTCAATAAAATCTAAAGCATACTCTCTAAGTTGGTTTGCTATATCAGAGTTAATAGTTCTTCTCCTTTTTGCCATACGTTACCCGCGCCTATCGTCAGTAAAATATCGCCTTTTTTAAGAGTGTCCGCTACGGCTTTTATATTTTTAAATTTATAAACGTTGCATTTGTTATCTCGGGCGCTTTTGATAATAAGATCCGACGTTACGCCTTTAATCGGTTTTTCGCTTGCGGGATAAATATCCATAACATAAACGGCGTCGGCCTTTTTTAAAGCTTTGCCGAATTCCTTATACAAATTCTGCGTTCTCGTATATCTGTGAGGCTGGAATATTGCCGTAAGCCGTTTGTTTTTCCAGTTATGTTTTATCGCCGATAAAGTCGCGTCTATTTCGGTAGGATGATGCCCGTAATCGTCTATAACGGTTATGCCGTTTTTTTCGCCTTTAAGTTCTATTCTTCTGCCGACTCCGCCGTAATTGAATAAAGCTTCCTTTATTTTTGCAAAAGGAATATTGTATTGAAGTCCTGCCGAAATTGAAGCAAGCGAGTTTAATATATTATGGCGTCCCGGAACTTTTAAAATTATTCTGCCGATTTTTTTGCCTTTTGAAATAAGATTAAATTGCGTGTTTCCGTTTATGATTTTTATATCTCCGGCGGTTACGTCCGGTTTTCCTGTTAATCCGTAAGTTACGTATTTTCTTGTAAGTTTGGGTATAATTTCCCTTATTACAGGGTTATCGGAGCATATAATAGCGCATCCGTAAAATGGAACGCTGTTGATATGACGGACAAACGCCTCTTTTAAATTTTCCATATTGCCGTAATAGTCAAGATGGTCGTTGTCTATATTGGTGACGATGGTCGTTACGGGAGAAAGTTTTAAAAAAGAACCGTCCGATTCGTCGGCTTCGGCGATAAGATAATCCCCTTTTCCGAGTTTCGCCCCGCTTTTTAAATGTTTTAATTTCCCGCCTATTACTATTGTCGGGTCAAGCCCGCCAAGAACCATTGAAGCCATTGACGTTGTGGTGGTTTTGCCGTGAGTGCCGGCAATCGTAATGGTGTATTTAAGCCTTGCAAGCTCAATGAGCATTTCAACTCTGGGAATTATTATTATTTTATTTTTTACCGCCTGGATTACTTCCGGATTGTCTTTGGGTATCGCCGTTGAAGTTACGACAACGTCCACTTTTTTTACATTTTTAGCGTTGTGCCCTATGTATATTTTTGCGCCAAGCTGTTTTAATCTCTGAGTGACGTCCGTTTTTTTTATGTCGGATCCGGATACGTGATGCCCGAGATTTAAAAGCACTTCCGCTATTCCCGACATTCCCGAACCGCCGATACCGACAAAATGAATTTTTTGTTTTCTGTTAAACATTTTCCCCTCGTTGTAATTATTCTATAATATTAAGATATTGACTGGGACAAATTTTTTGCTTACATATCTGTGGTTCTTGATATAAATTTATTATATCTCTATCAAAGATATTCCAAAGATAAGTTGGATCCAGAGCACACCTTGTTATATTGCCGTTCGGCAGTATATATATAGATTTATAACCTGCCAAGCATTTTTTTCCGAAAGGACCTTTTTTAGCAATTTCATAATCAGATCCTTTCACTATTTGTTCGGCTCTGATTTTTTGTATCGTTTTGATTTCTCTTTCAGAATTTATAATTTTCGCATTAGTATAATTTTTTTTATCCGGTAAATCTTGTCCGATAAATTTTAAAAATAAAAATTTTACTTTAATTCCGCAATCATTTATTTTTTTTATTATCATTTTTTGATTTTCTAAATTATTTTTATCAGCCACGAATTCCACAGATTCGTTTATTAAGTATTGTTTTAATGGAACTAAGTTTTTAATAAAATCGTCAACTGACATACAAGAAGGATGAAACGTCGCGTGGAAACATATAGTATTAGTCGGAAATTTTAAATTCAAAAAATCATATGGATTAAAAGATAAATTAGTGGAAACATGAATTTTGGACACTTTTGTTATAAAGTATTGCAAGAGTTTAAAAAAATTAGGATATATTGTGGGTTCTCCGCCTGAAATATTCAGCGTTATTTTAAGATTGCTGCTTTGTATTTTCTCAAACAAATTATTCCATATTTTTATTAGAGTGTTTAACGGCTGAAATTCCAACGCATTGGTTTCTTCAAATAGAGGACAATAAGGACATTTAAAATTGCATTTCCATAAAGGCAGCCACGTAATTTCAAAATTGTTTTTATCTTCCATAGAGAACTCTTTTTTATTTTCTTACGTAAATTAAATTTGCCACTTCTTCGTCAACGGCTATCTGAGTTTCGTTTACTTTTATTATAAAACTCGGAAATTTCTGGTGCAATATGATTTTAACTCCGGGAATTAATCCCAGAGACAGCAATTTATGCAAATAACCGTGATTCGTCGTTACAATATAAGCCAGTTTTACTTCTTCCCCGGGGTCAAGCTGAGACAGAGGGAATACTATAGATTTTATTTTATTTTCAGATTTTTGACAACATTTTCCGCTCGGTATCGGCGCTCCGTGCGGACATTCCGTCGGATGTCCCAGCAATGTGCATATTGAATCGGCCAATTCCGTTGATATGTTATGTTCCAAATCGCAAGCGATTTCGTCTATTGCCGTTTTGTCAAATTCAAGAACGTCGGCAAGAAGTCTTTCGGTAAGCCTGTGCCTTCTTGTGATTTCTCTTCCGATCTCCTCGCCTTTTGCAGTCAGTTTTATTGTTTCGTTGTCTTTTAAGACGTAACCTTCGGCTATAAGCTGGTTCATTACGTTTTCGCATACGCCTTTTTTTACAACGGCGTCTATTTTATTGAAATTTGTGTCCCCTCTCTGTATTGACGTCCATATCAAGCTTAATGATTCTTCAACGTCTAAATTTTCTTTTGTTTTCATTTTTACACCTCTAAATGTTTACAAACTTTAATAAAAACTTCAGTAATCCGCCGAATAAAACGGCGTATGCCGTAACGGCTGCAAAAACAACGGCCGCTATTTTAACGCCGTATTCTTTAATTACTATCAGGCTTTGCGCCAGACACGGAATAAAAAGAGTTATAACCACCGCCGTTATAAGAACCTGCGTATTAGTCAAAAGTCCGTTTTGCGCCATTACGTAAATACCCGAAGCTCCGTAATCTCTTCTTAAAAATCCCATTATGAAAGTACTTGTCGTTTCTATGGGAAGCCCCAGAAAATATACAATGACCGGCGACAACAGTTTTTCAATTTTTTCAAGCAGATGTATTTTGTCTATAAAAAATAAAAATGCCGTTGCAATAACAAAAAGAGGCACAATTTCTTTTAAGTACCATTCAAGCCTCATTTTTATTTTTGAAAAAATATTTAAAAGAGACGGTATCCTTATATTCGGAAGTTCTATAATCAGATTATTAGGTTCGCCTTTTATAAAATAAGCCAAAAGTTTTCCGATTCCGAGAATTGAAACCAAAATACAGCAGAACCATATTATTGTGGCTTTGTAAGATATCGCCGACAGCATTGCAAGTATTATTCCAAGCTGCGCCGAACATGGAACCGCCAGAGACAAAAGCACCAGAATAATCATGCGTTCTTTTCTTGTTTCAAGAACTCTTGCGCTCAGCACCGCCATCGTTCCGCAGCCCAGTCCCAGTATCATGGGCAAAACGGCTTTTCCGTTTAAACCTATAAAAGAAAAAATTCTGTCAAGCATAACGGAAAGTCTCGGAAGATATCCTGAGTCTTCAAGCAGACCCAAAAAAAGAAAAAATCCCGTTATTATCGGAAATATTATCGCAAAAGCGTATGTTACGGCTACGGTCCACAAACCATACTGGCCGGTTAAAAAATCTTTTACCATATCAGGCGTTTTAAGATAATCAAGAATATTTACAACGATCGGATTTAAAAAATTTTCAAAAACGGACGTCTGTATGAAATCTACTACCGTGCCGGCCATGAAAACGCCGACAAATTCGTACATTAAATAAAGTATGCACAAAAGCAGAAGCGTTCCGATAAAAGGATTTAAGGCCGCGTTGCCGATAAACTGCAAAAATTCAAATTTGTTTTTATGTTTTACTATTTTAGCGTTGCCGGTTATTCTTTTTATGGCGTTGTTTCTGTCGTTAAAAAGGCGCGAGTTGAAACTGTCGGCGTTTATATTTATTTTTTTTAAGCAGTCGGTTTGTATAAAGTTTTTTAAATTGTCGGGTATATAATTTGAAATTCCTTTGTCTCCGCACAGAAGATAAACCGATATTGCCCTTGAATAAGGAATTTTGTCTTTTAAAACTTCATCAACGCATGATATGGTTTTTTCTTCCGAATAAACGATGTCAAACGGAGTTGTAGCCGCCTGTGGGATTTTTTTTATTATTTTTTCCAGTCCGTAACCGAGAGTCGCAGCCGTCATAATAACAGGCACGCGCAGTATTTTTTCAAGCTGGTATCCGTTTATTTTTATTCCCGAATGCACGGCTTCGTCGTACATGTTTAAAACCATAATTACCGGAATTTTAAACATAGCCAGTTCAAAAAAAAGATGAAGAGAACGTTCAATATTTTTTATGTCGCAAACCTGAACGATTACGGAAGGTTTTTCTCTTATTATTAAATCTCTTGTGACTTGTTCGTCTTCGGAAAGCGGCATTAAAGAATAAACGCCGGGAGTGTCAACGGCCTGATAGTCTGTTCCGTCAATTTTTATCGTTCCTCTTGTTACGTCTACGCTTGTGCCGGAATAATTTGAAACTACGGAATACTGTCCGGTTAATTTATTAAACAGTACGGATTTTCCTACGTTGGGATTTCCGACAAACGCAATAAGCTTATTTGCCATTTGTCATTTTCCCTTTGAATATGCCGAAGCCGACACTGTTGTAGCGATGCCGCCCCGGATTTTGAATTTTAATTCAACCGATATGTTTTTTGTTTTTAACGCAGAAGTTAAATCCGCAAGAATGCTGTTTACGACGCTTTCGTGAACCATACCGACCATTCTGTAAGACTGCAGATACATCTTAAGCGATTTAAGTTCAACTACCGTCTTGGCAGGCGTGTAATTTATCGTAAGACAGGCAAAGTCCGGAAGTCCGGTCCAAGGGCATAAGCACGTAAATTCTTCGGTTTCTATGCATACGTTGATTTTTTTCCCCGGATATTGGTAAGGCATTACCTGCAAAAGAGATTTTGAAACTTTATTAAATTCAGGCATATTTTTCATAGATAATTCCTTTTTTTGTTTGTTTGGCAGATTATACCAAATTTTAAAACAATAAAGATATTATTTTTGAAAAAGAAATGAGGTCAGAGCGCGTTGAATTTAACCGTAAAAGAAGTTCCGGAATTGACTTTGCTGTCAACCGTTATTGATGCGCCGTGTATGTTTGTTATATATTTTACTATTGAAAGGCCGAGTCCCGTTCCGCCGGATTTTCTGCTTCGCGCCTTGTCAACGACGTAAAATCTTTCAAAAAGACGCGGAAGATGTTCCGGCGCTATGCCGATGCCGGTATCTTCAACGGTAAGATTTATTTTATCGTTTTGTCTTTCAAGTTTTACCGTAATTTGTCCTTTTTCGGTGTATCTTATCGCGTTGTCTATAAGATTCATAAACATTTGCTCAATGTAAAATTCGTTGGCGTTTATCATAAACGGCCCTTCGTTTTTTATAAATTCAAATTTTAAATTTTTTTGTTCTGTTCTGTTTTTATAAAAGTCAATAAGCGAATCCGTTATTTTTGAAAGATCCGTTTTTGTAAATTCAATGTTTTTGTTGTTTTCAAGTTCCGACAAAGCAAGAAGATCAGTTACTATTTTCGTCAATCTTTCGGAATGTTTTTTTATTATTGATATGTAATGTTTGACCGTATTTATGTCGTCTTCGCTTTCAATATTTTCCACAAAACATGAAATCGCCGTAAGAGGAGTTTTTAATTCGTGGGAAGCGTTTGTTACGAATTCCTTTTTCATTAAAGCCATCTGTTTTATGGCGGTTATGTCGTGAAACGTCAAAACGATAGTCTCGTTTGTTTTGATTTTAGCCGCCGAAAACGAATATATTTTATTTTCATATTCGGCTTCCGAAGATACGGCGTTTGTCGCGCCGGAAGACAATTCTTTAAAGGCTTCCTCAAGTTTTTTATCACGGAATATTTCCCAGAAAAATCTGTTGTCCGGATTTATATTTTTGAAATGTTTTTCAAAAGCGCCGTTGTGCATTATTATTCTGCCGGTCTTGTCGGTTACTAAAATAGTATCAGTTACGGATTCCATTATCTTGTCAATTTTGTCTTTTTCTTCGCTTGTTTTCGCAAACAAAGCTTCTATCTGTTCCGCCATTGAATTGAAACTGTTGCACAGCTGGTCAAGTTCGTCGTTTGATTCGGAATTGATTTTTACGGAAAAATCGCCTTCGGCAAGTTTTGCAGAGGCGTCTTTCAAATGAGTTATTTTATCGGATATTTTAAACGCGATAACGGAAGCCACTATCAGAGATATGCATAAAACTATAAGAATGATTATAAGTATCGTTACTCTCATTTCATTTGCGAATATGTTTATCGTTCCCAACGGCATGCTCAAACGCAGAACGGCGGCCGGCTTACCGTTTATTTCTATAAGCGAAGCGGTGTAAAGCATTTCTTTGTTAAGCGTTGAACTGTATCGTATGTTTGTCGCTTCTCTTCCGCCGAGAGCTTCTCTGACTTCTTTTCTGTCGCCGTGGTTTGGCATATCTTCGGCTTTGGACTGTGAGTCTGCAATAACCCGGCCGTTTGGCGCTATTACGGTAATTCTTCTGTTTATCAAACGCCCGTATTCGTCAACGGTCTTCTGAACGGAATTTGTATTTCCGGAAAGATATAAAGGTATAAGGGCGTGCGCCACTATGTTTTTGTTTGAATTGAGTTCGTATGTGAAAAGCGTTTTGTACTTTCGGTCTACGTAATTATTGGCTGTTATAAAAAATACGGCCGACATGCCCAGAACAGTCAGAAATACGGATAAAAATATTTTCATGAAAATTTTGTTAATCTTCAATTTTATATCCGACTCCGTGTATATTTTTTATCGCGTCGCCGTATTTGCCGAGTTTTTTTCGCAAATGCCTTATATGGACGTCAACCGTTCTGTCTATTACTATTTTATCTTCCCCCCATATATAATCAAGAATTTTGTCTCTTGACAATACGTTGCCTTTTTTTGATATGAGAAGTTCAAGGAGTTTAAATTCGGTGGTTGTAAGGGTTATTTTTTTATTGTCAATTATAAGTTCAAAATTTTCTTTGCTGAGTTTTATTTTTCCGTCAAAAAGTTCTGCTGACGTCATATCGGTTTTTAAAATATTTCTTCTGTGAATCACTTTTATTCTGGCAAGCAGTTCCTTCTGCGAAAAAGGTTTTGTAACGTAGTCGTCGGCGCCGAGTTCCAAACCTATGATTTTATCCGATTCTTCCGATTTTGCGCTGAGCATTATTACCGGAATTGACGAGTATTTGGGATCGTTTTTCAGCTTCTTGCATATATCGTATCCGTCCATGTCGGGAAGCATAAGGTCAAGTATAAATAAATCCGGCGTTTTCTTTTTCAGCTGTTTAAAAAAATCAGCGGCGTTTGGCGCCGTAATCACGTCGTAACCGTTTTTCTTTAAAAAAACGGAAAGCGCTTCAAGAATATCTTCTTCATCGTCTACAATGCTTATAAGTTTTGTCATTTAGTGCTCCCGCGGACAAAATCTCCGCAATTATGTTAGCAAAAATATTTTTTATATGCCACTTCCGTGTTTTATGTTTATTCCCTTTGCAAGATAAATGACGTCTTCGCATATGTTTGTGGCAAGATCGGCGACTCTTTCCAGATTTGCCGAAATTGAAATAAGCCTCAGAGACCTGTTTACCACGTTTGAATCGCTTCTCATAAGAGCGGCCAGATCTTTTTTTATCGTTATGTTAAGCTCGTCTACAATATCGTCTTGTTTGCATACTTTTTCCGCAAGCTCAACATTTTCGTCTACAAAAGATTCAATGGCTTCTTTCATCATTTCCCGCACGATTTTTGTCATTCTAGGGATGTCTATGAGCTCTTTAACCTGTGGCTTCATTATAAGAGGAAGCCCGTGTCCAGCTATATTTACGGCGTGATCTGCGACTCTTTCAAGGTCGTTGCTTATTTTTATAATGCTTATTAGAATTCTTAAATTTTTTGACACCGGCTGGTATTGCGCGATCGCGTTTATGCAGTTTTCGTCAAATTCAAGTTCGTATTTGTTTGCCGCCGGTTCAAGAACTTCAAGAACTTCTTTGAGTTTTTCTTCGTTTCTTTCAAGAAGACCGGATATGCTTTTTTCAAGCATGGTTTCAACATGGTTTGAATATGTTATCAGCCTTTTTTTCAAATTTAAAATTTTTTCGTCTAACATTTTATCTCTCCGTATATCAGATTAACCGAATTTTCCCGACAGATACTGCTCCGTTTTTTCTTCTTTCGGAATCGTAAATATAACTTCCGTTTTATCGCATTCTATAAGTTCTCCAAGATACATAAAAGCCGTGTAATCGGATACTCTGGCCGCCTGCTGCATATTGTGCGTTACTATTACTATCGTGTAATATTTTTTTAATTCAAGAATAAGTTCTTCCACTTTTGCCGTTGATATGGGGTCAAGGCTTGCGCACGGTTCGTCAAACAGTATGACTTTCGGTTCAACCGCAAGACATCTTGCTATGCAAAGCCTTTGCTGCTGTCCGCCGGAAAGCATTAAAGCGCTTGCGTGGAGCCTTTCTTTTACTTCATTCCAGAGAGCCGCTTTTTTAAGAGAATCTTCAACTTTTTCTCTTATGAAATTTTTGTCTTTTATCCCGTTTACTTCAAGCCCGTAGGCTATGTTCTGGTAAATTGATTTAGGAAAAGGATTCGGTTTTTGGAATACCATGCCGACTTTTTTTCTTATGTTTACGACGTCTATATTTTTTTCAAGAATGTTTTGGCCTTCAAATATAAGATTTCCTTCGGCTCTTGTATTGGGAACAAGATCGTTCATTTTGTTAAGCATTCTTAAAAATGTTGATTTGCCGCAGCCCGACGGGCCGATAAACGCCGTGACCTTATTGTCGTAAATGTTTATGTTAAGATTTTTTATGGCATGATGTTTGCCGTAATAAAAATTAACGTTTTCCGCCTGTATTTTAATTTTATTTTCAGAGTTAATGGACATATCCGCTCCTGTATTTATTTCTTATTATTATCGCAAAAGCCGACACAAGAAGCACAAGAACAAGAAGTATCAAAGCGCATCCGTAGGCTATTGCCACCTGTTTATCCGGATGAGTTCCTTCCGTCATAAGCGCGTATATGTGATACGGCAAAGCCATTGTTTCGTCAAGTATTGAAGACGGGTAACTTCTTCTGTAAAAAGTCGCCGCCGTAAAAAGAATAGGCGCGGTTTCTCCCGCCGCTCTTCCTATGCTTAAAATTACGCCTGTCATAATGCCGGGCATAGCCGTGGGCAGAACTGTTTTTTTGATAGTCTGCCAATGCGTAGCGCCCAATGCAAGAGACGCCTCTCTTATTGAATACGGGACAGCCATCAGCGCTTCCTGCGAAGCCGATATTATTCCGGGAAGAATAAGCATTGAAAGAGTAAGGCTTCCCGAAAGTATTGAAACTCCGAAATCAAAGAAATTTACAAAAACGGCAAGCCCGAAAAGTCCGAATACTACAGACGGAACTCCGGCAAGATTGTTTATGCTCATTCTTATTATATTGACTATATAACCCGTAGGACTGTATTCGTTTAAATAAATAGCGCACGCCACGCCCAGAGGAAGCGCTATCAATATTGAACCTATAACGAGATAAAACGTTCCGAGTATCGCCGGAGCGACTCCCCCTTCCGTCATTGATTTTCTCGGTATTGAAGTTAAAAATTCCCAAGATACTGCGTGAAAACCTTTAACGGTTATCAGATATATTATGCTTACAAGAAAAAACAGCGTAATAACAACGCACGCGCTTATGATTGAAAATCCTAAAATTTGGTATATTTTCTGTTTCATCTGTTTAATCCCAGTTTTACTCTGTGTTTTTTGCTTATATGTTCGGCTATAATGTTAAAAATAAGCGTTATCAAAAATAATATAAGACCTATTGCAAAAAGAGCGTGATAATGCTGCGAACCGACCGCGCTTTCACCCATCTCGGCGGCTATCGTTGAAGTCATAGGTCTTACCGGATCAAAAATTGATTTCGGCATTATGGCGGCGCCTCCGGAAACCATAAGAACCGTCATAGTTTCTCCGACTATTCTGCTCATTCCGAGAATTATTGCCGTAGATATTCCCGACATTGAGGCCGGTATCACCACTTTTACCAGAGTCTGCCATCTGTTTGCTCCCAAAGCGTAAGAAGCTTCTTTAAAACTTTTCGGAACAAAACTTAACGCGTCTTCGGCAAGGCTTGTGACCGTCGGTATTGCCATTATGCCAAGCACAAGGCTTGCCGTAAACGCGCAAAGTCCGGTAGGGATATTGAAAATTTTTTGCAGAAAAGGCGCGACTATCAGCATGCCGAAAAAACCGTATACTATTGAAGGAATGCCGGCAAGAATTTCTATCGTCGGTTTGAGAATCTGTTTCTGCCTTGCCGACGCAAGTTCGTTAATGTAAAGAGCGCTGCCTATTCCAAGAGGAACCGCTACGAGCATCGCTCCGAAAGTTATCCAGAAAGAAGCCGCTATTAGAGGAAATATTCCGTATTCGGGCGGTTCGTACGTCGGATACCAGTGCATTCCGAAAATGAAATCCGCGATATTGATGTTTTTCAATACGGGAAAACTTTCCTTAAAAAGAACTATTATTATTCCCAAAAGAAATAACAGAGAAGAAAAAGCAAGAACCGTAAAAATCAATTTGATTAAGTTTTCTTTTTTATTCATAGTTTAATTTTACAAACTGTAAGTTAAAAATAAATAAACCAATTGTTAAGAAATTGTTAAGACGTTTGTCGTTGCAAAAAACATATTTTAAAAGAAATCCCCCGCGTAAAAACACGGGGGACTCCGTTTTGTTGGGGAGAGGTATGATTTACTTTAATCCAACAAAACCTTCTCTTTTTACTATATTCTGGCCGTCTTCGCTCAATATAAAATCCAGATATTCTTTCGCTTCGCCTTTTGCCGGACCGTTTGAATACATAAACAAAGGTCTTGAATAAGGATATTTTCCCGAAAGAACAGTTTCAACGCTCGCTTCAATTCCGTCTATGCTTACGTCTGCCAAATCTTTCATATATCCGAGTCCTATATATCCTATCGCGCCTTTTGTGTTTCTTATTGTCGTAGCTACCGCCTGGTTGGAAGCCTGCATAAGCGCGTCGGATCTTACCTTTTCTTTATTAAGGGCAAGTTCTCCGAAAGCTTCAAAAGTTCCGCTTGCGCTGTCTCTTGAAACAACGATTATTTTTTCGTCATTTCCTCCTACTTCTTTCCAGTTTGAAATTTTGCCTGTAAAAATATTTTTTACCTGAGATTTTGAAAGGCTTCTTACCGGATTTGAAGGATTTACGACAACCGCTATTCCGTCCATCGCTATAACGTAAGCTTTAGGCTGTACTCCGTTTGACGCCGCTTTTTGCAATTCGGAATCTTTGATTGATCTTGAAGCCATCGCGATATCGCATTTTTTTGCTATAAGAGAATTTACGCCTACTCCGGATCCGCCGCCTCTTACGCTTATTTCTATTTTATCGTTAGCATCCATCATTTCTTCCGCTGCTCTTTGGGCTATCGGAAGCACCGTTGTTGACCCTTCAAGGGTGATTTTCGCAAAAGAAATCGAGCTTATGCAACTTACGGCCAACGCCGTCATGAACAACTTTTTTACTAAATTCATTTTATTGTTCCTCCTTTATTTTTTTAATTAAAATTTATATACAAAATCAAACTGGCAAAGGCTCTTAGGAACATTTCCGTCTATATCGGTCATCTGATAGTAATCTATTCCGAACGAAAGAGCTTTTGTTAAACCGAAACTTGCTATAAATTCGTAGCCTTTTCCGGCTTTCCCGCCGTAAGCGTCTGAATCTCCGAGGCCTTCCGGAATTGAATACAACTCTTCATATCTGTACATGCCTTTGATCTGCCATGTTCCGATTTTGTCAAGTTTTGCATGGCCGAAACTGGCGCCTGCCAAGTATGCCTTGACTGCGTCTTTACCGTTTACTTTAGGCAAGTCATTTTGCGTGTTCTGCGCAAAATCTCCGAATATTCCGAAGTTATATGATGACTGGAATACTTCGGCAAAATCAACGGATATGCTGGGGTTTATTATTCTGAAATCATAATTTTTAATTAAACCTGTTCCTGCGTTTGTTCTTCCCGCAAAATTAAACTGCTGGTATGCCAATCCGAATTTTGCTTTTACCGAATTATGCGTAAATTCTATTATCGGCTGCACTATGTAAGCGTCTGCCAGCATTTTGTCCTGTTTTCCCTCGCCGAAAGTGTACCATCCTGCGTTTGCCGTAAATTTTAAATTTTCGGACAAAGAGGTTTTTGCCGTTGCGTTTAACCCGTCGGGATTATAATCCCCGTCCCATATTAAATCGCTTGTATTCCATACGTGAGTCTGCGATTTTACCTTACCGCCTCTTACCGCTATCCATTCATAAGGGTCATACTGTATATATGCGTAATCAACAAATAACGGAGCTTTATTCATATATTCAAAAGTATGATTTGTTGAACTGGCTTCTTTATCTTTTACGTCGCTTCCTGAAACGCCGAGCGATCCTGTCGCAAGTCCGAAACCTACCTGTACTTTCTCAATAGGCCTTGTTTCTATTCCGAGTCTGAGTCTTAATCTTTCTCTTATTCTTGATTTGTTGCTTGCATCCCAATCATACTGCGTTCTGATTCTTAAATCGCCTTTAAAAGTCATATTTTGTACCCATGCAGGCACAAGTTCCGACTTTCCCGAAGCCAGTTTCATTCTTTCTTCTTCCTTTGATTCAGTCGCGATTGTCTGCGCTTCACCGTAAGAAATAAGCCTTTTTTCGGCAAGCAAATTCGCAAGCGAGCTTATGTCGGCAAATGCGGAAACCGATGCCGTTACTACAAACCCTACGACCAACAACAATGTTTTTTTCAACATCTTTTTTCTCTCCTTTTTGCACTTTTCAGTGCTATTTTTTTACAACAACTTTTTGTTGTTGGCAAAATAATACAAAATGGCAATTAAGATAAAATAAATAAAATGTTAATTATTTGTTAAACGAAAATATGTTATTTTTACGAAAAACGGCGTTTGACAAATATAAATTTATTATGTAATATTTCGCGTACCAATAGATATTTGTTAAATACGGATGCTTAAAGGTTTTTTATGTTTGTGCCTTTGCGCATTCTTTTTTATTTTTTAAATCAACTATAACTATAATATATGAACTGTATAGGGAGCTATCAATGAAATATATTTTTATGACAGGCGGCGTTGTAAGTTCTTTGGGAAAAGGTATCACTGGAGCCAGCATCGGCAAACTTCTTCAGTTGCACGGATATAAGGTTACCATGATAAAAATGGACCCTTATATAAACGTTGATCCCGGTACGATGAATCCTTTCCAGCACGGCGAAGTTTATGTTACCGCCGACGGAGCCGAAGCCGACCTTGATTTAGGCACCTACGAAAGATTTCTTGATATGGTTACAACCAAAGCAAACACAAACACCGCAGGACATATATACCAGACTGTTATAAACAATGAAAGAAGAGGCGATTACAACGGAGGCACGGTTCAGGTAATTCCCCACATAACTGACGAAATCAAAAGAAGATTTACCGCGTTTGAAAATAAAGTTGACATAACGATAATAGAAATAGGCGGAACGATCGGAGATATTGAAGGGCTTCCTTTTATTGAAGCGACCAGACAGTTTATGCTTGAGCAGAAAAGAGAAGACGTAATGAGCATTCACCTTACGCTTGTTCCTTATATAGCCGGCGCCAACGAATTAAAAACAAAACCTACGCAGCACTCGGTAAACAAACTCAGAGAAGTCGGTATTGTTCCCGACATGATTATATGCAGAACTGAACATTCGCTTTCAGATTCAATGAAAGCGAAAATATCTTTATTCTGCAACGTTTCAAAAGAAGCGGTTGTTGAAGCAAAAAGCTGTTCTTCAATTTACCATATACCCGAATCTCTTCATAAACAGGGAGTAGACGGTTATGTGCTTAAGAGGCTTGGACTAAAAAGCAAAAAAACTTTTTCAAAAGAATGGTTTAGTTACGTAAAAAGAGTAAATAAAATAAAAGATACGGTGCATATAGGAATAATAGGCAAATACGCGGATTTGAAAGACGCATATAAATCTATAGACGAATCATTAAAAATTTCGGCTATGGATGAAAATCTTGACTTAGATATTAAATATATCTCTTCGGAAGATAAAAATTTAATAAAGAAATTAAAACAGCTTCACGGTATTCTTGTTCCGGGAGGTTTCGGAATAAGAGGCGTTGACGGTAAGATTGCCGCAATCAAATTTGCAAGAGAAAACAAAGTTCCTTTCTTCGGAATATGTCTCGGTATGCAATGCGCTATTATTGAATCGGCAAGGAATCTGCTTGGTTTGAAAGACGCAAATTCAACCGAAATAGATCCGAAAACTACAGAACCGGTCGTTGAAATGCTTGAGGAACAAAAAAGCATAAAAAATTTAGGCGCTACAATGAGACTCGGCAATTATGAAGCCGATCTCGTGAAAGGTTCTTTCGTGCATAAATTGTATAAATCAGATAAAATAGTGGAAAGACACAGACACAGATATGAAATGAATCCAAAATATATTGAAGATTTTAAGAAAGTAGGTTTTGAGGTTTCTGGATTTCATAAAAATATTTTGCCTGAAATAATAGAACTTAAAAATCATCCTTTCTTTATAGCGGTGCAGTTTCACCCTGAGTTCGGCGCAAGACCGGCCAAACAGCATCCTATTTTCAGAGGATTTGTTCAGGCCAGCGAAAAATTTAAAAAAAGCGTGTGTAAATAAAATTTAAACATAAACCGTTGTAAAATAAATTATAACGGCAAATGTAGTTTAATTGTTTATTTTATAGTCGTATAAAGGCCTATTTGAATATTTTATTTAAAATTTATATACTCTCTGAACTGTTTTATTATTTTTACGGATTATTATATGTTTAAAATTATTTCAAAAAAAATTCTGTCATCCAATATAAAGAGCTTTGAAATTAACGCTCCCGATATAGCCAAAAATTCAAAAGCCGGTCAGTTTGTTATTTTAAGACTGCATGAAAAAGGCGAAAGAATTCCTTTGACTATAGCCGGCGCTGACGCGGCTAAGGGAACAATCAGAATTATTTTTCAGGAAGCAGGAAAGACCACAACTGAACTCGGTACTTTAAATGAAGGGCAGTATATAAGGGATGTTCTTGGACCTTTGGGCCATCCTACCGAAATTAAAAATTACGGAACAATCGTTGCGGTTGCCGGAGGAGTAGGAACGGCGGAAGTTTTGCCTGTTATAAAAAGTCTTCTTAAAGCCGGCAATAAAGTTATAACTATAGTAGGCGCAAGAAATAAAGATTTATTAATCCTTGAAGATGAATTAAAAGAAAATTCCTCACAGCTTTTAATAGCGACCGACGACGGTTCTTACGGTATCAAAGGTTTTGTCACAAATGTTCTGTCCGATGTAATCGCAAAAGAAAAAATTAACGTCGTTTATGCGATAGGCCCCGTGCCTATGATGAAAGCAGTTTCAAATATGACAAAAGAACATAATATAGAAACTCTGGTTTCTTTAAATCCCATAATGGTTGACGGCACCGGAATGTGCGGCGCTTGCCGTGTTACCGTAAACGGCAAAACAAAATTTGCCTGCGTTGACGGACCGGAATTTAACGCCCATAAAGTCAATTGGGATGAACTGGTATCAAGATTATCGCTGTTTAAGAAATATGAAACCGAATCTTTTGAAAATTTTAAACATAACCCGGAGTGCAAATGTCATCACAAAGAATGAAAATGCCTGAAAGACAGCCTGAAGAAAGAAATAAAGATTTTAAACAGGTTAATACCGGATATACCGAAGAACAGGCAGAAACGGAGGCCCGAAGATGTCTGCAATGCAAAAAACCTCTTTGCGTTCAGGGGTGCCCCGTAGAAATAAACATTCCAGGATTTATCAAACAAATAGCTGACAAAAATTTTAATAAAGCAATATCAGTTTTAAAAGAAAAAAACAATCTTCCGGCAGTATGCGGAAGAGTCTGTCCTCAGGAAAACCAGTGTGAAAAATTTTGTATTTTGGCTAAAAAAAGCGAAGCCGTAGCAATAGGCAATCTTGAAAGATTTACCGCAGATTGGGCAACATCAAACATAAAAGACGAAAAAATCACAATAAAATCAAACGGAATAAAAGCAGCCGTAGTCGGTTCTGGTCCCGCCGGCCTTACATGCGCGGGAGATCTTGCAAAAATGGGTTATGACATTACCGTTTTTGAATCTTTGCACGACAGCGGCGGAGTATTAAGATACGGCATTCCTGAATTCAGGCTTCCGTGCGACGTGTTGGATGCCGAAGTAAATACATTAAAATCTCTCGGAATCAAATTTGTTTTTAATTGTTTGATAGGCAGAACAAAGACTATTCAGGATTTATTTGATGAAGGATTTAAAGCCGTTTTTATCGGAGCAGGCGCCGGTCTTCCTTCTTTTTTAAATATAGAAGGTGAAAATTATAACAATATTTATTCGGCAAACGAATTTCTCGCAAGAGTCAATCTTATGTCCGCTTTTAAATTTCCCGATTTTGACACCCCCATCCACAGAGGCAAAAATGTCGTCGTAATCGGCGGCGGAAATACCGCTATGGATTCGGCAAGAACGGCAAAAAGACTGGGAGCGCAGTCCGTAAAACTTGTTTACAGAAGAACGCAGCAGGAAATGCCGGCTCGTATTGAAGAAAGGAAACATGCCCTTGAAGAAGGAATAGAATTTATAGAACTTACGGCACCGGTTAAATTTTTAGCCGATGAAAAAGGCTTTGTTAAAGCTATGGAATGCGTTAAAATGGAATTGGGCGCGCCTGATGCTTCCGGAAGAAGAAAACCTGTTGAAATTGCAGGCTCCGATTTTTTAATTGACGCGGATGTGGTTATACTTGCTTTGGGATTGCATCCTAATCCCGTTCTTCCTTCTCTCGTAAAATCTTTGGAGACAGACAGCCACGGATATTTGATAATAGACGAAAATTTCATGACAAAATTAAACGGAGTTTTTGCCGGAGGCGATATCGCCGGAGGCAGCACCGTTATAGAAGCAATGGGAATGGGCAAACAGGCCGCAAAGAGCATACATTCTTTTCTAAAAGAACATCATAGTTATCACCCCCCTGACGGTTCCGAAGGTTAATAAAAAACACATCACACTTAATATCAATAAATTTATTCAAAGGAGAATAAAAAAATGAATGCTTATGTTGCTGAAGTAATGCAGGAAGTTAAACGAAGAAATGCAGGTGAACAGCTGTTTTTGCAGGCTGTTGAGGAAGTTTTGGAGTCTATAAGTCCGGTTATAGAAAAGCACAAAAAGTATCGTGATGCCGCCATACTTGAAAGAATCGTAGAACCGGAAAGACAGATACTTTTCAGAGTGCCTTGGCAGGACGATAAAGGCAACATCCGCGTTAACAGAGGAATGAGAGTACAGTTTAATTCAGCAATCGGACCTTATAAAGGCGGATTAAGATTTCACCCTTCGGTAAATTTAGGAACAATCAAATTTTTGGGATTTGAGCAGATTTTTAAGAATTCATTGACAGGTCTTATGATGGGCGGCGGAAAAGGCGGCTCTGATTTTGATCCTAAAGGAAAATCGGATTCTGAAGTTATGAGATTTTGCCAGAGTTTTATGACCGAACTTTGCAGACATATAGACGCCGATACGGATGTTCCTGCAGGCGACATAGGAGTAGGCGGAAGAGAAATAGGTTATCTTTTCGGGCAGTATAAAAGAATCAGAAATACGTTTCACGGCGTTTTGACGGGAAAAGGGCTTCTTTACGGAGGTTCTTTGGCAAGAACTGAAGCGACGGGATACGGAACAGTTTATTTCTGCCAGGAAATGTTAAAAGACAAAAAAACTTCTTTTGACGGAAAAACAGTCGTTATTTCGGGTTCAGGCAACGTTGCGATATATGCCGTAGAAAAAGCGGTTGAATTAGGCGCAAAAGTAGTCGCATTATCCGATTCAAACGGATATATTTATGATAAAGACGGAATAGATTTGGATTTGGTAAAGAGATTAAAAGAAGTTGAAAGAAAAAGAATTTCGGAATATGTTAAAGAAAGAAAATCAGCCGTATATACGGAAGGATGTGCCGGTATATGGAATATTAAATGCGATATCGCTCTTCCTTGCGCCACCCAGAACGAACTTGACGGAAAAGCGGCGGAAACGCTTATTAAAAACGGCTGCATAGCGGTTGCCGAAGGAGCAAATATGCCTTCAACTCCGGAAGCGGTTGAAAAATTTATAAAAGCAAAAATAGCTTATGCTCCGGGCAAAGCGTCAAACGCAGGCGGAGTTGCGACATCAGGTCTTGAAATGTCCCAGAATTCTCAGAGACTTTCATGGACATTCTCGGAAGTTGACAACAAACTTCATCAGATAATGATCAATATACATACCTCGGCAAAAAATGCGGCTGAAGAATACGGAACTCCCGGAAATCTTGTAAACGGCGCAAACATAGCCGGTTTTGTTAAAGTTGCCGATGCAATGTTGTCTCACGGAGTAATTTAGTTCTTACATAAATAAAAAAAACGCTTGCGGTTTTTGAAACGCAGGCGTTTTTTTATTTGTTATTAAAATGAATAACAGGTAAAAACAATTTTAGCTGCCGGCAGTAATTTATGTAATTGACAAAAGAATAATAAATGTATAGAATGTTAAAAAATAAAACTTGAATAGGTATTTGAGCAAAGATGCTTAAAGGTATTAAATTTTACCTTTGGCATTTTTTATTTATTTTTTAACGGAGATAATATTATGTGCGGTGTATTTGGAATAGAAAACAATGAAAATGCGGCTGTAATGGCTTTTGCCGGCCTTATAACTTTACAGCACAGGGGTGAAGAATCGGCCGGAATATCAGCCAACGGCGACGGAACGACTTATAACACATACAGAGCAATGGGCCTTGTCGCCCATATATTTAAAGAAAGAATTCTTAATATTCTATCAGGCAAAGTCGCTATAGGGCACGTCAGGTACAGCACTCATTCGGAAAGCACTATTATTAACGCGCAGCCTTTCGTTTATAATTGCATACACGGAACAATAGCGGTTGCCCATAACGGAAATATTACAAATTTTGAACAGATTAAAAACAGACTCGCAAAAAGCGGCTCTATTTTTAACCATACGTCGGATACTGAAATAGTAGCGCATCTTTTGGCTGAGAATTCCGGAAAAACTTTCGGTCAGATAATGAAAAAAGCGGTTCAATGTCTGCAGGGAGCTTTTTCTCTTGTGCTTATTCAGGGAAATAAACTCATAGGCGTAAGAGATCCTTTCGGATTCAGGCCTTTGGTTCTCGGTAAAGTAGGCAAATCATATGTTCTCTCATCAGAAACAAGCGCGATATATGCCGTAGGCGGCAACTTTATAAGAGACGTAAAGCCGGGTGAAATTATAGTGATTGAAAAAGGAAAGATAATAGAATCTTTGCAGCTGGCGCAAAAAGAAAAAGAAAAACTCTGTATTTTTGAGCAGGTGTATTTTTCAAGGCCGGACAGTATTTTGAAAGGCAGAAGCATAAGAGACGCAAGAGTTGAAATGGGCAAATATCTTGCCCAGCAGATGAAACATATAAAAGCGGATATAGTAGTTCCGGTTCCCGATACGGGTATATTTTCCGCTAAAGGTTTTTCAATGCATTCCGGAATAGTTATGCAGACCGGTTTTATAAGAAACCATTATGTCGGGAGATCTTTTATAAAACCTTCCCAGAAAATGAGAGAAATTACCGCTAAACTTAAGTTGTTTCCTATCAGGGATGTTATAAACGGAAAAAGAATCGTTTTAATAGACGATTCGCTGGTAAGAGGAACTACTGCACAAAAAATAGTTACGACTTTAAGAAATGTTGGCGCAAAAGAGATACATTTCGCATTATCGTCTCCGGCAGTTATCTCCCCCTGTTTTTACGGCATAGATACTCCGAACAAAAGCAAACTTATAGCCGCAGTAAAATCAGTTGAAGAAATAAGAGAATTTTTAAACGTAGACACGCTTACGTTTCTTGATATTAACAATATGAAAAAAGCGTGCGGCAACGGCGATGTTAATCATTTCTGTTCGGCTTGTTTTGACGGCAAATATCCGTCGCCGATAGACAGAAAAAAATTGCTGGCGTAAAAATAAAATATAATTTATTATCCATAAAATAAAATTGGGCAAAGAAGTCCAAAATGATGTAGCGGCGCATAGTCCGCTTATATTATTTTGGCTTCTTTTTTTATATATAAAAATTTGTAAATAAATATATTTTAAGGAGATTTTCTTATGTTGACGGACAATGCCGTGAACAACTTTCTTGCATCGGCAAACGTTATGTTTTTGCTCATAGGAGCGGTCATGATACTTGCGATGCATGCCGGTTTTGCATTTTTGGAAACAGGCTCGGTTCGTAAAAAAAATCAGGTAAACGCGCTTAATAAAATTCTGCTTGATTATTCTTTTTCAACGCTTGCATATTTTTTTATAGGCTATCCCATAGCGCGCGGAATCTCTTTTTTATGCGTTGATACAAACAACATCGTTGCAAACTGCGGCGTGGAATCGGTGAAGTTTTTTCTGTTGCTTGGTTTTGCCGCCTGCATTCCGGCGATTATTTCGGGCGGTGTTGCCGAGCGCGCAAAATTTTGGACCAATTCAATAGCCGGAATAATTTTTATAAGTTTGGTATATCCTTTGATAGAAGGATTTACATGGGGCAGATTTAATTTTTTGCTTGGAAGCCCGACGGGATTTCTTGCTTCGCTATTCGGAGCTCCTTTTCACGATTTCGCAGGTTCTGCCGTAGTTCATGCCACAGGCGGCTGGTTGGCTCTTCCCGCAATTTTATTGCTTGGCGCCAGAAAAAAAAGATTTGAATCAAGTTCCATAAGAATAAGCAACATTCCTTTTCTGGCTTTGGGAAGCTGGATCCTTATAGTAGGATGGTTCGGATTTAACGTAATGAGCGCCGGCTCTATTGAAGCAATATCGGGGCTTGTCGCGATTAATTCCCTGATGGCTCTTGTCGGCGGAGCGATCACTGCTTTATTTGTATCAAAAAATGACGCGGGTTTTGTCCACAACGGCGCTTTGGCCGGTCTTGTTGCCGTTTGCGCCGGTTCTGACTTATATCATCCTGTGGCGGCATTGGTAGTCGGCGGAATTGCAGGGGCTATATTTGTGATATTGTTTCAGATAGAAACGCAGAAATTTAAGATTGACGACGTATTGGGCGTATGGCCTCTTCACGGAGTATGCGGCGCATGGGGCGCCGTTGCGGCCGGTATTTTCGGTTTGCAAACTCTCGGCGGACGCGGCGGAGTTTCGTTTTATTCCCAGCTTACGGTAACGATAGCGATTATTTTATTCTGTATAATTTCCAGTTTTATCGTTTACGGAATTTTGAAATCATTATTCGGAATAAGATTGACTGAACATGAAGAATTTATGGGTTCGGATCTTGCTATACATAACATAGAATCACAGCCTGAAGAGGCATTATAACAAGGAGAAAATATGAAGTTAATAACAGCCATAATACAGCCTGAGAAATTGGAAGACGTAAAAAGAGAATTGTTTAATGCGGAAGTTTGTAAAATGACCGTAAGTAAAGTGCACGGATGCGGACAGCAGAAAGGCTACACTGAATCTTACCGAGGACAGATTCATTCAATAAATCTTTTGGAAAAAATAAAAATAGAAATAGCCGTAAACGAAAATTTTGTAAAACCGACGGTGGAAGCCGTTATAAAAGGAGCAAGATCGAATAATATAGGAGACGGTAAGATATTTGTCACGACCCTTGACGAATGTTACCGCATACGTACCGGAGAAACCGGCGCAAATGCGATAGGATAAAAATTAAAATATTTATTCTTTAATAGATGGACAAATGAAAATTATAAGAATAAAATACTGCAAAGGAGGAAAAATTTATGAATACCCAGATTTGTACCAGATGCGTGCAAAACGAGACTGTTCCGGGGATAAAGTTTGACGCAAACGGCGTTTGTAATTTTTGTCATCTGCATGACGAATTATGCAAAATCTATCCTAATGACGAAACGGGACGGCAGCGATTAGAAAATATATTCAGTGATATAAAAGCCAAAGCAAAAAATAAGGAATTTGACTGTATCGTAGGAATCAGCGGCGGAAGAGACAGTACATATCTTCTTTATAATGCCGTAAAAACATGGAAACTGAGAGTTTTGGCGGTACATTCGGACGATTGGTTTGATAATCCGATAGCGACTGAAAATATGAAAAAAGCCGTTGAAAAACTGAAAGTTAAATTTATAAGCGTCAGATATCCCAAAGAACTTGCGATGGAATTAAAAAGAGATTTCTTGAAAGCTTCGGTTCCGGATTTAAACATGGGAACCGATATCGCAATAGCAACTTCTCTTTACGGAACCGCCGTTAAATACGATATTAAAGCTATATTAATAGGGCAGTCGTTTCGCACCGAAGGAATAAAACCGCTGCCGTGGTCGTTTTTTGACGGGAAATATCTGAAATCGGTGCATAATATTTTCGGAAGCATCCCCCTCGGCAAATGGACTCCTGAAGATCCCGGGTATAATTTGGGGTTGAAAGAATTATTTTATTACACCGTAATCAAACAAATAAAAACAATATTGCCTAATTATAATTTCAATTATGTAAGAAAAGACGCGGAAGAAATAATTAAAAATGAACTCGGCTGGGTTTACACGGGAGCTCATTATTTTGACGATTTATATCACAGTTTAATAAAATACGTTCACAGGGTTAAATTTAACGCCGATCTTAATATGAACAGCGATTCCGCTTTGGTAAGGTCAGGACAGATGGACAGAGAAACGGCGTTGAAAAGAACAAAAGAAATTTACCATATAGAAAAACAGGATGTAATAGAGGAATGCATAAAAAGAATAGGAATGAGCCGGCAGGAATTTGAAAGCATTATGAAATGGCCCGTAAAATCGTTTAAAGATTATGACACAAGCTATAATACGATAAAATTATGCAAGTATCCCATAAAGATTTTGTCGTCTATGAATTTGGTTCCGTCAATTACTTATAAAAAATATTTTGACTTTTTATAAAAAATTTTGTATACTTTTTGCACAGTAAGAAAATGAGTTCTTTTTAACAACTTAATATATTGGACAATGAAGCCCAAAAGAAATTTTATGTACAAAATTCTTTTGGGCTTTTTTTTGTTTGTAAAAAAAAATTAACCCAAATAATTTTACAAAGGCGTAAAAGATTACCGGAGGTGGTGATACGTTTTTTGTAGTTTTCGGATTTTTTATGTTTTTGTAAAAAAAAAAGGGAGGCAGTTATGAAAAGAGCATCTTTATTAGTGTTATTGACAATGTGTTTATTTTTATCGGCGGGTACAATAAAAGCGGAAGACGGCATTCTTTCCGGATGGAAGTTAAGCGGAGACGCTACGGCGTTTGCGTCTTTTAAAGCTGAAGAAAGAACGACTGATTCAAAATTGAATTTTTCTTATATGCAGTTTTATGCAGAAAAGCAGATTCAAAAAGACATGACGGTTTATTTGTCTTTGGTCGTAAACAATAAGGAATACAATAATGACCAGAACAATTATGAAACTACAGTATTAGTTGATACGGCATTTTTGTCTTATGCATTAAATGATGTTTTAAGCGTACATGTAGGTAGAGAAATTATAAATTACGGATATGAAAATCCTATATGTATAATTGATGAAAAATTCGCGATGCTTCCGGCAATGTCGCTTTCTTATTTCGGCGGTTATGTTTTAAGAGGAGACGGAGTTGGATTAGTCGTAAGAAATTCGGTAGTAGACGTAAATGCGGCATATATGAATATTCCGACCGATAATTCAATCAACGGAAAGTCTTATTATGCCAGAGTAAGCAAAACTATGGGTTATTTAACTTTGGGAGTAAACGGATTATTTGCAAAAGGTCCGGATAGTTTAACTCAGTCTGACGGAGTATCTTATTTCGGTCCGGATATAAAATTCCAGAATGATTTGCTTGATTTCAGAACAGAACTTGTTTTTGCAAACAGAGAAACGGATTTCGGGTCGGGAACAGAATCAGTAAACAGACTCGGATTTTATTCTCAGGTTACCGTAAATCTTCTTTCTGACAGGAAGCTTTACGTAGGATCAAGGCTTGATTACGTGGAACCTTATACGTCATACGATAAAGTAATCAACAGATATTTGAGCGGGGTTGTAGGCTCTTATTTGTATAACAATGTTTTGGCAAGAGTTCAGTTTAAATCAAATATTGACGAAGGCAAAGATTCGGAAGCAGGTCTTATGCTTACAGTGACATTTTAAAGGGAGGCTAAAATGAAAAAATTTTTATTGTTATTTATATTCGGTTTTTTAATAGTTTCATCGGGCGTTTTGATTGCAGACGATGCTGTTGTTGCAGATACAACTGTTGTTGCGGCAAGCACGGATAGTATTGCCGTAACTCCGGCTGTGGAAGAACCGGCTGAAGCGCCGGCATCTGCGCCGAAAATTGATACAGGCGATACTGCGTTTATGCTTGTCAGCTCGGCGCTCGTTATGCTTATGACGCCGGGTCTGGCGTTGTTTTACGGAGGTATGGTAAGACGTAAAAATGTTCTCGGAACGATGATGCAAAGCTTTGTCGCTTTGGCAGTCATCACAATAGTATGGATGTTTTACGGATACAGTTTGGCTTTCGGTAAAGATGTCGGGCATATAATAGGAAATCTTGACTGGGCATTTTTGAAAGGTGTCGGACTTGATCCTAATCCTGATTATTCGGCAACAATCCCCCATCAGTTGTTCATGGTGTTTCAAATGATGTTTGCCATAATAACTCCGGCTTTGATAACCGGCGCTTTCGCCGAAAGATTTAAATTTAAATCTTATCTTATATTTTTGGTAGTTTGGCTTACTGTAGTATATTGCCCGGTAGCTCACTGGGTATGGGGCGTAGGCGGCTGGATCAGAAATCTCGGAGGTTTGGACTTTGCAGGAGGACTTGTAGTTCATATCGCTTCGGGTGTGTCTGCATTGATAACAATATTGGTTATAGGCAAGAGAAAAGGGTATATGAAAGAAATTATACCTCCTCACAGCCTTCCTTTAACGTTGATTGGTACTTCTCTTTTGTGGTTCGGATGGTTCGGATTTAACGCGGGAAGCGCTTTGTCTGCAGGTTCTTTGGCGGCATCTGCTTTTGTAGTAACGCATATAGGTGCGGCATCTGCTGTTTTAGGATGGATGTTTATGGAATGGATTGTTAAAGGAAAACCCACGGTTTTGGGAGCTTTGTCCGGAGCGGTTGCCGGTTTGGTTGCCATAACTCCGGCCAGCGGTTTTGTATCGCCTGTATCCGCAATATTTGTAGGGTTAGCCGGCGGGGTTATTTGCTTTTTAGCAGCTGTTAAAATTAAAGAAATTCTCGGATACGACGATTCTCTTGACGCTTTCGGCGTCCATGGAGTAGGCGGTTTTGTAGGCGCCATACTGACCGGCGTTTTTGCTTCTACTCTCATTAATTCTGCAGGTGCTAACGGAAGTTTACATTTGGTTAAAATTCAGCTTATAAGCGCTGTTTCCGTTATCCTTTACGCGAGCTTGGCAACGTTTATTATTTTAAAGATAATAGACAAGCTCTTTGGATTAAGAGTTGAAGACGTTGAAGAACAGCAGGGTTTGGATTTGACGCAGCACGGTGAAAGCGGGTACAGATTTTAATTAAAGGAGAGGAGGAAACAATGAAAATGATATCGGCAGTAATAAAACCTTACAAAATTGATGATGTAAAAAATGCTTTGAAAGAAATCGGAGTTACCGGGCTTACCAAGTCTAATGTGGAAGGTTTCGGTAAACAGGGAGGACACAAAGAAATATACAGAAGCCAGGAGTATAACGTCGCTTTTGTATGCAAAACGAAGATTGAAATAGTCGTTTCTGATGAAATGGTCGATAAAGTAATTAAAGTTATAATAAAGAACGCAAGAACAGGCGAAATAGGCGACGGAAAGATTTTTGTATCTCCGGTTGAAAGAGCAATCAGAATAAGAACCGGCGAGGAAGGAAATGATGCGCTTTAAGGACAAAAAAATATTATTTTATTTAGTCCGATTATGAAATTGACAAACAATGAAAAATTATGTACTATTCCCGATATAATAGAGGGAGTTTAAAAAGCCAACAAAGATGCTGAAGGTTTTAGACCAACCTTTTAGCATCTTTGTTTTGTCTAAAAAGTTTAAAAAACAAAAATATAACGGAGGAATTATGGGATACACAAAAGAACAAGTTATCAAGATGGTAAAAGAACAGGATGTAAAATTTATTCGTTTGCAGTTTACCGATATTTTCGGAATGCTTAAAAACGTTGCGATCACCGCAAGCCAGATTGAAAAGGCAATGGATAACAAATGCATGTTTGACGGTTCTTCAATTGAAGGTTTTACAAGAATAGAAGAAAGCGATATGTATCTTTATCCGGATCCCGATACGTTTGTAATATTTCCGTGGAGACCGCAGGACGGAAAAGTCGCAAGACTTATATGCGATATATATACTCCCGACGGCAAACCTTTTGTAGGATGCCCTAGACAAATTCTCAAAAGAAATTTGAAAGCCGCAAGCGACTTGGGCTATTCATTTAATGTTGGACCGGAATTGGAATTTTTCCTGTTTCTTACCGATGAAAAAGGAAAACCCACCACGCAGACTCACGACGATGCCGGATATTTTGATTTAGCGCCTATAGATTTAGGCGAAAGCGCCAGAAGAGATATGTGCCTTACGCTTGAAGCAATGGGTTTTGAGATAGAAGCTTCCCACCACGAAGTTGCAAGAGGACAGCATGAAATAGATTTTAAATACGGCGATGCTTTAAAAACGGCAGACAATATAAATACATTTAAACTTGTCGTTAAAACTATAGCTCAGAAACACGGGCTTCACGCCACGTTTATGCCAAAGCCGATATTCGGAATAAACGGTTCCGGTATGCATACGAATATGTCATTGTTTAAAGACGGCAGAAATGTTTTCTTTGATGAAAAAGATAAATTGCAGCTTTCACAGGAAGCTTACAGCTATATTGAAGGTTTGATGACTCACATAAAATCAATGTCTGCAATTACAAATCCGCTCGTAAATTCATACAAGAGACTTGTTCCGGGTTATGAAGCACCCGTTTATATCGCATGGTCTGCAAGAAACAGAAGTCCTCTTATAAGAATTCCTGCCGCAAGAGGCAATTCTACAAGAGTTGAATTAAGATGCCCGGATCCTTCGGCAAATCCTTATTTTGTATTGTCGGCATGTTTGGCTGCAGGTCTTGACGGAATAAATAAGAAAATGAAAGTAAGACCTTCTACGGACAGAAACATATTCAAAATGACTCAGAGTGAAAAAGATCAGGTCGGAATTGAAAGTTTACCGCATAATTTAATAAATGCAGTTTTGGCTCTTAAGGAAAGCGAATTGATGAAAAAAACTCTGGGCGACCATGTTTTTGAATTATATACTCAGGCTAAAATCGGCGAATGGGACGCTTACAGAACAAAAGTCCATCAGTGGGAAATAGACGAATATTTAACTAATTATTAATTTTATAATAAATAATGACATTACCTTGTAGGAGATAACGATGCTAAAAAAAGAAGGCGAAATAAGAATACCGTCCGGCTGTGCCATAAGCGGAATTATTGATAAAAAAGGCAACAGGTTTAACGGAAGCGATATCATTAAATCCATTGCGTTAATGCACGACAGATCTAACGGATTAGGCGGCGGTTTTGCCGGATACGGAATTTATCCTCAGTATAAAGATTTTTTTGCGCTTCATATTTTTTATGATAATGAAACCATAAAACATAAAACTGAAGATTTTTTAAACGCGCATTTTGAAATAGAAAGCGCGGGCAATATCCCTACAAGGAAAGTGTCAAGCATTACAAATAAACCTTTGATTTGGAGATATTTTGTCCAACCGAGAATTTATAAAGTCAGAGATTTATGCATGGACGAAAAAGAATTTACCGCCAGATGCGTTATAAGAATAAACAGGGAATTTGACGGAGCTTATGTTTTTTCAAGCGGAAAAAATATGGGAGCTTTCAAAGGAGTAGGTTATCCTGAAGATATAGGCGACTTTTTTATGTTGGAAAACTATGACGGCTATATTTGGACGGCGCACGGAAGATTTCCGACAAATACTCCCGGCTGGTGGGGCGGAGCTCATCCTTTTACGATGCTTGACTGGTCAATAGTCCATAACGGCGAGATTTCGTCATACGACGCAAACAGAAGATTTGTAGAAATGTACGGTTACAACTGCGCTCTTCAGACGGATACGGAAGTAATAACGTATCTTTTGGATTTGCTTGTAAGAAAGCATAATCTGCCTGTAGAAAAAGCTTTACAGATTTTAGTAGCTCCTTTCTGGAATGAAATAGAAAAAGAAAATCCTGAAAAAGCAAAAGAATTGAAGGCTTTGAGAACCGTTTATGCAAGCGCTTTGATAAACGGGCCTTTCTCTATACTTGTCGGTTACGAAGACGGTCTGATCGCTCTTAACGACAGAATAAAATTAAGGTCAATGGTAATGGCCGAAAAAGGAAATAAAACTTTTTTTGCCAGCGAAGAAAGCGCGATAAGAGTAATTTGTCCTGAACCGGAAAATATATATCATCCCGCGGGCGGCGAACCGATTGTGGTAAAGCTGGAGGCGAAAATATGAGCATAAGTTTAATAACACCTCAATTTGAAGTTTTAAGAGACGAAAAAAAATGCATACAGTGTAAAGTATGCGTTAAGCAGTGCGCAAACGAAGTGCACAGATATGACGAGGAAGATAATGTAGTTTTGGCTGATGACGCAAAATGCGTAAACTGCCACAGATGCGTTGTTTTATGTCCTACAAAAGCTTTAAAGATAAGAAACAACAGTCTTGAATTCAGAAATAACGCAAACTGGGACGGCAAAGCTATAAATGAAATTTTTATACAGGCCGAAACGGGCGGAATATTGTTGTCCAGCATGGGCAACCCGAAACCTTTTCCTATTTACTGGGATAAGATACTTTTAAACGCCAGCCAGGTTACAAATCCTTCCATTGATCCTCTCAGAGAACCGATGGAAACTAAAGTTATGATCGGAAGAAAGCCGAAAAAACTTGAGTTTGATAAAAATGGAAAACTAATAACCGAAATTCCTCCGCAGATAGAACTCAACATGCCGATAATGTTTTCGGCTATGAGTTACGGTTCAATTTCAAAAAATGCTCATGAAGCGCTTGCCAGAGCCGCCGAAAAATTAGGAATAGTTTACAATACCGGCGAAGGCGGACTTCATAAAGATTTTTATAAATACGGAAAAAATACGATAGTGCAGGTAGCTTCCGGAAGATTCGGAGTGCATCTGAATTATCTTGAAGCAGGCGTTGCCATAGAAATAAAAATGGGACAGGGCGCAAAACCGGGTATAGGCGGACATCTGCCGGGAATTAAAGTAGGAGAAGACGTATCGGCTACAAGAATGATTCCTGTAGGCGCCGATGCTATTTCCCCCGCTCCTCACCATGACATTTACTCAATAGAAGATTTAAGCCAGCTTATATTTTCTTTGAAAGAAGCTACAAATTATAAAAAACCGGTGCTTGTAAAAATAGCGGCCGTAAATAACGTCGCGGCAATTGCTTCAGGTATCGCAAGAGCCGGAGCAGATGCGATTATTATTGACGGATTCAGAGGCGGAACAGGCGCGGCTCCCACAAGAGTAAGAGACAATGTCGGAATACCGATAGAACTTGCCCTTGCTGCCGTAGACCAGAGGCTCAGAGACGAAGGAATCCGCAACGAAGTTTCAATAGTATGCGCAGGCTCGGTAAGAAACAGCTCGGATATAGTAAAAGCCATAGCATTGGGTGCAGACGCCGTTTATATAGGAAGCGCGGCTCTTATAGCGATAGGATGCCATATGTGCCACAGCTGCTCTACGGGAAAATGCAACTGGGGTATAGCTACTCAGGAAGCAGATCTTGTAAAGAGATTAAATCCCGACTTGGCTTACCAGAAACTTGTAAATTTATTAAGCGCGTGGAACCATGAAATAAAAGAAATGCTCGGCGGTATGGGCATTAACGCCATAGACAGCCTGAGAGGCAACAGATTGATGTTAAGAGGTGTCGGACTTAACCAGAAAGAATTGGATATCCTCGGCATAAAACATGCCGGAGAATAGGGTGGAATAATTAAGATGAAAAAAGTTTATGCTTTTGAAAAAAATTGTCTCGGCTGCGGACTTTGCGAAGTTTACTGTAAAACGGCTCATTCAAAATCCAAAGATATTATAAAAACATATAGGAAAGAAAATATTACTTCGGCTATAGTAATTGAAGAAATTCTTTCGCCTAAGGTAAAAACGTATTTTGCATTGCAGTGCAGACACTGCGCTGATCCGAAATGCGTAAAAGCCTGTATATCCGGAGCTATGTATAAAGACGAAAACGGCATTGTAAAAAACATTAAAGAAAAATGCGTCGGATGTCTCTCGTGTGTTTTGGTATGTCCTTTCGGAGCCGTAAAAAGAAATAAGGATAAGGGAAGAAAAATTATATCAAAATGCGATTTATGCATAGAAACAGGCACTCCGGCCTGCGTAGAGAATTGTCCAAATAACGCGCTAAAACTTATGGATGAAGAAGAGGTAAAATAATGGAATATTTGATAATCGGAAACAGTGTTGCCGGAACAAGCTGCGCGCAAAAAATAAGATTCAACGATAAAAAAGGACAGATAACGATACTTTCCGAAGAGAATTTCCCCGCTTACGGAAGACCGTTGATTTCATATTATCTTGCAGGCAAGGTAGATTCAGATTTAATACAGTACAGAAACGATGATTTTTACAAGAAAAATAAAATAAACGTCGTCTTGAACTGCAAAGCTTTGAGCATAGACTCAAAAAATAAAAAAGTTAAAGGTTCAAACGGCAAAGAATATTCCTATGACAAACTTTTGATAGCCACGGGAAGCGTTCCTTTTGTTCCCCCCGTTAAAGGAATTGAAAATCAAAAAAATACTTTTACATTTTTGAAACTTGAAGACGCAAAAAAAATAGAAAAAATAATAACAGACAAATCAAACGTGATTATAGTCGGTGCAGGTCTTATAGGACTTAAAGCCGCGGAAGCTTTGGCGGGAAAAGTAAATTCTATTTCCGTAGTTGATTTGGCAGACAGGCTTATGGCTTCGGTTCTTGACAGCCAGACGGCTTTGAGAATACAGAAATACATTGAAAAACGCGACGTTAAGTTTTATCTTTCAAATACGGTTGCCGAAGTCGGCAAAGACTCCGTTGTTTTAAAAAACGGAGAGAAACTTCCATGCGACATTTTAATAATGGCCGTAGGCGTTAAACCTAATACCGAAGCCGCTTTGACGGCAGGCATAAAAGTAAACAGAGGAATAGTCGTAAACGAATATATGGAAACGTCGGTAAAGAACATATATGCCGCGGGCGACTGCGTGGAAAGTCTTGATATTCTTTCAAACCAGAATAAAGTTCTTGCATTGTGGCCGAACGCTTATATGCAGGGTGAAACGGCAGGTTCAAATATGTCGGGTGTTGAAAACAAGTTTACCGGCTCTTTTGCAATGAACGCGATAGGATTTTTCGGCATACAGCTGATATCTGCGGGAATAGTCGACCCTAAAGATGAAAAAGTAACTATTTACATAGAAGAAAATGAAAAGGAAATAACGTATAAAAAACTGTTGACGCTGAACAATAAACTTATAGGTTTTGCATTGCTTAATCTTCCGGACAGAGCCGGCATTTACACGTCTTTAATAAATGACGACGTAAAACTGGATTCGTTAAATTACGATATAACTAAAAAAGACATAGGATTAAACGTTTTCCCTCAGGATATACGCCATAATAAACTGTTCAGAGGTAACAATAAATGAAAAATATAAACATAGAAGTCGGATTAAGAACCGCTTACGACGTTAATAAAGAAATGAAAAAAGCCGCGGAAAGCTGTGATACGATAACTTTAAAAAACGTATTGGGACAGAGATTTATCGGATCGGGCATAAGCAAAGACATAAGAATAAAAATATACGGAGTTCCCGGCAATGATTTGGGCGCGTACATGGACGGACCTGAAATAGAAGTTTTTTCAAACGCGCAGGATGCGATAGGAAATACTATGAACAAGGGAAGCATAATAGTTCACGGCAGCTGCGGAGATACGACCGGTTATGCCATGAGAGGCGGAGAAATTTTTATTAAAGAAAACGTCGGATACAGAGTCGGAATACATATGAAAGAATATCTTGATATGAAACCGGCTATAGTAATAGGCGGCACGGCAGGCGATTTCTTAGGCGAATATATGGCAGGCGGCGTAATAATACTTTTGGGGCTGAATGCTTCAAAAAAACAGCCTCTTACCGGAAAATTCTGCGGAACCGGAATACACGGCGGCGCCATTTATGTTAACGGGACGATAGAATCCCATAAGCTCGGCAAAGAGCTTAAACCTGTAAAAATGGAACAGAAAGACGCAGAAATTATAGAAGGTTATATTAAAAAGTATAAAAAATATTTTAAATATGAAGGTGAAATTAAGACTGATAAATTTTCAAAATATATGGCTGTTGATACAAATCCGTATAAAAAAATGTACATTAAATACTAACCGATAAGTTTTTATATACTCTAAAGGATATTTATATATGGATACCGCTAAAATATTAATTGTCGGTTCTGAATCCGTTGAGAAGGAGATAAAAAATATTTTTTCTTCTTCCACAAATAATTTTAAAATTATTGAGGTTTGCCGTTCGGGCAATGATGCACTCAGGAAAATAAGCGTTTTGTCTCCTGATGTTGTTGTTGCTGATTATATTCTTACAGATATGACCGGTTTTGAAGTAGCGGCAAAAATTGAAGAATTAAATATATGCCCGGCCGTAGTTTTAACTTCAAATCAGGCGCAGAGTGATTTTATAGACGATCTGAAAAAAGATTCAATAAACATATTCTGCATTACAAAGCCTTTGCATAATCTTGTGCTGACTCATACGGTGGAACTCGCCGTTAAACTTTCGCATAAATTTTACTCAATACAAAAACAGGTTCAAAGTCTTGAAAATAAACTTGAAGAAAGAAAAAATGTTGATATAGCGCGCGGCATTCTTATGAAAAAATTTAACCTTGACGAAGCGCAGGCATACAGAAATCTTCAAAAAAAAGCCATGGATTCGGGCAGAACAATAAATGAAATAGCAAAAACGATTATAAAGATGTTTGAATTTATAGATAAAAAATAATGAAATACCAATCTTTATAAAAATATGCTATAATACCCGGAATTTGAAAAATCGATATATGAAAGATTTTGTTTTGGAAGTGTGCATGCAGCAGAGATGCATATGTATTTTTTCGCGCAAATAAATTTAAAAATATAGGTGAGTTTATGTTAAAAAAACAGAGAAAAAAAGCAACGTTAGAGTTATCAAACGGAATGAAGTTTGAAGGCAGACTCATCGGCGCTGATGTTTGCGTAAGCGGCGAAATGGTTTTTAACACCGGTATGCTCGGATACAGCGAGTCAATGTCAGATCCGTCTTATATAGGCCAGATACTGGTATTCAGTTTCTGCCTTATCGGAAATTATGGTGTCCCTGCCTTAAATGGCGGGGATTTTTTTATGGCTTACGGGCATGAAAGCAGTTCAATTAAGACTCAGGCAATAATAGCCTCGGAAATTTTTGAAGAATGCTATCATCACAGCAACGGCATATCTCTTGAACAGTGGATGATAAGTCAGAATGTTCCCGGAATAGTAGGCATAGATACAAGGCAGCTTGTGCAGGTAATAAGAAATACCAGAAATCTGTTCGGCTGGATAGTTCCCGAAGGCTGTAAAAAAGAAAATGTTCTTAAAAAATTCCCCTTTCTTGAAAAATTTGATAAAAATGAAATTGTTGATCCGTCAAAGTATAATCTTATGCCTACGGTTTCAACGCCCGAAAGAAAAATTTACGGAACAGGCAAAAAGAAAGTCGCAGTTGTTGACTGCGGAGTCAAATGGAATATTTTAAGAATGCTTGTAAATAAAGGATGCAGTATTGAACTTTTGCCGTGGGATACAGATTTTACAAAAGTAGAGGCTGACGGCTGGCTTATCAGCAACGGGCCCGGAGATCCCAGAAATACGGGAGATTTGGTTGAAAAGGTAAAATGGCTTCTTAACGGAGATAAGCCGGTTCTTGGAATTTGTCTCGGACATCAGATAATATCTCTTGCTTCAGGCGCAAAAATCAAAAAAATGGCATACGGACACAGAGGACACAATCAGCCTGTGTTTACAGTACCCGAATATAAGGCTTTTATGACGAGCCAAAATCACAGTTATACGGTTGAACCTTCTTCAATACAGCCTGACTGGGAATTATGGTTTGAAAATGCGAACGATCAGGCCGTTGAAGGCATAAAACATAAAAAGAAACCTTTTATGTCGGTACAGTTCCATCCCGAAGCGTCAAGCGGTCCGAACGATACCGGATGGATTATGGATTTGTTTATAAGCAAACTATAAGTAAGAAGCTTAGAAGTTTAGCAGCTTTGGAAGCTTGGTAAAAACAAAGACAAACGAGTAACAGCAGAAGTTTAGCAGTTTGGCAAAGACATAAAAATAATACGGCGGAAAATTAAAATAGTTTTCCCCCTAATAATAAAAAAATATAATTTAATCAATATAGAGGTAGAAAAATGCCGATTTTAAATTTTTTAAACCAAAAAGCAAGTAAAAAACAAAAGGTTATTTTGCTCGGTTCAGGGGCTCTCTCAATAGGGCAGGCCGGAGAATTTGATTATTCCGGTTCTCAGGCAGTAAAAGCTTTGCAGGAAGAAGGACTTGAAGTTTTGGTCATAAATCCGAATATAGCTTCCGTTCAGACTAACAGCGATGAATCCAAAAAAGTATTCTTATATCCCGTTACTCCTTTCTGGGTTGAAAAAATTATAGAACAGGAAAAGCCGGTCGGCATAATATCAAGTTTCGGCGGACAGACGGCTTTAAACTGCGTCATAGAACTTGAAAAATCCGGAGTTTTGAAAAAGCACGGCGTTGAAGTTTTAGGAACGCCGGTATTTTCGCTTGAAATGTCTGAAAACAGAGACTTATTTGCCAAAAGAATGCAGGAAATAGGAATTCCCATTCCTAAAAGCAAAGCCGTATCAACCGTTGCCGAAGCTTTGAAAATTGCGGAAGAAATAGGATACCCCGTTATTACAAGATCTGCTTTTGCATTAGGCGGACTAGGAAGCGGTCTTGCAAAAGACGCAGAAACATTAAGAAAGCTTGCCCATGACGCATTGATGTCGGTGCCCCAGATTTTAATAGAAAAATCGCTCCACGGATGGAAGGAAATAGAATACGAAGTAATGAGAGACAGGCAGGGTAATTGCATAACGATATGTAATATGGAAAATTTTGACCCTATGGGGATACATACGGGAGATTCAATAGTTATCGCCCCCTCCCAGACTATAGATAATATAGAAAACAATATGCTCAGAGACGCGGCGATAAAAATAGTTCACAGTATCGGCGTAATTGGCGAATGTAATGTTCAGTTTGCTTTAAATCCTTATAAATATGAATTTTTTGTTATAGAAATAAATGCAAGACTTTCAAGATCGTCGGCTCTTGCTTCAAAAGCGACAGGGTATCCGATAGCTTATATAGCGGCAAAAGTCGTTTCGGGTTTTGATCTTCTTGAATTAAAAAATCCCGTAACCGCTACGACGTCTGCATTTTACGAACCTTCTCTTGATTACGTTACTTTAAAAGTGCCGAGATGGGATCTTACGAAATTCGTCGGAGTTTCAAAACTTTTGGGAACTCAGATGAAATCAGTTGGAGAAGTTATGGCCATCGGCAGAAATTTCTGTGAAATCATTCAGAAAGCTACAAGAATGGTAAATGAAAACGAAGAGGGCATAACAATAGGAATATTTAAGGATGCAGACAAATCTGCTTTGGAATATGAAATACAAAATCCGACAAATTTAAGACTTTTTGCTATTTATGAAGCGTTTAAAAAAGGTTATTCAATAGATAAAATATTTGAATTGTCCGCCATATCTAAATGGTTTTTAACGCACGTTAAAACGCTTGCCGACGCAGAAAACGAATTAAACGAACTTCTTTCAAAATCAAAAGCAAAAAATGTATACGACGCATATGTGAAATTTGACAAGAGTTTTATAAGAAAATTAAAATCGCTCGGATTTTCGGATTATCAATTGGTTAAGTTCTATTTAAATATTACCGACCCGAAAACAAAATATACCCAGAAACAAATTAAAGCGTTGTCGCTGCAAATAAGAAAACTCAGAAAGAAATTAAAAATAGTTCCTGTAGTAAAAAGAATTGATACTACCTCGGCCGAATATCCGACAAGTTCAAATTATCTCTATCTTTCTTACGACGGAGATTTTAACGACGTTACTCTTACAAAGAAGAAAAACAGCATAATAACTCTGGGAAGCGGAAGTTACAGAATAGGAAGCAGCCTTGAATTTGACTGGTGTTCTGTTATGACCAGCAAATATTTTAAGGGAAAAAGAGCCGACAGCGTCATAATAAACTGCAATCCTGAAACCGTTTCGACGGATTTTTCAACTTCAGACAGGCTGTATTTTGAAGAGCTTTCTTTTGAAAGAGTTCTTGATATAGTAGATTTAGAGCATCCAAAGGGCGTTATTGCGTCTATGGGCGGGCAGAATCCGAATAATCTCATACCCGCTTTAAGCGAAGCAGGCGTTAAAATTCTCGGACACAGCGCTAAGACTGTAGATATGGCCGAAGACAGAAATAAATTTTCAACTCTTTTAGATAAACTTGAAATAGACCAGCCGGAATGGATATCTGCTACTTCAAGAAAAGAAATAGAGGATTTTATAAAAAGAATAGGATATCCCGTATTGATAAGGCCGAGTTTTGTATTATCGGGAACTCTTATGAACGTTGCAAGCGACGACCAGAGCCTTGATTATTTCCTTTCTCTTACAAAAGATATTTCAGACGATTATCCGGTAGTAATATCTAAGTTTATTCTTGACGCAAAGGAACTGGAATGCGACGGAGTGGCGAAAGACGGCGAAGTAATGGTTTCTTTTGTCAGCGAACATATTGAAAACGCGGGAGTTCACAGCGGAGATGCGACTCTTGTGTTTCCTGCGGAAAAGATATATATAAAAACGGTAAACACGGTTAAAGATATAGTCAGAAAAATAGCAAAAGGTTTAAATCTTAACGGTCCTTTCAACATACAGTTTATAGCAAAAGATAACGAAGTAAAGGTTATAGAATGCAATTCAAGAGCTTCCAGATCGTTTCCGTTTATTTCAAAAGTTTCCGGAATCAATCTTGCCGAAGTCGCATGTAAAGTCATGAATAAAGAAAAAGTAAAAAAGATTTTTATGGACGAAAGCGAAATTCCTTATACCGGCATAAAAGCCTCAATGTTCAGTTATCAGAGGCTTGACGGCGCAGATCCCGTTACCGGAGTTGAAATGGGTTCTACGGGCGAAGTAGGATGTTTGGGCAATACTATTGACCAGGCTATGCTTCTCTCAATGGAAGCTACTCAGATTAAAAAACCTAAAGTAGGAGTTCTTGTAAGTTCCGGAAGAGAAAAAGATAAACTTAAATTTATGGAAGTTGTTGACAATTTATATAAACTTAACGTGCCGGTATACGCGACTACGGGTACGGCGAATTATCTGCGTTCAAAAGGTTATGAAGTAAATCTTGTAAACTGGGATGACGAACCGAGAGCTATTGATATTATAAGAGACGGTAAGGTTGATTTTGTAATAAATATATACAAAACGTTTGACATAACAGACAGAAAAGACAATGCCGAAATAAGAAAAACCGCCATTAAATGCGGATGTTCGGTGCTTACAAATATTGAAAAGACGATGGCTTATCTGAGAGCGTTTGACGAGTACGAAAAACTGCAGAAAGCAAAGTGCATTAATCTATAGTTAAAACAAGTAAATTAAAATAAGTTCCGGTATTTTTATGCCGGAACTTATTTTTTAAGCGTATTTTAAGCTGTCATCGGATATTCTGCCGTGCAGGCAGTCGTCGCTGCAAAAATTTTTTCTTTTATCGTTTATTATTCTTGTCCTGTATTCAATCATTGTTTTGCAGTTCCATAGTTCTTTTAACCCGTTTACGGTGAGATTTCCGACCGGTTTTTTACAAAAGCAGTTCGGATAAACGTCTCCGTTTGAAGCGATAAAAAGTCTTTTCCACGGTATATGGCACGACAGTGATTTTGAAGACGGAACCGAAAAATTGAACACATATTCTTTACTTCCTATGTTTTCAACAAAATCTTCCGTCGGAAGAGAATTCTCTATCTGTATTCCGCAGAAAAGAGCTTTTTCTTTTAAAATATTTATATTTTTAGCGGTTTCTTTTATTACGGCAGAGTTAAAATCTTTTCCGAAAATATCAAGGTCTTTGTTTCTGCTGTCTCTTACAAGCGGAGAAAATGCCAGAATATCAAAACCGTATTTGTATGCAAGTTCCAAAAAATCCGGAATATTTTTGTAATTATTTTTCATTATTACCGCATTTAGCCTGAAACGCGAAGTCGTTTTGATTTCTTTTTTTATTTTATTTAAAACTGATAAATTATTCAGCAGCGTTTCAAAACGTCCGTTTCTCCGTATGTCTTCATAAACTTCTTTTGACGTGCCGTCTATGGATATTGTAATGTCTATATGCTTTTCAAGAAGCGTTTTTATAACGGATTCGCTTAGCAGTAAACCGTTTGTTATGATTTCCTGTCTTACGGAATATTGCGAAGCCCATTTTAAAATATCAATAAAATCTTTATATAAAAATACTTCCCCTCCCATCCATGATATATTTTCAAGATAAGGTATTATGTTTTTTATTTCTTCAAGATTTTTGTCGCTGATTTCAAACGTTTCTTCGCCTGCAAAACACATTATGCATTTTAAATTGCATTTATTCGTAAGGGTTACCGTTAAATTTCTCGGCAGTGAAGACAATTCCGTTTGTTTTTCGGATATTTCAAGTTCGTTTTTTAAAAGATTGTTCAGCATTTTATCGCCGTTAATAAAAGCCGTTTCTTTTAAATTTCTCAGAACCTCGGCGGCTTTATCGGTATTGTCGGAACAATTGTATATTTCGGCTTTATGTATAGTATTAAAAATTTCAATGTATTTATCCGCGTCATATTTTTTTGATGATGTTATTACCGACAGTTTATCGGTTGAAAAAGTATCGTAAAAAACTCCGTTTACATAGTGTTTTATATCGTCCGAAGTACGGAATTTCAAAAGTTTTTTATAAAGTTTTTCGGCATTTTCAAGCTCTTTAAGTTTTACGGCCGACATAAACGCATAAAAAAGCAAAATATCGTAATTTTTTGTTTTTTCGTTTTTTATTTTTGAAAGGCATTCTGCGGATTTTGTATATTTTTTCAGAAAGAAAAAAATTTCCGACATTGAAACATAAACTTCGTCAGAAACAGAGGCGCCGCGCGCAATAGTAATAATGCGGTTATAAATTTCTTCGCATTTTGCATGCCGGCGCATTTTATAATAGATGTTAAAAATATCAGTTAAAATACCGATATCTTTTATGCCGTTTGGATTTGTTTTATATAAATTTATTTTTCTTTCTCGTTCGCTTGCCCAGTATTTTTCGCCGTATCTGCCCGTAAAAATTTTATAAGCCAATATGAACAGATTTTTAAAACGCCGTAAAAAATCTTCAAAAGACGATATTGTTTTTATTCTTCCGTAAATTTGCGATAAATATTTCATTTTTTATGACAATCCGTTTTTTAATATTTTATATATTCTATAAATAGACGAAACATTTGTAAATGAGCTTTTTAAAAGTAATTGAAAAGACGGGGTAAAATGCTATAATAACCGTTGGTTTATTATGTTTTTCAGGATAACAATGCGGTATTTTATAAAGAGAATAATATCATCAATACCAATCCTTTTCGGCATAACCGTATTAACGTTTGCAGTTATGCATATTACTCCGGGCAAACCTACCGATATAATGACCGATATGAATATGAAAGTATCGGCTCAGGCAAAAGACAGGCTTCAGAAATTATACGGACTTGATAAACCTTTACACATCCAATACGTCAGGTGGCTTAAAAGATTCGTGTTTTTTGATTTCGGAACTTCTTTTAAAGATTCAAGGCCGGCAAGAGATAAAATATTTGAAAGGCTGCCGGCGACAATCCTTCTGAATTTTGCGGCGTTGTTTTTTACTTGTCTTATAGCCGTGCCTATAGGGATTTATTGCGCTGTCAAAAAAGATACTTTTATTGACAAAGGATTGACGGTAATTCTTTTTGTATGTTTTTCCATCCCTTCTTTTTGGCTTGCTTTAATGTTTATGATTTTATTCGGACTTCAGTTAGGCTTGGTTCCGATATCGGGTTTGTATTCTTTCAATTTTGACGATATGAATATTTTTATGCAAATTGCCGATATATCAAAACATCTTGTTTTGCCGGTGGCAGTGTCGGTTATAGTTTCTCTTGCAACTCTTTCAAGATATGCCCGTTCCGGAATGCTTGAAGTTTTAAAGCAGGATTATATAAAAACGGCTTATGCAAAAGGGCTGTCTCAAAAACAGGTTATATTCAGGCATGCTTTAAAAAATACGCTTCTTCCTATGATAACGATAATAGGATTGTCAATTCCCGCTCTTATAGGCGGCAGTTTTATATTTGAAACTATATTTTCTTATCCCGGCATAGGAAGACTGGGATATGAAGCCGTTATGTCAAGAGATTATCCGGTAGTAATGGGAATTGCGACTCTTTCGGCGGTTTTAACTCTTTTCGGAAATATTATTGCAGATATTTCGTATAAGTTCGCAGATCCGAGAATTAAATATAAATAAGAAGCTGGGCAGCTTAGAGGCTTGGAAGCTTGGAAGCTTAGCAACGACAAAAGCAAACATAAAAAGGCAGAAGCTAAGAAGTTTAGAAGCTAAGAAGCTGGGTAAAAACAAAGACAAACGGATAATGACAGAAACTTGACGGCTTGGAAGCTGAGTAACGATTTTAAAGATATAAAGGCAGAACAAGAGAAAATAAAGAATATGAAAAAACTGTTAAGAAATAAATTTGCCGTTTTGGGCATATCAATAATAGCTTTATTGCTCCTTACCGCTTTTTTTGCGCCTGTTATTTCTCCATACGGACAGTCAGAACAAAATCTTTACCAAAGGCTTCTTCCCCCGTCGTCGGAACATTTTTTCGGCACTGATGATTTAGGAAGGGACGTTTTCAGCAGAATGATTTACGGGTCAAGAATATCGCTTGCGGTGGGGTTTATATCGGTATTTATTATTTTATTTATAGGAACTTCGTTGGGAATAATATCCGGATATTTCGGCGGCAAAACAGATTCGGTTATAATGAGATTTACGGATATAGTTCTGTGTTTTCCGACATTTTTTCTGATACTTCTTATAATAGCTTTTTTGGAACCTAATATTTTTAACGTTATGATTGTAATAGGGCTTACCTCATGGCCCGGGCTTGCAAGGCTTGTCAGAGCTGAAGTTTTGTCTTTAAAAGAGAGAGAATTTATATCTGTCGCAAAAATGATGGGCATTGATAATTTAAAAATATTTGCCGTTCATATTCTGCCGAATATAATTTCCCCTCTTATGGTTTATGCTTCTCTTGCCATAGGCGGAGCGATTCTTACCGAATCGGCATTATCTTTTTTAGGTTTGGGAGTACAGCCTCCGATGTCGTCATGGGGGCAGATTCTCACATCAGGCAAAGATTATATATATATTGCATGGTGGCTTTCCGTTTTTCCGGGGATAGCTATTTTAACTACGGTTTTGGCTTTTAATTTGATAGGCGAAGCGATAAGAGATGTTTTTGACCCGAAGGAAGAATATGTCAGAAAATAAATATATACTGAATATTTCAGGATTATCGGCGGGATATTTTATAAACGGAGAATATTTTGACGCAGTAAGAAACGCAAATTTAAACATTAAAGAAGGCGAGACTTTTGCCGTTGTAGGCCAGTCCGGCTCGGGAAAAAGCACTCTTGCAATGGCCGTAATGGGACTTTTGCCTATAGACAACGGAAAAATTTCAGAAGGAACTATAAAATTCTACGATGATGAAATATCGTCGGTTATTGAAAAAATAAGAGGAAAGGAGATTGCAATAGTTTTACAGGATCCGCATTCTTATCTCAATCCCGTTCTAAAAGCCGGACGTCAGGTTTATGAGGCCGTTGAAATTCATAATCCCAATCTTACGAAAGAAGAAATATATGAAAGAGTAAAAGATACTTTTATAAAAGTCGGACTTGTTGATTTCGAAAGAATTTATAATTCTTTTCCCCACCAGCTTTCCGGCGGGCAGAAACAGAGAGTTTTGATTGCCATGGCCGTAATAAATAATCCGAAAATTTTAATTGCCGACGAGCCTACTTCAGGGCTTGACGTGCATATACAAAAACAGATTCTTGAGCTTTTTTTGGAATTAAAACGAAAACTTAATTTAACTCTTATTATAATAACGCATAACATACTTATTGCAAAAAAATACGCGGACGCCGCGGCTGTTATGTTAAACGGCGAAATTGTTGAAAATAAAAAAACGGCGAATTTGTTTTCAAATCCGGAACATGAATATACTAAAATGCTTTTACGTCATGTAAAATTGGACAATAAATAATGCTTATATCGGTTAAAAACTTAACTAAAAATTATAAAACCGAATCGGGTAAAGTAACGGTCGGCGCTTTGAAAGACGTTTCATTTGAAATTGAAGAAAGCAAGGTGCTTGGCATAATAGGCGAAAGCGGCTCGGGCAAAAGTACGCTTGTAAGAATATTATCGCGTCTTGAGAATTTTGATTCCGGCTCGGTTGAAATAAACGGAAAAGACATATATTGTTTCGGAAAAAAAGAATTTTCACGCACTGTTCAGATGATATTCCAAAATCCTTACGCGTCGTTTAACCCGAAACTTACCGTGGGCTATTCTCTTTCGGAAGCTTTGGAAAAAGACGTTAAAAATAAGAAAGAACTGATAATGAATAAACTTTCTCTTGTTGGAATCAACGACGATATTCTTAATAAGTATCCCCACCAGTTTTCAGGCGGCCAGCGCCAGAGACTTGCGATAGCAAGGGCTTTGCTTAAAGAACCCGACATTCTGATAGCAGACGAACCTTTTGCTTCGCTTGACGCGGTGTCGCAGAGTATTATAACCGATATTTTTATACGTATAAAAAAAGACAAAAAAACTAATATTGTTTTTATAACGCACGACATATCTTCTGCTTTTGAAATATCTGACCAAATTTTAATTCTTAAAAACGGAAATATAGTCAAATATGGTACAATAGATGATATAAAAAACGACAGAACAAACGATTACGTCAACGAATTGATTGAAGCCGATTATCTTTTGGAGCAATGATGGAAAAAATAATAAAAAAAATACGGCTGGTTGCGGAAAATGAGGATACCGGCGTTTTTATAGTAGGCGGTTATATGAGAGATTTTTTATTAAATAAAAAATCTTACGATATGGATATATGCGTCTCAAAATACGCTGAAAATTTTGCAAAAAAACTTGCAAAAATTATGGACGGCAAATTTATAATTCTTGATTCCGCAAATGAAAATTACCGGGTTGCCCTTCTCAAAGACGAAAGTTTAAAATATATTGACGTTTCAGGCATGAAAGGCAAAAATATTAAAGAAGATCTTAAAAAAAGAGATTTTACCCTAAACGCTCTGGCTGTTTCAATAAATCATTTTTATGATATAAAAAACAATATTATTGATCTATTCAAAGGGTATGATGATTTAAAAAACAAAACCGTTAACGCCGTTTCCGACATTGTTTTTAAACAAGATCCGGTTAGGATGCTGAGATGTTTCAGAATTGCTTCTGAATTGAATTTTACTATATCAAAAAAGACATTGTCTCTTGTAAAGAAAAATGCCGGATTGATCAAAAAAGCGGCTCCAGAGATGATAAAGAATGAATTTTTTAGAGTTCTGTCTTCAAAGAATTCCGCCGGCTATATTGAACTGATGGATGAATACGGACTTTTGGAAAATATTTTTCCGGTAATAACAGAAATGAAAAAATCGGCAAGAAAATTTTACTATCATCCCAAAGGTTTATTTCAGCATACGATGCTTACTCTTGATTCTCTTGAAAAAATATTAAACGATACTCATAAATATTTTAAATCGTCAAACGCGGAGCTTTTAAAACATCTTGACGTCAATTATTCGGAAAACGTAAATAAAAAAAATCTTTTGAAATTTATAGCGCTTTTTCACGATTGCGCAAAACCAGACTGCGCGAAAAAGGTTGACGGAAAATTGAGATTTTTAGACCACGAAAATATAGGCGCGGATAAAATAGAAGTTATAATGCAAAAAATGAAAATGAGCAAAAAAGAAATACAATACGCAAAAAATATAGTAAGCAGCCACATGAGGCCGTCAAATCTTTTAAAAACCGGAACAGCCACCGAAAGAGCAAAACTCAGACTCTTCAGGGATATAGGCGAAAATATTCCGGATTTGCTTATAATGGCTCTTGCCGACTGGCATTCTTATAAAAATTTAAAAGTATATTCAAAAAAAATACTTGAAATGCAGCAAAATAAAGTTTCTAAATTTATTGACGATTATTTTGAAACTTCAAAAAAAATATCCGAGCCGAAAATTATAGACGGCAACATCTTAATGAAAAAACTGTTTTTAAAGCCCGGTAAAATTATAGGCGAACTTTTAAAAATAATAAGAGAAAAGCAAAATAAAGGCTTAATTTCTACTGAAAAAGAGGCGCTTTTGTTTGCAAAATCAAAATTGACAGCGTTACAAAAAAGATATAAAATTTAAACTCTTTTAAAGCGGGCGTAGTCTGGCGGCAAAACCCGAGGGTTCTTTAACAGATATAAAATAATTTACGTTGTTTAGAAAGGATAATATGCAAGGCTGTTTTTTGAAACAATAGCTTTTGCTATTGTGAAAAAAACAAACGAAGCAGATTGATGTTTCTAAACAACCCCGAAGGGGCTGTGTTATTTTTTGATAATTTTCAATATTTTCTTTGCCAAATGTCTGTAACATTTGTCTTCATAAAATATTAAAAATTATAAAAGCGGGCGTAGTCTAGTGGTAAAACCCTAGCTTCCCAAGCTGGAGATGTGGGTTCGATTCCCATCGCCCGCTTTTACAAAAAAATACCTAACAGCGTAAAGTATTTTTTATATCTGTTAACGAACCCTTACTTCCCAAGCCGGAGATGTTGGTTGTTCTGGATAATTATTGATTTAAAATAACGTTTTGACCACCTTATGGATGTCGGTTCAAGTCCCATCGCCCGCTTTTACAAAAAAATACCTAACAGCGTAAAGTATTTTTTATATCTGTTAACGAACCCTTACTTCCCAAGCCGGAGATGTTGGTTGTTCTGCTATAAGAAAATAAGATGATTATTGATTCAAAAAAACCTTTTAACAACCTTAAAATGCCTGTTTAAGTTCAAACTCCGTTTTTTACAAAAGATATTATTTTACATCTGTTTCATTTAGCGTCTTTATCAATTTAAATTTAAAAATAATACTGTTGTTTTATATGTTTTTTGTGTTATAATATAATATCACTATGAAAAAACTCATAAGAATTATTTTGGTGCTTTTGTTGTCTTTTTTGGCAATATACTACATAATTTATTTGGGAATTGAACACAGAAAATCCATAAAAGATAATTTTCAAATGCAGCTTGATCTGACATTGCATGAAATGACTACTCAAAGCGCAACCAGCCTTGAAACGGAAATAAAAAACAAACTTAATGTTTTGTCTGAAATGTCATATGTTATTGCTCCGGATTTAAATCAAAATAATATTTCAACAGTTTTACAAAGACTTCAAAAAACCGTAGACAGACACGGTTTTAAGAAAATGGCGATAGCTTTGCAGAACGGAATATCATACAGCACAGATAATGTTACTATAAATGTCTCTGACAGAGAATATTTTCAACGCGGAATGCAGGGACTTTCAACAGTTTCAAAAATTTTGGTGGATAGATTTGATCATACGAATATAAACGTTTTTTCGGTTCCTATATACAGGAATAAACAAATAATAGGAATTTTGTTTGCAATTTATTCAAGCGCAGGTTTAGAGCGATTTCTTAATGTTTCAATTTTTGATAAACAAGGCATTGCCTATGTGATGGATATAAACGGAAACATTATAATCAATTCTTACGGCAGTAAAAATAACACCGGAAAAAACTTATTTGAGGACATAATACAAATAAATGATGATACAAGAGATAAAGTCATTCTTGTGAAAAAAAATATCAATACCTACAAATCCGGATCTGTAAAATTCAATAAATATTACATGTACTATTATCCTTTTAACATAAACGAATGGTATGTGTCCGTATTAGTGCCTGTTGAAATTATGGATAAAATGATGAATGACGTTATTGAGAAAGGAAATATTCTGTTTGTGAAAATTCTCAGTATGGTTGTTTTGCTGTTTATGCTTATACTCATGATTCAGCTGAAAAGAAAAAAAGAACTTGCAAGGATAGCGTATGTTGATGAAATTACCGGCGGAGACACGTATGCGAAATTTTGCATCAGCGTAAGAAAAATTCTTGAAAATAATCCTGAAAATCTGGCAATATTAAATATAAACATAGACGGATTCAAATTTTTTAACAATATATTCGGATATGAAGAAGGCGATAAGGTAATTCGTTTTATATGGACGACTCTTAATGACATAAAACAGACTAAAGAATTACATGCGCATCATTATGCCGATAATTTTTACGCATTGTTTTATTTTGAGGATAAAAAACAGTTGTTTGACAGGCTTTTGATATTCTATAAAAAATTGCAGAATTATGCTGTTTCGGATACAAAAAAATATATGCTTACTCCTCATATCGGAATATACGAAATAAAAAATCCCGACATAGATATAAACAATATGATAAATTATTCAAATCTTGCAAGAAAAAGCATAAAAGAAAGAAAAGATATTTTTTATGCTTTTTTTGACAATACGTTTGAAAATAAGCAGCTTCAGGACAGTATTATTGAAAGTCAGATGAGAGATGCTTTGGAAAAAGAAGAATTTGTCGTGTATTTACAGCCGAAATACAATACTTTGGAACAGAAAATCGTAGGCGCCGAAGCTCTGGTCCGCTGGAAAAAAGAAGACGGCACAACAATAGTTCCTATGAACTTTATACCTCTGTTTGAAAAAAACAGATTTATTACCGAACTGGATAAGTACATATACACAACAGTTTGCAAAAAACAAAAAATGTGGCTTGATATGGGTTTGAATCCTGTTCCGATTTCAATTAATTTATCAAGATTAAATTTTTATAACCCTAATTTTGTTAAAATTTTTAAGGATATTTTAGACAATATCAATTTGGCTCCCGAATATATTCAGTTTGAGATAACAGAAAGCGCGATTTTGGAAAATATTGATCTGTTAAACAAAACAATAGAGCAGTTATACCGTCTTGGCTTTAAAATATTGATAGATGATTTCGGAGTAGGGTATTCGTCAATGATGTTATTGAGAGATACGAGAATACATGCTTTAAAATTAGATAAATCTTTTATAGAAAGCATAGGAGACATGCGTACCGATAAAATAGTTTACCACACTATAAATCTTGCGCATTCTTTAAAAATAGAGGTTATCGCCGAGGGAGTTGAAACGGAAAGCCAGTATAAATTTCTAAAAGCGGTTAACTGCGACAGCATACAGGGATATTATTTTTCAAAGCCGATAACGGAATTCGTTTTTGAAAAGATTTTAATGAATAAATAAGTTGTTTATCTGTATTGAAACAGTTGAATTTGAACCTTTCTTACAGATTCGGAGTTCCCCAGCTCTTCAGATCCTTTTCCCTGAACAGAAACCGGAATATAACCGCTGACTTTTAAATATTCCGCAACATCGTTTGCCATTTTTAATGATTTTTGGATGTTTGATTCCTCATTTTTTGCGTCATTTACATAGCCGTAAATAACAACATTGTTTGAATGCCCCATTTTTTTAGCCGTATTGAGCGTTTCTGTCAAATAAGACTTATGCGCTTCATTAAATTTATAATCAGCATCAAAATTTAATATTATTTCATCCATTTCTTTTTCCGAAACATCCTGACTTTGGCGATGTGCCTCATCCGACGAGTATTCTTCTTCCAAAGGTTCTATTGTAAACATCGGTTCTTCATTTTCATTAGTTTTAATGATAATATTTTTTTTGGGTGTTTTAAGTGTTTCTTTTATTTGTTCGGGTCCTTGTTTTTTTTCAGTTTTTACTTGCATTTCGGGTATTTTTTCAAGTTCTGCATTTTTTTGAGCCGCAGACTCAGAAGATATTTGAACATTATCTGATTGATAGGCAGTTTCAATTTCTTTTGCGTTTTGGTTTATATTTTGATTATAGAATTTTTTTTCAAGAACAACTATTGAAAAAATTATTACAAAACATATGACAACAATTATAAGATTTTTATCCGAACGTAAGGATGAATCCGGTACGGGATAATGAATATTTAAGGTTTTGTTCTGCTGTTTGTCTTTTTGAGATGATTCGGCGTTTTTTATTTCGGCTTGTTCGTCTTTTTTGACAGTTTTATCATTTTTATGATTTTTCTTTGACATTTTTCACCTCTGTGAACGATATAAACCGCAACGATATGATATCAAAAAAAATCTATAAATTACAATATTTTCTTTTTCCAAGGCGTTCCGCACGGCATTGTTTCCGTACATTCCGAACTGACACAGTCGGGTCCTGCAGTTTCAAATAAAACTGGCGCCGTATCTTTTGCGAGTTTTAACATTCTGCATGCCATATCCCGTATTTCCCACTGCGCTCTGTTACAGCATCTTAAAGCAAAAAAATGTCTTAATTCTCTTGCGTTCATAGTCATAACTATTTTTGTTGAAGCGGCATTCGGCAAAACATATCTTGCGTCTTCGCCCGGAATTCCGTTTTCAAGCATTTTTATATAAAAATTTTGCGTATTTTTTATGAATTCATTATATTCTTTTAACAAAGATTTGTTTTTTGAGATCGTAGGAGGCACAACGCAGTCTATGCCGTTTTTAAATTTAACATATCGTTGGCTTTGTACGGAGAAAGATGCTATTCTATGACGGGTCAGCTGCGCAAGCAATGCCCTTGAAACGCCTTCAACCGCAAAAGTAAAAGATGCATGCTCTAAAACGGACAAATGTCCGGATTTTACTATTTTACCCAATATATCTTTTATTTTAGTTTCATCAAGTTTTTTATCAAGGTCTTCAACACCTGACGATGAATAGCATAATCTGCCGGCTATTGCGCATATTTTCTCGGGTTCTTTCGTATACTTTAAAAGTTTTACTATCATTATATCCTCTTTTGATAATATTCAACTCTGTTTTATTCTGTTTATTCTATTGAAAAAATAAAATAAAAACAAGATTTATTGTCTTTTTATTTTTTAAATTGTATCATAAAACACACTTTATTTATAGTTTTTGCATAAATGAAAAATTTATGAAACATTTTTTTAAATTTTGCAGAGATCATATTTCTTTAATACTAATTTCAGGAACCTTTTGTTTGGTTGCCGTTGTGAATACGGTATTCTACATCGGTTTATTTATGGATTTGCCGGCAAAGTTTTTTCAAACATTGCATTTTTATAATATTTTGTCATCAGGACAGGATATATTTAAATATCATTTGATGGAACGATATTTTCCTACGATGCTGTCTCAATTTTCTGTGTTATTGAGCATAATTCTTAATGTTACGAATGTAAAATACTTACTGAGTGTATTTACTTTTGTTACGTATATCGCTCCCGTAATATTTTTAATAATTCTTTATTTAAATATTCCTAAAAATAAAAAAAATGTATTTGATATAATCATTTTGTTTTTTTTAATTTCCGTAAGTTATATGAAATACGAGATACTTTCAGAAAGTTTATTTGCTTCTTTGTTTCTATGGACGATTTTTGTAATTTTTTATTACGCCGATTTCAAAAAACTGTCTTTAATAAATTTAATATCTTTGATAATATTTTCAATTTTTTTAATAGAAAGCCACCCAAACGTCGTTTTTTTCATACCTTTATTTTTATATCTTGCCGTAAGCAAATACTTAAAAACAGAAAGCATTCCTTTTTATTCAAAAAATATCCTTATCGCAAGTTTTTTTATTTTAACGGTTGCTTTTATTTTTAACATAAAATGCATATTAAATCCTATTGTTCCTTATTCCGATTATTTAAATTTTAATATGTTAAAAAATTTTAAATTCATATTGTTTGTTTTTTTCGCATTATGCGCATTTCCGCTTTCTTTTTACAAAATCGGGAACGATAAAATTCAAAAAATTTTGCTTGCCATAATTTCTTTTATAATTTTATTCACTGCGATAAATATTACCCCGGTTGAAGGCATCAAATACAGAATGATAAATATATATTCCGTTTTATTTTCAGTTTTTATTTTGATAGGAATTGATTTTTTTAACTTGAAACCTAAGTATTTATACATTAAAGTCATTAATGTAATATTGCTGTTTGCATTGGTAATATCCACTTTTGTGTATGCGGATAAAAACAATCAATTCAATCGTCAACTTGTTGGCTATATTGTTAATAATCATGAAATAAGAATAGAAAAATTTGAAAGAAATAATCTAAAAAACAAATACGATATCTATTCCGCACTGCTTTTTAAAAATATTTTTTTCCAAAACGGTCCGAATTTCCGTATAAAGGCTGAAGGGAAATACCACACTAAATATCTGAATGATAATGAAAAACTTAAAAAATTCGGCATATCCAGAGACGATATATACAAATTGAATTAAAACGGTTTGTCGTTATTGACAATAATGCAATTTAAAACCACTTTATTTTTTTGCCGACCTGGATTGTTTCTTCTCTTTTTCTTCCCAAAGAAATCAAGTCTATTTTTGCGCCTACCAGCTCTTCAAGCCTTTTAACGTATTTTTGCGCATTGACCGGCAGTCTGTTAAAGTGTGTTACGCCTCTTACTTTACCTTTAATGCCCGGCATTTCTTCGTATACGGGTTTACAATCTCTCTGAATAATTCTTGAGGCGGGAAAATCTTTAAATATTTTTCCTTTGTATTTATAGGCTACGCATATTTTTATTGTGTCAAGTTCTTCAAGACAGTCAAGTTTTGTAAGTATCAGATGGTTTATTCCGCTTACTCTGACGCTGTGTCTTAAAAGAACCGCGTCAAACCAGCCGCATCTGCGGGGTCTTCCGGTAGTTGCTCCGTATTCCTGCCCTTTTTCTCTTAAAAATTCTCCCGTTTTATCAAAAAGCTCTGTCGGGAAAGGGCCTTCTCCTACTCTTGTCGTATATGCTTTTACTACTCCGAGAACATCATTGATTGCCGACGGGCCGATACCTGCTCCTACGCTTGCGCCGCCTGCAGTCGGATTTGAAGAAGTGACAAAAGGATAAGTACCGTAATCAAGGTCAAGAAATGTTCCTTGAGCGCTTTCAAAAAGTATCTTTTTATTTTTCTTAATTGCAGAATCCAACATTAACGATGTATCTGCCGTATATTTCTTTAAGAATTTTGAAAGAACTGCATGATCTTTGAGTATTTCCGCTCTTAATTTCTTGATTGAAACGACGGATTTTAAGATAGGCTCTTTTTCTCTGAGATTCTGGTCAAGAAGTTCAACAAAAACTTCTTTATCAATATAATCAACAATTCTTATGCCGACTCTTCTGACCTTATCAGCATAACAAGGACCGATTCCTCTTTTTGTTGTACCTATTTTTACTTTTTTTGTATCATCTTCTTGGATGCCGTCTATATATTTATGATATGGAAGTATTACATGAGCCAATTCACTGACAAAGAATCTGCCGTCAATAGATATGTTTTTTTTCTTTATCAAATCAATTTCTTCTTTTAATGCTTTTGGGTCAACAACAACACCGTTTGTTATAATACAAACTTTTTTAGGAAAAAGGATTCCTGAAGGTATTAAATGAAGAACAAAAGGTTTATTTTCATGTATCAGAGTATGTCCGGCATTGTTTCCGCCCTGATATCTTACGATATAATCGGCCTGATTTGCGAGATAATGGACTACTTTCCCCTTTCCTTCATCTCCCCACTGCGTACCCAAAACAACTAATGTTGACATTTTTTGACCTCAAGAATAACTGCCAAGGCAGGAAAATATCACCTCAGAACAGCGTTTTTTTTATTTCAATCGAAGATTTTTTAACCGGTTTAAAACTCTTATTAGGAACCTTCATACTTAAACCTTGTGTATAGTACAAAAATATTTACATTTTGTCAAACAACAGATTGACGGAGTTTTTAAGTTTTATACTACTTGTTGATTTTATTGTTTGGAAATAATTGAGGCGATATCAACCAATATATCGTTAATTCTTGTATATTGGTCAAGAACGTCCATATGAAGTCCTGAAGTTTCCACAGATTCTTTTAAATCAGCCTGAAGCCTGGATATATGTTTTTTCTTAAAAACGTGAACAGTGTTGTGCAGTTCGGCTGCCGTATGCGCTATTTCATTTGCGGATAAGATATCGTCTTTTTCAAAAGAATCTATTGTTTTTGAACAGTTAGTGTAAATTATAGAATGCAACTCTTTAATGTCGTTCATCCCGTCGTCTGAAAATCTCAGATTTCTTTTTATTTTTTCATGAGATATAAACATAAAATTACGTTCTATTATATCGGCAATCTGTTCAAAATCCGCGACTATGTACAAAAGAGCGATTTCTTTTTTTGACTGTTCGGTTGATAATTTATTTTGTCCTGTTTTTGAAAGATATGATTCAAGTTTTCCGGAAAGAACTCTGATGTCAAAAGCTTTTTGCGCAATTGAATCCGCCACATCTTCATAGCGAGTTTCAATTAATTTCAAAGAGTCTTTGACTGTTTGAAGAAGCATTTCAGAAATACGAATAAGCTCTTTTTTTGAAAGCTCAAGCGCTTTATTCGGCTGAGATATATATTTTTCGTCTATAAATATGGGTTCATTCATATTTTCGCACGTTTTGCACGGATATATCAATAATATAAATTTGCGAAAAACGGGAAGAATAGGCAGAACTAAAGATGCAGTTGTTAAGGCGACCATTGTGTGAGACATTGCAACTTCTCTGGCTACGTCGGTTGACATAAATATTTTATGCGTAACAAATTTTACAAAATGCAGCCATACCGGAGTTCCGTCAAACTTTATAAAAATCAAAGGAAGAACTATAAACGCCCCGAGAGTCTGAAAAGTCAAATGCCATAACATTACTCTTTTTGCGTTTCTGGGCTGATTTATGGAGCCTATTATATCGGTGGTACATGTTCCTATTTGAGCGCCTAAACATATGCATACTGCCTGTAAAAGAGAAAGTATTCCGGAAGAGGCAAGAACTATCGCTATACCTAATGTTGCAGCGCTTGAATGCAGCATCATCGTAAGAGCAATACCCATAAACAGCAAAAAAACAGGATACTGTACTCCGGCAATCATTTCCAGTAAATCAGAGTTTAAAGTTACGGGTATCATTGCTTCCGACATCAGTTTTAAACCGAAAAATATCAATCCGAATCCGAAAATTGCGTTTCCTATTGATACAAGTCTTTTTTTTGTTGCAAAAAAAGACAACAAAAAACCGAAAGCTATTATAAACAGCGCGTAATTTACAAGTTTAAAAGCCACTAATTGCCCTGTTATTGTTGAACCTACCGAAGCTCCTACCGTAACTCCCATTGACTGCTGAAAAGATAAAAGTCCTGCGCTTACAAGCCCGATTTGAAATAAGGACGTAGCGGAGCTTGACTGATTCAGAGCGGTAATCGTCAAACCGGTCAAAAATCCTTTATATCTGTTTGAAGTAAATTTTGTAAGAATTGTTCTTATATTGGGACCCGCTATTTTTTGAAAAGACGTATTAATCTTAAATATGCCGTAAAGAAGAAATGAAATTCCGCCTAAAATGCCGGCAATCATCATAAGCAGCCAGTTTTTACCCATAACCGCAACGGTAAAATATGCAGGCTTTGCATTTTCAGAAGTTACTAAAACCGTTATTTTTTCTTCAGATTTTTTGCCTATGACAAGCCTTGTTTGGGCATAGCCGTTTTCGTCAGTTTTAATTTTTGATTTACGGAGATATGAAATATCTTTCGCATCATTGAAGAGTGAATCCCGTATTACCGAAAATTCAACTTCAATGTTTTTTAAAGGCGTATTTTGAGAGTCGGTCAATAGAATCTTAAAATCTTCTTTTAATTCTATTCCCTTTAATCCGAGCTGTTTATCTCCCGATATTTTTAAAATTAAATTGCTCTGCGCCGTAGCAAGAGAGGCAATAAATAAAAATATGATAGTTAAAAATATTCTTTTCATTTTATGATTTTAAACAAAATGAATCGGGCAAAAGCTTTTTAATATTTGTTATTTTTATATCTGTTTTTGAATTGTAAATAATATCGGCGTTTTTTGTAAATTCCGAAATAACCTGTCTGCATGCTCCGCACGGAGTAACGTATTTATAAGGAGTATAAACCGCGACGGCTTCAATTTTTGTATTGCCGTTTGAAACCGCGTTGAATATAGCAGTTCGTTCCGCGCATATTGACAGTCCGTAAGATGCGTTTTCAACATTTGTTCCGGTATAAATTTCGCCGTTTGAGCAAAGCACGGCGCATCCCACTTTAAATTTTGAATACGGGCTGTAACTGTTTTTTGAGGCTTTCTGCGCAATAGCCATCAATTTTTTATAAAGTTCTTTTTTATTTTTCATGGCTTAACTCCGTTATTTTTTTTAACGCATAAAGTCTTGCCGATATTTCTTTTTTTGTAAGATTTGACAACCTGCTGATGCTGAAAGATTCAATATTGAAAGAAGCCATAACGGCGGCGTAAAACATTGCGTGTTTCAAAACAGGCGAAGATACGTTTTTCTTGGATTCAACATATGAAATAAAAGCTCCTGCGAATGTATCGCCTGCGCCGGTCGTATCGGTGACTTTTTCTACGGGATAGGAAGGAACAAAAAACATCTCATTTTTTTTAAACAGAAACGAGCCGTATTCCCCTCTTTTTATTATTATAATTGCGGGTCCTGTTTTAGACAATGCTTTTGCTGCCGCAATTATATTTTTTTTACCTGTAAATTGTTTTGCTTCTTCCTCGTTTACAAACAAAATATCCGTTAATTTGAAAAGATTTTTCAGTTTTTTTATTTTTGTTTTTATCCACAGATTCATTGTGTCCAAAGCGACAAGTTTTACATTGCACAGATTTTTCAGCGCTTGAAACTGTATATCGGGATCAATATTCGCCAAAAGCAGATATCCGCCGTTTTTATTTTTGTTTTGTATTATCGGTTTAAAATTTTTAAAAACATTTAATTTTGTATGCAGCGTCACGGCATTATTGAAGTCGCATGAATATTTTCCTTTCCATCTGAAAGTTTTGCCGTCGGCTATTTGAAGTCCTGAAACGTCTATTTTATGTTTTTTTAACAGATTTACATATTTTTCGGGAAAATCTTTTCCGGCAGCGGATATTATTGACGTTTTTGACAAAAAAGAAGAAGCGACGGAAGCGTAAACCGCAGATCCGCCCAATACTTCTTTCACTTTTTTTCCGCCGGCTTCAATCGTATCAAGAGCAACTGAGCCGACTATTAAAACGGACATGAAATGCCTCTATTTAAAATATTTATCCAAAAATAATTTAAGAGCCGGATATGCAGGCGCTTTTTTTATTGTTTCCGGCGCCGATTGTACTGCATATTTTAACGCCGAACCGCACTGGCATGAAATTTCTCTTTGGGCAAGTTTCGGTATAAGCTGTTTTATAAGTTTTTTACAGGTATTTATATTGGCGGACATTACTTCCAAAACTTTTTCAACGCCGACTTCTTCTCCTATTTTCCAAACGTCATAATCCGTAACCAAAGATATATTTGCGTAACATATTTCCGCTTCTCTGGCTAATTTTGCTTCCGGCAGCGCAGTCATTCCTACTATTGAAAATCCGTTTTCTCTGTTTACTTTTGATTCCGCTCTTGTTGAAAACTGCGGTCCGTCAATACAAACGTAAGTCGTATCGCTGAAATGATGGTTTATTCCGAGTTCAGTAACTGTTTTATGGATTATATCTCTTACTCCGTTGCAGAAAGGATCTGCCATTCCGACATGGGCAACTATGCCGTTTCCGAAAAAAGTATTGATTCTGTTTTTAGTTCTGTCAAATACCTGTTCCGGTATTACAAAATCTTTTGGTTTTATTGATTCCTGCAAAGAACCTACGGCCGTAAGAGCTATAATCTGTTCAACTCCTATCAATTTCAAAGCGTATATATTTGCCCTTACGTTTATCTCATTAGGCAAAATAACATGGCCTTTTCCGTGTCTGGGCAAAAAAGCGCATCTTACGCCGTCAAGCGTTCCGACCGTAACCGGCGCAGAAGGTTTCCCGAAAGGAGTGTCTATTTCTATTTCCGAGACATTTTCAATTCCGCTTAATTCGCTGATCCCGCTGCCGCCTATTACCGCGATTTTTACCGGCTCAATTGTTTTCTGCATTTTTCCCCCTGTCATATATTATTTATGTCAATAATTGACAACTGTATATTGTCTCTGTTCATTTCCATATTAAAAACAATATCAAACTTTCCTTTATATTTTAACATATCTTCGTATTTAACTCCATGCCAAAATAACGCGTTTACGGAAGTTCCGTTCTGCAAGACTTTAAGTTTTAAATGCTCTCCTGTCTGGCCTATGTTTGAAATTTCCGTAAATTCAACGTTTTTCATCATAAATACCGGAGTATTATTTGCGCTTCCGAACGGTTCAAGCAGACTCAAATCGGCATATGTTTTTTTGTTTATATCGGTTATTTTCAATTCGCAGTCAATATATATTTTTTTTGCGACCATTTCCGTTGATATTAAATTTTCAGAAATTTCTTTCAGTCTTTTTCTGAATTCGTCCAATTTGGAAATTTCTATTGTAAAACCCGCCGCCTGGCAGTGTCCGCCGTATTTGACAAGCAAATCTTTTGTTTTTTCAAGAGCGCTGACTATGTCAAATCCTTCTATTGATCTGCATGCCCCTACGGCATATTGCCCGTCTGAAATCAATAAAATTGTAGGTTTTGAATATGATTTTGCAAATTGAGACGCGACAATTCCCGTTACGCCGTGGCATAGCCCTTCGGCAAGAACGACCAAAATCTTATCTTTTTCAATATCGCACTGTTGATTAATTATATTTTCAAAATGTTTTATATTTTCAACCTGAAGATGCTTTCTGTCGTTATTTAATTTTTTAAGTTCGACAAAAATATCTTCGGCCTGATTTTTGTCTTCAGCAAGCAGTAATTTTGCCGAGATATCGGCTTTTGACATTCTGCCTGCGGCGTTTAATACGGGCGTTATATTCCATGATATAAGTTTTGCCGATATGGTGTTTGAATTTTTTATATATTCTTCTATTATAAAAGACAAACCGTATCTTTTTGCCGGGTTTTTATTGATAATATCAAGTCCTGACTTAACGAATATTCTGTTTTCGCTTGTAAGAGGTACAATGTCTGCGATTGTTCCGAGCGCTGTCAAATCAACGTTATCGTCGTAAAAAGCGGACATTCTTCTGTCCTGCGCAAGTTCGTTTTTTCTGTATTCAGATAAAATTCCGAAAGCTTCTTCTTTTAACGACGGCGGATTTTCGGAATAATTTACTAAAACAATTTTATTATCCGTGTTTTCAAATAAAGTATTATTGCCGTTAGTTATAATAAGCGAATCTCCGGCATAATCAAAAAAAGTTTTTATGTCTTTTTTTTGCAGATGAAATTCTTTTTGTTCAATTATAATATCGTTGCGTAATTTTATCGCAAACAATTCAAAATCCCCGTTTTGTTCTCTTACGGAAACGACAAAAAGATTTTTATCAAAATTTCTGCCGTAAGTCTGCATAAGCGCCTGAGAAACTTTAAAGGAAACGCCGCATCCGGCAAGTTCTTTGAAAGGATATGAGCATGTGAGTTTTTTAGGATTTACTATCGCGTAAGCGTCCGGCAGAATTTCAGGAGGAGCATGGTGGTCTGTTACTATAACCTGCATCCCCAAACTGTTTGCGTACGCTATTTCGTCAACGGATGATATTCCGCAGTCAACGCTTATTACAAGTTTAATTCCGGATTTGTTATATTTATCAAGAACATCCTTTGAAATTCCGTATCCTTCGTCGGAAGGGATATACCAATCAACGTTTCCGCCTAAAGTTTTAATGGTATTAAATAAAATTACAAGCGATGTTATGCCGTCAACGTCTCTGTCGGCATAAATAAGAACGGGCTGCTGGTTTTCAACGGCATCCTTTATTTTTATAACGGCTTTATAACAATCGTCAAGCAAAAACGGATTAAACAAATCTTCTTTTTTAGGGAATAAAAAATCATTTATGCTTTCGGCTGACGTCAAACCTCTGGACAGCAAAACCCTTGCGACAACATGGCTTATACTGTTGTTTTGCGTAAGAACCGATAATTCTTCTTTATTAATTTCTGGTAGTATCCATTTGTTCGGCTGCAATTAGTCCTCTAAGTTATTATATCTTTAAATAAATTTGCTTTATCAGGTTTTATATCGGAAATATTATACGATAATTTTATCATTTTTTTAATGTTATCGGGATTTTTGCAATTTGTGAAATGAATTTTTACAAGAGTTTCCCCGGATTTTACGAAATCGCCTGTTTTTTTATTTATGGTAATTCCCGCCGTATGGTCAACGGCGTCTTCTTTTTTTAATCTGCCGGCGCCCAGCATGCATGAGGCTATGCCGAAATTTCTTGCGTTCATTGAATTGACAAAACCGCTTTTTTCGGATTTTACGGCAAATATATTTTTAGATTGGCCAAATAAAGAATAATCGTCAATAACTTTTGAATTCCCGTTCTGGGATTCAATTATTTGCCTGAATTTTTTGAGAGCCTTGCCTGAAACTATTTGTTTTTCAGCGAGTTTTTTTGCGGTTTCTTTGTCTTTTGCCGCGCCGGCCGAATAAATCATAAGAGAAGAAAGCTCTATGCATAATTCATAAAAATCATTTTTTATATTTCCCTTCAAGACTTCAACAGCCTGTATGACTTCAAGAGAATTTCCTATCGCGTTTCCCAAAGGAGTATTCATATCCGATAATATTGCGGTCATTTTTCTTTTAAACATTTTTCCGATATTTACCATTTTTTCAGCGAGTTTTTTTGCGTCGTCGTAATTTTCAATAAACGCTCCGTTTCCGAATTTTACGTCTAAGATTATATGTTTGGCGCCTTCTGCTATTTTTTTTGACATAATGCTTGCGCATATCAGCGGGATTGATTCAACAGTCGCGGTAACATCCCTTAAAGCATACATTTTTTTATCAACGGGAGCTATTTCTTTTGTCTGGCCTATCAGAGCCGCTTTGTTTTTTTTAAGTAAATCCATAAAACTGTTTATGTCTAAATTAACGTTAAACCCCGGAATTGATTCCAATTTGTCAAGAGTTCCTCCGGTATGCCCCAACGCTCTTCCGGACATCATCGGAACGTAAATTCCGCAGCTTGCCGTTATCGGAGCGACTACAAGAGACGTTCCGTCTCCGACTCCGCCGGTGGAATGTTTGTCCGCCGTTGTTTTTAAAGAGTTAAGATTCAGTATCTTTCCTGATTTTGCCATTGCTTCGGTCAGATAAAAAAGCTCATCGTCGTCTAATCCTGAAAAATAGACCGCCATTAAAAAAGCCGACATCTGGTAATCGGCGATTTCATTATTTGCATAACCGTTTATTAAGAACAATATTTCTTTTTGAGTAAGTTTTTTGTTATTTCTTTTTTTGAAAATGATGTCGTACGCTCTCACACGATATCCTTTAGAATATTTTTTATGAGATTTGCCATTTTTAGTTCTGCTTTTTTGCCGGTATCCAGCACTTCGCAATGGGTTGTTTTGTTTTTTGAAACGCCTGCCGCTTTATTGGAAACATACGCCAAAGCTAAAACTTTCATGTTTGCCTGCCCGGCGACAATCGCTTCAGGCGCTAATGACATTCCTATAACGTCTGCTCCCAATTTTCTGAAAGCCGATATTTCCGCTCCTGTTTCGTAAGACGGGCCTTTAACGGAAAAATAAACGCCCGTATGCAATTTTATTTTACCGGCGCGGGCCGCTTTTTTTGCCGAATTTATTAAATTTATATCGTAAACGTCGCTTAAATCAGGAAATCTTTCTCCGAAATATTCAAAGTGTTCTCCTATCAGAGGATTATCAAACATGAAATTGATATGGTCTTTTATGACGACAATATCGCCTTTTGAATATTTTTTATTTATTGCCCCTGCCGCGCATGTTATAATAAGCGTTTTTATGCCCAATTCTTTTATTGCCCGTATAGGATAGGTTATATCATTCATGCTGTTGCCTTCGTAATAATGAAGTCTTCCGTTTAACAAAAGAACTTCCGTATCGTTTATTTTTCCGAAAATAAGTTCTCCCTTATGTCCTTTGACGGTTGTTTGTTTGAAACCGGGTATTTTTGAATACGGTATGGAAGTTTGTTCTTTTATTAAATCCTTAATTCCGGAAAGCCCAGAGCCTGAAATAATTGCGATTTTAGGTTTAAGTTTTGAGAATTTCATAATATACGATTTTGTTTTTTTTAAATTTAACAATATGTTTTGTTTTTTCATAATAATATTTCATCCTTAAAACTTTCGCCGTTTTTCATAGGAGTCAGTTCAAAAATGTCGGCAATTGTCTGGGCAACGTCGGACAGAGTTTTCCTTGTGCCGAGATTTATATTTTGTTTTAAGTTTTTTCCGTAAACAAGCAAAGGAACGTATTCTCTTGTATGATCCGTATGCTGCATATACGTCGGATCGCATCCGTGGTCGGCTGTTATAATAAGTATATCGTCTTCCGACATCGCATTCATTATGTCAGGCAGCTGCCTGTCAAAAAATTTTAACCCCTGGGCGTAAAGATTTACGTCTCTTCTGTGTCCCCACAACATATCAAAGTCGACTAAATTAGTGAATATTAAATTTTTTTTAAAAGGATTTGTCTCGGGAGTTTCTTCAAAAAGTCCGTGAGGCAGTTCTTTTATTTTTTTAGGCTCAACAATATATTCTATAGTGTTTGCAATTCCTATTACGTTGCCGCTTGTATGTTTTTCAAGCGTAATGCCTTTTTTGGCAAATATATCGGATATTTTTCCTATTGCTATTACGTTTCCGCCGGTATTTTTTATTTTATCAAGTACTGTCGTTTCCGGCGGCAGAAGCGAAAGGTCAAAGCGTCTGGGCGTGCGAATATATTGGTTATTTATTGTATTGAAAGGTCTTGCGATAACTCTGCCTACCGCATGTTCGCCTTGCAGCAGGTCTCTGGCGATTTTGGAAATATCCTCTAATTTTTTGAATCCGAAAAACTTCGGATCTTCGTGGCAGGCTATCTGGAAAACGGAATCCGCCGAAGTATAAACGATAGGGAAGCCCGTTTTACAATGTTCGTCGCCGAGCCGTTGAATGATTTCTGTACCTGAAGCGACGCAGTTTCCTAAAATTTTTGTTCCTATTCTTTTTTCAAATTCTTCAATCAAGTCTTTGGGAAATCCGTTAGGATAAGTAGGAAACGGTTTATCTAGTACTATTCCGGCAAGCTCCCAATGTCCGGCGGTCGTATCTTTAGCCGGAGATTTTGTAGCCATCTTGCCGTAATTGCCTATGATTTTTTCCGGTTTGTATCCGTAAGGAGATTCTACGATATTATAAAGTCCGAGTTTGCCTAAATTGTCAAGCGTAAAATATTCATCCATGCTTTCAAAAATATGTTTGAGAGTATTTGACCCTTTATCTTTATATTTTTGCGCATCAGGCAGTTCTCCTACTCCCAAACTGTCTAAAACTATTAATATAATTTTATTCGTATCAGACATTTGTCCGCCTTAAAATTGGTATAGTATTAAAAGTAATAATTTACAATAAGGATTTAAGACTTTCTTGAAAGAACTTTTTTCACGGCATTGACGATATTAACGTCTTTTAATCCGTATTTTGCCATCAATTCCGAAGGTTTTCCGGATTCTCCGAAAGAATCTTTCATTCCTACAAATTCCATAGGAACTGGCATATTTTTAACCACGACTTCGGCGACTGCCGAACCGAATCCTCCGAAAATCTGGTGTTCTTCGGCTGTAACGATTGCTCCGCATTCTTTGGCGCAGGCGACAATAGCTTTTTCATCTATCGGCTTAATCGTATGAATATTTAAAACTTTTGCTTTTATTCCTTCTTTTTCAAGAATTTCCGCGGCCATCAGAGATTCATAAACCATAGTGCCGGTCGCCATTATGCAAACGTCTTTTCCTTCTTTCATAATTTGCGCTTTTCCTATTTCAAAAGGAGTCGTTTCTTCGGTTATTACGGGAATATTTTCTCTTCCGTATCTTATATAGACGGGGCCGTTGAAATAAGCCGCCGCCATTGTGGCTTTTTTAGTTTCAATAACGTCGCACGGAGACAATAAAGTCATTTTCGGAAGACACCTCATGATCGCTATTTCTTCAAGAGCCTGATGTGTTGCTCCGTCGGGACCAACCATAAGCCCGGAATGAGAGCCTCCTATTTTTACGTTTAAATTGGAATAACATATTGTCGTTCTTATCTGTTCCCAGGGTCTTCCCGAAGCGAAAACGCCGTATGTAGCGACAAACGGAATAAAACCCGCCAAAGCAAGTCCGGAAGCCATTCCGAGCATATTTGATTCGGCTATTCCGACATTTGCAAATCTTTCCGGAAATGATTTTTGAAAACCGTTTATTGCCACGGATGAAACCGTATCAGCGCCCAATACAAAAATTTTTTCATCTTTTTTGCCGAGTTCAACAAGCGCTTCGCCGAACCCGAATCTCGTTGCCTTATTGCCGTAAACCTTAACCATAATTGTCCTCTATATTTTTTATTATTTTATTGACGCGTCTATTTCGCTTATCGCCTGCAACATTTGTTCTTTTGACGGAGCTTTACCGTGCCAGTCCGCAATATTTTCCATAAAAGATACGCCTTTGCCTTTAACAGTTTTGGCTATTAATACGGTCGGCTTGTCTTTTTTAAGTTTTGCATCCGAGTAGGCTTTGTCAATCTGAGCCAAATCGTGTCCGTCCAGAGATATAACATTCCATCCGAAAGCTTTATATTTGTCGGCTATAGGTTCAATATTTAAAACATCGGATACGCTTCCGTCAATCTGAAGTCCGTTGCAATCAACTATTGCGCATAAGTTATCAAGTTTAAAATGAGACGCCGACATGGCGGCTTCCCAAATAGTTCCTTCCTGCTGTTCGCCGTCGCCCATAAGAACGTAGACTCTGTTTTCCTGTTTTAAAGTTTTTATCGCTTTTGCAACGCCGACTCCTATGGAAAGACCGTATCCCAGCGATCCTGTTGAAACTTCAACTCCGGGAAGTCCTTTATCGGCCGCCGGATGTCCCTGCAATCTGCTTCCGGCTTGTCTGAGCGTACAGAGTTCGTCGCCGTTTATGCATTCAATCTGTGCGAGCACCGAATATAAAACCGGGCATGCGTGTCCTTTTGATAAAATAAAATAATCCCTGTTTTTATCCTTAGTATTTTTAGGATCAAACTTCATGTGGTTAAAATATAAATCTACGACTAATTCAACCGATGATAAACTGCCGCCGGGATGGCCCGAACCGGCCAGTTCAAGCATCTTTAATATGTCTTTTCTTACCGATGCGGATATGATTTTTAAATCGCCTAATTCCATGAAACTTCCCCCAAGTATTATTGTATAATTTTTAAACTTTTTGATGTTCCTATTCTGCTTGCGCCCGCATTTATCATCGCCACGGCCTGTCCGTATGCCGATATGCCGCCCGAAGCTTTAATTCGCATATTGTTTCCTATTATGGATTTTATCAGTTTTATATCTTCAACGTCAGCTCCTTTTTCCGCAAATCCGGTTGAAGTCTTTATGAAATCGGCTCCGGATTTTAAAATTATTTTTGATATTTTAATCTTTTCGTTTTCCGACAAGTATGACGTTTCTATTATTATTTTTAATATTTTTTTTGAGGAGGCTTTTCTTAAAAGCCTGATTTCATTTTCAATATAAGAATAATCCTTTGATTTTAGCGCGGATAAATTTATAACGCAGTCAACTTCGTCGGCGCCAAGGTTTATTAATTGTTTTACTTCAACGGCTTTTGAAAGATAAAAGCCGTAACCTAAAGGAAAACCGGCGACTGAGCATACTTTGACGTCTGTTTCGGCAAGAGCCTCTTTGCAGCTTTTTACTACAAAAGGAGGAACGCATACGGCGTAAAAATTATTAGCGGCGGCTTCGTCGCACAGCCTTTTAAAATCTTCAATCGTCGCAACAGGCGATAACAATGTATGTTCTATAATACTGGCAATATTTATTTTTGCCATAAAATCCTTTATTTCCACCAATATTTTACGGTATATTTAATCTCTTTTTCCGTATTTGCCGGAATATTAACGGAAAATTCAATTGTTGAGTTGTCTTTTTTTACAAAAGGAACGGAATTTTCTTTTATTTCCCAATTTGACCAGGCATTCAGCGTTTCTTCAACATTTACGTCAACTGACGTATTTTTACTGTTTTTTATATTTATTGAAAAACTCTGATATGAAGTTTTCCCTTCAGTTTTACTGTTAGTTTGTATTTTTTTGCCGGTTATATCAAAAGCATTGCCTATATTTATTGAAAGTTTTGCGTCTTTTGCAGTATGGTCAATGCTGTCTTCTCCGATAAATTCTATGGAATCGGAATCATATTTGCTTACTCTGACTCTTCCTTTGGGCAGAGGAATTCCCAAATTATTTTCTTTTGAATTTTTTAAATCAAGAGTTACCTTTACTTTGACAGGGTCAATATCGGCGTTATAAGTAAAAACTTTTTTTACAGGTATATTTTTTGCGCTTATAAATTCAATCTGTTTTATTTCTCTGTCTTTAAGAGTTGATTTTCTTTGAAGTTCGTACATATGATATTCAAAAAATGATTTTTCTTCAAAAGAAGAGTCAACTGCGGCAGCTTCCGCCATAAGCGGAGCCATCATTCTTTTCTGTGAATATCTGTTTTGAGAAACTCTGTTAATGTCTCCGGCAATAAGTTTAAGTCTTGCGTCTTTAAACGTTGCTCCGGAGTTATTATTGATGGTTACCCAGCCCGTAATATCTGCGTAAGTGTCTTTTTCGTTTGTCACTAAAACATAATCGGCATTCCAGCTTATTCCGCCGGTCTGATATGAAATTTCAATTTGGCTGTTTCCTTCAGTTTCGCTTTCCACAAGCCATATTAAAGTCGGTTTTAATTTTAAATCTTCAGGAAGTTTTGATAAAGAAATTTCTCCCTGCGGATTTAAAACTATTTTACTTTCGTTCTGTACTACAAGTCCGCCGTATGCAGAAAGAAGTTTTCCCGTTAATTTCTCTCTTTTATCTTCTCCCGTCCTTTCAATTTCTATAGTTTCGCCGATATATTTGCTAAGAAGTTTATCCGTATTTACAAGATCAAAATCAAAGTTTTGTTCCAAAATTTTGATTTTATTCGCGTTAGATAAAAATTTAGGCAAAACGCTGGTGGGGTCAATTTTTGCCGCAACCTCGTCAATTTCAATATTTTGGACGCCTTTTGTCAGTTTTACGTTTTTCGTATCTCTTACAAGCGCCAGGTCATTATTATAAATTGTTACTGAAACCGCATATAAAAATTGGGAAGCGATAAACAAAACAAAAATAACCGAAATAATATTTTTCATAATAATTACCCGCTCCTATTTTTTGATTGGCGGAAATGATTTTAAAATATATCTTATCACTCCGTCTATTGCCGATGACAAATCCAAACCTTCATATGTATAGGAATTTGTCCATACGACTTCGCCGTTTTTAGCGTCTTTTATGTACAAAGATACGCCTATAGTCGCATTGCTTGCTATTATATTTGCGTCCATTCCGAATGCAGATCCCAAATCATAAACGGAAGAACCGCTTATTTCAATAGGATCGGTATTGTAAATAACGATATCCCGCGCGCTTTTGTTTCGGTCTTCAGGCGGTTTTCGCAAAAGATATTTTTTAGCCGGCTGATATTCCGTGATTGAACAATTGACTATTATATCAACATTTGCCGCTTCGTCTGTTTTTACAGTAAAGCCTTTTATCATTAACTGCTTTATAATCGCCGTTACTATCGCGTTGTTTGCGCCCTGGGAACTGTCAACATAGGCGGTTTTTGCTTTTGAGAAATCATAATCCTGCTTATAAACCGGTCCTGAAGCGCATCCGCAGACAAATAGTGTAAAAAATAATAACGGAAGCAGATTTTTCATTTTGTTATGCCTTTGAGTTGTTCCAGATGTTTAACGGCCAGATTTTTTAATTTTTCGTTTTTGGTGTACTTACATATTTTTTCCCATTTTTCTATAGACTGGTCATATTTTTTTTCTTTTTCGTACAGCATGGCAAGCATATAATGCGCCGATACTGTTTTTTTGTCTAAAAGCAGAGCTTTTTTAAAGTTCTCTTCGGCATTTTTTGCGTCATTTTTTTCAAGATAGGCTATTCCCATCAAAACATAATTGTCGGCGGATTTGTTTTCCTCAAGATTTTTTTTGATTGTTTCTATAGCCTGGTCTGTTTTGCCGTCATTTATCATTTGAAGGGTATCTTCAAGATATTGAGACGAAGCATAGGTTAATGATACAAAAAAGAGGCAAAAAAAAGCATATATGATTTTTTTCATGTTATTTTTCCATTTCGGATATTTTTAATATCCTTCTTGAATGCCTTTCTTCAAATTTTGTTTCCAAATACATCTTAATCATATCAAACATTTCTTCTATGTACAAAAATCTTGCGCCCAGACATATTATATTTGCGTTATTATGCAAAGATATAAGTCTTGCCGTTTCAAGATTCCAGCATACTCCCGCTCTGATTCCTTTAATTTTATTCGCGGCTATCGCCATTCCGATTCCGGTTCCGCATATTAAAACTCCTTTATCGGATTTTCCGTTTATTATATTCATCGCAACTTCTTTTGCAAAATCAGGATAATCGCAGCTGTCTTTTGAAAATGTTCCGCAGTCAATCACTTCGTGGCCTAATGATTTTAAAAAATTTATAATATTGTTTTTAACTTCAAATCCGGCGTGGTCGGTTCCCAAAGATATTTTCATAAAATTAAGTATCCTTATAGTATTACTGCCATTGCTCCGCTTTTTATTCCCGCGGCGTTTGCTTCGTCGGCGTCCAAATGACATTCCGAAATCATGTTGTTGCTTACTCTTGCAATAACATTTTCAAATATTAATCCGCGTTCGCCGGTAAGTTTTATTGACAAATTTTCTTTATCTTTTATACCGTAATTTAACGCCTGTTCGGTTGAAAAATGTATGTGCCTTTTGGCGACTATGCAGCCTTCTTTCAAATCAACGCTTGCCTTCGGCCCGATTAATTTTATAGGCTGCGTGTTTGCTATGTCGCCTGATAATCTTACGCACGGAAGAATTCCGAGTTTTATCGTGTCGGTTATTGAAACTTCAACCTGAGTGTGATTTCTTAAAGGTCCGAGAATTCTTACTTTTTCTATTGAATTTCTAGGTCCTGCTATTGTAAGCGTTTCGGCGCATGCATGTTCTCCGGGCTGAAGCAAATCTTTAGTTTTTGTCAGCTGATATCCTTTTCCGAATAGAATTTCCAATATGTCTTTTGACAGGTGAATATGTCTTGCGGACACATTTACCAATACAGGGTTATTTTCTTTATAGTTTTGCATATTTTATATCCTTTTGTTATCCGTTGAATTTTACAAGTTTTGCAAACGATGCGGCTTCAAGGCTTGCTCCGCCTACAAGTCCGCCGTCAATATCCGGCTGTTTCATTAATTCGCTTACATTATCGGGTTTTACCGAACCGCCGTACAAAATTCTTACTTTTCCGCCGGCGTCATTTCCGTACATTTGCGAATATGTTTTTCTTATAAATTCGTGAACTTCCTGAGCCTGCTGAGGCGTTGCGGTTTTTCCCGTGCCTATCGCCCAAACCGGCTCGTATGCTATAACTATTTTTTCAGCTTCTTCTTTTGAGAAATTTTTAATTCCGTCTTTAACCTGTTTTTCAATCACTTTAAAAGTATAGTTAGATTCTCTTTCCTGAAGAGTTTCCCCTACGCATACTATCGGAATAAGACCTGCGGCAAGCGCGGCTTTTGTTCTTTTATTTACAGTTTCGTCGGTTTCTCCGAAATATTGTCTTCTTTCGGAATGGCCTATAATAACAAAAGAACATCCGGCGTCTGTAAGCATATTTACGGCTATTTCACCCGTAAAAGCTCCTTTCGGTTCCCAGTAAACATTCTGTGCTCCTACTTTTATGTTTGAACCTTTTAATTCGTTTGCCAAAGGATAAACTGCGGTAAAAACAGGACATATCAAAATATCAACATCTTTTACGTCAGCAACAAGAGGCTTTAATTCTTTTACCATGGCTATCGCTTCAGGTATAGTTTTGTGCATTTTCCAATTACCGGCCATCAACGGTTTTCTCATAAGAACATCTCCTTTTTATTTTAAATTACTCATATTCGCTGATATGATACAAGATTTGACTTCATAAATCAAACACAGAGTAAGAATTTGCAAAAAAAATGGCAATGTGGTATTATTCCAAACATGTCAATATTATCAAGTTCCGAAATTACCTGCCATTGCGGTGAAGTTTTTGAAGCAGATCTATGGACAGCCGTAAGTATTTCTGAAAATCCGGAATTAAAAGACATCATAACTTCCGGAATGTTCAACGTTGTCGAATGCCCCAAATGCAAACATTTGTTCTATAATGAAATTTTCTTTATTTATCAGGATATATCAAGCGAATTGATAGCGTATGTGTATCCTAAAGATTATGAAAAACAGGCAAAATATTACAGAAAAAAAATGCTGGACGAGTTTAAAGAAATTGTTAAGTCAATGAAAGAGGCAAAAGATATAAATTTTGAACCTGTATTATTTTTCGGCATAGAAGATCTCATTTCAACTTTAAAAAATGAAGATTTTCTGAACGATGAGATTCAAATAGCCGATTTTATATCAAAACGAATAGGATTGGAACTAATAGAAATCAAGCATTCTGCAGCCAGAAATTTATGCATACCGAATTTAATACCTCAAATTAAAAAATCGTCGGGAAACAATATTAAGGATATTATTGCAGGTCTGGAAAAACTTCTTTCATACAATGAAAATTTGATAGAGTATGAAAAACTATTGGTAAGAATTAAGCAGAATCCTTCATGTTTAGATGAAATTTTAACGCATAAATCAAAAAAATGACAGCAGATGTTATTATAGGGATCATACTTCTTTTCATTAACGTTCCTTTCGGACTCGGCGGTTTTATATATTTTGTTTATATAGGAAGAAAGTATAAAAATAAAATATATTATTATGCCGCCTTTCTTACTTATCTGATTTCATGGATTATGCTTTTTGCCGGAGTTTTTTTATGCGGCGAGACATATTCTAAATTTATAATTGAAAAATATGTGGTAAAGTATACGTATCTGATTATTGCGTTGATTTTAACGATTTTAGCGTTTATTTATTTTTTCAGAAAGCAAATATTCAAAAAACTGCTAAAAAATTTAATTATAAAAAAATCCAAAAAAAAATAATATGTTTTTTTTGAAAATTGTCGGCAAAACATACTGTAATATTAATAATTTTCAGACATATATTTCATTGACAAAAAATGTTTTTTCTTATATACTTCTAACTGTATTTATATTTAGCTGACACGAGGTGATTGTGAATACAAAATTTTTATTCGCCGTTACGACATGTTTTTTTGTTTCTTTATCATCATCCGTTTATGCCGATGAATTTTTAGACGCCTGTTTAAAAATCGCCGCGGCCAGAGATTTAAAAATTACGGTGGCTCAGGAGCAGATAGAACTTTCCCAGTCAAGAGTTACCAGTTCCATACGTTCGTTTTTTCCCCAAATTATGCTTCAGAGAAGATTTTCAAAAGGAAAAACAAAACTTGGACAAGGGACAGGTTATATTGATGAAGAATATAATTCAGAAGAATTAGGCGTCAGAGCCATTCAGGCGATATACGAAGGAGGCGGAACCAGAGGCGGGTATAAATACAACAGATTGATGATGGATGCCGCTAAGTATAATTTTACGAAAACAAAAGAAGAATTGTATACCAAAGTTAAATTGGCTTATTACGAATATCTTACGCTTAAAATGGAATATTTGGCTTTGAGCAGAGCTTATGAAAAAGTTGAAAAACTTTATTTAAAAACACAGGTTGAATATAAGGCCAGAGCTATTTCGGAACTTGACTTAATGGAGTCAAAAACATTCAGGGATAAAGTAACAAACCTTTTAAATGCGTCAAGAGTAAATTTAGATTTTGCGACAAAAAAACTTGTTGAAATCGTAGGAGTTTACGGACTTGAGGACATACCTGCGACGGTTTCAGCCGAATTACCTACCGATGTTCCGGAAATTTCTTTTACTCTTCAGGACTGCGTCAGTTTTGTGCAGACAAATAATCTTGACGTAAAAATAGCAAAAATACAAATTGAGATGGCAGATACAAAAATTAAAATTAACAGAGCAAAAGTTCTTCCTAAATTATATCTTGACGGATTTTACGGAAGAAGCGGAGAGGCTTTTACAACAATTCCTCTGGAACTTACCGCTTCATGGAATATTTCGGCAAAAATGTCGTGGGGGTTATGGGGTAATTCTCTGAACGCCACATACAGCACCGATAAAACCGAACCTACAACAATCGTTGACGCAAGTAAAAGAGTAGAGACAACGACTTTGGACATTCAGTTGTCAATTTTGGATGATTTGCAGTATTTTGTTGACGCAAAAGAAAGCAGCATCGGTAAAAAACAAACGATATCGGAACTTATTGATATACTCAAAAACAGCAGATTAAGCGTTGAAAAAACTTATAACGAATATCTGATTTCTTTAAACAACGCAAAAACTTTAAGGCAGGAAATTACTTTAAAAGAAAGAAAACTTGCGCTCATGCAGAAAAGAAATGATTTATACGAAGTGCCTACTGTATCGCTTATGGAAGAATCATGGCAGTATGCCGAATCAATTTCTTCTTTTACCAGAGCCGCTTATACGAATCACGCTTCTGTGACGGAACTTGAAAGATTAACTCTTATGAGTTTAAGATAAAAATATTCGGAGGATCATCTTGTCAATTTTAAAACATTATTACTACAAATTTATAGAGAATGTAAAATACAAATATCTGCAGCTTTCGGAATCAAATCCAAAATTTAAAAAATATTTTAAAATAGCGGTAATATCGGTACTGGCGGCTTTAATTGCGCTTGTAGTGTATTTTGTTTTCTTCAAAAAAGAGAAAGTCGTTGAAGAAAAACAGGAAATGCTAAGCGTTAAAGTCAAAAAAGCGGCGAAACAGGATTATACCGATACGTATACGACAATGGGTACGATAAAAGGCGCGGTTGAAAATGAAATGAGATTTGAAATTGACGGACAGCTTGCTTCATATAATTATAAAGAAGGTTCCAAAATACCAAAAGGAGCAGTTATCTGTTCTCTTGATCCTAAAGACGCTATGACAAAAGCCGATTATGCAAAAAGCAAATATAAAAGCGAAGTATCGGCTTATAATTCGGCAAGAGAAAGATATAAAGTATATGAAGAACTTTACACGATGAAAGCTCTTTCCGAGAGCAAATTATACGAGGCAAAGTATGAAATAGAATCTGCGGAATCAAAGGTAAAAGCGACTTTGTCCGAGGTTGAACTTTCACAGTCAAATCTGGCAAAAACGAATCTTATGGCTCCCAGCGACGGAATTCTTGCCGAAATAATAATAAAACCCGGAGATTATATAACGCCGCAGGATGTCGTGGCTAAATTTATAAGCGATAAAGGCACAAATTTTGAAGTTGACGTACCCGAAAAAGACGTTTATAAACTGGCAGTCGGACAGACAGTCAATATAACGTGCGATTCTCATCAGGGAAAAACATTTACCGGCAAGTTAACTGAGATAGCTCCTACCGTTAAAGAAAGAACAAGAACGGCTACGGTAAAAGTAAGAGTTGAAAATGACGAAGGACTGTTAAGGTCCGGAATGTTCGGAAGAGGAGTCATAATACTTAAAGAATTAAAAGACGTAATGCTGGTTCCTTCCGAGAGTATAATTTCCCTTAATGATAACGTGTTTTTGGTTCCGGTAGTCGTGCCTGATTACAGAACGCCCGGCGAAGGCGTTGTTCAGATGAGACCGTGCCAGCTCGGTGACAAACTTACCGATAAAACCGTAATTACTCAGGGATTGCAGGTTGACGATCTTGTCGTTATTGAAACGCAGGGACAGCTGTCTGACGGAATAAAAGTTAAATTTCTTGAAGCAATAGAAGACAAAGTAGAAGAGCCTAAGACTCAAAACTAGAAGCTATCCTTAAATAGAAAATTGGTAAATTACTCTTATGATAGAATTCGGAATTAAAAAACCAATAACGACTTTAATGCTTGTTATTGCCATGTTGCTGTTTTCCGCAATTTCTACAATGAGAATCCCCGTAGAATTATATCCCAGCGCCCAGTCCGGACTTGTAAGCGTCGTTACCAGATTAAGAGGCGGAGTCGCTTCCAGCGAAGTTGAAAAATATGTAACAAGACCGATGGAAGAAGTCTTTTCTGAATTAAACGGCTTAAAAGAAATGATCTCTTCTTCAAAAGAATCCGAATCAAACATTATGATGATGTTTCATCATAACGTGGATACGGATTTTATAGTTATTGATATAAGAGAAAAAATTGCGATGGTCAAGCATCTGCTTCCGAAAGAAACGGAAAAACCGATTATCGCCAAATTTGAGCAATCTGATTCCCCCATCGTTATTTTGTCTTTAAGTTCAAATGAAAAAACCACCGAACAGTTAAGAATTATCGCGGAAGAACAGATAAAAGAAAAAATATTGAGAGTTTCCGGTGTCGCAAACGTTGAATTCGGCGGCGGCAGAGAACGAAAATTCCTTATAGAAATGGACAATGAGAAACTTTTGGGTTATAAACTTTCCATACTTGAAGTCGTCCAGAAAATAAATTTAGCCAATTTATCAATATCGGCAGGCGAAATCAGACAATATAACCAGGATTTTGTAATCAGAGCTACCGGCGAATATAACAGTATAGCCGAAATAGAAAATACCGCGATTGCCATAACTCCTTCCGGATCAATAGTCAGAATAGGAGATATCGCAACAGTCAGGGATTCTTTTTATGAACCTACTTCGTATTCAAGATTAAATCTGCAGTCCGTTGTTTCAGTATATATACAGAAAGAATCTACCGGAAATACAATAAAAATAGCAAATGAAGTCATGAAAGTACTGGATAAACTTAAAAAGGATATTGATAAAGATATAGTAATTACAACCGTAAAAAACGATTCGGAATATATAACAAAAGCTATTTCTTCCCTTGTTGAAGCGTTAATTGTCGGCGGAATACTTCTTGCAAGCATTTTATTTTTATTTATGAAAAACATCAGAAGTATTTTTATTGTAGCGACTACAATGCCGCTCAGCCTTTTTATGTCCATATTGTTGATGCATTTTACAAAACAGACTTTTAACATAATGACTTTAAGCGGGCTGGCCATGGGAATGGCGAACGTTATGGACAATTCTATTGTCGTTATAGAAAATATATCATTTCATTACCACAGGAAAACATTTAAAAATAAACTTGAACTTATCGTTAATGCCACAAAAGAACTGTGGCAGCCGATATTTGCTTCAACAGTAACGACTATAGTCGTCTTTTTGCCTTTGGTGTTTTTGGAACCTGAAATAAGGCAGATGTATGTTCCTTTTGCATTGGTTATTACTTTTGCGCTCGTCGCTTCTTTAGTCGGTACGATGTTATTTATTCCTCCTCAGATATATAAGTGGCAGAATAAATTTGAGCTTGACTTTCAAAAGTGGTACATAAAAGTGCGCCATTATTACGGACGTATACTTAAAATTGCTTTCAGAAGAAAAACGTGGGTATGGATTATAACTTTAGCGTCTTTTATTTTTTCGGTTCACATTTTAATGACGAGAGATTCCGAGTTTATGGACCCCGGCGACGTTAATACTTTCCGCATAGGCATTCAATTTCCGCCGGCCACAAGAATAGAAATATCAAATGAAATCGTAAAAAAAATGGAAGAAGCTCTTTTAAGTTACAGCGACGACGTAAAAAGAGTTTCTTCAAAAGTTGAAAAACTGCATACTTTTGTTGAGGTTACCGTATATAAAGACGCCGATAAATTTAAGGAAGAATTCAGAAAGCGGTTCGGCGAATTTTCCCCTGCTTTCGTATATTACCAGGATTCTCAAAGCAGCACTTCAAAAGAAATTTTTGTTGATTTTTACGGACAGGATTACGGAACTTTAAAACAGCTTGCTTTTTCGTCTTCAGGCAGATTACAGCAGGTAAAAGGGTTAACCGACGTAAAAATAAGAATGAGGGAAGACGAACCTGAAGTTTTGATAAACGTTGATTACGCCAGACTGGCAATATTCGGTTTAACAACTTATTATTTCAGCAATACTCTGCACTGCCAGATAAGAGGCCTTATCGCCACTCAGTACAGAAGCGAGGGCAAGGAAATAGAAACTATCTGCAGGCTTACTCCCGGCAGCATAAGCAGAGTAGACGAACTTCCTTTTTTAGGCATAGTCAATCCTCGCAAAGATATAGTATATGTCGGACAAGTCGCAAATCTTGAAAAGATTAAAACCAATCAGGAAATTTGGCATAAAAATAAGAAAAGATTTATACAAATAAGCGCAAACAGAGCGAAAATAGGACTGACCACGGCCGCCGAAAAAATCAATGCTACTTTAAAAGGAGTGGCGTTTCCGAAAGATTATTCATTTAATATATCGGGAGATTATGAAAAAACGGTTAAAAACAGGGGACAGTTTCTGCTTGCCGTTTCTCTTACAGTTATTCTGATATTTTTTGTGCTTGCTTCCATTTTTGAATCGTATATTCAGCCGACTTTAATTATGTTTTCGCTGCCTCTTAGCATTATAGGAGTTTCTTTTGCGTTATGGGTGTTTAAGAAGCCTATCAGTCTCGGAGTTTGGATAGGCATGATGATTTTATTCGGTTCGATTGTTTACAGTTCCATTATTATCGTTGATAAAATAAACCAGAGACGCGTCGGCAGAAAAAATTTATTGCGAGTTATTTTTGAATCTTGCAAAGAAAGATTAAGACCGGAACTTATCACATTTTTAATGAAAACTCTCGGACTTTTGCCTATGGTTTTAAGCAGAGACGAATCGGCAAGCATGTGGAGATCTCTCGGACTTACGGTTTTATTCGGAACCGTAACGGGCACAATTTTAACTATGATAATTATTCCGACGGCATATTACGTTTTGGAAAGACCGAAAGAAAGCATAAACGCGTTCTTTAAAAATCTGAAATTAAGCGCGCTGTTAAAAATATTGCAAAAATTTTATAATAAACATAGGAAAAAAGAAAATAATCCTATACTGAGAGAAAATATATGAGTTTATTAAGACTTCCCGTAGACAGGCCGGTAACGACAGTAATGATATTTCTTGGCATAATTTTAATGGGGCTTATTTCGTGGTCAAGACTGCCTCAGGAATTGTATCCTTCAATGGAATATCCGCAGATAACTATTGTGACAAAATACGAGGGAGCGGGGCCTGAAGAATCGGAAAAATTGGTTACTAAATTAATTGAAGAGACTGCCGGTACGGCCAAAAGAATAAAAAGAGTTTCGTCAATTTCAAAAGAAGGCGTTTCTATAGTTTCCTGCGAATTCATTTGGGGAACCAATATGGATTTTGCCTCAATGGATATAAGGGAAAAAATAGATTTGATTAAAGAATCTCTTCCTAAAGACGCGTTAGATCCGATAGTATTAAAATATAATCCTATGCAGGTTGAGGCCATTATTTTGTCCGCCAACTATAAAACTGAAGAACCTTCTCCGCTTAAAATGGCTGAATTAAGAACATTTATAAAGAAAAACGTAAAAGACGAGCTTGAAAGACTTGAAGGCGTGGCGAAAGTTGAAATAAGAGGCGGCGAACAAAAAGAAGTGCTTGTAGAAATTGACAAAGGACGTCTTCTTGCAAACCAAGTGTCAATAACGGATGTAATTAACTCTCTGCAAACGGCAAATATTACTTACCCTGCCGGAACGATAAAGGAAGAAAAACACGAATATATAGTAAAAACGGTCGGAGAATTTAAAAATCTTAACGATATAGAATCTCTTTCTTTCGGCAAGCAGGCCCAGCAGGAACGCAACATAAATTATAGAAAAGACAGGACTACAAGAGACGAAACAGGCGAAAAAATCGTTTATTTAAGAGACGTCGCAGACGTCAAAGAAACGCTCAAAGACATAAAAGGTTATTCAAGATACAATTCAAGAGAAAATATTTCAATAGGCGTTTTCCCCCAATCAGGCGCAAATCTGATAAACATGTCAAAACTTATTCATGATAAATTAAAATCAATTGAAGATAAAATACCCGAAAATGTTGAAATTATAACCACTTATGACCAGTCAATATTTATAAAACAGTCTTTAAATAATATTTACCAGTCTGCCATTCAGGGAGCGCTGCTGTCATTTATACTTTTATATTTTTTTATGAAAAGTTTTGTCGGCTCTTCAATAATCAATATCGCAATTCCCATAACCCTTTGCGTTACTTTGAGTTTGATGTATTTTAATAATATTTCAATCAACTCAATGTCTCTGGGCGGTCTTACAATAGGTATAGGAATGGTTGTTGACAACTCAAACGTTATTCTTGAAAATATACTGCTGATGGTTCATAAGAATAAGGGTAAAAATATACCTAAAAAAGAAAGTATATATGAAGCTACGTCCAGTTTGCTTGCTCCAATAGTAAGTTCAACATTTACGACGGTTGCTATTTTTATTCCTTTCGTATTTGTAGCAGGTATGATAGGACAGTTGTTTTCGCAGCTTGCTTTTACAATTACTTTTTCAATGATAGCCTCAATATTTGCCGCATTATTCCTTGTACCCAGACTTGCTCTTCAGGCAAATCTTGCAAATCAGTCAGTAACTGCCGGATTGGAAACAATTAATAAATATTTTACGCCTATATTAAAATCAACTCTTGATTTTAAACCGGGAAAGATTTTTTTATATGTGTTTATTTATGCTTTAATAGGCGTATTTGCAATGTATTTGATACCTAAAGAATTTATGCCTAAAACAGACGAAAGAAGGTTTGTTTTAAACGTATCTCTGCATCCGGATACTCCTTTGGAAATAACAAATGATGTCGTTAAAAAGATAGAAAAAGCGATATCGCAATATGACGAAGTTACCGATATTGCAACCAGTATCGGGTCAACCGGCGATCAGGTAGGTTCCGCCTCAATTGAAACGCTCGGAGGATATCAGGCCAGAATAATAACAAATCTTACTCCTAAAGGCTTATCGACGGAACGTATTGTAACCGAACTGAGCGATGAAATTAAAAAAATGAATATTAAAAATCTGGACGCCGAATTTATAACGCAGCAGGGGCTTTTCGGGGCAGGCGGCGGAGGTTCAGGAGTTACGGTTGAACTTAAAGGAAGAGATCTTGATAAGCTTAGAGAGTACGCCAATAAGCTAAGAAAAACTATGGATACTATGCCCGCATTTTACGGTATTAAAGTAAATCCGTCTGACGAAATTCCGGAGTTAAGGCTTACGATAGACAGGGAAAGAGCTTCGTTATTCGGGCTTTCAACGCAGGATATCGCCGCAATGACGCTGGCCGGTATTAAAGGTTTTGTTGCGACAAAATTAAAACTTGAAGACGACGAAATGGATATAAGAGTCAGAATGAAACCGGAAGACAGAGATACTCTTGATAAAGTTATGGAAATGACGGCTTATTCTTCATGGGGTATGACTATACAGTTAAAACAGATAGCTCAGGCAAGTTTTGTTAAAACATTGCCTGAAATTAAGAGAATAGAAAGAGAAAGAACGTATCTTATAACGGCAAATGTTAACGGCAATTTTACAAAAGCCGTTAAAGAATTGCAGGAAATACTTGACGATTCTTACAATAATACGAATGTTACATCCGTAATAACCGGAGAAATGCTTGCGATGAAAGAATCTCTTTCTCAAACGTCTTTTGCCATGATACTCGGCATTGTAATTATATTTATGATTCTTGCGTCTCAGTTTGAATCGCTGTTGCAGCCTATTCTTGTTATGACCGCGGTTCCTCTTGGCGTTATCGGCGCAATATTAACTTTATTTATGACAGGACAGTCAATAAACTCTATTTCAATGCTTGGTATAATAATGTTGATAGGAAACGTCGTCAATATATCAATTCTTCTTATTGACAGATACAATTTTTATTACAGTATGAATCCTGATAAATACGCCGATATATTATCCTTCAAAGAACTTGTAACTGAACTTACGGTTGAACACATAAGACCCATTGCGATGACGACTCTGACTACGATTGTTGACCTTTTGCCTCTTGCTATCGGGCTTGGAGGCGGAGCAAATACCAACCAACCTATGGCAATAGCCGTCTGCGGAGGATTAACTTTTGCTTTGGCCCTTGCGCTTTTATTTGTTCCGTATATATACTTGTATTCGAAAGGAATGAGAAACAGGATAGACAGCGAATTTATTAACAAATAATATCGGTTAACATTGATAAATTCAGTTCTTATTCATACGTATTTAAATTTACAGGTATCGGTTTATTCTACGGGTGAACTTTCCTGCTTTCAAGGATAGATTTTCTTTCATCGGCGCGCAGCCGGCTATCAGTATTAAAAGTATGATTAATAAATTATGTTTGCGAATACAAAACGGTATAGCTTCTTTATTGCCCAAGTTTCATAAGCTCGTTTAATTCTTTAAAACGGACTATATAAATATATACGATTATATGCAAAAGAGAAGAAGCATATAAACCTGCGACCATATCATCAAGTATAACGCCGAAAGCGGACGTCATTTTTTTATCAATGTATCTTATAGGAAAAGGTTTCCAAACGTCAAACATTCTGAAAAACATAAAACCTACGGGATAAATCCACCAGTTTGATAAATCATTTTTTAAAATGTACGCTACAGGAATAAAAGTGACGGCCTGGCCTATAAACTCGTCTATAACGATAAAAGAAGGGTCATGTTTTGTATATTTTAAAACTTCTTTAACGGCGATTAATCCGGTTAAAAATGAAATAATTATTGCCAATATCAAACCTGTTAATCCGAAATAATAACAGATCAGGCAAATAAGCGGCAGGCTTGCCAATGAACCGGCCGTGCCGGGCGCAACCGGAAAATAACCGGCTCCGAAAAGAGTTGAAACCGCAAAGGCATGTTGTTTTTTCATTCTGTTTTAATCTCCAAAGGTTTATCGTATCTGTTTTGCGTCTTAAAAATTTCAAGGTATTTATTTTTCATTGCAATGGCCGCTTCTTTTTTTCCATCATGTTTATATATTTGGGCCAAATTATAATATATCATTTCGTTATAAGAGTTTAAATTCAACGCTTTTAAAAGATAAATTTCCGCCGCTTTAATATTATTCATATGAATATACAATACGGCGAGATTTACATAATGTTTTGATTCTTTCGGAGCTAAAGAAATTGCTTTTAAATATTTTTTTTCGGCGGCTTTATATCTGTATGAATCGGCAAGCAATCCGGCAACGTTGGCATTTGCGACGTCGGATTCCGGATTGTCAATAAGAGCGTTTACCCAAAAAATTTGTTTGTTTTTAAATTTATCGGTCTGATAAAATGATATTGAAAAAAATATTGAAGATATAACAATTAAAAAAATACTTATCATTTTTGTATTTTTTTTATAAAAATCTTCGGATATTTCGGCCAGCAATAAAAATATGCCTGCCATAGGCAAATAAATTCTGTGAACATCGTAATTGTTATTTGGAACGAGGCATGACGGAATAATATACAAAAGAAACCATAAACTATAAAAAATAACAAATCTTAATCTTATTTTGTTTTTTGCCGTAAAAAACAGTAATATAAATAAAATAACGGTATATGAAAAGTGAAAGTAATTAATATCTATTTTGGAAGCAAGAATTGAAATGTCAGTAGGAAAAATTATAAGTTGGGTATAGCGGATTAACACCGGTATATTTGTTAAAGCAGAATTAAATAAAATATAAATCGGAGTATCCGCGGGCTGATAGCTGAAAATAAAATGTCTGATAACAAAAAAGACGGTTATGAGCCCTAACCATACATATATAATATTAAGATATTTTTTTATTTTATATTTTTCGGCGATAATATAAAATATGTAAACAAAAACGCTTACCACTGCCGTTTCTTTTGTAAACAGCGAAAGTATAAAGAATAAAATATGAAAAAATAAATTATACCGTCCGTTATTATTGCAATATTTGACAAAGAAATAAAATGACAATACGCAGAATAAAGCCAAAAGACTGTCGTTTCTTCCCGGGATCCATGCGACCGCTTTAACAAGAGAGGGATGAACGGCAAAAAGAAGCGTAAACAAAAAAGATAAGATTTTGTCATATTTTAACAGCGAAAACATAAGAAATATTGAAAATACCGCGGATAAATGAATTAAAACGTTTGTTAAATGATACCCGTAAGGTTTTACGTTATAAACAATTTTATCCGAAAGAAAAGACAGATTTAAAACCGGTCTGTAGTATTTGTCGTTTTCTCTTGCAAAAACAGGGTCTGTAACGATATTTTTTATATTTGCCGTTTTTAAATAATTCTGTTTGTCTAAAATCAGAACATCGTCGTCAAAATAAACAAAATTATAGAAAACAGTTTTGCCGTATAATGAAAAAACAACGGCGGCAAGTATGAAAAAAACTTTTATATTTATATTCTTGTCAAAAAAATTTTGTAACATATGCAGTTATTATACATAAAAAAACCGGCGAAACGTATAATTCGCCGGTTTTTTATTTTTATTTTTAAAAATTAAAGAGAAACATTTTTAACTTTTGTTACGCCTTCAATTTTTGATATTTTATCAATTAAATCATTTGATACCGAACTGTCAACTTCAACTATTGTTATAGCTTCTTTTCCTATTTGTTTTCTGCCGACTGTCATACCCGCAATATTGACGTTTGCGGCGCCTATTACGGTGCCGAGTTTGCCGATTACGCCGGGTTTATCGGTGTTTGTTATGAATATTTTGTTCCCCGAAGGCATTACGTCAACTGCAAGTCCGTTAATTTCAATTATTCTCTGGTTTTTATCAAACAGAGTTCCCGATATTGAGTATTCGCCTTTTGATGTTTTTACTTTTGCGATAATTAATCCGGAATAGTCGGAACAGTCTCTTATAAGAGCTTCTTTTATTTTTATTCCCCTTTCTTTTGCTACTGAAGGCGCGTTTACAAAATTAACTTTTAAATCAAGAATCTGGCTTAAAATACCTTTTAAATAAGCGACCGTAAGAGAACTGGTGTTTAAAGTTGAAATAATTCCCTGATAAGTAATTTCTATTTCTGATATTCCGCCGTCTATTGTCTGTCCCTGAAAAGCGCCGATTTTATCGGATAAATCAATGTAAGGAACAAGTTTTTTGTAAGTTTCCCAGTCAACAGTAGGAACGTTAACGGCATTTCTTATTAATCCTTTCGTAAAGTAATCTATTATTACCCCGCTCATTTCTTCGGCTATCTTAATCTGCGCTTCTTCCGTTGAAGCAGCCAAATGAGGGGTTACCACTACATTGTCCGTTTCAATGATCGTCCAGTCTTCGGGAGGTTCTTTTGCAAAAACGTCAAGAGCCGCTCCTTTTACCTGTCCTGCTTTTATAGCGTCCGACAGATCTTTTTCGTTTATAATAGGTCCTCTTGCGCAGTTTATTATGCATACGCCTTTTTTCATTTTTTTGATGGATTCCGCGTTAATCATTCCTTTAGTTGAATCGTTTAAAGGAGAATGAAGAGAAATATAATCGGCCTGCGCGTAAACTTCGTCAAGCGATTTAATTTTTATGCCGTAGCTTGAAGCTATTTCCGAATTTGCAAAAGGATCATAAGCGATTACTTTCATACCGAATGCTATCATTCTTTTTGCGACTTCGGTGCCTATTCTGCCAAGACCTATAAGACCGAGAGTTTTTCCCTGCATTTCACAGCCCATGAAGTTTTTTCTGTCCCATTTTTTTAATTTAAGGGATTTATGCGCTTCAGGGATATTTCTTGCCAGAGAAAGCATCAGCCCTATTGTATGTTCGGCTGCTGAAATCGTATTGCCGCCAGGAACATTAGCCACTACTATTCCTTTTTGGGTTGCGGCATTTTTATCTACATTGTCTACGCCGGTTCCGGCTCTTCCTATAAATTTTAGTTTATCGGCCGCTTCAATAATGTCGGCAGTGACTTTTACTTCCGAGCGTATTAAAAGACCGTCATAATTTTTTATTATTTCTTTAAATTTTTCCGGAGACGGTTTGTTAGATACTTCAATTTTAAATTCCGGGTGTTTCAATAATTCATCTAATCCTTCCTGGCTGTCGTAAGTCATTAAAATTTTGTACATTTTAATCCTCTTTTATTATTTAATAAAATTGCATATTGGCGCTTTTTGTTTTAATGTTTAACTGATTTTAGAATTTAGTTTACTATTTTCTTGTATTTTTTTCAATAAATCATCGCTGTAAATTATTCCGAATTTCCTGAGATCGGGCATATATAAAATATCTTTTAATTTTTTTAACGCTTCGTCATTTTTTGGTTTTTTAGGATCAAAGTTCCCGAAGACAGATTCAATATAATATATATTTCTTTGTTTCTGTATAATAATTGAAATCCACATATGAAGTTGAAATCCTTCCTGAAGAGACAGCGGATAATCTTCGGCGTTCACAATGCCTGTGCTTCTGTTTAAAACCGCAAATGCGTTATTAAGGCTTTTATTCCAATTATGAGCGATGACAGATATATTTATTATAAAAAATAAAAGCAGAATCATATTTAGAATCTTTATTATTTTAAAATTAACAAAAATATTTTTTTTGAAAACTAAAAAAAGCGAAACTGAAAAAAATAACGGAACAAAAAAATTCAATAATCTGTATGTAGCTATGGCATAGAGAAAATTATATTTTATAAGCAACAACAGCAAACATGAAAAACATGAAATTAAAACAGCAAATAAGAGTTTGTTTCTATTTTTAAAAAATGATAACGAAAAAATTAACGCAATAATCGCAAAAGTTATCAAGAACTGAAACGGTTTCCAGCCTTTAAACGCTTCAATCAGAGGATTTTTTGCTATATAAATAAAAAAATCTTGATCTGATGCGAAATTTTTTATAAATAAAGAAATTGTTAATAAAAATATAAAAAATATCATATATAAGAATATTTCTTTTGATATTTTCATATCGGCGTTAAGCATTTTTATTTTAAATATATGATAAACTGCAAGTAATGAGACAAAAATAACATTCCATTCGTAATTTTTTATCAATAAGAATGAAACAACCAGAAGCAATGATAATTTTTTATACGTAATTTTGTTGAAATCTTCAAATATAAATATTACGGCGATTATCCAATATAAGCCCGCGCAAATAAAACTTTTGCTTGAAATAAATGCTCCCACAAAATTCATGGTAATCAAATAAGATAATAGAACAAATTGAAAGTGATCTTTATTTTTTGAGGGTATATTTATATATGCCGTAAAAAGACATATTAAAGTTATAAAAAAGAACCAAAAACCCTGTAAAATTATAAATAAATTAAAATCTGTGCTGCCTAATTTTATTGCAATAATCATAGGAAGATTTACTATAAAAGTTGCAAAAAATCTTTCTTCAGTCCACAAAGTATTTAATAAAATATTTGCAAAGTTAAAAGTCCCGTCATTTAAAAGAGCAATATTATAAAAAGCATTAACAAAAAAAACTACCGTCAAAGATACAAATGTAATTTGCGGTAGTTTTTCGAGCACATATTTTTCAAACAAGTTGAAAATTTTTGTCATTTTGTTTTGTTTTTATATTTTTTTCTTTCAAAAACTATGTCTATTACTTCGTCCATATGCTTAACCGGAATCATTGTGATTTTTTTCTTGACATTTTCAGGAATATCGGCCAAATCTTTTTTGTTGCCTATGGGAAATAATACCGTAGTTATTCCCTCTCTGTAAGCTGCCAGAACTTTTTCTTTTAAACCGCCGATTGCAAGCGCTCTTCCTCTTAAAGTTATTTCGCCCGTCATTGCTATTTTTTTCTTAACCGGAATATTCATGCAGACAGAAGCAAGCGCCGTGGCCATTGCAAGTCCTGCGCTAGGACCGTCTTTCGGAACTGCTCCTTCCGGTACGTGTACGTGAAAATCAGTGTCTTTAAAAATATCATCTTTAATGCCCAGTTTTTGAGCGGAAGATTTTACATACGTAAGGGCGGCCTGAACGGACTCTTTCATTACGTCTCCGAGTTTTCCGGTAAGATTGAGCATTCCTTTGCCTTTCATTTTATTGACTTCAATCGTCAGAGTTTCTCCTCCGACTTCCGTCCATGCAAGACCCGTTACCACTCCTATGTCGTTTTCGGCGATTCTGTCTCTTTCATAATGCGGAATACCGAGATAAGTTTCAACATTGTCCGATGTTATCGTAATTGTTTTTTTATCTTTTTCCAATGAAAGCTGTTTTGCGATTTTTCTGCAGAGATTTGCTATTTCTCTGTTTAAATTTCTTACGCCGGCTTCATGTGTATAGCTGGATATTATAACTTTTATGGCATCATCTTTTATTGAAAGTTCGCTTTCTTTCAGACCATGGTCTTTTATCTGTTTAGGAATTAAATATTTTATCGCAATAGAAAGTTTTTCTTCATCGGTATAACCGGAAAATCTGATAACTTCAAGTCTGTCCAACAAAGTAGTCGGTATATTGTTAAGCGTATTTGCCGTAGTTATGAACATAACGTCGGATAAGTCATAATCTACGTCAAGATAATGATCGTTAAAAGAATAGTTTTGTTCAGGATCAAGAACTTCAAGCAGAGCGGAAGAAGGATCTCCTCTCCAGTCGCTGCCCATTTTATCTATTTCGTCCAAAACGAAAACAGGATTGCTTGACCCGGCTTTTTTCATGGATTGTATTATTTTTCCGGGCATTGAGCCGATATACGTTCTTCTGTGCCCTCTGATCTCGGCTTCGTCTTTTACGCCTCCCATGGAAATTCTTACCAGACTTCTTCCGAGACTTCTTGCAACTGATTTTGCTATTGAGGTTTTACCTACTCCCGGAGGACCTATAAAACACAAAATAGGGCCCTTTATTTTTTTTACTCTAGATAATACCGCCAAGTATTCAATTACTCTTTCTTTGACTTTTTCAAGACCGTAATGGTCTTCGTCAAGTATTTCTTTGGCTCTTATTAAATCAAGGTTGTCTTCAGTAAGATGCTGCCATGGAATGTCAAGAAGCCATTCAACATAGGTTCTTATTACGCTTGCCTCAGGAGACATCGGCATCATTTTTTCCATTCTGGCAAGCTCTTTTTCGGCTATTTCTCTTGCCTGTTTGGACATAGAACTTGCTTTTACCTTTTCTCTCAGTTCGTCTATCTCTTTTGAATTATCGTCTTTTTGTTTCAGCTCTTTTTGAATGGCTTTCATTTGCTCGTTAAGATAATATTCTTTCTGGTTTTTTTCTATCTGCGTTCTGACTCTGTTTTGTATTCTGCGTTCAATGTTTAAAATTTCTATTTCTGCATTTAAAATCTGGATTATTTTATTAAGCCTCTTTTCGGGGTTAGTGGCTTCCAATATAGTCTGTTTTTCATTATTCTTTATTGATATATGCGAGGCGATAGTATCCGCCAGTTTTGACGGTTCCTGAATATTGGAAACGGATATTGAAATTTCCATAGGCATTCTCGGATTTAATTTAACATACTGCTCAAACAAAGAAACTGTTCTTCTCATTATTGCTTCTATTTCCGGCGTTTTATCGGTAATATCGTCAAAAACGCTTAGTCCTACTTCAACGTAGCCTTTGTCGTTTAATTTAAATTCCGTCCATTCGGCCCTTGCGATACATTCAATAAGTATTTTTAACGTGCCGTCGGGCATTTTGAGCATTTGCAAAATTTCGCATACCGTGCCTATTTTATATATATCGTCCGGAGTGGGATCTTCTATTTGTAAGTTTTTCTGAGTGACGACAAATATTAATCTGTTGCCGGTCATCGTTTCTTCCAAAGCTCTTATGGATTTTTCTCTTCCGACAGCCAAGGGCAGGACCATCGCCGGAAAAATGACTATGTCCCTGACGGGCAGCATGGGTAACATTTTAGGAATATCCTGCAAATTGCCTTCACTTGCCACTTTATCTAATTCGCTCATGCGCTCTCCTTCGTTCCGTCTTTATAAACATATTTCGGCTGATTATTTTTAAGTACTGTATCCGCGTCAACGATACACTTTATTACTCTATTTTCCTGAAATTTGTCAAACATTGTTTCCATAAGAATGTTTTCAATCATTGATCTTAATCCTCTTGCTCCGGATTTTCTTTTTATCGCAAGAGAAGCTATTTCTCGCAAGGCTTCATTTTCAAAAACAAGTTCAATATTTTCCTGTTTAAAAATTTTTGTATATTGTTTTACAAGCGAATTTTTCGGTTCGGTTAAAATATGAATAAAATCTTCTACTGTTAAGTGATTTAACGTTGATATGACAGGAAGCCTTCCTACAAGTTCCGGTATAAGTCCGTATTTGATTAAATCCTGAGTTTCAACGTTCGCGAATATTTTATCTTTGTTCTTTAATTTTTCTTCATTGTTTAAATTTTCTTTGCCGTTTAAAAATCCGACTGTTTTTTTGTTCATTCTCGTTTCAATAATTTTTTCCAAACCGTCAAAAGCTCCGCCGCATATAAATAATATATTTGTCGTATCTATCTGTATAAATTCCTGCTGGGGATGTTTTCTTCCACCCTGCGGGGGAACATTTGCAACCGTACCTTCTATTATTTTCAGCAAAGCCTGCTGAACTCCTTCTCCGGAAACGTCTCTTGTTATTGTGGGAGTTTCCGATTTTCTTGAAATTTTATCTATTTCGTCTATATAAATTATTCCTCTTTGGGCTTTTTTAATGTCAAAATTCGCGTTTTGCAAGAGTCTTAAAAGAATATTTTCAACGTCTTCCCCTACATAGCCGGCTTCCGTCAAAGTCGTTGCGTCGGTAATGGCAAAAGGAACATCAAGCATTTTTGCAAGCGTTTGCGCAAGTAAGGTTTTACCGGTTCCTGTCGGGCCTATCAGCAGCACGTTTGATTTTTGCAGTTCTACGTCGGTGTTTGACGGGCTGTTTTCTATTCTTCTGTAATGATTATAAACTGCGACCGATAATATTTTTTTTGCCTGTTCCTGCCCTATTACGTAACTGTCCAATATCTTTTTTATTTCTTTTGGTTTTGGAACTTTTTTTAAAGATTCCACAGTTTCGGATTGTTCAAGACGGTTTAAAATTTCATTTGAACTTTTTATGCAGTCGGAACAAATTATAGTCCCTCCTCCGCCGACAAATCTTTTGCCTTTGGATTTAGGTTTGCCGCAAAAAAGACATTTTTGTTCCGTATCTTTTTCCATATTATTTTTTCCCCGGTATTATGACTTCGTCTATTATTCCGTAATTTTTTGCCTCTTCCGCTGACATATAATAATTTCTTTCGGTATCGGACATTACTTGTTCTTTTGTTTGTCCGGTGTGGTTTGCAATAATTACCGATAATTTTTCTTTTGTTAAAACCAATTCTTTGGTTTCAATATCTATATCCGATACGGTTCCGGAAATGCCGCCGCCGTAAATAAGAGGCTGGTGAATCATTATTCTTGAATGCTGCAATGCGTATCTTTTTCCCTTTGTGCCTGCCGCAAGAAGCACTGCTCCGAAAGACATTGCCATACCCATGCAGATAGTGGTAATAGGGCTTTTTATATATTGCATTGTGTCATAAACGGCAAGTCCGGCAGTGACCATACCGCCCGGACAGTTAATATACAAATTTATATCTTTAGTATTGTCTTCCGCATCAAGAAATAAAAGCTGGGCGATAAGAGAATTTGCGGAATCTGTCGTAACGGCTCCTTCATGTCCGCCTACGAAAATTACCCTGTCTTTCAGTAATCTGGAATAAATATCATATCCGACTGAAGTATTTCCGCTTTTGTCTATAACCGTAGGTATAAAATTCGGCATTCTAGCCTCCTATTTTACTTTTACAGGCATATCTTTTTCGCTTTCGGTAACTTTTGCGTTATCGGTTAAAAATTTAAATAATTTTTCTTCTTTCATTGAAGCCGATATATTGTTTTTGTGTTCTTTAAAATATTTTTCTACTTCATCTTTTCTTGTAGGATTTGAATCAAACATCTTTTGTTTTTCGGCTTCCAAATCCTGTTCTGAAACTTCAAGTTTCTCGGTTGTGTAAATGGAATTCAGAATATATGACAACCTTACGTTTTTTTCGGCTTCATCGTTATATTTTTCCTGATTGGATTCAATTTGTTTTGCTACGTAATCTCCGGGAGCTCCCTGATTTTTCATATATTCCGACATTCTTTTTATTAAATATTCCTTTTGCTGGGCAATCATTGCTGAAGGAACGTCAAATTTATTGTGATTTAACAGATGCTCAACTATTTGTTTTTCAGTTTCGGAATTTTGTCTTTTTATTTCTTCCTGCTCCAGAGTTTCTTTTAATTTTTTCTTTAAATCTTCAAGATTTTCAAGGCCCATGTCTTTTGCAAAATCATCATTTAACTCAGGCAGCTGCTTATTCTTTATTTCAACCACAGTCGTTTTAAATATAACTTTTTTGCCGGCTAATGTTTTGTTAGGATAATCTGACGGATATTCAATTGAAATATCCTTTGTATCGCCTTTTTTCGCTCCTATCAATTCTTTAAATCCGGCCAAAGTGTTTTCTGCTCCGATATCAAGCATATAATCGTTTGCTTTTATTTCTTTGATCTCTTCGCCGTTATAATAACCCTCATAATTAACTATCACAAAGCTGTCTTTTTTTACGATACCGTCTTCCGATACGGCAAGTTTTGCGTTTCTGTCAAGCATGATATTTATATTTTCATCTATATTTGAATCCGTCACTCTTAATTTTTCTTTTTTAATATCAATACCTTTATAATTTTTTACGGTTATTTCCGGATGGCATTCGGCCTCAAATACATATTTCAGATTTTTGCCGTCTTCAAAGTTAATATCTTTTACGGAAGGCATATCTATCGGTGAAAAATTTTCTTTTTCAAGAGCAGAAAAAACGGTTTTTTTAATCATATTTTCAACAAGTTTTTCTCTTGCAATTCCCGTATATTCTTTTTTTACAAGATCCATCGGAACTTTACCGGCTCTAAAACCGGGAACTTTTGCGGTAGCCTGTATAGACTGATATATGTTTTCCAGTTCAGTATCAGTTTCTGATTTCGGTATTTCTATCTCCATTACCAAAGCACAAGGTTTTTTCTCCAAAACTTTCGATTGAAATTCGCATTTTTGCGTACTCATTTTATCCCCTCTTATATTAAAATTATATTATTTTTTTATCGTTGGATTTACAGATTTTAAATAACTTTTTTATTTTACTATTATATAACGGTATTGTCAATATAAAAAACATAGTTTTTTTTAATTTAATATTGATTTTGATACAGCCAAACTTTGGCATTATTATGATTATATATTTTTATTTCTTTAGTTTTTTTGAAATTAGCGTTTTTTTTCAAAAAACCGTCAAAATTTTCAAATACGGCTGTATTATAGTCACTTATCACAATGTTATTGTATAAATTTATATCATTTTTTAAATATGGTATGCCGTCATAAGTTATAATATTAAGTAAAATATCGGTTCTTTCTTTTTGTAAAATTAAAAAATTATATACAAGCGGCGGAAAAACATTGATAAAAACAGTGTCTCTAATAAAAGAATCTCCCAGTAATCTTTTAAACATAAGGTACTGCATTTTATATGATTCAGCTTTAGGTATGGCAAAAGCATATGCCAATCCTTTAAATTGATTATAACCGTTAAAATTTTTTTCTCTGTAATAAGCATTTTCTGAATAATTTATAAGAAAAAATTGTAAAACCATAAAAATTACGAATATTAAAACAAATGCATTTCTTAGAACGGTATTTTTAATTTCATATATAAAAAAAGTTATTAAAATCGGGATGAATATTATTACCGGATATACGTGTCTTGTAACTTTGTTTCCCGAAAGCGAAAAAATAAAAAGTATTAATAACGGCGTTAAAATAAAAAGCAGATATTTTTTTTTAAAAATAAAATATACGGACGCAAAGATAAAAGAAATCACGATAAAAGGCGAAATACTGAAATAATAAAAATCTTTTAAATAAAATAAGTGATCAGCTTGAATGTTGTCATTAGCGTATTTTATTAAATGATAAAATATGTTATCAGGCAGATAATAATACCAAAGGATATATGCAGTAATTAATGACAATCCAAAGGATAATGTTATATTTATAATTTTTTTTGTATTATTAACCGGGCTTTTATAAAAAGCAAACATTATAATAAAAGGCAAATAAAGAAAAAATTGTTCTTTTGTCAACAAACCTAAAGTAAGAGCAAAAATAATTTTCAAATTTGGGAATTTACCGTTTGTTTGCGAGGGCAATATCAGATATATTGATAACGCGAAAGCGGAAGCCAAAAGCGTTTCAATAAAAAATGTACGGTGTATTATAAAAAATAACGGCAGAAAACTTAGAATAAAACCTGCAAATAGTCCGGCCTGTTTTGAAATTATTTTTGATACTATCCCGTAAACTGACAGCAGCGTTATAATAGATAAAAAAAAATTAAATACGCCTATAAAAACGGCTATATCCGATATACAGTATAAAAAAGGAACAGCCAGTACGAAAAATGTCGGAGGTTTCCAGTAAAAAATAAGAGTTTCCATTAAGTCGGATATATTTCTTTCGTTTATAATATTTATCAGCTTATATTCATGCACAAATGAAGTTGACATATCAACAATGCCGACGACAGATTCATCAATGGAAGAATAAAAATTATTGGTTTTTAAAACGATTAAAGTATTTATAAAATGAAAACAAGCTATCAGTATAATTACAATAATAGCTTGTTTATTTGTTATTTTAAGAAAGAAATCAAATATTTTCATTCTTTATTTCATTAGAATATCAATCTACCTTGTTATTTTTAAAATTGTAAATTTAGTTATTCCGGCAGGTAAATTAACGGCTACTGTTTCGCCGGCTTTGTGTCCGAGCAATCCCTGGGCAAGAGGCGAGCCTATTGATATTTTCATTTCCAAGGGATTTGCTTCTTCTTCATCCACAATTGAGTACTCATATTCGTCGCCGTCTTCATCTTTAATAGTAACCGTAACCCCTATAAAAATTTTATCCGGATCTATATTTTGTTCTTCAATTATTTTGGCTCTTGATAATTTTGAATCTATTTCGGCAATTCTCTGCATTAAATTAGTCAAAGATTCTTTTGCCGCATGATATTCGGCATTTTCTCTTAAATCGCCGTGTTCTCTTGCTCTTGCGATTTCATCCTGTATCTGAGGTTTTCTTTTTTGTAGCCTTTCAAGTTCTTCTATAAGTTTATTTCTGCCTTCTCTTGTTAAATAAATTTCCGCCATTTTACAGCCCCTTTATTGAGAAATACTATTCTTTATTAAAGACATAAGTTCTTTAACCCATAATTTCTGAGGAATTTTCTTTATAATTTGACCTTTTTGAAAAAGTAATCCTTCGCCGACTCCACCTGCAATTCCAAAATTCGCGTCTTTAGCTTCACCGGGACCGTTTACGATGCATCCCATCACAGCTATTTTTATTTCTTTTTTATTTGTTTTTTTTATTTTTGCAAGTTCATCTTCCAATTGATTTACTATATTGATTAAATCTACTTTGCATCTTGCGCATGTAGGGCATGAAACCACTTCAATGCCGGTAGATCTTATATGAAGAGACTGTAGTATTTGATAGGCAACTTTTACTTGTTCAATCGGATTTGTTGTAAGAGAAACGCGTAAGGTGTTACCAAGTCCAAGATAAAGCATTATTGCAAGTCCGGAAGAAGATTTTATCGTTCCCCGTAATAGTGAGCCTGATTCCGTAATTCCCAGATGAAGAGGATAATTTCTTTTTTGCGCAAATATTTTATGAGCTTCAATTGTTGTAATAACATCAGAAGCTTTTAATGATACAACAATATCGTTAAAATCACATTCTTCAAGTATTTTAACGTGTTCCATCGCTCCTTTTACAAGAGCTTTGGCTCTGTCACACGGATTATTAAAATTGTGGACATCTTTTAAAGAACCGGCATTTACTCCTATTCTTATAGGGATTTTTGCTTTTTTTGCTTCTTTTACAAGTTCCACAACTTTTTCTCTTGAACCTATGTTTCCGGGATTTATTCTTAATTTGTCAATGCCTTGCTTTATGGATTCTATCGCTATCCTATGGTCAAAATGAATATCTGCTACAAGAGGAATTGAAATATTCTTTTTAATGTTTTTGATATTTAGTGCAGATTCCATATCAGGCACAGCAATACGCACTATTTCACAGCCGTATTCTTCAAGCTCTTTTATTTGCTTGACGGTTGTTTTCCAGTCTCTTGTGTCGGTATTGGTCATAGACTGGACTCTTATCGGATTTTTGCCTCCGATTTTGACTCCGCCTATGTTTATAACTTTTGTTTGCTCTCTAGTGACCATTTTCATGATATTATATCTATACTACATACTAAAAAAATAAAAATAAGTGTTATTCAACGGCTATAGTTTTGTATTTTTTTATAACAGTATTATTTTACAATTTTTTTATTAATGAAACAATTTCCCTATTCCCAGTCTTATTAAATCGCTGTAAGTGGCAAAAATCAAAATTAAAAGAATTATTCCTACTCCTATAGTGTTGTATATTTGTATGACTTTCATGCTTATTCGTTTGCGTATAATTCCTTCAACGATAAATAATACGATCATTCCGCCGTCAACAAGAGGAATCGGGAATAAATTAAATAAACCGAGCGCGACTGAAATAATCGCTATCAGTCTTATATAACTTGATAATCCGGCATCGGCTGATTTTGCCATAATTTGTATTACGCCTACAGGACCGGCCAGTTCGGGTTTTTCCCAAGTTACAAGTTTATCCCATAAATATAAAACAGTAACTGCCGTTTGAATCCATACCATCTGGGCGCTTAAATACGCAGCCCTTAGAAAAGACGTTTTTTCCATCGTTACTTTCGGCTGTATACCAAGCATCCCGACATCCGTTATAGGATTTTTATCTGCGACAAAAGTAAAATCTATTTTTTCATTATTTCTTAAAACAGAAATATTAACCTGTTTGTCGGCTTTATCCTGCATATTGTCCAATATGTCATCCCATGCCTTTATTTCAACGTTGTCTATTGAAATAATCTTATCCCCTTCCCGCATGCCTGCTTTCTGGGCTGCCATTTCCGGAGCAAGTTTTCCTATAAAAGATTCTTCCGATATAACCGTTATTCCCCAAGCCGTAAAAAGCGCCCAAAATAAAAATATAGCTAAAATGTAATTCATAAGAGGACCCATAACGGCGATCATTATTCTTTTATACCACTTGCAATAGAGATAATCTCCTTCTTTAGGTTCTATTTTGCCTTGTTCATTTGAATATTCTCCGGCCATTTCAACCATGCCGCCGAGAGGAAATGTACATACGGCGTATCTAGTTTCTCCCTTTGTAAAACCAAACAATTCCGGACCGAAACCGAAAGCGAATTTTAAAACACGTACTTTATATAATTTCGCCATTACGAAATGCCCTAATTCGTGTACAAAAATTAAAACGCCCAATCCGAAAACAACTCCGAGTATTTGTAAAAATACGGAATATGAACCTGAAAAAAGTTTCACTATTTCCATTAAATGTAACGCTCCTCTATTAAATTGACGGTTTGAAGCCTTGCCTCTTTGTCAATTTTGATATATTTGTTTATGTCTTTAGTTTTTATTACCTTGTGTTTTGAAGTTATGGTTTTGACTATTTTCGGTATAGAGTCAAACGAAATTTTCCCGTCAAGAAAATATTTCACGGCTATTTCGTTTGCGGCATTCATAACCGCAGGCATAGTCCAGCCCGCTTGTGCGCAGTCGTATGCTATTTTTAAACATTCAAATTTTTTAAAATCAGGCTTGTAGAATTCAAGTTTTCCCGCTTCCGCAAGATTAAGAGGCTTTATGAAACATTTTTTTCTTTCCGGATAAGATAACGCATATTGGATCGGAAGAGTCATATCTGGGTTTGACAATTGCGCTATAACCGATCCGTCGTTAAATTCAACCATTGAATGAACTATTGACTGAGGATGTATGACTATTTCAATTTTTTCTATCGGAATGCCGAATAAAACGGAAGCTTCTATCGCTTCCAGACCTTTGTTCATTAAAGTAGCCGAATCTATGGTTATTTTTTTCCCCATTTTCCATGTAGGATGCTTCAAAGCGTCCTCAACGGTTATATTTGAAAGTTTCTTGTTTGATTTATAAAAAGGACCGCCTGACGCGGTTAAAATTATTTTTTTTACGAATTCTTTTTTTTCCTCTCCGATACACTGGAAAACAGCCGAATGCTCGCTGTCAACAGGAAGAATTTTTACGTTTTTTTCTTTAGCGATTTGCATTATAACGGAACCTGACATTACGAGAGATTCTTTATTCGCTATTGCTATATTTTTGCGTGCTTCTATGGCTTTTAAAAGAGGTTCAAGACCTATGGCGCCGACAACTGAAAATAACACTAAATCCGTTTCTTTAAGAGTCGCTATTTTATTCAATCCTTCTATTCCGCAATAAACTTTTGTATTGATGTTGTTTTTTTTACACCATTGCTTAAGAACTTCTGCGTCTTCCCTAGTTCCGGTTGCCACTGACGACGGATTAAATTCCTTTATTTGTCGTTTTAAAAGTTCAATATTGGAATTTACGGATAATCCGCACACTTTGAATTCATTTTTTGTTTTTCTTATGAAATCTAAGGTTTGTATTCCTATTGAGCCCGATGACCCTAATACCGCTATTTTTTTCATATTAACCTTTTAAAATTGTTATCGCGTAATAAAATAAAGGAGCGCAGAACAGATAAGAATCAAATCTGTCAAGCATTCCTCCGTGTCCGGGCAATATATTGCCGGAATCTTTTATATTGCAGTCGCGTTTAAACAATGATTCGGCCAAATCCGAAAATTGCGCGATTACTGATATTATTAAAGCAAAAATTACCGCTTCATTTAGCGTAATTATATTTTTCATGAAAATTTCTCTGCATAAAACGGAAACAGGCAAAGCAGTCAATATTCCGGCAAGAGCGCCCTCAAGAGTTTTTTTAGGGCTTATATTCGGAGCTAATTTATGTTTGCCGAATTTTTTACCGGCAAACATCGCTGCCGTATCCAACAGCCATACGTTTATAAATAAAAATATTATATACTGCGTGCCGAAAGACGGAATATCTCTTATTAAAATCATATGATACAGCGTCCAAGGAATAAAAAATGCTCCGAAAGACGTAACCGCTATTTCGGAACTTGCGTTATTTATTCTGTTTCCGAGCATTTGAAATAAAAAAATTACGAAAAAAGACGATATCAATACCAACTGCACGTTGTAATTAAGATAAAGAGAGACGAAAAAAACAGAGCCTATTACCGTTCCGGTAAAAGACATAGGATTGTATTTTTTACATATTCCGTAAAATTCAATTATTGAAAAAAATATTATTGCAAAAAACATTAAAAAAAACGGGATTCCGCCTATATAAATACACCACAACATTAACGGGATTCCGACAATTGCCACTAAAATTCTTTGCAATAACATTTTTTAACCCTCTTAAATTCCGCCGAATCTTCTTTCTCTCTGCTGGTATGCTATAATTGCCTTGTAAAACTCTTCATCCGAAAAATCAGGCCATAAAACGTCGGTTATGTAAATTTCACTGTAAGCTATCTGCCATAAAAGAAAATTTGAAATTCTCATTTCACCGGAAGTTCTTATAAGTAAATCCGGATCAGGCTGGCCGGCGGTATATAAATTGTCCGAGATATCTTGTTCGCTCGGAGTATCTATTTTTTTATCTATTATGTTTTTAAACGCTCTTAATATTTCCTGTCTGGATCCGTAATTTAAAGCGAAATTAAAAATCATTGCGTCGTTATTTTTTGTTTTTTCGCATACGTTTTTAATTTCCGTTATTATATCTTCGGGAAACTTTGAAATATCTCCTATAACCCTGAACGATATATTGTTTTTTTGCATCGTCGCAAGTTCACTTTTAAGATATTTTTTTAAAAGCCACATAAGCCCTGATATTTCTTCTTCGGGCCTTTTCCAATTTTCCGTTGAAAAAGCATACAGGGTCAAAACTTTAATATTAATTGACCTTGCAAGTTCAACAATATTTTTTGCTGTTTTGACCCCGTTTGTATGTCCTAAATTTCTCGGTAAAAGTTTTTTCTTTGCCCATCTTCCGTTGCCGTCCATAATGATGGCAACGTGTGCCGGCAAATTTGAAAAATCAATTTTTTCCTTTAAAGACACTTTACTCTACTTTTGGGATATTGCTGAAACAGGACATGCAGATTCGCATGCTCCGCAATCAACACATGCATCGCCGATAACGTATTTATTGTCGTCAGTCGCACTTATTGCGCTTGCAGGACATGTAGATTCGCATGCTCCGCATCCTACGCAGACTTCTTTATTAATTACATATGCCATTTTACAAACCCTCCCGTTTATATTTTCATTAAATCCTGTTCTTTTAAAAGAACGAGGTCTTCAATTTTTTTAATGTATGAATCGGTAAGTTTCTGAGAATCCGTTTCATATTTTTTTCTTTCATCTTCGGTAATTAATTTTTCTTTTTCCGATTTTTTTATGCCGTCTACAATATGTCTTCTTTCGTTTCTTACTGCGACTTTATAATCTTCCGACATTTTATTTATTGTTTTGATAATTTCTTTTCTTCTGTCTTCCGTCAAAGGCGGTATGGATATCCTTATGATTTTGCCGTCGTTTACGGGCGTTAATCCCAAATCCGATTTTTGTATGGCTTTTTCTATAGCGTTTAATTGGGATATATCCCAGGGTCTTATTTCAAGAGTTCTTGCATCCGGCACGCTTACTCCGGCAAGCTGGTTTAACGGCATCAGAGAACCGTAACTTTCAATTTTAAGAGTATCTAATACGGCGGGATTGGCTCTGCCGGTTCTGATACTTGAAAAATCATGCTTTACTTTTTCTATTGTTTTTTTCATTGCTTCTTCGCCTGCTGCTAAAAGTTCTTTTGGTAACATTTTTCCCCCTAAGAAACAATTGTTCCGATATTTTGTCCGTTTAATATTTTCTGCAAATTGCCTTTTTTGTAAAAATCAAAAACATAGACGGCGATTTTATTTTTCATGCATATTTCAAAAGCGCTTAAATCCATTATTTTTAATTTTTTATCTATCGCTTCTTTATACGACAGTTTGTCATATTTTTTTGCCGCAGGATCTTTTTTGGGGTCAGCCGTATATACTCCGTCTACCTGCGTGGCTTTCAATATCACATCGGCATTAATTTCAGACGCTCTTACGGCTGAAGTGGTATCGGTCGTAAAATAAGGTTTCCCTAATCCTCCGCCGAAAACAACCACATATCCGTCATCCAAATATTCATTTGCTTTTTGAACCGAAACAGTTTCATAAAAATCCGTAACATTTTCTGCCGAAAGCATTACGGTTTTTATATTATTCGATTTCAAAATTTCGGTTATTGCAATTGCGTTTATTGTCGTGGCCAGCATACCCATTTTATCGGCCGAAACTCTTTCAATTTCTTTGCCTGCTCCGCGCCATATATTGCCCGCTCCGACTACAATTCCGAATTTTATTTTATGCGACAAAGGTTCCTTTAACTCTTCCGCTATATTTTGCAAACTCGCATTATCAATAACATTTTTACCGCCTGATAATGTTTCGCCGGAAAGTTTAAGCAAAACTCTTTGTGGTTTCATTATTCACCTATTTTAAATCTTGCGAATTCTTTTACTGAAATTCCTGCACCGGCCTGATTTATAATTTCCTGAACTTTCTGTTTACCGGTCGTATCTCTCATATAAGGCTGTTCAATCAGACATACCTGAGAATAATACTTATCTAATTTTCCTACTACTATTTTTTCAATTATATTTGCCGGTTTCCCTTCTTCCTGCAACTGTTTAACGTAAATTTCTTTTTCTTTAGCCAATTCTTCCTGCGGAACCTGGTCTCTTTTTACATAAGAGGGACTTACGGCCGCGATCTGCATCGCTATTTCTTTTGTTAATGTTTGGAATTTTTCCGATTTTGCTACTTCATCGCTGCATTCAAAATTTACCAAAACGCCGAGCGTGCCGAATTCTCCGTGAATATAAGAACTTATAACGCCGGTTGAAGTAAATTTAACGGCTCTTTTTAAAACTATATTTTCTCCTATCGTGGCGATTGCGTTGGTTATAAGATCTTTTACGGTTTGGGCTGCGTCATATTTCTGTTCAAGTATATTATCCTGCGAACTTGATTTTTCAACATGAACGGCAATGTCATTTGCAAGTTTTTTGAAGTTGTCCGTTTTTGCTACGAAATCGGTTTCACAGTTTAATTCAACAAGAACTCCTGTTTTTTTATCCGCGCTTATTCTTGCTACTACTGTGCCCTGTTTTGCGGATCTGTCGGCTCTTTTTACGGCCGAAGCTATTCCTTTTTCTCTTAATATTTTAACTGCCTGCTCGATATCGTTATTTGCTTCTTTAAGGGCGTTATTGCAGTCTTTTATTCCTGCGCCCGTCATTTCTCTGAGTTTTGATATAAGTTCAACTGACATTTTAAATTCTCCTTATTGAATTGTTTCTTCTTTTTTTTCTTCAACAGCCGGTTTTGCTTCCGCAACTTCTTCTATCGGGTTTTCGGCGTTTTCCTGTTTGTTTTCAATTCCCTTTCCTTCCAATACCGCATCGGCTATAACTGAGCAGAAAAGTTTTACGGCTCTTATTGCGTCGTCATTTCCCGGTACGGGATAATCTATTAAATCGGGATCACAGTTTGTATCGCAAACCGCAACTACCGGAATGCCGAGTTTTTTCGCCTCTGCAAGCGCGGTTGCTTCTTCAACGGGGTCTATAATAAACATTACGTCCGGAAGTTTTGACATATTTTTCAAGCCTTCCAAGGACTTTTCAAGTTTTATTCTTTCTTTTTCTTTTTGAGATTGTTCTTTTTTTGAAAGGACTTTAAAAATTCCGTTTTCTTTCATTGCTTCAAGTTCTTTAAGTCTTGCTATGGATTTTTTTAGCGTATCGTAGTTTGTAAGAGTGCCGCCGAGCCATCTGTCGGAAACAAAATAAGAACCACATCTTAATGCTTCTTCCTTAATGGGTTCCTGAGCCTGTTTTTTAGTTCCTACAAAAAGGAATTCTTTTCCTTCTGCGGAAAAATCTCTTACGACTTTATAAATCTTTTTGAGTTCCTTCAAAGTTTTTTGAAGGTCAATAATGTGGATTTTGTTTCTGCTTCCGAAAATAAATTTTCCCATTTTCGGGTTCCATCTTCTGGTCTGATGTCCGAAATGAACGCCTGATTCCAACAATGACTTCATCGTTACGTTTGCCATACTCTCTTACTCTCCTTTGGTTTTTTTCCATTCTAAAAAGAATGCCTCCACAAACTTCCGAATTCAACCCCTTAATAGGGACCGTTGAATAATCCGTTTGTGTGTGTATTTAGCTTCTCAGACTAAACTTGGCGAAAATTATACTAAATTTTAAAAGTTAATACAATCTGTTTATTCTGCATATATTAAAATCTCGCTCATGTGAGATATTGTTATGTCTCCGATTTTTTGAGCAGGTTTATACGCCAAAGCAAGACCGGAAACTCTGAACAGGCATTCGTCGGACCGTCCGTCTCCTACTGCAATGCATTCCTCAGGTTTAACGTCAAGTTTCGCCATTAATTCGGTCGCAGCGTCTCCCTTGCAGATTATATTGTCGCAGCATGAGGCGTTGTGATGTGTTTTTGCAAGAACTTCGCCGTTGTAAACGCCTTTTTTATTTTTTAAAAGAACGGGGCATATAACGTTTTCTTTGGGAATTCCGAGCAATTCCGTAAAATAAAAAACAACAGGCGAAAAAGCGTGAGAAACTACCGCAAGTTCGTATCTTCTTTTTTTAAGCCGTTCAATAACTTTGATTATATTGTCCTGAAGGTGCAGTTTGCCGTAAACGGGTTTTAAATCGGCATCAGTTTTACCCTTAAAAAACTGCGCAAGAGTAAGAGTGATTTCAGAGTCTCTTATAATATGCTGTCTGTATTTGTATCTAAGATCGTTGAGCGTTTTCGTAAAACCGAACTGGCTTGCAAAAATTTCAATGCTGCTTTCTTGTATAAGCGTTTTGTCAAAATCAAAAATAATAAGTTTATGTTTATTTGCTATCATTCCTATTTCCGATAGAATTGATTTAATGACCTGTTCTGACATTATTGCAAGATTTTCAATAGGTTGCTTTTTATGTATTAGTTTGCCTATATCAACTTCCATAATGCGAAGTCCTTTTTTCACCGATTGAAGCAGAATTTGAATATCAACCCCCCATTTATCGTCAATTGCCAATTCTTTCATAAGATAAGATTTTATGGCAAATTGTCCGCTTAACGGCTGGTTAAAATTTAAGAACGGCATTATTACCTGAAAAAGCGGTTTAACGACAAGTTCCGTGACTCTTCCTCTTGCTCGTGAAAAAGAAGCTTTAACCAAATCGGCGTCGTCATTTTCAATCGGTTGAAGCAAAGACGCTATTTTTTTCGGAGATATATTTGACAAATCGGCGTCCAGAAAAAGTATTATTTCGCCGGAAGCATGCGCCGCTCCGGTTTTTATTGAGGCGCCTTTCCCTTTATTTTTAGAATGTTTCAAAACGGTTACATTTTCAGATTTTGCAAAATTATAAGTATTGTCGTCAGAACCGTCGTCAACGACAATAATTTCATTTATAGACTCTACTTTCTTTACGTTTCGTATAAGAGAAATAATCGTAGATTCTTCATTAAACGCAGGTATTACGCAGCTTATTTTCATGGATCAACCTCCTTCAAGTTTCAAGAAAAAAGCCACCATTCGGATAAAATCCAAATGGTGACCCAACCATTTCACAAATCTTCAAAACCGAAATACGGTTTTGAACCCGGTTTATATATTATTTTTATTTTGCAAGTTCAAGCAATATCGCTTTTTGTATATGAAGTCTGTTTTCCGCCTGATCAAGTATATTTGTTTCCTGAATATTCATAACTTCCGTTGATATTTCCTCGTCTCTCACGGCAGGCAGACAATGCATTACTATGCAGTTTTTATTTGCTTTTTTCAGCATATTGAGATTAACCTGATAAGGACTCAGAGCTTTTATTCTTTTCTTTTCTTCTTTTTCGGCTCCCATTGAAGTCCAGACGTCTGTATAAATAACGTCTGAATTTTTAATATCGTCCAAATCAGTTGAAACATTTATTACAGCATTTGTTTTTTTTGCCGTAATTAAAGCTTTGTCCAATAAATCTTTTTTCGGAGCATATTGTTTTGCTCCCAGTAAAGTTAAATTAAGCCCGAGAACCGCCGATAAGGCAAGCCACGAATTCGCCACATTATTGGCATCGCCTACAAAAGTGATTTTTAACTTTTTTAATTCTTTGAATGATTTTATATTAAATTTTTCAATAATCGTCATCAAATCGCCCAATATCTGGCACGGATGCTCCGCATCGGTTAAAGCGTTTATTACAGGAATAGTAGAACATTTTGCGAATTCTTCAACATATTCATGTTTAAATGCCCTTATAATGATTCCGTCAAGATATCTTGACAAAACTTTTGCCGTGTCTGAAACAGATTCGCCACGTTTAGTTTGTAATTTTTGAGGATCCAGAACAAGAGGAGTTCCGCCGGCTTGTGCGATTGCCGTAGAAAACGAGACCATTGTTCTTGTAGAAGGTTTTTCAAATATAAGGCCGAAAACTTTACCTTTAAATTTATCGGTATATCCCGATTTTTTAAGTTTTAAGGCTTTACCGATAAGCGACCATATCTGCTGCATGTCTAAATCGTATATAGACAATAAATCTTTTTTAAATTTTTTCATAATAGACTCTTTACAACTTTTTTTAACTGCCTAAAACTGCAAAAACAAGAAGACCCGAAAAAGTGATATCTTCTTGTTTTTGTTGAATATATATTTAAACCGGAATATTAAAATTTCTGATTGTGATCTATATATATGCCCGGTCCCATCGTTGAAGATACCGAAATACTTTTTATATACTGTCCTTTTGATACTGACGGTTTCGACTTTTGTACGGCTTCAAGAAGAGATTTTATGTTTTCGGCGATTTTTTCGGCTTCAAAAGAAGCTTTGCCTACGGCGCAATGTATTATTCCGTAAGCGTCATTTTTATATTCAACTCTTCCTTTTTTCAAATCTTTAACCGTTTGCTCTATATCAAACGTAACAGTTCCTGATTTAGGATTAGGCATTAAACCTTTAGGACCTAATATTTTTGCGACTTTTGACAAGTCTTTCATTGTATCGGGTGTTGCGACCAAAATATCAAAATCAAGCCAGCCTTTTGCTATTTCGTCAATTATATCATTTGAGCCGAAAGCGTCTGCTCCGGCATTTTTAGCTTCGTTTTGTTTTTCGCCTTTTGCTATAACCACAACTTTTCTGGTTTTTCCTATTCCGTTAGGAAGAGAAACGGTGCCTCTTACGCTTTGATCGCTTTTTTTCGGGTCAATTCCGAGACGTACATGAACCTCAACCGATTCATCAAATTTTGCTTTTGCGGTTTGTTTTATTAAAGCCGCCGCTTCGTTGACGGAATATAATTTATTTATATCCACCAGTTTTGATACTTCATTAAATCTTTTTGCCATTTTTTTCTCCTGTGGTACAATTGCGGCAATATTAAAATACCGCTCCCACTTTATTTAAAGTCTTACTTTTTTACTTCAATTCCCATGCTTCTTGCCGTTCCTTCAACCATCAGTTTTGCGCCTTCCAAATCTATTGCGTTTAAGTCAGGCATTTTTTGTTTTGCTATTTCTTCAACTTGTTTTGCCGTTATAGAGCCGACTTTATTTTTGTTAGGCGTTCCGGAAGCCGTCGCTACTCCTGCGGCTTTTTTTATTAATGCCGGAACCGGAGGCATTTTTGTGATAAACGTAAAAGATCTGTCTTCATACACCGTTATAACTACAGGCGTCGCCATACCTTGTTCCATTTTTTTTGTTCTTTCGTTAAACTGTTTGCAGAAATCCATTATATTTACGCCCTGCTGTCCGAGAGCCGGTCCTACAGGCGGCGCAGGATTTGCTGCTCCGGCGGGTATTTGTAATTTAATTTGCGTTTTAACTTTCTTTGGTGGCATTTTATTTTCTCCTAATTTTTACAATGTTTGTATTTTTAAATTCAGAGCAAATTTAAAAATACTTGTTTTTTACCGTCGTAACACGGCAAAAAATATTATAACAGGTTATATCTTTTCAACCTGTAAAAAATCAAGTTCTACAGGAGTAGGTCTTCCGAAAATCGTAACCATAACTTTCAGTTTTCCCTTTTCCTGATTTATTTCCTCAACAACGCCTATAAAATGTTTAAACGGACCTTCCGCTATTCTTACGTTTTCTTCTCTTTCAAACATAACAGCCGGTCTCGGTTTTGCGCTGTCCGGATTTACTATGGCATTGATTAAGTTCGCAACTTCATTTTCAGCCATCGGAATAGGTTTTACTCCGCCTAAAAATCCGGTTACGCCGGTTGTATTTCTTATAAGCCAGTAAGTTTCGTTGTTTATAGTCATTTCAATAAAAACATAACCCGGATAAAATTTTTTCTTTCTGATTTTTCTCTTGTTATTTTTTACCGAAACAACTTCTTCTGTAGGAACCAAAACCTGAGAGATCATATTTTTCATTCCCAAATTTTCTACGGTTCTTTCAATACTGTTTTTTACCTTATCTTCATGTCCGGAATACGTGTGGACAACGTACCATTGATTAGCCATTTTTTACCCCAATTTTAATATTATGCCTAAAATTGTCGACAATATTAAATCAACAAAACTGACAAAAATAGAAAGTATTATAATAAAAATAATAACGACTACCGTCGTTGCGACAACTTCTTTTTTGCCAAGCCATGTAACTTTCGTTAATTCAACATAAGCTTCTTTAAAAAACTGAATTGCACTGTTAAAAAAAGACATATTTCATCCTCTACTTATATTTTTTAATAAAGCGGGGGCAGCTGGATTTGAACCAACAAAGCTGGTTTTGGAGACCAGAAGTTTACCGTTAGCCTATGCCCCCATGGCTTTTAAATTCCGGTTCTTCCGTTATAAAACGGAAGAACCGAAAATAAATTTAAACTTATTTAGTCTCTTTATGCAAAACATGTTTTCCGCAGGTTCTGCAAAACTTTTTCACTTCTAACTTCCCTTCCTGTTTCTTGCCTCTTGCAAAATAATAGTTTCTGTTTTTGCATTCAGTACAAGCCATCGTTATTATTACTCTGTCACCCATTTTACTTTCTCCAATATTGAGCTGATTATTCTTTTATTTCAGTTACAACGCCTGAACCTACGGTTCTTCCGCCTTCTCTTATCGCGAATCTCAATTGCGGTTCCATTGCTACAGGCATTATCAATTCTATATCCATCGTTATGTTATCG
>Ga0302245_1000013_pt1 | contig 286433 bp, 220 predicted proteins | sample AAG_UR_Thr_MG_FD_193512 | JGI IMG/M metagenome (GOLD analysis project Ga0302245, IMG submission 193512) | Enriched activated sludge microbial communities from anaerobic digester in WTTP, New Holstein, Wisconsin, United States - AAG_UR_Thr | ecosystem: Engineered > Bioreactor > Anaerobic >... | reverse complement strand
ATTGGTAGTTCAATACTGAATAACTGAATATCAGGGTTTTATATTAATATTTCAGACTGTATTTATTAACAAAAACATCATAACATATTAACAATCAATCAGATAATATTTTTTGTCATGTACTAAGATTCCAGACTATCGTTTCTTCATTTAAGATTAACCCCAGATGGTACGCCAAATACAGTAACACTATTGTTTACCTGGCTCAGCAACAGATAACAAGCATCAGGAACATCGGTGAATTCAGCCGAATGCTCAGCAGGATGAGCGACCAGATGCGGGAAGAAAACCTCGCCAGGTTTGAAGCAAACGGCGAGGTTTATGACAGGGTTTCCCGTCAATTCAGTGACAATATCCTCGGAATTGACAGGTACTACGATCCGCATGAGGGCCGTGAAGTGGAACTGCCAAGCGGATACAACTATGCATGGTCAAACAATAATGGTGAGTATATTGTTACCGATAGCCCTGACCTGAATCCAAATGTGGGATCAAACCTTCACTGGGAACTGATGCCAAGGAAATAACATTGTTCATCCGTCATCCTAGATGGTTCTCATTCCCTTGTAAACCTTTGATCTCGACAAATCCTCAAAGCGGCCGGTATAGGTGAGCTTTGCGGATGTCACGCCCGAGATCGTTGCCCTGGCCCTGAAATCCGAAAAGACCGTCAGGAAGATATCATAAGAACCCAGATTTGTAACTATATGAAATTTAACATTGTAACTCAGATTCTTGGGGTTCTTCACGACCTGGTAATCACCGATGGTTCCTTCAGCGGTAACTCCGCCCACACCGTTATATCCTATCCTGAAGTTTGAACCCGTCTGCAATACTCCTTCATCGGCATTTACCATAATAAAATTGATCGACGAAGAAACAGGCACTTTTTCACCATATTTGTTTTCAAGGAAATCGGCTTCAACAACGAAACTCCTTGAGGTCACTAGATCGTTCAGCAAATTGTAATTTGCGTTCAGCTCAGCTTCCCTGAGCTGTTTCTTTTCCTTCCGGCTCAGCTTCTCGTTCCCGAAATCCTGCGAATAACCGGTGACGGAAATCAATAATAATGCTGTCAGCAGGAAAAGATTTCCGGTATTTTTATTTATTGTTTTCATTGTTTTATTGTTTTATTATTCCTGCGGTAATAAAACAAAATATATGCCAGTATTCGAGGAGGTCTACCTGTGAAAGCCTGCCGAGATGAAGTGCAACACCTCCGGCAACGACTCCCTCCAGTAAGTCCAGTTGTGTGCACCGTCGCGAACCCTGAATTCATGGGGTATTTCCTTCTTCCGCATATAGATGTGAAGCATAGCATTTCCTTCATACAGGAAATCGTCATCCCCGCAATCGATATACCAGCGGACATCCTTTTTCCTGTCATCAGGTATCCGGTTAATCAGGGTCGGAATATCATATTTCTGAAAATAAGCATCATACTGCTCTTTTTTAATCTTTGAGGAATCAGCACCCATCGATCTCTTCACATTGGCAAGATTGACGGGGCCGGCGCCGGCACTCAGGGGACAGGCAGATCCGAAAAGCTCGGGATGATGAAGGGCATAGATCAGTGTTCCGTTGCCACCCATCGATAACCCTGCAACAGCCCGGAATTCCTTGTCTTTCCTGATCCGATAGGTCGACTCAATGAAAGGCATGAATTCTTCAAAGAAAAAATCCTCATACCTCCACTCATTCCTTACATCGTTGGAATAACCCCTTCTGCCGGTATTTGCATCCGGCATAACGATAATAACAGGGGTTGAAACCCCATCCTTAATCGCTTTGTCGGCAATATGTCTGACTTCCCCGAATTGCACCCAGCCTGTCTGGTCATCTCCTGCTCCATGAAGAAGATACAGAACAGGATAATCCCTTTGAGAAGTTTCATATCCCGCAGGCAGGTAGATCGCAAATTTCCTTTCCATTTTCAGTATTTTGCTTTGCATGGTAAGCTGGTCATAAACCCTGCTTTCCTGGGCTGAAAGGAGCCCGCCAGTGATCATGACAATCAAAAAAAATGATAGTTGTTTCATGTGAAAATAAATTTATATACTACTGAAGATTAAGTGGTTCATATTGAATCCACATGAATTTTATTTTCATGCTTGTTTGTGATTTTGTATCATGCGGGTTTCATAACTTCCTGTTAATAGTAAAATTATCTCATAAAATCACCAAACTAATAATTTTTACCATAGCCTGAATTTGTTTTCCCCGGGCAGGACATTTATAAACGGTCCTGAAAGGTTGCCGTCCGGAGGTCGCTTATCACCAAAAAAGTCGCGGTCAATGACCAGTACGGTCCCGTCAGGGTTGTCAAAATCAGCCTTCGGAATTTTTGCTTTCCCAAGCATTTCTGTGGTTACTGTTTTGACCCGGTGACTGGTGAAAGAACTGTCATATGACAAAATGACATATCCGTGGCCATCTTCTTCAAAAAGATTAACCCCCTGGCCGTGAGATGGGAAGAAGAGAAAATTTTCATCCTTCTGCGAAGGAGTCGCTCCGTTGCAATAAATGTTGCCGTCGATCCGGACCGGAAGTCTCGCGTTCCCGTATCCTTTAAGACCATAATTTTCGTTTTCCCCTGTCTTTTCAGTGCCGGGACCAATGAAAATATTGTTGTAATACCTGTCATCGCCCCCATAAATGGTGGTAAGCCCTGCCATATCGGTTGAATGCGGCAGGAAATATGGTGTGAACCTGTTTGGTTCGGGCCAGTTATGAACAGTTCCAGCAATAAGATTATTAACGAATGCTCCGCCCTCCGACTGGGTTTTTATGGCCGCACGTGAAAGGAATACATTATTGTCCACAATGAAAGGTCCGTGATTGACTTCAAGGAAAATATCTTCCAGGTCATTGTCATAGAAAAGGTTGGCCGAAACTCTTGTTCCCTGGGTCATCCAGTCGAGCCACAGGCCCCTTCCGCAACTGTGGATCCGGTTATTTCTGATTATGGCATCAATTGCCGCATGAAATTTTATTCCCCCTATTTCGGCTCCGGCAAACTGCCGTTTAGTCCAGATATTGTAAATATGGTTATTCTCAATTATGCTGAAGGCTGCGCCCATGCTCCCGCATATTCCAGTCTGTTCGCAGTTGAATATAACATTGTTCCTAACAATATGCGAACCGGTAGTTTCCTTGTTCCAACCGTTCCGCAGCACCCGGAAAGTTACTTCAATATAATGTATATTGCCATCATTGTAAATATTTCCCTTGTCGGCCGACCAAACATTATGTCCCGTTCCGTGTTCTTTCCCGAGAGTTATGCCCGAACACTTTGAATCTCTTATTACATTGTTCTCAATGATCCACCCTTTGTTCCAGTGGGTGGCAATCATCCCGACCTGTCCGGCGGTTGGCGCCCCCCATTGGGTAGCTGCCTGGCTTATAATGAACCCCCTTATTGTAATGTAATTAATTCCCGGCTTCCCGGGATAGATACAGGTTGGTCTGACGCTTATCTCGGTAAGCTCCCGGTTCGGATTGAATTTATGGAAATTCGCCCAGATGGTGGTATAATCCCGGTTGCTCTCACAATACCATGTATAAACCGATCCTTCACGATCCATGATCATGGTGTCGGGAACAGGATCCAGTATTTTGTCCAAGGTCTCCTTTTCATAGAAGGATTTACCATTCAGAAATAGCTCTCCCGTATGATGTATCCGCCCCCTGTCGTTAAACCAGTCACCAAAAACAGAATCCTGATACGGATTATATGATCCGAAGACAGAGTTGGGTACAACAACTTTCCAGACACCATTTCTGTTTACCTTAGTCCAGCCCCGAACTTCTTCGGAGCCTTTGATTTCAACGCGCTCACCGGGGGCAGCCCTGTACAAAATCCTCCTGCTGTCGCTTTCCCCTCCCCTTACCGGGTTGATCCATTCCCTGTAAGTGCCGGCATGTACGGTGACGGTATCACCCGGATATGCCGCCTGCACGGCTGCATTTATTGTCCTGAACGGCTTCGCAGGCGAACCGTCGTAGCTGTCATTTCCGCTAACTGACACATGGTATTCACGCGAATGCGAAACAAACGCCCAAAACAGGCTTACAAATAATAACAGGATCCTTTTCATCTTACTCTATTATTAAGCCTTCTACAAGTTTAATCAATAAAAACGGATCTGGAACATCTTTTTTTTTCTCTTTATTTCACCATCTCGTTTCACTAAACATATTCTATAAAATTATTTTTATAACATTGAGGAACGATTGTTTCTTAACCAAACCATAAAAACACAATAAAATGAGACCAACACGGAGGAATTTCCTGAAGCTTTCGGGATTGGCCGGGATCAGCCTGGCAGCATCAAATGCTCTAAAAGCCATTGTTCCGCAAACGGAGGATCGCAAATCCGGGAAAAACAGTATCCCGGGAAGTTCGTCAGAAATATCAGCCCAAACTTTCAATATGTGCGGTTATGCAGCTCCAAGGCTCGATAAGGTAAGGATAGGGTTCATCGGTCTTGGAGGCAGGGGCCGCCTTCATGAATCGATAATGAGCATTATTGAGGGCGTAGAGATAAAGGCCCTGAGCGATATTCTGCCCGACAGGGCTGCAAAAGCCAGGGAAATTGCCGTGAAAGCCGGTTTCAATCCTGCAATGTACACCGACTCTCCCGATGCATGGAAAAAACTGTGTGAGAGGAACGACATTGACCTTGTTTATATATGCACCCCATGGAATCTTCATACTCCGATGGCTGTGTACGCCATGGAACATGGCAAGCATGCAGCAATTGAAGTGCCGGCAGCCGACACCCTGGAAGAGTGCTGGCAGCTTGTGGAAACTTCCGAAAAAACCAGGAAGCACTGCATGATGATGGAAAACTGCTGTTATGACTTTTTCGAGCTTCTCACCCTGAATATGGCCCGCCAGGGATTTTTCGGCGAGCTTGTTCACTGCGAAGGGGCATATATTCACAACCTGCTTAAATCGAATTTCAACAAGGACGGTTACTGGAACATGTGGCGTCTCAGGGAGAATGCCAGCAGGAGGGGCAATCTCTATCCCACGCACGGCCTTGGACCGGTCTGCCAGATCCTGGATATAAACAGGGGCGACAAGATGGATCTCCTGGTGGCAATGATGAGCAGGGATTTTGCAATGAATGAAACTGCAAGAAAGTTTGCAGCCACCGACAGTTTCTTCAGACCGTTTGTTGACAACCCGTACCGGGGTAATATGACAACCACAACCATTCTTACAAATAAGGGTAGAACCATAATGATCCAGCATGATGTCACTTCTCCGAATGTATATTCAAGGATCCACAAAGTAAGCGGGACAAGGGCCGCCGCATTGAAATATCCGCTTCCGCCAAAGATATCTGTTGAGGATGAATGGGTTACCGATGAGGAATTCAGAAATATTGAGGAAAAATACACTCCGCCGATAATCAGGAAAGTCGGGGAGCTTGCCAAAAAGGTAGGCGGTCACGGGGGCATGGATTTTCTTGAGGACTGGCGCCTCATCGACTGCCTGCGAAACGGTTTGCCCCTGGATCAGGACGTTTATGATGCTGCCCTCTGGAGTGCCGTTGCCCCGCTGAGCGAATGGTCAGTTGCAAACAAATGCAATTCTGTAGAGGTTCCCGATTTCACACGCGGAGCATGGAAGACAAATGCTCCTGTTGACATATCCCTAAGCCAGGGAGGAAATACAGGAGTAAGAGGTTAAAAAGGACGGGGCATCCATCAATAGCCCCATTCCTTCATTATCCTGAGATCTTCTTTCACACAGTCCATCGGGGACATACCCTGGTAGGACTCCTGTTCTATTATGTAAACCCTGGTGCCACCTATCCTTGTAGCCAGGTCAACAACCTCACGGGCATTGACAATTCCCTTTCCGATAATGGTGCTTTCATATTTTTCAGGACCGCCGGAGGAAAGGATCTCATCTTTCACATGAAGGTTCTCGAACCTTCCGGGATACTGTTTTACCACATCCAGCGCCACTGCGCCCCCATTGTACATGTTGCCGATATCAAGCTGTATGACCACCTTATCAGGATCAATGCTCTTCATCATAATGTCGAAGAGTTTTTCTCCCCGCAGCTTTTCACTGAACTCAAAATCATGATTATGATAACCAAACTTCATGCCGTGCCGCTTGCACAGATCCCCGCACTTGTTGAAAACATCCATGTATTTCCTGAAATCATCATAATTGTTCCTCATGGTCATATCCATTGAGGGGCTCACAACATATTCCTGCCCAAGTACCGCGGCATCATTGACAGTCTGCTTCCAGCTGTCGGAAAAGTCCTTCCTGGCTTCATCCCAGTGCTGCTTCCCCATCACGGTGTGCCCGCTTATCATTTTGAGCCCCAGTCCGTCAAGTACTTTCCTGAATTCTCCCGGTGAATAACCATAGAACTTCCCGTTCACATAATTTGCATGTTCAACATATTCATACCCCATTTTCGCAACCTGGGTGAGTGAACCCAGCGGATCCCTGGCCATATCCTCACGTATTGAATACAATTGCAATCCGATAATTCCCTTTGCCTTTGATGAAGCAAATAATGATGACGGTCTGACCGATGCAGCTACAACAGCCATAGCACCTGCCCTGATGAATGTCCTGCGTGATGTTTTCATTAATATAGGTTTTTAAAAACGTTCGACTTTAAGTTATTCTAAAGATAGAAAATCCGGTATAAAAAACAAAACAAACAGGTCAGCGGGCGAACTCCTGCAAAACTGAAGACTTGCCGGCTCATTCCTATGAGGAGTCAGATTAATCAACCGGAGAGATGACTGCAATAACCGAAAAATCTTCCCGGGAAATTGCAAGTCCCGTTTTTCAGCTGATTATCTGCCCAAGGTGATTTTCGCGGCTACGGCGGCTAAATCCGGAAAATATGGTTCCTGCTGACTATGAGATTGTGTTCAGGCTGGCTGGATCTTCTGTAACTGCGACCGTATCCTTCTCCAGTAAAATTCAGTCATGGGTCCGGAACCGTTCCATGATTTTGCAATCTTCTCAAAATTGTAAGGGCCGATTTTTGAGGCAAAATGCAAAAACACCTTCCTGGAGTTCTCATAATCAAACATATCCGACAATCTGAAACAACTGTTGGTCTGCCTGTTGTATTCATCTATTCTTACCTGCCGGATCTGGAATATGCCTGCAGCTCCTTCATATTCATTAAATGCCATTGTATTTCCCATTGTTTCCACCATGCCGATTGCATGCATCAGGGGCTCAAAGGGATTAATGCCCCCGGGCTTGTGAATGACAAGGTAATTCCTGCTTGGTGCAACAGATTCTCCTGCTGTGGAAAAAAGCAGGACGAGTACAAACAAAGATTTTAATACTATGGCACTTATTATTCCGGGTCTTACAACCGCTACCGGTTTCTTTTCCGGGGCTTCCCTTACCATAAAGATCCGGTTTAACATCCTGAGAGTTAAATCCGGAAGTATTGAAACTATGTTAATTAATTTTTTCAAAAGTGTTGTTTTAATTTTTTAACTGAATAATGATTTTTTCTTAATATATTTTAGATAAAATTTTGTGATTAAATTATGGTTTTTCTTATTCCATAAAAGTCATGAATTTACTAAGTTATTAACAATCACCAGTTAAAAATCAACCCCGGTTAATATGCTATGCAACCTTATAACAACATTCATGTAAATATGTTTAGGCAGTCCTATAACCAGCCTTGGAGATTTTACTAAATCATGTTTTTGGAATAACTAACTACTACAGGTATCGTGTTCTTATAATAATCCTATTAAGTTACGAGATAATAATTTCATTTCCTAAATTGCGGGCGGAAATTTTTAATTTATCACCCTGAGTTGCATGCAAATTGTTTGTTCGTGAAAGGAATTGACCTGCATGAATTTAAATCACCTGAAGTTTGGTCGTCCAATATGTGGATTGCCTGCGCTGAGACTCAGTATCATTTTTCCAAACCTCATTTCGAAAACAGAAAAACAAAAAATTCCTGTGTGACATGTCCAAACACCAAGACATCAATAAAGTTCTCATCATAGGATCGGGACCGATAGTAATAGGACAGGCCTGTGAATTTGATTACTCGGGAACTCAGGCCTGCAAAGCATTAAGGTCGTTAGGGTATAAGATCGTACTGGTGAATTCCAATCCCGCAACAATCATGACCGATCCGGAGATTGCCGATATTACATATATCGAGCCGCTCAACGAATATGCACTGACGGAAATCATAAAAAAGGAACGTCCCGACGCCCTTCTTCCGAACCTGGGCGGTCAGACCGGGCTGAATCTCTCATCTCTCCTGGCAAAAAAGGGTATTCTTAAGAAATACAATGTAAGGGTTATTGGAGTTAACATAGATGCAATTGAAAGGGGTGAGGACAGGATCGCATTCAAGGAGACAATGAACAGGCTCGGCATAGGAACACCCAGAAGCAAGGCGGTGAACAGTGTCGAAGCTGCTGAAAATGCTGCTGCCGAACTTGGTTATCCGGTTGTTGTCCGTCCTGCCTATACAATGGGAGGCACAGGCGGCGGTTTGGTATTCAATGTTGAGGAACTGCGGACAATTGCCACCAGGGGATTGTCAGCAAGCCTTGTGAATCAGGTTCTGATCGAAGAATCCGTTCTGGGATGGGAGGAGCTTGAACTTGAAGTGGTGAGGGATTCGAAAAACCAGATGATAACAGTATGCTTTATTGAAAATGTGGATGCCATGGGAGTCCATACCGGTGACTCAATCTGTACTGCTCCCATGCTTACCATCAGCGAGGAGCTGCAGAAAAGGCTTCAGAAATATGCCTATGATATTGTTGAGGCCATCGAAGTGATCGGGGGAACGAATGTACAGTTTGCCCATGATCCGGTAACAGACAGGGTGGTTGTGATTGAGATCAATCCACGCACCTCAAGGTCGTCGGCACTGGCTTCCAAGGCCACAGGGTTCCCAATTGCATTTGTTTCTGCACTTCTGGCCGGCGGATTAACACTCGATGAGATCCCATACTGGAAGGAAGGATCACTTGATAAGTATACCCCATCGGGTGACTATGTGGTAGTTAAATTTCCGAGATGGACATTTGAAAAATTCGAGGGCCTTGAAGACAGGCTCGGTACACAGATGAAGGCCGTGGGAGAGGTTATGAGCATTGGAAAAACCTATAAGGAGGCTTTCCAGAAAGCAATAAGGTCACTTGAAACAGGAAGGTACGGCCTTGGATTTGCAAAGGATCTCAACCGCAAATCCCTAGAAGAACTTATGAACATGCTCAATCATCCTTCAAGTGAAAGGCAGTTCATCATGTATGAAGCCTTGCGCAAAGGAGCTGAAATCGACGAACTTTACAAGCGGACTTTTATTAAACGCTGGTTCATTCAACAGATGAAAGAGCTTGTTGAGGAAGAAGAAGAGATTCTTTCCTGGAAAGGACAGATGCTCCCCGACGATATGCTGGTACAAGCCAAGAAGAATGGTTTTTCTGACAGGTACCTTTCTGCGTTGCTGGGTGTAGGTGAAAAGGAAATAAGGACACGCAGGATCAGCCTTGGCCTTACCGGGGCATGGGAAGCGGTTCCCGTGAGCGGGGTTAAGAACGCATCATATTATTTCTCAACATATAATGCATCCGGCAAAATACCGGTGAGCAGCAAAAAAAAGATCATGGTTCTCGGCGGAGGACCAAACAGGATAGGACAGGGCATTGAGTTCGACTACTGTTGCGTACATGCCGCATTTGCAATCAGGGATGCAGGTTTGGAATCGATAATGGTAAACTGCAATCCTGAAACAGTATCCACAGATTATGATACATCCGACAAGCTGTATTTTGAGCCCCTGACAGTTGAGGATGTGCTGAGCATCTACAATAATGAAAAACCGGAAGGCGTCATTGTGCAGTTCGGCGGACAGACTCCCCTGAACCTTGCAAATGAGCTGGCTGAAGCCGGGGTCAGGATCCTGGGAACAACACCTGAAACGATAGACCTTGCAGAGGACCGCGACAGGTTCAGGCAGGTTATAAACAGGCTTGGAATCCCGCAACCGGAATCGGGAATGGCAAGCAACCTGCAGGAAGCCCTCAGGATTGCTGAAAGAATCGGCTATCCGCTTATGATCAGACCTTCATATGTTCTTGGGGGACGCGCAATGAAAATAATTCTTGACGAGCAGATGCTCGAGGAATATGTGGCAAAAGCAGCCGGAGTTTCGCCCGACAGACCCCTGCTTCTTGATAAATTCCTCGAAGATGCAGTTGAAGCTGAAGCTGATGCCATCTCCGACGGGGTCGATGCCTTCGTTCCGGCAATCATGCAGCATATTGAATATGCCGGGATTCACTCGGGTGATTCAGCCTGCGTCATACCACCCGTAATAATCTCAAGGAAGCATAAAAAAACAATTTATGACTATACAAAAAAGATAGCGACGGAGCTGAAAGTGGTTGGCCTGATGAACATTCAGTATGCCATATATGACGATACGGTTTATATACTTGAAGCTAATCCGAGGGCATCGAGAACTGTCCCTCTCGTATCGAAAGTATGCAATATTTCAATGGCCAGGATCGCAACCCAAATCCTCCTGGGACAAAAGCTCAGGGAATTCAATCTGAAAAATAAAACTTTCAGGCACTATGGAGTGAAGGAAGCTGTTTTTCCGTTCAATATGTTTCCTTCAACCGATCCCCTGCTGGGGCCGGAGATGCGCTCAACCGGCGAGGTATTGGGAATGGCCGACTCTTTCGGCATGGCCTTTTTCAAATCCCAGGAAGCTGCACAATCATCTTTGCCTGTAAGGGGAACAGTGCTGATCACAATAGCAGATCGCGACAAACAGCGGATAATTGAAGCAGCCAGGAACTTCAGGGATATGGGATTCAGAATACTTTCAACCACAGGAACAAAAGCCTTCCTTGAACAAAACGGGATCCCGGCAGAACTTGCCCTGAAGGTTCACCAGGGCAGGCCGAATATTGTGGATGCAATAAAGAACGGTGAAATTGATCTTTTAATCAATACACCTGCAGGAAGACTCAGTGAATATGATGACTCGTATATCAGGAAAAATGCCATAAAATACAAACTGCCCTATATAACCACAACTTCGGCAGCCCTTGCCGCAACCAAAGGGATCAGGGAACGGCAAAATGAAGCTTATTTCGTCAGATCGCTCCAGGATTATCATTCTTCAATCGGGGAGTAAATAAAAAGCGGGAACCAATCACTGAAACTCCGCCGGAACATAATAACCCGTATTATTGATTCCAATTCATTGCTCCCCGTTTCTTTCCTGGTATCCGGAGTTTCTTGCAGTTATTCCTTCACCTGCTTTTTTTTCAGTTCCTGTATCTCATTAACCTTGTCGGAGATCTCTTTTTCCTTGTCGGCTACTTCCTTTTCCAATCCGGAGATCTTTTCATTAAGCCCGGATATCTTTTTTTCGAGTTTGCCGATATCTTCCTTTAATTCTGAAATTTCCCTGCCGAGCTGAACTTTCTCATCTTCCAGCTTCCTTATAACCGGGGTATAGACGGACTTGGCATAAAACCAGGCTGTAAGGTAGCCTATCAGGCCGGCAACAACCAGCAATGCTATAATTAGAATTACTGCTGCAGTAACCGACATAATCTGAAATATTATTAATGATCCCATGATGTTATTTTTTAATTGAAATTACTGTTCTTCTGTTTTTCGCACGGTCTTCGGCTTTTATATAACCGGCTACAGGCTCATCTTCGCCTCTTGATTCGACAATCATCCTGGAAGATGGAAAGCCTTTTGTCTCAAGATATTTCTGAGTAGCCCTGGCCCTTTCCATGCCAAGCTTCTGGTTGTACTCCCTTGTACCGATAAGGTCCGTATGCCCGGTTACAAGAAGCACTGATTCGGGGTATTTGTCCAGCCAGTCCTTGAATTCAGTAAGACCTGATTCAAACTGGGGAGTGGGTTTTAGTTTGAATTTATCAAACTCAAAGCAGATCACAAGATCTTCAGGCATCATGGCATTAATCTCGAGCAATGAGTCTGCCACACTGATTTTCGGAACTGGGACTGCCTGCACTGGTTCCGGTTTTCTTGCAGCATGCCTTAATACATCAGTATAAAGCCAAGTTGAAAAGAATGACCATATAACGAATGCAATCAATCCCGAAATAAGGATTCTCATAATCTCACTTGTTTGGTTAATTATCAGGTAATTATCCCTACAAGTTAGGCAATTTTAAAAGACCAGTCAACAAATTGACTATAATTATTAAGTTCTGTGGCGATAAAAATTATATCCGATGTTTAAAAATTACGGTTGAAAAATGCGATTTATTAATAGCTTTGGTAAAATTTCCCTTCTGAGAAAGGTGATACAGGAACTTTCAGTTGCTTTCGTTCAGTGAGAAATGGTTTAATTCACAACTGATTTTCTGATCTTTCAAAGAATTTCAAATAAGGTTCAAATGAAAAAAATACCGAAATCAATTCTGTTCTGTTTTTTCATCTGCCTGATAAACATCCCGGCACAAACCCAGTCAGGAAAAGCTGACCCGTCGCTTGACGAAAAAGTAAAGAAATTCCTCAATGAACATGCACGGCACTGGTATGATATGAATGTCCCCTGGGTGGATGGTCAGCTGCTTCATGACCTCGTGCTAAAGGGAAATTACAAATCAGCCCTCGAAATCGGGACATCGACCGGACACTCGGCAATATGGATCGCCTGGGCGCTCAGCAAAACCGGTGGCAGGCTCATCACGATCGATATTGATGAGAGAAGGCACCGAACCGCCCTTGAAAACTTCAGACAGGCAGGACTCTCGGACTATATTGATGCAAGGCTTGCCAATGCCCATGACCTGGTTAAGGAGCTGAAGGGCCCGTTTGATTTTATTTTCAGCGATGCCGACAAGGACTGGTATAAGAATTACTTTGTCATTTTAGATCCCAAACTCAAGGTTGGCGGTTGTTTTACTGCACATAATATTTCCGAAAGGGTTCGGGGAAGTTACGGCTCATACAGCGGCACTGCCGTTTTTCTCGATTACGTAAAGAGCCTTCCGAATTACCGGACTACTGTCAACAGTGCAGGCGGTGGAGTGTCAATAAGTTACAAAACAGCCGAGAAATAAATAATCTGATGATGACGGGAAATGCGCTTGAGAGAAGGCTTGGACTGTTCCCTGCCACTAATATCGTCATAGCCAACATGATCGGTGCCGGAATTTTCACAACATCCGGGCTGCTTATGTCGGGTTTGCACGATCCAGTAATAATGGTTCTGCTATGGGCAGCCGGAGGTTTCATTGCACTGTGCGGCGCTTTCTCATATGGTGAACTTGGCGCAGCAATGCCTGGAGCAGGTGGCGAGTATCTTTTTCTTTCGAGGCTTTACCATCCGCTGTTCGGATTTCTCAGCGGATGGGTATCGTTCGTCGTCGGATTTTCAGCGCCAATTGCAGCCTCAGCCCTGGGATTCAGCGAGTATTTTTCAAGGGCTCTCCCCGGCTTTACCCTCTGGATGCAGGATTCCGCCATGATTCAGCCGGAAATGACCAGAAAAATACTGTCGGTATCTGTTATCCTGGTTTTTACCCTTATCCATTACACAGGAATCAGATACGGGGCCCGGATACAGAATGTCCTTACAATCCTGAAAATACTGCTTATTGTTATTTTATTAACAGCAGGGTTCGCATCCGGCCAGGGCGAATTTTTCAACTTCTCCAGCGGAGGAACCATCCCACAGGGACTTGCAGGATGGAAAACAATGGGACTCTCCCTAATGTGGATAATGTTCGCTTACAGCGGATGGAATGCTTCTACATACCTGGGCGCCGAGATCAGGAACCCCGAAACGACACTGCCCCGCTCCCTGATTTTCGGTACCGGAATCGTGACCCTCCTGTATATCGGGATAAATATCCTCTATGTTTATGCGATCAGCCCTGCTGAAATGAAAGGAGTCATCTCCGTGGGAGGGCTTGCAATGGGTAATCTTTTTGGCAAACCGGCCGAGGTACTGTTCTCGGTACTGATTGCCTTTGCATTGTTTTCATCCCTCAGTGCCTTTATTATCATAGGTCCGCGGGTCTATTACTCAATGGCAAAAGACGGCCTCTTCTTCCCGTTCGCAGCCCGGATACATAAAAAGTTCCATGTGCCGTCAAACTCGATCTTACTCCAGGGACTTATTGCTGTAATACTTGCCTTCTCGGGGACTTTTGAACAGGTCCTTACATACATGGGATTTGCGCTGGGTATTTTCCCGCTTATGGCGGTAGCCGGGGTCTGGAAACTGAGAAGAAACAATTCCGGGGCAATCCGGCTGAAGGGATTTCCTTTTACCCAGGTAGTTTATCTAACGGCAGGATCACTGATCCTTATGCTTTCATTTATGGAAAGGCCGGTGGAATCATCAGTAGCCATTCTGACGGTACTGGCTGGAATTCCCGCCTATTATCTTTTCCGCAAAAATTCAGGGGCAGCCGGCTGAGTTCCGGAATACTGGCGCGGAATCCCGGCCAGATCGCGTATCACTACCGAGGCGCAGCATATGCCAAAAGCCGGTGGCATATATGATATCGTACCAACAACTGATGCTTTATTCCTTTCGCCGCTAACAGGCATAACTCGTGACTTATCAACAGGTTCAGGCGAATAAACTGCAGTAAATCCGCTGTTTATACCAAGGCGGTGAAGACGTTTCCTGAGCATCCGGGCAAGATTGCAACCTTTGGTCTCCGATATGTCATTTATCATTATCCTCAAAGGATCCGACCTGCCGCCCGCCCCCATGGAGCTTACAACGGGCAAGCCTCTTTTCAGTGAATTGTATATAAGATAAACCTTGGGCGAAAGGGTGTCGATGGCATCCACAACATAATCAAATCCGCGATCAAGGATTTCACACATCCTTTCATCCCTGATATATTCCTGGATTACTGTCAGGTCAAGTTCCGGATTTATCTCCCTGAGCCTGTTTCCCATCAATACTGCCTTAGGTGAGCCTTCGGTGCTGGTAAGCGCGATGAGCTGCCTGTTCCGGTTTCTGGGATGTATTGTGTCTCCGTCAACTATGGTAATACTGCCTGTTCCTGCCCTGCAAATCATTTCAGCAGCATAGGCTCCGACCCCTCCAAGGCCGACAATCAGCACGCTGGAGGCTTTCAGCCTGTCAAGCTTCTCCCGACCAATCAACAGTTCAGTTGCTGACTGCCAGTTTTCCTTGTATGGTTTCATCATTATTATTCAAAATAATTTTGCAGGGTAAATATATTGCCGGTTCCGGCTGTTTCATCCGCCATGAAAAATTTGTGATCAGCTTCTGACACCCAGGAATTTCTTGTAATTGTTATACATTGTGATTTTCAGTTCATCCGTGGATACGCCCAGATCGGCCGCGGCCTTACGGTAGATATCCCTGATGTCGGTATCGGCACCATCCGTTTCAAGGAACAGCCGGTCAGCAGGAATAAACCTGATCAGTCCGGCTGATTCGGGACGCAATGCGAACTCAAACCAGATTGATAAATAAAATCCCCTTGAAAGCAGTTGTGAGGCAAGTTCCTTCTTGCCCCTGAATCCATGGATCAGCCAGTTTGCTGTGGGTTTGAGTCTTTTGTGAGCCGACAGGAATTCATCCCAGGCCTTTACGCAATGTATCACCATCGGCTTGCCCAGCTTTTCTGCCATCTCCGCCTGCTCATCAAACACTTCACGCTGAAGTTCCATTGACGGACCCCTAAGCCTGTCAAATCCCGCTTCACCGATTGCAATTACCAGCGGGTGTTCAGCCACGCTTCGCATGAATTCAGTAAGCCTGCTTCTGTCAGCTTCATTCAGATGCCAGGGATGTATTCCTGCCGCATAGGCAATTCCTCTCTGTTCAACAGGTCGGACCGCTTCATGAGCCATAAGTACCTCCACCCTGAATATTCCCGGTGAAGAGGAAGCTCCATGGGTATGAATATCAATAAAGTCGCCGGGACGGGGAGAATTCATTTCTTCTTGCTGCCAATTATGGAAATTCCCTTCTCTATCCTTTTAATCGTTTCCTCCCTGCCTATCCAGCTTATGATATCGTATACCCGGGGGCCACGAAGGGCTCCGACAATCACGAGCCGAAAAGCATTCATCACAGTTCCCGTATTGTATCCACTGCTTTTTATCCAGCTGCTGACAGATGCTTCGGTCCCGGAAGGCGAAAAATCAGCAGTGGAAAGTAGCACGGCAATTAATTCCCTGAGCATCGCGGGTGTGCTTTCAGTCCATCTTTTGCTGACAGCTTCCTGATCATAATTCTCGGGAGCCCTGAAGAAAAAATCTGTCTGGTCCCACAAATCCTTCACAAAGCTTACCCTTTCCTTGACCAGGCCAATCAGTACCTCAAGCCTGACAATATCGGTATGATAATTCCTGGCCCTCAGAAACTCCCTGAATTCCAGGGCCAGCTGGTTGTTTGACCTTTTCTGGAGGTAAACATGGTTGAACCATCTGGCTTTTTCCGGGTCAAATCTCATACCCGATTTTCCGACTCTTTCAAGAGTAAACGAATTGATAAGTTCGCTCATTGAGAATATTTCCTGGTCAGTACCCGGATTCCACCCCAGGAGGGCCAGCATATTGACAAATGCCTCAGGGTAATACCCGTCTTCCCTGTAACCTCTGGCCGTTTCACCGTATGGCCAGTAGAGCGGAAAAACAGGAAATCCCAGCTTATCGCCATCGCGCTTGCTGAGTTTACCCCTGCCGTCGGGTTTGAGAAGCAAGGGCAGATGTGCAAACAACGGAGCTTCCCAGCCAAAAGCCCTGTAAAGCATAACATGGAGCGGAAGGGACGGAAGCCATTCCTCGCCCCTGATGACGTGACTTATCTTCATCAGGTAATCATCGACGACATTGGCAAGATGATAGGTCGGCATACCGTCCGATTTAAACAATACCTTATCGTCGAGGGTATCTGAATTTACTACTATATGACCCCTTATCAGATCATCAAAATGTATTTCCTCATCCCGGGGCATTTTAAACCGGATGACGAAAGGATCTCCCCTGTCAAGCCTGGCATTCCAATCAACGGGATCAAGTGAAATTGAATTAACAAGCTTGTCCCTTACCGCCGAATTGTATATAAATGTCTCACCCTTTTTTTCAGATTCAATACGCATCCTTTCAAGCTCCCCGGGTGTGTCAAATGCATAATATGCATGTCCTCTATCGACAAGCATATCGGCATACTGCCTGTACAGGTGCTTTCGTTCACTCTGCCGGTAAGGTCCGAAACTGCCGCCTTCATTTATACCTTCATCTACATCTATCCTGCACCACTCGAGTGCCCGGATGATGTAATCCTCCGCTCCGTCAACATAACGCGACTGGTCGGTGTCTTCAATCCGGAGGATGAAGGTCCCGCCGTGTTTTCTCGCAAACAGATAATTGTAGAGGGCTGTTCTTACACCTCCGATGTGCAGAGGTCCCGTGGGGCTGGGTGCAAACCGAACCCGTATCCCATTCATTGTCATAAATATTCATTTTAACCTGTAAAGATAACTAAACCACATAAAATAACGGTATCAGTAAAATCAGCTTTTACAAGACAGAAATTTACTAATTTAGTAACTGCCAATCATTCGTGCATGATTAAACTGCTCTGATTCCTGAAGTACAGGCAGGAACGCTGATTTCAGATCAGGGCTGTTATTTCTGACCAGTAAAAATTAAATGACTTGCAGATGAAAACAATGAAAGCTTTAGTAAAGGCCTTGCCGGAGAAGGGTTTATGGATGCAGGAAGTACCCATTCCGGAACCCGGTGTAAACGATGTGATCATAAAAGTCAGAAAATCGGCAATCTGCGGTACGGATCTTCATATCTACAACTGGGATCAGTGGGCCGCCAGGACAATTAAAACACCGATGATCATCGGCCATGAATATATGGGATACATTGAAAGTACGGGCGCAGGTGTCAGGATATTCAAACCCGGCGACAGGGTGACTGGCGAGGGCCATCTTGCATGCGGGCATTGCAGGAACTGCAGGCGCGGGAAAGAGCACGTTTGCGAAAATACTCTGGGCATTGGGGTCAATATCGACGGTTCGTTCGCCGAATATGTCAGAATCCCTTCCTCTAACATTGTCCCTCTCGATCCGAGGATCCCCGACGACTGGGCAGCAATAATGGATCCTTTCGGCAATGCCACCCATACTGCCCTTTCCTTCCCCCTGCTGGGAGAGGATGTACTGATAACAGGAGCCGGACTGATTGGCAGCATGGCTGTAGCCATTGCAAAATTCTCAGGTGCACGGTTCATTGTGGCAAGCGACCTGAGCGATTACCGCCTCGAAATAGCAAAAAAAATGGGAGCTACCCTGACTGTCAATCCATCAAAGGGAGAAAAAATATCCGATGCCGTAAAAAAGCTTGGAATGCGGGGATTTGATGTCGGCCTCGAAATGTCGGGATCGCCGAAAGCATTTATTGAAATGATCGGTAACATGTACAACGGTTCAAGCATTTCACTTCTTGGCATTCTGCCTTCAAATTTCGAGGTGCCCTGGAGCGACATTATTTTCAAGGCCATTACACTCAAGGGAATTTACGGAAGGGAAATGTGGGAGACATGGTACAAAATGGAACAGATGATAATCGGCGGAATTGATCTGAACCCGGTAATAACACATCATTTCAGCATTGACGATTTTCAGAAGGGTTTCGATGTGATGGAAGAAGGCAACTGCGGCAAAGTGATACTTGACTGGGATTAATCCCTGAAAATGATTTCCTTTGAGCCAGTTTTAAAAACCAGATTATCCCTGGAGGCTGCCGGACAGATATTTCCCACTGAAACAAGGAATTACAATATGCTGAAATGATTTATCAACGGATAACACCAGGATTGGCAGTCAAACATAAACAGGAGTATTTAACAAACTGACAAAAACATGTACGAGAATTTCCAGGAACATTTAAAGGCCACTCTTGATGACATCAGGGAATCGGGCCTTTACAAAACCGAACGCATCATAGTATCTCCCCAGGGTGCCGAAATAGTTCTGGACACGGGGCAAAAGGTCCTTAATTTCTGTGCCAACAATTATCTTGGTCTGTCAAACAACAGGCTGCTTGTGGAGGCTGCCAGGTCAGCCCTTGAAAGTCATGGCTACGGGATGTCATCGGTTAGGTTCATCTGCGGAACCACCGACCTTCACAAAAGGCTGGAAAATATGATAGCAGGATTTTTCGGAACCGAGGATACCATTCTGTATGCAGCCTGCTTTGATGCCAACGGGGGTGTTTTTGAACCCCTTCTTACCGACCGGGATGCAATAATCTCGGATGCATTGAACCATGCTTCAATCATCGACGGGGTTCGACTCTGCAAAGCCCAGAGATTCCGGTATGAGAATGCCGACATGGATGATCTCGAGAAACAGCTGAAGCTCGCGAGAGATCTGCGATTCAGACTTATTGTCACCGACGGTGTATTTTCCATGGATGGCAACGTTGCGCCGCTCGACCGTATTTTCGAACTGGCTGAAAGGTACGATGCCATGATAATGGTCGATGAGTCGCACTCGGCAGGGGTTGTGGGAAATACCGGACGCGGGGTGACGGAACTTTTCAACCTCAGAGGTAAGATTGAAATCATAACCGGGACCCTCGGAAAAGCGTTCGGAGGGGCAATAGGAGGCTTCACGACCGGCAGGAAGGAGATAATAGAGCTCCTGAGACAAAGATCGCGCCCCTATCTTTTTTCCAATTCCATTCCTCCCCTAGTTGCCGCAGCAGGCATAAAAATGATTGAAATGATGACCGGAACGAATGAACTCCAGGACCGGCTTCACAACAACTCCCGGCATTTTATCAGCAGGATAACCGGCCTGGGATTCGATATCAAACCCACAATGTCAGCAATATGTGCAGTAATGCTTTATGACGCAAAACTTTCGCAGGATTTTGCAGCCTTATTGCTGGAGGAGGGAATCTATGTGACCGGTTTTTCATATCCTGTCGTTCCTAAAGGACAGGCAAGGATACGGGTTCAGCTGTCAGCGGCACATGAAACCGAACATATTGAAAAAGCAATAGCAGCTTTCGAAAAGACAGGAAGGAAGCTTGGTGTCATAAAATGAATTAATTGCAGGAATATCCGGTATCCGGGGGAATTTACCTGCCCCCCCCTTTGCCCCGGAATTCAGACAGATGCTGAAAACATACCTGATGAACAGAATTCTTTTCACAATTTACCGTATTGCAGTTCCCAAACCGTTACGGACCATCCTCCTGAAAAGGAAGATCAGAAGGAAAATCCTTGATCAGTTTGAAGCCCTCCCCGAAATTAGCCTGAACGACGACCAGAGGGAGGTGGTAAACTATCTCAGGGAGAATCAGGTTTCAATTTTCCCCTATCCTTTTCAGAAAAAATACCGGCCTGAGGAGATAAGGGTCTTTTCTGATCCGGACCTTGGAATGAAATATGTCATCCATGAAGGTAAGCAACTGTATTTCAGGAGGAGATGGAATGAAAAAAGAATCCGGATAAGTTATTCCGAGCTTTTAAAAGAACAGGACCCGGAAAGCCCGCACAGGTATATCACATCGGATTTCAGTCCGGGTCCCGGCGATGTTGTTGCCGATATAGGCGCAGCCGAAGGCAATTTCTCCCTGTCGGTCATTGATAAGGTAAAAAGGATCTGTATTTTCGAGTACGACCGCGGATGGGTTGAAGCTTTAAACGCCACCTTTGCCGGCTGGAAAGGGAAAGTTGAAATTATCCCGAAGTATGTTGCCGGATATGATGATGAAAGGCATATCAGGCTTGATACTTTTTTCATGACACACAATGACATCACATTTTTAAAGATCGATGTTGACGGTTATGAAAAAAGGGTGCTGGAAGGCTGCCGTTCGCTCCTCGAATCAAAAATTCCCCTCAGGATCGCAATATGCACCTATCATAAAAATGATGACGAGGCGGAATTTACCCGGCTGCTGCAGGATCACGGATTCAGTGTTTCGGCATCAAGGGGATATATGATAAACTATTATGACAAGAAATTAAAAGCCCCCTGGCTCAGGAGGGGGCTTATAAGAGCAGTCAGAAACTAATGTCATCCGCATTTTGAGGATCCGCAGTCCTTGCAGATCAGGCAGCCTTCTTCATATACCAGGTTATCCGATCCGCATTCAGCGCATTTACCCTTGGCTTTTGTTCCGTTTGGAATATATTTTTTCAGGGCTCTCTCAACTCCGTTCTTCCAGTTGTTGATTGACTCGCTGTCGAGCTTGAGCGACTGCACCAGGTTGACCACATCCTGGATGGGCATTTCGTGCCGCAGAACACCGGAGATAAGCTTGGCATAATTCCAGAATTCCGGTTTGAACATGTGGGAAAGGCCTTCGATAGTTTTCCTGTACCCGTATTTGTCGGTGTACTGGAAGTCATAACGTGTCTTGCCGTCATCAAGCTTGACCTTGATTATTTTACCCTTGATTATGGTTTTCGGGATAGGGAATATCTCTTCGTCGGCAAGACCGGTAAATATTTCATATGGCCTGCCCTCCCTGAGACCGACAAATGCGACCCATTTCTCTTCGTTGAAGTTAAATCTTATAACATCACAGTCGAGTGTTTTCGGGCGCTTCGGCCTTTCTGTGCGTATCTCGTTCCTTCCGGCAATGAGCACCCCGCTGCGTGATCCGTCGCGATAAACAGTGGCCCCCTTGCATCCCGATTTCCAGGCTGTCAGATACAACTCGCTGACCAGCTCCTCTTTCACATCGGTAGGAAGGTTAATTGTAACACTTATAGAATGGTCGACCCATTTCTGAATTGCACCCTGCATCCTGACCTTTGCAATCCAATCAACATCATTAGCGGTTGCCTTGTGGTAAGGTGATTTAGCTATTATTGCCGATATTTCCTCATCGGTCATTCCGGTTACGACATCAGGATCATACCCGTTAAGCCTGAGCCAGTCAACGAATTTATGATGAAAGACATTGAATTCCTCCCATGAATCGCCAACCTCATCCCTGAAGGTGACTTTTACTCCCTTGTCATTGGGGTTGACTTTCCGCCTGCGCTTGTAACAGGTTGCAAAAACAGGCTCAATTCCTGAGGTGGTCTGGGTCATAAGGCTCGTGGTGCCTGTCGGTGCTATGGTTAGAAGGGCAATATTTCTGCGTCCGTATTTAACCATGTTGCTGTACATCACAGGGTCGGCCTCTTTCATTCTCAGGATAAAAGGATTATTCTTTTCCCTTTCGGCATCGTAAATAAGGAAAGGACCTCTTTCCTTTGCAAGATATGTGGATGATTTGTATGCTTCAAGAGCGAGGGTTTTATGAACTTCCACAGAGAAATCCGTTGCCTCATCGCTGCCGTATTTCAGTCCGAGGGCTGCTAGCATATCTCCTTCGGCAGTTATCCCGATCCCTGTTCTCCTGCCTTCCTCGGATTTGTTCCTGATGTTTTTCCAGAGGTTCTTTTCGACAAGCTTCAGCTCATCCGATTCCGGGTCTGATTCTATTTTTTCGAGTATTGAGTCGATCTTTTCAAGCTCCAGATCAATTATATCATCCATCATCCTTTGCGCAAGGCCCACATGTTCCCTGTACAGGTCGAAGTTGAATGATGCCTCTTTGGTGAAAGGCTTTTCAACATAACTGTATAGATTTATTGCAAGGAGTCTGCATGAATCATACGGGCAAAGCGGAATTTCGCCGCATGGATTGGTTGAAGCTGTGGCGTAGCCCAGATCCGCGTAGCAATCGGGAACGCTTTCCCTGATGATTGTATCCCAGAACAGCACCCCGGGTTCAGCAGATTTCCAGGCATTGTGTATTATTTTATTCCACAGTTCTACAGCATCAACTTCCTTGATAAATTTCGGATTGTCTGAATTGATTGGATATTGCTGCCGGAAAGGGGTTTTATTTTCGACTGCCCGCATGAAGTCATCGGTAAGCTTTACCGATACATTTGCACCGGTCACTTTTCCGCTTTCGAGTTTTGCATCTATGAATTTACCGCTGTCGGGATGCTTTATCGATATCGAAAGCATAAGCGCACCCCTGCGGCCGTCCTGTGCCACCTCCCGTGTTGAGTTAGAATATCTTTCCATGAACGGGACAACTCCTGTCGAGGTCAGGGCGCTGTTGAGGACAGGTGTTCCCTTTGGCCGTATATGCGACAAATCGTGACCTACCCCTCCCCTGCGCTTCATAAGCTGAACCTGTTCCTGGTCAATCTTCATTATGCCTCCGTAGGAGTCTGATTCTCCTTCGTTGCCTATTACAAAACAATTAGACAGGGAGGCAATCTGAAAATTATTGCCTATACCAGTCATCGGACCGCCCTGGGGAACTATGTATCTGAAATCCTTAAGAACATTGTAGATAAGTTCCTCAGGAAGAGGATTCTTGTATTTCTTTTCTATCCTGTGTATCTCCCTTGCGAGCCTTCTGTGCATATCATCGGGAGTTTTTTCATAAAGGTTCCCGAAAGAATCCTTCAATGCATATTTATTGGCCCAGACCCTTGCAGCAAGCTCATCCCCGTTAAAATACCTGATACTGGCTTCAACTGCCTCATCATGAGTGTATTTAACCATTACAGCTTTCTTTTCTGATAACTTTTCCTTGTCCTTTGCCACGTCATTTTTTCTTGGTTCTGTAACAGGCTCTTCTTTTAACTTTTCGGATACTACTGCTGGCTCCCGGATAAATAACTCTCCCATAATAGATAATAAAATTCTTTTAACCTTTGATTCTGTTGCGATTAAATGTCCACTGATTTTTTAAGCGGGTATTCGCTAAATTAGACAAGCATAATTCTCGAAGCAAGACAATATTTTTAACTTTATCAACATTTGGCGAGGGAGTTATTAACTTCGCAATTGTACGCTGATTGTGAGATACTTACGTAGAAAGCCTTCCTTCGCTCGCTAAAAACCTTTATATATCTGAAGGTTACCGGTGAGGTATTCCGGCAGGGGCTGAAACCAGCATCTGAACAGTCAGGGTCTGGACGGTATCACATGGTCGTACCCGGAATTTCATTGAAAGGGAAAAAAGAGGAAGAGAAAGAAGTAAACCAATACCGGCTTTTATAAAAAAGAGTGCAAAGGCTGAGTCTCACAAACTCCCTTTGCACTCATCTCATATTTATTTCCCGCCTTTCCGGCGATCCGGGAATTTATATATTGTCTTCTTCAGGCAACCGGGTCCTGCTCAGAAAATAAGTCTTGCTCCGAGAAGGCAGCCCCATGTGCTGGAGGTGCTTATATCCTTCGACAGGGTTGTTTTTTCCCTGAAGTCATCAAGTGAACTTGCATTAAGCCTGTAGACAGGTGCCGTTGTTGCTGTACCCTTTGTTACCACGGCCAGGGGCCGGACATTGTCATAGCTTGCAAGAGGATTATAAACATACGTCCCCCATGAATCGTTCAACATGTTTCCAAAATTCAGAATATCAAGGCTGAACTGCAGGGTATATCTCCTGCCGGTGCCAAAATTGGAAAAGATATCCTGAAGAAATTTGAGGTCGAAACGATGGATCCAGGGCCTCAGGTCGCCATACCTTTCAACGTAACGTCCCTTGTGTTCCCTTAAATACTTGTTGCTGTTCACATATTCCCAGAAAGCGTTCATCTGTGCTTCAGGAGTCATTTCCCTGTAAGTTGCGAATTGGATCCCGTCGGCCGTTGCCGGGATGTACATCAGGTCGGCCGTATTTCCGTCGCCGTTCAGGTCATTGGAATAAATATACGACCACCTGCCGGTCTGATATCCCTGATAAACCAGCGACACCGTGGTTGCAAGATTTTTGGCATATTCGATCCTGTAGGAAATATTTCCCACAAGCTTATGGGGAGTGGCAAAGTTAGAGTAACTAAGCCCCGGATCGTTAAGGCTGCCCACTGCAGTATTTCCGACCCAGGCCGAGGCGGCAGCAGAACCGGGATTGGCAGTTACGTCCTTGGCAAGGGTATAAGTATAGGCAAACATTCCTGAAAGGCCGTGACTGAAGTTTTTAGTCAGCATGGCCGTTAATGACAGCTGATACCCCTTGCTGGTATTTGATAGCTCCATGGCTGTTCCGATCGTGCTGTTCACCCTGGAATCGGTCCAGTAGGGCCTGTTATCGGCACCTGTCATTTTTCCTGCCGGGGCTGCCTCATTGATATTGATCTGCGTAATTGCATTGATATCCTTTGAGAATATTGCCTCTCCGGTCAACACCATATTCCATGGAAGTTCAACATCCACACCCAGGTTCGATCTCCAGATCTGGGGCAACCTGAAATCCTTCCCCACCTGTGCAAGTGATGCACCGGTCGGAAGAACACCGGGAGTCTGAGGGAACAAACCGGGGTTGGCGGCAATCAGAGCCTTGTAATCAGGGTTGAACTGAAATCCGGCAAGATTGGGATTACCCGGCCCCCAGCCGATTTCGGGAGACTGGATCATTCCCGAATTGGTCGGCTGGTTTGTAAACCACACAAAAGGAAGCATACCCGTGAATACTCCCGAACCACCCCTGATCTGTAGTGAACGGTCGCCCATCACATCATAGTTGAATCCAAAACGGGGAGAAAGCAGCGGTTTGACTTCAGGCCACGCTCCCACGTCCATTCTACGGCCATCTATAAAGGTAAGTGCTGAAATTGCCGGATTATTATCCAGTTTATTGAGGTACACCGGGAGCTCCACGCGGAAACCCAATGTTGTTTTCAGTTTTGGTGTTACCTGCCATTCATCCTGGAGATAGACCGCGGCCATACCGAAAGTAAGTTCAGCACCCGGTGCATCATTTCCCTTATAACCATAGGTAACCCCGAAACCTGTCGGGTCCTCACCGTTAATGAACGCATCAACCGAAGGATAACGGTAATAACTCGTCCCTTCACGTATGTAGGAATTATAAAAATACAGGTTGTCGTAGGCAAGTCCGGAAGTGACGGTATGCTTATTCAGGTTAATGGTGACATTGTCAGTCAGGCTTAGTGTTTTGTTGGCTACCCTGTTATTGTAGGTGAACAGTTCATATCCGAACGACATGTATTGGTCTCCATCCTGCCAGATATCGACAAACGGGAAAAATTTTGAAGGGCTTGTACGCTTATCCTCAATATAAGTGTAGCTTGCAAGAAACTTGTTTGAAACTTTCGGCCCGAGGGTGCTGTTGAGTTCTCCCGTGACTGAACGGACTGTGTTCCTGAATCCATAGAAGGAATTTGAAAATGCAAGTGACTGGTTGCTTATTCTTCCCGATCCCCTGGAATTATTTGGCGGACCACTGGTGGCATTGGTCTCTGAATCGGATGTTCCTATTACGTCATTGTAACGTAATGTAAACTTGTGATTCTTGTTAATGTTCCAGTCGAGTCTTACAAGGATCTTTGTATTCTTGTTCATGAAAGGATCAAAGTTCTTGTATTTTCCAGGGTCATAATTATAGTTTGACATCAGGTAGTTCCTTACCATCGCCATATCTGATTCCCGTGTACGGGAGATTTTCAGATTTGAGTTTGCAACCCCGTCCTGGCTCGGATTCCAGCTTACCCCGGGTATAATTTCCTTTTCATATTCACCGCTTACAAAGAAGAAAAGCTTATTCTTAATCACCGGGCCGCCTACCCTGAATCCATAGTTCTGAAGCTGCCTGGTATTGGCATTGGCAACTTCATTGCCGTCAACTGTATTCCCGGTAAATGATTTCGGACGCTGGTAGGTGTATACTGAAGCCTTGAAAGTATTGTCGCCGCTGCGGGTAACTGCATTTATGCTTGCACCGGTAAACTGTGACATCCTCACATCGTAGGGAGCGACATTTACTGAAATTTCCTCAAGCGCATCAAGGGATATAGGCTGGGCACTGCCTCCGGGGAGAGGATTGCTGCTTAATCCGAAGTTATTGTTGAAGGCAGAACCATCAACCGTTATGGTATTGAAGCGCCCGTCGCGACCAGCTATCGAGTTACCCTGCGATTGCGGGGTATATTTTGAAAAATCGGTGATACTCCTGTTGATCGAGGGCAGGTTTGCCAGATCGCGGCTGCTGACATTTGTCTGGGTGCCGGTCCGCTCCGAACTCAGGATGGAATTTCGAAGCCCTGACGTAACAACAACTTCCTGCAATGTTGTTGTCGCTTCGGAAAGTTCCGCATTCTGAACATAACTTTCACCCAGCCTGAGATATATATCAGTATAATTGCTGGTGGAAAAGCCGATAAAGGTTACCCTGATTGAATAGGGGCCGCCAACACGCATGTTCTGTATCCTGTAGTTACCGGCATTGTCGGCAACGGTTGCATACTGTGTCCCTGATGGTACATGAACAGCAACAATGGCTGCGCCCGGCAGAGGCTGGCCGGAGCCGTCTGTTACCCGGCCGTTAAGTCCGGATGTCGTCGCCCCCTGACCATATAGAAATGCGGGTATCATCAGGAAGAGGACAACCTGAAAAACTGTTTTTATAATCCTTTTCATAAATCGAGATTTAAGGTTTGGAAATAACATTACAAGACTACTGAATTTTATTATCTTACTGATCTGATATTTAATTAAATATTGTTAAACACATAGTCGAAATACGATTTTTGCGGGCAATGTTTTTCAAATGGTGCCGGCATGATGATTAAACAAGCAGGAAACGTTATTGTTAATTTATTTTACCCTGATTTTTGACATTATAACCTGTGTCGCACCTGCATTCTGCCTGACATAATCAGATGCAGTTCCCGACGACTTCAGATAATAATCATCATCCGACAGCCATCTGTCAGCTAAATCCGAAAATTCCTCAAAGGTCCGGAAGCAGGCTGCCCCGTTCCTGCCGATCAGATCAACAGCCTCCCTGAAATTTGTGTAATTGGGACCAAACATCACCGGAACTCCCCAGCAGGCCGCCTCGAGAATATTATGAATACCTTTTCCGAATCCGCCTCCGATCGCTGCAATGAAAGCATATCTGTATGCTGAAGACAACATACCTATATTATCTATTATCAATACCCTGGAACCTGAATTTTCTTTCGTCAGCCTTGAAAATCTCACAACAGTTGTACTGAATAAAGCTTCAAGACGGGCAATATTTGATTCATCAATCTCATGGGGAGCAAAAACCCACTTCATTTTCATGGGATCCCGGTTGACATACCTTGCGATTATCTCTTCATCTGGTTTCCAACTGCTGCCTGCCAGAAACAATTTCTCACCTCCCCTGAAATTATCCAGCAGAGGTATCTCCCCGGCTGAACCAGCGATTTCCACGACCCTGTCGAACCTGGTATCACCTGCAAGGGAAACATTCTGAAGACCAATACCCCGCAGTAACTTGAACGATCTTTCATCCTGTACAAAAATATGGGAAAATCTGAAAAGGATCTTTCTGAAAAATGCTCCGTACCATCTGAAAAAATGCTGACCGGCCCTGAATATTCCCGACACGAGGTAAAGGGGAATAGCTTTCTTGTTCAGTACGCGGATGAAGTTGTTCCAGAACTCGTACTTTACAAAAACTGCCATCGAAGGAGAAACGATCGATACAAAGGAAGCTGCATTCCACGGAGTGTCCAGGGGCAGATAGCATACAATATCCGCTCCGGGGTAATTCTTTCTTATCTCATATCCCGAAGGAGAGAAAAAGGTCAGAAGGATCCTGTATTCAGGCATGCTCTTTCCGAACTCCTCAATTACCGGTCTACCCTGTTCAAACTCACCCAGTGATGCACAATGAATCCAGATATACTTTTCACCCGCAGCTATCTTCTGCCTCAGATAAGCTTTCCAGCCCTTCCTGCCATTAACCCATTGCCCTGCCTTCTCATTAAATAATGACATCAATCCGGCAGCTGCTCCATATCCGAGAATACCCAGATTATATAATAAGCGCATAACTTAAATTAAACAGTAAAGGTAATAAAAAGGTGGTTCTACAAAGCTGATTCAAATCATAGCAGTTTAAATCCTGAATTATATTCCCGGTGAGTAATGGCCCATGGTAATTCCTGAGACAACTGCATGGATCAGAATGCTTTTTTCCGGGCATGCCTGATACTGACATGCACAAATTTAAAATTACTTCTACTTTTGTGTAATAATCGATAATTATAAGCAATGGTAAGACTTATAGCACTGGTAATCTCAATAATTCTGCAGATAGCAGCTGCAATAATTGCCCTGAGATTCGTAAAGCTTACAAAATACCGACTTTCCTGGATTCTTCTTTCCCTGTCGTTCGTATTTATGGCCGTAAGGAAAATCATTCAGTTTTTCGAGTTTTTCAGAGGTACACCATCATATACCTGGCAGATGATTGACGAATGGATTGGTGTGCTGATCTCTTTTATGATAATTGCCGGTGTTATTCTTATCCGTGAATTGTTTTTTTTCCTGAAGCGTGCCGAGATTGACCGAGCAAGGGCTGAGAAAAGGGTTATAAATGCAATTATTATCACCGAGGAAAATGAAAGGAAGCGTTTTGCAAACGACCTCCACGACGGTCTGGGCCCATTGCTTTCCACCATAAAAATGTCGATGTCGGCCCTGGGCGAAAGGATTAAGGACAAACCCGGAAATACCATTTTGAACAACACCAACCATCTGATAAATGAAGCTATCAATACGATAAAGGACATCTCGAACAACCTGAGTCCCCATGTTCTTTCAAATTTCGGACTGTCAAGCGCCCTCAGTGCTTTCACAATGAAAATAAACCAGACCAGGGTGATTGAAGTCGATTTCAAATCAAACATGGACAAATACCGGCTTGAAAATGAGAAGGAAGTGGTGCTCTACCGGGCCGCATGTGAACTTATAAATAATTCTATCCGTCATTCGGGTGCCTCAAGGATAGAAATCGAGCTGAACAAACATGAAAAATTTATTACATTGCAGTTTAATGACAATGGCCGGGGTTTCGATACCAGCTCCTTAAATCAGGAAGACGGGAAGGGTATGGGGCTGTCGAACATAGACACCCGTGTCAAATCGATCGATGGAGTTTTTATTCTTGAAAGCACACACGGAAAAGGCACCAGCGCTCTTATCAAGATAATTGAATAAGGCTGCACATAAGAACTTAATACATGGACAAGATCAGAATTATCATTGCGGATGACCATCAGCTGTTCAGGAACGGTTTGAAGATCCTTTTAAATGCCTTTCCCGATTTCGAGGTTGCCGGAGAAGCTTCAAACGGCCAGGAATTCCTCAATATCATAAAAGACACCCGGGCCGATGTTGCCCTGATGGATATCAACATGCCCGAAATGGATGGTATCGAAGCCACCAGGAAAGGGCTGAAGCAGCGTCCCGACATGGATATAATAGCCCTTTCAATGTACGGCGAAGAAGAGTATTATTACAAAATGGTGGATGCGGGGGCAAAAGGCTTCATACTCAAGGATTCCGATATTTCCGAGGTCAAGGAAGCCATCCTCACCGTAAGAAAGGGAGGCAGTTATTTCTCACAGGAACTTCTTTACCATGTTATCCAGAAAATCAAGCATCGTGAGAACGAGAGCAAAACTGCCAATCTTTCAAAAAGGGAAAAAGAGATCCTTATTAAAATATGCGAGGGACTTTCAAACCAGGAGATAGCAGAGGCTCTTTTCATCAGCAAACGGACAGTCGATAAACACAGGGCAAATCTTCTTGGAAAAACCAATTCGAAGAATACTGCCAGCCTGATTCTTTATGCCATAAAGAACAAGCTTGTTGAAATATAAATAAAAAGCTAAAAAAGTCCTGTAATGGCAGACTCACACAACCTGGGAAAAGACGGCGAACAGCAGGCGGCAGAACTTCTGAAAAAATCAGGATATACCATACGGCACCGCAACTGGAAGTCAGGTAAAACTGAGCTTGACATTGTTGCCGAGAACAATGATTTCATTGTATTTGTGGAGGTTAAAACACGTACAAGCGATATTTTTCTCAAAGCGGCCGATGCTGTCACCCCGCAGAAGCAAAAAACGATAATATTCGCCGCCGACAACTATATCAGGAAATACGGTATCGAAAAAGAGAGCCGTTTCGATATAATAACAGTTACGAACAGTGGAGACAGATCTGAGATAGAACATATTGAAAATGCATTTTATCCTACCCTGCGATAGGCTGGCAAAATGTTTCATCACTGACCGTGATTCAGTCAGGGATAATAAAAAATGACAAATCCCCGATGAGGTTCAACTGATTTCAGGGCTTTTAACTAACATGCAAATGAAACATGGTTTTGGTATAATTGGTGCCGGCGGGATTGCTGATGTCCACGCCAGGGCCATAAAGGCAATAAACGGTACCGGCCCTTCAGGGGTATATGATACCGATCGGGCAAAATGCGTATCATTCGGACAAAAATATGACTGCAAGGCGTTTGAAAGCCCTGATGATCTTTGCCGTGATCCTGACATCGATATCGTATGTATATGCACGCCTTCGGGTCATCATCTCGAACCAGCGCTCATGGCAACAGGGGAAGGGAAACACTGTATTATTGAGAAGCCCCTTGAAATAACCCTGGAACGTTGTGACAAGATCATTGAAGCGGGGATCAGGAACAATGTCATTATCTCGGGTATTTTTCCCATGCGATTCTCAGATGTGAATAAGGAACTGCGGAAGGCAATCGACGCCGGACGATTCGGCAAATTTGTGCTTGGAGACATATATATTAAATGGTACAGGAGCCAGGCTTACTACGATGAGGTAAAATGGCGCGGCAGCATGAAGGATGGGGGCGGGGGTGCCGTTATGAACCAGGGCATACATTCCATCGATCTGCTTCAATGGTTCATGGGTAAAGTGGAAACGGTATGTGCATTTACCTCCTCCCCGGGGCATGCGGATATAGAGATCGAAGACACTGCAGTTGCAGCCCTGAAATTCAGCAACGGAGCTCTCGGTGTTATAGAGGCCTCAACGGCAGTAAATCCGGGATTCTTCAGAAAGATTGAAATACTTGGAACAAAGGGCTCCGTTGTTCTGGAAGAGGAAATTATCAAAACCTGGCAGTTTTCTGAAGAAGAACCAGACGATCAGCTGATAAGAGATCGCTTTTCGGGGATTCAGACCTCTGGCGGAGGAGTATCCGATCCCAAAGCGATCAGCGACGAAGGACACATCAGACAATTCCTCGATATCACCGAAGCAATTGAAACAAACCGCAAACCCGCTATTGATGCCGTTGAGGCCCGGAAAGCAGTTGAAATTGTTCTGGCTGTTTACGATAGTGCAGCCAATAAAAGGATCATTCATTTATAACCTGTTGACAGCAGCCTGACAAGGTAAGTTTAGTGTTAATTTATTCACAATCAGCCGTTAATCTACCATCAGGTTGCAGCCTCGTATGTCACTCCCATCGAACCTTCCCAGTACCTCGAAGCCTCCGTCTCCGCAGAGCCGTCCAAGATCGTCCGTTGCAATAAAGGAACACGAATACACATTTGCAAGATCAATAATATTAAGTCCGCCAGTGATCATTTCTTCATCAATGACGGAAAGCGGATCACGGGGATCCCTTATCATGATCTTCATCCAGGGAGGCGACTGGAAAATACCATTACCCGCCGAATAAGCCTGGCTCATCAACTCAGTCATTCCATATTCCGAATGAACCGTACCGATATTGAAACTGCGCTTCAGTATCCCGTGAAGTTCTTCCCTGGTCATCTCTTTTCTTCTTCCCTTCATTCCGCCGGTTTCCATGACAATTATACCCGACAGATCGGGAGAATATTTCTCTGCGAGATCAAGCAGGGCAAAACTGACTCCGGCAAGTATTGCGTTCCGGCCTTCAGCCTTGATCTTATCAAGGCTCGCCAGCAACCGGGGTATATCATCCTTGTAAAAGCCGCTCAGCGGATGATTGCTTTCTCTTATGATTCTGTCCATCATAAAGACAAGCGACGAATTGCCCCGTTCAAGATACGATGGGAGAAGTGCAGATATCATGTATCGGGAAGGGTCTCCGTAAAACAGGCTGAAAGCTTTCAAGAAGCTTCTTTCATATATGCCGAGATCATGCACATAATGTCGTGCAGGCAATGATCCTGTTGTGGTACTGCTTTCAAAAACCGCTTCAACATCTGCATTTTCAGCGATAATTTTCTGGCTGCGAAAAAGCCCTGCAGGCAAAAAGGGAATTTCTTCCACATGCGTGATATGCCTGTAATCCCTTCCCAGATTTTTCAGGAAAAGGCTATATACATGATTATTTGCTGCCTGATATTGAAATATTTCCAGGGCCGTACGACGGAATTCCTCCCTGTTTTTTATACTGAAGATCCTATAAGGTTGATCAAATTTCATTCAGCGGGGAAAGTAAGGGTCCCGTCAGGCTGATATACCCATTCAAAAGTACATTCAGCATAAGCTTTTCCACTCCGCTTTTCGGCAACTGTGTTTATGATCCTGAACTTTGCATAATGCTCCGAGCCTGTCCTGAAGATCCAGATCTGATTTGCTGCAATATTTTCCCCCGACTCTTCCCATGCAGGGACGGAAGCTGAGACGAGATTCCGGAAAGCAGCCGATGCTTCGGCTGCATCTGAATACTGCCCATACCTGTAAAAGGAATTTTTAAAATTTTCAGTCTGAAGCAGAAGCCTGCGGATCGTTCCATCAATGTCTTCATCAGCAATAAGAGTGATATCAGGTTTGGGATTGCCAAGGGTCGATACCTCCCTGCCCAGGGAGAATGAAAAACCCAGAGCATAATAGGGCCCTGTACCATATAGGGTATTATATATGGTGGCGGTCCCGGAACTTTTTGATCCTTCTTCCTTCCCGCATCCCGTAAAAAAAGACAGAACGATCACTGATATTGCCAGAAACCTTCTCATAATTATTGCAAATATAACCCAAACAAAAGACTTGGCGGCCACTAATTTCCGGGAATATCAAATCCATAATTTATGGGTCGCACAATTCGCTGCACTTATAAAAGCATATCAGCCCGGTTGAATGGCACTGACACATACCGTACCATGACTGGTTCAAAAACCGGATCCGGACTGAATTGATTTGCTCAGGTGGTACCCGGGGCTATTCTCCCCTGATTGCCACAATCCCCGGGAGTTTCTTACCTTCCATGTATTCAAGCATGGCTCCGCCGCCGGTGGATACATAGCTGACTTTGTCGGCAAGCCCGTTCCTGTTTATCGCTGCAACAGAGTCTCCGCCTCCGATAAGGCTGAATGCCCCTTTGGAAGTTGCTGAAGCAATTGCCTTTGCAATTGCTGTTGTGCCTTTCGAAAACTTCTCCATTTCAAACACTCCCATAGGGCCGTTCCACAGAATTGTCTTCGATTTCCCGATAACCCCGCTGAATTCTTCAATGGTCTTCTCTCCAATGTCCAGACCCATCCAGCCGTCATCAACGGCATCAACCGCCGTAACCCTTATATTGGCTTCATTGTCAAACTTATCCCCGTTAACACTGTCCACAGGCAGGTAAAGGTTCACATTCTTTTCCCCCGCTTTTTCAATGATCTTCAATGCCAGATCAAGCTTGTCCTCCTCGCACAGGGATTTTCCTATTTTCCCACCCTTTGCCTTGACAAAAGTATATGTCATTCCGCCTCCTATAATCAGATTATCCACCCTGTTAAGCAGATTTTCAATAAGCAGGATCTTGTCCGAAACCTTTGCCCCTCCCATTATGGCCGTGAAAGGGCGCTGGGCATTATTAAGCACCTTGTCCATCGCAGCAAGCTCGCTGTTGATGAGAAATCCAAACATGATCTTATCTTTCGGGAAAAAGTCGGCAATGACAGCAGTTGAGCCGTGAGCCCTGTGTGCTGTGCCAAAAGCATCATTTACATACACATCGGCATAGCCGGCAAGTTTCCTGGCCATTTCCTTCTGTTTCAGCTTAAGCTCAGCCTTGGCCGCTTTCTTCTCTTCATCAGTAGCCGTCTCAGGCAATACAGGCTTTCCTTCTTCCTCGGGATAAAACCTTACATTCTCAAGGAGCAGGACTTCTCCCGGTTTCAGAGCGGCCGACATTGAAACAGCTGATTCACCCAGGCAGTCATCAGCGAATTTAACGCTTTGCCCGAGATGCTTCTCAAGAACCGGAAGAACAGGCTTCAGGGAATACTTTTCCATCCTGCCCTCGGGTCTGCCCAGATGCGACATAAGTATAACGGAGCCCCCGTCACCGATAATCTTCCTTAGTGTCGGAATAGCTCCCCTTATCCTGGTATCGTCGGTAACAACAAGAGTCTTCTTGTCAAGAGGAACATTGAAGTCAACCCTTACAATTGCCTTTACCCCTTTAAAATCAAAGTCCTGAATCATTTTCATAAATAGAGTATTTAAATTTTGTAATATCCTGATGCAAACCTACATTTTTTTTGGAAATATCTTTTGCGCGTGTAAAAAGTTATTGCAGAATTAAAAACAATCAGGTCCCCTGATTTTATAAATCCGTAAATCCGTCAACCGCCAATCACGGGAATATAAGCATTTCCATGCATTGAACCGATGCTCCGGTACCACATTTCATGGTATTAAAAGATTCATTAAATTTGAGCCATATGCAATAACCCGGATTACATTGAGAAGCCGGCAAATTTAATCAGGCAGGTTCCCATCACGGGGAAATTTTGTTCTCACATTACTGCATTCAAAAGAATAAAACTGATTATGAGATTTTCAGATATTCCCGGGCAGCAGGAAATCAAGGCCGGACTGGTTAAAACGGTGGATCAGGGCAGGGTGAGCCATGCACAACTCTTTGCAGGTCCGGAAGGTTGCGGCAGTTTTGCTGTTTCCCTGGCTTATGCCCAGTTCATCAGCTGCGAAAACAGGTTGCCTTCCGATTCATGCGGAAAATGCAAGTCCTGCTTAAAATATGAAAAACTGATCCATCCCGACCTTCATTTTGTGTTTCCCGTTATAAAGGATAAAAAGACAAAAGAGCAGGTAAGCGACAATTATATTTCTGAATGGAGGGAATTTGTCGGGCAGTCACCCTTTTTCTCGCTTAACAACTGGCTGGATTTCATTGAGGTCGGAAATGCGCAGGGATTGATTTTTGCGTCTGAAGCTTCAGAAATTATCAGAAAGTTAATGCTTAAAACCTTTGAATCGGATTATAAAATCCTCATTCTCTGGTTGCCTGAGAAAATGCATATCGCCACGGCAAACAAGCTGCTAAAAATGATCGAGGAGCCTCCTGAGAAAACACTGTTTTTACTGGTTTCCGAAGAACCCGATAAGATCATTCCGACAATTGCTTCACGATGCCAGATGGTTAAGGTGCCATCATTCAGGTTGTCCGATATTGCCGGTTACCTTCAGTCCAATTTCGGGATCGGGGATAAACAGGCAAACGATATTGCAAGGGTTGCAAACGGAAATATCGTCAGAGCGGTCGAGATGTGTAAAAACCAGGACACAACTGTTCTCAACCTGGATCGCTTTAAAAACCTTATGAGATTTGCATGGAAAAGAGACATCATCTCTATCATTTCCTGGTCTGAGGAAATGGCATCAATAGGCCGGGAGCCCCAAAAGAATTTCCTATCCTTCGCCCTGAGACTGGTCAGGGAGAATTTTATGCTTACCCTTGGTCAGGGGAAAAATAACATTGTATATCTGACGGATGATGAGACGGCTTTTTCATCAAAGTTCCATCCCTTCATAAACCAGAAAAATGTACATGGCTTTTCAGAGGAACTGAACCTGGCACATGCACATGTGGAGGCAAACGGAAATGCAAAAATAATATTCCTTGACCTTGCACTTAAGCTGACACGTCTAATCAGACAGTAATAACTGTATTTGAAAAAACTGCGGGATTTACTAATTTTGCCGGATTGAATTATTCTATTTAACCCATCCCAATGACGGAAAGCGAAGAACTATCCGGACAGCATGGTGAAGAGATCCATCTGCCGGACACGAAATACAAGCCCGGTTGCAATAAACTTGACTCATTCAACTGGCTTAAGGATATTCCCTACAACCAGGCGGAATATGATCTGGTTGAGGTGAGGTTCAAGAACACAAGAAAGGGTTTTTATAAAAACATTAATAACCTCAGGCTAGAGATTGGTGACATTGTTGCAGTTGAAGCATCACCGGGACACGATATCGGAAGGGTGTCAATGGTTGGACCGCTGATAATTGAGCAGCTTAAAAAGCTTAAGATCCTTCCGTCAACTGACGATCTGAAAAAAGTTTACCGTAAAGCAAAACCTGTTGATATCCTGAAATGGGAAGAAGCAAAACAACTTGAAATACCCACAATGCTCAGATCGAGGCAGATCTCAGAAGAGCTCAAAATGAACATGAAGATCGGTGATGTTGAGTATCAGGGTGACAAGACAAAAGCTATATTTTACTACATTGCTGATGAAAGGGTTGACTTCAGGCAACTTATAAAGGTACTGGCGGAGGAGTTCAGGGTACGGATCGAAATGCGTCAGATCGGCGCCCGGCAGGAAGCCGGCAGAATCGGCGGCATCGGGGCATGCGGCAGGGAACTGTGCTGTTCAACGCATATTACGAATTTCATGTCGGTTACAACAACCCATGCCAAATACCAGGAACTTACCCTCAACCCACAAAAGCTTGCCGGACAATGCAGTAAACTGAAATGCTGTCTGAACTTTGAATTCGACTGTTATCTCGATGCCCAGAAGCATTTCCCGCCCAGGGATATTCCTCTTGAACTGGCAAATTCAAAGGCATACTACCAGAAAATGGAAGTCCATAAGAATATTTACTGGTATTCATCAGATCCGCATTCCCCGGTAGACCTGACTGCAGTTCCCATATCAAGGGTAAGGGAAATACAAATGATGAACAGGAATGGAAAGAAGCCCGACAAACTGCTGATCCCTGATGAATTCCACAATCCGGATATCCATTCAAAAGATCTCCTTATGGATAACAGCATTACAAGGTTTGATCCTTCCGAAACCAAAAATACCCATCGGCGACAGTCCGCGCGAAAAAGAAAAAACAAAAAACCAAATGCCAGGAAATAAACTTTTCTTTGCCGGAGCCATACTGCTTCTGATCATAACCTCATCCTGCACAGGTGATATCGTTTTTACCGATTCCTCAAAAATGCCCTCGGGAACATGGGATCTGGAAAATGTATCCGAATTTGATGTGCCTGTTAATGATACAATTACGGCAAACAATATCTTTTTTACCATCCGGACCGGTACCGCATATCCGTACAGGAACATTTATCTCTTTGTTACAACAACCTCTCCCGATGAAAAACGCATCACAGACACACTGCAATATTATCTGGCCGATGAGAAGGGGAAATGGTATGGAAAAGGATTCGGTGACATAAAGGAACTCCTGCTGCCATACAAAACCAACGTATTATTCCCCGTAAAAGGCACCTACCATATCAGGGTCAGTCATGGAATGCGTGTCAGGGACCTCAGGAGTGTTTATGACTTTGGCATAAGGATTGAAAAGATCCGTAAACCTGATTGATGACGTGGGCAAAAATAAACTCGCAAGATGGGCTGAACTGGAAACATTCGGGAACGTGATCCAAGCCGGGGCCGGACATGAAAGCGGTGAAGATCATCCTTTAAAGGGCAAGTGGCGCGACAAAATATTTGGCAACAATAATCCTGTTGTACTCGAATTGGCATGCGGCAAGGGTGAATACACCCTGGGTCTGGCCACGATCTTCCCTGAAAAAAATTACATCGGAATCGACATTAAGGGAGCCAGGATGTGGCGGGGTGCAAAAACCGCAAGTGAAAAAGGACTGAAAAATACTGCCTTTCTCAGAACAAGAATTGAGTTCATTAATTCATTCTTCACCAAAGATGAAGTTGATGAAATATGGATAGTGTTCCCTGATCCGCACAATAGGAAAAGAAACTCAAACAAACGGCTAACAAGTCCGTGGTTCCTAAATAAGTACCGGCTTCTCATGAAAGACGGAGGCCTGATCCATCTAAAAACCGATAACCAGGAACTGTTCCGGTACACTGAAAAACTTGTGAAAAACAACGGATTGGAGATTCTCAGATCCACAGATGATATGTATGTTGGAAATCCTGATGTTAGCGTCCCGTTTTTCAGTTTCCTGCCTGGCATTGGAGTTTATGGAACGGATGAAATGATTCCTGAAAGGATTTTTTCGCTGAGAACTCATTATGAAAAGATGTTTCTGGATAAAGGTTTGAAGATATGTTATCTGGCTTTCAAACTGAATAAAAATACAATAGTGAAGGATGAGCAATAACAAACAAGGAAATAATGATTTCTTCTCCGGCGTTTACGAGGTAACCAAACTCATTCCACCTGGGAGGGTAACGACCTATGGTGCAATTGCACGGTTCCTGGCGACCGGGAGATCTGCCCGGATGGTAGGATGGGCACTGAATGCTTCAGGGGGAAGGTCGGAATTTATTCCGGCCCACCGCGTAGTCAATCGTAAAGGAATGCTGACCGGAAAACATCACTTCGGCAATTCATCAACAATGAGACAGTTACTTGAGAATGAAGGAATGATCATTGAAAATGATATTATCCTGAATTTCAATGAAAAATTCTGGGATCCGTCATCTGAGCTAACCGATTTTTGAAATCCCCCGGAAAAATCGTAAAATTGCACCTTATTTTAATTTGACTTAAATAAAAATAACAGATCAATAATAATATGTTCAGAAAAGAGCTGATTCTAAAAGCGCTCACAAAAGTGATCCACCCGGAAAAAGGCAAGGATATTGTGGCGCTTGGAATAGTCGCTGAAATTGAAAGCGGCAATGAAGGTATCTCCATTACCCTCAAACCGGAAAAATCAAATGATCCTTTTATTTCTTCCGTCAAAAGCTCGATTGTGAGGGCAATCAAGGATGATCTCGGGAAGGATGCGGTTGTAAGCAATATTATCATCCAGCCGAGGACAATCGTTCATGAGACTGAAAAACAAAGTGACAGTCTTCTGCCGGGAGTCAGGAACATTGTTGCAGTTTCCTCCGGTAAAGGCGGTGTGGGCAAGACAACCATTGCGGTCAATCTGGCAATATCGGTTGCGAGAAAAGGATTCAGCGTTGGCCTGCTTGATGCTGATGTTTTCGGACCCTCGGTACCAAAAATGATCAATGCCGAGAATTACAAGCCCGAAGTCTTCAGAAGGAATGACACGGATCATATTGTGCCGCTCACCAAGTATGGTGTGAAAATCCTGTCGACCGGATTTTTTGTTGACCCGTCCGATGCACTTGTCTGGCGGGGCCCGATGGCATCGAATTTCCTTAAACAGCTGATGGCACAGGGAGAATGGGGCAGCCTCGATTTCCTGTTTATTGACCTGCCCCCCGGTACAAGTGACATTCACCTGACCATGGTACAGGAAGTGGCTGTAACAGGTGCAATCGTAATAACCACCCCCCAGGAGGTAGCCCTTGCCGATGCCATCAAAGGGATCACGATGTTCCGCAGTGCACGGATCAATGTCCCGGTCCTCGGACTTGTCGAAAACATGTCGTGGTTCACACCCGCAGAACTCCCGGATAATAAATACTATATTTTCGGGAAGGATGGGGGCAGAAAACTTGCCGAAAAAATGAATGTTCCGCTTCTGGGTCAGATACCACTTGTACAAAGTATATGTGAGGGTAGTGACAGCGGCGATCCTGTTGCCCTCGGAGAAACCATTTCCGCTCAGGCATTCATGAAGCTGGCAGAACAGGTTGTGGAAAAAGTGGAAAAGAGAAACAGGGACCAGAAACCGACGGTAAAAGTGAGTGTCACCTGACGCCAGGCCTGAACAGGTAATAAATGAGGTGACATACCAGCAGCGGAGATGACCATCAACCAATCAGATATCTTAAATTAACAATACTGTCAAATGGAAAATTCAAATGCAACCAGGGAACGTATAGTCAGAGCCTTAAACAGAGTAAGACCATATCTTCAGAATGACGGCGGGGACATCGAGCTTGTGGAAATCACCGATGATATGGTTGTAAAAGTCAGGCTGAAAGGAGCATGCCATGGATGCCCCTTCAGCCTCCAGACTCTCAAGGCCGGTGTTGAACAGGCAATAATGCAGGAGGTTCCGGAAGTTAAGAAGGTTATTTCAGCCTGACCATCAGGATCATTCCAATTTTAACTACCTTTGGATACTATACACGGTTACCATCAGTTTAAGTGTTAAAAGTCATTGTATCCGGGAAGAAGTTCATATAAATATCTGGTATTGTCAGGATTGTTTATGATCCTAACGGGTTGTTCCGTTGAAAAAAACACAGCCACAACAAGATTCTACCAGGGCCTTACTTCGCGGTACAACATATATTTCAACGGCTACGAAAGCTTTAAGGCCGGCCTGGCAAAGATCAACAGAGGCTATAAAGATGATTTTTCCGAACTCCTTAAAGTTTTTGAATTCAGCGATCCGGCAACAGTACAGCTTTGTTCCTCGGATATGGACCGGGCTATACAGAAAGCATCCAAACTGATCTCCCTGAAGTCGATAACGGCCAGACCCGAACTGGGCAACAAGAGAAACCTGTCGGAAAGCGAAAAATCACTGCTCGAAAAGAAGGAATTCAACGAATGGGTTGACGACAGCTACTTCCTGATCGCAAAAGCCCGTTTCTACAAACAGGAATACAACGAAGCTGCTTCCGTCTTTAACTACTGCATTGCCGAAGCCAACGATCCCGGGATCAAAACAGAATCAGCAATCTGGCTTGCAAGAATAGGCAATGAAACCGGCGATTACAACAACTCGCTGAGGCTCCTCAGGGAGATCGAAATCACACCTTCTTCGCCAAAATCGTTAAAGTCCCTGTATTATTCAACACTGGCAGACCTGTACGTCAAACAAAAAAACTACTCCGAAGCTGTTTCTCCGCTTAGTGAATCCATAAAAAACTCGTCCGGCAAAACGCAGAAATACAGGCTTACCTATCTGCTAGCCCAGCTCTATGAACGACTTGGTGACGGGAAAAAGGCCACTTCATATTACAGGGCCGTTGTTAAGATGAATCCGCCATATGATGTGGAATTTAATGCCCGCATCAACATTGCCGGAGTGTTTGATGTTGAATCCGGCAATCAGCAGGAAATAGGCAAGGAGCTTGAAAAGATGCTGAAGGATGCCAAGAATACTGATTTTCACGACCAGATCTATTATGCACTCGGCAACCTGAAGATGAAACAGGGCAATGAAGCCGAAGCAATCAAGGCTTACAGGAAATCTGCAGCATCAAATACCGGCAACAATAACCAGAAAGGTAAATCCTATCTTGCCCTGGCCGATTATTTTTTCGGGAAATCAGATTTTATACCTGCAGGAAAATACTATGACAGTGCTGTATTTTTCCTTGACCAGAAATACCCCGACTACAGGGAACTGATGACAAAATCAAGGGATCTGGATGCTCTTGTTGCAGAACTAACAGTTATCCGCACCGAAGACAGTCTCCAGAACGTTGCAGCCCTGCCCCAGGCGCAGCGGGATGCCCTCATTGCCGGCATAATTGAGAAAATAAATTTAGCTGAAAGGGAAGGCAGATCATCGGAATATTCTGACAGGTATAATATGGGGCAGTTTTATGAGAACCAGAGAAGATTTGAAGATAACATAAACCAGGAAGGCAGATGGTACTTCTACAATCAGGCTGCCCTTACCTTTGGCAGAACCGAATTCCGGAGAAGATGGGGCGACCGCAGGCTCGAAGATAACTGGCGGAGGATGAACAAGGCACGGGTGAACGTACAACAAATGGCATCAGGCCAGGAAGACAACGACCTCAAAAAAACTGACACAACCATGGCCGCCAGCGATTACCATAAACCTGAGTTCTATCTTAAGGATCTTCCGCTTAACGATTCTCTCCTTTCCATATCCAACCAGAAAATAGCAAATGCCTATTTTAATTCCGGACGTATCTTCATGGAAAGGATAGCCGACAGGCCCCATTCTGTACAATCATTCGAAACGCTGATCTCCCGGTTCCCCGATCATGAACTTGTTCCGGAAACACTCTACGAGCTTTACAGGATAAACAAGGATGAAAACAGCCAGAAATCAGAAACATACCGGCAACGACTACTGGAAAAATATCCTGGGAGCGAATTTGCGAGGATCCTTTCCGACCCTGATTATTACAACAACAAACTCGCGGGCATCAAAGAGGCGGAAAGGCTCTACGGGAATGCCTTTGATGCCTATACCCTTGAAAATTACGCCCTGGCTGTCAGCACATGCGATTCCATCTTGAAAAAATATCCCGAAGATGACCTGGCTCCCAAGGCTATGCTCCTCCGGGCCTATTCAACGGCAAGAATAAGTGACGAAAAAACTTTCCGGACGAATCTCAGCATAATCGTGAAAACATGGCCGGGTTCACCCGAAAGCAAAAAAGCCGAAGAGCTCATGACTCATCTGAACCAGGAACGCCCGGAACTCAAACTGGAAGAAGACAAGGAAATAGCAACCGAACTGTATGTCCGTGATACAATTTCCATCCTGACATTCGCCCTTGTTATCTCAAATCCGGCTTTTAATTTAAATCAGGCAACTTTTGATGTTATAAGCCATAATATTGATAATTTTACAAATGAGAATTACAGGACAGAAGGGACACTGGTCGGTAATGCTTACCTGATGATTACGGTATCGGGTTTCAGGAACAACAATGAGGCCCGGATGTATTTCAATGCGTTTGATGCTGCATCGATCATCAGAAACATTGCTTCGAGCCGGTTCATGACCTTCCTGATAAACAGTACAAACCTAAAGATACTTGGAGAAGACAAGGACCCCGGGCGATACCTGATCTTCTTCAGAGATAATTATTCCGGAGGGAAAGAGCAATGAGAAAGATCCGAATTTTGTGGACAGACGATGAAATTGAAGCGTTAAAGCCGCATATCTTCTTTCTTAAGGACAAGGGCTATGAGATTGATACCTGCTCAAACGGTACCGATACCATCGATCTTGTAAAGCAAAACCCTTATGACCTCATTTTCCTCGATGAGAATATGCCCGGTATCAGCGGGATAGAGACGCTGAGGCTCATTAAGGAAATCCGCACCGATATACCTGTGGTTATGATCACGAAGCACGAGGAGGAAGGTATAATGGAGGCCGCAATCGGATCCGAGATTGCCGATTATCTTATCAAACCCGTAAAGCCGAATCAGATCCTGCTTGCAATAAAAAGGATCACCGAACAAAAAAGGCTGGTTACGGAAAAGACAACTATCAACTACCGTCAGGAATTCAGCCGGATCGGGAACATGATATCCTCAGCGCAGACACATACCGACTGGGCCGAGCTGTACAGGAAAATTACATTCTGGGAATCTGAACTGGAGAAATCAACAGATCCCGGTATGAGTGAAATCCTCCGGATGCAGGAGAATGATGCAAATAATGCATTTATTAAATACATAACCAGTAACTACCTGTCGTGGCTTGACCCGGAGGCGAGTAACAAACCGGTCCTTTCACCCATGTTGTTTACAAAAAAGATCTTCCCAAATGTCGAACAGGGAAGGCCTCTTTTTTTCATATTGATTGACAATCTCCGTTTCGACCAGTGGAAAACCATTTCCGCCGAATTATCGGGATTATTCAGGATTATTGATGAGGATATATATTTCAGCATCCTTCCCTCCGCCACCCAGTTCAGCCGGAATGCCATTTTTGCCGGACTGATGCCTTCGGCAATAGCTGCCATATTACCGGATTTCTGGGTAGACGATGATCAGGATGAAGGAAAAAACAATTATGAGGAGGAGCTTTTCAAATATCAGCTTACCAGGAAAGGATTCAGGTACAAATGGTCATACAACAAGATAAGCAGCAATCTCGAGGGAAGACGGGTAAATGACAAGCTCAGGCAACTTATGGACAATGATATAAATATTCTTGTCTATAACTTCGTCGACATGCTCTCCCATGCCAGGACAGAGATAGGTTTTATCAAGGAACTGGCAAATGATGAAAGAGCTTATCGCAGCCTGACAAGGTCGTGGTTTGTACATTCCCCTCTTTTTGAACTTCTTGTTACCCTTTCCTCACAGAATGTCAGGATCATATTCAGTACCGATCATGGCACCATCAGGGTACAGAACCCCATAAAGGTCATAGGTGACCGTAAAACCTCATTCAATCTACGGTATAAAATGGGAAGGAATCTGGATTACAATCCCCGGGAAGTTTTTGAGGTGAGATTTCCTGAAAAGGCCGGATTACCAAAAACAAACATTACATCAAAATATATTTTTGCCCTTAACAAGGATTACCTGGTTTACCAGAACAACTTCAACTATTATGCAGGTTACTATAAGGATACTTTCCAGCACGGCGGCATCTCAATGCAGGAGATAATGCTTCCCGTAGCCTGCCTGGAGCCAGTGTCATAACAGCCGGGGGGGCCAGTGATGAGAATAATCATTGAAAGCAGGAGGCAACTTCAGAGTGCTGCAAAAAAACTTCTTGAATACACAAAGGGAAAAAGAATCCTTGCATTCTACGGACCAATGGGTGCGGGTAAGACTACAATAATAAAGGCCGTGTGCCGCTCACTTAATGCAACCGATCAGATTACGAGCCCGACATTCACCCTGATAAATGAGTATAAAACCACATCGGGCAATCCCCTGTACCACATGGATTTCTACAGGATAAAGAAAACAGGGGAGGCATACGATTTCGGGATAGAAGAGTATTTTTACAGCGGAGCCTACTGCTTTATTGAATGGCCCGAACAGATAGAAGAAATCCTTCCTGCCGATACCGCAAGGATTAAGATAACTGTCGGAGAAAATGAACAGAGGATACTTGAACTTACATGAAATGAACTGATTTTGCTTCTAATTTCAATTTTTTTAACTTTGATGAAATAACCCTTTTCTCATGATGAATATTAAAAACAAGAGCGGCAGAATCAGTTTCGGAAACGCTTCCTTAATGCCGAAGGAGGAACAGCTTGAAACGGCTGTCAGGCACAGGCGGATAACGATAGGTATACCGTCCGACAGGAAGAATGATGAGAAAAGAGTGGCCCTGACACCTGAAGCCGTGAATATTCTCGTGGAAAACGACAATGAAGTCATTGTGCAGAAAGGTGCCGGTACCGGTGCAAATTATTCTGATAAGGATTACAGCGAAAACGGAGCTGTAATTACAGATTCCCCTGAACGAGTCTTCAGCGCTGACGCAGTGATCAAAGTAGCACCTTTCACTCTTCAGGAAGTCGATTATCTTAAAGGTGATCAGCTGGTTATGTCGTTCCTGAATGTTCTCGCGCTCAGTGAGGAGATACTGGAAAAGCTTATCCGGAAAAAGGTTACAGCTGTCGCCCTGGAAAAAATCAAGGACAGTAATGACGTTATGCCTGTTGTGGAATCGATGAGCGAGATAAACGGAGTAACCTCCATTCTGGTTGCATCGGATTACCTCAGCAACCACCTTGGAGGCAAGGGAGTCCTGCTGGGTGGAATAACCGGCGTCACTCCGACAGAGGTTGTCATAATCGGAGCCAATACCGCCGGCGAATATGCTGCCCGTGCGGCCCTGGGTCTGGGCTCCCAGGTCAGGATCTTCGACAAATCACTTTTTAACCTGAAAAAATTCCAGAACAAGATCGGCCAAAGGCTTCAAACCTCAGTTCTGCATCCCCAGGTTCTGAAAAAGGTATTAAAATCGGCCGATGTTCTTATAGGCGCCATAGAACTGGAAGATCTGCGTCCGAGATATTACATCACCGAAGATATGGTGAAAACCATGAAAAAAGGAGCAGTAGTTATCGATCTCAGCATCGATCGCGGCGGCTGTATCGAAACAACCGAATGCAGGCCACTTCGCGATCCGGTGTATGAAAAACATGGCGTAATCCATTTTTCCGCCTGGAACCTGCCTTCAAGAATGGCACGTACGGCATCAATCGCACTAAGCAATATCTTCAATCCGCTCTTTCAGAATTTTGCAGAGTCCGGGGGCATAACCCAACTGCTAAAAAATGACCCGGGGATCCGCAACGGAGTCTATCTTTTCAATGGCATTCTTACAAATGAAACACTGGGTCAGAAATTCGGGATGATATCCAAGGACCTTAATTTACTTATTTCGGCCTTCTGAGAAAAAAGCCGTGCCTGAATAAAACCAGATAAGTCAACCTCCGGGGCGAATAGCCAAATTCCTGCCTCAAGGATAATCATAAACAGCTTCCCATGGTCAGATAAATGTCATTGACACTCTTTTTCCGTCGGAAGTGATTCTGGCATTCCTTCCTATGTAAAACGCCCTGTTATCGGGAATATGACCGGCAGGGAAATCAAAAACAACCGGAAAAGAGAACTCACGAACAGCATCCTTTATTACTTCTTCCGGAGTAATGCCCCATGATATTTTTGTATCTTCCATCCTGTCGAGACCGCCGACAATCAGACCTTCAATACGGCCAAGCTTGCCTGCAAGTTTCAGCGATGAAATCATCCTGTCGAGATGATACAGATACTCTCCCGTATCCTCAATAAAAAGTATCCTGCCCCTGGTTCTGGGCTCTGCCCTGGTGCCGATAAGACTGTAAATCAATGATAAGTTACCCCCGGTCACTTCACCGGTCATTTCCCTGAACCTGTAAGTCCTTCCCGTCCAGCTGATCGTTGTATTGCCTCCGAATAAAACATTGTGCAGTGAAACAAAAGTCTCATCTGTCTTACCGCTTTCGTAATAATTGAGCGGCATCTCTCCATGAACCGAGACAATGCCGCATACTTCATTAAGCCACATGTGAATAACTGTTATATCGCTGAAACCGACAAACCATTTGGGGGATCTTTTCAACGGTGCGAAATCCGTTTTCCCGATGATTCTTAATGTGCCGTAACCTCCCCTGGAACAGAAAACTGCCTTAACCGCCGGATCATCAATCATAATCTGGAGGTCACTGGCTCGTTCTTCATCCGTGCCGGCAAAGGGCCCCCATCTTTTAAGCAAATTCCTGCCCGGAACAACCTTCAGTCCCCATTCTTCCAGGAAGGCAACTGCCTTGCCGGCTTTGTCCTCATCAATGGCCCATGCAGGCGATATGAGACCAACCTTATCACCCTTCTTCAGCAGCAGAGGTTCAATCTTATTCATTGGCATAATAAAATCTTATCTCATGTAAAAATAACTCATAATGCTACCTGATCCAAGTCCTGAAATAAACATTATCTTTGAACAATTTTTTTGAAACGATAAATCAGATTCGGATGATGAAGCCTGACAGGTTTTAAGAATGAAAAAACAGGATTACTTTTTTAAAACACAGGTTCCGTTTAACAATTAACAATTCTCCTCACCCATGAAAAGTTTTAAAAGGCACCTGATTACTTCTGCCCTGCCCTATGCCAACGGCCCCTTACACATAGGTCATCTGGCGGGTGTTTATGTACCTTCTGACATTTATACCCGGTATCTCAGGCTAAAAGGTCAGGATGTTCTTTCAATATGTGCGTCGGATGAACATGGTGTACCCATAACACTTAAGGCCCGTACGGAAGGAATAACGCCGAAGGAGGTTGTAGACAGGTACCATGAACTCAACAAGAAGGCTTTTGAGGATTTTGGAATCGCGTTTGACATTTATTCCCGTACATCAAACAAGGTACACTATGAAACAGCTTCGGACTTTTTTCTCACTCTGTACAATAAAGGCGAATTTACCGAAAAAGTAACGGAGCAATATTACGACGAGGAAGCAGGCTGTTTCCTGGCCGACAGGTATATTGTGGGAACCTGCCCGCAATGCGGTAATGAAAACGCCTATGGAGATCAGTGTGAAAAATGCGGTACGTCCCTGAGTCCAACGGAACTTATCAACCCTCACTCCACAATAAGCGGAAGCAAACCCGTTCTCAGGGAAACTCTCCACTGGTACCTTCCTCTCGACAAGTATGAGGGTTGGCTCAGGGAGTGGATACTTGAGGGACACAAGGAATGGAAGACCAATGTTTACGGGCAGTGCAAGTCGTGGCTCGAACAGGGCCTTCAGCCAAGGGCGGTGAGCCGTGATCTCGACTGGGGCATTCCCGTGCCGGTTGACGGAGCCGGTGGAAAAGTCCTTTACGTATGGTTCGATGCGCCCATTGGTTATATCTCTGCAACCAAGGAGCTTACCCCTGAATGGGAAAAATACTGGAAAGATCCTGATACAAAACTGATCCATTTTATCGGTAAAGACAATATTGTATTCCACTGTATCATATTCCCGGCCATGCTCAAGGCGGAGGGATCGTTTATTCTGCCGGAAAACGTACCAGCAAACGAGTTTCTTAATCTGGAAAATGACAAGATTTCAACTTCACGCAACTGGGCAGTATGGCTCCATGAATATCTTGAGGAATTTCCGGGCAAACAGGATGTACTTCGTTACGTTCTCTGCACAAACATGCCTGAAACAAAAGATAGTGATTTCATGTGGAAGGACTTTCAGGCCAAAAACAACAATGAACTGGTTGCCATACTGGGTAACTTTGTAAACCGCTCCCTTGTCCTGACGAATAATTATTTCGGAGGCATCGCACCGGCTCGAAGCAAAACAGACGATTACGATGAGAAGGTACTTTCGGAAATTGAGCGGATCAGGAATAATATCGAACCCAGCCTCGAATCATTCAGATTCAGGGATGCACTCAGGGAAGCAATGAATCTGGCCAGGCTGGGGAACAAATACCTGGCTGATACAGAACCATGGAAGATCCATAAGTCGGATCCTGAGAAAGTTAAAACCATTATCAATATTGCCCTCCAGATAACTGCCAATCTGACCATCATCCTCGAACCATTTCTTCCTTTTACCACTAAGAAGCTGAGAGGATGGCTGAACTGCGGAAAATTCAGCTGGGCAGAAGCGGGCAGAAGTGACCTTATTCCTCCCGGACATGCAATAAAAAAACCCGGGCTTCTTTTTGAGAAAATTGAAGATGACGTTATTGAAAAGCAGATAAACAAGCTCAGGGCTTCACTGAAGACCAATAACGATACCGGTACTACAGTAATTCCTCCAAAGGAAACGGTATCATTTGATCTTTTCTCGCGTATCGACATAAGAACGGCCACGGTCCTGGAAGCCGAAAAAGTACCCCGTACGACTAAGTTGCTAAAACTCACCATTGATACCGGAATCGATACCCGTACAATTGTTTCGGGAATAGCTGAATATTTTCAGCCCGATGATCTTGTAGGAAAACAGATCTCTATCGTTGCAAACCTTGAGCCCAGGAAAATAAAAGGAATTGAATCCAAAGGAATGATACTGATGGCCGAAGACAGCGGGGGGAAATTGGTTCTGGTATCACCGGCTGAGAAAACCGGTAACGGAAGTATTATTAAGTAGGCCTCTTTTTAGTTATCCAGACCCCAGGGAATTTTCTTGAAAGACTGTCTTTTTTCGATATCGCTATTCCAATATTGCTGCATTTCATTGCGTTGACCCTGAAAAAGCCGTTGGAAGCCCGTATAATCTCCGGATCGAACCCTTCCTCCCTTAGCAAATCAATATGGGAAAGTGCATTCTCTTCCGATTTGAAACTGCCCGTAATTATGTAATAAACATTCTGTCCTGTTTCAACTTCCGGGATTTCATCATTTGCAGGCCCAGTCTCAGGAACCGGAGCGTCCGGTGTGATATTTGCAGAGATTTCTTCAACTGCAGGGGTATTTGCTGAATGGTCGTTGTCTATGGCATTTCTGTTATTTTCAAACTCGGCAGTAACCAGGGGATTCAGTGTTACAGATTCAACCCCGCTTTTCCTGCTGTACTGATCTTTAAGAGGTACGATGACCAGGAGTGCAACTATCGGAATCATAATGGCTGCACGCACAAGATTTTTCACAACTGAAGTTCTTCTAACAGGATCCCTGTCAATATGCCTGCTGACGCGTTTCCTTACATCATATCCTTTATAATGGCCCATGTGAAACGATTCAAGGCCATAGGAGCCGAGATAATAGTTCAGATTGGCCTCAGGTTCAAACTGGATACTGTTTTCGTGATTAAGGGAAAACGTCCCAAGATGATCAAATACCACCGTTTCTCCTTTTGCCAGCCTGCTCCTGACATTCCTGACAAAATCCTCAACATTCCGCCTGGAGTCACCGTAATTCAATCCGGCAGCCATTGAAATCTTACCTACCAGAAGTCCGTCATTGTGATCAAGATTTCTGTTAAAGGTTATCTGCCTTACAGGGGGGCTGAATGTACCCATGGTCCGGTCGATCCTGGCAGGCGAATAATTGCCTATAAATCCTCCGAAGCCCGGAACAATGACGCAATCGTAACTGAACAACAATTCCCTTATGAATGCTTTTATATCCAATTGTTCATGTTTTCAACGTGGATAAAATTAAGACTAATACCCATGATCATCCTAATAAAAAGCCTGCATGTTATTAACACAGTTTGAACCATTCATCATTGAGTTTTCAAACATTATCCGGCAATGAAAGTGAGAAACTGTTTCATCCGAAAGCCGGTGAAAAATATTATATTCGTAGCTAAAAACTGTTTCCGATGCGTGAAATTCAGATGGTCGACCTGAGAGCCCAGTATGAAAATCTAAAGGATGAAATTGACAGGGCCATACAGGCAGTTCTGCAATCAACAGCTTTTATAAAAGGGCCTGAAGTCGGAATGTTTGAGGATGAGTTGAAAGAATATTCCGGGGCCCGGCATGTTGTTTCCTGTGCCAACGGGACCGATGCACTTCAGATTGCCATGATGTCGCTGGGGCTGAATCACGGGGATGAAGTTATTACCACTAATTTTACGTTTGTAGCAACAATTGAGGTACTTGCTCTTCTCGGCCTGAAACCGGTCATTGTTGATCCTGATCCCGGAACCTTCAATATTTCACCTGACTCAATCAGGAAAGCCATCACTCCCCGAACGAGGGCAATTATTCCAGTTCATCTTTTTGGACAATGCGCCGATATGGAAAGTATATTGAGCATTGCAGCCGGCCATAATCTTTTTGTAGTTGAAGATGCTGCACAGGCAACAGGCGCCCGTTTTATTTTCAGCAACGGGAATGTGAAAAAAGCAGGAACGATCGGAACCATAGGCACAACCTCCTTCTTCCCTTCCAAAAACCTGGGTTGTTACGGCGATGGCGGTGCCCTGTTTACCGATGATGATGAACTGGCAGGAAAAATAAGAAGCATTGCCAACCATGGCATGAAAATCAGGTATCATTACAATTATGTTGGAATCAATTCCAGGCTGGATACGCTTCAGGCTGCAATATTAAGGGTGAAGCTGAGGCATCTTGACAGTTATAATGAAGCCAGGAGGCATGCAGCCGATTACTATGACAAAGCTTTCAAGGAGTGCCAGGACATCATGGTTCCCCTGAGAAGCAGCTTTTCCTCCCATATATTCCACCAGTATACCCTAAAAGTAAAGGGCGGTAAAAGGGATGAACTGAAAAGATACCTCGGTGAAAGGGGAATACCATCGATGATATATTATCCGGGGCCGCTACACATGCAGAATGCTTACCGCTACCTGGGTTACGGTGAAAATGATTTTCCGGTAACAAACTCCCTTTGCAGGGAAGTTCTTTCCCTACCGGTACACACTGAAATGGACCGTGAACAGCTTGAATATATTACCGGATGTGTGCTGGAGTTTTTTAACAATAACTGAATATGGAAAAAGAATATTTTGCCCATGAGACAGCCGTAATTGATGAAGGCTGCAAGATTGGCAGGGGAACTAAGATCTGGCATTTCAGTCATGTTATGTCGGGTTCGGAAATAGGAGACAATTGCAATATAGGCCAGAACGTGGTCATTTCACCCGGGGTAAAGCTTGGAAGAAATGTAAAGGTACAGAACAATATTTCCGTATATACCGGGGTTATTTGTGAAGATGATGTATTTCTCGGACCATCGGCGGTCTTCACAAACATAGTAAACCCCAGGAGTGCAGTTGCAAGAAAGGATCAGTATGTTAAAACAATTGTGGAAAAGGGGGCAACAATAGGGGCCAATGCAACCATTGTCTGCGGAAACAGAATCGGCAGGTTTGCATTTATAGGGGCCGGCGCCGTAGTAACCAGGGATGTTGCACCCTACGCACTCGTTATGGGCAATCCTGCAAGACAAAAAGGCTGGATGAGTGAATACGGACACAGGCTGGATTTTGATAACACCGGCACTGCTTCATGTCCCGAAAGCGGTGAGAAATACATTCTGAAGGATGGAATGGTAACAAAAATTATTGAACAGGCACCCTCTGCGGAAATAAAATAACTGATGGACTCATCTTCGAAAAATTTTGGACTCATTGGTGTGGCAGGATTTGTAGCTGTCCGGCACCTGAAAGCTATCAAGGATACTGGTAACAATCTTCTCGCCAGTCTGGACAAATTCGATTGTGTAGGACTTCTTGACGGATATTTCCCGCAGAGCGATTTTTTTGTGGAATTTGAAAGATTTGACAGGCATCTGGACAAACTAAAAAGAGCAGGTACAAAAATTGATTATGTAAGTATATGCTCTCCCAATTACCTGCATGATTCCCATATCCGTTTTGCACTCCGGCATCAGGCAGTTGCCATCTGTGAGAAGCCCCTTGTCCTGAATCCATGGAACATTGATGCCCTCCAGGAAATTGAAAAAGAAACCGGCCGCAAAATATACACAGTACTGCAGTTACGTCTGCATCCGAAAATAGCCGAGCTTCGGGAGAAGATCCGGAACGGCCCGAAAGACAAGATTTACGACATTGATCTGTCGTATATCACGAGCCGCGGTAACTGGTACCACATCTCATGGAAAGGAGATATTCAAAAATCCGGGGGAGTGGCCACAAATATCGGAATTCATTTCTTCGATATGCTTGGCTGGATCTTTGGTGATACCACGAAAATAATTGTGCATGTTTCCGAGCCAAATAAGGCTGCCGGCTATATTGAGCTGGAAAAAGCACGGATAAGATGGTTTCTGAGTATCGACTATAATGATTTGCCCGCGGAGGCAAAAAAGTCAGGAAAGCGGACTTACAGATCAATAACGGTTGAAGGTGAGGAAATAGAGTTCAGTGAAGGATTTGGTGATCTGCATACGGCAACTTACAGGGAAATTCTTGCCGGCAGAGGCTTCGGCCTTAATGAGTCGCGACAGTCGATAATAACAGCCTTTACAATACGTAACTCAAAACCTGTAGGTCTTGTAGGAGAATATCATCCATTATTGCAAGCACATAATAATCTTTAAAATGTACGATAAACTATAAAAAAGAGACAAAACACACTCTGATAGGTTTGGGCCGCTTTCCATAAAATTATTTGAGCAGGTTCATTACATGCAAGAGGGTAAACACGGGAAAGGAGAACACATCATTCATTAGCTCTGAAAATGGAAGTTTTTTCAAAGAAGATATTATCAACATAAGGAGTCTGGAGATGTATGACTGAATCAAGGAAATGGATGATTCCGGAACAGATATTGACATAATGGATCCAAATGTCTGGACGCGTGAGATGAAGGAGAAAACGGACCTGATCTGGAAATAGCTTTCGAGGGTAAATATTATTGGTTATCCTGGCTGTGAACCGCAAGGAATATATAAAATATGTATGCATCATTCCCGTTTAACGAAAATGGAATAGTAGTTGACAATAAAAGAGTATACTCAAGGAGAGAATTGAAAATCATACTTACTTGCACCTTCAGTTAATGAAAGAAAAAATTTTAGTCACCGGGGGAACCGGATATATAGGGTCCCATACTGTCGTTGAACTGATCAATGAGGGATTCGGGGTAGTCATTGTCGACAATCTGTACAATTCCGAAGCTGAAGTCGTTGACAGAATTGCACAGATAACCGGTGTAAAGCCCCAACTAGAGGTTTTTGATCTGTGCGACAGGGAAAAGCTGAATTCCTTTTTCGGGAAATACGAAAATCTCTCGGCAATTATCCATTTTGCTGCATACAAGGCTGTTGGTGAATCAGTGAAAAAACCCCTGGATTATTACAGGAACAACCTGCTTTCACTCATCAATCTCCTTGACCTGATGAAACAATACCAGATCCCCCATTTTGTCTTTTCATCGTCATGCACTGTTTACGGACAGCCGGAAAAGCTTCCTGTTACAGAGGATGCTCCAATGCAGCCTGCCGTATCCCCTTATGGTAACACAAAGCAGATATGTGAAGAGATCATCAGGGACACTGTGGTATCGGGAGTCGGAATCAAAGCCATTGCATTAAGATACTTTAACCCCATCGGGGCACATCCTTCCGCCCTAATAGGTGAGCTGCCCCGGGGCATTCCTGAAAACCTGGTACCCTACATTACCCAAACCGCCTATGGATTAAGGGATGAGCTGAAGGTCTTCGGCGATGATTATGACACGCCCGATGGTTCATGCATTCGTGATTACCTCCATGTTGTTGATCTGGCCAAAGCACATGTGACTGCGGTCAGAAGACTGATTGAAGAAAAAAACAAATCCGGCTATGAAGTCTTCAACCTTGGAACAGGTAAGGGAGTATCGGTTTTCGAAGCAATAAATTCCTTTGAAAGAGCCACGGGTGTCAAAGTGAAATACAGAGTCACCGGCAGAAGGCCGGGTGATATCGTGAAAATATGGGCCGACCCATCATATGCCAACAAGGAACTGGGATGGAAAACCATGAGTTCCCTTGATGAATCAATGGAGACTGCCTGGAAATGGGAAAAATATATAAGAAACAAGAAATGAAAATGGGAAAAAGCATACTTATTACCGGTGGTGCAGGTTTTATAGGCTCGCACGTCGTCAGAAGATTCGTAACAAAATATCCTCATTACAGGATAGTCAATGCCGACAAGCTGACATATGCGGGAAATCTTGATAATCTTTCAGATATTGAAAAGTGTTCGAACTACATTTTTGAAAAGGCCGATATAGTTGATAAAAAGACTATCGCGGCCCTTTTTGAAAAATACGGATTTGACGGCGTCATTCACCTTGCGGCTGAATCGCATGTCGACAGATCAATATCCTCACCCGACGAATTTGTTCATACCAATATCGTCGGAACTGTCAACCTTCTCAATGCCGCGATGGCCACATGGAAAAATGACCATAGCGGAAAATTGTTCTATCACATCTCCACCGACGAAGTATACGGTTCTCTTGGAAAAGAGGGAATGTTCACGGAAGAGACTCCCTATGATCCAAGAAGTCCCTATTCCGCATCAAAAGCCAGTTCTGACCATCTTGTCAGGGCATACTGGCATACTTTTGGCATCCCCGTGGTAGTCTCCAACTGTTCAAATAATTACGGACCCAACCAGTTTCCTGAAAAACTCATTCCGCTGGCCATCAACAATATCAGAAACAACAAACCGGTTCCCGTCTATGGAAAGGGCGAGAATATCCGCGACTGGCTTTATGTTGAAGATCATGCCTCAGCAATCGATCTGATTTTTCATCGTGGCACTCCCGGGGAAACATATAATATTGGCGGCAACAATGAATGGAGAAACATTGATCTGATAAAACTGCTATGCAGGATCATGGATCAAAAGCTGGGAAGGCCTGAAGGAACTTCGGAAAAGCTGATAACCTATGTCAAGGACAGACCGGGCCATGATCTCAGGTATGCCATCGATTCATCCAAACTTCAGCGTGAATTTGGCTGGTCGCCCATCCCTGATTTTTCAGAAGGACTTGAAAAGACGGTTGACTGGTATCTTTCAAACACTTTGTGGCTTGAAAGGGTATTGTCGGGTGATTATGAAAAATACTACGACAGGATGTATTCGGGAAGATAGCCCCAATTAGCTGCTGATCCTCCTCATACGCTCAATCAGCTTATCGCCAAGGGAGCTCTTCTGCTTAATATGCTCCTGTATGGCTGCAACCACGGTGTTTGAGTCAAAATCGCCACGCACCTGTTCGAAATCGAGTTTTCTGACTTCCTCGTCACCGTCTATCCCGAAACCAGTCATGGAAGAAATTGTAAACTCCTTCCTTGCATCTTCATACAAAAGCCTGTCGAGGGAAACGACACTTTTCTTCCATCGTTCAACAAGTCGTATCACATCCTCTGAGGTAAATGAAGCCACAGGTTTGCCTACTTCCTCTTCAATCCGTTCACATGCCCAGGTCCATTCCCAGTCATAATAGGATCTGTGCATTTCCCTGAAAACTTCCACAACAGACTCAATGGAGTTTATTTTGTCCGATTCAATATCATCCAGCAGTTCCGAGACTACCTGTTTTGGAGCTATTAACCCGGCAAGGTCAACCCATTCACCCCTGCCTGTCTCCTGATCGGGAGTCAGTCTTCTCCGGAGCTCCTCATTCGATGTGATTTCACCGTCCTCAAGCCTGCTGATTATCGAATTTCCCAGGAATTTATCTATACCGGTTTGATACAATTCTATCCCCCTTTCAAGGGAAGCTTCCTTTATCATCATGTTGTTATAGGTATATGATGCAGAAACTGATCCGGAGACTGTTCTGAGCCTGGTCAGAAGATTTTTTCCTTCGATCATTTTCCTGATAGTGTAGGGACTTAGAAGATTAAAATTCACCTGATCGAGCTTTACCGGATCTTTTCTTCTATCGCGCAAAGGCCATTTTTGTGCATCCCTTATCGTCCCCACGCTTCGCAGATTGATCCCCGGAACAAGGATGCTTTCATCGTTTTTTTCAATAAGATATGAAAATGGCAGTGATGAAGTATCCATGTTCCTGTAATGCCTGCCCATCACAAGGGTATAAGGCCCGATACGTGCCGGCCAGAGCAGATAGGAATCACTGGTTGTTTTGGAACCCCTTTCCATTATACCATGGTGAATGGGACCAAGCTTGTACATGTGGTTGCTTTGGTTAGATCCGCTCCCGGCATTCATGAAGGAAAAAATTCCCGCGATCAGCAGGGTTGATTTATGGTGTGTAACAGTATACGGACCGGCAAATATTGAGCATGCTTCACCATGATAGCCCCCGCAGTTGGCGAAAAAAAGTGAATTTTCGGCCGAATAGTGTTTCCCCAGTACGCAGCCCTGACCAATGAAACATTTATCGATAAGGGTTGATTCGGTAACAATCGATCCTGAACACACGATAAAATGTTCCATGATAACCCCCGGGCCTATAAAAACCGGATCCTCACTGCAACTGTTGACAGATCCGTCATGCAGCCTTATAACACCTTCAATGCGGCTATGCGGTCCGATCTTCACGTTGGTTATGGTCTGGCAATTAAGAATTCTTGAACCATAGCCGATATATCCCGTGTCGGAGCTGACTGACCGGGAATATTCCGAGACCATCTCCTCAATTTTTCTGACAGCCTTTATTCTATGCCTGTAGAGTGCTATTATATAGGCTTCATGGGCAGAAAGCCTGTCCCAAATCTTCACCGAACGCCCCCCCGTTTCATTCAAAACTGCTACTTCAGTTCCGTTGCCAAAGGATGTGACGCCTTCAGTATTCAGCTTTCCGCAGTTTCTGATTATGACCCTGTCATCAATCCTGTAGTTTGCCAGGCAATCTCCGATATTGTTTATATGGGAATCTGACCCTATTGTACAGTTATGGATAGTTGCATTATAAATACCGCATTTGTACTCAATGCCCGATTCATCCGTACAGGATCCCCTGAAGGACCCCAGCCTGTTGTACCCGGAAAAGACAACATTGACACATCTTGACGGATCGAATCCTTCCCTGACCTGTATCTTTGCCCAGTCGCTGCTTTTGCATCCGTTTGCCTTCAGCTGCTCGGCCTCCGGGACCGAGAGGCTCCTGTAATCGTCAGACACATTCATTTTTAAAGGTTTTAATATCATTCAACGGCCCCCGGCCTTACACGGTACCCCGGCTGATCAGCCTCGCGTGGCCAAAGTTCCGGACAACTATATTCAATTTATCAGGGAGTATAAGAATCCGGGCCGGATCAATGATCACCCAGGACTGTTTATACCTGACTTATTTCCCTAAGAACTAATTGAATAATGAACAAGGAAATTTGAAAAATATTGTGAATGGAAACCGGATTCCCGAATTAAATGATAAAATCAGGAGAGTATCTTATCATAAAAATCATTGTATGCGTCGACATAGGTGGATTCATCGTGATAATCCAGATAGGGTTTGTTTACTGATTTTATATGCCGGTACAGTTCGGAATTGATCTCTTCGCTTCCGATAATTATTGCATCTGAGTATTTTATTGCAAGTTTCGAGACGTTAATGAAATCAGGGTTCTTCACCAGTTTCAGGTTTTCCCCGTCCACGCCGTCATATCTAAGTTTATCTGCAAATGTCGGTCTGAACGGAGTTTTAAAACCATTATTATAAACCGAATAAACTATCTTGTAATCATGAAATAAAGGATCATCGCTGTAAATGCTTCTCAGGTATACGGGGACCAGGGATGTCATCCACCCGTGGCAATGCACGATGTCGGGTGCCCACCGAAGTTTTTTTACAGTTTCTATAACGCCCCTGGCAAAAAAAAGTGCCCTTTCATCATTATCCTCGAACTCCTTGCCAGTTGAATCGGCAACAGTATATTTGCGCTGGAAATAATCGTCATTGTCAATAAAATAGACCTGCATTCTTGCAGATTGTATCGAGGCAACTTTAATTATAAGCGGGTGATCGGTATCATCAATTATAAGGTTCATTCCCGAAAGCCGGATCACCTCATGAAGCTGGTTCCTGCGCTCATTAATACTTCCGAACTTCGGCATAAAAGTCCGTATCTCCTTACCTTTTTCCTGAATGTGCTGGGGAAGATACCTTCCGATTTTTGATAATTTTGTTTCAGCCAAGTATGGAGTGATCTCCTGCGAAATGAATAATACCTTCTTGCTTTCCATTTACCTGCCTCGATATACCTATCGTATCCAATTTGCAAAGATACTAATAAAAAATGACAAAATTATCAACATGCTTTGTCGGGTACAAAGCCCCGGATTATTTTTAATAATGTTAAAAAGGGCAGATAATTGTCAATTTTAACTTAGGTTTGCATAATATTCACAGTTTATGAAGGTAATAAGCAAGGCAGAGGAGTTGGAGAAAGCAATAGGCGGTACATTGCTTTCCCCTGTTGGATTTGTTCCTACAATGGGAGCCCTTCATGCGGGGCACCTGTCACTTGTAAACAGGGCAACAGATGAAACTCCTCTTGTAGTTACAAGCATTTATGTCAATCCGACCCAGTTCAATGATCCGAAAGATCTTGAAAATTACCCCAGGACCTTGGAAGAGGACCTTGCTCTTCTTAAAAATCATCTCAGAACTGACGATATTGTTTTTACTCCTTCCGACAGGGAGATTTACCCCGAAAAAGATACCCGGCAGTTTCACTTCGGCAACCTCGACAACGTTATGGAGGCCTTGCACAGGCCTGGTCATTTCAATGGTGTTGCTCAGGTTGTAAGCAGGCTCTTTGCCATTGTCAGGCCCGACATTGCCTATTTCGGGCAGAAGGATTTCCAGCAGCTTGCAGTAATAAGGGAACTGGTCCGACAGACCGGAAACAGGGTCAGGATAGTGGGCTGCCCTATAATCAGGGAAGCTGACGGGCTTGCCATGAGCAGCCGAAACCGCCTGCTGGATCCGGAAATAAGAAAAAATGCAGCGACTATTTTCAAAGCACTGAACTTAGCTTCGGAAAGGTTCAAAAGCAAGGAAATCGCTGAATTAAAAAAAGACGTGAAGGACATGATAGAAAAAATCCCGGGATTTACCGTGGAATATTTTGAGATTGCCGACGACATTGAACTGATTCCGCTAAAAAACAAATCAGAGGTCAGGGAAGGATGCCGTTATTTTGGTTGCATAGCCGTGATGGCCGGAAAGATCAGGCTCATTGATAATATTGAAATCCAGGTATAATCACAAGAAAAAGATAATTAAATTTACGCACTAATCCAATCACCGAAAATATGGTTATAGAGGTTCTGAAATCAAAAATTCATAAAGTAACAGTAACGGAAGCAAATCTGCATTACGTCGGAAGTGTGTCGATTGATGAAGATCTGATGGATGCCTCGGGGATTATTGAAAATGAAAAGGTTCAGGTTCTCAACGTCAACAACGGGGAACGCCTCGAAACGTATGCCATCAGGGGGGAAAGGGGGTCAGGTCAGATCTGTCTCAATGGCCCAGCGGCCAGAAAGGTAGTTGTGGGCGACGTGGTGATAATAATGTCATATGCATTTATGGAACCCGGGGAGGCAAAGTCTTTCAGGCCAGCAATCATATTCCCTGACACTAAAACCAATAAACTGATCTGAATTGAGAAAATCCTTAATTCAAACCATCAAGTTCCTTATATTTCTTGTTATCGGGATAATCCTATTATGGCTGGCATTCCGTAATGTTGAAACTCGGAAGCTTATTGCCGGTCTGCAGGATGCCGATTACAAATGGGTGATCCTTTCGGTCATATTCGGTTTGTTCGCCTACCTAAGCAGGACCAGAAGGTGGGTACTCCTTATAAAACCGCTTGGTTACAACCCATCATTTAAAAACAGTTTTTTTTCCCTCATGACAGGTTATCTGGCAAATCTTGCGTTGCCCCGTCTCGGAGAAATAACACGGTGCGTTGCCCTTGGCAAAAAAGAAAAGATACCAGTTGACCAGCTTTTCGGAACTGTTGTAATCGAACGTACCATCGACCTTATTTCACTCCTTTCCATAACGGTTGCCCTTGTCCTGCAGAGAGGTGAGCAGATAAACCAGTTCCTCAAGGTAAGCATCCTTATACCGCTTCAGCAGAAGGTCTTTTCAATGTTTGGATTTACATGGCTGGTCTGGCTGGTTTTATTGATTGTCATGATCCTTGCACTTTTTCTACTGGTAAAATTCAGACACAGATTACGGAAGATCAGATTCTTTGCAAAAATTATCGATACGGTAAAAGGCTTTGTTAACGGATTGAAAACCATAATACACCTTAAAAACAAATGGGAATTCATTTTCCATACTGTCTTTATATGGTTCAATTACACGCTTATGACATGGATTGTCGTCTATGCAATCGACTCAACGTCTCATCTGACTTTCAGTGACAGCATATTCCTGCTGGTTATAGGAGGGCTGGCAATGTCCGCTCCGGTACAAAGCGGACTGGGAGCTTTCCATTACATAATATCAAGAGGGCTTGCATTTGTGAAAGGCGTGAAAATCGAAGACGGGCTTGTATATGCATTCCTGACTCACGAATCACAGTTGATTTTTGTTGTTATTGTAGGAACAATATCATTTTTCATGATATCCGGAATTCCTCAAAGGAACAGGGAAGACTGAGATCAATAATATCAATCATCTGAACCTCAACCGAATCCCCGGATAAATCTTGTTGATTTTCATACTGGTAAAAACGTTGTTTAAAATTATATTTATCATTCTGCAGGAGCAGGTATAAAAAAGATCATGGCCAGGACCAAAACAACATTTATATGCCAGAACTGCGGTGCGGAATCTCCTAAGTGGATAGGCAGATGTCCGTCATGCAGGGAATGGAACACATATCATGAGGAGGTGGTCGTTCCCGCATCTTCCCGCAACAGTGTAATGCCTTCAGGAATTGAGAAGAGGAAACCCGAGCTTCTCGACAATATTGTTTCGGATGAGAAAAACAGAAGCAAGACAGGAATAACCGACCTGGACAGGATACTTGGAGGAGGAATGGTTGCCGGATCACTGATATTGCTGGGAGGAGAACCGGGGGTCGGTAAATCAACCCTTGCACTTCAGCTTGCCCTTTCAATAAAGGGGAAAAGTGTTTTGTACGTCTCAGGCGAAGAAAGTGAAGAACAGATCAGCCTCAGGGCTAAACGGCTTAAGGGCAGCGGTTCGGATTGCTACATTTTTGGTGAAACCGATCTTGAGAACATACTTCTTCATGCAGAAAGCCTCAAACCCGGCCTGATAATCATCGACTCCATTCAGACCATCAGGACCGGTATGCTTGAATCATCAGCCGGTTCGGTTTCTCAGGTAAGGGAGAGTGCTGCACAGCTGCTCAAATATTCCAAGATTTCAGGTATTCCTGTTTTTATCATCGGACATATTACCAAAGATGGCACCCTGGCCGGGCCAAAGATCCTTGAACATATTGTCGATGTTGTCTTGTATTTTGAAGGTGACAGCAACTACGTCTACCGCATTCTCAGGTCAGTCAAAAACAGATTCGGATCAACTTCGGAACTTGGTATATTCGAGATGATGGAGAGCGGATTAAAAGGGGTGGCGAATCCTTCAGAGATGTTTATCAATCAGCATGATGAACCTCTGAGCGGAATTGCGATCGCTGCCACTATCGATGGACTACGGCCCTTCCTGATCGAAACACAGGCCCTGGTAAGTTCAGCTGTATATGGCACCCCGCAAAGAAGCTCCACCGGATTTGATATCCGCAGGCTGAACATGCTGCTGGCGGTACTTGAAAAAAGAGCCGGATTCAGACTGGCTGTCAGGGATGTATTTCTTAACATAACTGGCGGAATCAAAGTTGATGACCCTGCAATCGATCTGGCAGTAGTAAGCGCCATCCTGTCCTCCAATCTCGATGTTCCACTGGACAAGGATGTTTGTTTCGCAGGCGAGATAGGACTGTCAGGTGAGATAAGACCAGTTTCAAGAATTGACCAGCGAATCAGGGAAGCATCAAAGATGGGATTCAGAAAAATATGTATTTCAGGTTTCCACAGGAACATCGGGCACAGGCACGGTGAGATAGAAATTCTAACTGCAGGGAAGGTAGAAGCCCTGATCAGATTGCTTTTCGGCTGACAAAATGCAAACCGTCACGGAGGAGATATTTCAGAACCAAACAGGGAATGTCTTTCCGGCGTGATTCAATATCTTTCCCTTTTATAATTAAGCCGCCTGGAACTTTCCCTTTTTACTTTCTCACAATCAAGTTCGATGCTGAAATTGGCAGGACGTTCAAATTCATTTGCTTCCAGAATACCAAACTGGGGATCGGCATAAACTTTTTTCAGGAACAGTGCAAAAATCGGCAGAGCCATATTGGCACCCTGTCCTTCTCCAAGGGTTTCGAAATGGATCGCCTGATCTTCCCATCCGCTCCATACCCCTCCTACAAGATCGGGGGTAATTCCCATAAACCAGCCGTTGGAATGATTCTGGGTTGTACCGGTCTTCCCTCCTATCTGGTTCATCAGGTTATAAACCCTCCTGATCCTGTTGCCTGACCCGTTGAGAACCACTCCCCTGAGGAGATCGAGCATTAGATAAGCCTGCTCTTCACTTAAAACCTCTTCAATCATTGGAGTGAACCGTGAAATCACGTTCCCGTTCTTATCCTCTATCCTTGTAACATACATAGGCCTTATATACACACCCTTGTTGGCGTAGGTTCCGTATGCTCCAACCATCTCCTCAAGCTTGATATCAGAAGTTCCCAGGAAGATTGAGGGAACCGGATCGATGTAACTTCTGATCCCCATTCTCTTCATAAGATCAGTGACAGCCGAAGGACTGAACTGCTCCATAAGCCAGGCTGATATATAGTTTTCAGACTGAGCAAGTCCCCATTTAAGTGTAACCATCTTGCCATGATATTCCTTTGGTCCCGAGCTTCTTGGGATCCAGGGAACAGAATCGCCCGGGATATCGAAGGAACGGGGAATATTTTCCACCTCATAGCATGGGGAATAACCATTTTGCATCGCAATGGTGTACAAAAAAGGTTTAATTGTACTTCCAACCTGCTTTCTCTGCTGTGTTACCGCATCCCATTTAAAATATCTGAAATCAGGTCCTCCGACATAGGCTTTTACATAACCGGTATGAGGATCTTCAACCAGAAATGCGGACCGGATGAAATATTTATAATAACGGACCGAATCATATGGGGTCATTACCGTATCCCTTTCCCCCTTCCATGAAAACACCCTCATTTTTACAGGAGTATTAAATGCCAGCATTATAGAATCTTCCGGAACGCCGCGTGCTTTCATCACATAATATCTGTCGCTCTCCTTCAGAGACCTCATTATAAGTTCTTCAACTTCCTTTTTTGAAATGTCGTTCGAATAGGGCGGATTCCTGAATGATTTGGCTCTCCTGTAAAATCCGGGCTGCACATCCTTCGACAGATGTTCCCGCAATGCTTCTTCGGCATACAGCTGCATCCGGGAATTTATTGTAGTATAGATTTTGAGGCCATCCCTGTATATATCATAATTTGAGCCGTCGGGTTTGCGGTTTTTATTGCACCAGCCATATAACGGATTGTTCTCCCACTCCCACAGCGCATCACGGTACGAAGACTCACGCTCATATCTGTTAATGTCCGGCTCAGGTCTGCGCATGGTATTCCTCAGGTATTCCCTCAGATATGTTGCAAGCCCGGTATTATGATCCTCAAGATGGAAATCGGTTTCAATGGGCAGCTGTTTTACCGAGTCTATTATTGCAGGATTTATATAGCCATACTTAGCCAGCTGGGAAAGTACCACGTTCCTCCGTTTCACCATCAGATCATAATTCCTGACAGGATTATATCTTGCAGAATTTTTCAACATCCCGACAAGAACGGCAGCCTCCTGAAGGTTCAGGGAATCGGGTGTGGTGTTGAAGTATACCCTTGCAGCCGATCTGATGCCGATAGCATTATACAAAAAGTCGAACTTATTCAGATACATTGCGATGATCTCCTCCTTTGTATAGCTGCGCTCAAGCTTAATTGCAGTCTGCCATTCCTTGAACTTTGTCACACCAAGCCTGATATTTCTCACGAAAGCTGATATTTTTGCCGTATCCCTCGGATACAGCTGCTTAGCAAGCTGCTGGGTAATTGTGCTTCCGCCCCCGGTATTCTGCCCGAGAAGAATAGTCCGTACTATTGTACGGCCAAGACCCCTGACATCAATACCCGAATGACGGTAATATCTTATATCCTCGGTTGCAATCAGCGCATCAACTAGATAAGGTGACAAATCCTTGTATTCCGTCCATGTCCTGTTTTCAATGCTTATTTTGCCCAAAAGAACCCCGTCCTCGGAAAAGACCTCTGCCGCAAGATAATATTCAGGGTTCTCAAGTTCCCTGAATGATGGCATAGGCCCCAGCTTTCCCCTGGAAATCAGAAGAAACAAAAGAAATATTACAATAAACGGTACGGTAAACAAGCACCAGAACCAGACTATGTATTTTCGGTCGGGGTTTGTGCTTTTCATTCAACTTTAATTTGCCGCAAAAATAGCAATTATAAAAGAATCTTGACGGTAAATTTTGAAGTTTGCCCCTTAAATGATTTACTTTGTCGTGTTTTTAACAGAAAAATCCATACCGGTAATGATAGAAAATCTGGTCATTGTGGAGTCGCCGGCGAAAGCAAAAACATTAGAGAAATTCCTGGGAAAAGATTTCCGTGTTGTTTCCAGTTTCGGTCATATAAGGGATCTTGCAAAGAAAAACCTTGGGATAGATATCGTCAACAATTTTTCCCCCGAATACGAAATACCCAAAGACAAAGTAAAGATTGTCAATGATCTGCGAAAGGCTGCCGGTGAATCCAGAATTATCTGGCTTGCCTCCGATGAGGACCGGGAGGGTGAGGCGATTGCCTGGCACCTGGCTTCCGTTCTCAACCTGGATCCGGCTTCTACAAGGAGGATCGTATTCCATGAAATTACAAAAGATGCAATTTCCAATGCCGTCCTGAATCCGCGGCAGATTGACATGAATCTTGTCAATTCCCAGCAGGCCAGGCGTATTCTTGACAGGATAGTCGGTTTTGAGATTTCACCGGTCCTGTGGAAAAAGGTCCAGCCTGCCCTTTCTGCCGGAAGGGTTCAGTCGGTTGCTGTCAGACTGATTGTAGAGAGGGAAAGGGAAATAATATCTTTCAAGACGGAATCTGCTTTCCGGGTAACGGGCTTGTTCCATCCTGAAACGGCAGAGGTTCAGGAAAACAATCTCATCAGGGCCGAAGCCTCAAAGAAGTTCCGTGATGAAAAAGATGCAGAAGCTTTCCTGAAGCACTGTATCCCTGCCAAATTCAGGGTTTCAGGGATCACCGTCAAACCGGGTACACGATCGCCCGCACCTCCGTTTACCACCTCAACGCTTCAGCAGGAAGCATACAGGAAGCTGGGCTTCTCAGTTGCACAGACCATGACAGTTGCACAGAAGTTATATGAAGCGGGGAAAATAACCTACATGAGAACCGACTCCACGAATCTTTCCAGGCTGGCACTTGCAAAGTCGAAGGAAGTTATCGTTGCTGAATACGGAGAGAAATATTCAAAAACCAGGCAGTTCAAGACCAGATCGAAAACTGCACAGGAAGCTCATGAAGCTATCCGACCCGCTTATCCCGAAGCCCAGACAATAACAGGAAGCCAGAATGAAAAAAAGCTGTATGAACTTATCTGGAAAAGGACCATAGCATCACAAATGTCGGATGCCGAAATTGAACGCACCACCATACTGATCGGAATGAACAATTCACCTGTTACATTCACTGCCACAGGTGAGGTGATAAAATTCGACGGATTCCTCAGGCTTTATTCTGAATCAACTGATACTGAAAACGGGGATGACGAAAAACATATATTGCCAAGGGTGGAAAAAGACATGAATCTTCTCTATAACACTATCACCGCCACCCAGAAATTTACATCCCCCCTGCCCAGGTATACCGAAGCCAGCCTTGTCAAAAAGCTTGAGGAACTCGGAATCGGGCGTCCTTCCACATATGCTCCTACAATCTCAACCATTCAGAACAGAGGATATGTAATACGGGGAGACCGGCCGGGAGAAAAACGCCAGATAAAGGTACTTACTCTTTCCGGAGACCGGCTCACATCATCAATCCGTTCAGAGGCAGCGGGAAAAGAAAAATCAAAACTGTTTCCCCAGGATATAGGTATGATTGTAAATGATTTTCTTGTTGAAAATTTTCCCGATATCGTCGATTATAATTTTACCGCCGGGATAGAGGAACAATTCGACAAGATTGCGGAAGGCAGGCTGAAATGGACCGGTATGCTTGACAAGTTCTACCCTGTATTCCATAAGAAGGTGACCGACACCCTGGAGAAAAAGGATCGTAAAAAAGGGATCCGCGTCCTTGGCAATCATCCGGAAACGGGTGAGAAAGTATCGGTAAAAATGGGAAGATTCGGACCCGTTGCCCAGATTGGTGATTCAGACACGGGTGAAAAACCCAGGTTTGCAAGCCTTCTGAAGAATCAGCTTCTTGAAACGATAACCCTTGAAGAGGCTCTTAACCTGTTCCGCCTGCCAAGGTCGCTGGGCATTCACGAAGGTGATGAAATGATCGCCGGTACAGGCAGGTTCGGACCCTTTATCCGCTACAGGAATAAATTCTACTCCCTGAAAAAAGGCGTTGATGACCCATACACGGTAACTCTCGAAAGAGGTGTGGAAATTATCAGGGAGAAAAACGAATCAGACAGTAAGAAGGTTCTGAAGGATTTCGGGGATGTGCTTTTACTTAATGGCAGATATGGTCCGTATCTTTCCCGCGACAGGAAGAATTACCGCCTGCCGAAGGGTAGTGATCCTGAAAAAATGACAAGAGAAGATTGTATCAGGATAATAGAAGAAACTGAAAAGAAACAGAAAAGAACCTGAACCAGATGCTGGACCTTAAAGATTACTTCGATCCCGTAAGCATTGATGAGCCGGAATTCCTGAACATGACTTCCAATGCAGGTTTTCCGCACAATATTTCCATCCACACCGAAAACGACAGAATCAATCCTGGCGAGAGATTCAAGGTAGTTCTTATAGGCGTACCCGATGGACGGAATTCACCAAACCCCGGTTCAGACAAAGCTCCGGATGCCATAAGACAGCAGCTTTACAACCTGGCAAAAATCCCGGGAAAAATCAAAATCGCCGACCTTGGGAACATGAAACAGGGGATGGCTTTCAATGATACGATTGCGGGACTCACCGATATTCTTGTCTTTTTTATGCGCGAAAACATATTTCCGGTCATAATCGGGGGCAGCAGCGCACTGATAACAGCAATTGACAGGTCAATGTCGGTGCTGAAAAAGAAATATACAATGATCTCCGTGGATCCAAGAATCGATTTCACCAGCGAAACAGGGGCCTTTAGTTCATCTTCGTACCTCAATGACATTACACGGGCCCACAACAGGACCATGGAACATTTCATCAATATCGGATACCAGACTTACCTCAATGATCAGCAGGTTCTAAACCGTTTTGCCAGGAACAACTCAGAGCTTGTAAGGATTGGAGATGTGCGTCAGGCGATCTATCTGACCGAACCTCTTTTCAGGGATTCCGAAGCAGCCCTGTTTGACATTTCCTCGGTAAGGCAGTCAGATGCCCCGGGAACCGCGATCCCCTCACCGAATGGATTTTATGGCGAAGAGATATGCCTGCTTGCCCGGTATGCAGGTATTTCTGACAGACTCAAAGTTTTCGGCCTTTTCGATGTTAATCCGGAATTTGATGTCAGAGGCCAGACAACAGGCCTCGCTGCGCAGATTCTGTGGTTCTTCCTTGAAGGATTTTCACAGAAACAGTATGAGACTCCTGCACTGAGTGACACTAATTCGGGACGCTTTATAAAATATCATGTGAGGGTAAAAGATCTTGAAGAAGACCTGATTTTCGTCAAGAGCAATTATACCGAACGATGGTGGATTGAACTTACTGACATCAATTCCGGCAAGGTCTATATAGCCTGTTCCCATGAAGATTACCTGAAAGCCAACAAAAATGAGCTGCCTGACAGGTGGGTAAAAGCAGTTGAACGGATTAAATCCTGAACCATAAAATTTATTCCTTTTTTCATCGTTATTTTTTCAGCCAGGAATAGCATCTGACAATGATGTTCCCGTTGAAACAGAATACAATATAGTTTATAACTAAATACAGCCAGATTTGGTTGCAAAGTAGAATTTTATTTACTTTACCGGTTCAATAAATGGGCTTATTCATTCTTTTGCGAATTGAAAAAACTGTATTTCATATTTTTGATTTTAGTAGTTTTTCAGGTCTGCGGATTTTCCCAGCAGGATGCTCTGACCAGCAATTATATGTTCAATACCCTGACGTATAACCCGGGATTTGCCGGCATTCCGGGAATGGCATGTGCAACTGCCGTTAACAGGCAGCAATGGGTTGGATTTAAGGGAGCCCCCGCAACCACCCTTTTCAATGTCAGTGCACCCATTGCACCGTTCAAGATAAATAGCGGGGCAGGATTGATGGTCAAGAGTGACAAAATCGGTTTTGAAAGAGATATCAGTCTGGCACTTAACTACTCATATCATATGGAGCTTGGCCAGGGAACCCTGGGGATAGGTATCAGTGCCGGAATGTTCAACATGACCCTTGACCCGGTCTGGAAAATACCGGAAAGCGATATTTTCACACCTCCCTCAGGCGATCCGTTGATCCCCGAGAGTAAGGAAAGCAGTCTGGCCTTCGATGCAGGATTAGGTCTTTATTACAAAGCCGAAAAGTATTATGCCGGTTTATCAGTTACACATATAAACCAACCCAACATCAAGTTCTCGAAAGGAATTACATATTTAAGCAGGCATTATTATTTTACAGCAGGGTATATTCTGCAATTGCCAAGTCCATCCCTGGAATTGCTGCCTTCGGTCTATACCATGACTGACGGAAAAGTTCTCCAATTTTCAGCAACTTCCCTGATACGATACAATAAAAAGATATGGGGCGGCGTTTCTTACAGACCCGGAGATGCGTTTGCAGCAATACTGGGAATAGAATTATCAAATGGAATAAGAGTAGGATATGCGTATGATTTTCCGGTCACGGACATTATCAGGAATACAAGCGGATCCCATGAATTTATGGTCAGTTATTGCTTCGACATCAGCCTGGGCAAAAGTCCCATGCGATATAAAAGTATCAGGTTTTTATAATAAATTTTTGAATTAAACGTACTTGCATAAAATCCTATAGCAATATGAAAAAGGTAATTTTTTCAGCTCTGATTACAATAGTAGTGTTAAGCGGCTGCGGCTCATCAAATACCGGAGAGCTGACGGGCATTGCAGGGAGAAAGAACTTTTTTGAGCCTGAGCCTTTTGAGATGGCATTTATTCCAGCAGGAAGCTTCGAGATGGGGCCAAGCGACCAGGATGCCGTCTTCGCCGCGAACACAATCTCAAAAACCGTAACGGTTGATGCATTTTGGATGGATCAGACTGAAATAACAAACAACAAATACCGTCAGTTTGTTTATTATGTCCGCGATTCCATTCTCCGTACAAATCTGGGCAATGCAGGGGTTCCAAACAGGAATTATTTCATGGTTGACAGGGAAGGCAACGTCATTGAACCAAACGTGATCAACTGGAATGAAAGGATTGATCCGAGGGAAGAGACTACTGCAGCAGTTCTCGAGGAGATGTATTATCCTCCTGAGGAAAGGTTCAACAGCAAAAAGCAGATTGATATCAGAAAACTGAACTATTCCTATTTCTGGGTTGATTATCAGCAGGCTGCAAAGGCAAGGTACGTTCACGATTATGCAAACAATACCGGAAAATATGAGGGCTATGTAACCAATCCTGATGGTTCCAGGACAGAAGTGAAAGACCGTTCCTCTTTCATAAAACGCAATGTGATAAACATTTATCCCGATACGCTTTGCTGGATAAGGGATTTTACATACTCATTCAATGACCCCCAGGCCGATCTTTATTTCTGGCATCCTTCATTTGATGACTATCCTGTGGTTGGTGTATCATGGGTTCAGGCAACAGCTTTCAGCAGATGGAGAACCGACTACATGAATACTGCCCTCAGGAAGAAAGGTATTGCCGATGTACAGGCCTACAGGCTTCCGCTTGAAACAGAATGGGAATATGCTGCAAGAGGAGGTCTCGATCTTTCAATGTACCCATGGGGCGGGCCATACACCCGGAATTACCAGGGCTGTTTTCTTGCCAACTTCAAACCCTTACGCGGTAATTATATTGACGACGGAACTGTATATACCTCAAAAGTCGGTTCCTATGAACCAAATGAATACGGATTGTTTGATATGTCAGGCAATGTTGCCGAATGGACCTGCTGCGCATATCATCCCTCAGCATATATTTTCCAGCACGACCTCAATCCAAACTATGAATACAATGCAACGCCGCAGGATCCTCCTGTTATGAAGCGAAAGGTAATCAGGGGAGGGTCATGGAAGGATATAGCATACTTTTTACAGACAAGCACGCGTGATTATGAATATCAGGATTCAACAAAGTCTTACATAGGATTTCGCAATGTAAGATCCTATATTGGGGTGAATCATTAAAAAAATTATTCAAAGCAGAGAATATCAAGTAAAATAAAATCTTAAAAACAACTGATAATGAGCTTAGCAGAATTAGTACAAAGCAGCGGATGGAAGAATTTCATGGCCAAGCTTTACGGTTTAGGTGCTTCTATCGTAATCATCGGAGCTCTCTTCAAAATACAGCACTGGCCACTGGCAGGCTTGATGCTTACCGTAGGCCTTTGCACAGAATCAATAATATTCTTCTTTTCAGCATTTGAACCGCTTCATGAAGAGGTTGACTGGACACTGGTATATCCTGAACTGGCCGGCATTCCTAACGATGAACCGGGTGCATTGGGTGCCCGCGATTCCAAATATCAGGGCGGACATGCCGGTGGCGGATATGCAGTTGGAGGAGGTATATCCGGAGGCGGATACTCCGGTGGCGGTTACGGCGGTGGCGGTTACGGCGGTGGCGGCGGTTCAGTCGCACTTTCAAAGTTCGACGAAATGCTGGAAAAAGCAGAAATCACACCTGAACTTTTCCAGAAGCTCGGCGTCGGAATGCAAAAGCTAAGCGAAGCAACATCAAACATTAATGTAATGGGTGATATTTCGGCTGCATCCGCAAAATATATGAATACCATACATGCAGCCAACGAATCGCTTAACAGATTATCGGAAACCTACCAGGCAGCTTCCAAAACAATAAATGACACCCAGCTTGTTTATGGAAAAATGGCTGAAACTGTATCTTTCATTGATACAGGAGGAAAAAACTATCATCAGCAGCTTGAAACACTTAATAAAAACCTTTCGGCACTTAACGCAGTTTATGAACTCCAGCGCAAGGGAGCCGATGAACATATAAAAGAATCCGAACGCCTTCAGAAAGGCATCCAGGGATTAATTAAGGATCTTAGTGATTCCGCGGGCGATGCAAGCAGATACCGCGAGCAAATTGCAAAATTAAATGACAATCTGACAGCACTCAACAATGTTTACGGGAACATGCTTGCTGCAATGAACGTCAAATAATTACACTTGAAGTAAAAAATAAAACAACCTGAAAAATGGCTCACGAGAGGCTGTCTCCACGGCAAAAAATGATCGGTATGATGTATCTGATTCTTACCGCCATGCTTGCACTTAACGTGTCAAAAGAAGCCGTTGAAGCTTTTAAAAAAGTAGACAAGAGCCTTACCACGACTCTTGCAAACTATGTTATTAAGAACAACATGTTATACAGTGAGTTTGACAGGGCCGCTGCAGAAAATCCGACCAAGGCAGGTAAGTTCAAGACTACGGCTTATGAAGTCAAAACGCGTGCTGACGAATTATACAATTATATCCAGGATCTGAAAATTGAAATAATAACCAAGGCTGAAGGCCCGGAGACTCCTGCAATAAAAGGGAATGAAGTATTTATCGAGGAAGTGAAGAAAATAGATGAAAACAACATTCCTTCCGAAGTACTCATCGGCGCAAGTGAAGGTGGCAAGGCAAATATTCTCAAGGCACTCATAAATGATTACCGTGAGTTTCTTATAAGCACTCTCGATGACAAGAATCCAACGGCAGAAGAAGCTCTGCGCAAAAGCCTGAATACGGACGACGGCCGCGATCCCGACGGGCAACCCGCCAGGTGGGAAAACCTGACATTCCAGACCCTTCCTCTCGTTGCAGCGATCACAATACTTTCCAAGATGCAGGTTGACGTCAGAAATGCAGAAACAGAAATACTTAATCACCTGTATTCACAGATCGATGCTGCTGCATTCAAATTCAACAAGCTGGTACCGATAGTCATACCCAACACCAACTATGTCACACTGGGTAGCGATTATGAAGCGACCGTATTCATATCTGCGGCTGATACAACCCAATCGCCCAATATTACGGTAAACGGAACCGTACTGCCCCTTGACGATGCAGGAAGGGGCATTTACAAGGTCAGGGCAACCTCTACGGGTCAGAAAACGTGGGGAGGCATAATATCACTTAAGGCTCCCGACGGTTCAACAAAGACTTTTGACTTCAAATCATCATATACTGTCGGAGAACCCAATGTGGTCGTTTCACCCACGGCAATGAACGTGATGTATTACGGTATAGACAATCCCATTGATGTATCTGTTCCGGGTGTCAGCCCTAACAACATCAGAATAAAAGTGGTAAACGGATCCTTCACCACAACCAGGGTCAAGAATCCCAAGGGTGTATACTTCAGGGGCAACTGGGCGGTCAAGCCAGCAGCCATAGGTCAACCAGTACAGGTAATAGTTTCAGCTGACGCTGGAGGAAAACTCACAACCTACCCGCCTATCGAATTCAGGGTTAAACCAATCCCGCCTCCAATTGCAGTTTTTGCCGGCAAGAATACCGGAACGGTACCAAAAAATACGGCAGCTGCACAAACAGGCGTTTTCGCCACCCAGCCCGACTTTGATTTTGACCTCGTATACAGAGTCACTGGCTTCACAGTCCTGTATACCGATAACAGGGGCGACTTTGAGGAAAAGAGTACCAGCAATCTGCTTACACCTGACCAGAAGAACCTCATAAACAGACTGACCAGGGGAAAGAACTTGTTTATCAAGGACATTAAAGCCCTTGGACCGGATGGAAGGACTCTTGACCTCAATCCGATAATATTAAAGATTGACTAGCTAATAAATTGTAAAACAATGAATAAAAAAGTCTTTTTTGGAATCATCGCTTTTGCAATATGCGGGTTGGCAAATGCCCAGTCGTTTGGCGATATTTACCAGAAATCAATAGTTGACAACAAGAAGATTAACTATCCATATCTCAGGGAAGCCGATGTAATATGGTCGAAAAAGATCTGGCGCCTTATTGACTTAAGGGAAAAAATTAATCAGCCGCTGTACTATCCGACAAAAGTGACGCAGGACGGAAGAAAAAGCCTTATTGCAATCCTCCTGGAAGAAATTGAGAACGGACGAGTAAAGGCATTTTCAGCCATAGATTCAAACATCCCAACCACTTACGATGAGATTGAGACGAATATGGGTGCAACCACAAGAGTCCAGTCGATCCAGATAAATGCCGAGGGAGCAACGAAAGATACCACCATCACCGAGGATGCCAAACCCGAAGAAGTAAAACAACTACTCGTATATGAGGAATGGTATTTCGACAAGAAACTGTCAAAACTCGACGTAAGGATCATTGGCATCATGCCCTACTGGATGGGCTTTGATCAGGAAATGGGACGCGCCCTTCGGAAACCCTTGTTCTGGATAAAATATGATGACATCAGGGATGTTCTGGCCAAACATGAAGCCTTTATTGCAAACAATGATGCCCAGAGAATTTCATTCGATGATCTTTTCATGCAGAGGAGATTCGGCAGCGTGATTTTCGGGGAATCAAACGTTTTTGACGACAGGCAGATAAATGACTATACGGTAGGCAAATACACACTATTTGAAGCAGAAAGGATCAAAACCGAACTTTTCAATTTCGAACACGATCTTTGGGAGTTCTGATACGGATTTTTATTGGAACTTGTCGCCTGAAGCTTTTCTCACGTCCTCAAGATAGTTTTTGATGTTCTGTTCTTCATCCTTTCTAACGATGAGTAGAACATCATCCGAATCAACCACGATAAAGTCCTGGAGGCCCTGAATAACTGCAACCTTACCATCCGACACGTTAAAGATATTGCCTCTGGTATCATAGGTAAACACCTCACCCCTGACAATGGAGTTGCCTCTGCTGTCTATCTTCGAATGTTCATGCAGCGAACTCCAGGTCCCAAGATCGGACCACCCCATATCAGTACAGATAACATAAACATTGTCAGCCTTCTCCATGATCCCGTAATCGATGGAGATACTCTTGCATTCAATATATGTTTTTCCGATGAATTTCTTTTCCTCCTCAGTTCCGTACAGATCCCTGCCTTCGTTAAAGGCTGAAAACATATCGGGAAGATGTTTTTCAAACGCTGCAAGAATTGACTTCATGTTCCAGATGAATATTCCGGAATTCCAGTAAAAATCACCACTCTGTATGAAAACCCTGGCAAGTTCAATATCCGGTTTTTCGGTAAATGTTTTCACCCTTAGCAGGTTCTCATAATCCCTGACCGGTTTTTTCCGGTCAGCCTGGATATATCCGTACCCTGTCTCCGGGCGGTCAGGTTTTATTCCCAGCGTCAGCAATGCATCATTCTTCGAGGCAAAGTCAAAGGCCTTATTTATAACTTCACAAAACTCATCTTCCTTAATTATGAGATGATCGGCAGGTGTCACGACTATCACGGCCTCCGGGTTCTCACGCATAATCCTGAATGTTCCGTATGCGAGGCACGGGGCAGTATTTCTCCTGAAAGGCTCGGCCAGTATATTTTCAGGATTTATATCAAGCTGCTCGGCAACCAGGCCTTGGTGTTCCATACCGGTTACAACGAAAATATTCTCTTTCCTGCAGGAAGCACTGAATCGCCTGAATGTCTGTTGAAGCAGGGTTTCTCCCGTTCCGAGGATATCCAGAAACTGCTTGGGCTTGCTTTGACGGCTAAGCGGCCAGAACCGGCTTCCTACTCCACCGGCCATTATGATCACATACCTGTTGTCCATGAAAAAGTTATTATCTTGATACTGTTCCGCAAATATATATATATTTTGATTTATTCCCTTTTATACATCCATGAGGGAAATAGCATAAATATTCGTAATTTTAAAACCTCATAAAAACTGAAGATGTTTAGGTTTTTTAACCAGCTGGGCAGTTATTTCCTGCTTCTAAAAAAAGTCTTTTCAAGACCGGAAAAAGCATCGGTCTACTATAAGCAGACAATGCATGAACTTGTTTCACTGGGAGTGAACTCAATAGGCATTGTAACGATCATTTCATTTTTCATGGGTGCGGTAATTACCCTGCAGACAGCCTATAATACGGAGAATCCGATTTATCCGACTTACCTGATAGGACTTGGCTGCAGGGACTCAATACTGCTCGAATTTTCCTCGACGATCGTTGCGCTCATCCTTGCCGGAAAAGTCGGGTCAAACATTGCCTCAGAAATTGGAACCATGAGGGTTACCGAGCAAATAGACGCACTTGAGATTATGGGAGTCAACTCAGCATCGTACCTGATACTTCCTAAAATAATTGCAGCTCTTGCATTCAATCCCTTCCTGACACTGATCAGTATAAACGTGGGTATCCTGGGAGGATGGATGGCCGGTACAATGTCAGGAGTAATCACATCAGAGGATTTCATTTACGGGATCCAGTATGCATTCATCCCCTATTACATAACCTATGCCCTGATAAAAACACTCTTTTTCGCATTCATAATAACAAGCGTTTCCGGTTTTCAGGGTTATTATGTTGAAGGAGGATCACTTGAAGTCGGACGGGCAAGCACCAAAGCCGTTGTTTTCAGCAGCGTCCTTATCCTCCTGTTTAATGTAATCCTCACGCAACTCCTGCTCTCATGATTAGGATCAACAACCTGAATAAATCATTTAACGGGAAAACTGTCCTGACTGACATTTCTGTCACTTTTGAACCAGGTAAGACAAACCTGATAATCGGAAGAAGCGGCTCAGGCAAAACCGTATTGCTTAAATCAATCGTCGGGCTCAATGAGATCGACAGCGGTGAGATATGGTACAATGATATACTTTTCAACAAACTTGATTTTGAAGGAAAGAAGGAGATAAGGAAGGAAATGGGAATGCTTTTCCAGGGAAGTGCCCTGTTTGACTCCCTGACCGTGGAGCAGAATGTCCGTTTTCCCCTTGACATGTTTACCGAAAAAAGCCTGGAAGAGAAGACCGAACGTGTAAATTTCTGCCTGAAAAGAGTTAATATTCTCAATGCCAATACACTCTTTCCATCGGAATTATCAGGAGGAATGAAAAAAAGAGTGGCAATTGCCAGGGCTATCTCACTTAACCCGAAATATCTTTTCTGTGATGAGCCGAATTCGGGACTGGATCCGCTCACTGCCATCCTCATTGATGAACTGATCAAAGAAATTACAGAGGAATATTCAATGACTACAATCGTGAATACTCATGACATGAATTCAGTTATGGAAATCGGCGAAAAAATAGTATTTATAAGTGAGGGTGTAAAATGCTGGGAAGGAAACAAGCATCAAATACTGAATTCTGATTGCAACACACTGAATGATTTTGTTTTTGCAAATGCCCTTGCTAAAAAACTCAAACAAGAACCAGATTAGACATCGCGTTTCTTATCATCTTTAATCTCTTCATAATCTACATATTCCCCTATCTTCTTCGATACTTCCCTCGTCTTGCTGTCAGCTCTGAAATATCCGGTACGATCTTCCTCTTCAGGATCACGGTAATTAAGAAACCTGGCAAAGGATTTCAACAGCAGATAGATAATTATGGCTATTAAAATAAAACGGATCAATAGAATCATCTCTTGTAACTGACTTATTGGTTAAAATTTATTTTTACTCTTGTTTCCCGCCCGGTTATTGCCAAAAACCAGATTGAATCCGGTCCTGACATTAAGCATGTTCCATCTGTGGGGGAACGGAAATGAACTGTCTCCGAAATCCGCGCTGCTCCAGTTCAGAGGTATCCTGTCGACCAGGAAATAAAATTGTGCATACAGCCCCCGGATTGCCAGACCCAGTCCCAAATTGTCATAACTCCTGTTAGATGCTGTATAGGCCAGTGATGCAGAAAAAAACCCCCCAAGGTTCAGGTTGCCTGAAAGGGTAAATGACTCCCTTACCCGCTTGTCTGCCAGCCTGCTGTATGAGAGCAGTCCGAACGACAGGTAATCATTCAAAACATATTTGCCGGCAAGGGTTAATCCTGCAGGAAGCATGGTAAAGAAGGGATCAGGGGAATCAATTATTCGGAGAGAGCTTCTTACCGAATCGATCATTGCCTCGCCCATTTCCCCGAATGAAGCTGATCCGTTGTAAACCTCCTCCATGTTCAGGCCGCTGAATTCAATTTGTTTTTCTGTTTCCAGGCGTGTGAGATCCGACTTCCATTTAATATATCCAAGGTCGGTAACGGCCATGGACGCAAAAATTCTATCTGTCACTCTGAATTCTGCACCGGCATCCAAACCGAATCCAATGTTCCTGAACGAGGTCAGGTACCCGGCATAGTCGCGCCAGCTGCCGAACCGGTCGTCCTCAAACTCCACACGATCAATCCCTGAGCTGCCGTCAGTCACAGGGTAGAATTTAACAGGAGCACTGATGTTTAAAGCCATATTGGTATTGAAGGTATGCGAGTTATCATCCACAACATTAATATTCAGCAGATGGTTATCAAGCTCCATGGCTGCAACCCCAATGAGGAGTTTTGCCCTGGCACCGAATCTCAGCCTGTCTGATAAATTCATCGAAAAACCTCCTCCTATTTCACGGTAATATTTGAGACCTGCATCCAAGTTTGAAAGATTGACCGTTGTTCCGAAAAATTTATCGTTTCCCCTGAGCGCCAGTTCAAAAATATCCCCGGGAACGACCAGTCTGGTCATAAAATGATCAATGATATCAAAGGATATATAAATGTCATCTTTGACGGTGAAGCCTGCGCCGATAAGCTGAAGGGATGTCCCGGCATCAAAATAATTGAATTTCCCTATTCTGGTCATGAATCTGCCGAGGTCATAACCGGAATTAATGATGGGGATTGTTGACTCAGATACTTTCTGGCCCCGCGCAAAAATATCAGAAAAGTTAAAAACACTGTTTGATATATTGAGGCTGATCCCCGTTATTGCGGGAAGGCCGGCATAAATCCTGCATGATGGCCTCAGGGCGGGATTCACAAGATGGTTCTGTGGAAGGTCCATAAAGTACAAAACCTGGCTGTTCTGGGCGCTCACGACTGTTGCAGCAAACAACAGGAATGAGATTGGGATTGATCTGATCCAGACTGCGAAAGATTTCATTTACCTCCTGTTTCAAGTTTATAATTATATAAAAATCTGTCTGTTCCTCCCACGATCAGATTCCACTCATTCCCTGATGAAAGCCTGTTTATTGAAAACATTGAAGCTCCTCTTAAAGGAAATCCTTTCATTATTTCTCCTTTTTTATCAACCAGGTAAATAAGCTTCCTGCCAGGGTCAAATACTCCGATCTTCCTGTCAGATGCAGAAAAGATAAAATTAATTGGACCTCCGAGATTGTCAGTAGTAAAGTCCTTGGTGAATAATTCTGACCGGTCATGGTCGTAAAGATACAATTTACCCTTTTCAATGAAAATATATTCGCCAAAGCCATCCCCGTCGATATCAAAATAATCGAACGAGTGATCGGAAGCAAAGGGGCGAAGGCTGAATTTCCTGACCTCTCCGTCGAAATAAATATGCTGGACCTCACCCTGGGGAGAAGAGCACACGAGGGATGGTCGTGAGCCCGGTGAAAGCCGGATGGTTGAGCCCGCGGCTTTTGTTACTGCATCTTTCAGTCTCAGCCTGATATTGCCTGAACGGTCGAGGAAGTACAACGAAGCTTCATCGGCAACTACAATAAAATCCTTGCCTGAGACCCTGTAAAACCCGGCCTCGGAGGTTACCTGTCCTGATGTACGGAACGGCTTCCATCCCTTAACGGCATTCCCGCTCTTGTCATACGAATAAATCATCTTGTCTTCCCCGGCAATGACCAGCCTGTAGGTATTGTTGTTATCATAATCGAAAAGAGCCACTGAATTGGTTGCAGGTGATCTGAGCCTGACCGGGTATCTTTCAACATAGTTCCCGTTCCTGTCAAGTACATGCAGATTGTTCCGTCCGGAGAACAGAAGCTGGAACTTCCCGTTCCTGTAGTAATCTATCATGTAAACCGTACTAATTATCCTCTCTTTAAGAGGCACTTTCCAGAGAACCCGGCCAGTCGCATTAATCAGGTATGCATTATTATTCATATCCTGTATGAATATTTCCCTGGCGCCCGTAATGTGATTCCTGAAGAAGAAAGGCTTAATGCTGGCAGCCGTGTCGAGCAGTGTTTCCCATTCTGTTGTCGATTCTTCCATGATCTGGTCGCGGTATCTGAGCGAAATGTTATTATAGATCATATCGTTGATGGAAGCCAGCTGAAATCCGACAGACTGCAGCTTGTTGAATGCAACCCTGTTTTTGCGTATCCCATCCATAATTTCAGGTGAAAGATATTGGGCCAGATAATCAACTATCCTCGGTGGATTGCAATAGAAGAAATAGCCCGACCTTGAAGGAAGAAGTTTCTCAAACTCACGGTAAAACACGTCATTTGCAAGCGTTTTATTGAGAATATTGTCATATAAAAATCGTGATAAAGTGATTTCTGAACTTCCGATAATCATGTAATTATCATAAAATGTGAAATATGAATCAGAAAAGGATGGCGCAAGTTCAGGGACAAGCTGTCTGACGAGTCCGGTCTTCCCTGTAAAATAGACAGGTATCTTCACCTGATCGTCAGGCTGAAAATATTTTGTTTCTTTCCTGATATCCGCATGTTCACGGATAATCTGTTCACATTGAACGGGATTTTTCAATTCAATAACTATAACCGTGTTATCATTCACAGGTACGGTTTTTATGTCGATATAAGCCCGTGTGATCTCTTCTCCAAGATAGGGTCTGAGCTTATCGGCCAGCAAATTGCTTCCGGCTTCCGGTTTTTTTCTCACCTGCGATTCTCCGGGCATGATCATGGACTCGAACAATGAGGTTCCCGAAGGAAGTATCCTGTAATTTTTCAGATTACGGGGAACAATATTCCTGTACCGGAACAGGTATTCTCCGGGATCCGAACTTTCAATGTATCCGCTCAGGGTGAAACCTTCATCATTAATGAACACATCACCACCGCCGCTGCTGCCAAGACGGGTTATCTTATCGGCAAGCAGGCGGGCATCCGGAGCAAAAAGCGGTTTTATAACATCAGTTAGATTACTGAAAACCACGAAAAGCTTGTCTTCCTTTCTACCTGTGGCCAGCATCACCCTTGCAAATCCGGGTGCATCCCTTATATCCCCATGAGGCTGGGACTGCGACAGGGCGTTCAAAACAAGGGTTTCCGATGTGCTGCAGATCAGTAACCCTGAAGAAATGCTCACGAAGACCGTATCCCTGAGGCTGGCAAGAACATATGGCAGCCTGAAAAGACGCCTGGAACCGGATCTTTCTTCAATAATATTCTTTATACCGAAGGAGGAAAGGGTTTCTCTCAGCTGCCTGAAGCCAACATCAGGAGTGATAGTCATCGAAAGGAAGGGAACCGGCTTTTTCTGACCTGCCGGATGGAAAGAAACAAGTGTTTTACCCTCTAGGACCAGTTTCTTTAATCCGGGTTTATTCAATTGATCCGCAATATATTTCAGTTTCGTATCAAAACTTCTGAATTCCTCCGTCTTCCCGAGTTCTGAAAAAATACCCTTGCCTGTTGTAAGTGAATTAAAAAGGCTCTGTATGTCGGCTGTTTCAATTACAACAAATGCATTGGGGGCAATTATCTTGTACGGATCAGTCAGGAGACCCTGCCGGTCCTTATGAAGGAAATAGCCAAGCAGCGCAAGACCCGCAAGAAGAATAACCAGCAAGATGAGCGTTGTTCGTTTTCTCACTTTTATCTTTCCTTTACAGTAACCCTATCGTACTATTCCCAAAAAAATTAATAAAATACCGAATGACATAAGATATAATTTGGCACGCAATTTGATATTAATATATTACACAGGCAATCTCCAAAATATACTTGATTCATCAAGGACAGCCAGGTTACAAACCTGGCTTTTATTTATGTCAGAACGGTTTGTATCCGATTATTTCCCTCACCTCTCTAATTGTCTTTGAAGCACTCATTCTTGCTTTTTCAGCTCCTTCCCTCACAACTCTTGCAAGATATTTGTTGTCAGAAAGGATATCGTTGATTCTTTTGCGGATCGGATCAGTAACATTAATTATGTCTTCGGCAAGTTGTTTCTTAAGATCGCCATAGCGTATCTCGCATGAAGCATGTTTTTCTGTGAAATATTTAACAGTGGAAGGATCTGAAACAACCTTCATTATTGTAAAGAGGTTTTTTACCGGTTCCGACGGTACCTGATTCCTGGCAGTAGGCCCGGTGTCAGTAACGGCCCTCATTACTTTTTTTCTTATTTCCTGTGGTGTATCTGACAGGAAAATGCCGTTACCCTCGCTTTTCCCCATTTTCCCCGATCCGTCAAGGCCGGGGATTTTGATCAGCTTCCTGCCGAAATTATAGGCATCGGGTTCAGGAAAATAATCGACCCCGTAAATCATATTGAACCGCCTGGCAAATTTCCTTGTCATCTCAAGATGCTGTTCCTGATCCTTTCCAACAGGCACCTTGTTGGCCTTGTGAATAATTATATCAGCGGCCATTAGTACCGGATAGGTAAGCAGGCCGGCATTAATGTTATCGGGATATTTCCTTACCTTTTCCTTGAAGGAAGTGGTTCTCTCCAGTTCCCCAACATAGGCATTCATGTTCAGGAGAAGATACAATTCAGTCACCTCCGGAACGTCGCTCTGAATAAACACCGTGGCAATCTCAGGATCAATACCGCAGGCAAGGTATTCTGCCAGTACCTGTTTGATATTGCCATGGAGGTCGCCGGGTTTTGGATGGGTTGTCAGGGCATGATAATCGGCAATAAAGAAAAAACAATTATTCTCCTTCTGCATCTTCAGAAAGTTCTTCAACGCGCCGAAATAATTACCAAGGTGAAGATTTCCCGTCGATCTTATACCGCTGACTACCGTTTCCATCATCTGTGAAAATTAACTATCCTGCAAAATTAACTTTTTTTCCTGATTCATTCCGGTAATCGGTCTTTATAAGGGGCAACAACGACAGCAGAGGCATTTAAGCCGTACCCGGCCAATAAAAGGATGAGAATTTTCCGGAAAATAGTACCTTTGACTGATCAAAACAAAATGTGCTGTGGAATCGACACGACAAAAAAAAGTATCCCGTCTGCTTCAGAAGGAAATGGCCGGGATCTTTCTCAGGAAGGGAAATGAATGGGCGCACGGGAAGATGATTTCAATCACCAAGGTAAGGGTGAGCCCTGACCTTTCATCAGCAAAAATTTATATCAGCATCTTCCCCTCAAATGATCAGGGCATTATTCTTGAGAGCATACACGACCACTCCTCCAGGATCAGATTTGAAATAGGCCAGAAGATCAGAAAACAGCTTCGGATTGTACCTGAGATTTCTTTTTTTATTGACGACAGCCTCGATTATATCGACAATATCGACAGACTTCTGAAATCGTGAGCAATGCAGTATGATCCGATAAAAAGGAACCTTGCCCGGTTTATCAACGGCTCTCCCCTGCTGAGGAAAGTATTTTATTTCACCCTCGACCTGCTGCTACTCAGGACCTGGCATGTAAAACGCAGGCTCAGGGTAATTTCAGGTCTTCTCCCGGAAAATGCATCTGTACTCGACGCCGGATGCGGATTCGGGCAATATACCTGGAGAATGGGGCGAATGAACAGAAACTGGGTCATCAGGGGGGTTGACATCGACGGCAGGCATGTTGCAGAATGCAGAAAATTCTTTGCTTCAACATCCCTGAGTCAACGGACCTCATTCGACCGGCTCGATCTCAGGCTGCTTGACAATAAGGAAACATTTGATCTTGTGCTGGCGGTCGATGTGATGGAACATATCGATGAGGATATAAAGGTATTAAAGAATTTTTACAATGCTTTGAAAAACAATGGATACCTGATAATATCAACACCTTCTGACAAGGGAGGGTCAGATGTTCATGACGAAAATGACAGGTCGTTTATCGATGAGCATGTCAGAAACGGCTACGGGAAAGACGAATTAAGGGAAAAACTGTCAGCTGCAGGCTTCCGCAATGTATCCGCTGTCTACACTTACGGTAAACCCGGCCATATCTCATGGCTGCTTTCAATGAAGTATCCGGTGAAACTGCTTAATATTTCCAGGCTGTTCTTCCCGGTTCTTCCTGTTTACTACCTTATAGTGTATCCTTTTGCCTTCATCCTGAACATCTTTGATATCCACATGATACACAAAACCGGTACGGGACTCCTGGTAACAGCAAACAAGTAGAAAGTGAAGCTCTCCCTATACATAGCAAAAAGATATCTTTTCGCAAAAAAATCGCGGAATGCAATAAACATTATTTCTGCTGTTTCAGTGGCCGGTGTTTCGGTGGGAACCATGGCCCTGATCATTGTGCTTTCAGTTTTCAACGGGCTTGAAACCCTGGTACGGTCAATCTTCAATACTTCAGATCCGGATATTAAGATCACTGCAGCCGAAGGCAAAACGTTCATACCCGATCCAGCCAGCCTGAATCTTTTATCAGCCGTTGACGGCGTATCATGCTACTCACTGTGCATCGAAGAAAATGCCCTGCTCCGATATGGCGAAAGGCAATATATAGCAACCATCAAGGGGGTTGATGAGAACTATATAAAAGTTACCCGCATTGACAGCTCCATGTGGGACGGGCAGTTCACCCTGAAGTCGGAAAAGGGGCGTCCCTACGCAATACCTGGCATGGGTATCGCAAACTCGCTGGGATTAAGAATCAACTTCATTACACCTCTCGATATTTTTGTCCCAAGGAAAAGCGGAGATTCAAACCTGAATCCCGAAAATGCCTTTAACAGAAGATTTATTTTTCCCTCCGGTATCTATCAGGTTGAGCAGGAATTTGACTCGAGATATGTTTTTATACCGCTGGATTTCGCAAATGAACTGCTGGAGAATGACAGAGGTGTAAGTTCAATTGAAGTAAAATTCAGGAAAAAGGCCGATGAAATCAAAGTCCAGAAAGAAATCAAGAACATTTTCGGGAAAGGCTTTTCAGTACAAAACAAGTTTGAGCAGCAGGAGATCTTCTATAAAGTCATGAAATCGGAAAGGCTGGCGATTTTCTTTATACTTACCTTTATTTTGATAATTGCATCCTTCAACATCATAGGATCACTTACAATGCTGATAATCGAAAAGGAACGTGATATTGAGATTCTTAAAAGCCTTGGAGCGGACAATAACCTGATCAGGAAGATCTTCATTTTTGAAGGATGGCTGATTTCAATCATTGGCGCCGTTGCAGGAGTTATCCTGGGTTTTGCAATTTGCTGGCTCCAGCAGACTTACGGACTTGTCCGGCTTCAGAGCGACTCACTGCTGCTGAATGCATACCCGGTAATAATGAAATTGAATGATTTCATTATTGTTCCGGCAACGGTATTGCTGATAGGATTCTGGGCCGCATGGTATCCTGTCAGGTACCTTACAAAAAAGTACCTGGTCCGTAACTGAGTCAGAAGATGAAATTATCCGGGCAAATATTTCTGCGGGGCCTTGTGCTGTTTATGATAATGTGTTCCGTTTCATGCTCAGGCAGAAAAAGCCGGGCTGAACACAGGCACATTATTCCCGAAAAAGACTTGATTTCTATCCTTACCGAGATTCATATTGCCGACGGTTTACTTTCGATACCTAGGATAAGCAACCTTTATGTCAACGCTGACTCAATGGCTGCATATATAAATGTCATCGAGAGGCACGGATATACAAAAGAAACAATGGACAGAACCATGTGGTTCTACTTCTCACGAAAACCCAAAGATCTGATAAGGATTTATGACAAGGTGCTAGGCGCGCTCAGCGCAATGGAATCGAAGTTGCTTCAGTACAATCCCCTGCTGGAGGATATCGCCAACAACTACTGGCAGGGAAAACAGTTCTACTACTTTTACGGAGGCACCCCCGCAGATTCCGCCGAGTTCGATCTTCCCGTACAATATTCAAGGTTCTATACCCTGAATTTCACCATAACCGTTTATCCGGATGATGAGACCCAGTATCCTCATCTAAACATGTTTTTCGAAGCAAACGATCCGGCCGTAAAAGCAATCAAAAGGACATACTTCCCCGGAATTTTTTATCCGAAGGATGGCCAGCCGCATAATTTTTCCATTCCCATCCGCCTGAAGGAAATGCCTCCCATAAGGATAAAAGGATGGTTTGTAAATATGGAGAATCAGAATCCGCTTTTAAAGAGTCATTATTACGTGGAAAATATCTCCCTTAATCCCAGGCTTCCCGGTCAATGAAACAATTTTCGGCACAATTCATATTCACCAACTGCGGACCACCATTAAAAAGAGGTGTAATAACAACGGATGACGACGGAACCGTAATCAGCGCTGAAGACACCGGCGGAGAACTGAAGGAGAGGGCGGGCCTTGAATTCCACAATGGCATAATAATACCCGGATTCGTCAACTGCCATTGTCACCTTGAACTGTCGGGCCTGGTTGGCAAAATACCTTCAGGCAAAGGACTGGGCGGCTTCATTTATGATATAATGAGCATCAGGGACAGGACAGAAAGCAGCATTGCGGCTCTTAGGGCCGACAGGATGCTTTTCAACGAGGGGGTGGTGCTGTGTGCAGATGTCTGCAATACGGATGCGACATTCGAGCTTAAAACGAAAAGCCGGATTAAATACATCAGCCTGCTGGAGGTCCTCGGAACAGACCCGGACGCAGCCCAGCAGAGATTCTCTGAAACGCTCAGGCTGTCGGAAGCTGCCCGGTCACTGGGCCTGGAATACTCCGTGGTCCCCCACTCGTTCTATTCACTGTCCCTTACTTTGCTGCGACTGGTCAAATCAGCCACAGCTTCAAACAGGGTGACATCAATACATTTCATGGAATCGGGGTCGGAAACAGAATTTCTTGCAAATAATTCGGGAGACATAAAGGAAACATTTGAAAACTCATGGCCGGGAATCAAAGTTGAAACCGTGAAAGACCATGCCTCGGCGATACTTGAAGAAATAACCCTTTCGGGTAACCTGATCCTGGTCCACAACACCTTCACCGGCCGTAGTACAGTCAGGAAGGTTAGGGAACGGGATAACATTTTCTGGTGCCTCTGCCCGAGATCAAATCTTTACATTGAGAACCAGCTGCCAGAGGTGGGGATGCTGATAGAAGAAGGCTGCCGGGTTGTGACCGGAACTGACAGCCTTGCTTCAAACAGCAGCCTGAGCATACTTGAAGAATTAAAAACGATTCAGGATTTCTTTCCTTCCATTCCGCTCGAGACCCTTGTTTCCTGGGCAACACTTAACGGAGCAAGGGCGTTGTGTGAGGAAAGCACATTCGGATCAATTGCCCCGGGGAAAAAGCCAGGCTTGCTGCTCATTCAGAATGCTGATCTTGCAAATCTCAGATTGACCCGTGAAAGCAGGGTCAGCAGACTGATCTGACCCAGATACCAGCATCTTGTGCCGGTCAACCAGGGATCAGCGCTCCTGTCATCATCCCGATAATTTTATTAATTTTGGCCTCTTAATCTCCTCCGGAAATGGCGACTTTCCTATTTAACAAGATCATATTCGGACCGGTCAGGAGCCGGCGGCTCGGCGTTTCACTGGGTATTAACCTTCTCCCGTCCACAAAGAAGATCTGTAATTTCGACTGCATTTACTGTGAATGCGGATGGACTTCGGAAAGCAAAGCTAACAGGGCTTTAATGCCCTCCGTGAAGGATGTGAGGGATGCTCTTGAGAAAAAACTGGGCTCAATGAAGGAAAAAAACCAAACGCCCGATGTCATCACCTTTGCAGGCAACGGAGAACCGACCCTCCATCCGGGATTCGGAAAAATAATTGATGATACCATTGAACTGAGGGACAGATTCTTTCCCGGTACAAAAATTGCCGTATTGTCAAACGCGTCGACCATTTCGAAACCTCATATCAGGGAGGCCCTGATGAAAGTTGACCAGAACATCCTCAAGCTTGATTCAGGATTTGATCTTACCGTACAGGTGCACAATCAGCCCAGGGTAAACATCAAAATATCCGACATCATAGAGGAGATGAAAAAGTTCAACGGAAAACTGATTGTTCAGACGCTGTTCCTCAGGGGAACGTATAAGGGAAAAATCATTGATAACACCACATCCGAGGAACTGGATGCCTGGCTGAAGGCAATCGAAATGATCCGTCCTTCGGAGGTAATGATCTACACAATTTCCAGGGATACACCGGTTGACGGATCATTGAAGAAAGTACCCGTTGCCGAACTTGAAAGGATCGCTGAAATGGCAGCCCGCATCGGAATAAAAACACAGGTTTCGGGTTGATCTTGAAAGCTCCCAGAAAGATATTAATCTGTCCGCTTGAATGGGGTCTTGGTCATGCAGGACGCATGATCCCGCTGGCACTGAAGCTTCAGCAGATGAACAATGAGATCCTTATCGGGGCGGGGCGTGAGCATCTTGCACTTTTCAGGGAAGAAGTGCCCGGCGCCATGCTGATAGAGTTCAAGGGTTTCAAGCCGGCATATTCGGATTACCTGCCTCAATACCTCATCCTGCTGTTTAAACTGCCTGTACTTATCTTCCATATAATAACCGAGCACAGGCGCCTCAGGAAGATAATCATAAAACACGGGATTGACATTGTAATCAGCGATAACAGGTTTGGCCTGTGGCACCGGGACATAAAAACCGTTTACATTTCACACATGCACCGGATACCGTTCCCAGGCAGGCTGAAAATACTTGAACCCTTCGGCATTTTTCTTCACCGCTTCATCATTAAAAAATTTTCCCTTTGCTTCATACCCGATGTCCCGGGAGAGCTCAATGTTTCAGGAAGGTTGTCCCACGGACTGGAACTTCCCTCGAATACCCGCTTCATTGGTATACTTTCACGGTTTTCTCCGCCGGCAGGTCCGGGCAGAAAGGAATCCCAGCCGGGTAACCGGATTGTCCTTGTCCTGTCGGGGCCTGAACCGCAAAGGAAAATACTTAAGCAGAAAATAACTGATCTTTTCAGGAACGGCGACATGGAACTCACCATTCTCGAAGGCAGGCCGGGCCATCCCCACGATGTAGCTGTTTCCGGCAACATACGTTCCTTCCATCACCTTCCCTCCATGGAATTCCGCAGGCTGTTGCTGGAAAGCGATTATATAATTGCACGTTCGGGTTATTCAACAATCATGGAACTGGTAAGCCTTAACAGGACTGCCCTGCTTATTCCAACCCCGGGACAGACTGAACAGGAATATCTCGCAAGATACCTGTCGGAAAGGGGCTGGTTTGCCACGATTGCCCAGAAACATCTCGGAAGCGGATTGGTCCTGCCTCCCTGCAAGGATCTTCCTGCAGAAGCAATAGCAGATGAAAGCAGGCGGCTGCTGGATGAGGCCCTGAAGGAGCTCCTAGACCAGAAGCATTAAAAAGAAACTTAAACCGGCAAACCCGGTAAAAAAACCCGACCAGACCTGTGCGGGATTGTGGGAATTGAGCTTCAGCCTCGCAGACATTACAAGGCCAGCTATCAGTACAGTTGCAATCAGATACCAGACAAGCGGTGATATCAGCTTTACTGACAGGATTATAACAACGGCATTCAATGCTCCGGCCGCCATTGCATGTATTGATATCTTCCACCAGAAATTGATAAGCGTCAACAGGATAACAAGAAAAGTCGAACTGAAAACAAATGACTTCAGGAACACAGGAATCTGATGCCTGAAAATAATGAATGAGGTGACAGAGTACAGTACTGACATCATGATCAGTGGAATGGCCCTTTCCTTCCTTGCTTCGATCGTGTAGGAGCTTATAATGTTTCTGCTCCTGAACAACGGGAAAAGGATCAGCGGGATAAAGACATTATTAATGAGGACCACCATAAAAAGCACCTTCTTCAGCTCAACGGGCATATAGCCCAGAAGGGTAGGCGCCGTAAAAATGATAATCAGGCCGTACAGGGGCATCAGCAGGGGATGGAATACAATTGAAATGAAGTTCGCCAGTGAGGTTAAGAAGGATGAGTTTTTTCCGGGCTCCATAAGCGATATTCAAAAATTGTTTCCTGCTTAAATCTGTTCCTTTTGTATCCTGTCTAAATCTCCCTCCTTAACCGTGCCACAGGAATATTAAGCTGCTCCCTGTACTTGGCCACGGTCCTGCGTGCAATCTGGTACCCTTTTTCCTGCAGGATCTCGGTCAGCCTTTCATCAGTAAGGGGCCTTCTTTTCTCTTCATTTTCCACACAGTCCTGCAGGATCCGTTTTATCTCCCTGGTTGATACTTCCTCGCCGCTGTCAGTTTGCAGCCCCTCGGAGAAGAAATACTTCAGGGGCAGGATCCCGAAATGGGTCTGAATGTATTTGCTGTTGGCAACCCGGGATACAGTGGAGATGTCAAGCCCGGTCATCTCTGCAATATCTTTAAGGATCATGGGCCGGAGTTTTGTTTCGTCCCCCTCGACAAAGTATTCCTGTTGGTATCCCAGAATGGCGTTCATGGTGAGCAGGAGGGTATTCTGCCTTTGCCTGATTGCATCAATGAACCAGCGGGCAGAATCAATTTTTTGTTTTACGAACATCACTGCCTCCTTCATGTCCTTTTTTTGATTCCTGTTCTTCATGTATGACTGAAGCATCTCATTATATGCAGGACTCAGGCGCAGTTCCGGCAGGTTACGGGAATTAAGCTGCAGATCGAATCCATCCTCAGTAAGATCGAGGATAAAATCAGGGATAATCTGGTGTGATGTTTTCGACAAGGAATCACTGTACATGCTGCCGGGTTTGGGATTCAGCTTCAGTATTTCCTCGATGGCATTCCTGAGTTCGTCTTCCGTTATTCCAAGCTTTGCAGTTATTTTGTCATAATGCCTTTTGGAGAACTCTTCAAAGTACTGGTCAATAATCGTGTAAGCCAGTTTAATAGAAGCCTGGGACCTGTCCTTGATTGCCAGCTGGATCAGCAGGCATTCTCTCAACGTTCTTGCTCCTACGCCCGGGGGGTCAAGATCCTGGATTATCTCCAATACTTCTTCAAGTTCCTTTTCGTTTGTGGTGATATTCTGAAGAAAGGCAAGATCATCGACGATGTTCTCGGTTTCCCGGCGGAGATAACCATCTTCATCAATATTTCCGATAATGTATTCTCCAAGGATTTTTTGCTTTTCCGTCAGATCCCTCAGGTTAAACTGCGATTCAAGATGTTCATGGAACGAGGATCCCACAGAGAAGGGTATTTCTGCCTTTTTTTCCTCATCGGGGCTGTAATTGCTTGTCTGGAGCCGGTATTCGGGAATATCATCCTCTTCAATATAATCATCGAGCGTGAATTCATCATGATCATTCTCATCATTCTCATCATACTGATCTTCATGATCTTCGCCGGGAATTATATCTTCCTCCTCTTCCGGTCCCTCTTCCAGGGCCGGGTTTTCCTCCAGTTCTTTCTTTATCCGCTGTTCAATCTGCAATGTAGGGATCTCAAGCAGCTTAATCATCTGTATCTGCTGCGGTGAAAGCTTCTGAAGCAGTTTCTGCTGTAATTTCTGCTTTAACATCCCCTGAATTTTAGTTTGTAACCATCAGGACAGTGATTAAAACTCAGCGTTTTTGGGTGTTCTGGGAAAGGGTATCACGTCCCTGATGTTCGACATACCTGTCATGAACAGGATCATTCGTTCAAAGCCCAATCCGAATCCACTGTGGGGAGCTGTCCCGAACTTTCTTGTATCGAGGTACCACCACAGGTCCTTTTCCGGCAGCTTCAACTCGGTTATCCTGTTTTTCAACTTATCATAATCCTCCTCCCTCTGTGATCCGCCAATAATCTCTCCTATCCCGGGGAAAAGGACGTCCATGGCCCTCACCGTCCTGCCGTCATCATTCTGCTTCATGTAAAAGGCCTTTATTTCCTTCGGATAATCGGTAATGATTACCGGTCGTTTAAAATGGGTCTCCACGAGATAACGTTCGTGTTCAGCCTGGAGGTCACGCCCGAATCCGACCGGAAATTCCCATTTTCTGCCCGAAGTTGTTAAAATATTAACAGCTTCGGTATAATTTATCCTTACGAATTCATTGTCAAGCACAAACCTGAGACGCCCGAGAAGGTCCCTGTCGATCATATCATTGAGGAATTGCAGATCCTCGGTGCAGTTTTCCAGAGCATATGCAATAAGATATTTCAGAAAATCCTCAGCCAGATCCATGTTGTCATTCAGGTCATAAAAGGCCATTTCAGGCTCGATCATCCAGAACTCTGCAAGATGCCGGGGGGTATTTGAGTTTTCAGCCCTGAACGTCGGGCCGAAGGTATAAATCTCTCCCAGCGAAAGTGCACCAAGTTCACCTTCTAACTGGCCCGACACCGTGAGGTTGGTCTCTTTACCGAAGAAATCATTTGAAAAATCAATTTCACCATCCGTGTCAATGGGTACATTTTTAAGATCAAGGGTGGTAACATGAAACATTTCCCCCGCGCCTTCGCAATCGCTTCCGGTAATTATCGGGGTATGCAGATAATAAAATCCCCTGTCGTTAAAATATTTATGTATGGCAAAAGCCATTGCGTGCCTGATCCTGAAAACAGCTCCGAAGGTGTTGGTCCTGAACCGCAGGTGGGCGATTTCCCTTAGGAACTCCATCGAATGTCCCTTTTTCTGCAAAGGGTATGTCTCGGCATCGCATTTGCCGTAAATCTCTATTTTCCGTGCCTGGATCTCAACATTCTGGCCCTTCCCAGGCGACTCGGCAAGCATCCCTTCAACTGCAATGCATGCTCCGGTTGATATTTCCTTAAGCAGGTTATCATCAAATGATGCTGTATCGACAACGATCTGGATGTTATTTATGGTTGATCCGTCATTCAGGGCGATGAAGGCAATATTCCTGTTTCCTCTTTTTGTCCTGACCCATCCTTTCACCAGGACTTCCTTTCCGAAAGGAGGCGATTTTAAAAGTTCCTTTATTTTAGATCGTTTCATCATCTGATATAAAAAACCAATATGGATTTCCCCCCGCAAAAATAATAAATTGTTTCAGAGCACCTCCCCTGATCCTGTCTGATTATTGACACAAATACTATAATAATTGATCTGCAAAGGAGTTATAGAAGGGGCCGGGAGCAGTAAATATCAGTTTGCGGGAAGTTTTAATCCGGATTCCGTCGGTCCCGTTATGTATTTAGAAGGACCGGAAAGTCACCCTGATGGCAAAACAGGCAGTTGCGCCGGTTTGAAAAATACGAAAAACTGAATAACTTTGAATTAGAAAATGTTAAAAACAGAACCATCATGGAAGTAACAAAGAAAATAATTGTTGTACCCTGGGATTTCACCCCTGTTGCTGAGAATGCACTTGCACATTCAGTCAGGATCGCCCGGATGGTAAATAATGACATATGCCTTTTACATGTTGTTGACAATGATATCAAACCCAGGGCAGAAGGAGAGAAGCAGGCATTGCTGAATCATGTGGCCGGTGAAGCTTCAGCTAAGTATAACATGAATATTTCTGCCCGTGTGGTAAAGGGAAGCATTTTCACCTCAATAGCTGAATTTGTCAACCACAAAAACAGTAATGTCAATCTTGTGGTGATGGGAACGCATGGAATAGTAGGAATGCAGAAACTAACAGGAAGCTGGGCGCTTAAGGTAATAGTCAAATCAAAAGTCCCGTTTATTGTCGTCCAGAATCCCCCTGCGGATAATGAAAGATACCGCAACATTGTTTTCCCGATTGATTTCAGGCTGGAAAACAAGGAAAAACTCAGCATGGCCATATTCATGGGAAAATATTTCGATTCGAAAATCCATCTTTTAAAAACAGTCACCTCCGATAAAAGCCTGATCAGAAGGATTAACGTAAACCTGAATTTTGCTATCAGGTATCTGATCCAGAACAATATAGACTACGCGATCCATGAAATGAGCCGTGGCAAGTACGCACAGCGTACACTTGAATTTGCCGACATGCTGAAAGCTGATCTTATCGTTATCATGACCACAAAGAATATTTCCATGGCCGATTACATGCTGGGGGCTGCAGAACAATACATCATAGCGAACAGTTCAAAGATCCCCGTATGCTGTGTCAATCCGAGGTCAACATTCACCAAAGTAGGTCAGTTCATGTATGCATGATCACATCCCGACCCTGTTTTTACCAGGGCCTGCCGGGAGTAGGGAAAAAAGAAAGACAGGCGCAGCATGATTCACGATCGTTCACCTGCAGCCTGTCGTATTAAATTCCGGGCCTAACCGCCCTTCTCTGGTCAGTGTCAATGCCGTTTGGTCTCGCGCCCTTCCCAGCCGCTCCTGCCTTCACCTACAAAAAGTTCTGTAACAGTCTTTGAAACCCTGTCGTCAACTTCCTCCACCAATCTTATTCTCAATGGGTTGGTAAGGGTTTCTTTCCATTTCAGCACTGGTGCATACGGTTCCGGACCTTTATCTGTCTCATAGATCAGATAGGCCCATTTCTCCGAAAATACATTCCCTTTCATTGCAGGTATCATCTGCTGCATATTTGAAGAAAGGAAACTGAGGGACAATGCCCTGGCCCAGTAAATCCACGGGCCCCCCGTGATATAAAAGAACGGATTAAGAAGCCTTGGGGCAGATTCAAGCCCGGCATTTGCATAACTCAGCTGTATGCCGGCGAAACCGATACCTTCCTTTTCATTGTAAAACGTAATCCACGGCACATCGGCTTCCATGATCAGATCGGTCAGATCGGGCATATCGGTCACATCGAAGTTGATTACCTTATCCCTGATCACATCATACCATGCTGCATGGGTTATTAGTTCCCTCTTCAGCACCATTTCAGCATTCCTCACTGCAATTGTATGCACGGTCTCATTTATCCTGAGCACCGTGGAGCTGATGAAATAAGGTTTGCCAGGGAAGAATTCATATCGCACCGATGCATCAACCTCGGGGATATCCCGCAGGTTGCCCCACACTTCGGTCATTGTCATCACAGGGCCGGACAGTGAATGTACATTCTGCGGCGGATCCCAATCGGAGGTGTGGGTCCATGGCCGCGGAGGAGTGTAAATTTCAGGGTTCCAGTGGATAGCTCCGTTTGTTTCCTTATGGTGATAGAGAGGAAAATCTGCCCTTTTCTTCAGCGACAACTGGTCGAGATGTCCTGAGGCCGGATGGAGTACTGCGGAGATCAGATCATTTTCTATCTGCAGGCCAGGTTCTTCACCCTGCACAACAAGATCCGTCCTGTAAACTCTGCTCAGCGCTTCCTCATTGTTATAATAGATCAGAAATATCCTGCTTGAACGGGCAGGAACATCAGCCAGGAATGAAACTTTTGCTGTTACGGTCGGAAGCCATACCGGCATATCCCTGGTTGGTCTGCCATTCTCATCCGGTGCAAGATCATCCTCAACCAGGTATTTCTGGAAATCGTATACCTGCGACGGAACCTCCTTAAGGTCACGGGAATCCGGATCAAAGGCCATTACCCTGATCTCCCGCTTCAGATCAGTGGCTTCATCGGGATAGAATGCCAGCAGCACATCAACTGGTTCATTCTTCCTGTCAATCCCCGCGGTTTCGGTAAGAACCACCGACTTATAATTTTTCCAGGCAGGATCAAAAACCCTGGCATCTGCCGGTGCTGTTACACTTTTCACAGCAGAAATGAACCGGTCGGTAGGCGAGCCCTGGGCCGACTTTTTGAGCCTCACGGTAACTTTTACATCATACCTCTGGGCCGGCTGCCATTTTACCCAGCCAATAACTTCCAGATCCTTGTAAACAATATTATCTTGCGACAGGCCTGCACCCGAAGGAGGCCGGTGAGTTATAACAGGCTTTGAAAGATCTGTCTCCTCCCCTTTCTTGTGAAGGGTTGTATAACGGAGAGTCTTACCGTTAACGGAAAGTTCCACCTCGATGATTGATGGATTCGGAAGCTCCAGGTCGGCTTTCAGGTAGTAGTAAGGTATTGCCGGACATGGATAGTTAAGTTCAAGGCTGTTGATTTTCAGTTCATCCTTTGCAAAGGATGTCAAACTTACCGATAATGCAAACAATAGTGCTAATCCGATTTTAAGATAACTGTGCTTTTGATTCACGTTTTTCATTATAATATTATTTTGATTTTTATAGTATGATGGAACCACATATAACCGGTAATCAGGTTTTTACACCTGTGACGGTAATCAATGTGGCCTATCATGCCGGTTTCATGATTTTAATATTCTACCTTGTTGTGATCAGATTCCTGTTCCTCAGTTCCCTGACGCCTGACTGCCATGGACCGCCTGCCCCCCAGAGGTAATATGTGAAATACATCGTTGAACTCTGGAAAATCGGGAGCCATGGCTGAAATTCAACATAGTAATAATGAGCATCGTTGTTAATGGGATGGTTCATCCACATATGAAGGAAAATAGGCTGATCGACCGGGAATGCCCCGACAAATGAGATATTTTCGGAGGTATCATATCCGGCATTCCATCCTTCCTTTATTTTCAGGGCTCTCCCGTAATATTCCTCCGGTCTCATACGAAATTCCTCGAGTCCGTTCATTGTCGGAACAGTGAACACATCCTCGGTACCGTGAACCCGGCCGATCTCGAGGATTGGCTGCGGGCCCAGCACGTTTGCCTCCGGATTGATGAAGGTAAGGGCATATCTTACTTCAAGCAGGGGCGAGTTGCCGTACAAGGTAAAGATCTTCTGAATCTTGTTCCCGTAATAGTCGGCCGTCATCTTGACCTGAACATAATCACCTGTGCTTTTCACGAGCTCGGCATCATATACCTTGTGGGTTTCCATGCTGGCCTGCCCCAGGAAATCCTCGAATCCGCCGTATGGATAATAGCCCCAGCTTCGGTTAGGACGCTTATCGTCGCCCGATTTTTCGGGCCACAGTTTGAAAAGCACATTGTCGTTGCGGCTCTTTACAAAATATTCGATAACCCTGGCGCCGGTGGTGAGAAGGGTAATACGGACACTGTCGTTTTCCATGCGGTATTCGTTAATCCCGTCTGCATTCAGGTCGAGGGCATAGGCTCTCAACGATCCAGCAGCCTTGCCGACACCCAGCTGGCTGACCGTTTTGACACCAAGCGCTTCGACTTCAACGTTGTATTGCCCTGCAGGAACTTTCAGGTCAAAATTGATTTCCGCGAAGGTGCCGGTTCCGTTAGTGGCCCTGCGCGAAGCCGTAAATACGGGCTTCCCCGGCTTATTCCTGTCGATAACCCTGATGTTCACCGGATAGGAACTTTCCCTGCTGAAATTGTGAACAGTCACCGGGTAGCTGACAACAGGAGCATGTCCGTAAAGGATCCTGTGAACCGATATTGCAGGGGGCATGTCGAGCACACACATAGTGTATTTCTTATTCTTTCCCCAGTCAAAGCCGGCAACGACCGGGTTCGGGGTATTCATTCCTCCTGCTTCCGGCCTTATTTTCACCTTAACCGTCCTGCTTTCCCCTGCCGGAACCGTTATGGTGCCCGGACTGCCTTCTTCCATAACCACGCCGTCAGGAAGCTGTATGTCGACCTTTCCTGTAATATCCTGCGGACAGGTATTTGAAATATCAAGGTTCAGGGTATATCCGTCCATTGTTGCAAGCAGGTCGATCCTGTCATTGTAGTATTCTTCGAGGAAAATCCTGTCGAGCAGCAGCATCTGAACGGCCCTGCGCCAGACCGGCGGACCCATGATAAGTCCGTCTCTCAGAACGGATACTGCATTCTTTCCCATGATCGCTGCCCACATATTTTCACGGGTCAGCTTCTCACCCTTCTTTATGAAAAGGATCATACTGCTGGTCAGATCGCCCAGCAGATCACCTGTCATGGATACAAACGGGAAAGCACCTTTGTCTATTTCAGTCTTGTTGCCGGCATTGGCCAGGTATCCGTCATAGTTATAATTCTCTGCCTGCGGATCATAAACAGGCCTGAACACATAACCATTCTTTTTGTGGGCAAAATCGATCCATGATTGCCGTGTGGGCATATCCTGCACCTGCAATCCATCATAATTATCCAGTCCGAAAATGGTCTGATGACCGTAATCAATTACTACCGGAACCTTTGTCCGGGCCATCCACGATTCATATTCTCCCTGGGCAAGGAATTCCATGTAACCGTTAAAAACAAACCAGCTGATCCCCTCATTCATACCCCTGCCGATAATTTCGAGGGGATGCCCGGGTGTTATCGTAACTGATTTCAGAAGCGTTTCAACGCCAAACCAGCCTTTATGCATGTCATAACCGGCAATTACATTTCCCGTATTGTCAAGGAGATTTTTCAGCCGGATCCTCGAATTCCTGTCAGACGATGAAATGACAAATATTTTACGGCTGCCACCCTCGAGGATAAAAGCATCGACCGGTTTAAGGCCGGGATCATTGAACTGATAGCTCTTCAGCAGCTTGCGCCAGGTATCATTGCCGGTATATTTCCCGGTTAATATCTTTCCTGTTTCAGAAGCCGGATCGGCAAGAACAAGAACATTGCCGCCAGCCAGGGCATTCTCAAGGTCACTGACCGATGGTTCGTCAAGAACCCTGGCTTCAGAAGCAAGCCAGCCTGCAATGAAGCCTTCCTGCATCCATAACCCGGGCAATTCAATATCCTCTGCGATGTCGATCTTATTCTGGGCTATTTTCCTTTCAACATCAGGAATGCTTATCTTGTAAAGGTTACCATAACGCGACCACTGCCTGTAATCGTTCCACCAATGGTTGGTATAGCCGTTAAACTGCGTGTTGCTACTGACAGTGTTGCCCTTAACATCAAGCTCACCGTTATATTTGAAATCACGGAGCTGTTGGGCTTTCAGCCCCGGTAGTGTCAGCCATAGAAAAGCTGTCAGAAACAGAATTGAAAATTTGCCGGATACTTTCATAGAAGACTTGATTTAGATTATTAATCAGATGATGACATTGTTAAATTGTCATTAAAGGTACACATGTATTTTAAGTATTCAATAAGAATAAACGTCTCACGGGAAATCAGGTATTGACGGGTTTCATCCATTCAAGCTGTGAGTTGTAATTATCGTGGAGCCTGTATTTTCTCCTGTGCCCGCTGATCCTCTCCCCCAGCACTTCAATACTTTCGAGGCTTGCTGTTCCCATGTTTGCCTGTGCACAATAGTTTAGATATCCTACCTTGGAAAAATCGATACCCATAAGTTCGATTCCCACCCTGTCAGCAGCAAGCCAGTCGGTACTTGCCACACAGATACGGTGGTCAACAGGGGTTCCGTTCCCGGGTCCGTTGCCTTCCATCCCTTCAAAACCGTCAATGACCGCGAGATGAGGATGAAGCCTCCCGGCCAGGGCAAAAATATTGTAGTTTATTCCGCGGATACCGCTTCCATGCACAATGGGCTTATCATTCCTAGCTCCCGGTTTGCGGCCGGGTCCGTAGGTGAATCCGGCATCCTTGACGGGAGCACCCAGGACTATATTCTTCAGGGAAAGGGTTGCAATTACCCTGTCGTGTGTTTTCATCCTTGCCACTGAAACTATAAATGAACCGGGATCGAGGAGCATCGATGAAACCCTTACGGGATGCGGCCTGAAATCCTTTTCATCAAAGACGTGAACAACGTCGGATTTTTCCCGGTCAAGATCCACCAGCCTGACATTATATTTTTCCGCCAGCCTGTTGTAACCGAAATTGCTGAAGCCCTCAAATGTCGGACCGCCTGCAGCCGATTCTGCGATCACTGCATTGGTTAACTTATTGATCGACCTTAGGAACTCCAGTATGCCTTCGAGAGTATCGGCATGGGTTGATGCCAGCTGGACGTTTACTGACACATTGTTTGGCTTCAGGATAACCATTTTGTTACCTATCGATTGCTTCAGCAGATCCGAAAAGGGAAGCAGGGAGCGGAAAGCAATGTCCGCCCTGTTGTTTCCCGTAGTCAGGGCAACCCTGGTCCGGCCGGCCTCCTGCAAGGCTGATGAAGCAAAAATTCCCGAAGCCGGTGAACAGGCTGCCGCCAGACACCCGGCCAGGGATGTCTTCAGAAAATTACGGCGATTCCATGAGTTCATTGCGATTTGTATCTGCTGATTAAAAATAACAAAAAATTAAACTATTAAATTAAGGCGGAATTTCCTTCTGAAAAGCAAAAATATGTTAAATAACCCGGTTTTGCAGAAATGCCGTCAATGGTTTATCTTCGCCCTGCTGTTATGTGTTAAATTGCCTTTCCATGTCGGTCATTATCAAAAATGTCACCAAGTATTACGGTGAGCAGAAAGCACTGGATGACGTATCCTTTGAAATAAAGACAGGAGAGATTATGGGGTTCCTGGGGCCCAACGGTGCAGGTAAGTCAACCATGATGAAGATCATAACCGGCTTCATCCCAGCCACATCCGGGTCAGTTACAATAAACGGACATGATATCGGAACCGGTTCGCTGAAAGTAAGGGAAATGACAGGATACCTCCCTGAGAATAACCCCCTTTATCCTGAAATGTATGTAAGGGAATACCTTGGCTTTGTTGCCTCCATGTACAGGTCGGACATTCCCCTGAAGAACCGGATTGACAGAATCATTGAAACAACCGGGCTGATCCCGGAACAGAACAAGAAGATCGGTTCCCTTTCGAAGGGTTACAGGCAAAGGGTGGGCCTGGCCCAGGCACTTATCCATGATCCGCAGGTGCTTATTCTCGACGAAGCCACCACAGGACTTGATCCAAACCAGATCGTTGAAATAAGGAATCTCATCAGGGAGGCCGGGAAGGAAAAGACAGTCATGCTTTCAACCCACATAATGCAGGAAGTTGAGGCAATATGCGACCGTATCATAATAATTGACAGAGGTGTGATCGTTGCCGATGAAATAAAGGAAAACATTTACTCAAAACTCATCAATGACAGGCTGGTTATCGAGGTCGAGTTTGACCGGGATATCCCTGACAGCCTGCTGGCCGGCATACCCCATGCCGGCAGGGTGAGAAAAACAAAACCAAATACATGGATCATCGAATCACCGGCTGACCATGACGTAAGAGCGGGCCTGTTTGAATTTGCAGTGAGAAACAACCTGACGGTACTTTCCCTTCAGAGGAAAGAGGGCAACCTGGAAGAAATATTCCGGATCCTGACGGGCAAATGATGGTTTTGTAATCTGGAATTTTTTTATTTCTTTTACATCCTGAAATCTGGTGGAAAGATTTGAGCTGATTGCAACCACGGGAAAAAATGCTAAAATGCTGACATCCTGTCATTTGAATCAATCAAACTCTTTTCCCATTGTACTAATGTAAAATTAAACTCTAGTCAGATGGGATATTTATTTACTTCAGAATCTGTTTCGGAAGGTCATCCCGACAAGGTTGCCGATCAGATATCAGATTCATTGCTTGATGAGTTTCTTCGCTGGGATCCGGAGTCAAAAGTTGCCTGTGAGACCTTTGTTACCACAGGACTTGTGGTATGTGGTGGTGAGGTGCGTACTGAGGGCTGGGTGGATGTTCAGGAGACTGCCCGCCGGGTTATAAGGGATATTGGTTATAACAAGGCGGAATACAGGTTTGATTCCGATTCGTGCGGTGTCATTTCCACCATTCACGATCAGTCGAGCGACATTCGCCAGGGGGTTGTTCGTGAAAATCCCGAAGAACAGGGTGCCGGAGACCAGGGCATGATGTTCGGTTACGCATGCCGTGAAACGGACAATTACATGCCTCTCAGCATTGTTCTGGCACACACCCTTCTCGAGGAGCTTGCTGCAGTGAGAAGGGAAGAAAAGCATATGAAGTACCTGAGGCCCGACAGCAAGTCGCAGGTAACCATTGAATATGATGACAACAACACACCCGTACGGATTGACACGATTGTGATAAGCACCCAGCACGATGAATTCATATTGCCAGAAAATCACTCTCCGAAATCCCGTAAATCCGCTGAAAAGGCTATGCAGGAGCAGATTACCGCAGACCTTCAAAATATCCTTATCCCAAGGGTAAAGAAGACCCTGCCCGAAAGGATAAGAAAACTTTTCACTGACGACACGAAGCTTCTTGTAAATCCCACGGGCAAGTTCGTGATTGGAGGACCTCACGGCGATACCGGGCTCACCGGCCGCAAGATCATCGTAGACACTTACGGCGGTCATGGGGCTCACGGCGGGGGGGCCTTTTCGGGCAAGGATCCTTCAAAGGTCGACAGGTCGGCAGCTTATGCGGCCCGGCATATTGCCAAGAATATCGTTGCAGCCGGAGTGTGCGACCGGGTGCTGATCCAGATTGCATATGCCATTGGTGTCGCAAAGCCGGTAGGCTTACACGTCAATACCTACAACACGGCAAGGGTTAAGGGAAAAGACGGGATGCCCATGAACGATGGGGAGATAGCTTCAGTAATTAACGATCTCTTTGACCTGCGGCCATTTGCCATCGTCGAACGGTTCGGCCTCAAGAATCCCATCTATCTTCCTACTGCATCCTACGGACATTTCGGGAGAAATCACCATGTAAAGGAGGTTGAAGTCTATTACGAAGTTCCGGGCTGCACACCGAAAATAGTGAACTCAAACGGGAAAAAGGTCTATACCAAGAAAGTTGAATTCTTCGCGTGGGAAAAACTCGATCATGTAGACCGGATAAAAAAAGCCTTCAAAATCTGATCTCCCGCCAGGGGCTGAATCAACACCGGAAACTGAACCGCGAGAAGCAGATAGATTTTTACCGGCTGGAGCAGGAAATTCCAAACAATATTCCACCCCTGAGTACATGCCTGCAGGGTTCCATTGGCAGTTCCGGTGAAGTTTGTGCAGTTTTATTTAAAATGACTGCCTGACGATCCTTGCAACATTGTCGGAACGTCCGAGGGTGTAATAATGGATTCCCGGGACCCCCTCGCGTATAAGTTCCTTTGACTGCATGGCAGCCCATTCTATCCCCACCTCCCTGGCGTCCCGGTCGGTTTTGCATTTCTGCAGTTCCTTTACCAGTTCATTTGGCATGTCGATATGAAATGTCTGGGGCAGCAGGTTTATATCATTGAGGGCAGATACAGGCTTCAGTCCGGCTATTATCGGTACTTCGATCCCTGCTTTCCTGCATTCGTCCCTGAAACGGAAAAACTTTTTATTGTCGAAAAACATCTGGGTCACTATGTAGCTGGCACCCATGCCCACCTTGTGCTTAAGATTATCCATATCAGCCTCCCTGTTCGGCGCTTCAAAATGCTTTTCAGGATAACCCGCAACCCCGATACAGAATGAAGTGGGTGTTGTATCCTCAAGAGTCGCCTCAAGATACTTTCCGTTATTCATGTTTACGATCTGCTGTACCAGCTCCCAGGTATAGGTATGCCCGTTCTTTTCGGGAATAAAGGATCGGCTTCCCCTTGGAGGGTCGCCCCTGAGGGCAAGCACATCATTTATGCCGAGGAAATTCATTTCGATGAGCACATTCTCGGTTTCTTCCCTTGTAAATCCTCCGCAGAGAACATGCGGCACCACCGGGATATTATATTTGTATTTCACCGCTGCCGCAAGTGCAAACGTGCCCGGTCGTTTCCTCACCACACGTTTTTCAAGCAGCCCGTCAGGTCTTTCATGATAAACTGTTTCATTACGGTGCGAAGTAAAATTGATGTAAGCCGGTCCGAACTCAATCAACTGGTCGATGGTTGAATATATTTTTTCAATGCTGTGACCCTTCAGGGGCGGAAGCAGTTCAAAGGTGAATAGTGTTCCTTTTGCTTTTCTGATGATCTCAATAACGCTCATAAACAATTTATCATAAATTCGGAGCAAGCCAACGCGAGGCTTCCCCAACACTCATATTTTTTCTCGCCGCATAATCAGCCAGCTGATCTTTGCCAATCTTCCCGACATTGAAATAAGCTGATGCGGGATGCGAAAAAACGTAACCGCTTACTGCGGCGGGAGGAGTCATCGCAAAATTTTCGGTAAGTCCCGCACCGGTATTTTTCTCTGCTTCGAGCAGGTCAAAAATAACCCGTTTCTCAGTATGATCAGGACATGCAGGATAACCTGGAGCCGGACGTATCCCTGTATATTTCCCTTTCAGCATGTCATCAACACTCAGATTTTCTTCAGGGCTGTAGCCCCAGTAATGTTTCCGGATCAGTTCATGAACATATTCAGCTGCTGCTTCCGCATACCTGTCGCTGAGAATCCTGAGCATTATTACGGCATAATCGTCATCACCGTATTCAACCAGCTTATCCTGATCCAGCTCAGCGGTCACAACAAATACTCCCATATAATCCTTCAATCCTGACGACACCGGGGCAACAAAATCTGCAAGGCATAGATTGGGAACACCTTTTTCTTTCTGTTCCTGGTTCCTCAGGAACCTGAATACTCCTTTAACATGATCTCTGCCTTCTGTTAATATTTTCACATCATCCCCTTCCGATTCTGCAGGAAAGATCTGGAAAACGCCGTTGATCTTCAGCAGCTCCCGTTCAATAATTTCCCTTATATAAAATTGCGCGTCACTGAAAAGCTTTTGTGCCTCTTCGCCCTTCACAGGATCCTCAAGTATCTGGGGATATTTTCCGTTCAATTTCCATGCAAAAAAGAAAAATGTCCAGTCGAAATATCTGACCAGCAGGTCGGCAGGGATATGCTTAATCACATGAATTCCCGGTCTGGCAGGTTCATGGATGACGGCATTTGTCCAGTCCGTAATCAGCCTGTTCTCCCTTGCAACCTCAATCGGCAGAAGGATCCTCTCCGCCTGTCTCAGGGAATGATCTTCCCTTATTTTTCTATATTTTTCCTTTATTCCTCGTGCAAAACCTGATCCTTCACCCTGGAGAAGGGAAGAGAGCACTCCTGCTGCCTTCGAAGCATCCTTCACATGGACAACGGTTCCCGAGTAGGCAGGGGCTATCTTCACTGCAGCATGGATCTCGGAAGTAGTTGCCCCCCCAACAAGCAGGGGCAGATCTATCTTCCTGCGCTCCATCTCAGATGCAACATGCACCATTTCTTCAAGTGAAGGCGTAATCAATCCGCTGACGCCGATAAAATCAGCCTTTTCATTCAGGGCTGTGTCGATTATCCGGTCGGCAGGAACCATCACTCCCAGGTTTATCACCTGGTAATTGTTACATGAAAGTACGACTCCGGCAATATTCTTACCTATATCATGAACATCGCCCTTAACCGTTGCCAGGACAATCTTTCCTGCCTGCTTCTTATCCTTCCCACCGCTTTCCTCCTCAATATATGGAGACAGGACGGCAACAGCCTTTTTCATAACCCTCGCGCTCTTTACCACCTGGGGCAGGAACATTTTCCCTGAACCGAAAAGATCGCCGACCTCATTCATCCCTCCCATCAGAGGACCCTCAATCAGCTCGATCGCCCTGGGAAAAAGTCCTCTTGCCTCTTCCGTATCCTGTTCAATGAATTCATCTATCCCGCGTTTCAGGGAGTGCCTGAGCCTCTCCAGCACGGGCATGGAACGCCATTCATCCGCCTTCCCTTCTTTCCTGCCCTCAACCTTCAATCCCTCGGCGAACCTGACGAGCCTTTCAGTTGCATCCTTTCTTCTGTTCAGCACAACATCCTCCGTCAGCTTAAGGAGATCCGGTTCAATCTCGCTGTATACCTGGAGCATTCCCGGATTCACAATACCCATGTCCAGACCTGCCCTGATGGCATGATAAAGGAACACCGAATGCATTGCCTCGCGAACCCTGTCATTCCCCCTGAAAGAGAACGACAGGTTGCTTATACCCCCGCTTACCTTTGCATACGGCAGGTTTTTCCTGATCCATTCCGTAGCTTTAATAAAATTGACGGCGTAGTTGTTATGTTCCTCTATTCCGGTTGCTACTGCGAGAACATTTGGATCGAAAATAATATCTTCCGGGGGAAATCCGGCCTTATCGACCATAAGTTTATACGATCTTTCCGCAACCTCGATCCGTTTCTCATAGGTGTCAGCCTGTCCGGTCTCATCAAAGAGCATCACAACGGCAGCAGCCCCGTATTTTCGGATTTTGCGCGCCTGTTCAAGGAAGACCTCTTCTCCTTCCTTAAGGCTGATAGAATTAACGATCGATTTTCCCTGGATGCACTTAAGAGCCGATTCAATTACTGTCCATTTCGAAGAGTCGATCATAATGGGAAGCCTGGCAATATCCGGCTCGGACATGACAAGATTCACGAACCGCACCATTGCCTTCTCAGAGTCGAGCAAGGCTTCATCCATACAGATATCTATGATCTGGGCGCCCCCTTCAACCTGGTTCCGCGCCACGGAAAGAGCTTCATCATACTTCTCTTCCCGGATGAGCCGGGCGAATTTTATCGATCCCGATACATTTGTACGCTCACCGATGTTGACAAAATTTGTCTGCGGGGTGATTGTAAGAGCTTCGAGCCCCGACAGCCTTGTATACCTTGTAATTTCAGGCTTCTTTCTCGGGGCGTGGCCTGCAGCTTTTTCTGCCAGCTTTGCTATATGTTCCGGGGTAGTGCCGCAGCAGCCTCCGATTATGTTAATCCAGCCCCTTTCCATGAACTCCTCCGCCACCGAAGCCATGAATGTGGCCGACTGGTCATATTCCCCGAACTGGTTGGGAAGGCCGGCGTTAGGATGAACTGACACAAAAAAACCTGCCTTTGCAGACAGTTCCTCCACAAACGGCCTCAGCTGCTCAGCGCCAAGGGCACAGTTAAGTCCGATGCTGAACAGCGGGAAATGTGAGACCGACACCAGGAACGCTTCGAGCGTCTGTCCGGTCAGTGTCCTGCCGCTGGCATCGGTGATTGTTCCTGAGACCATTACCGGAAGTCTCCTGCCTTTTTCGCCGAATACCGAATCGATGGCAAAAAGGGCAGCCTTGCAGTTCAGCACATCAAAAACCGTTTCAATCAGGAGGATGTCTGCCCCGCCGTCGATGAGACCTCTCACCTGCTCAGCATAGGCGTCGGCGAGCTGGTCGAAGCTAACCGACCTGGCACCCGGATCACCCACATCTGACGACATGGATGCCGTCCGGTTTGTCGGACCGATTGACCCTGCAACAAAATGCGGGCCCTTCCCGCCTTCTTCCTCAAACAGGGTGATTGATCTGGCTGCAAGCCTTGCCGACCGGAGGTTCATCTCATAAACCATTTCCTCCATCCCGTAGTCAGCCATTGAGATCCTGTTCGCATTGAATGTGTTGGTGGTGATAATGTCGGCTCCGGCCTCGAGATACTGCCGGTGAATATCAAGAATTACACCGGGTTTCGTTATAGACAGGATATCATTGTTGCCTTTCAGGGGACGGGGATGCGAGAGGAATTGCTCCCCCCTGAAGTCATGCTCCTGAAGCTTCTGCTTCTGGATCATTGTTCCCATCGCTCCGTCGAGGATCAGGATACGTTGCTGAATGATGTTCCCGAGAGACTCTTTCATGTAAGTTTTAAAATTTATGATAAACTGCCTCTAATGCCGTGCCTTCATGACCTTCCTACCGGTTTTCACAATGAAGACATCCATTGCCGGCAGCTGATCGCGGAGTGAATAAAGTGTTTCGAGATTAACAGTACCTATCACGTATTTGTAAAATTTGCTGCTAAAGTATTCCGACACTTCTTTAAATCCAAACATTTTTCTGTCCTTTTCCTTCCTGTACCTCAGATATATCTCGAGAAAAAGGTCCCTGGTATGATTTGAAACGGTTCCCTGCTGGTACTTTTTATACTCATATTTATACCCGTATGAGTTTGCGGAAATATCAGACAAAACCGCACTACCGGTAGCGTGCCCGCCGGCGCCCTTTCCGCTGAAAAACTGCTTGTCGGCAAATGCAGCTTCAGTTATTACTCCGTTGTATTCGTCATCCACATTGTAAAGGTATTTGTCGGGCGATATAAACCGCGGAAGGACAAAACTGGTAATGGTATTCTCATCGGTCTTACCGACATAGGGAACAAGCTTTATTTTAAGTCCTTTTTCCTTTGCATATCTTATGTCGAAGGTTGAGATGCTCCTGATCCCGTAATGGAAAACCTCAGCGGGATCAAGGAAAAGCCCGTAGGCATGACCGGTTATGATGCAAAGCTTGTATTTTGCATCCCACCCGTCTATATCCAGAGTAGGATCCGACTCGGCAAATCCTTTCTCCTGGGCCTGCCTGAGGGCCGTTGAGAAATCGAGGCCCTCATTGTGCATTTTCGTCAGGATATAGTTGGTCGTACCGTTGAGTATGCCCCGGAGAGAGTGCAGAAGTTCATTGTCATAATATTCCTCAAGATTCCTGATAATGGGAATACTGGCGCCGGCAGAAGCCTCATAAAGAAGGGAGACCCTGTATTTGTCCTGCATATCCACCAGTTCCCTGAAGTGTCTTGCCACCATGACCTTGTTGGCAGTTACAACATTTTTCCCGTTCTTCATTGCAGTGCTTACGATATTGAAAGCCTCTTCAGCATCATCAATAAGCTCCACCACAAGATTAATGGAAGGATCATTGAGAATATCATTCTTGTCGAAGGTAAAGTTTGACATGGCAATTCTCCGTTTCTTGCTGCGGTCCTTAACGCAGATCTTCACGATATCCGTTCTGAGTCCGCTGCTGCTGTTGAGAACATCATGGAGCCCCTGACCCACGCATCCGTAACCGAACAATCCGATCCTTAACGTTTCCCTTGTCATAATACCTTTTTAAATGCCTGTTCAAAATCATATATTATATCATCAATATGTTCTATGCCCACTGATACTCTGAATAATCCGGGTTCAATTCCGGTTGCGGCACGCTCCTCATCGGAAAGTTGCGAGTGTGTGGTGGTAGCAGGCTGAATGATCAGTGTCCGGGTATCGCCCACATTGGCAAGGTGGCTCACAAGCTTAAGATGTTCAACAAGCTTTGCGGCTTTTTCCCTGCTGGCTTTAAGCACAAAGCTCAAAACGCCGCCGGCCCCTTTTGGAAGGTACTTGCAGGCCAGCTCATAATTGGGATTTCCGGGCAGCCCCGGGTAGTTCACCTTTTCCACGCCGGGATGTGCGGCAAGCCATTTTGCAAGTTCAAGGGTGTTCCATGCATGCCTTTCCATCCTCAGCGACAGCGTTTCGAGCCCCTGAAGAAGCAGGAATGAGTTGAAAGGGCTTATCGACGATCCCAGGTCCCTCAATCCTTCCACCCTGGCTTTCACAATAAAAGCTATGTTTCCTGCAGGTGACTCAGGTGAGAATTTTTCACTGAATACAAAGCCGTGATAGCCTTCCGAAGGCTGGGTGAACAGCGGGAACCGTCCGTTCCTCCAGTCGAAATTTCCTCCGTCGACAATCACGCCGCCAATGCTGGTGCCATGTCCGCCGATCCATTTGGTGGCTGACTCGGTGACAATGTTTGCCCCATGATCAATCGGCCTGAACAGGTATCCGCAGCCGCCGAATGTGTTGTCGACTATGAGTGGCAGTCCATTTTTCCGTGCCAGGGCTGAAAAGGCATCAAAATCAGGTATATCGAATCCCGGATTACCTAATGTCTCAACATATATTGCCCTCGTCCTGTCGTCGATCAGTTCTGCGAATGATTCGGGATCAAGTCCGGGTGCAAACCTCACCTCAATGCCGAACCTGGCAAGGGTGACCTTGAACTGATTGAAGGTGCCTCCATAAAGATAAGGTGAGCTTATGAAATTATCACCCTCCTTCATTAAGGTTGTGAGTGCAATGAATTGTGCGGCATGCCCCGATGCAAGTGCAAGTGCGGCAACACCTCCCTCGAGGGCGGCAACCCGCTTCTCGAAAACATCGGTGGTGGGATTGTTTATCCGTGTATATATGTTACCGGCTTCTGAAAGGTCGAAAAGCGCTGCTGCATGCTCAGCACTCCTGAAAAGATATGATGTTGTCTGGTACAAGGGTACTGCCCTCGAAAGGGTGTCACTGTCGGGATTATGCCCTGCATGTACCTGCAATGTCTCAAATTGTATGTTCCTTGTATTCATTTTATTATGATTTAAGAATAATAATAATCCACTAAGATCTATCTGAAAAACAAATCCATTATTAAAAAGTTTGGGGGGAATAAAACGGGTATCAGTATGTAAGTTACTGTCCGTTACCAGCACATGCACATAGGCATGATCGGTGATTTTGTAATATCGGTAAGAAAAATCTTTTTCATTGCTCCTTGTCCATTTTTATCATCTCCCTTTTCCAGGGATTAGGTTTTGGCACCTTTTCCAGCCTCATCCGGTTCAGGATGACTGCAGTCTGGTTGCCAGGGTTTCAGTGAGCCTAATCTCTCCACCCTTCTCAATAAAAATCAAACGATCCTGACAGGAAGGAATATTTGATTCGTGGGTGCAAATGTAGGAATGATTTTTAAAAACGCAAAAAAATAAAGATTTAACTTACTTTTGCTAAACCAAATTACAGATGCATGCATAATAATTTCACGATATACAACAGTCTGACACGGCGGAAGGAACTGTTTGAACCTCTCCGGCCCCCGTTTGCAGGGCTGTACGTCTGCGGACCGACGGTTTACAGCAATGCCCATCTGGGCCATGCCAGGCCGGCCATCACTTTCGATGTATTGTACAGATACTTATTGCATCTGGGTTATAAGGTAAGATATGTCCGCAACATCACCGATGTAGGACATCTCGAAAATGACTCGGATGAGGGGGAGGATAAGATCCTGAAGGCGGCCCGGGCCGAGCATCTTGAACCAATGGAGGTCGTGCAGAATTATATGAATACCTTCCACAGGAACATGGATCAGCTGAATACCCTCAAGCCGTCGATTGAACCAAGGGCTTCGGGACACATAATCGAACAGCAGGAGTTTATCAGGAAGATCCTGAAAAAAGGCTACGCATATGAATCAAACGGATCGGTTTATTTCGATGTAAAAAAGTACAGTGAGAAATATGACTATGGGAAGCTTTCGGGCCGAGTGCTTGAAGAGCTCCAGGCAAATACCCGTTCACTGGCCGGACAGGATGAGAAGCGCAGCCCGTTTGATTTCTCCCTGTGGAAGAAAGCCACCCCAGGTCATATTATGAAGTGGCCCTCTGAATGGAGCAACGGATTCCCCGGATGGCACATGGAGTGCTCGGCAATGAGCGTAAAATACCTGGGCGAAGTATTTGACATCCATGGCGGCGGCATGGACCTGATGTTCCCTCACCATGAGTGTGAGATAGCACAGTCGACCGCGGCTCTCGGAAAGGAATCGGTAAAATACTGGATGCACAACAATATGATAACCATCAATGGCCAGAAAATGGCCAGGTCGATTGGTAACTTTATAACGCTCGATCAGCTTTTCAGCGGCGAGCATCCGTTGCTTGAACAGCCATACAGCCCGATGACGATCAGGTTCTTCATCCTTCAGGCCCATTACAGGAGTACTGTCGACTTTTCGAATGAAGCCCTTAAATCAGCGGAAAAGGGATTGGAAAGACTGTTCAAGGGACTTGAAACACTTGAGAAAACCGGACCTTCCGAAAAATCAACACTGGATATCAGCGCTCTTGAAAAAAAATGCTTTGATGCGATTGACGACGATCTGAACACTCCCGTCCTGCTTTCATATCTCTTTGAGGGAGTGAAATACATTAACCAGGTAAATGACGGCAAGGAAAAACTCAGTGCTGCTGACCTCGGATCGCTTAAAAAACTATTTAAAACCTTTGTTTTCGATATCCTGGGATTGAAAGCAGCACCGGTATCAGTCACCGACGAAAAGCTTACCGGCGAACTCATGAAGATAATCATCGACCTCCGCCAGGATGCAAGGGAAAGAAAAGATTTTGCGACATCCGACAAGATCAGGAACGAACTCAAGGAAGCAGGCATTATCCTTAAAGACAGGAAAGACGGGGCGGAATGGGAAAGAGGCTGAGGGATTACTGACTTAATGATACATGAAAAAGTTTTTCATGCCGGAAAGAATAATCGGGGCTGATCTGCAATCAGGCTTCGTTCCCCGGAACAGGACATTGAATAACAGGCACCTGGTATCTTTTCAGCAGGTTAACTTAAGGCAAACTGAGCAGATCTTTTAGAAAATGAGGGAAACAGCATATAAATCACCGGTTATCACTATCGGATCAGTTCCGCTTGGAGGCAATCATCCGGTGCGGATCCAGTCGATGACCACCACGAGCACCCTCGATACTGCTGCATCCATTGCACAGTGCATCAGGATCATCGAGGCAGGTGCCGATTTCGTCAGACTTACGGCACAGGGCATAAGGGAAGCAGAGAACCTGGCCGGCATAAAGAAGGGACTGCTCAAGGCCGGATACGATACCCCGCTGATTGCCGACATTCACTTTAACCCCCAGGCCGCTGAAACAGCTGCGCGGATCGTTGAAAAGGTGAGGATCAATCCGGGTAACTATGCTGACAGAAGAGCTTCCTTTACCGAAGTAAGATTGTCGGAGAAAGAATATGAATCGGAACTTGAAAGAATACACTCGAGAGTTTTACCTCTGATAAAAATATGTCATGAATATGGGACGGCAATACGGATAGGGGTCAATCACGGGTCACTTTCCGACAGAATAATGACCCGCTACGGGAACACTCCTGAAGGCATGGCGGTCTCGGCGATGGAATTCATTGAAATATTTAGGGCCGAAAATTTCCACCGGCTTGTCCTGTCAATGAAATCATCGGATTCGGGGGAAATGATCAGGGCCACTCTTGCCATCACAAGGATGATGATGGAGAAGGGATTTTCGTATCCGCTGCATCTGGGTGTAACCGAGGCCGGCGAGGGCGAGGACGGGAGAATAAGGTCGGCGGCTGGGATCGGAGCCCTTCTGGCAGAAGGAATCGGCGATACCATCAGGGTTTCGCTGTCGGAGGCTCCTGAAAATGAAATTCCCGTTGCCAGGGAAATTCTCAAAGCCATTGCCGGAGATAAAGGCAGGGTAACCATACCGGAAAACAATCTGAATTTCAGGGATCGCGGCATCCGATACAGGCCCGGGGTGTTTATTGCCGGCAACGGAAAGTTCATTGATGAATCGGGAGTCACATACGAGGGCCGGGTTGTCAGTTTCAAAGCACCCGGGAAACCAGTAGTCGGTCATGAAGCTGAAAGGGGATTCATACTCCACGGGGAGTTTGCCGGGGATGATCCGGAGAAACTTGCAATCAAGGCTGCGGCAACTATGGGAAAATTTTTCATCACGCGCCAGGCTGATGGAATATGCATCTCCGCTGCCGGCACAATCCCTGACTACAAGCTCAGGGAACTCTCTTTCTCCCTGTTGCAGGCCACGGGAGCCAGGATCACCCGGGTGACGTACCTTTCCTGTCCCACCTGCGGACGAACCTCGTTCGACCTTCAGGATGCAATCAAAAAGGTAAAGGAAAAGACCATGCATCTGAAAGGACTGAAAATAGCAATTATGGGCTGCATCGTAAACGGTCCGGGAGAAATGGCGGGAGCCGATTACGGATATGTGGGAGCGGCAAACGGCAAGGTCCATATCTACAGGGGCACAACTCCCGTACTGAGAAATGTTCCGCAGGAATCGGCAGCCGATGAGCTGCTGAGGATCATTGAAAATGATCAGGAAAACAGGATCACAGAATAATCAGCCTGTAATCCAGCTGCTTTTTCTGAAGATCGGCCCGAACCACTTCAATCTTAACCCTGTCGCCCAGGGTATAGGTCCGCCCGGCTGAACGACCCCTGAGACAATAATTCTCCTCGTCGTATTCATAGAAGTCATCATTGAGATCTTTAACACTAACCATCCCCTCACACTGGTTTTCAATTATCTCAACATAAATACCCCATTCAGTGACACCGGAAATCACACCATCGAATATTTGTCCGGTTTTGTCGCTCATAAATTCGACCTGCTTGTATTTTATCGAAGCCCTTTCGGCTTCCGTTGCGAACCTCTCCATTTTTGAGGAATGCTCGCAGAGTTTTTCAAGTGAGTTCCGGTTTTCAGGGTTCTCCTTATTCAGATACGCAGTAAGAAGGCGATGGACCATCATGTCGGGATAGCGCCTTATGGGAGAGGTGAAATGGGTATAGTATTTAAAGGCCAGCCCGTAATGCCCGATATTCTTTGTTGAATAAACCGCTTTGGCCATGGCCCTGAGAGCTATTGTTTCGATGATGTTCTGTTCATCCTTTCCGGCAATTTCCCTGAACAACCTGTTCATTGCCTGTGGCAGATTGCCGATATTTTCAGGCAATTTATACCCGAACCGGGTTATGAAATGCCTGAAATTGCTGATCTTCTCCTGATCGGGTTTATCATGGACCCTGTAAACGAAAGGCTGTGCCCTGAGTTTTTTCCCGATGAATTCCGCCACCCTCCTGTTGGCAAGAAGCATAAATTCCTCGATAAGCTGGTTGGCAGTGCCCATGTCGCGGAATTTAATTGCCAGGGGCTTGCCTTCACTGTCGAGGTCGAACTGAACCTCCACCCTTTCAAAAGAAAAGGCTCCCAGCAATAATCTTCGAGAGCGGAGCTGCTGAGCAAGGCGATTCAGCGGCAGGAGCTGATCACACATCTCCCCCTCACCGGTATCGATAACCAGCTGGGCCTCCTTGTATGAGAACCTCCTGTCGGAGTTGATGATTGTCCGCCCAAACCATTCATCGATAACTTCCGATTTATCATTCAATTCAAAAACAGCTGAATATGTAAGCTTGTCCTCTGAAGGATTGAGCGAACAAATTTCGTTCGAGAGTCTCTCCGGCAGCATGGGAACCACCCTGTCAACCAGATAAACTGATGTGGCCCGTTGTCTGGCCTCTTCTTCCGTAAGAGTTCCCGGTTTCACATAATGGGTGACATCGGCAATATGGATACCCACCTCCCAGTTTCCATTCTCCAGCCTCCTCAGCGAAATGGCATCATCAAAATCGCGGGCATCAGCCGGATCTATAGTAAAAGTGGGAACATTCCTGAAGTCGCGCCTTGACTGTATATCAGCCTCCGTAATCTGACCAGGGATTTTTTCAGCATCTCTTTCAACCTCTTCGGTAAAATGAGCCGGAAGTCCGAATTCTGCAAGAATGGCATGCATCTCCGTCTCATTCAGCCCGGGATAACCCAGGACGTTAATTATCTCGGCCACAGGGTTTCTTGATTTGGGATCCCAGTCGATGACTTTTGCAACTGCCTTCTGCCCCTGTTTCGCACCATTAAGTTTCGAGGCAGGAATGAAAAGATCGAAAGGCATATTCTTATTATCGGGAACAAGAAAAGCGAAGTTCGGCATCACCTCAACAGTGCCCACAAATGATGTACGCCATCTTTCAATTATCTCAATCACCTCTCCCTCGGGCCTCGATCCCTTTTTCCCGGCAAACAGAAGAACCTTCACCTTATCGCCATGCAAAGCTGTTTTAAGGTTCTTTGAGGTAACAAATACATCATCCTCAATGTCGTCGGAAACGACAAAACCATATCCCATTCTTGTCATATCCACCGTCCCCGTTATGGATCCTCTTTTTGGTATCCGCGCCGACCTGTATTTCCCCTGCTGTACCTCAACAACCGATCCGTCTGCCGAAAGCTCTTCCAATATCTCCCTGATCAATTGCTTTTTATCAGTATCGCTGAAATTGAGCTTCTTTGCTATCTGCCTGTAATTAAAACCCTGCCTGGGATCTTTTTCAAGTATCTCCCGTACCAGTTTTTTAGTTGCCTCGACCGGAATATCTCCCTTCTTCCTTCTTCCCCTTGTTTTCCTTCCCATAATTCATTGCGTTGAACCGACAAAAATAGGAACAATAAATTTTACTACATTTGATTTATATTTAAATTATTATGATCGACCTGGATTCAGTTGTCTCCCATTCTCCCGATATTGTAACCAGAAAGACGGGGAACGAATACGTTCTGGTTCCCCTGGCCAACAATATAGCAGATATGAACAGGTTGTTTACCCTCAACGAATCAGGCGCCTTCATCTGGGAACTGATAGACGGGGAAAAAAATATTCGGGAAATTGTGGAAAGATTCACGGAAGAATTTGATATTGAATCCGAAACCGCAACGCGAGATGTATTGGCGTTTATGGAAAACATGAGTAATTATCTCATCATCAGGTTATAAAATAATATTCCCGTCATAATTCCGTTAATCAGGAAAAGGTTTATAAATCAGACTCCTTATGAGAGAGTATAATCTGAATATTGCCGGATACAATATAAGGCTGGAATCGTATGACGACGGACCGGAGCTGGTTCCTGATGAACGTTTTCATCTTAACATTATCCCGCGTTCGGATTATGACGTAAGGATCAGGGTGCACCATGGGATCTTCAGGCCGGGTGAGGACTCGGAACGGTTGTTCGTAGCTCCCTACCTCGTGGAAATAAAGGGTTACAAGCTCAGCAGATGCGAAAATTTCTGGAGCGTATACAAGGAAAACGGCGACATGCTGCTGACGACCAATTTCCCGGAGTCTATAAGCAACAAAAGGGCCACGCTGAAATTTTCCCTCACCCTCAGGGAATGGGATCTTTATCTCGAGAATGCCGGCTTTGAAACCGATCCGCTTGAATACCCCCTCGACGGGCTTATCCTTTACTATCTGACGGCAATAAAGGCGGACATAATGATCCATGCCTCGGGAGTTTATTATGGCGGAAAGGGTTATCTTTTCAGCGGAATCTCCGGAAAAGGCAAGACCACCATGTCAAAGCTCTGGGATAACGTTGGCGCACAGGTAATCCACGATGACCGTCTGATAATAAGGAACACCGACGGCGTATACAGGATGTACAACACCCCTGTCAACAGGAATGACGGCCCAAGGGAAGCACCGCTTACCAAAATATTCTTCATTGAACACGGTTCCGAAAATGAATTATACCCGTTAAGGGAAGCCTCGGCAGTCTCCTATGTTGTTGCAAACAGCATTCAGCATAACTACAGCCCCGATATGATAGCAAGGTTTCTTGGCTCTGTTTCAATGATGTGCTCGAAAGTACCAATCGCCACACTGTCATTCAGACCCGACAGAAGCATCATTGAATATCTCCTCAGGAATGAATAAACAGGATCTTTTACCGCTGAACGAGGTCGGGCTGACACTGCTTTCGGAGGGTAAAACACTTAAGCTGCGGGCCGAAGGCTTCAGCATGTATCCATCTATAAAACCCGGCTCGCTTGTCTATATCGAACCAGCCGATATCCCGGCCCTTAAAAAAGGCGATATTGTGGTCTGGAGACTTGATCCGGGCTTTGTCATGCACAGGATAGTAAGGAAATTTGAGAAGAACAACCAGGTGTTTGTTGTTACAAGAGGCGATTGCAACCTGTACGAAGATGAAGCACTGCCGGAAAATCTGATTGTCGGAAAGGTCACCGGGATCGAATACCCGGAAGGAACGCCGGTTGCTCTGAGGCGCTACATGAAGCCTGAACCGGACTATTTTCTGAATCGACTTTCAGCCACGATCATGAGGATCAGAAGATCATTAAAAAACAAGATCCGGAAAGCTCAAAGCTGAGCCGGATCCGCTCCGATTTCAACGCATATCAAGCCGGGCCCCATACAGGAACCAGCCGGCTCAAACCAGCTCAGCTATTCTGAGAATCTACAGATGATTGATATATGGCAACTAAACAAATGATATATGTCACTCGGGCAATTGCTATTGATACATTCCCGATCATGCCTGGTTTACGGCAGCATATGAAAATTATGGAAGTACTGGAAAGGTCTGGCCGTATAAGTTAATTTTAAGTAAATTGGGAACCTGTTTTCATTCCAGATGAATAAAAAGGCCAGATTGTTCAGGGATTCGCTCGGGCTTGTATGGAAAAGTGCACCGGGCTGGGCTGCAGCAAACATTCTGATTTCCCTTCTTCAGAGTTTTCTTCCACTCGCATTGATTTTCCTGATCAGGCTTTTAATCGACAGGATAACGGAAACCGTGTCTGCCGGTTCGGGGATACCGGAGATTATCGGGCTGATCATTGCCGTTGTGGTGATTTATTTCCTTGACGAAGTATCGACCGGGGCAGGTAATTATATCCGCCGCAACCAGTCGATAAAGCTCGAATCGTACATGTTCGGCCTGCTTCATTCCAAATCGGTAAGGCTCGATCTGATCAATTTCGAGCATCCCGCCTATTATGATTGTCTTTCAAGGGCAACTTCTGAAGCTCCATGGAGGCCGAACAGCATATTGAACAATATCATTTCGATGTTCAGGGGTGCTGTCTCGCTGCTTCTCATGGCAGGCGTGCTTTTCTCCCTGCACTGGGGCCTGGTTGTGCTGCTGCTTGCGGTGAATGTACCCGGGATCTGGCTGCGGCTTCATTTCGCAGACATACTGTACAATTTTCAGCGCAGCCGCACGCCTGACGCAAGGAAATCCGCTTACTTCAGCTGGCTGCTCACGGGCGACAGGCCATCAAGGGAGCTGAGATTGTTTGGAACGGGCAATTATTTCATTTCACTTTTTAAAACTGCATTTGCAAGGCAGAAGGAAGAGGAGCTCAGGATAATCAGGAAAAGGACACTGATCGGGATCCTGTCAGACACGGTTAAAGCGCTTGCACTGCTGTTACTCCTGGTGTATGTTACGGGCCGTGCGGCAAGTGGAAACCTGACCCTCGGTCAGATGGCAATGTTCATTCTTGCCTTCAGGCAGGGCATGTCATATATCAGGGATCTGTTTGGTTCACTTGCCGGATTATATGAAGACAGTCTTTTCATCGGCGACACCTTTGAGTTTCTGAATCTCAAGGAAAGCATAAAGGCGGCCGAACCGCAGATGCCCGCTTCCATTCTCAGGACAGGCCTCGAGGTCAGGGATCTGTCATTCACATATCCCGGCAACACGAGTCATACCCTGAAAAATGTATCATTTACTGTTGGACGAGGCGAAATTGTAGCCCTGGCCGGGCCCAACGGCGCCGGCAAAAGCACGCTTGTAAGGCTTATCACCAGGCTGTACGATCCCGATTCGGGTGTAATAAGATACGACGGCACAGATATCAGGAATATTGATCCGGACGCCTACAGAAAGATGTTTTCAGTCGTATTTCAGGATTTCATGCTTTACAACATGAGCGCCGGTGAGAATATTAGGATAGGAGATCTCGAAGCTGCCGACGCTGAAACCAGAATCAGAAAAGCCGCTGCCGTTTCGCATGTTCATGATATGATAAACAATCTGCCTGCAGGTTATGATACCGTTATCGGCAACCTCTTTGACGACAGCCGTGAGCTAAGCTGGGGGGAGTGGCAGAAGCTGGCCCTGGCCAGGGCTCTTTTCCGCAATGCTCCCGTCCTGATACTCGACGAGCCTGTAAGCGCCCTTGATTCAGACACCGAGTATGAAATATTCAGCCGGTTCAGGGAAGTCGTCAGGGGACGCACAACGATACTCATAAGTCACAGGCTGACAAATATTTCATTTGCTGACAGGATAATCGTTATCAGCAACGGAGAGATTTCCGAGACCGGGACCCACGACGAACTGATGAAAGCCCGGGGGATCTACCACAGGATGTATACCAGGCAGGCATCAAGGTTTGGTGAATGCTCCAATCCCTAAATTCCCTGTACCCGATTTTCGATAATTTTGTCATCGCTTTTCCCTGTAAACACTGAATTTTGCTGGCTAAACTTTTGGAGTTTTAGCAAAATTTTATTAAGTTTATATCGAAAGTCAACCTGTCTCAATTACTCCAGTATCATGACACGTTTTCAGAAAGAAAATATGAAGATCAGGATTCTTCGTCTCATTTCGCTAAAGGGTACGGGAACTCCTGAAGAGCTGGCAATACTGCTAGATGTAAGCATCAGAACTGTTAAAAGATTGATCCACGAACTCAGGCAGGAGGGATATCTGATCCGTTACTGCAGGACAAGGCGCAGTTATGTTCCGGCCTGAATTTTTTTTTACAGGAAAAAGATTTTCTGGCCCCGGTTTTTTGTATATTGCAGCTGAAAGTCGCATTACGTTAAATATTGTCTGCCATGCATGTTGATAAAAACCTGCCTGTTTATTATCCTCACCCGGGGGATTCATCTAAAGATTATTTTCCTTCAACTAATTCGGACCACTCGCTGCATTTCTTCTGAAAGTCTGGTCTTCGTTCGCCCCGAACGATTGGTCGCCCTGACCCTGATCCCCGGTGGCGTGCTGATTTGCTGCCGGGGATATCTTTTCGTTTTCCGCCTGATGCACAGTGTCCTTTTCCGGGCTTTTTTCTTTGGTGACTTGCCCCCCGGCGACAGCCGGGGGAAAGGATCACCAGTGACAATAAGCCCTGAAGGGGCGTAATATGTAATTTCAAGAGCCGCCAACAGTTTAATGGAAAAACAAATACCTGTCGCAATACCAGCATACTGAATCCGGCGGTGCGCGGGCAGAGCGGAAAAGGCGCGAACCGCTCCTGTTTTTTGGAGCGGGAAATGGCCTTAGCGCAAACGTCGAAAAACAGGAGCGGTTGTCTTTTCCGGGCTCCTTTTCTTTGGTGACTTGCCCCCCGGCTGGCGCCGGGGGTTATTAATGTCTACGCTCTCTCAGAGCTAGCTTTCCGGTGATCCGTAAGCCATAAGTTTTAAATAAAGGTTGGATCGCAGGAAGATACACTTCAAAATAATCATTGCAGCATGCTGAATCCGGCGGTGTAGCGGCCTGGCCGGACAGAGGCAACCGACAGATCAGGGATTATCGGCTTATCAAGAAATAACCTCAGTGGATCTGAATGGTTCTCCTGAGGGATCAATAAACAAAAATTACCTGATCTGAAGTTCCCGCGGTATCATTCATAAATCAGAACCTGAATCCGAACAGGGGGGATATGGTAAGTCCCTCAAAACCGAGGGCCCATATAACATTGGTATCAGCCCGCAAACCCAGGAAAAATCCGGAACTGAACCGGTAGTAATAGTCGATATTTGCAGTGAAACCAATTTCGTAAAAGATGTAACTATAATTTGTACTGAGATATAATTGACCGGATATTTCCTCCAATGAAACATCGGGAAGCAAATGGTATTCACGTTTAAGTTTAAATCCTAATCCTGGCTCCAGAAAATGATTATCAGCAATTCGCAGCGGTCGGGAGAAGGTAACATCTAGCATTTGTCTCAAGGAAATAGTCTTATAACCGGAAAAAGTCTCATTATTTATTTCCCAGTCTATTGTTGCCATAGAAAGACGGGTGTTCAGGTAAAAATCCGTCTGGAATCTGTAACCTCCTTCGAGCCAAATTATAGGGCCATCTGGCCAGGTCATAACATCGGTATAGTAACCGACACCGGTTTTTAATGTCAGTTTTTTATCCTGAGAATGGAGGTTCCAAGAGATCATTGTGAAAAAACAAAATAAAAATGTAAATATCTTCATATAACTGAAATTTAATTTCCAAAGTTCATCTGAAAACTACCGAGATAAAGATGTTATATTAGTCTTTTTATTTTCTTAAAAATAAAGATTTTGCACAGCTTTAAATTTTTAAGCTTATCCCTCCACCCACAAAAAAGAAAGTGCCTCCCCGATTTAAATCTTGCATCCTTGCACTTAATTTAAAATCAGCAAATTTCAAAGGACATAAAACTATATTTAATCCAACCTGATAACCAAAATGTTTACTTTTAATCAATTGATAATCTCTTATTAGTTGAGTAAACCTATTTTCAACAATACTGTAACTATAATCCACACTTTTATAGCATGACCATTCAGCTTTTGCAAAAGCAATCCCAAAAATTAATTCCGCATTAATCCAAGATGTCCTTATGGGAAGAATTTTTAAGGATAAAGAGGAGTTTTTCATAATCGCCATTTCGTCAAAGGGTATACCTATTTGGCCATCTGGATTCTCAACTGGAACTTTTAAGATAAAGGTAGACTGTGATTGAAAATGGCCATATCCCAAACACGCTCCGTACCATGAACGGGAAAAACCAATTTCTCCTGAAAAAATTTCACCTCCGCCATAAGTATCTGACAAGTCAACAAAATAATATAAAGAAAAATCAATCATAGATGTGTCATTTGCTTGGTTTGTCAGTGCAGACAAAGGAATATTAAAAAGGATGCTAATAATTATTGCGACATATTTCTTTTTCATCATGGTATAATTTTGATTTCAATAGTATGATAGAACCCATATGTTGAAAATTATACTTATGATTTTTTGAGTATGGTAAACATATGTGTTTCATTTCAATACTTTTTGATTAAGGGCTGTCTTGTAAACCATATCAGTAACAACCAACTATTTTTAAGTGATTGTCACAAGGTTGATTTTCAATACTTCTTCATTGTCCATGATGAATCTACTTATTGCTATTTTGCTCATTATTAACAGTAATCCTTTAAATAGATGATATTGTAAACAAGACAGCCCAGAAATCAATAAATAATTCTAAGAGGAGTCGTCAATTTTAGTTTAGGACATGTCTTTCTTACTGTTAATCCATCCTTAACTTCATCATATAGACCAGGAGAATTATTTGTTTTTAAATACCAATGTCTTTCCCATTCTACTAATCCCAGAAAATCACCATTATAAACTGCTTTTACCGCCACAGTAACTGTTGTGCTTGTTTCACTTGGCTTATAGCCCACAGTAGCATTAACTGAGGTTTCTTTAACATTATCATATTCATAAACCAGAATAGCTTGTTCTACTTTCTCTTTTTTCCAATTAGTGTCCCAAGGAATATTAACTGTGTACCATCCACCTTCTGAATGGGACGTCCAATTATTAATAGCAGATTTTGCGTATGATCTTGGATAGTTCACCGGTATAATAGTAGTGAACTTACCTACAGTTGCCCCAGTGGACATATTAAATTCAGGATATCCTCTCGAAATTCTCAATTCTAATTCACCTTCAAAAAGTCCTCCGCAATAATTTGCACATCTGATTTTGCCTATTTTCACCTCGTACACCGGGTCTCCCTTTGCCAGGTCCGCAGTCAGGATATCAGCGGACAAGGTTCCGGATTCTTTCTCATCAGGCGGCATAATAAGAATAACCGGGCTGGCGTCGGCATATCTTTCATTCACAGTGACCCTCTGAACAATCTTGCCTTCAAACCGGTAACCAGCCCCCTCTTTATCATTGTCTATCGGGTGAGCTGCCACAGTCACCACCCTGGTACCCTTTGGATAAAAACTTGAAGGATAGGGACAATAAATATAGGCGCCGTTCCTGGCCAGGAAATTTGCAAGGTCCTGCCAGGTACCTTTTGTCCCGGTTACGGCACACTTGTCCAGAAACCTCTCCCTGAGTACAGAAAAGGAACTGCTCTTGGCTTCATTGAACAGATCCTCGAAAGAAAGCATCCAGAAGGATCTGTCATCATTGTAAAGCACTGAAATCTCGTTTGCAACGGCTTCTTCCTGCATGACTTCCACCAGGATTTGTGCCGCTAGGTCGAGGTTCTCCTTCAGGATCGTTTCAGGACCGCTCAACATTCTTTTTTCAATATCCTGGCTGTCCTGTTCCGGAGCATATTTTTCACAACCTGCAAATAATAAACAGGTTGCCACGACATAAATGATCTTTTTCATTTTTGTTGATGATTTAAATTGTTGATTTGGGTTATAAGCCCTGCTTTTATAATCATTGCAGCCCTAAATGGAATCTGGCTGGGCGGACTGCCTTACCCGTTGGTTAAACAAGTAGGTTTTGTTTCATAGGCACGAATTTTAAAATGCAGTTAGACAATATATTATTCCAGAAAAACAGCTTTACCAGTCATGATGCGGCATTATTCATGAATACCTTGCCTGCCTGCGGACTCCTCCAGGCCAGTGCGTATCCTTCCCCTCTGTCATTTGCACGGCAAATGCGTCCATCAGATCGAAACCAACCACAATGAATTAAGTTTGTATTGCAATAACAATATTAGAAACCTTCAGGGCCAGAAAAAAGAAAAATCAGGGAAAAATTAATGGTTACTGAATATTTTTACCCTGCACGACTGGCTAACCGGCAGGCATAAAAAAAAGCCGTCTCATTGTTTCAAATGAGACGGCCCGTTTTGTCATTGAAACTCCGGTGAATGCCTCAGAACCCTGAAAAATACGGATGAAGCCGTATCCGGATCAATGCAGCAATGTTATATTACCGGCTTTCTTGTAAGGCTTCCCGTCAGCAAACTTGCCTTCCACAAGCCATACGTACACTCCCTGCGGACACAATTCACCCTTATAATAGCCGTTCCACGGGGTATTGATGTCATGTGTCTCAAATATCAGTACACCCCATCTGTTGAAGATCTGCAGTTTATAGTCAAGGACCAGCTGTCTTATCGGGGGATAGAAGAACTGATCGGTCTCGAGACCGCCCGTGGGCAGATCGGATCTTTCAATCGGACCCGTCTTGTTGGGGATAAAGACTGTGGGATATCTTAGTTCACCGACAGGAAGTACCGTAACTGCAGGTGAAAGTATGTACTGATCGGTACAGCCATTGGCCGAAGTTACAGTGAGGGAGATGTCATACACTCCTTCCTTCATGTACTTATGAACTGGTTCAGCTTCAGTCGATGTTTCGCCATCCCCGAAATCCCAGAGATAAGTGCTGCCACCCTGGCTGAGATTGAAGCAACGAACGTTCTTGTCGTTTGCGTAAACCTGGGGCGGTGTGATCTCGAAATATGCCTTGGGTGACGGATGGGCGTGAACTGCCTGGCTATAATCTGATGTGCCGCCCGGACCGACAACATACAGTCGCACGGTGTATGAACCTGGGGTGAAGTATGTATAGGTCGGATTCTTTGCAGTCGAAGTGCTCCCGTCACCGAAATCCCAGTGATAGGTGGTGCCGGGAAGATCGGTGTTCAGCGAAGTGTTGCTGATGTTCACAAACAGCGGCGCACATCCCGATGGTATGGAGTCGAAATCGGCCACCGGAGCCGGGGGCAGAACACTCACGCTGTGCTTCACACTGTCGGTGCAGCTGGCATTGCCGGCAATCAGGGTCACATTGTAGTCCCCGATCTGAGTATAATTATGGTGCGGATTCATTTCTGTCGACGTGGTGCCATCCCCGAATCTCCACAACCAGTTCCAGGTACCTGCATTTGTTGTATTGGTAAATATCACCGGGTTACCGGTAGTTTTGAATACCTGTGTCCATGGATCAGCGGTGAACTGCGGGACCGGTACCGGCATCACGGTGATATCATAGGTTTGTACATCGGTACAGTTGTTCAACGTATAGGTGGTGAGGGTAACCGTATGTACCTCGGGCGTCGTGCCGGTATTGGTATACGAGTGTCTTGCCGAGTGGGTGCCATAACCTGATGAGCCATCGCCGTAATCCCAGAAATATCTGTATGCTCCGGTCGCTGCCGTGAAAGTAATGGAGCTGCCGCTGCAGATAACTGAATTATCAGGCGTGAAGGTTGCATCAACTGCCGGGTACGCCGTTATCGTTGCCTTGTATTCGGCAAAACAGTTCCCCGCAGACCTTACCCTCAGGGTGACGTTATAATACCGGATTGCACCGGGAGTATTGTTGATAAACACGTGAACCGGACTGGCTTCAGTTGATTCAACCGGCGTGCCGTCATCAAAATCCCACCACCATTCATCAATGCCGGTCATATCCTTTGTAAACCTGACTGTAAGTGGTGAACAGCCGCTGGGAACGTCATAGCTGAACTGGGCCGACGGACTGTCGACTATGATCCTCAGGTCATCATCCGCAGTGCACCCGTTGCTGTCGGTGACCCTGTAATTAAGGTCGTAGGTTCCGGAAATGAACGGCCTGAATACAGGCGACTGAACGAAATAATTGTTCAACGGGCCCACGTCGCCTGTCCACCGGTGCTGCGTGTAGCTTCCTGAACCGCCGGTGGGATTGCCGTCAAGAGTGACCGGATCACCGCCGCAGGCATTCATCGGGCTTATACCGCTGAAGTCAACGACCGGGTTTGCATTCACGGTCAGTGTGGCCGGATTGGTATATACCACCGCGCAGGATGTAACAAGCGCCAGCCTGTAACGGTTACCGTTCATCGCGACAGGGGTATTTAAAATTACAAGCTGCTGTGTTCCGGTACCAATATAATCCGTTCCATCGCTCAGGTCGGTCCATCCGCCTCCGGTATTAACCTGCCATTGCATAGTGGTATACCCCCTGCCATTACCCAGGAACGACGCGGGACTGTCCTCACAAACCGCTACCGGGTTAGGATGAGTTGTCACCTCCGGTGGATTGATTACCCTGAGAACAGCAAAGTTGGTGTTTACAGGAACACCGCAGACTCCACTTGCAACAGCCCTGAAGATCCAGCCATTGAAGGACGACCGGGCATCAGTGATGGTAAGTATATTGGATTGAGAACCGCTGAAATTTGAATCATCAGTTACCGGTACGAAACCAGAGCCCCTGTTCACCAACCATTGCCAGGTAATACCTGTGCCCGTTGCATCTGCCTCCAGCACGGCATCCTGGCCAAGGCACACGGTAATATCCCTGGGATGAAGAGTGATCTCGGGAGCGGTATTCACAGTCAGGACTATATCTGATGAAGTGACAGTGGTTCCGCAGCCCGTGACTGCCACGTGATAGATATTTCCGTCCATACTTCTCACAGCATTAAATATCTGAAGAGTAGGCGTTAACGCTCCAAAATATGTTCCGCCGTCACTTACCGGGCTGATTGAATTTCCATCATCGACATACCACTGGTAAGTAAGGTTGGTGCCTGTGGCCGTCACTCTGAACGAGGCAAGCGAGAATTCGCAAACCGGATCCGGCGGGGTGAATAAAGTTATTAGCGGCAGATCGCTCACGGTCACGGTAGCCGTGCCACTAAGGTTTGGCGACGGTGCAACAACCTCGCAGTTGTTTGCATCGATCACGCTTACCAGGCTGTAGGTAGTTGTGGCAGCAGGACTGACCGTTATATCATCACCGCTGTTATAATTATTTATAGTTCCCAGCCCGTCTATTTCCACCGTGAACGGTCCTGTTCCGGCTGGCATTGTTATTCGGATAACAGCGTTTTCTCCCGGGCAAATGGTACCGCCACCGGTAAGGAAGGCGACTGGCCTGGGGTTAACAAACACCCCGACCACGTTGCTGTACCCGGGCATGCATGTGCCGGAGGTTACCATTCTCCTGTAATACTGGGTGTAGGTGGCACCAGTCGTTGGTGTGTAATCATTGCCATTGGCGCCGGCAATATTGACGAAAGGTCCGGTTGCACTTGTTGACGACTGCCACTGGAACACCCTGGCTCCAGGACCTCCCGTTGCCGGGGTCAGTTCCTGGATAGCGGCGGGTATATCGCCGCTGCATACAATCTGATCGTCGCCAATCGAACCGGGAAGCAGTTCATCGGGCTGGGTGATTTGGATGGAGGCACTTTCAGAGCATCCGTTGGCATCAACCACGGTAACATTGACAACCCCCGCACTGGCGCTGAAGAAGGTCTGCGAGTTAAATCCAGGACCAGCCACGGTGGCTCCCGCCTGATTGTCAACAATGAAAGTGTAGGGCATTGTTCCGCCCGAGGCATAAAATGTGCCCATGCCATTATTGTCGCCAAAACAGTTAAGCACCACATCGCCGGTCGTTGACAATGAAAGCCGGATCGGCTCGGTGATCAGCAGGTTTGGATAGAGGATCACTGCGCAGCCATGATGAGCCTCATCTCTCATCCTTACATCGTAGGTGCCAGGGGTAAGATGGTCAAAGAATCCGGATGCATGCCAGCTAAGGCCGCCATCTATTGAATACTCGTATGTACCATATCCGCCTGCCGGGGAAGTGATGCTTATGGTCCCGTCGTTGAAGCCGTGACACGACACTTCTGTCTTGCTTACCGTTGCCGAAAGCAATGACGGCTGGGTTATCAGATAAGCGTTATTAAGAACAATAATACATGCCGGGTGCGAAGCATCCCTGATAAGTATGTTATATGCTCCGGCAATGAGGTTAGTGAATATGCCCGTGGCATTCCATGAACCGCCGCCATTGATGCTGTATTCGTAATTCCCCGATCCGCCCGTTGCATTGTTGATGGTAATTGATCCGTCACCGCCTCCGAAACAGCTCACGTTAGTTCCGTTGATGGTCGCAGCCAGAATACCGGGCTCCGATATCACCGGATCAGGAGTTAATGTGATCTCGCATGCCGGATTGGCGGCATCCCTCATCCTGACAACATATGTATCCGGAGCGAGGTTGGTGAAGTTTCCGGATACCTGCCAGGAGGTGCTTCCGTTCAGATTGTACTGATATGTTCCATAGCCTCCCGATGGGGATGTAACCGATATCGATCCGTCATTGGCTCCGAAGCAGCTGATATCCACTGATGTCACGGTTGCAGTAAGCGCCGCTGGTTCGGTTATGGTCAGGGTGCCAAGCGGAATCTCACATGTTTGATTTACGGCATCGCGGATCCTGACATCATAGCTGCCCGGGCCAAGATTGCTGAAAGTGCCGGTTGTCCGCCAGGGCGTTCCTCCTGTAACAGTGTATTCATAAGCGCCATGGCCTCCCGCAGGCGAGCTGATTGTTATAATGCCGTCGCCTGCCCCGTGACATGTAATGTTTGTCTGAGTGACGCTTGCCGAGAGTACCGGCGGCTCGGTAATCCTGACTGAACCATTGAGGGTAACAACACAGGCCGGGTGAGCCGCGTCACGCATCTGGACATTGTAAAATCCCGGGGCAAGACCGGTAAATGAAGTAATTCCGTCCCAACTTATGCCGCCGTCAATGCTGTATTCATAAATATTATAACCTCCAGCCGGAGATGTTATGGTTATTGAACCATCATTACCGCCATTGCATGTTACATTTGAACTGCTTACCACAGCCGTCAGCCTGGCGGGCTGAGTGATCACCAGTGCATCATCAAGGGTAATCTCACATGTAATGTTTGCAGCATCTCTCAACCTTACATTGTAAGTGCCGGGGCTCAGATAATTGAAGATACCGGAGCTTTGCCATGCCGATCCGCCGGTGATGGAATATTGGTAAGCCCCTGAGCCACCCGCGGCGCCGCTGATTTCTATCCTGCCATCATTGGCTCCATTGCAGGTTATGTTATCTGACACAATTGCTGCCGAAAGCGGATCAGGCTGCGTGATAGTTGCTGCCGGAAGGGTCACCACGCATAGCGGGTTGGCCCTGTCCCTGATCCTGACATCATAAGTTGCCGGTGAAAGGCCGGTGAAGGTTCCCGTGGCTTGCCATCCGATACCTCCGTCGATCGAATAGTCGTAGGTCCCGTAGCCGCCTGTCGGGTTTGAAATCAGTATCCTGCCATTATTCGCACCGCTGCAGGTTATATTGACCACAGTAACCACAGCATTGAGCTCTGCCGGCTCAGTAACGGACACTCCGGGATTAAGCACTATTTCGCACAACGGATTTGCAGCATCCCTTATCCTCACTTCATACGATCCGGGGGCAAGACCGGCAAATATGCCCGAAGCCTGCCAGTGCGTACCGCCATCATTGCTGAATTCATAACTGCCCGAACCGCCAAGCGGATTGGTTATGGTTATTATCCCGTTGTTGGCACCGAAGCAGGTCACCATGGTTGTCGTTATGGTTGCCCTAAGTATCGCTGGCTGGGTTATCACCAGCGCATTATTGAGCACTATCACGCATCCGGGATGAGCCTCATCCCTGATCTGAACATTATATGTGCCCTGTCCCAGGCCGGTAAAGCTGCCCGATGACTGCCATGAACCGCCGCCGTTGACGGTATATTGATAGGTTCCGTAGCCGCCCGTGGGGTTGGTTATGGTTATTGTGCCGTCGGCCCCGCCGAAGCAGGTGACATTGGTGTATGCAACATTTGCAGCCAGCACGGCAGGCTGTGTGATTACCAGCGCTGAATTGAGCACATGCTCGCATGTTTTGTGGACAGCATCCCTCATTATGACGTTATAGATGCCGGGAGTGAGTCCGGTGAAATTACCGGAATTCGACCAGTTTGTTCCTCCGTTTACAGTGTATTCATAAGTTCCGCTGCCTCCTTCCGGATTGCTGATGGCAATTATGCCATTGTTCGCCCCGAAGCAGCTTATCATTGTGGATGTCAGTGTCGCGTCGAGAGGAAGCGGTTCGGTTATCACCAGGGTGCCGTTAAGCGTTGTAACGCAAAGCGGATTGGCGGCATCCCTTATCCTGACATCATAGGTGCCGGGTGCAAGTCCGTTGAAGATGCCGGACGGCTGCCACGGCGGTCCGCCATGCACTGTGTATTCATAAGAGCCCGATCCGCCCAGGGGATTTGTAATTGTTATTCTCCCGTCGTCTGCCCCGTTACATGTTACATTTACTGATGCAACGCTTGCCGAGAGGACGGCCGGCTCGGTTATCTGCAGGGCAGGCCGGAGGGTTATCTCGCACGTAACGTTTGCTGCATCCCTGATCTTCACGTTGTAATATCCGGGAGCAAGGCCTGTAAAGGTACCCGGCGACTGCCAGACCGAGCCGCCATCAACAGTGTATTCATAAGTTCCGTAACCGCCTAGCGGGTTAGTGATGGTAATTGTCCCGTCATTGGCACCGTTGCAGGTAACGTTGGTTCTTGCAACCGTTGCCGACAGAATGGCCGGTTCGGTTATGACCAGCGAAGAATTGATTATGATCATGCAGGCAGGATTGGCCCTGTCGTGCATTCTTACATTGTAAGTGCCCGGGGCGAGGTTCGGGAATGTATTTGAAGCCTGCCAGCTTGCCCCGCCATTGATCGAGTATTCATAAACCCCATAACCTCCTGTTGCCCCGCTAATGGTTATCGTGCCATTATTCGCCCCGAAACAGGTGGCATCAGTACTGTTAACAGTGGCTGCCAGGGCATCTGGCTCGTTTATCACCACTGGGCCAAGATCCATCCTGCAGAGCGGGTTAGCCCTGTCGCGTATAACCATGCTGTAAGATCCGGCTGAAAGGTTCGTGAACAGAGGTGAATCCTGCCAGTCGGCTCCGCCGTTATGACTGTACTGGTATGTCCCGTAACCTCCGGCAGGGTTGGAGATGGTTATTGTTCCATCATGTGATCCGTGACAGGTTATGTCTGTCTTACCGACTGTTCCCGACAATATCGGCGGACCGGTTATCTGCAGCCCGGGGTTGAGCGTCAGCATACATGTCGGGTTGACAAGATCCCTGATCATTACCACGTACGTTCCGGGAGCCAGGTCCGTGTAAGTCACATCATTACTCCAGGCAATGCCGCCATCGATGCTGTACTCGTAAAATCCTGAACCGCCGTCAGAACCGGAAATGGTTATCGTACCATCGTCAGCGCCATAGCATGTCACGTTCGTGCGGTCAACCGCTGCATAAAGCGGACGAGGCTGCATGATTGTGATGTTGGCCGTTGCATGACATCCCTTTGAATCGCTCACGGTAACGGCATAATATCCCTCGTTAAGCCCTGATATATCTTCAGCAGTTGAAGTGAACCCGTTTGGCCCGGTCCATGATATACCGAAAGGAGAAGTTCCGCCGGTGATGGTCAGATCGACAGCACCCGTGGGCACGTTATGACAGATGAGATCTGTTCCGGTAAGGGTCAGTGAAGGCGGTTGATTAACGTTTATTGTTGCCTGACCTGAAAGGACGCCATCACAATTATTTCCATCACTCAGTGAAACAAGAGTATAAGTTGATGACACGGATGGGGAAACGTTCGCCGTGTAAACGCTGTTAGGGTGGTTGGTAACGGTCACCGGTGTGGTTCCGTCGGTGTACGTGAATGTATAAGGCGGCACCCCGGTAAAAGTCATTGTTATGGTTGCCTGGCTTCCCCGGCATAGTTCCGCCGTGCCGCTTATTATACCCGTTGGTTTCGGGAAATAGGTGATTGTAGCTGTTCCGGAGCCAGGACCTGTACAACCCGTGTTGTCGGTCACGTTGACAACCGAGTAGGTACCGGCAAGGGTTGCATTCAGTATATAGGGATTATCACTGGTTGATATGGGCGCCAGGGGAGTCCCGTTGATCGCGTAGGTGAAGCTGAACGGGGCAGTGCCGATAAATGACACGGTCAGGGCCCTGGTTCCGCCGTCACACATGGTTCCGCCGTTCGTGATGTTGGCCGTTGGCTGCGGGTTAACGGTTACAGCCAGCGGATCATGGTCAGTGATGCATCCGGCAATATTGGTCTCGCGGACAAGAATGGTCCCGCCCACGTTTCCAAACACGACCTGGATTGAATTCCCGGAGGGGTTTCCAACCAGGGCAGCTCCGCCCGGGAGGGTCCAGCTGTAGACTGATCCCGGTCTGTGTGTCACGCTATATGTATGGGTGCTGTAGGCACAAACCGTTTGTTCACCCGTAATATTTTCAGGATCGGGGCTGTCCCATACCCTGACGGGCAAGGTGAACGGGGCTCCGGGACAGCCCAGCGAATTTGTTTCGTAAACGCTAATATTACCAGTTCCTGCCGCGGTAGCAGCAGTGATCATTATAGCGTTGGTGTTGAAATCGAATGTCTTTGTTCCGACAGCAGGGTCAACTGTCCAATGGAACGATGAGCCTCCGACAGGTGTAACGTTGTACACGACCGGGGCAGACTCTCCCGCGCAAAGGTCAGCCCGTCCCGATATCGGCTTGGGCAGCGGCTCAGGATTTATGGTAATGATAACCGGTACCTCTTCGCCGCGGCATCCTTCAGCGCTCACCGGGGTTACCCTGTATGTAGCCGTGATGGCTGCCGATGAATAATTCCGTATCACGTCATTGATATGAACTGTACCGGCCGGGTCAGCTTCAACGCCACTGCCTGCAGATCCCTGCACCGACCCGTCGGATATTGCCGGGGCGCTCCAGTTGAATCTCACTCCGGCAGGAGTGTTGACAGGGATCAGGAAAATTTCTTTGCCGATTGTTACGCCGGAACAGACAGGCTTTACCTGGCCGGGAACGATCACCGGCTGTGGGCGAATGGTCATCACCACGTCAACAGGGTCACCGAAACAGTCGGGAGCAAGCACGGGCTGCACCCTGTAGGTGACGGTCTTGTCAACTCCGGTTTTGTTTTCAAAGATATCGCCTGACAGATATGTTGCGGGTGCGTTGTCATTCGGTACAATGGCATTTGTTGAAGCAGCTGAAAGACCCGTCTCCATGTTTACCGAAATAATATTGTAATGCGACGGGGCTACCGATCCTGCTGCCTCCCTGAGCACCAGGCCGATGGCATCGTTGCTGCAGGCAAAGTCATCGAGACCTGGATCAAGAACAGGCTCTGAACCAACCCTGATGACGATATCAACCGGCTGGCCGGCACAGCCGTTATAATAAGGAGTGACGGTATAGGTTGCCGTTCCAATGATGCCGAGAGTATTAACAAAAGTGTCGGTAATGTTGGCAGATGAGGCGGTATTTCTCGGATTGCCGCCCGTGAAGGCCGGATCTGCCGGGTTGAGAACAGGGGTATTCCACGTGAAGGTAACGCCTGCTCCCGGATTGGTGAAATTATCAAGAGCAATTGGATAGTCGAGCGGGTTGCCGGAGCAGACATTTACTGTCTGGTTCGGGGAAATAACCGGCTCAGGTTTCACGGCAAAGGTGATATCGACGGGGTTACCTTCGCAGTTATCTGCACTGAGCGGGGCCACTCTGTAAACAACGTTGACTATTGCCGATGTCGTATTAATCCAGGCGTCATCAGCGATTTCATTTGCCGGGAGCCCGTTGCCCGCTGCTGGTGAACCGGCGGAAGGGACAAGCCCGTTTGCATTAATGCTGATAATATTATAAGATGCCGCTGCCACGCCTCCGGGGTTGACGGCCAGGTTTACATTCAGAGGTTCACGACTGCATACCTCCTTCCCCGTTGTTGCCAAAACCGGTTCGGGATTGACCCTGATAGTCATGTTAACCGGGTTGCCGGGGCAACCGGAGGAACTGACCGGAACGATGGTGTAAACCACGTTGACGGCATGAGGCGTTGTGTTTCTCCAGGCATCATCAGCAATCACGTTGGCTGAAAGCCCGTTACCAACAGCAGGAGCACCCGCTGAAGCAGTTAAACCGTTGGAATTGATGGCAGTGATATTGTATGTAGCGGCAGCGACACTCCCGGCAGCTGTTGCAAGATTGAAGTTCAGCGGGGCATCGCTGCAGATTGTCGTGTTAAGGTCTGCAAGTACAGGCTCGGGATTGACAGTTATGGTTATTGTTCCGGCGTTGCCTTCGCAACCCGATGCACTAACAGGTACAACCGTGTAAACAACATCAACCGGATCTGCAGTGGTATTGGTCCAGGCATCGTCAGCTATCACGTTAGCCGCGAATCCTGTACCGGGGGCCGGGGAACCAGCCGAAGCTGTAAGACCGTTGGAATTGATCGAGATAATATTGTAAGTAGCGGCGGCAACGCTCCCGGCTGCTGTCGCGAGGCTGAAGCCAAGAGGCTGGTCGCTGCAAACCGGTTGAACAAGGGAAGCCAGGACAGGCTCCGGGTTGATGGTGATGGTCATTGTATAAGTATCCCCAGGGCATCCGTTCACGCCAACCGGGACAATCGAGTAAACCACGTTCACTGGTGAGCCGGTGGTATTGGTCCAGGCATCATCCGCTATGACATTGGCAGGAAGATTCGAGCCGGTGGCAGGTGAGCCCGCTGAAGCGGTAAGGCCATTGCTGTTTATGGCTGTGATATTGTATGAAGCGGCCGGCGAGCTGCCCGAGGCAAGGCTCAGGTTGAATCCGAGAGCTTCATCGCTGCATTTGGGGGTGCTGAGGTTTGCCAGTACAGGCTCGGGCATCACGGTGAGCGTAACGTTCTCCTGAGCTCCAATACAGCCCTGCGAACTGACTGGTACAACAGCATAGATCACATTTACATCGCCTGACGTCTTATTCGTGTATGCATCGTCCGAAATTATAGCGGCAGCAAGCCCTGTACCGGTTGCAGGAGAACCTGCTGACGGAACAAGGCCGTTCATATTTATTGATGTAATATTATAGGTAAGCCCTGTGATAGTCGGTCCTGCATTGGATATTGAAAAAGTTATTGCCGATGGTGCATCGCTGCAAACTGTATTATCGAGAGGAGCAAGATCAGGTATGTCATTTATGTTAAAGCTATGTGCAGGTGTCATCCAGGGGCCCGTTCCGCAGCCGTTTGATCCGGCCACGGTCACGGTGTAGGTACCGGGGGCCAGACCTGTAAGATCAATGGAAATTTCGCTTGTAGTGGTGGTTGCATTATTGGTTCCGGGTACCCATGAAAAGTCCCATATATATTCAATTGCCGTGGCAACATCTGACACATCGAGGTTAAGCGTCCCGTTGCGGCAGATGTTGGCAGCACCCGAGACAAAAACCGGGGCATCCGTGGGAGGGCCAGGGTTCACGGTCACTGTATATGCAGGAGTGGTTTTTGAGCAACCTGTTGCAGTGATGGTTTCGGTGACTTGTAAAGTACCTGTACCCGGAGTGTTCCAGATGACGTTTACCGAATTCCCTGTTGATGGCCCGGAGATTGTACCCAGTGTCACTGACCACGAGTAAGTATTTCCGGGAACGCTGGGAGTGGAATAGTTTATTGGATTGGTGGCATGCTGACAAACGTTATCAGGTCCGATAATAACAGGATCGGGAGCCGGGTTTATCGCTATGGTTGCAGTACCGGTGATGGGATTTGAACAGTCAGGGCTGCCCTGGTATGCAACACTTACCAGGCTATATACAAAAGTACCTGAAACATCAGTGGGAGCAGACACGGTTAAGCTGGAGCTGGCCGGAATGTTTAATGAATGGGAGCCTGATCCGTTAATGTTATAAATAACAGTAACGGGCAGATTCTGGGGGTTTGTAAATCGTATCAACGGTGAAGCAGCATCCTGGCAGACAGTCGTGGTTCCACTTATTGTTGCCGTGGGAGTGGGGCGCACGGTTATTGTTGCTGAACCTGATATTGAATTTGAACAGCCAGGCGCATCCTGATAAACGATACTGACGAGATTATAGGTAAAAGTCCCTGCTGTTCCGGTTGGAGCAGGTACATTAGCCGACGAATTGGCTCCTATGTTAATCGTCTGACTGCTCGAACCATTAATATTATAAGTAACAGTAACCGGTATAGCCTGCGGATTAGTGAATGTAACATTTGGTGAAGAAGCTCCCCGGCATACCGTTGCCGTACCACTGATGGTTGCGGTTGGCGTTGGCCTTACAGTAATTACTGCTGTCCCCCCGGGATTATTTGAACAGCCAGGATTAACCTGGTAATAAACGTTTGTAATTCCGTACGTAAATGTTCCGGCTGTACCAGTCGGAGCATTTACATTTCTTGATGAATTGGCAGGAATATTTATGTTAGTTGCGCCTGATCCGTTAATTGTATAGCTGACTGTTATAGCCAGATCCATAGGGTTTGTCAATGTGATCTGAGGCGATGAGGCACCCCGGCATACAGTGGCTGACCCGCTAATAACTGCTGTTGGCGTGGGCCGGATGGTGATTGTAGTGGATCCCGTAACGTCGGTCTGACATGAGGGAGTTGACTGATAAAACACGTTTACAAGGCTGTAAACGAATGTTCCCGGCGTTCCTGTTGGAGCAAAGACATCTGCATAATTGCTGGCAGGCACATTTATTGTCTGATCTGCCCCCCCGTTAATCCTGTAGGTTACAGTTACAGGTAGGTTGGTCGGGTTGGTGAATCTAACGTTGGGTTGGGCTCCACCCTGGCATTGAGTGGTTGCTCCCGTGACTGTGGCGCTTGGAACGGGTCTAACTGTGATTAAAACTGACGGGCTATAACTAACGCATGGGCCGCTTCTGACTACACGCCTGAAATACCTGTTTGCAGTAAGTGCACCAGGGGTATAATCCTGGGATGTGGCACCAGAAATATCTGACCAGCTGCTTCCATTGGAAGAAATTTGCCATTGATAAAGGTATGTCCCCGTACCCATTGTCGGGATTGAACCTGTGATTTGTGCCGGCGCTGTATTATGACAAATTATTTGGTTTGAGGAGATTGTATTATTGCCAATGGTACGATAAATTGTAAGCGTTACCTGTGTTGGAGGGCTCATACACTGCAGCCCGGTCAATGACTGGTCAGTCACCCAGAAATTATATGTTCCCGGGCTTGTTTGCCTTGGTGTAAAGGAAGGACCATACCCTGCAACGTTTGTAAGGGAAGCATTCGAATACCATGTAAGTGTCCCCACCGGTGTGCTGGTAACCGTGAGGGTTCTGTTTCCACCCTGGCAAATCTCACGGGAAGGGGCTTCAGGGGCATCTGGCGCATCTATGACTTCAATAATGAATTGTTGATGTTCATAATTTAGCGCCGGATTACCGGTGTAAGGGTTACATTTGTTCCAGTTTTTGAGATAAACATAATAACGCTGGCCTGCAACAGCCGTTGCAGGTATCCTTATAACATCACTAAGAAGCCCGACAGATGTCTGGTTAGTATTCACGGGGCCCTGCCAGCCCGTGGAAGCATTCGTTACATGCGTTCCTGCTATCATCACGTTCCCGCTGATAGTATTCATCACGGCCCCCCCCGGGGTAACACCATAGGTCCATTGAAGCGTTCTGGGATCCAGGTTTGGTTTGGCCGTGAGAGGTGGAGGGACACTTGGATTCTGGCAGTTCCAGGTGCTATTGTCCCGCAGCACTATATTGCTTTCAACCCCTTCACAAACCTGGATAATATTGGGAGTTCCTGTTGCGTTGTCTACAATTTCCAGATGCCCGTCACCGTCCGATGGAATGTCGCGGCCATGAACGACAAAAACCGTGGAGCCGTTGCTAAATTCACCACATGGATTCTGGACCGTGTATGTACCCACGTAGTTACAATCGGTAATAGTACTGAAAGGATGCAATGGCACTGTAGGAATATCATCGTCAGCGGTTGAAGTATAGGTGAATGGTGGAGATCCGTCGCCCCAGTCAACGGTCCAGCGTGTACCTTTAAGGATTCCTGTAGGTAAAAAAGGTACAGGATTTGCGCCAAACAAGCCACTTGCGCCGTTATTTACGCACTCTCCGTTGTTAAAGAAATAAAACTGGAGCTGGACCTTGGGACAGGGAAGTGTCGTAAAAGTCTGGCAAAATACCGGGCTGAATGAACCCGGGGATGCCTGGTTCTCAGCTACAATCTGGATGGTGTAAATTGAACCAGCAGAAAGGTTCGCCAACTCTCCCCAGATTTGCGTCGAATAATTACCACTGGTATAAATAATCCGATCATTGGCTACAATGGCCCCGTAGGGTAAAGGTCGCTGTGCATAATTCTTAATTGTCGTTGCAGGTTGGCAGGCATAGGTGCCTGGGATAATAAAATAATATACATAGCTGGCACGGTTTAAATTAAAGTCAAGATTAACACTTATTGGCTGCGGTGTTACAACCGGACCAGAATTCCACTGTGGAGCCTGTGCAAACGTGTTAAAGGCTGATAATGCAAAAAACAAGATCAAATTTACAGACCGTCGGATCCTTGACAAAGTAAGATACTGTGATTCTGGGGTTTTTGACACTGTCATACCAGTTTGTATATTGCCTCTTAATAATAGATCGGCCTGTATCACAGACCGAAACTGATAAAAAACCAATTAAACGCGTATAATTCCAATCAATAGGCAATACTTATTTTAGATGCACATTTATTAACGGTATTATTACTGGTTTATTATCGCCATTTTACCTAAAGACGCATTAGATTTTGACGAATGGGAAAATAGCCTTGCAACAACAATGGGTATGGCTTCGCCGGGTCCCGGAGGGACGCTGCATATTAGCTGACGCTTCGCGTCGTCCTAAGGTCTTGCACTGCGCGTTGTCTTGGGGTCTGACGCTTCGCGTTGTCTTGGAAGTCTAAGGCTAAGCGCCGTCTTGAAGCTTTGCTGTCTTGGGGTCGGGAGCTTCGCTGTCGGGTGTCAGGCGTTGCGTCTGAGGCGGATCCATCTGCTGAAGAAGGGGTCATCGATGAAATAACCGCTTTCTTCTTTGATGACCATGCCTTTCTTAACCAGACGCTTGAGGGTGCAGAATACGGTGCTGACTGCCCAAAACGAAAGAAGGGAGTATTTTCCTGTATTCAGTGTTCAGTGTTTCGGGTTTAGGGTTTCGAGTTTAAGGTTTAAGGTTCAAAGTTTCGGGTTTCGGGTTTCGGGTTTCGGGTTTCGGGCTTCGAGTTTCGGGTTACGGGTTTCGGGTTTCGGGTTTAAGGTTCAAAGTTTCGAGTTTTGGGTTATATTTTTGATTTAGTTTAGTTGCTGCTTTGCCGAATACCGAATACCGAACACCGAATACCGGTTTCCGAATACCGAATACCGAACACCGAATACCGATCACCGAATACCGAATACCGGTTTATCATTTGAAACGCTCCTGATACCCCGGATCCTCCTTCATAATCCTGAAACTCTCCGGCCAGTTTTCAATGAACCAGACAATAAATGATGTAACATCAATTTTGTCTTCAAACATTCTATCACGGCGTAACGCCCATTCAGTCTTAAGCTCGTTATCTTCCAACAGGCTCATCCCTTTTTTAATTGCAGATATCTGATCTTGTTCTGATTCTGAATAAATAAAACAAAGTCCGTATTTTTTACTAAGCTCATCTAAATACAAGCTTTTTGTATTGTGTATAACAATGGAGGGTGTTCCCAGAACAGCGCCTTCTGCAGGCATTGTAAAGCTCTCAGCCCAAACAAGTGATGCATAAGCTAAAGCATCGTGCATGTAATGAGGCGAAATCCTGATCTTAAATTGATTTAACTCCTCGGGCAAATCTGCTTCTGATGAGATGAATACTCTGGCAAATCTGGAAAATTCTTTTATTGCTTTAATTTTAGAGTCATAACTGATCCCTTTGTGACCAATGTCATGACTGGCTTTCCAGGATACAAAACGAATAATGACATATTTATCATTTTCCTCTAAACCTAGCTTCTTAAATATAGATTTATTTGGGGTAAATCTTTTCGGATGCAGGTAAGCTAATTCATGGTAACCACTAAAAGATATAACTTTTTTTGATTTAAGAGGATGATCATAATCAGCAGTCAGTATTACCTTGGAAAATGGTTTATAGAGCCAAACTTGTTCGAAATTAAAGGTATCTTCAAAAGCAATGTGAGGTTTATTTGTTAGAAAAGCAACATGAGCAGCATAATAAGAGCCATGACTCAGGAATAAATCCGGCTTGAATTTCTTTGCAACCGAATATAATTTGCAGTCGAATTTTACAAGTCCCGTTAATTTTCCTGTCACCGAGCCGGGTTTCTTCCCCAAGGATTCAAACGGAAGTTTATAATGCGAAAGAAGATCAATTTCAAACTCTTTCTCCCTGCATGTAAAGAGAATCTCATGCCCGCTGGAAATCATATCATGAGCAAAATTACGAAAAAGGTGCACATGGGCAGGGTGGCCGATATCAATCAGGACCCTCATTATTTAAGCCTGCTTAAAAGTGATATTGAAAACTTCCCGAGCCTGTATAAGAAGATGTTATTGATTTTAATAAATCGCCCGTGTTCAACCAATTGTCCCCCGAATCTTTCCTTGAACTTACGAACGCCATAATTTTCATCAGGTTTACCTGCTCCCATGAAGTCAAAATAGTCCAAACCGTTATTACATCCATATTCGATCGCTGAATAAGTTGCCATCACGCTGGGGCTGGCTTCCCTGTATTCATGGTCGAGGCCACAGATATAAAACTCGAAAATTGACTTACCGGGCAGAATGGGACACATTATCCCACCTATAACCTTATCGTTAAAAAAAACCAGTAAGTACTTTCCCACCGAACTGGAGTAGAAAGATTCGAAAAATCCAATTTCCGGGAGAGGCTTTTTAATTTTCCGGGAATACAATTCATGCAGTATTCTGTAAAACTGACGTACTTCTGCCAGTGAAGATGCCTCCCTGACCGTTGTTCCGTTTCTAAGCGCCTTCTTTATCTGACGCCTGCGGTTATCATTGAGCCTTGACCACGCTGTTTCACATGACCTGCAATCCACGCGATAATTAAGATAAGGCTGATAACTCCATCCATATTCTGCAAAAAGATCTTTATAAAAGCTATAATCACAAAAATTCCGGGTTTCCATGTAAATGGTTTTATTCTTCAGAAACCCGTTGATTGTCTCCAGTAAAAGTCCGAGGGCTTCACCCTCCCCTTCCACCATGAGAGGACCGCCGTAAATAATAGCACGCCTTGAGAAATATGCTTTTATGCCTTTTTCTTTTTGCAATGTAACCACTGCCAGTGCCAGAAGAATGTCAGATCTTTCAACACCAAATGCAATGGCTGAGGACCCTGGGACAGAATTATAAAACCTGTAAAAATCAAGCGTTTGAAATGGTGTGACATAGTTACTTGTTTTCAGTAAATCCTCCCAGGCTGACCGGTGAATCTCTGAGTTAATAAGAACCCTCATTTGAGTCAGACTTCAACTGGTTTTTTTACTTTTAAGAGCTTCACTATACAATGCAACTATCTTCCGTGCAATTGTTCCGGAATCCAGGCCCAGTGAATTTATCACTTCCCTGCCATTTGTTCGGTTATTAAAATCCAGAGCTTTTTTTATTTTATCTGCTACGTCACCCGGGTCAGAAGTAGATATGTAACAACCTCGGGTGTTCCCGATAATTTGCCGGACATCACCCACGTCTGTTGCTACAATCGGGCAATTGCAGGCCATGGCCTCTTTAATGACATTTGGCGAACCTTCATGATAAGAGGTCAGCAGAAGCACATCAGCAGCATTCATGTAATATGGAATTTCATCATTGACAACATTATAAACATGCTGAAAATAAATGTTATAATCATTAATAAGTTTAATCGCATTCAAAGCTAAATCAAGATTCTTTTCAGGCCGGTTCTTACCAGCTATAAAAACCACCAGCTTTTTATCTCCATTGTATCTTATATATTGCCTGGCAATTTCCTTCGGAACCGGTTTGAATTTTTCAATATCAACACCATTAGGAATTATATGTACGTTGGCAATCCCGATAAGTTCTTTCATCTGCCGTGTTTTTACCAATGTCTCATCCCATCCATATCGAGAAAAGAGCCTGATGAGCAGCCGTGAAAATAGTGAAGTATAAATATCGGAACCCATCAGGGAAACGACCAGCGGTCTGCATCCTGCCAGCCTGGCAACAAATCCACTCAAGCTGTAATGTGCATGTACCAGGTCATAGCTTCCCTTAAGAAACACCTTCCGGAGTTTCGGAATGCTGCCGATATATCCCCAGATGCCGGGCTTTATTATAAAGTAATCCAGATCAATGCCTGCTTTCTCTAATGAACTCCCCTGGTTTCTGACCACATCGCCTACAACCCCTTTTCTCCCGCTCGAAACAAAAAGTACTTTCATCTATCCTCAAAAAATCAAATCAATTTCAATTTGCGTCTTCGCACCTTAGCGGTTAAATTTCTCTTTTCACCGCCAAGACGCTAAGGCGCCAAGATTTCCCTTTGCAACCTATACGCCTTCGTGACTCCGCGGTTAATTTTTCTTTTCACCGCCAAGACGCTGAGGCGCCAAGATTTCACTTTGCGATCTTTGAGTCTCCGTTGTTTTTTTTCTTTTTTCACCGCTAAGACGCTAAGGCGCTAAGTATCTTCTTTGCGTCCTTTGCGCCTTTGCGACTCCGCGGTTACTTTTCTCCTTTCACCGCTAAGACGCCAGGGTGTTAGGGATTTGCTTAGCGTCCTTAGCGTCTCTGCGACTTCGCGGTTAATAAATCATTTATTACAAATTCCACTCTCAGATTAAAGCATGCATTTTTCGCAAAATCCCCTTCCTCAAAAACCCAGTTGTTATTTAAATAACAATACCTGCCCGGTTTACCGCCAACAAGCATCTGGTACGGATCGCTCTGCCCGAATATGCATTGCATTTCATTAACGAGATACCCTTCACCCCCGTCTTCGAAAATATCTACAGCCTGACTGTACATCCCGTACTTATCGGTGATCTCTTTAACAAAATCCAGAATCGCCAACGGCGGGTCATCATAGTTCTTCAGTAATGAACCGCTGGTTTTTTCTCCCGTTTTCAGTTTCTTATGTCCAAAAAAGCTGTTTCCAATCCTTACAACTCTCCATTCAAATTCATGCTCTATATATTTCTGGAAGATCACAAAACCTTTTTGTCTGTTGGAAGCTTTCGTTTTGTAAATGCTGAGTTTTTTGGAGATGTCTGAAGGGTGAATCATGTAATGAAATCCCCTTTTAATGAATCCCCCGCTATCTCTGTTCGGGCCCGTGCGCTGTGGGGCACCTCTGCCCCTGAATGTTTCTTCAATATATTCCTTTGCTTCAGAAACTGATCTGATAACTTTAACCCCGCTGCCCGAGGCGCCGATATTCGTTTTGGCCACAAACGGGTAAGCTGCCGATTGGATGTAATCCAGGGCTTCACCCGAATCATAGAACACATCCGTGTTCGGGTGAGGTATGTTGTTTGCTTTCAGCCATGACGAGAGGAAGCGCTTGTTCTCGTAAATAAAGATTTCCAATGGTGACGGGAATATTTTATATCCAAGCACAACTCTCAGGATATAGATGCGTTCGTCGTAAAGCTGTTTGAATGGAGCGGTGAGTCCACCGGGTTTAGCCAACAGCACATCAAACGGCGCCTTCCGGATTTCTTCAAGCCAGTCATTTGATGTCAGATTTACCACTCTGTATTCAAGCTGATCATTGAAGTCATCACAAGCCTTTATCCAAAGATTGTGATCATCTTCGAGCTCGTTTCGTAATATGATTACCTTTATTTTTTTCACCGCCAAGGCGCGAAGACGCTAAGTTTTAAATCAGTAATTATTTACAAATCTTTTGAATCCGGATTTGAGGAGCGGAACATTGAAGTTAATAAGAAATCCCAAGCGTTTATCTGCAAGTTTCAGATATGAAATAATCTGCGCTTCATGAACAGGCAGAAGGATTTCAACAGCTTTGAGTTCAATGATTATTTCTTTTGCCACCAGTATATCGATCCTAAAATCCTTATCAAGTATCCTCCCTTTATAAAAAAGTGGCACTGAAACCTGTTCCTCGACAAATACATTACGTGATTTTAGTTCCTCAACGAGACAATATTGATAAACTGATTCAAGCAGTCCTGGTCCCATATCCTTGTGAACCATTATTGATGAATCAAGTATCTCTTTCGTGTAATTCTCAAACTCCTGCTTTTGCATGTTATAAGATTTAACCGCTAAGGCGCTAAGTGAATTTCCTTTGCGTCTTCGCGCCTTTGCGGTAAAGAATCAACAAAATATGATAAACTTAAAACCTTAAATAATATCTCTTTGGGAAGTTCCTCAAGACTTTTTATATTGAACAAATCACCCGGGATGGGTACTTTTTGCCAGATGTTTTTATTGTACTCCCATGCACGGTTAACTGAATAGGGGTCAAAATCAGGTGTGGTTTTCCTCATTATCTTTTTCAAGTATCCTTTTGCAATATTTAACTTTCCCAGGGGATGAATGAGATCATTTGGTTTATACCCCTTATCCGTAAGCATTTTACCAAAATCAGGGTATGCTTTTTTGATTATGTGTGCATAGAGTACCTGTCCCTTGTATCTCTTAAAGGGACTATGTTCAAAGAAATCCGAATGTATCCCGGCCAGTTCAGTTTTAAAGATCTCTTTTAAAAATTCAATATCCAGAAATGGTGTTCTGTTTTTAATATAACGGAACTGATTTATCATTTCGGCTCCAAAATATTTCCTGAACATCTCCTCGAAAACAAACACGTAAAACCGTTGGTTTTTTGTCAGTCCCGAATAAGCCTGATTGAAACACGGAAGGTTTAATATGCCTTCTTTAAGATTGTTCCACTCATTTTTGAAAGCGCTTTCAATCAGGATTTTATTTTCATCACCGGATTCAATAACCTTAAAAAAATCATCAGGGGATTCTGAATCGAACATGCTTATTGAATGTTTTGACATTACAGTACCGGTGACATGCAATGCCCTGAAAACTTCACTGCCGAAATTTCCTGTGATTATATGTTCAAATTGTTCTGAAAGTAATTTTGCCGCGTGAAGATAATGAGCCCGGGCAAATGTCGCGGTTCCGGATGAATTCAATATAAACTCCCTGCCGCAGTCAAGGCTGGCCGTTTTTACATAATCATCGTTCAATTCTATTTTTATATATGGTATCCCGGCTTTCTCGGAAAGCAATCCTGCTATTTCGGTATCCCATGATGACCGGCTTCCGAATGAATATGCAGAAATGTCCCTTCCAAAGTATAAACCAGAGGCTGTAAGGGTTCTTCCGTCAAATCCTCCCGTAAGCGCGGTTGCATATTTTTTTTCAGGCAGGTATTTTTTTACTGCATCCAGAAATGTACCGGTCATTTGATTAACGGATTTCTTCCATGGAACAGGGTTTTTCCCGAACAGGTTTTCAATGCGGGTATGCTTCCTGATATGGGATTTGCCCTTTTCTATTGTGAAATATGAGTTTGACGGCAGAAGATTTATTTCTTCAAATATGCTTCCATTAAAAAGAGGATAATTGAAAAGCAAAGTCTCAAGAATAAATCTTTTGTTGATTTTACTTTTGGCAAGATGTTTTCCGAGAGGCAGGGCATTTTCGGAGAAAAAGATTTTATCCGTGCTAACACTGTAATAGACCGGAAGCAGGCTGAAGAGCGAGTTTCCCATGGAAATACTTCCGGAAACCTTATTTAAGAGAAGATAATAATAATGTCCGTAAAGATTATTTATAATAAACTCAATTGATTTGTCCTGATGAAATCTTTCCCGGAAACCGTTAATCACAACCGGATCTCCCCAGGCGATGAATTCATAAAATTCATTATCAGAATGCAACTCAACAACGGGCTTTTTAACAAACAATTCTGAAAGCCCGGTAATCTTTTTGGTTAAAGGGATCTCTAATATGAATTCTATCATGTTTATTTCATGAAAACTGTATTCGGTGTTCAGTGTTCGGTATTCGGTTTGTCATGAGATTGACTGAATACCGATTACTGAATACTGAATACTGAATACCGATTACCGATTACTGATTACCAACTCAGCCAGCTGACACATGGTTTTAACCTCAATTTTAGAAGAGCCGGCATAATCTGCAACCATTTTCAATACTTCCGGCATCACATTTTCAAGGTACCAGCCATCCATTGACGGATGAAACCAAAAATGACAAACCTGTTTATGTTTAGCAGTCTTATCCAGGTATTTGCGTATCATTTGCAAGTGAAATTCTCTATCCCACCCATAAGGATCCTTATCCAGCCCCAATGAACTTGGAAGAACAACCAAACCATGGCTGTCAATATAGGGCAGATCGATATGATTTTTCATCGGCTGACGGTAACAAGTGAACCCTCTTTCAGCAAGACTTTCATAATTCCCGGCCGTACCTCCGGGGAAAACCATGCTTTGCAACCTGACTCCCCTGACTGAAGCAGCTTTTATACACGCATCAAGTTCCGCGTCGGCAAGCGGCCTCGGGCAATTCTTATAGGTAAAATCAAGATGAGAAAATGTATGGCACCCCATCTCATGTTTTACATCTGATCTTATGATTAAATCAACCAGGTCAGATGCATACCATGCCGGATCGGTATTATAGTCAGTGCAGGGATCATGCTGGTACCAGTCGCCCGAGCTAAAGTTCCAGTTCCGGTTTTTAAAATAGTCAGGGCGGGGCATTTCGGGGTGCGGCAATCCGCCCGGTCCTCGCCGGCATTCATTCAGGAAAAGATGGCCTACCGTTGCCCATGTTACGGGGATATTATATTTATCAAAAAGGTCCAGCAGAATCGGAACATTTTTTCTTTCAGCCAATCCTTTTTCAACAGCTTCATGGCGCCTGGTTCTGGAAAACCGGAAGGCCCAGGCCATTTCGAAATCGGCCGAGAATACTATTATGCCTTTGTCAAATGGCGATCTGGCTCTCTTGTTTATCCTGGGCTTAAGTCCGGATTCAATCAGGATTTTTGTAAGAGCTCCCTTGTTCTTTTCTGATAAAAAGGATCTTAGTGTAGAGTAGAGTTTCATGTTATTTCACCGCCAAGACGCGAAGACGCAAAGCTTTCTCTCAGCGGTTTTAGCGCCTTTGCGCCTCCGCGGTTATCTCTCTTTCCGTGTTACAATATCTATGATTTCTTCAAATCTACGCACCATAGTTTCCACAGAGAATTTAGCGAGATGGTTCTGGTAAGACTCGGAATCCGGATTGAATGACTCTTTTAGTTCTTTGGATTTAAGAAGGCAACGATAAAGAGCCTCATGATCTTTATAAGGGAAAAGCAATGACGAACCCGGGTAAACAGTTTCAGGAATCCCGCCGACATTTGTCGCAATAACAGGGAGGCCTGCATGCATTGCTTCCAGGATTGCATTTGAAATGCCTTCACCCCGAGAGGAGTGGATCATCACATCAGCTGCAAAGAGATAATCTCGTACATTTTCGACTTTCCCGGCAAGGATGATGTTTTTTTCAAGGCCATAAGTCCGGGTCATTTCCTCAACCTCCTTTCTCATCGGACCGCCGCCGGCAATCAGATAGTAAAAATTAAAAGCGCTCCTAAGTCTTGAAAGCGCTTTAGTTACAGTAAAATAGTCTTTATATGGAACAAAATTGGCAACCGAGATATAAACAAATCCCGGATTATCTGCATAACCCGGAATAAATCTTTGTTTCAGTTCATATTTTTCTTCGGGTGATAAGGTGTTACGGAATTTTGTTTCAATCCCGTTATAAAGCACAAACCTCTTCTTTCCCGGCCTGAGATTGTTGACTTTCAGTCCTGCAAATGAATTGGAAATCACGTATGGAGACAGATGGCAGAGAAGACTCCTGAACAAATGAGATGGTTTTAACAACCGTACACCATGCCGTATTGATCCGTTGATGAATTTATAATTCAGCCTGGGATAAAGCAACAGATTATAAAAGGAGGTTTTAATATCCCATGAAACAACCATATCAGGCCGGAATTCATGCAAAAGGGTCTTATATTGTAAGAAGCCATTGTACGAAACTATGGTTTTATTTTCAATATTATATTCATTTAAATAACTGTCATGTTTCCCTTCCCTTTTAGCCAGTATCCTTATTTCATTACCCCGTCTCATGAGTGATACGCACAGGATTGCCATCACTCTCTCTTTACCCCCTCTTTCAACAGAATCCGTAGCAAAAACAATAACCATGATGTTTATCTATTCTATTTGAGCTTTCTTATATGATGTGTCTGTCTCAATATAGGGAACTTTGAGATCCGGCATTTCAAGAATATCAACAAGTTCAAAATACTGCGGCCAGAAGCGGCCTGGATGCCATTCTAAATTTTCATCCCAATAACCATTCATAAAATCAGGATAACCCGCTCCTCCATAGAGATAGCTCATTTCAACAATTTTAGGTTCATTATTCTCATCAAAGATGAAGTCATACGCCATTGCCTGAAATCTCAATTTCCGGGAAATCTCAAGAGCTGTTCTTACCATTCGCATATCAATCTTCGCTGGATCGATATCCCATTTATTACTTCCGGAAGCCCTGAAATCATTTGGCCTGGTGAACCGTCTGAATGCATGAGCCCGGTTCCCTGCCGTAGTAACTCGCGTATCCCATTGATTGTCTGGCAGAAATTTTTGAAAGTAAGCATAGTTTTTATGCCGCGTCCAAAATTGCTGTTTTTCAGGATAAATAAATCTGTTTCTGAAATTAATGGCATAATGCCTGAAAATCTTTGTCGGATTATAATTAAGGGTCTTGGCTGTGTGATATAAGGAAACATCTGTTTGTAATAAACCTCGCCCAAACATCCTGGAGATTATTCTGGAGGCTTCTCTTTTGCTGGAGACCAATTTTACTGCCATTGATCCGGAACCATTCCTTAATTTGTGTACTACCGGAAAAGAATCATATTCATCAAGCCATTCAGTTGCAGCATCCTTGCTCCAGAAAACAAATGAATCAACAACCGGAAAATCGTTTTCCTTAAGGAGATAATATTGCTTTATTTTATCATCATAGTGCCAACAGGTTGAAAGATCAGGAAAACATTTAATTCCCATGATCTTTTCAATTATAGGGAGTATTGTGGTTGCTATCTGAAAGTTATGATGATCGTGACCCCATTTATAGATCAAAAGATCTATTTCTTTAATCGTATTCCAAAAATTCTTTTGATTTATGTCAAGTGAAATATTCTCAATCTTATTGAAATCAAGAATAGTTTTATATACTTCTATCTCTGAATCAATCTTGAAATTATTCCTTTTAAGAATCCCAACAACCGGGCTTTTCATCTGTTCTTCAGTTTTAATGAATCAATCAGGAGCTTCCTTAAAGAACTATTGCTGATAATATTTATGATTGCCCGCAATTTGTGATCATTGTATATTTTAAGTTTCAACTTTTTAAGAATCCTGTCAAACACGGAAGGGTAAAGAAATGAGCCTTCCAGACCCGGCCCAAAGTTGCTTACATAACTTTCCCAGCTTCTTTTAAGCTTTTCATCATCTGAAATAATCCCTGAGAGCTCTTGAATTCCTTTCTCATTCAGTTCTTTATGCTCCGGGACTTGCAATTCAACCCTGAAGTTATTTCTGCATTGTTTTATGTGGATTAATTCAAACTTTAATTTTTCTCCAATTTTTAATAAGCACATAACTCCACTATACCAAGGATCTGGTTCTCCTTTGGACGGGAAGAAAAAATTACCCAGACTGTAGACTAAAGGTTTATTGTCATATATCTCATAGCCGCTCACAACATGAGTGTGATGACCTATCACAGCATCGGCTCCGAGGTCAGCAAGATAATGAAAGTCTTTTTTGAGATCGGGTCTCGGTAAAGGATAATATTCATTGCCTCCATGATAAATGACTATCAGGCAATCAACCTCTGGCCTTAATCCACTGATATCATAAAATGCATTTAACGGATCATAGCCGGAAGCTCCCAATGATCCTTCTTCCCTTACACTAAATTCATGTTCACAATAGTTGAGAAATCCGATTTTCTTCCCCTTGAGCTCCTTAATAATCCAATGATCTCTTTTATCCTTTCTGGAAATTATACCAATCGTACCAATACCATTGCCTTCACATAAATCAATCGTATCATTTATCCCATCTTCCCCATAATCAAAGATATGATTGTTCGCGAGACAAGCGATTCCAACTTTTGCCTGTTTCAATAATTCAATTGCTTCGGGATATCCTTTAATTGATGGCCCCGTCTTCCGAATTGCATTCTCTGCCCTCGTTAAAGGACATTCAAGATTTGTAATATGTAAATCGGCCGAAGAAAGGATATTATTCAAATCTTTAAAATGGTCATGACTGATTTGATCAGGCGCTGTCAATGGAGCAAAATCGCCGGTGAAGAGCAGGTTAACAGAGTCCATCGGTAACGAGTGTTTTTAAATAATCATTCAGCTTTCCGAATGTTGCTTCAAGAGAATAATTCTCTTTTACAAATTTCCTGGCAGATTTGCTTATACTGTTATGTAATTCATTATCCCTGAGCAGATCAGTACAATAGTGTATCAGTTGCTCATCATCATCGCTTACATACCCGTGAACTCTATTCTCCATATCTATACTGTCCAGTGCATTGTGAGTTCCGGCAACTGGTACACCCATTGCCATCAGTTCAATAACACGTCCCCTGAAACCAGAGCCAAGTTCAAGAGGAATAATGCATAACCGGGCCTGCCCAAGCCATGGTCGGACATCTTCAACGAATCCAGTCACAATAATATCATTGCCGTTGTCAAGCGATTTTATTTCATCAGGAGGATTGGAACCAACAACAAGTAATCTGAGCCCGGGAAATTCTTTTTTAAGACCCGGCAGGATATTATTGAAAAGCCGCCAGAACGCTTTTTTATTCTGATTGCTGCCAATAGCACCGTAAAACAGAATGGTGCGGGGATCCGGGATTTTTGGATAATTAAGGTAATAATCCAGTTCGGCGCCGTCGGGAATAAGCAGCATCGGTTTGTCCGGATTTATCTTCCGGAACTCTTCGAGGTTCCTTTTTGAAAGCGGTAACAGAAGATCTGAAACATCAATCACTTCTTTTTCAAGTCTCATATTATTCAGGAGTCTTCTCTTTTCAAAGAAATACCTGAAAGTTCTTTTGTTTAACCTTTTAAGAACATCCAGGTTTTCACCAACGGCATAGTGCGGGTCAAGAATTTTAAATATCCCTTTATCAAGGTATTTGTAATAAAGCGAACCTTCCCAATAGTTGCTGATAACAGTTTTATAACCTCTTTCCTTTATTATCTCTTTTATCCTTTTATTGTTTCTTTTATAAGTGGTAATTTCCCTGTCAGCTCCCGTAATATAATAAGCAAGGTATTCAAGCGCCTGGGCAGTTCTTTTCTTTAGTAAGTTACTTCTGTTTTTAGCCGATTTAATTCCAATATATTCCCCTCCCTGGGAAGCCATTGATTCATGAGCAGTATTAAAACTTTCATCATCAACATACGGAGTCAGAAGATCAACCCGGAAATCCTTTGACAAGGTACGTATCATATTATGCGTCCTCATCTGGCTCATGGACGTTACCGGGTAAACAGGGCCGGGGTTGACGATCAGTATCTTGTCGATCATTTAATTCTAAATAAAAGGATTAATTGATTTGTGATTCTTGATTTGTGATTTGTGATTTATGTCTTGTACAGTAAGGTAAATTTCAAATCAAAAATCAAAAATTACAATTCTCAAATCGGATTTCACAAATCATTTATCTTCTTTTTATTCGATATAACACTTTTGGTGAAAATACTAACAAGTTCATTACACTCCTGTAAACAATCTTTAAGCAATTCAGTATTATTAGTGAGTTTTGACACTTGAGTGATCCGTAACGCCATCAGTGTTTCCCGTAATTCTTTCAATACAACCTGCAGTTTATGAATAAAATCCCTGGGTGATTCGGCACCTGCTGATTCACCATAATTAAGAGCAGCAGAAATACTTGAACGGGACATTTGATCAATCAAAGTAAGTCCGGCCCTGGTCTTTTTTATTGAATCAGTAAGCTCAATTATCATTGCGGCAAATTGAATGAGCCGCTCTTCAAGTTCTTTAGTTGTCATATTATTGCCTGATTAATCTCAAATCGGATTTTCATGTATTTTTGATTGGTGATTTGTAATTCTTAATTTGTGATTTTCAGGCATGAGGATAAATCTTAAAGCTCGAATCAAAAATCACAATTCTCAAATCGGATTTTCATGTATTTTTGATTGGTGATTTGTGATTCTTAATTTGTGATTTTCAGGCATGAGGATAAATCTCAAATCTCGAATCAAAAATCACAATTCACAAATCTGACTTCCCTGATCACCACGCAATTCCCTCATAATTCGGTAACTCCCGAAATTCAGGATATCCGGCAAGGTCAATAACATTCTTGTCTTTCAGCCTGTCTTTCATCCCGGTCATTTCAAAAAGTTTATGAACAAGTACAACCGTTTCGGAATGATCAATCACCTCCAGGAGAGAACTTGCAAGAAGTCCTGAAACATGCGGCAGCCGTTCTTCAATATAGCTCTTATTGGCTCCAAGGAGTTTTGATATAACAACGTTCTTATCATAAATTTTTACATCATAGCCTTTGCCGGACAGTTTTTCAACAAGCTCAACAGCAGGACTGTGACGCAGGTCATCCGTGCCTTTTTTAAAGGCAAGGCCGATAACTCCGATCTTTTTAGACCGGTGTTTTTCAACCAGTTCAAATGCCCTGTCAAGGTGAATGGCATTTGATTCACCGATACTTTTTAGCAATGGCGTATCAAGATAATTATCGTATGCTATCGTGAAAAGACCTTTAAGATCCTTCGGGAGACAAGAGCCGCCATACGCCATTCCGGGCTTAAGATAGGCAGGTGAGATATTCAGCTTTTCATCCTTTACAAACAGGTCCATCAGCTTTAATGAATCAACTCCTGTCTTTTTGGCAATCACCCCCACTTCGTTCGCAAATGCAATTTTAAGTGCATGAAATGAATTATTCACGTATTTTATCATTTCTGCCACTCCGATGTCAGTTTGTATAACAGGCTTTCCAGTCGGACTGTAGATTTCTTCCATTATCCTGAACGCGTTTCTGTCATCTGTTCCGATAACGGTATAGGGAGGATTAAAAAAATCACTGACAGCAGATCCTTCCCGCAGGAATTCCGGATTTGATACAACCGAAAAATCTATATTTCTTCTTAAACCTGAAATCTGTTCCATCAATTCGCTTATCCGGTTATTTGTGCCAGGCATGACAGTGCTTCGGATCACCACGGTATAAAATGAATCCCTGCTTCTTATTCCCTCTGCAATCTGTTCAGCCGAATTAAAAATATGAGTCATATCAAGCTGTCCGGTAACAGTTGAAGGAGTGCCCACGCATATAAAGGCCACGTCTGATTCATTTACCGCGTTCAAATAATCTGTGGTTGCCTTTATCCTGCCCGTTGCGGTGTGCTTTCTTATCAACTCATCAATATCTTTCTCAATGATTGTCGGAACTCCTGAATTAATCTGGCTAACCTTATACTCATTGATATCCACTCCAATTACAGTATGCCCGTATTCTGCCAGGCAACCCAGGCTTACACAGCCGACATAACCGAGGCCGAAGACTGCTATTTTCATTTGTTTGGTTTAGAATTTATCGTGATGAGGTTAGTGTTTCAGTAAAACGGTATTCGGTGTTCTTTAAAACGGTATTCGGTATTCGGTGTTCGGTGTTCGGTTTTTAAGAACTGAGTATTATTTTAAAACGGTTTTCGGTATCTTTTAGGACGGTGTTCGGTGTCCTTTATAACGGTATTCGGTATTCGGTGTTCGGTGTTCGGTCTGTCATGAGATTGACTGTATCCCGATTATTGAATTAGGCGTCTTTTGAAACGGTGTCCGGTGTCCTTTATAACGGTATTCGGTGTTCGGTATTCGGTATTCGGTTTTTAAGAACTGAGTATTATTTTAAAACGGTGTTCGGTGTCCTTTATAACGGTATTCGGTATTCGGTGTTCGGTCTGTCATGAGGTTGAATGTATACCGAATACTGATTACTGAATACTGAATACCGATTACCGATTACCAAATACCTACTTTCTTCCTCTTAATATCTTATCTGTACACTCCTCTATTCTCTGCCTAAGTCCACCGTTCAACGCCTGCGCAACATTCATCCCGGGTTTTTCATTTGCCTCAAGGATTAAGGGACCCGAATCGGTGATTGCCACATCCCATCCGATTATGAAATTGAAATAAAGCACACGGTGTGCCCTGATACATAGATCAACAGCTTCCTGAAGAAAAGGAATTTTAAAGCCTTTGAATCTTATCCTGCTGTCGGGGTGTTCTTTCAGCAAACCTTCGCGCCTGTCTGAAACGCTGGTTAATCCATATTCCTTAAGTGTTTCATTTTCTATGTCAATTCCTGTATATATTGAGCCATGCTGCCATGAATCCGATGTGGCATTTCCCGTGGCAAACCCCTGATAGGCACAAAGAAATTCAGGTTCCCCGTCATTCAGGATTGTAAATACCCGCGTGGAGTTAAGAGCCATTGAATTTATCTTTGCGAGATCCCCGTGGGAGTAATATTGCTTCTGTAAGATCCATTTTTTACAATCCAGGATTTTTCTCAAATCCGATATTGTTTTTTGCACCCCGTTTATCAGGATCCCGTTATCCTGTACAAGACAATGTAAAATTCCTTCACCGGCTTCAAGGGTGATATTCTTCAGGAAGAAAGGATGGTCAAGTTTTAATAACGAATCAAGTTTTTTAATTTTACCGTCAGGATATATCAATCCTGAGCCTGATACCAGTGCGAGATTTTCAGTACAGGGCAGCCCGTTTGCAGTTAATATCGAATTCGCATAAAATTTATCCTTCGTGATCACATCATATATCAGATCCTCACAACCTGCCTGTTGTCGTAATTTCTTTTCAACCTTATTTTTGATTTTCAGGAAACTTCTCCTGCTAATATATTCTTTCTGTACTGACCCCGTGAGATGAAGGCCCATTGCATAATACATTGAATTGAACTCATGTTCACGGAGCTGCCATGCTATTAGATCCCGTAATATTTGGAACTTTGACTTCTTTTTGCCCGGATAATATTGCTTTGTATTTCCGAATGTGTAACGGAATGTGAGATATTGATCGTATAGTAGTTGTTTTAAAGATCTCATGCTTTGAAGAACCTGGTACTCAGTATTCGGTATTCGGTATTCGGAAACCGGTATTCGTTGTTCGGTGTTCGGTGTTCGGTTTGTCATGAGATTGACTGTATACCGATTACTGAATACTGAATACCGATTACTGAATTAGGCGTCTTTTAAAACGGTATTTGGTATTCGGCAAAGTAGTAATTAAACTGAGTCAAAAATATAACCCAAAACTCGAAACCTTAAACCTTAAACCCGAAACCCGAAACTTTGAACTTTGAACCTTGAACCCGAAACCCGAAACCCGAAACACCGAATACTGTTATACAAAATGCCTCCACGTCAGCTTCTTATTCCTGATTCCCCATTTAATTGCACTTCCCATACCCGATAAATTCGCCCACACATGTCTGAGTCTCAACCTGATCATTTGTTTAAAGGATGAACTCATCAATTGCCTGAAGCGGATATGGAAATACCTTCTGAACTCATCGGCAGAGCGGTATTTCATGTGGATGATAAGGGGGTTGCGGGCGTCGTAATAAGCCTTGAAAGGAGATGATTTGCCGATTGTCATGCTCTCCTTGTGCCAGAGCTTGGCATGGGGCGTGTACATAATTTTATATCCAAGCTGTTTTGCCCGAATCTGCCAGTCAAAGTCTTCTCCCTGGAAAGCAAACTCGGTGTCATAGCCGCCGGTCTTTTCATACACCTCCCGTTTTACAAGCCAGCAGATATCGTCGCACCATGCGCGTTCGGCAATCTGGTCATACTGCCCCGTATCCTTTTCGCCCTGTCCGATATGGCCGCCGTTCCAGAGCACCGGGTCATATTTTTTCCCGACAGTCTGAAATGTGTCATGCTTTTCATGATAATAAACTTTCCCCATAACGAAGCCGGCCTCTTTGTTTTTTCCAGCGGTTTCAACCAGGGCAGAAATGAGATTGTTGTCAGCCACCACATCGTTGTTTGTTATCAGCACATAATCGGCATTCCGTTCATCAAAGGCATATTTCAGGCCAAAATTAAATCCTCCGGAATATTTAAGATTGGTTTCTGTTCGCAAAACTTTCACTTGTGGAAAATTTGACTCAACATACTCTTTTGTTCCGTCGGTTGAGCCATTATCTATCAATACCAGATAATAAGACGGATAGCTGTTTTCAAGATAAGACCTCAGACAATCACTTAGCAAGTGTTTCCCATTATACGATAAAACTAGTACTGTAACCAGCGGAGGGTGACTCATAATTACCAAAAAAGTTAATATTTCAGGCCGGCATCTCTCGTTTCTGAAATAGAGAAGAATGTTAGGCTAACTTTTGTCCTGTTGTTCTATAAATCTTTCAATACTATCCTGATAGGCATCAACAAGCTTTTCTATAGCATTTTTACTATCATATTCTGATGCAAACACTACAGGGTCAAGGGACTTTATCTCATTACCGGCAAGAAATTGATCAATAATCCTGCTCCACTCCTCTGAATTCTGACTATCCAGTACTTTTCCCACTCTATACTTTTTTAGTATATATGCAGCAATACCGGTGTCGGTTGCCATAACTGGCACACCCAGAGCAAGAGCCTTTAAAACGGATACCGGACCTCCTTCACTTAAAGAGGTGCTGACAAAAAGATCAGCAGCGCAATAATATAAAAAAAGAGTCTCATCAAGATAACCGGTAAAAACGATTTTGTCAGCTAAATTTAGAGAATTAACCAAGGATTGCAGATAATTAATATACTTTTCTTCACCTGTTCCGGATATCAGACAGATATAATTGCTATTCCTTAATTTCGAAAGAGAACCAATCAATTTGTCTAACTGTTTCTCCGGGACTATTCGTGATGATGATAATAAAACTTTAATTCCCGTGGGAAGTCCTAACAGGTCACGCGCCTTTTCATTGTTTATTTTATTACGCGACCATGACAAATCAAACCACAAATAATTAAAAGTATAGATTCTGCAATCTGGTGTAACTGTATTGAAAAAATCAATCCTGTCAGAAGATAGTGCCAGATACTGAATATTAGACAAATATCTGTCGTATCTTCTCCAGATCAACTGCCTATGCAGCCACTTACAAGGGTTCTTTGTATTTGCCCTGCTTAATAATATTGCAGGGTTCAAATGAGAAGTATGTATAAAGGTCAGTTTCTTCCCATATTTCTTTAATATTGAGTGACCCAGAAAGCTATAATCAACAGGGATATGACAAATCGTATTTTGGTAATCACCATTAGGGTAGATGTATTTCCCAAGTGCCTTTATTATATCAGGTGAGTTATAAAACCATTTTAACTTAAGACCATAAAACGTGATTTTACGGCGAGCGGGGAAGCTCCTGTGTACCACCCCGTCATTAAAAACATGAACATATTCTTTTTCGGCTCTATAATCCGGCCTCCATACTTCAAATGCTATTTCAGGGTATGATTTTTTTACCTCCTCTGCAAGAATATGGCCCCAATCTTCACGCCATATACCAAGCATTCTGCCTTTATTATTCTTCCAGCTATGTGCCGGGACCGTTGAACTGCTAAAATGGTATGCCGGAGGGAAGGTGATAAGAAAAATTACCTTCATGCAAAAAGTCTATTAATCAAGTCAAGTATTATTTCAGAGCTATTATTTCTCTTCGATAAAACCCTGGATTTAAAAATGAACTGAACAATATTGTCTTCCTGTTTTCGGGACTATCTGCTATAACACTCCTTTCACTCAAATGCCTTTGGCTACAGAATTATAAATCGTCATTAATCTATCCATGATTGCTACATTGGCATCAAGATGTTTAATGGCGGTTTCCCGGCACTTATTATATTTCCCATGCTCTTTGATCAAATATTCCGTTTTCAACAACGCATCCTCCGGACTTTCAATTGAAACTCCCAATTCTGTACAATCAAAATCAAGATAGTTCAACTGCGGGCTTAGGACAGGGATGTTGCATGCAAGCGCTTCAATCCAGGCAACGTCGAGCCCGCCGAAAGCCGGATTGAATGCCGGATGAATATAAAAATCGGCGGCATTATAAAAGACAGGCATATCCGGGTACGCCTGTCTTCCAAAGTACGGGCATCCCGAATTTTTAACCTCCTCGTACAGGTCATTGCTTTCATTATCCTCTCCCCCGACAAATATTACGCTGAAATTATAATGTGCCTTCAGCTTGTTGTAAATATCCAGGATAATATCCACGCTTTTCAGCCTGTAAAAAGCGCCGACATAGATTGCATAAACAGTGTCCGGATCAAGACCGAGTTTTTTCCTAGCCTCATTTTTGTCCGCTGGACGGAACAGATTAAAATCCGCTCCAACAGGGAGAAAACTGATTTTCGTTACAGGCACCTTAATTGACATCAAATAATCCCTGGCTCCGGAACTAAGGTATGTTATTGCAGAAGCATGCCTGCAGGTAAGCTGAAAAAAGAGATCCTTCAGGGTTCCTTTATCCGGGGGCACACCTCCATGGTGACTAAGCACTATCCTGACATTTGGAGGGAGCAGAAAACGGATAAGAATGAACCTGTCAAACAGGGAATGATAATGTATGATAACCCGGTGCCTGAGGCTCAGTTTCAGGATCATCAGATACATTCCGGCAGAAAGGACGTTTTTAATCAGCATACCCTTGCAGGGCCATATTATACCGTCCAGGTCGTAAATTCGTTTTTTTAAAGGTTTTTTGACAACAGGTTCTGCTCTCCAGATTGAAATATCGAGCTCAGGCTTATAAACCTTCAGCCTCCTTGCAAACAATCCTGCCCATGAACCGACAAAAAATCCGTCACTGTTAAGGTCATAATATCTCAGGTTCTCTCCTGACGAAGAACCAGATAAGAATATAATTTTAAGGTTTTTTGAAGATTTCATTCATAAATATCAACTGATAAACATTATCATTACCCTGATTAATTAAAGATCGCTTTTTATATAGCTGATCAGCTTCCGGGGATTAATGAAATCAAGTATTATATTGACATCATCTCTTGTAAGCCATTTAATTAAGAATAAGATCAAATAATAGATCAGGACGATGAAGGCTACAAAAATGACATTAATAAATAAATGCCCGGTAATGAACCCAGACAGTGTTGTAAGCATTAAGATCAGTGACAGTAAAATAGTTGACAGATAGTATTTAAGATTTTTCCTGAATGCTTCGATTTTTTCCTTTTTTAAAACGACAGCAACGAAACAACCCGAGATAAATATGTTTGCAAAGGCAGTGGCCCATGCAAGTCCCACGGCTCCAAGATCAAAGAAGCGGGGATCGAGAAAAAAGACCAGGCACAAAACAAAAACAATTACCTGAACGACATTAATTACCGAAAGTGTTTTAAATAATCCTTTTCCGGCAATAAGATTTCCGTAAGGCAATGTAACAACCTGTATAAGGGCAGATATCAGCAGTATTTTCAATACAATGCCTGACAATTCATAGCGCTCTCCCAATAAAAAAACAATAAGCGGAGTCGAAAACGTGGCGATAACAAACACGGCAGGCGCCAGGAAAATAAGGATTATTCTTTCAAATAACTCAATCTGATGATTTATCTTTTCGGTATTGTTCTCTGAAGCAAGTTTTGAAAATAAAGGGAAAAAAATTGTACCGGTTGTTGTTGAAATCAACAGTAACATTCCTGCAATACTGCTACCGGCAGTAAACAGCCCGACATCCCTGACACTCTCATAATGTTCAAGGAACAGTCTGCCCAGGTTTGTGATCAGTGTTCCGCATATTGCGATGATCAGAAAAACAAATGAAACAGAAAGATACCTGCGCATTAATATTGCATCAAATTTGCCCCGGGGAAGTTTTCTCACATAATGAAGTGTAACAGGCATTGCAACCAATAACCCGACGAAATTACAAGCAGTAAGTGCAACTGCACCCAGTCCGACCAGAACAACAATTATACGGGTAGAATTATAGGCAATATTCTGCAACAACTGGGGAATGCTGTTTTTTGCCACTTCAATGGTGGCAGAGAAATTGATCTGCCACATGCTCAAAAACTGGGATAGTGTGAAGAATATAAAAAAGATGATTATAACCCAAAGCTGTTCTTTCTGAAAAGGATGCCTGGCAATAAATATCTGAAACAGCAGCCAGCCTGTAAAAACCAGGACAAACAATACAATATTGAGAGTCTGAAGCACCGTGAATGTCTTCACACAGTTCCCATGGTTTTGACCCTCTGAAACAAGTTTCATGTGAGATGAGCCAAAGAGTCCAAGGCCAAACCCAAAAATTGAGACATAAGCTACACCGTAGGCAACGGTTCCTATTATCTCAGGGCCGGCCAGCCGCGCAACGACAATTCCTGTTAAAGCAGTTATTAGATGACCTAAAATACCAGCAGAAAAATGAAGTATGAATTTTTGCTTAAGCAAAACCGACTGGAACTTTCAATTATGAGCTATATTTATTCTCTCTAAATATATTCTGGAAGCTAATTCGATCATAAATAAAGCATAAAATATCAGGATTACCCTGTTAATACCCAACGGCGTATAGCCAATAGTCTGAGTTCCTGTGTTTATTATTAACAGGATAAGTAATGGAATAATACTAATCTTAAATGCAATTTTATTCGGTCCCGGGTATTTTCCGGAAATCCTGAACGGATAGTATAACAACTTGACGATAATTGATAAAAACAAAAATAATCCGATAATACCGGCATTCAGTAGAATATTGTGATAACCGATATGACCGTTTGAGTAATCAAAGAAAAGGTTGCTAAAGCCTGCTCCGAATATAATGCTGCTTGACCAGAACGCTTTCATAACACCAGGCGCTTTTACATCATAACGGCTTATTGTACCTCCTCCGGTAATATCACCCTGTGCTACTGCTTCAATTGTTTTCACCCTGCTGAAGGCGTTTAAAACCTGATTATGAATTATCGGTACAAAATTAATAAGCAGAACAAGTATGAAAATAATAATAAGTGATCTCATTAAAATAGTAGTTGACCTTATTCCCGTGAGGTAGATAAAGACGATATAACCTGCAGCAAAGGCAATTATCCAGCTTCTCGTTCCCGACATGAAAACAGCAAGAAAACTAACAAGGTTCACCGATATAAGATAATACCTGTTAAAATTGTGCCTTTTATTTACAAGCAGCCAAAGGCTTCCGGTGAATGTAATAAACATCGCGTGTCCCATTTCAATTGGTCTGATCCATCCCCCTGGCTCCGTGGTAGATAATACCCCTTGAACTACAGTAACACCCGGCTTAACCATTGAAATAACCTGTTGTCCGTTTACAAGCTCAAATGCCTGAAGTGCAAGGGTAATGAATGCAAAGGGGAATAATAATCTTAACAACCTTATAATTTTCTTATCAGTATCTAAAATACGGAAAAGAGAATATAAAAGTGTAAGAGGCAGAACTATTTTAAAGGCTTGTGACATAGAACCAAAACTCATTCCCATAAGGGGAGAAATAAACAATAGTAACACTAAGTAATATGCCAGTGTTTTTAAATCATTTTTAAAAAAAAGGTGTGTCCCGCTATTTTGTGTTTTAGTGACAAACAATGATTTGGCTAAAAGTGTCAGGATATACAGCTCCTGTATTGAAAACGATATCCCCGGGATAAGTGAATAGATAGGCAGTCTTTGCGGGTCATCCCTCTCGCCGCCCGAAAAAAGACCACCAGGCATTTCCATAAGAATAAAAAAGAAAACTAACCAGAAATAGTCGCGTTTGGAAAACCATACTACAGGTAAAATAATAAGAAAAGCCAGCCTGCTCAGTCTTGCTCCCGTGTAATAAATCAAAATGAATGCAATAAAAAGATACAATAATAATTCTGCGAATTCAATAAGATCCGCGGAAATATGTGGCTTCGACTTCTGATTGACAATATTTTGTGAGTGATACATTCTTTTAACTTGACGCGGAAAGATCTTTCCTGCAGTAAATTCTATCGCGGTGGATTATCTTAGACTATGATTTATCTTGTGAAGTATCTTTAACCGAATAAACCCATACATCCTGATTCATTTTTTTAAGCACAAACTCAAAACTATTTAATTTGATTAATCCTTCTTTAAGGAAGAAATGTTTATAAAGATCCGAATTAATCATTTCACTGTCTTTAGATGTTATAATGAAATAATCAATCCTGTACTGATCAACTATTGATTCCAGTTGGTCAGCGGTTCTGGCATTTACCGGCAAAATAAGAGTCTCATTGCCTAAAAGATGATTGACAATCATGGGATATGATGCCATACATCTTTTACTTTGATCATCAATGCCTGATGTCAGGTATTGTATTTCAAGCTTCTTGAAATCATTTTTAGACATGGCCGTATCTTTCAATGATTTTAACGCTGAATATGAGAATCCTGCAAACAGGAATCCCAGGGTAACCAGAAGGACTCTTTTATTAAGCCAGGATGGCATTGGTTGATGTTTGTTATTAAGAAGTGAAGCCCCTGATACAAGCATCAAAGGGATAAGGACAACAAAGTACCTTTCAGTAAGAGGCCTTATGGGAATTGAAGCAAGCATTAATATTCCTGTATGTATCAATAACAAGTTTTCTACATTGGTTCTGCTTCTTTTTGCAATAAGAAAGATCAATATAACAGCGATGATTGAAAGAAAGGATGATGAGGGCATGTTGTAAATCAGCTGAAAAATGCCCGAAATACGCTTAACTGAAAAAACTCCTTTGAACATGCCTGCAATACCTGATTGCAGCATGTTGGCATCTCCCAGAAATGCCCTGGACTGTGTCCAGGTAGTAAAATATCTTGACGTTATGTGATGATGGTTCAGAAATGAAAAACCGGCTTCCCAGAATAAAAACACTGTTCCCAGAATTAAAAAATAAATAATGGAACGTTTATACTGTTTGAGGCTAAGGAACCAGATGAATACTCCTGCTATCGTGAAAATTGCAATATTACGTGTCAGCAAAGTAAATGAACTTATAATCAGCAGTTGAATGAATGATTTACTGTTGAATTTTTTACGGTCATACTGAATACAGCAGAGTATTGTAAGCAAAACGAAAAACACATACGTGGTTTCGGAAAGAATTGATACTGACAATGAAAAAATAAGAGGAGTAAGTGAAAAAAGAATACAGATCATTGTGCTGTATACTTTATCCAGATATATTCTGCATATCCTGAAAAGTATCATTACAGACAATGCATGAAGAAATATATTCAGCAGTATCAGGGAAAATATTTTGCTCCCAAAAATCTTCATGAACAAAGCACCTAATACAGGATATACAGGAGGAAACCAGCTGCATACATAAGATATATCATGCCTGAACTGTTCACTGGTATCAAGATAGGAGTTAAACAATTCCTTAAAATTCAATATATAACCCTTGCATAATGCCAGGTTCTTCGCGAGACAATAATACGAAGCCCCATCTCCACCAGGTTCGTTTATCGACGACAGCAGGATCAGATGCGGAATCCTTACAATAATCACCAGGAAAATCAAAAAGATAATGTTCAGGTTATCATTAGCATTTATTTTATTTCTGATCGCATCAACTAATGTGAATCTCTCCATATATATTTATTGATCACTCTTTTTAATTAAAGACCTGAGATCTATTGTCCTGAAATAATAAAAATTCCCATAAAGACCCACTGTAAAAATCAGCAGCATTGTGGTTGCAGATGCAAACAAGGTAATTAACACCGCGTTATCGGGCTGAACATTCATCAGACTAACAAAACCACCTGTTACAAGTTGAGCCACACCGAGATTATTAGGAGTAATCTTAATTATTAGGGAAATACTCATTACTATACTGATCAATCCTGCTTCAAACAAAGTCAGACCAAATCCGAGGGAAAAAGATATCCAATAAAACCATAAAATGTTTACAAAAAGCCTCACTATATTAATTCCCAGAATGATAAATGTAAAACCAAAATTCCTCCATAATTGATTGGCATTGTCAACGATAGAAGCAAAGAATTCCTGGACTTTTTTAACCCACAAAAAACGTGAATATCTAAGATCTTTAATTAGCAAATTGACCAAGTAGACTATAAATGGATTTAACAAAAGAATTGATGCAATTAGGCCAAACCATGAAAAAAACATTTTGTGGATAATAGCAAAAATTAATCCTAAAAGACCTGCAAAAAATAATATCACTAAATAAAGGTAAATGCTTATTGAAAAACTATCACTTATTTTCATATTATATCTTTGTTTGAAAAAAAGTGTAGTAAACAGCAGATTTCCCTGAAACGGGAAAATAAAACTCCACAAATTTCCGACTATTGGTAAAAAAAAGATATCAATTAATCCTAAGCTAACACCAAATTGTTTGCGTACAAAATATAGTTCGATGCCGGAAGAACAATAGAGGATTAACGCAAATAGGATAGATATTAAAACGCTTTTAATACTAGTATTAAGTAATAGTCTTAAGGAATCTTTATCAATCCAAAAAAACAATATTATTAATATTAACAAACTAATAACATAAGAAAGAATATGTTTAAAGTTCTTCATTAAATTATTTATGGGCTTTTCCCATCACGAAAGTAAATTCAGCGATAGGACGGGGAAACCATATTGTTCCAATAATGGGAATTGCCAGGCCTCCACTCATAATTTTAATATCAGCAAACCCAGCAATCTCAAACATTCGGATCAACCATCTTTGTGGGTAAATGCATACATGTTCAGGAGAATAGAATATTTTTTTTGAAAGAAATACTGTTGACAAGAATTCAAATAAATGATGAGGATTGGGAGTGGTTAAAGCTAGTAAGCCATTAGGTTTAAGAACCTTATTACAATTTTTTAAAAAGTCAATCGGATTTATCAAATGTTCTAACAATTCACCACAACAAATTGCATCAACCGAAGACTCATTAAAATAATCAGCTAAATTGTTTGCGTTTCCAACGACTATTTTTGAGTAATTCGAAGGCTTTTCAACAGCACGCAGATCAATTCCTATAACTTGTTTATTGCCCAAATATTTATTTGGTTTTTCAGCATAACCAATATCCAGTAAGACATTATAATTTTTTGTCGATTTGGCTAATAATTTTTGCCTATAATCAAATAACATTTTTGTTGCTTTCTAATTAATGTTTTAGAGAACCTTATACTTGCTCAGGAACATGTCCAATTTTGATAAACATGTGAATATGACCAATTTAAAAAGAAGTAGTAATACAAATTTTTGTTATCTAAGAACTAATATTAAATAAAAACTACTATTCAAGTATTAAAAAGATCAATAAGAAACCTATTCAGATTAATTGTTTCATCAATTAACCTTTGTCTTTTTTCCAACCAGATATTCTTGATATTAGGAGTATCAGCAATTTCTTTAATTCTTAGGAAAAAAAGTTCTTTATTCTCTGTTAAAACACCGAACCCTAATTTATATTTATTCTCAATTTCCACCAGGTATGATATTTGCCCTATAAAATCATTATATCTTATAAAGGGTGTCCCCAGATAACCAGCCTCCATTGACATAGTTTGGCTATCGCTAATAAATAAATTAGCGTAATTCATTAAGTGTAGAATATCTTCCGGACAAATTTTCTTCCTGTATTTTTCTAGATTTGAAGGAAGTTCACGCTCAGAACTAATAATAACGGTACCCTTAGGATTTAATATTTCTAAAATTTTAAATAAATCCTCATTTGAAATTCCTTTCTTTCCTACATCATGAGAGGCTGTTAGTGTAACTAATCTGATGATAAAAAAAGTTTTGCCGTACAAATCGTATTTTTTTAAGACTTCTTTTTGAGGAACAAAAACATCAGGATGTAAGTAAGAAGAAGCCTTGTACCCTTTAAATCCAATTTTCTTTTTGTTAAATACACCAAGATCAGTACATTCAGGACTAATAATATGAGTGGCTGTTTTAAATAAAATACTAATTTCTTTAATGACAGAAAGATCATCATCACAAAAAATGAATGAGGGAACTTTTCTATAATAACCAGTTATTGTCAGGCAATCATCAGTAACATAAATATCATATTTCTTTTCAGCCGTAAATTTATGCAAACGCCATACAGTTTTTAAAAAGTTTATTAGTGTGACTAGAAATATTGCTAATCTATTTGTACTAGTACTCCTTCGTCCTTCTGGAAAAAGGTTTGTATACTCCCAACCTTCCTGTTGCACAAGGTCTTCCAGAACATCTTTCTTAATTATTGCAATGTCGACCTGATTCCCTTTCTGAATAAGATAATTGATGGTGAATCTAAATAAGTAGTACTTTGAAGGATGAACAAAGAAGAATAGATATCTCTTCTTATTAATTCCCATATAATTGATTTATTGCGTTTATAGTATTAATTGCATTTCCAAAATCAATCCCGATTGTTCTTAAGTACCATTGAATTGAATCCCATCTGGGCTGGTTTTCAGCTTTGGTAACTTTTAGTGCCTTTTCTCTGCCCATGTCACCTTCTCTAATCTGATTGCTCCTGAAAGTATCATTTTCAGTGAATCCGGCGATCATGTAGTATATGTAATTATAAAATGCAGCCGTTCCGTCACCTATTCTCCAGGTGGTTCTGGTTCCCGGATCAGTTTCCCAATCATATTGATCAATTAATGTATCACTGATAGTTTTTTCATCCCATTTTATAAAATCATAAATATTCAGATTATTATGTTTTATGACATAATATGAGACGAATGCATAAATCGTATCCCGGATTGATGAATTAAGATACGCGGGGTTCATGAAATATTGTTTCCCGTAAAATGAAGCTAATTTGATCTTATCAGCAATTTGAAGCGAGTAAGTATGCTTATCTCCGAAGTGAGGTTTTATTCCACAGAAGCCTGATTTGAAATTAGTGGTTTCAAGTAAATTTTCGCCAAGAATTGAAAGCATAAGCCCGTTCTGTTTCATTAACTGATTGGCAAAATAAAAATATTGTTTATCTCCTGCCATAAACAGAGGTACTGTTCCAAGTGATGGCCGCTTCAGCCATGCAAGTACATTTTTCCTGATATTCTCCCTTTTTCTCCTTATATCGGCTGAAACCAGAATATGTTCCACGCCAAGCTTACCGCACATCCTTGCCTGGTTCCTCCTTGCCAGATCAGTGATCATTCCCCAGTCATAGGAAAATGCAATCGGTTTCAGGCCAAGCTCCCTGACAACATAATGCAGCGCGTAACTGCTGTCCCTTCCTCCCGAAAACGGGACCAGGCATTCGGCTTTGCCGTCTTTTCTCCTGTGGCAATCCGCAACTTTCAGAAGTTCATCACTGCCCCTGGCAATATGCTGCTTATGGTTATGGCAGTAATTGCATACACCATTTTCATCAAATTCAATAAAAGGAAATGTTTGAGGCAAAATACATTTTGTGCATCTTCTGAGCCTGCTTATCTCTTCTTTCCGTGATTCATAGAAATCAATAAAACGAGGATCAACTTCTCTGGTCTCATGTTCGAGCGACGTGTTAACATAAATTGCCTGATAGCCAGGGTAGGGCTTCAGATTGACTATTCCAAGCGGCGGGTTTACCACAATAGTATTCAAAACAGGTTCATCAATTCTGGTGACAGATACAGACGTCCCTGTAAATCCTGCACTGAGCTTAGTATACGGCTCCAGCTGCCTGATTGAATCTGCCTGATAAGGAAGTTTCTGTTTTTTTATCAAGTGTTGAAGAATAAATCTACCGGAAGCAAAAACAAAGAATCTGTTCTTTAGATCATCAATATAATAAACAGAGCCGTTGTTTGTAGCCAGGAAAAGATCATTACCCGATGATGAGAGAAGGGCAATGTTTGCCGTTCCGGTAATCTCGCTGAACAATGTTCCCAGAGCGCTTCCAATGTCAGATCCCTTTCCGGTCTCACCTGAAATAATTACAGGGATTATTTCAGAATCGAGATCAGATATCTTCTTTTCCTGTTCATGCTTTTTACAAAGATCTTTATGGTTTACGATAATCCCGTTATGTATAACCACGTACCCGTTTTTCACGACAGGCTGATTATTATTTTCATCCTGCTCATAGCCGTTTATTCTTAGACGGGATTGACCTATTGCAATAAACCCCTGATTTTTATCAATGACCGGTTCAAGTATTTGCTGTTTAAATACCTTGTCTTTAACCAGCTCACTGACTGGTAATAGTGGTTTGAATACATTGATATTACTGCCTCTTATAACCGCAAAACCCGCTGTTCCCTCATCTCCGGATTCTGAAAGCAGGCAAAGGGTTTTAAAAATCTTCCCGGAATTATACCGTGGATTATTATTTATCAGCCCAAATATGTCGCTCACAATACAGCTCTATTATTTATAAAGCCTTTCATTATCCTGTATATCCATCCACATTGCAAAAACGAGAAATTGTAAGGCTGTAATCCCTAAAAACGTAAAGGCAAGCAAGGTTTCGAATGATGCATTACGGCCCTGGATCAATATCCGAACCACTTTTATTAAATACGGGATCCAGGCAATGCCAAGGATAAATGAAAGATTATAAAGAATAAACAAAGGATGGAAGTCCTTGAGAAAGTATTTGGTCCACAAACGTTTAAAGAATGACCTGAAAAGCAGAAATGAAATTTTTGGTATTACTTTGAATATCTTCATCTTGGAATCTTCTCCGATCCTGTAAACAGGTTTGACCGGGACCTCCCTTATGGTACAATAGGCTATATTTAGCCTGACCAGCATATCGTTCGGCATTCCGTAACTTCTGTAAATGTCATAAAGCTTAATTGAATTCAGGGCCGATAATGAAATGGCGGTGTAACCGGTCTGGGTATCTGAGACACGCCAGTAACCCGATGCGATTTTCGTAAATATTGAAAGGAGGGAATTTCCGAAAAATCTTGTTTTTGGTATATAAAATCCGGCACTGCCGTGTATCAGCCTGTTTCCCTTAACATAGTCAATGTTTTCATAAACAACGGGCATGCATATTGATTCCAGCTCATCGGGATCCATCTGTGCATCGCCCGCCATAACGGCAGTGCAATCAATGTTATTATCCTTGCACCACTTATATCCCCTTGCAATACTGCCTCCCACACCCGTATTCACAAGATTATTTATAAGTATGATCCTGTCGTTTTCAGCATTGCTGTTTACAATTTCTGATTTTGGGAAAAAATCCAGTTCCTTTTTGTTGAATTGTTCCAGGGCAATTTCAGAATCATTATGGAATGTCCTGGATATTTCTTTTTTGGTAATTTTTAATGAAGTATGGTTGTGTTTCGATCTGATATATCCCTTTACTTTTTCCTCTGTTAAATCTGAAGACAGGTCATTGACCACAATGATCCTGTCGACAAAAACAGGCATGGTTTCAATTACTATACCAATCTGTTTTTCTTCATTATATGCCGGGACAACAACTGCAATCGTCTTATTATTCAGCATCAGTTTTTATTTTTAATGATTTTATCACTTTTGCCGGTACACCTCCGACCATAGTCCAGGGTTCAACATCTTTTGAAACTGCAGAATTCGGAGCCACAATGGAATGATGTCCAATTGTCACACCCGGGTAAATAGTGCAGTTGCCTCCGATATAAGCATTGCTTTCAATAAATACAGGTGAGGTGGGCCGGTAATCTTCTGTTTTATCAGCAAGAGGGATACTGTTCAGACACATCCCGGCTGATGAATGTGTCCAGATTCCTGTCGACGGGCCGGCAATATGTACAAAATCACCGATAGTGATAGTATTGCTCCTGTCGAGAATATTATTTATTCCTATATAACATTCTTTGCCTATTGTTATATACCCACCGCCAAAGCCGGAGATAATCACACCGCCTTCAATATGTGAATTATCATCTATCTCAATTTTCTCAAGCCTGCAGTTACTTCCGATCTTTACATTATTCCCGATTCTTACCCCGGTACCGATTATAGTGTTTTCGCCAATCTTGCAATTATTACCGCTGATAAAATCCTTTGAAAAAACAACTCCCCTTCCAATCTTGTTATTCCTGCCATGTTTAATCCTCAGGTAGAACTGCCAGATCAGTTTTTTAATAAATGATGGGATAAGCCTTTTCATTTACTTTTTCCGGATTTTGTTTATAACTCTGAACAGCATTGGTTTTTTGACAAAGTATGGGACCTCAACTTCTATGTCTGAAAATCCTCTTTTAAATTCATAAATATTCGGCAGTCTTTCTTTTTCAATATAACATAAGTCATAGTATTTACACCCGGCTGATCTGCTGTATTTTATCGCTTCCCATTGCAGCAACTCACCCTGTCCATGATTTTCAGAACCGGCTTTTGTTCCTCCAAGCCAGTAAAAGGCATAGTCCTTGTCATGAATCAGCCCCAGAACTGCACATGGATTCTCATTGTCATAGGCAACAAATGGCAGAAATTTAATATCCGATGAGTTTTCAATCAGCTCATAGAAAAAACCTGATGGCAGTCCGTGAAGCTTATTTAATCTGTTTGTCTCTGTATAAACAGAAAAAAAGTCATTTATCCGGCCGGGATCTGTCTTTACAAGAATACCTTCTTTATGTGCTTTTCTGATCATGTTCCTGCGTTTTGAATTCACTGAACCCGACCATATATCCTCTTCATTCTTTCTTAAGTAAACAACAAGGGTATGAAATTTTCTGATGACTTTCTTATATTCAGCTCCGAAGTCATCCAGACCAGGCAGGGCAAAGCACTCAAACACTGCATTTCCGGGAACCGGGATTTGCATAATATCCAGCAGGTAGTTTTTTTTTGTCAGCCATCCTCCATTGGGAATATAATGGAACTGACCGGATTGAAGCTTTCTGGTAAAACCAGACTTTGTTTCATGTACCGGACAGATTCCAGCTAATTCATCGTTCTCAAATAGTCCGAAATAATAGAAGATGGTATTGTAATATTTACTTACAAGTAAATTCCATTCGGGCCAATGCGTTGGTGACGAAAAATTGCCGCGGAGGTATTTAACGACCAGATCAAAATCTGTAATTCTCCTATATCTTAAAACCTTCTTCAAAACTTTTCAAAGAGTCAAGAACATAATCGATTTCCTCATCTGTCAGGTCAGGATGTGAGGGCATTGTGATAATCTCTTTCCAGATTCTTTCGGCCGTTTCACACCCGGCAGTATATTGCCTGAAAAGCGGCTGCAGTGTCAGAGGATAGAAATGTACCCCGGTCGCAATACCCTTGTTTTTCAGATATATAATAAGCTCATCCCTCCTGTCGCTTCGGATGCCAAAATACCAGTAAGCGCCATTACCGGGCTCATAGGGGAATATCGGCTTAATTGTATTCAGGCTTTTTATTCCGTTTAAATATCCGGCAATGATCTCCGCCCTGCGCTCATTCATTCTGTCAAGTTTATTCAGCTGGGCAAGTCCTATAGCTGCAGCAAGGTCATTCATATTGTATTTGTAACCTAAAACAGATATTTCATAGTGCCAGTGCATGGCTTCATTTTCAGTTAGTCCTGAGGCCTTTTCAGCCCGCCTCCAGGTATCCTTGTCTATTCCAACCCACCTGTAAGCCCGAAGAGGTTCAATTAAATCAATGTCATCAGAACATATCATTCCCCCGTCGCCGGTTGTCATGCATTTTTTCTCCTCAAAACTGAAACAGCCGATATGTCCCCATGTACCAAGTTTCCTGCCTTTATATTCGCCTCCGGCACAATGTGCACAGTCTTCAATCACTTTTAAGTTCAGCTTTTCAGCAATATCCATCAGACGATCCATTGGTACCGGGTATCCTCCGTTATGGACAGGAATTACTGCTACACAGTCCTTGTCGTATTTTCTCTGCAGATCTTCCAGGTCCATCGAGACAGTACCGGGATCGACATCAACGAAAACGGGGATAAGGCGGTTGTAAAGGACGGCCGCGGCGGTGGATGCAAATGTTATTGCCGGAACCAGGACTTTTTTGCCTTCGGGAAAATGGAACGCGGTAAGTGCAAGGTGCAGGGCAGCGGTTGCTGAATTTACGCCAACAGAGATCTTACATCCTATATATCTGCTCCAGGCTTCCTCAAACTTCACTACAGTTGGGCCGTTGCCAAGCCATGCCCGTTCAAACACCTCCCTTATATTTGCAAGCTCTTCTTCGCCAACACTGGGTTTAAATAAGCGAATGTTCATTGGATGATTTTTTAATGGAACACTGATGACACGGATTTTACGGATTTACACTGATTTTTATCAGTGACCATCTGTCTTATCCATGTTATCCGTGTTCTATTTATTATTTTTGAACACTGATGATGCTAATTGTACGGATTTACGCTGATCTGATCCGTGATTATCCGTCTGATCTGTGTTATCCGTGTTCTATATCCTATTATTCCCATTTATCATAAAAAATCCTTTCTTCAGGAATGGCTTTATCTTTTAATTCCTTTTCAAAGCACTCAATCATGGATTTTGGTCCTGATAAATAATAAACAGGATTTGTAAATGATATTGTCTGATCAACAAGCCCCTTTATCGGCAGTATCCCTTGTTCAATGGAAAAAGAGAGTTTGTTGTTAATCTTTTCACAATACACCTTATATTGAAAACTGTTTATTTCCTGGACATATCTTTTAAAGTTTTCTTCAAAAATTATCAGGTCTGAATTCCTTACACCATAAAACAGACTGATGCTCCTGTATTCATCAGTGCTTTCAGCCAAATCTTCGAGGAACGAAATGAAAGGACTAATTCCGGTTCCCCCTGCAATCAGAACAACATCCTTCCCTGCTGATCCCCGGAAATTAAATGTTCCATAAGGTAATTTCAGCCATACCTGCCTGCCAATTGAAATCTCACTTATCATCCGGTTGGTGAAATTTCCTTTTGGAGAAACAAGAATATCGATAAATTCCTTATTCGGGGCGTCAGCCATTGAAAACACTCTTGACTCAGGCCAGTTATAGCTGGGATCATAATTATCGAGTGCAAGATGAAGGAACTGTCCGGGTCTGAATTTAACAGGGAGCTCCGGTTTTAACCTGTATAGAGTTACATCATCCCTGTATTTCTTCAGATCAGCAACCACCGCTTTTACTTTCCTCGGAACAGACATTCAGTTTTGCTGAAAGAATTCATCAAACTTTTCAAGTACATAATTAATTTCCTCTCTCCCGAGGTCGGGATATACCCCGATAAAAAAAGTATTGTTCATTATAAGATCTGTATTTTTCAGATCTCCCACAACACGCTTTTCAATATCCTTAAAAGCAGGTTGCCGAATGAGGTTGCCTCCAAACAGGTTTCTTGTATGAATTTTATTGTTGTTAAGAAACTGAATCAGCTGAGTCCGGGTGAAACACTGGTTTTCTTTTATTGTTACCGGGAATCCGAACCATGCCGGATCACTTTTAGGGGTTGCCTGTGGCAGGATTATCTTATTGTTGAATTTCTCAAGACCTTTATAAATAAGGTTGAAGTTTTCTTTGCGCTTTTTAATAAAGGCCTGTAGCTTTTTAAGCTGTTCCCTTCCTATTGCTGCCTGCATATCTGTTACTTTAAGGTTATAACCAATATGAGAATACACATATTTATGATCATAACCTGCAGGCAGGTCTCCAAACTGCTGTGAAAATCTTAGTCCGCATGTATTATCCTCCCCTGATGCACAATAACAATCCCGACCCCAATCCCTGAATGAACGGATTATTTTTGCCAGATCTTCATTATCAGTGATAACACAGCCTCCTTCGCCCATGGTGATATGATGAGCCGGATAAAATGACAAGGTGGCCAGATCGCCGAATGTCCCGGTAAGTTTACCACCATATCTGCTCCCCAGGGCATCACAATTATCCTCTATCAGCCACAATCCATATTTAACTGCAATAGCTTTAACATGGTCAATATCAAATGGATTACCGAGAGTATGTGCCAGGAACACGGCTTTTGTACAGGATGAAACAGCTTTTTCAATATCCTCAGTACTTATATTATAAGTTCCAGGTGAAACATCAACGAAAACGGGAACAAGCCTGTTCTGAACAATCGGGGCAACTGTTGTCGGAAAGCCGGATGCCACGGTAATTACTTCATCACCGGGTTTAAGCCGGCGATCCAGCAGTTTAGGAGAAGTCAATGCTGATATTGCCAGCAGATTTGCAGAAGAGCCTGAATTTACCAGCGCTGCATCTTCAACTCCAAAAAAATCTGCAAGCTCATTTTCAAAAGCTTCGGCATGCGGCCCTGCTGTAAGCCAGAAATCGAGAGATGAACTGACAAGGTTTACCAGTTCTTTTTCATCAAATACTCTTCCTGCATACCTGACAACTGATTCTCCCGGGATGAAAGGCTTTTTGATAAACTTTTCATTGTAATAATCCTGTACCAGCTTCAGGATATTGGTTCTTATCTCTTCGTGGTTCATTTGTTCGTATTATCTATTAGAACACGGATGACACGGATTGAACGGATTTACACTGATTTTGATCCGTGGTCATCAGTTTAATCTGTGTCATCTGTGTTCTATTCTTTTTGAACGCTGATGACACTGATTGTACGGATTTACACTGATCTGATCTGTGGTCATCAGTCTGATCTGTGTTATCTGTGTTCAATTTATTTTTATTTGAACACTGATGACACGGATTGAACGGATTTACACTGATTTTGATCCGTGGCCATCCGTCTGATCCGTGTTATCTGTGTTCTATTCTTTTTGAACGCTGATGATACTGATTATACGGATTTACACTGATTTTGATCCGTGGCCATCCGTCTGATCTGTGTTATCTGTGTTTTATTCTTTTTGAACGCTGATGACACTGATTGTACGGATTTACACTGATCTGATCTGTGGTCATCAGTCTGATCTGTGTTATCTGTGTTCAATTTATTTTTATTTGAACACTGATGACACGGATTGAACGGATTTACACTGATTTTGATCCGTGGCCATCCGTCTGATCCGTGTTATCTGTGTTCTATTCTTTTTGAACGCTGATGATACTGATTATACGGATTTACACTGATTTTGATCCGTGGCCATCCGTCTGATCTGTGTTATCTGTGTTTTATTCTTTTTGAACACTGATGACACGGATGCAACGGATTTACACAGATTTCGATCCGTGATCATCCGTCTGATCCGTGTTATCCGTGTTCCATCCTTTTTTTATCATTTGTAAATATCCTCCTTCTGAATTCAGGCTTTTTCCCGAAATTCAATAACAGACCTATTTCTATCTCAGTCGCTTTTAAATAGTTTATTAATTGATATTCATGTTCTTCACACAACGATTCTGCTGCCTTAAGCTCAAGAATAATACAACCGTCGACTACAATGTCAGCATAATAATCACCAACTAGGGAATCTTCGTAATAGACTCTGATCGGTTTCTGACTCTCACAATTGAAACCCGATTTCTTTAGTTCTATAAGCAAAGCATTTTGATATACTTTTTCAAGAAAACCATATCCAAGCTTGTTATATACGGTAAAAAATGCTTTAAGTATTTCTTTTGTTTTTTCTTCGTGGATCATGTTCAACTCTTTATGGAACATTGATGACACGGATTGAACGGATTTTCACTGGTTTTGATCCGTGCTCATCTGTCTGATCCGTGTTATCCGTGTTCCATTTATTTTTCTTGAACGCTGATGACGCTGATTGTACGGATTTGCACTGATTTTGATCTGTGATCATCCGTCTGATCCGTGTTATCCGTGTTCTATTTTATTTTTATTTGAACGCTGATGACACTGATTGTACGGATTTGCACTGATTTTGACCCGTGATCATCCGTCTGATCCGTGTTATCCGTGTTCTATTTTATTTTTATTTGAACGCTGATGACACGGATTGAACGGATTTTCACTGGTTTTGATCCGTGCTCATCTGTCTGATCCGTGTTATCCGTGTTCCATTTATTTTTCTTGAACGCTGATGACACTGATTGTACGGATTTGCACTGATTTTGATCCGTGGCCATCCGTCTGATCCGTGTTATCCGTGTTCTATTTTATTTTTATTTGAACGCTGATGACACGGATTGAACGGATTTTCACTGATTTCGATCCGTGATCATCCGTCTGATCCGTGTTATCCGTGTTCCATTTATTTTTCTTGAACGCTGATGACGCTGATTGTACGGATTTTCACTGGTTTTGATCCGTGATCATCCGTCTGATCCGTGTTATCCGTGTTCTATTTTATTTTTATTTGAACGCTGATGACGCTGATTGTACGGATTTGCACTGATTTTGACCCGTGATCATCCGTCTGATCCGTGTTATCCGTGTTCCATAAATTGTTTCAATGTAATATTTTGTTTATCCTTCTGTGACAATACCGGATTTGGCTCTGGCCAGTCGATATTCAGATCTGGATCATTCCAGATCAATCCTCTTTCATGTTCCGGAGAATAAACACTATCAACTTTGTAAACTACTTCGCTGATATCAGTTAATGTACAAAACCCATGTGCAAAACCCCGGGGTATCAATAACATTTTCCTGTTTTCTTCAGATAATATGATCCCTTCCCATTTCCCGAATGTTTTTGATCCCTTCCTAAGATCAACAGCCACATCAAATATCTCTCCCCTGATACATCTGACCAGCTTTGTTTCTGCATAAGGCTCAAGCTGGAAATGCAAACCCCGTATTATCCCCTTCCTTTCCGACCGTGAATGACTTTCCTGAACCCACTCCCTGTGCAAGCCGTGCTTTTTGAAAAGTTCAGCGTCATAAGTCCTCATAAAGAAGCCGCGCTCATCCAGGTGCGGTGACAGAACAATTTCAAATACTCCTTTTATTTCAAGTTCCCTGAATTCCATTTATCAGAATATTGTTTTATCTGACCGGCACATAATTTGTAAACATCCTGACGCGGGTATTTTTTATACCATTCAATCGTCAACCCGGCAGCTTCGTCAACATTTAAAACTGGTCTCCATCCAAGGATCTGTTTCGATTTGCTTATATCAAGCTTTAAAACAGCAGTTTCATGAGGCTTGTGGTCAGTATTATCAACTATCCAGCCTCCTTCACCCCAATGCCGGACTATCAAATTAACCAGCTCTTCCACAGAAATGATATCAGCAAACTCAGGGCCGAAGTTCCAGGCGCCGGAATACTTTCGCGGGTCCTCAGCCATTTTCACAGCGAGAAGAAGATAGCCTGCAAGAGGTTCAAGCACATGCTGCCAAGGTCTTACTGAACCAGGATTCCTGACAATAACAGGTTCCCCGATTTCGAGCGATCGAACACAGTCCGGGACCAAACGGTAATCCGACCAGTCGCCTCCGCCTATGACATTGCCTGCGCGGGCGGTGGAGATGGATTGGCTGAATGGGTGGTTGGATGATTGGGTGAGTGGGTGAGTGGGTGAGTGGGTGAATGAGAGCCGATAGGATTGGGTTATTATCTCGGCCGCGGCTTTGCTGGCGCTGTATGGATCATGTCCGCCGAGCGGGTCGGTTTCGTTGTAACCTTTCAGGCTTTCCTTGTTTTCATATACCTTGTCAGTGGTGACAATCAAAATCTGTTTTACCGAACCGGTATGCCTGCATGCCTCAAGGATATTGACAGTTCCCATTACATTGGTCCCAAAGGTCAAAACCGGATCTTCATAACCAGGTATAACAAGTGCCTGGGCAGCAAGGTGAAAGACTATCTCCGGTTTTTCTTTTTCAAATATTGTTTTAACCTTATCCAGATCCCGTATATCCTGTCTGTAATCTTGTATTTTATCAGCCAGTCCCGCAAGGATGAACAGATCTCTGTCAGTTTTTGGCTCAAGAGCAATACCGGTGACTTCGGCTCCCAGCTGCTTCAGCCAGATAGTAAGCCATGAGCCCTTGAAACCTGTGTGACCGGTGACCAGGACCTTCTTGTTTTTATAAAAATCTCTTAAGGCTTGCATTAAAAATAAATCAGAACACGGATGACACTAATCAGGTGGATTCTCGCGGATTTAAATCTGTGTAAATCCGTTGCATCCGTGTCATCTGTGTTCCATCCATTCAATCATGCAATCATCCAATCAATCCAATCAACCCCAGATCTTCCACACCGGATTTTCCTTCCACATTTTTTCAAGCAGCTGGCTGTCCCGGTAGGTATCCATGCACTGCCAGAAACCTTTATGCCTGTAAACGGCAAGTTCTCCTTTTTCTGTAAGCTTTTTCATTGGAATACGTTCAAGATCAACAGACGGATCATCGGGTATCATTCCCAAAAAATCCTTCTTAAAAACAAAGTAACCTCCATTAATAGGTTCCTGCCGGTTCTCATCCTTCACCTTTTCATAAAACTTCTTCACTTTATTTCCATCGGTTTCAAGATCACCGAAACGTGATGGGGGAAACACACCGGTAACAGTGCCGGTTAATCCCTGATCAATATGAAACTTTAATAAATCTTGGAGATCAACATCGGATACGGCATCACCGTATGTAACCATGAAGTTGTCCCCATCAACGTATTTTCCGGCTAGTTTTACCCGATAGCCGGTCATAGAGTCAGCTCCTGTTTCAACAAGGGTGACCGTCCAGTCATCAGGAATACAGTCGTTATGATAATACGTTTCCCCTCCGTCACCGAGAGAAACAGTAAAATCGGAATTATATTTATAATAATTAATGAAGTAATCCCGGATCACATTCCCTTTATAGCCAAGTGCCAGAATGAATTCCTTAAAACCGTAATGGGCATAGTGCTTCATGATGTGCCAGAGAATAGGTCTCCCCCCGATTTCGACCATGGGTTTGGGCTTGTACTCGGTCTCCTCACGGAGACGGGTACCCATTCCTCCACATAAAATAATAACAGGTATTGAGTCTTCCTTATTCTGCATCTTTATAATTACCCTTTCATTGTTTTGTCTTGCTTAAACTAATCTTAACATCTCTTACTCTTTCCTGCCAGTTAGGTCAATCTCATTAAAAATCACGTTTCATCTGAATAATAACCCTTTACAGAATCAGAATAACCATATTTACCATACTGACTGTAATAGTTATAACCATAGTTATAACCGTATCCCATTGAATAACCGTATCTCAATCCGTAACCGTAATAACCCGACATGCTTATGTCGTTCATAACGATGCCTATACTTTTAAGATTCCCTCCTGCCCTGAGTTCCTCGATCAGTGCCAGGGTGTTCCTGGACGTGTAACGCTGACGGACCACGAAGAGATAAAAATCGGAAAATGGCGAGAGGAGCAGGGCGTCTGTTACAATAGCCACGGGAGGGGTGTCCAGTATTATGAAATCGAACTCTTCCCGGGCTCGTGCAATAAATCCGGCCATGGCTTCCGAATCGATTAATTCTGCCGGGTTTGGCGGCACCGGCCCGGCTGGTGTATAAAACAGGTTTTTAAATTCGGTCTTTAAAACAATGTCCTCGTATTTTTCCTCACCGATAAGATAGCTACTGATACCCTTTTCATTCTCCGCTCCAAATATCCTGTGTATCCTGGGCTTGCGCAAATCCAGGCCCGCGAGAAGTACCCTCTTGCCCGACATCGCTATTATGGCGGCAAGATTTATAGAAACAAAGGTCTTCCCTTCGCCCGTGATAGTTGAACTAACCGAAATAACAGGGCATGTCCTGTCTTTCAGAAAGTACTTCAGGCTGGTCCGAACCGACCTGAAGGACTCGGAGAGGGTGGATCCGGGATTCTCTGCCACGGGTATTTCACTTTTCAGGCTGTTGTGACTTATGTAGCCAATTACGGGGATACTTGTTCTTCTTTCAAGATCTTTTTTATCAATGATCTTATTATTCAAATAATCCACTAACACGATGCCCAAAGCCGGTAGAAACAATCCCAATACCAGGGCCATCATGAGATTCTGCCTTTTCTTTGGGCCAACCATCGCGGTGCTGAAAAACCCGGCGTCATCAATTATCCTGTTATCCGGCACATTCGATGCCCTGGCGATGCCTGCTTCCGCCCTCTTCTCAAGCAGAAAGGTATATACTGTATTATTGATATCGAACTTGCGTTGTATGTTTATCATTTGTCTTTCAGTAGACGGCAGCCTGCGAATATCTTTCTCGATTTCCAGGAGACGCCGGTCAGCATCGCTCACCGAACTCTCTATGTTCCTGAGCCCGTTCTCGATGTTCTCCTCCAGAGCCTTGTAAGCATTTGTTATACCGGTATCTATTACCCTCAGGGGCTCGGCAGACTCGTACAGGTTCAGTGAAAGCTGTCTCTTCTGTTTCAGTAGGGAGGAAAGCTCGTCAACGAGCCTCATGAGAAGCTGGTCGGTAACTCCCATGACTGAAGGTGCGATGATATCGGCACTTTCATTCTTCGATACCACGTAATTCCGAAGATATTCGTAATAATTCTTCTGCATCAGGAGTCTTGTTCTTTCTGCATCGATCTGCTCAAGCTTCTGCTGCACCAGGACACCTTCGCGGCTGATATCGATGAGCCGGTGTGAAAGCCTGAAATTCTCGAGGTTGCTTTCTGCACGCCGCAACGAATCAGAGATGGTACCAAGCTGATCCTCAATAAACCTGATTGTCTGAGCAGCGGTCTGGTTCTTGTATTCCAACCCGAACTCCAGGTAAACCCGCATGAGAGTGTTCAGGTAATCAATCTCCTGATTCGGCTCGTACCCGGTGGTGGAAAGTGTCACGAGCGATGCCTCTTCCTTTATAGGCGTTACCGAAAGCTTACTCCTGTACTGGTTCGCGAGGGAAACCGGGCTGACAAACCGGAAATAATAGCGGTTTGAAGCATCAGGATCATACCTGAACGTACTGCTGTTTCTCAGCCGGATCACGAAATCAAATCCCTGCTCCCTGAACCGCTCACCGAACGATAACTCCTTATCGAATCCCCTGCTGCCGTTAATCGACAACCTGTACCCTGAATCAGAAATAATCCTTATATCTATCCTCTGTCCCATGGTCTGGCTTGACAATGAATCGTATACAACCACGAACGGTGTTGACTTGTATGACCTTTGTTCGGCAATACCCCTTTTCCCAACCGAGGTGTACACTACCCAGAAATCGGGCAGCTCCTTCATCACCCTGTAGTTCAGGTTATAGGATTTCAGTATGCCGATCTCGTTGTTCACGTTCTGCTGATTACTGAATGCATCCGATCCCCGGAAGATATTCGTCAGTGCACCACTGGGATCGTCCTTGATCAACAGCGTCGATGATACTGTATAGACCTCCTCCGACCACCTGTTTATCCCGTATGCGATACTCATGGAGATGAACAGGGCAACTGCAAACCAGTACCAGTTGCTAATAAACAGCGAGAGATAGCGCTTGAAGTCAATGCCTTCGTCGTCCATGGGCTGGAAGTATGACTGTGGGGAGGGGGGTTGGGGGGTATTCATTGTAGTTTCGAGTTTCGGGTTTAGGGTTTCGGGTTTATGGTTTCGAGTTGCGGGTTGCGGGTTGAGGGTTTCGGGTTTATGGTTTCGGGTTGCGGGTTGAGGGTTTCGGGTTTAGGGTTTCGGGTTTCGGGTTGCGGGTTATGGGTTTATGGTTAAATGTTTCAGGTTTCGGGTTTAGGGTTTCGGGTTGCGGGTTTCGGGTTGCGGGTTTCGAGTTGCGGGTTTCGGGTTTATGGTTTCGAGTTGCGGGTTTGTTGTTACAAGTTATTTATATTTGAGGCCTTTGATATCTGAATTTTTAAGATGTTGTATCAGGCTATAGATTTTCCGACTTATACTGTCTGTTCTTGTTAATAGCTCTTCCAGTTGAGTTTCTGTTATATGTTTAACATCGAAAGCACGGTATGATTGAGATCGAAGTTCCGCTACTGAGCCTCTGGATATTGATAAAAATTGAATGAATTCTTTGTTTCCTCCACGGTCAAATCCCTCTGCAATATTGTCCATAATCGAACCAGCTGATGCCCTAATTTGATCTCTGAATTTAAAATCCTGTTTACATGGTTCTATTGATGTAATATCATAGACTATTTTACAAATCTCCCTGGCTTCCTGCCATACTTCCAAATCTTCAAACCTGGTGATCTTCATTCAATTAACACGAAACACGAAACACGAAACACGAAACACGAAACACGAAACACGAAACACGAAACACGAAACACGAAACTCCAAACACGAAACTCGAAACACGAAACTCGAAACTCGAAACACGAAACTCGAAACACGAAACTCGAAACTTTTTAATTTTTTCCAAAATAATTTATCAGCAACAACGTGGTCGTTATCAGCGAGGTGGTGACTGACAGGATGGAGGCGAAGGTTGGGAAGTTCAGGTTGAAGATCTTCTTGTCCTGCGGCTGAACTATAACCACATCGTTGGGGAGGAGGAAATAGGCTTCGTTCGAAAGGATTGCCCGGTCCTGCAGGTTCAGGGTGTAGATTTTTGTCCCGCCCTCGACCGGACGGACAACCAGGAGCCTGTCGCGCCTGCCAAAGTCACCTATGCCGCCCGCGCGGCCGACTGCTTCCAGGGCTGTGAGGTAATTGTTGTAATTAATATAGGTGCCCGGGGCATGTACCTCTCCTATCACGGTGAACTTGAAGCTCAACAGCTTGCATTCGACAGTGGCGTTGTTGAAATGCCTGTCGGCAACATCCTGGATAATCTCCCGGGCTTCGTCAAGGGTTAATCCCCCTACTTTTATCGTACCGAGCACCGGGACGAGTATCCCCCCGTCGGAGCCTACGTCATAACCATAAATGTATTGCCCGGCCTCACCTGAAGAAAATGTCGTTGTACCGGTCCGGCTGCCAAAAGATGAAAGGAAATCCTGTATGGTGCCATCAGCCGTCATGGCCTTCACGGTGATATACAGGATATCCCTGGGCTGCAACCTGTAATCAGGGATGGCCATGGGGAAATACTGCTCCCCGGCCGCCTCGGGAAGGTTGGTAAGGTAGGCGAGTTTTTTCTGGCTTGTGCAGCCTGTGGCAAGCAGTAAGGTTATCAGGGAGATTATGGGGAATGGTTTCATTTTAAGAAGTTTCGGGTTTATTGTTTAGGGTTACGGGTTTAGGGTTTAGGGTTTAGGGTTTCGGGTTTCGGGTTTATGGTTTCGAGTTGCGGGTTGCGGGTTTCGGGTTGCGGGTTTCGGGTTTATGGTTTCGGGTTGCGGGTTTGTTGTTACAAGTTATTTATATTTGAGGCCTTTGATATCTGAATTTTTAAGATGTTGTATCAGGCTATAGATTTTCCGACTTATACTGTCTGTTCTTGTTAATAGCTCTTCCAGTTGAGTTTCTGTTATATGTTTAACATCGAAAGCACGGTATGATTGAGATCGAAGTTCCGCTACTGAGCCTCTGGATATTGATAAAAATTGTATGAATTCTTTGTTTCCTCCACGGTCAAATCCCTCTGCAATATTGTCCATAATCGAACCAGCTGTTGCCCTAATTTGATCTCTGAATTTAAAATCCTGTTTACATGGTTCAATTGATGTAATATCATAGACTATTTTACAAATCTCCCTGGCTTCCTGCCATACTTCCAAATCTTCAAACCTGGTGATCTTCATTCAATTAACACGAAACACAAAACTCGAAACCATAAACACGAAACACGAAACTCGAAACCCGAAACTTGAAACTTGAAACTTTGAACTTGAAACTATAAACCCGAAACACGAAACACGAAACTCGAAACACGAAACCATAAACTTTTTTGCATGCTTCCGCCCCGTCAGCCACAGGGGGTTTTTAAGCCCTGGCCAACTGTTTCGCGGTACGCGGTGTCCTTTATAACGGTATTCGGTGTTCGGTGTTCAGTATTCGGTTTGTCATGAGATTGAGTGTATACCGAATACTGAATACCGATTACTGAATACCTCTTCTTCTCACCTTCTCCCCATCACCCGTTCTCTCCATCGCTCTTCCACAACAGCAGAAGCTCCGCGGGCTTTAATTTTCCCAGGTGGATCTCCGTCTCATGGGGTTCGAGCACAATATAACTAACCTTTCGTCCTACAAGCTCCTCAGCCTGCACAATTTTACGAGCAAGATATTCACGATCAATATCTGCTCCTGTAAGGATGAGTTCAATCACGGGGCTGTCCTTTCCGCGCGCAAAATCGCCGGTAAGGTGCACGCTCTCGAGATTGCCAAGACGGTGAATCACCTTTTCAATAACCCTGTCAATGCCCGTCTCCTTCAGGATGATGCTGTGAATATCCCTAAAAAGCGGGTGCTTGGGATTGGCCTGGTAGATTTTCTTGTTGCCGTCGGGGTATGACCTGAGCAATCCGGCTCCCTCGAAGCGGTTCAGTTCCACGCGTATGGCATTGGATGATTCCCCGAACTCGGATTCCAATCCGCGGAGATGCGCCCTGGTGCTGCTGTTGAGAAAAAACTTCTTCAGCAGCTTTATCCTGGTCTGTGATGTGACGAGGCTGTCAAGCATTTAGGACCTGATTAATGAGTAACAAAGTTACTCGTTGTTTGGAAATTTCAAAACTTTAACGGGATTTTTTCTCATGCTGATGGAAAGATTATTCGGATTCAGCCCCTGGAGGTCATGTACTCATCCCCTCAGCACACTTCTCTGCTAACCAATATACTCATCCCCCCAGCCCCCTTCTCTATTTCATATAGAAGGGGGAGAGCTTCACAACCAGTGTAAAAACAACGGTAAACAACCTTAAACAATTCCAGGCCTTCCCCCTCTTTGCACAGCAGAGAGGGGGATTAAGGGGGTGAGTACATGTGCAAAGTACAACGACCCGATTCGGGGGATTCGTCTTATGGGCTCATCTCCTCAGGTACACTTCTCTGCTAACCAATGTACTCATCCCCCCGGCCCCCCTTCTCTATTTCATATAGAAGGGGGAGAGCTTCTGTGCTAACTTTAAACAACGGTAAACAACTTTATGCAATTCCGGCTTTCCCCCTCGTTGCGACAGCAGAGAGGGGGATAAAGGGGGTGAGTACATGATAAGGCCTGGTAGCTTAAATTCCTTCAGGATATTGAATTCAGGAATGAGGAAATCTTCAATTTAGTTCCTATTAAATCTTTAATCTCTTCATTATTAATTCTTAGTATGTGATAACCCATATTTCTCAGTTCACTGTCTCGAAATTCATCATATTCCCTATGATTTTTGTGAACCGGACCATCAAGTTCAACTATAGCCCTCTTTTCACTGCAATAAAAATCAACGATAAAATAATTATATCTCAACAGATTTCCATGATATAATATGGGATGTTGTCGGAGAAATTTATATCCATTGAGTTTCCTTCCCCTGAGTTCATTCCATATAATACTTTCTGATTCTGTCATATTTGCCCTTAATTCCCGGGCATGATCTGTGATTTGCTTGACAGTGAAATATTTCACAGCTATGGTATTTAGGATTCCATATTATAAATTTACATAACAAATTCCATAATAAGGTGAATCTTAAGCTTTAGAATCTATTCGAATTAAAAAACAGTCAATTGCTTTACATTCAAAGAATTCATGCATTCAGCCCCTGGAGGTCATGTACTCATCCCCCCAACCCCCTTCTCTATTTCATATAGAAGGGGGAGAACTTCTCTGCCAAGTTAAAACAACGGTAAACAACTTTATGCAATTCCGGCTTCCCCCCTCGTTGCGACAGCAGAGAGGGGGATAAAGGGGGTGAGTACATGTGAAAGGTAAAATGGATCAATCCGGGATGACATATATTCGTCCTTCTGGATCCTTCCCGCTTCACTCATGTACTCATCCCCCCAGCCCCCTTCTCTATTTCATATAGAAGGGGGAGAGCTTCTGTGCTAACTTTAAACAACGGTAAACAACTTTATACAATTCCGGCTTTCCCCCCTCTTTGCGACAGCAGAGAGGGGGATAAAGGGGGTGAGTACATGTGAAAGGTAAAATGGATCAATCCGGGATGACATATATTCGTCCTTCTGGATCCTTCCCGCTTCACTCATGTACTCATCCCCCCGACCCCCTTCTCTATTTCATATAGAAGGGGGAGAACTTCTCTGCCAAGTTAAAACAACGGTAAACAACTTTATGCAATTCCGGCTTCCCCCCTCTTTGCGGCAGCAGAGAGGGGGATTAAGGGGGTGAGTACATGTGAAAGGTAAAATGGATCAATCCGGGATGACATATATTCGTCCTTCTGGATCCTTCCCGCTTCACTCATGTACTCATCCCCCCAGCCCCCTTCTCTATTTCATATAGAAGGGGGAGAGCTTCTGTGCTAACTTAAAACAATGGTGAAAAACTTTAAACAGTTACGGCTTTCCCCCTCTTTGCGACAGCAGAGAGGGGGACAAAGGGGGTGAGTACATGTATAAGATATAACAGCCCAATTCCAGCTTTCCCCCTCTTTGCACAGCAGAGAGGGGGACAAAGGAGGTGAGTACATATGAAAGGTAAAATGGATCAATCCGGGATGACATATATTCGTCCTTCTGGATCCTTCCCGCTTCACTCATGCACTCATCCCCCCTGCCCCCTTCTCTATTTCATATAGAAGGGGGAGAGCTTCTGTGCCAGCTTAAAGAACCGGTAACCAACCTTAAACAATTCCAGGCCCTCCCCCTCTTTGCGGCAGCAGAGAGGGGGACAAGGGAATGAGTACATACTGCGAAGCAAACATTTCGTAAATTTGCATTGCATTAAACCGGTTCATGCCAGATTTCACCCTTGATACATATAAAAAGCTTCTGAAAGCTTTCCTCAACGCCGATTACTCCTTCAGGACATTCGCCCAATACCTTGAAGAACCCGGCGGACGCTTCATTATACTGAGACATGATGTCGATGCTAAAAAGCTTAATTCACTGGAAACAGCACTTATCGAAAACAAGCTGGGAATAACCGGAACATACTATTTCAGGATCGTCCCTGATAGCTTTGACGGGGAGATTATCCGTCAGATATCTGACCTGGGTCACGAGATCGGGTATCATTATGAGGATGTGAGCATGATATCGATGCGGGAATTACGGCGGTTCCAGGGCGGCGGAAGAATTAAAAACAATGGATCAGGATCAGAAGAAAACAGGCAGGAGGAAAAATGTGAAAAATCACGGAAGGAATCCGTAGCCAGCGGGAAAAACCAGAAAAGGGATGAGATGGAAAAGCAGCTTGCCCGGCTGGCTTTCGCAAGTTTCCGGGAAAACCTCCGGATATTTCAACGAATTGTTCCGGTAAAAACAATATGCATGCACGGAAGCCCCCTGAGCAGGCGGGATAATCGCCTGCTCTGGAAATATTATGATTACAGGAAGCTCGGAATAAGGGGAGAACCTTATTTCGACCTCAACTTCGCTGATGTCCTCTATCTTACGGACACAGGACGTCGCTGGGACGGTGAATCTGTTTCCATAAGGGATAAAAAACCTGCTGAAAAAGGTCATTCTTCTCCGGAAGGTTCCGGCTTTTCACATAAATCTGCAGATAATACCTTGAATTACAAGCAACCTTTCAACGGCCACCGGATACCCTCATTGCATTCTTCCTTCGACATTATCAGGGCAGCCCAGGCCAACTACCTGCCCGACAGGATAATGATCACCGTCCATCCACAGCGCTGGACAAACAAGCCGCTTCCATGGCTTCGCGAACTGATTTGGCAAAATGTGAAGAATACCGGGAAATGGGCTCTGGCAAGGGTCAGGGGCAGATGAAAATGTCATGATTTACGTATCATGAACAGCAAGTTTTTTCAATCCTTAAACAGGGCCCAGGAATCTGCAGGATGTATCCTGCTTTTTATCTTTTCCCTGCAATCCTGATGATCCCCCAGCCCGCCAATATCCCGGCCATGTTCGCCACCCAGTCGAATATGTTGAATGCCCGTGCAGGCACCCATATCTGTGCCACTTCCGTAACAGTCGCCAGGATCATTACCAGAAGGATGAACCGTTTTAGCGGATTTTTATCGAACAATATCAGGCCTTTCCTTTCACCAAACAGATAAAACATGCATATCAGGAAATAAACGGTAAAATGCAGCAGGTGATCCGTCCTTATGGAAAATGCTTCCGGACCAAGCCTTATTTTTTCAACCCGGAAACTTATCGGGAGAAAAGTTGCGATCAGCACGGCAAAATAACCTGTCCAGAAGACATACCTGTAAAGCCTGAGATACTTTTCCATCACTGTTTTTTGCAGGGACAAAGATAAATCTTCTTTTGTAATGAGGAACATAGGTGCAGATTGCATCAGGCATGTTGCAGGGCACTAAATCCTGAACTTTGATTCCTGAAGTTCTTTGCCGGCCGGGGCGTCCTTTCTGCAATCCGGGATAAGAACTTTTATCTTAAATTTACGGAAAGAATTCTGATCCCGGTCCTTATGCCCAGTCCTGAGGAAAAACTGCTGCTTTCCATTTGCCGTCTCGAGTTCGGTGAAAATGAAACAGGCAACCTGAAATTGCTTGCAGACGAAATAAAAGACTGGATGCAATTTGCAAACCTGGCAAATAAACACGGCATAATTGCACTTATTGCCTATAATGTCAGGGCAACAAATCTTGCCAACCTGATACCGGATAATGTAAACCGGCTGCTGAATGACGGCCTGATGCAAAGCATCCTGAGAAATACATGGCTCACCGAAAGGTGGAAAGAAGTTAACCGAATACTGACAGATGCCGGAATAAAGCATGTGCTTCTGAAGGGCATGGCCCTGGAACATACGGTGTACGGATCACGGGGACTTCGGCAGATGACGGATAACGACATACTTATCAGCAGGGAAGACGGGGTAAAGGCCTGGGAACTTCTGCAGGAACACGGGTTCGTAACACAGCCGGTCAAGTCGCCCCTGCATCGTAAAATAATAGCAGATATCGGAAAACATCTGCCGACCCTGGTTAAAGACGGATACGCACTTGAGATACATCTGAGGCTGTCAGGTTTTGGTAAAGCGGCTTCAGACCCAGCCAATATCATGGATAATGCCCTCCCGATTAAAATTGACGGCATAACAGCTTTTATTCCTGATGACGCGACCCACATCAAGTACCTGGCAGAACACAGTATTTATCACCAGACCATTTCCGGACCGGAGCTGAAGCTTTTCCTGGATATTTCGCTTTTGAAGAAGGATGGTTATGAAAGCATCAATCCCCGGATATTTACTGATCCTTCGGCATATAAAAACCCCGGTTACAAAAAGAAGATCTACCGTGAACAGGTTTTAGGCCTCTCCCATGGCAAAAGGCTGAGGTTCCTGGCAGGGGATATCTTTCCTTCTCCTGTCTGGATGAGGCAAAGATATAAGTGCAGCCTGGCAGGCGTGCTGATCCGTTATCCGGCAAGACTCTGGAAACTGACATGGCTGTTGTTCTGACGGAAACTTCAATGACCAGAGGTAAGAAACGGATCGGACATTATAATATAACCTGTTGAAAACCGTTTTTATTTGGTTGATAACTAAAAATCTATGGTTTGCTTAAACAGGCTAATTTCCCATGTTGGAATTACTGCCGGAATGTTAACATAATTGTCATACCGAAGGAGTGGATTATTTAATACCGTCATACTGATTTTTTAATAACCAAAATCTCATATATTATGAAAAATGCAATTGTAATTTTACGTAATTTGCTCATAATAACTGCCGTGGCAGGACTTTTTGCATGTGAGGGCCCTGATGGTCCCATGGGTCCGGCCGGACCGAAAGGTGACATTGGTCCTGCTGGTCCTGCTGGTCCGACGGGTGAGACCGGTCAGGCAGGGAAAGACGGTAACGCCAATGTTACGGTAATCAGCCTGCTCAGCAAGGATATCACATGGCTGGAAGGGGAATACCTGCGCCGTCCCGCTAACTTCTATTCAATTGAAGATGCCCCGGTGGATGACGATATCATCGACCACGGCGTTGTACTTGGATACTGCTCTGTCTATGACAACTGGCAAATCCTTCCGCTTACATGGGAGAACAGTGACGGCACCGAAAGGCAGTATATCCTGCACAGCTATTCCCCGAATACCATTACCCTGTATGCCTATCAGACTTCAGGAGTCATGGAGCCCGATCCCTTAATTATAACCGAATACCGCTTCATGCTAATAACGGATAAAACAGTAACCGGGACAAAAGGAGTTCCAGCTGAAAAAAATATCCTGATGAAGCTTGAAAAGGCAGGAGTGAACATTAATAATTACCACGAAGTGCTGAACTATTTCGGGCTCAGGCATTAGCGGCAGGCCGGATGAATGTGGTCAATAAACCGGATGTGCAGACTGGAAAAAATCTGTAAAAAAGATAACCAGACTACACACCCTGATCCTGTATACTCATTATTTTTTTTGACGGACGAAAACTATTTTTACAGGATTAATAACGCATTTCCTGCATATTAGTTTTATATTTACTGTTTGAGAAAACATTGACAGCAAAACAAACAACACCGTCAGATTGTTAAAAAGTACGACTGCGAAACAGGTGAACTTGTCCGGTCAGGTCAACGTATACCGGAATACTGAAAGGGAACCAGCATATCCGCACTTCAAAAAACAGAAGAAATGAAAAACCTATTCTACAAATGCCTGCTGTTCAGCATAACCATATTAATGACTGCCTTTTATTCTGATCCAGTTTCGGGACAGGTAACCGCGATTAAGGACTGGACGAGTGTTTATAGCGGCAATTCAAGCTCCACCCAGAATATTAACTACCCGGTTCCTGCCGGTACCAATGCCAACCGGCTGATGGTTGTGGCAATAGCGTCGGAAATTACCGCAGCAGTCACCCAGAATGTGACCCTGACCTACGGAGGGCAGCCCCTGACACTGGCTGTAGGTGACTTTGGCACCTCCTCTGCTTTTCATACAGGATTTTACTATCTGAATGAAGCCGGACTTGATGCAGCAGGAATAAACACCACATTATCGGTCATGGTTACGGGCGGCACTGTAAGACTGACAGATGTATGGGCAGCTGTCTTTGATCATGTTAACCAAACCACTCCTATAACCGATGCAAGGAACCATAACAGCAGAGGTATTTACAGTACAAGTTTTTCTTTCAATCCTCCTTTGCAGGTTAACTCATTCAACAAGGCTTTAGAAGTGGTCGGCATCTTTAATTCCGGCCTCAACCAGTTCCGGACAGTGACTTATGCCGATCAGTGGGAAATGATCTTTGAATCAACCAGATCGGACGGGGAGGGCCTTGGTAGTTATTACAGCATAAAAAACTGCCTGGCCGGCAGAAACACACCTGTATCAAACCTAACTGACGCCGCTGAAATATCATTTGATAAAAGCGCACGCGTTTCCATAACCGGGATAAGCCTGAACTACACTCCCCCTCCCCCTCCGACGATCCAGGCATCAAATGTCACCTTCAGCAACATAACCTCGTCTTCTTTCACCGTTAACTGGACCAACGGGAACGGGGCAAACCGGCTTGTCATTGTAAGGGAAGGTAGCCCGGTAGATGCTGCTCCTGCTGACGGAACAACATATACTGCAAGCAATAACTGGACAGGAGGGCAGGAAATATCTCCGGGAAATTATGTGGTTTATAACGGAACTGCTGACAGCGTCAATGTTGTAAACCTTGACGGGGGCAAAACATACCATGTTGCGGTGTTTGAATTCAGCGGCCCTCCCGGAATGGAAGACTATCTTACCGTTCCAGGGCCCGCAAGGGGGAACGTCACTACATTGCCTGAAACGGCAGTCAATGGTGATTACCGCTCCGCAGCGAGCGGCAACTGGGGATCACCGGCCTCATGGCAGGTTTACCATGACGGAGCATGGACAACTGCAAGCTCGGCTCCCTCAAGTTCCGACGGTTTTATAACGATAATATCCGGCCACACGATAACCGTTGCTGAAAACGTGACAGCCGACCAGGTGGTTATTAATGCCGGAGGAACCCTGCATGTGAACAGCGGTATTACGCTGACCATCGCTGACAATGCAGGACCGGGAAACGATACGATTGATTGTTCAGTGAGCGGGACCCTGTATGTTGCCGGAACTTTGGTTCCGAACGGGGAATTTGCTTTCAACAGGGGTTCCGTTTATCATCATGCAACAGACGGGGGTACCATTCCAGCAGCGGAATGGGATACAGAGTCCCAATGCCTTGTAACCGGGATAACGAACACTGCCCCTGCCGGCCTGGGACAAAGCTTCGGTCACTTTACCTGGAACTGCGCCTCCCAGAGCTCGGCGCTTACCGTATCATTTAACAATGATATTACCATAAAAGGCGATTTTACCATCACCTCCACCGGGACCGGTAAGCTTGCCCTGACAAGCAACCCGCCGCAGGTATCGATGACGGTGGCAGGAAACTACACACAGACAGGCGGGACCTTTATATTGAATAATTCAGCCTCTTCAACGGTAACCGATAGCCTGTACGTTGCGGGCAATTTCCTGTTCACAGGGGGCACCATTACCGAAACATCAAACACGGGACGCGGGGAAATCATCTTTAACGGCAGCGGAGCCATGCAAATGTACACATCGGGAGGGACATTCTCAGAGACCATCGATTTCCTGGTTGAGCCCGGAGCATATCTCCAGCTCGGAACCGGTGCAACACCCGGCTATATCCTCTCAAGCAAAGGCAAATTTACCCTTTCACCCGGGGCAACCCTGGGAATAACTTCCCCGTACGGCATTACAAAAACAAGCACTACAAATCCCAATGGAGGCAATATCCGTGTTACAGGCACACGGACATTCGATACGGCAGCAAATTATATCTATAACGGGACATCGGCAAACCAGTATGCCGGCAGCGGCCTTCCCGCAACCGTCAACACCCTTGTTCTCGCCAACACCAGCGGAAAAATTACCTTGCAGAAAGCTCATACCATGACAACTGGGTTCACTATCCTTACGGGGTCGAAAGCAAACCTGGGAGCGGAGTTCACACACACAACCAGCTATCTCAACCTTGGCGGCCAGGCGATGGGCCCGGGGTCATACGGAGGGACTGGCTCCGGAGCCGACCATATTCTAACGGATTATTTCGACGCTGCCACGGGGGTGGTGAACAATACTGTTCAGCGAGGTACATGGCTTGGCAACACCACCGACTGGAACCTTGCTTCCAACTGGTCCGGGGGCGTCCCGGGAGACACAACGATTGCAAGGATCACAGTTGCTGCACCCAATCAGCCTGTGATCCCGACATCTTACAGTGCCGTAAGTGATACTGTAATAATTGGCCCGGGCGCTTCATTAACCATAAACGGCAGCGCAGATTTCAACTCCGCGAAGATTAACGGCACCCTCACGATAAACCCCGGAGGCAGGGCAACTGTTGATAACGTAGCCAGCAGCGGGACCATCAACCTTGAATCAGGCCCCTCGGGCATGTTCTCGTTCATGCCGGGCAGTTATTCCGGTACGGGAACAGTGAATACCAGGCTTTTCTTCACCGGGGGAACGGCAGGACCCGGAAACTACAGGTGGCATTACTTTGCCGTGCCTTCACAACAAGATAAATCGGTTGTTACCAATGTCAGCCCGCTGGACCTGATGTGGTATTACGAACCGGCTGCCGTTACAAATATGAGACAGGGATGGCAATGGCACGACGGATACGATAACACGACACCGATATCCGAATTGCGGATCGGCGAGGGATACAGCTTCTACAATGATGTCGATTCATATGTGACGTTCACGGGGAATTCCCTCGTCACCTCACTGCCCCAGGCAAACCTGAGCTTTACAACATTCGGCTGGAATTTTCTCGGAAACTCGCTGACATGTGGTCTGGACTGGGATGCAGTGGCCTTCACCGGCAGCCTGGATCCCACTGTCCATTTCATTAAGGACCACCGAGAATACTATTATATCCAGGGCGGGCCGGGCGTACCTGCCGGAACCACCGGACACATACCGCCGCTGCAGGGCTTTTTTGTGCAGGCCAAAGCCGCGGGAGCCTCAGTGGATTTCTCAGGCGCCAAAGAACACAACAACATCCAGTTCTACAAGGGATCAAGGGATAATGAACAGAAAGGAATCTATCCCATGATCAGGCTCACACTCGATAACGGCATCCATACAGACGAAACTGCAATATGGTTCGATGAAAACTCAACAACTGGCAAGGACCTGAAATATGATGCTGAAAAAGTGATACAGAAGAAACCGGCAGTTCAGATCTATTCCAGCCTGAAGGGTAATTCATACGCCATAAACGGAATACCATTCCCCGAAACGTCAATTGACATACCGCTGACCGTAAGCACCGCTGCGGGAGGCAGATTCACCATCAGGCAAATAAGTGCCGAAAACGTTGAGGAACTGTCCTTTTACCTGAGGGATATTGAACAAAAAGTCAGGATAAACCTTAAGGAAAATCCCAGGTATTCCTTCACTGTTCCCGAAGGTACCATAGCCAACAGGTTTATACTGACAATTGAAAATACCTCAGCGCTGAAAAATGAGGAATCAGCTTCAATGAAACCGTTCAATATCTATGCTTCATTCGGCCTTGTCAATATCGAACCATTGAGCGGGCAATGGGACGGCCGGAACGGTTCCGTTAAAATAATTGACCTCACCGGGAAAACCTTAACCGAATTGCGGAATGTTGAATTCAGCAGGTCGTCACTTATACAAGTGCCCGTCGGAAACAGTAAAGGAATGTTCATTGTAGAAATAACTTCTTCTCCACTGAGGCATTCAGGAAGGATCATTGTTAAATAATTAACAGGGACTGAACTGAAAAGACACGGAAAATCAGGCGGAACGGATATTCAGAAAAGTGAACTGATAAAAATTTGATAATTCTGGCAATTGGATTACTTTTGTACTCATTAATAACGGATAATTGTTGCTGCAACAACATTTCATTAAACAGGGAATGCAATTGAAACGACAATATATCAAACCCGAGGTAATTAAAATAACGCTGGACAGGTCGGTATCCCTGATGATGAAGTCGCATCCTTTTCCGCCTGATCCGCGAGGACGGGGAGGCGGCGGACCTGGCAGGAAGGGTAACGATGAACCCATATTCAACAGTCCTTTCAAGAATAAGCCGTTCGAGTGACCCGTTTAAGGTTTGCTGTATTATATGCATCCCATGACCTTTTCACCACGACTTGCCATACTGTCGTTTATTGTGATTTGCAGTCAGGCAGCACTTTACGCCCAGGAAGTCCCTCATCCTGTAGTCAACACCGGTATATATGAATTTCTTGATGAACTGGCTTCGCTTCAGATCATAGAACTGAATTCAGCGGTCAAACCATATTCAAGACTGTTCATTGCAAAACGGCTCGGTGAGGCTGACCGGAAACGGGAGGTGCTGAATACTAGACAACAGAAGGAACTGGATTTCTATCTTTCAGACTTTGGTAAGGAAATGCCACCTGTCAGCAGGGATTCCGGGATAAGGCAGATCGGGGGGTTATTCCGGAAAAAAGGGCTGGATCCGAAACTGAGAAGAGACCTGTTTTACTACAGGGATTCTTTATTCTCAATCACCGTAAATCCGATTATCGGCGGAGAATTTTTTCAGAACCAGGCAGGAACAGCAACCTATGCCCGAAATTTCGGTGAGGCAAGGGCCTATGTCGGTAAGTGGGGATTTTATGCCTCACTGCGCGACAATCATGAAAAGCCGCTTCTCGGAAAACCTCTCTTCCTTACAAAGAGGGAAGGAGGTCATATCAAAGGATCTACTGACTGGAGCGAAATGCAGGGAGGCATAACCTGGTCGTGGAAATGGGGTAATGCAGGATTTGTAAAAGACCGCCAGCAATGGGGCAATAATTACAACGGCGCAAATATATTCGGTGGCAACAATCCCACCTTCGTTCAGCTGAGGCTGAACCTTAAACCGGTAAAATGGTTTGAATTCAATTATTTTCACGGATGGCTGAATTCAATGGTTGTCGACAGTTCAAGATCGTATTGGGTGAATAACAGTTATGGACCGGATTACAGGGAGGTGTATCACAAAAAATTCATCGCCGCAAACATGTTCACCATCACCCCCGTCAAAAATCTGAACATCTCTGCCGGCAACAGCATTGTTTACACTGACAGGCACTTCAACCCCGTTTACATCATGCCGCTTTTTTTCTACAAATCAGTCGATCATTCCTACACATCGGGGGTCGACAACATGAATTCGCAAACCTTCATCGATATAAGTTCAAGGAATATCAGGCATCTGCATGTTTATTCAACTCTTTTCATTGACGAACTGTCAGTTGCCAGGTTCAGACGAAAAGACGAATGGAACTTCTTCAGCTGGAAAGCCGGATTCAGGCTAAGCAGTTTCCCGCTTAACAATCTGTCTTTCACTGCTGAATTCACATATTCCTACCCTCTCACCTATCAGCATTTTGTCCCCACCCTTACTTTCGAAACACAGAACTACAATCTGGGTCATTATCTGAGGGATAACTCAAGGGAATGGTATCTTGCGCTGGATTACAAACCTGCAAGAGCCCTTAATATCGGAGTATATTTTTCTGATGCAGTCCGCGGCCCCGACTACACTGAACTCGGCACACCCCGTGTGGGTAACCCCCCGCTTGCATCAACAGAATGGCAGAGTACAATAGCCGGATTCAGATCATCATACCAGGTCATCAACGATCTGTACATCTGGCTGAATATCTCTGCAGGCAATATTACAGGCGACAGCAGATGGAGCGCTGCGTATTTTTACGGAAATAAAAACACTTTTAATGCCGGGATGACTTATGGTTTTTAAATCAACTTTTCACCATACCGGTTTCAGGTATCAATTTTATTGCCTTAATTTGGACATCAGGATTGTGAGACAACAATGAAAGCCGTAAAGTTCAGGACTTTTACCTTAATTGCTGATATTGTAATACTTGCAATATCATTTCTGATAGCAGCCTCTTTCAAGCCTTCCGGTTTAACAGGATATCTTCCCACACATTATATCTTTCTTGCCGGCCTTTCACTTATCTGGATAATTATTTCGCTGCTGAACGGCAAAATGCACAGGGGGCGCATCGTAAACTTCACGACACTTTTTTCCAGGGTGTTAACAAGCAATTTTATCGCCCTGGCAATCATTGCACTATTGATGTATGCCTTCAGGGAATATTCCTTCTCCCGCACCGTGGTGCTTGGAACTGCATGCATTGCAACATTCCTTGAACTTCTGATCGGCACCATTTATATAGAATACAAGAAAGCCGTAATACAGGATTACCAGAATTACGATGAATATAAGGCCACCAGGAAAAAGAGCGAAGAGGAACTTGTCGAAAAAACTAACGGCAACGGGAATGGGAACATTCACATTAATGAAAATGACATTAACCCCAGGGTTATCAGGGCAATTGAACGGGAAGCAGGAGCTGAAATGGCCCGGGCAATAATGAATATTGCGGGAGCCAGGCTCAACAAAAAAACTGCCGTGGTCTCAACCACAACAATATTCAACATCACAAACCTGCCGGAGGAACAATACGACTACATCATCAATCTGCACAGGTTCAATGATATCAAAAAACTCAATTACTTCCTCGACGAAGTTAATTTCAAGCTTCCGGTTAAAGGATATTTTCTTGGATGCGTTGAGACCAAGGATCAGAGGAAAAAACGATTGCTGAAGAAATACCCGCCTGTGCTGAATTATTTTTATTACAGTGCCGACTTTGTGGTAAAACGGATCCTGCCCAAAATCAAATTCACAAGGAAGCTTTACCACCTTCTTACCAACGACAACAACAAGGTCCTTTCACGCGCAGAGGCCCTCGGGCGGCTATCGCGCGCCGGATTCAAGATATCCCAGGAATCCTTTGCCGGCGGCTATCTCTGCATTGAGGCAGTTAAGACCGGTGAACCTATACAGATGAACGGTGTTAATTACGGGCCCATTATTGCACTGCCCAGGGTCGGGCAGAACAGGGATCCCATAAAAGTATATAAACTCCGCACAATGCACCCGTATTCGGAATACATACAGGATTATATTTACGATCAGTACGATCTCCAGGAAGGCGGCAAATTCAATGATGATTTCAGGATAACCTCCTGGGGGGCTATCTGCAGGAGAATATGGCTCGACGAAATGCCGATGCTTATCAATCTTTTCAAGGGCAACATGAAGCTGGTTGGAGTCAGGCCCCTCAGCCTGCAATATTTTGAACTTTATGACAGGCATCTCCAGGAACGAAGGATCAATTACAAGCCCGGACTGATCCCTCCCTACTATGCTGACCTGCCATCAAACCTGGCGGAAATCCAGGAATCGGAGATCAGATACCTTGATGCCTTCGATAAAAACCGGTTTCTGACCGATTTCAGGTATTTCTGGAAATCAATATGGAATATTTTGTTCAGGAATGCAAGGAGCAGGTGAGTGTGAGTGTGAGTGTGAGAGTGAGTGAGAGTGAGAGTGAGTGGGAGTGCGAGAGTGAGTGTGTATATGCAGGGGAAAATGAAATGTTGGAAATCAGGTACAACAGGCTGCCTGTCGGAGAAGAAAGGCAGGCAGCATCCATTAACGGATGCCGTAATAATCAAGGTACCATCTGCAGAATTTACTCAAGCCGGCTTTAAGATCAGTACGGGGTGCAAATCCGCAGTATTCACCGATCCTGCTAATGCTTGCATAAGTGGCCTTTACATCACCCTGCTGCATCGGCAGATAGTTAATTATGGCCTTTCGCCCGAGACATTCCTCAAGCTCTGAGATCAGCGAACTGACTGTAACCGGGCTGTTATTACCAATGTTCATTACTGACGGAGCCGCACTGACAGTTTGCTGCTTTAGGATTGCCGTCATTCCGTTAACAATGTCATCAATATAAGTAAAATCACGAAGCAGGCGACCGCCGGCAAATACCTGAAGCGGCTCATTATTCAGGATAGCACGGGTGAACTTAAAAATAGCCATATCGGGCCTTCCCCACGGTCCGTAAACAGTAAAAAAACGCAAACCCGTCGATTCAATGCCGTAGAGATGATTGTAGGAAGCTGCCATAAGCTCGTTGCTCTTCTTGGTTGCTGCATACAAGCTCACCGGACTGTCAACATTGTCATCTTCGCTGAATGGTACTTTTTCACTATTACCGTAAACACTCGAACTGCTCGCGTACATCAGAAACTTTACGGGATAATGACGGCATGCCTCAAGAATATTAAAGGTACCGGTGATATTGCTGCTGATGTAGACTCCCGGATTTTCAATGCTGTACCTTACTCCTGCCTGGGCAGCAAGATGAATGACATAGTCGAATTTTTCGTCTCTGAAAAGCGCTAATAAACTGTCGTTATCTTCAAGATTCATCTTTTTGAATCTGTATTCCCCGGATTTCCTGCTCCGGATTAATTCTTTCCCGCTCACCTCATCCCTCATGATTCCAGTATCTTCCAGGCGGGCAAACTTAAGGTTCACATCATAATAATCATTTACATTGTCAATTCCGACAATTTCATTGCCGTGTCCGATGAGTCTCTTTGCAATATGGTATCCAATGAAGCCGGCAGTCCCGGTGATCAGGTATTTGGCCATGGTAATATTATTGTTTTTTAAAGATAATGGTTTATGGAATACACAGGTCAATCCGATTCAAATTAAAGGGGAGGTGTGATGTGAGAGCGGGAGTAAAGACAATTGTGAGAGAAACAACGCTTCTGAAGCTCACTTAATGGTAATCGTCCAGCTGTCCTTGTTCTGCAGCACCATAAAAAATCAACTGACCGATACTATTTTTCCGTAATCCCTTATTTCTTCTCAGACGGCATAAAGGCCGAAATCAGGTCGAGGGGAACGGGGAAGACTATTGTTGAACTTTTTTCCGAAGCCACCTCGGTGAGGGTTTGCAGGAACCGGAGCTGCAATGCTGAAGGATTCCTGCTTATTATACTGGCTGCGTCGGAAAGCTTCTGGCTTGCCTGAAACTCGCCTTCGGCGTGAATGACCTTTGCCCTTCGTTCCCTTTCAGCCTCAGCCTGCTTTGCCATTGCACGCTGCATCTCCTGCGGCAGGTCGATATGCTTCACCTCAACCATCGAGACTTTGATCCCCCATGGTTCAGTCTGACTGTCAATTATTTTTGCCAGCTCATGATTGATCTTGTCGCGGTGCGACAGCAGCTCGTCCAGCTCAGACTGCCCCAGTATGCTCCGCAGCGTGGTTTGTGAAAGCTGCGAAGTGGCAAACAGGTAATTCTCCACTTCAACGATTGCTTTTTCAGGCTGTATCACCCTGAAATAGACAACCGCATTTACTTTTATTGAGACGTTGTCCTTGGTGATAACATCCTGCGGCGGAACATCGAGGACGACAGTTCTCAGGCTCACCCGAACCATCCTGTCAATAACCGGTATAAGCAGTATCAGGCCCGGACCCTTGACCTTGATCAGCCTTCCCAGTCGGAAGATCACAGCACGCTGATATTCGCGCAGTATCCGCACAGCGCTTGCAAGGATGATCAACAGGAATATTATTCCCGTAATTAATAGTGTGTAAGATGTCTGCTCCATAATGATTTTCCCTTATAGTGTTGTTATGTTGTTTTCCGGATCAATAACTTCAGATTTGAAACTCCGTTTATTTTTACCCTGGTTCCTTTGCTGACGGGGCCTTCAAGGCTTTCAGCATTCCAGACCTCACCCCGCACACTGATCTGTCCCTCCGGATCCAGATTAGTGATTGCCTCACCGGTCTCACCGATCATTCCTTCAATCCCGGTTGTTGGCTTGCGTCCCTGTGCCTTAATTCCGAAACTTATTGCAAATAGGAAGAAAGCGGCAGTCAGGATGACGATTATCAGAATTACCTGCCAGGAGATTTTGATCACTTCCATGGTTGTTTCAGTATTTATAAGCATTATTGATCCAAGTATTAACGATATGACCCCGCCGATTGCCAGCAGGCCATGACTGACTACCTTAATCTCCGCAAGGAACAGGATCACGGCGAAAATGATCAGTGCCAGGCCAGCATAGTTAACCGGCAGGGTATGCAAGGAGTAAAATGCAAGTATTATGCTGATCCCGCCAATTACTCCCGGAAATATTGCGCCGGGGTTGTACAGCTCAAACATGATCCCGTATATTCCTATCATCAGCAATATATAGGCGATATTCGGATCGCTGAGCAGGCTGAGGATCTTCTGCTTGAAATTCATTTCCATATTAATTACCTCAGCGCCTTTGGTATCCAGAACCTTCTTGCCGGAAGAAAGGACCACTTCCCTTTTGTCAATCTTTTCAAGCAGATCCTCCACTGATACGGCGACAAGATCGATAACTCCTTCCTTCAATGCCTCGCTTTCGGTAATGGATAAGCTTTTCCTGACCGCATCTTCAGCCCATCTGATATTTCGTTCACGCTTCTCGCTTATTGTCCTGATAAAGGCCGCGGCATCATTGGTGGCTTTTTCATTCATGATGGAATCCTGCTGGCCCTGCATGGTCACAGGATGTGCAGCACCAATATTGGTGCCGGGCGCCATGGCAGCAATATGCGCGGCAAGGGTAATGAAAACACCCGCCGATGCTGCCTGCGATCCCCCGGGATAAACAAAAACCACCACCGGGACAGCGGAGTCGAGAATATCGGTTACAATCACCCGGGTCGATTTTAACAATCCCCCGGGTGTGTTCAGCCTGATCACCAGGCACTCAGCGTTCTTTTCCCGTGCATTCCTGATACCCGAATTAATGTATTCCTGGGTTGCAGGATTGATTGAACCATCCAGAGAGATCACCACCACCGGCCCCCTTCCGCTGTCCTCCCCGGCCCGGGACATCACCCCCGTAAACAGAACGAGCATTATACAAATACCGATATATGGGAAAAACTGCCTCATCGTTACAATTAAATCCTTTTCTGCCATCGGTGATGTAACTGATCCATCACACCGGCCTTTTTAAACCGATCTCTCACTCTTATCAAATATACGTCAATTGATTCATATTTCATAAAGAATGAGGGTCGGTGAAAGGATATATTGCACTAATTTGTCGGGACAGTCCCCTGCAGTTAATAAAAGACTGCTTGTCACTCCCTGTCCGGACGACCGTTCAAACCATTTTTTCTGTAAATTGCAGGTAGAAATCGAAAAATCACCGTAAACGGGGGAAACAGGGAACGGTATGATTATTACAATCCCCTTCTGTTCACAGCATTGCCAGGCTTCAGAATAATTCTGTGCGGGTACTCCCCCTGACCGGCCTGTAACCGGCAGGCTTTAAAAAAATAACAATATTATGAAACCCACATGATACAAAATCACAAACAAACATGAAAATAAAATTCATGTAGATTCCATGTGAATCACTTAATCTTCAGTAGTTTATTAATTTATTTCCACATGAAAAAAATGATTTTATTAACCATCTGCATGCTGATCCCTTCAACTTTTATCCGCGCACAGGTAAGCATAATAGCTCACCGCGGAGCATCATATCTGGCTCCGGAGAACACGATCGCCTCAGCAAAACTTGCATGGAAGCACGGGGCTGATGCCGTTGAATGTGATATCTGGCTGTCGAAAGACAATAAGATAATCGTGTCGCACGACGGCAATACAAAAAGGACCACCGGACACGATCATAAAATAAGTGAAACAAACTCCGACGTCCTCAGAAAACTGGATGCCGGTTCATGGAAGGATCCGAAATACAAGGGGCAGAAACTTCCTTTTCTCCATGAACTTATAAAAACCGTTCCTGCAGGAAAGGAAATTGTGATTGAAATAAAATGCGGACCAGAGGTACTGCCTCTCCTCAAGGAAACCATTGCCGGATATGCGGCGAAAAGGAAATTCACATTCATTTGTTTCGATCTTCCGACAATCACCGCGACCAGAGAAGCCTTTCCCCAATATCCGTGCTACTGGCTTTGCGATAATCCTTCCCTGCTGGAGGAAAATTTTCATAAAGTGAAAGAAGCCGGACTACAGGGATTCAGTCTGAATTACAGGTTAATAACCAGGGAAATTGTCGACAGAGCCTCTGAAATGAACCTGGAGGTATTTGCCTGGACGGTTAATGACAGGGATGAGGCACATCGACTGATATCGCTGGGAGTCATGGGAATTACCACAGACAGGCCGCAATGGCTCATTGAACAGTTGTTCGCACGCAGCCCGGATTCCCATTCCCGCCCCTCCGGAAAATGAAAGCATCTGAACAGGCCAGGACCATGCTGATTTATACACCCTCACCTGCGCTGCTGATCCCCTGGCGCGGAAATTCCTTTCCGGCTGATTCTTAAAAAATCAAATTTTATTAAAAGACTTTTTTGTCTTTTAATAAAATCCTTCTATCTTTACTCCCGGAGTACTGACACAAATTCCCTGATAGTCCGGATAAAAAGCAGGGATTTAAAGATTGGAAAAATTTGCCCGCCCTAACCACAGGCGTCAGGAATATGTGTTTCGGCAAGCCGGCAGTGTTTTTTGAATTTCACAAAAAGATCAGAATCATGTATGATAAATATTCACCGGTTGATCCGGATTTTTATGATATCATTGAAGATATCAGGAAAAGGAACTTATCAGTCCTCATTCATTATTTCGGTCCGGCAAAGGAGCTGAACGATGCCAGAGGTACAATACAGGGAGTTACTGGCAATAGTGATCATGAAGAATTCCTTGCACTGGATTCAGGGAGCAAAGTCAGGCTCGACCGGATAATCACACTAAATGGCAGACCCGGTCCTGCCTTCGATGAATATGATTCTTATTCACTGGCCTGTCTAGACTGCACGGCAGGCATGGATTGAAAACAATTAAAATCAAAGCTATGGACATGAAACAACGACTCGATTACTCAAGAGAGAGCGATGGTGCCCTTAAAGGATTGCTTGAACTTGAAAGATACGTTCATGGATCGGGGCTTGAAAGGACGCTGTATGAACTGGTAAAAACAAGGGCGTCCCAGATCAACGGGTGCGCATATTGCATTGACATGCATACCAAGGATGCACGGAAGGCGGGAGAGACAGAACAACGGCTTTATACCCTGTCAGCCTGGCGGGAAACGCCTTTCTACACTCCCCGCGAACGTGCTGCACTTGAATGGACAGAAGCACTGACCCTGATTTCCGGAAATGATGTTCCGGATCCATTGTATGAAGCCGTGAGGGAACATTTCACCGAAAAGGAAATCATTGCCCTGACGATGGCAATTATAGCAATCAATGGATGGAACCGCCTGGCAATCAGCTTCAGGACCCCTCCCGGCAGCTATAAAACCCAATAGATACTATCCGGGAAAGGTATCCGGAGGATTGCTGCCGGAAACAAAAGATAATCAATGACAGCAGATCAATGCTGCATTACTGGGTTAATTCCCGGAAGTATTTGATATTCCAGGCCCATCCCGGTAGAATTTGGGACAAGCCCGCCTTCCGTCCCGGCATATCCGGATTACAATTAATCCAGCAGGAATATTCGTTCCATTATTTCCCATTTTTCCGGCGTGTCGGATCTTCCTTCCGCATGCTGGAACCTTGAAACATAATTCTCCCATTCAACCTGACGTGGTTTGGAGGCAAGAGCTCTCATTGCCTTTTCATGATCAAAATCAGGAACGGTTTCCATTATCATAAAAGCATTATTCCCGTGGATATAAATCTCCATGTCCAGGATGCCTGCTTCTTTCATATCCCCTGTAATATCGGGCCATACCATCCCGGGAGCATGGATCTGCCTGTATTTTTCAATCAGAACAGGATCATCCTGAAGCCTGAGGAATTTGCAATATCTTTTGAAGGTTGTGTGGTTGCGGGTTTTTAGATACTCTTTCATACCGGGTTGGAATTAAAATTGAACCTGAAGGAATTTTAAAGATAATAGAATTTGCGGTATATGATTCCTGGCACCTCCCATAGTCTGTGTCAGGATAAGAAGGTATTAATCCCGAACAGAATGCGTGCTGCTTCGAGTCACACGGATCCTGCACCAGGATCCCGGAAATTGCAGTTTTCTGCATCCAACGGGAGATTGCTGCATCTCCGCTGCTGGGCACAGGTTCATGAAGAAGCCTGCAAATTTAGAGGTTTAGTAATATTTTTCGATTATTTTTGTTTACAAACCAAAGCATTTCAATAACATAATGAGCATTAAAAAGAAAGTTTTAGTTTCGGGCTGTTTCGACATGCTTCACTCGGGCCATATTGCCTTTCTGCAGGAAGCATCTGAATATGGCGAGCTTTACATAGGTCTGGGCTCCGATAAAACCATCAGGGAGCTCAAGGGGAGGGAAACGGTAAATTCCGAAGCAGAAAGGGTCTATATCCTGAGCGCATTGTCGTGTGTTCATAAAGCTTTTGTCAACAAGGGAAGCGGACTGCTCGATTTTGCAGAAGACCTGAAAGAGCTCAGTCCGGACATTTTTATCGTTAACGAGGACGGCCATTCCCCTGAAAAGGAAAAGCTTTGCAGGGATCACGGAATAGAGTACAAGGTGCTTAAAAGGATACCTCACGGCAATCTGCCGGCCCGCTCCACCACTGCATTGCGCACGATCCAACCGATGCCGTACAGGATCGATCTTGCCGGAACATGGATCGACCAGCCATATGTTTCAAAATACCATCCGGGCGCTGCTATCACTGCATCGCTCGAGCCTACCATTGAATTCAATGAGCGGTCGGGAATGGCAACATCGACCCGGAAAAAAGCAATCGAGCTTTGGAATTATCATCTTCCCCTTGAAAAGCCCGAAAAACTTGCGAGGTTACTCTTCAGGTATGATAATGATCCCGGAACCACGGAAGTGAGCGGATCGCAGGATTCAATCGGCATAACGATGCCCGGGATTACCTGGTTTTATTATGACAGGGGCGAGTACTGGCCGTCGAAATTTGAGACAATCTCTGATCTGAATACAATAAAATGGCTCGAGGACAGGTTGTATATGCTGACACTATGGCCCCGGCCCAATGGATATAATGTATTAAGCGACACAAATATCAATGCTGAAAATGTAAAAAGGCTCGCTGATGCGGCCGGACTTGCATGGGAAGGATTGGTCAGCCGGGATTTCGGCAGATTCACGAAGGGATTCCTGGAATCATTCCGGTCGCAGGTGCGAATGTTCCCGAAAATGATGAATGCCGATATACAAAGAGTCATCGATCAGTACAGGGAAACGGCCAGCGCATGGAAACTGTCGGGAGCCGGCGGAGGCGGATACCTGATACTGATCAGCGAACAGGAGATCCCTAACGCCTTCAGGATCAAGATCAGAATGAAAGACTTCGGGATGTGAGAGAAGGGAGAGAGTGAGAGTGAGAGTGAGTGTGAGTGTGAGTGTGAGTGTGGGAGGGAGTGAGTGTGAGAGTGAGAGTGAGTGGGAGAAGAGAGAAGGCGAAGTAGTGGAGAAGCGGAATGCGGATAGGCAGAATCGAAACCACATAGTTAAAACAATAACAAAAGATGTCAAAAACAGCACTTATCACAGGAGTTACAGGACAGGATGGCGCTTATCTTGCAGAGTATCTTCTTAAAAAGGATTACATTGTCCACGGCATAAAAAGACGCAGCTCATTGTTCAATACCGAAAGGATCGATCACCTTTACCAGGATCCCCAGGCTGAAAAACGGAATTTCATACTTCATTACGGCGACCTGACCGATTCAATGAATATTACAAAACTTATCCAGGAATGCCACCCGGATGAGATCTATAATCTTGCGGCCATGAGCCATGTCAAGGTGAGCTTCGACACACCAGAGTACACCGCCAATGCCGACGGGATAGGAACGCTGAGGATCCTGGAAGCTGTAAGGCTTCTGGGCCTGATCAGGAAGACACGAATCTACCAGGCCTCCACAAGTGAGCTCTACGGGCTGGTCCAGGAAGTTCCCCAGACTGAAAAAACACCTTTCTATCCACGGAGCCCCTACGGTGTTGCCAAGCTGTATGCATACTGGATCACCGTAAACTACCGCGAAGCATACAACATGCACGCCAGCAACGGCATATTGTTCAATCATGAGTCACCCATAAGAGGTGAAACATTCGTTACCAGGAAAATTTCCAGGGCCATGGCCAGAATCGCCCTTGGTATGCAGAACTGTCTTTATATGGGCAATCTTTCATCACGACGCGACTGGGGCCATGCCAAGGATTACATAAAAGCCATGTACCTGATACTTCAGCAGGATCAGCCCGACGATTATGTTATCGCTACAGGGGTTACTACTTCAATCCGCGAATTCATTATAAAAACATTTCAGGCCGCCGGGATGGAAGTTGTCTTTTCAGGTGAAAAGGAAAATGAGGTCGGGAAAATCACTGCCATTGACGAAAAACTTTTCGCTACCATGGTGGGCGAGGAATTTTCTGAACCAATCAGGTCAAGGATCAAAAACAACCCCATCGTTGTAAAGGTGGATAAAAACTACTTCAGGCCGACAGAAGTGGATCTTCTGATCGGGGATTCCACAAAAGCAAGGCAGAAACTCGGCTGGTCGCCAAGATTTGATCTTGACGGGCTTATTCAGGATATGATCAATTCCGATATTAACCTGATGAAAAAGGAAGCTCACATTAAAAACGGAGGATTCAGGACCCTTAACTATTTTGAATAACTAACCCTAAAGTGCCGGAATGACCCGGATTACCCAGGATGCCTTGTCCATTTCCGAGGAAATGCACAGGTGTGATTAAAGCTTTCAGATATGAAAAAAAATTCCAGAATATATGTCGCCGGACACACGGGGCTGGTAGGATCAGCTCTAACCCTGACCCTGAGGGAAAAAGGTTACGACAATCTGCTGCTCAGGACCGCAGAGGAGCTTGATCTTACCGATCAGAGAGCAACGGATTCCTTTTTCAGGGATCAGAAACCGGAGTATGTATTTCTTGCAGCGGCAAAAGTCGGGGGGATAGTTGCAAACAACACCCTCAGGGCCGATTTCATCTACATCAATCTGATGATTCAGAACAATGTCATCAGCTCTGCCTGGAAACATGGCGTTAAAAAACTGCTTTTCCTGGGATCGACATGCATCTATCCCAAAAATGCGCCCCAGCCTTTAAGGGAAGAATACCTGCTGACATCACAGCTCGAGTACACAAATGAGCCTTATGCAATTGCAAAAATCGCTGGCCTTAAGATGTGTGAATCATTTAACATTCAGTATAACACCAACTTCATTGCAGTGATGCCGACCAATCTTTACGGTTACGGTGACAATTACAATCTCGAAGGATCTCATGTTCTTCCGGCATTGCTCAGGAAATTCCATTTAGGGCGATGCCTTGAGACGGGCGATATGGATGCAATCAGGAGGGATCTTGACAGATACCCGATTGAAGGGATAAGCGGCAGCTCCGATGATGGAAGCATTACGGGCATCCTGCGCAAATACGGTGTAAAGCTCACGGAAAGATCCGGAACGGGAAGGCATGAAGTTGCCGTTTCCGTTTGGGGGACCGGTACTCCCCTCAGGGAATTCATGAATTCGAAGGACATGGCCGAGGCATGCGTCTTCATAATGGAAAACGTCGATGCAGACGACATCCAGGCGATGCACAGGAAAGGGAACCCCGATCCGGAATTCCATCCTCCGCATTTCCTTAATATAGGCACCGGGGAAGAGTTCTCAATAAAGGATCTTACCTACAAAATTAAAGCTCTTACAGGCTTCACCGGGGAAATTGTTTTTGACACATCGAAACCTGACGGAACAATGAGAAAGACAATTGATATTACTGCTTTGACGGGTCTCGGATACAAATACAGGATCCCGTTGGATGAGGGCCTGAAGGATACTTACTCCATGTATCTCAGATATAAAAGCTGAAATGACCGGTTTATGCCGGAGTTATCTCAACTGATTCAGTTTTTCTCCCCCGTTTTCCGGAGAAACGTAAGCGGTATTTTCAGAATGAGGTTCTGATCAAGCCTGTCGATTCTTATTATCACCCGTTTCTGGCTTCCGATCTCAATAAGCTCACCTGTCAGTCCGACCAGCGCTCCGCGAACGACTTCAACATTATCGCCCCTCTCGAATTTTCCTGATGTAACCTCTATCTCAGTGTCGCTGTTGATCAGAAGCCGCAGGTTGTCAATCTGGTTCTGGGGGATGGAAGCCGGCTGGCCCTCGAAGGTTACAAATCTTACAATCCCACGGGTCTGGTAAACCCTGGGAAATTCAGCCGGACTTACCCTTACAAACACGTAGGATGAAAGCAGCGGCTTTTCTATCAGCTTCTTACGGTCGCTCCACATCCGGTATGTTTTCTGCAAGGGCAGAAATACTTCAACGTTCGCTTCCAGGAGTCTGTCCCTGACCTGTTTTTCGGCCCTGGGATTGGTATAAACCGCATACCAGCGTGGTTCCGGCGTTTTTCTGATCAGTCTGTTCAACGCCTTTTTGCTGTCGCCTTCTGTTGTCATGCTCCAATAGATAATATCCGCCGCAAAGATACTTTTTTGTTTAGTTTTTTTTCGCACATAAAATCACCTCATGACAATATTAACAGCCTGAAATTAGTTTAATATCATAGTACCCTGACAGTTTTTTTATTAAACAAAAAAAGCTACATTTGCGCCATAAACAAAACTCAACTAGCCATGGCTGAAAAGACACGATATTCGGATGAGGAGCTTGAGGAATTCAGGGAAATTATTCTCAGGAAGCTGGACAAGGCCAAGAAGGATTATGAGATACTGAAATCCAGTATTACTCACGAAGAAAGTAATGACACCATGGACACATCGCCCACCTTCAAGGTACTTGAGGAAGGGGCCACCACTTTATCGAAAGAAGAAGCAGGCAGGCTTGCCCAACGGCAGCAAAAATTCATTCAGCATTTGCAGGCTGCCCTTGTCAGGATTGAAAACAAGACCTACGGGATCTGCCGCGAAACAGGAAAGCTTATTGCAAAGGAACGATTGAGGGCCGTTCCTCACGCAACCCTCAGCATCGATGCAAAAATGAGGCAGAAATAAGACATTAACGCATCATCAGCAGTTTCTGCTGACCGAAATCCTTACCTGAATATCATTGATCTCCACATCCCGGACATCCCCGTTGGTGAAATCCCTGACGACATCGACCCTTGTTGCCAGCGTCTGTGATCCGATATACGAGGAATGCCTTCTCACTGCCGCTCCGATCACATCCATGTCTTCGATCAGTACGGTGATCTTGTCAGTCACATCAAATCCGCTTTCCTTCCTGATATTCTGAATCCTGTTCACAAACTCCCTTGCAATGCCTTCATACCGCAGCTCATCGGTCACCGTGACGTCAAGTGCTACGGTCAGCCTGCCGTCATTTGCAACCTGCCAGCCGGGAATATCCTCCGATATTATCTCAACATCGTCTGTGGTTAATTCCACCTTCTGACCATCAATTTCGAACACCAGGGCTCCGGTGTTCTCGAATGAAGTAATTTCTTCCTGGGTGAGCCCGGAAACAATATTACCTATCTGCTTCATGAGCCGGCCGTATCGCGGTCCAAGCAGTCTGAAATCAGGTTTTGCCTTCTTGATCAGAACCGAGGAAGTATCATCGATATATTCAACATTCTTAACGTTTACCTCCGCAAGGATGAGGTCCCTTACAGCCTCAAACTTTTTCCGGAATTCCTCGTCGGAAACTGGTATCATTATCCGGGCAAGGGGCTGGCGTACCTTAATGTTGACTTTTCTCCTCAGTCCGAGGATCATTGAGGATATTTTCTGGGCTATTTCCATTTTTTCCTCAAGCTCTTCATCAATCAGGTCGTGATCAGGCACCGGGAAGGAGGTTAGATGAACCGAGTCCTCCTGATGATGTCCCGTTGTTCCGTTGAGATCGGTGAAAAGACGGTCCGTGTAAAATGGTGCGATTGGTGCTGCAAGCCTGCTGACTGTTTCGAGACACCTGTAAAGGGTCTGGTAGGCTGCAAGCTTGTCCTTGTCATAATCCCCTCCCCAGAAACGTTTCCGGTTAAGCCTTACATACCAGTTACTCAGGTTCTCCGTCACAAAATCCTGGATAGCACGGCCTGCGCGCGTAAGATCATAATCATCGAAACACTTTCCGACCTCCCTGACAAGTGAGTTGAGAAGCGAGATTATCCACCTGTCAATTTCGGGGCGCTCCCCAACAGGTATTTCTTTTTCGGTATACCTGAATTTATCGATATTGGCGTATAATGCAAAGAAAGAGTAGGTGTTGTAAAGCGTTCCGAAGAATTTCCGCCTGACCTCGTCAACGCCTTCGATATCAAATTTCAGGTTATCCCACGGCTGGGCATTTGTAAGCATGTACCACCTCAGCGGATCGGAACCGTACTCTTCAATTGCAGTGAAAGGATCAACCGCATTGCCCAGTCTTTTCGACATCTTGTTTCCGTTCTTGTCGAGCACAAGGCCATTTGAAATGATATTCCTGAAAGCCACGGAACCGGAGATCATGCTTGCAATGGCATGAAGGGTGAAGAACCATCCCCGCGTCTGGTCAACTCCTTCGGCAATAAAATCAGCGGGGAACATGTCGCTGAAATTTTCCTTGTTCTCAAAAGGATAATGCGCCTGTGCATAGGGCATGGCTCCCGAGTCGAACCATACGTCGATAAGGTCAGGCTCCCGGAACATTTTACTTCCTGTCGGGCTCACAAGAATTATTTCATCAACAAACGGGCGGTGAAGGTCGAACTTTCCGTAATTTTCAGATGAATTGTCGCCTTCGATGAAATCCTTCAGCGGATTCGCGGTCATAAATCCGGCTTTCACCGACTTCTCAATCTCCTCCTTAAGTTCAGCTGCCGATCCTATGCATTTCTCCTCGGTCCTGTCCCCGCTCACCCATATTGGCAGCGGTGTACCCCAGTACCTCGAACGCGAAAGATTCCAGTCAACAAGATTCTCAAGCCATTTCCCGAAACGGCCGGTTCCGGTCGACACCGGTTTCCAGTTTATGGTGTTGTTCAGTTCAATCATCTTTTCCCTGAATGCTGTTGTCCGTATGAACCATGCATCCATGGGATAATAGAGTACAGGCTTATCGGTTCTCCAGCAATGAGGATAGCTGTGCACCTGCTTTTCAATCCTGAACACCTTGCCCTGCTGCTTAAGCATCACCGCAATATCGACATCGAGGGTATCGGCATCGGGCGACAGCAACGGATCATATTCATTTTTCACAGGCCTTCCTTCAAAACCTGTATAGGTTCTTGTATTGACCCTTTCCCTTACAAAGTCTATATCGAGATCGGTTATCGGGACCATATAACCCCTTTTGTCGACCAGGGGTCCGGTGGTTCCGTCCTTCCTGCGGACGAGAAGCGGCGGGATCCCGTTCTCTTTCCCTGCCCTGTGGTCATCAGCACCGAACGTGGGAGCAATGTGAACTATTCCCGTGCCGTCGTCGGTAGTGACAAAATCGCCGGTAATTACCCTGAAAGCCCCGGGATCGGGCTTTACCCAGTCAATGAGCTGTTCATAATTTATACCTGCAAGCCTGCTTCCCATGAATTCATCCAGCACTTTATAGGGTATCTTCCTGTCGCCCGGGTTATAGGCCGATAATTCCCTGACAGCATCTCCCGGGAATATTGAACCGAGAAGGTCCTTTGCCACAATAACCGTAACAGGATCATAGGTATATGGGTTGAAGCTGCGTACCTTCACATAGACGATCTCCGGCCCGACGGCCAGGGCCGTGTTCGATGGCAGGGTCCACGGTGTTGTCGTCCAGGCCATCATGTAAACATCTTCTGTATCCGTGTCCCTGAAAAGGAATTCCGAATGCCCGTCGCGGATAAGCCTGAACTGTGCAATGCATGTCGTATCCCTGACATCCCTGTAACAGCCGGGCAGGTTCAGTTCGTGCGAACTTAGTCCGGTCCCGGCAGCCGGTGAATACGGCTGTATCGTGTAACCCTGGTACAGATAGCCGCCGGCATAAAGCTGCTTAAGCAACCACCACAAGGTTTCAATATAACGGTTGTCATATGTTACATAGGGATGCTCCATGTTGATCCAGTATCCCATCTTGCGGGTGAGCTCCTCCCACATGTCAGTATATTTCATCACATCAATGCGGCAGGCTTTGTTGTAATCATCAATCGAGATCTTCGTCCCGATATCCTCCTTGGTTATGCCAAGCGCCTTTTCAACACCCAGCTCAACAGGCAGACCATGAGTATCCCACCCAGCCTTACGCTTCACCTCATAACCCGCCTGAGTCTTATACCTGCAAACTGCATCCTTGATAGTGCGCGACAAAACATGATGAATACCCGGAATGCCGTTGGCAGACGGCGGTCCTTCGTAAAAAACATACTCACCCCTGCCGTTCATCTCCCTGACACTTCTGCGGAAAGTGTCATTTGCATCCCATACCTTCAGAATATCCTTATTTACCTGGGCCAGATCAAGGTTTTTGTATTCTGGAAAACGTTTCCCCATCGGATCAACAAGTTGTTTTTTGAGAATATTTTAAAAAATCGCACAAAGATATGAAAAAAGGATCAAGGGGACAATGCAGGAAGTTTAATTTGTTAGGAGATGTGGAGATGAGGGGATGGGGGGATAAGAGGATGAGAGGATAACAGGATAAGAGGATGAGGGGATGAGAGGATGAGGGGATGGGGGGATAAGAGGATGAGAGGATAACAGGATGAGGGGATGAGGGGATGAGAGGATGAGGGGATGAGGGGATGAGAGGATGAGGGGATGAGAGAGCAAGTCAGCGTAGATGCGGAATGACGGGGATGCGAATGACGGGTACGATCAACGGATCACGGTGCTGCCTGTAAATATCTCCGGAAGAGACCGACAGGAAAGGGTTGACTGTAAAACCCGGTTCAGAGAAACTTCTTCTAAACGTTTTTAAATACCTTTGCAGCGGATAAAAACCAATAAAGTCATGTTTTCAGGAATTGTAGAAGAAGCAGCACCTGTGGTAAAGCTTGAAAAGGAAAAAGACAATCTCCATATCACCCTGAAATGCTCGTTTACAGGCGAACTTAAGATCGATCAGAGCATTTCCCACAACGGGGTCTGTCTTACCGTGGTAAAAATCCACGATGACACATATACTGTGACAGCGGTAAGGGAAACCCTGGAAAAGACAAATCTCGGACTGCTTAAACCGGGCGACAAGGTTAATCTTGAGAGAAGCACGAAGCTCGACGGCAGGCTCGACGGCCACATGGTTCAGGGCCACATCGACCAGACCGCGGTCTGTACTTCAGTGACGGAGGCCGGAGGAAGCTGGTACTATACATTTGAATATGAACCGCTGAAGGATGATTATATTACTGTTGAAAAGGGATCAGTTTCAGTTAACGGGGTGAGCCTGACAGTCGTGAACTCGCAGCCGAAATCTTTCCAGGTTGCCATCATTCCTTTCACCTACGAGATTACAAATTTCCACCTGATCGAAAAAGGGACAGTGGTGAACCTCGAATTCGACATATTGGGCAAATACATTGCCAAAATAGTCAGGCAGGTACTCGGGAAATAACCGGCCGATACACCTGCGGAGCTCCATCGCCTGGAAAACATTGGCCCTATCCGGCATTCAGAACCTCGCTGTCACCATCCTTTTTCCAGATCAGCTTTTTGCCAAAGCCAAGCCGGTTATCGGTCATTTTTATAAGAGTGAGTTCCGCAATCCACAGATGGGTTTCCATGAGCATGGCAACGGGAAACCGTTTCAGATACGCTTTTCGGGCAAGCTCCAGCTCATCGCCCTGAGGCTCAGACACGACTGCCTGGAACTGGATCCCCCTGATCCTGCCGATGAGCCTGGTCTCAAGAACCACGGAACCCGCCACCAGCGGACTCTCCCTGAATTCCCTCCCATGCCTCGTTGCCGGATCGGTGGTAAATACAAGTGCATTTTTTTCTTCGAGGTAAACATAAAAGCAATTGGCGCACCAGGGTTCGCCGTTAACACTTGTTGCAACGGTCAGAACATGGTGTTTTCTGAAAAAAGCAACTGCCCGGCGATCAATCATTTTTCATCCAGCGGTAAGTATCTGCTTCAAATCCTGCAAGTGAAATGATCCTTTCCACAACAGTCATTACCAGGTCGTTTATTGTTTCGGGCCGGCTGTAGAATGACGGACTGGCAGGACATATCACTGCCCCTGCCAGGGTAAGGGTCTCCATATTACGTATATGCATCAGATTATAAGGGGTCTCTCTTGGAACAATGATCAGCCTGCGCCTTTCCTTCAGCATCACATCCGCCGACCGGCAGACAAGATCATCCGAGATCCCGCCCGCAATCCTCCCGATGGTCCCCATCGAGGCCGGACAAATTATCATGGTATCATAATCAGACGATCCGGAGGCAAACGGAACAAAAAAATCATTGTTCTCATAAATCCTCACCGGAGGCATGCCGTGAAATGCCTCTCCGGTTTCATGGTGCCATATCTGTTTTGCAGTCTCCGTGAACAGGGTGGCTATCTCTGTAGGCGGCGATTTCAGCCCGGCAAGCCTCCTGATAAGTGATAGTGCATAGACTGAACCGCTTGCACCCGTAACTGCAACAATGATTTTTCTGTTTTCAGCCATCACCCTGTATTAATGATCAAACCGTAAAAGTAATAAATATAGTGTTTGGAAATGATCCCGTACCATGCCGTGCATTTGACGCGGACCGGGAATCCAAAATGCACTCATCAGGGGCAGCCGGGATTGTTTTTATATTTAACCGTTATTTACTATCTTCATATGCCGGATGTTTTCCGGCCGAAATCCCGGAGATCCATCCTTGGTTCACATCAGCAGGTCTTCCGGTACGGCCGGTGATGAGCCGGCATTCATACATCAACAGCCGGGATCAGTAATGCACAATGAATTAATTATTGCCGAATGAAAAATCTGGTTATTCTGACGGGTGCAGGAATGAGTGCCGAGAGCGGTATCAGGACATTCCGCGAAACAGGCGGCCTCTGGGAAGAGTATGATGTCACCGAAGTCGCCTCTCCGATGGGTTGGCAAAAAAACAGGGACCTGGTGCTCAGGTTCTACAATGACCGCCGGACCCAGCTTGCGGCCTGTAAACCCAACGCAGGTCATACGGGAATTGCCGCTCTTGAAAAGTATTTCAATGTTAATGTTATAACACAGAATATCGATGACCTGCATGAGAGGGCGGGAAGTACAAAAGTGCTGCATCTACACGGGGAACTTACCAAGGCAAGAAGCACCAGCGACCCGTCGTTGGTATACGACATCGGGTACAAGGATATCCGGCCGGGCGATCTGTGTGAAAAAGGGAGCCAGCTCAGGCCCCACATTGTCTGGTTCGGAGAATCTGTGCCAATGATGGACGAAGCTGTAAGGATAACTTCTTCCGCCGATATTTTCGTAGTTATCGGTTCATCACTCAACGTCTACCCTGCTGCGGGACTAATGGATTATGCACCCCCGAAGGCATCCCTCTGGCTTATCGACCCGAATGAGGTGTTTGTTCCTGCCAGGCGGCATGTAGGGATCATAAGGGAGCCTGCCTCAACGGGAGTTGAAATACTTACCCGGCACCTGATGGAACTAAGATGATTTAATTGCCTTTATACCCGTCAGTAAGGCCTGCGTCCTGCCCATAATCATACTTCCCTGATGCCAATAATCTGCATGACTGAAGGATACCGTACAAGCTGGTTTGTTAATATATTCTCCGAAGGTACTTTTGACCTTTCACGGTTTTCCTGATATCTTTGATCCATGATTGACAGGCAGACAATCGAACGGATACTTGATGCTGCACAGATTGTCGACGTTGTGCAGGAGTTTGTCCCCCTGAAAAAACGGGGAGTGAATTACCTTGGATTGTGCCCCTTCCACAATGAAAAGACCCCTTCATTCACGGTATCTCCGTCAAAGGAGATATTCAAATGCTTTGGCTGCGGAAAGGTCGGGAACTCCGTCAATTTTATAATGGAGCATGAGCATCTCACTTATCCTGAGGCGCTGAAATATCTTGCAAAAAAATACCATATCGAGGTAACGGAGAAAGAACGCACCCCTGAGGAAATTGAAAAACAGAATGAAAGGGAGAGTCTGCTCGTTGTCACTGCATATGCTGCAAGGCAGTTTGAAGAAAACCTGTTCCGTTCCGATGAGGGAAAATCAGTCGGACTTTCATATTTCATGGAAAGGGGATTCCGTCACAGTACCCTGAAAAAATTTGAGACAGGCTACTGTTTCGACCAGAGGGACGCTTTTTCAAAACAGGCTCTTGAGGACGGCCACAGGCTCGATTTCCTGGTGAAGGCAGGACTGACAATTCAACACGAAGAAAAAATATTCGACCGCTTCAGCGGAAGAATAATGTTCCCGATCCATTCGTTGTCGGGACAGATCCTTGGGTTCGGGGGAAGAACTCTGAAAGCCGACCCTAAAAGTGCCAAATATCTCAATTCACCGGAGTCAGAGATCTATCATAAAAGCAGGATCCTGTACGGGATCTACCAGGCACGCAAGGCAATCACACAGGAAGACAAATGCTTTCTTGTCGAAGGTTATACGGATGTGATGTCACTTCATGAGGCTGCCATTGAAAATGTGGTAGCAAGCTCAGGAACTTCCCTTACCCGGGAACAGGTAAGGCTGGTAAAACGGTTCACCCAGAATATTACAATCCTCTATGATGGCGATCCGGCCGGTATCAAGGCTTCAATCAGGGGAATCGATATTGTCCTTGAAGAAGGAATGAATGTTAAGATAGTTCTTTTACCCGAAGGCGAAGATCCCGATTCATACTCAAAAAAAGTAAGCAATGAGCAATTCCTGGAATATATAAAAAATAACGAGACTGATTTTATAAGGTTCAAAACCAGACTGCTGCTTGATGAGGCCAGCAACGATCCTGTCAAAAAAGCCGGCCTGATAAATGACATTGTCAGATCGGTTGCAGTAATTCCCGAAGCCATAACAAGAACAATATACATCAAGGAATGCAGCAATCTGCTTGAGGTTCCGGAATCCGTCCTTTATCAGGAGGTCAACAAACTCATGCGTGAGAAATCTTTCCGTGAAAGGAATAAGTATCCGGGGCCGGAAGACCTTCCTGTTCCGCCGGCAGGAAGTCCTGCGAAGCCTGTAAGACCGCTTACGGCAAGCTTTTTTGCGGAAAAGGAAGTGATAAGACTGCTGCTGAAATACGGAAGCCTGGAATTTGAAAGGAAAATCCGCAGTGAGGATGGTAAAGAGGAGATAATAACCGTTGCCGACTATATTGTGAAAGAAATAACATCAGATGAACTGTCATTTAACGATGCAGTATTTGCAAGGATCTTCGACGATTTCAGGTTCAGTTCCGAACAGGGCCTTTTCCCCGATGACAAACATTTTATCAAACATGAAGATCCGGACATCTCAAGGATCTCCGCCGACCTCCTTGCAGATGCACATGAATTAAGCAGGATATGGAGAGACAAGCAAACCTATGTTGAAACTGAAGAAATGAAACTTCATGATATTGTCCCTGATGTGGTGCTGAAATTCAAAAGCGACAAAATCCAGGCCTACAGAAAGGAGATCATGATCCTTCTTGAAGAAGCGGTAAGAAACAATGACCGGGAAAGGATCATTTTCCTGCAGACAAGATTCAATAATCTCAGCCTGGCACTGGGGCATATTTCAAAACAGCTTGGCAACAGGATTTTACTTTAGGATTCCGACTTTTTCGTATTTTTAGCAATGTAACAATATGTCACCGTTGAACTCAGGCAAATCCGTCATCCTGAAATAATCATTCCCGAAAATGAAAAAATCAAGACTAATCATCCCTTCTGTCATCCTGATCATCATCTCATCATGCACGGGAAAAGAAAATCTGCCGGTTAAACTTCTCCCGAAAAGAGTTTCCGATTTGCAAGAACTGAATATTCCCGTCGATAAAGGATTCAGTGAGTATATTACCGGATACACTTCCGGCATCATATCGGTCAATTCTGTTTTTGAGGTAAAATTCACCCCGGAATTTGTAGCTGGGATAAACAGAAAGATTCCTGCCGGATTGTTCATTTTTGAACCTGCCGTAAAAGGGAAAGCCGAATGGACAGACAATGTAACTCTTGCTTTTAAACCTGCCAGGCCGCTGAAGCCGGGGACATTGTATACGGTTAAGCTTAACCTTACAAAACTTGCAGAAGTTAAGGAAAATTTGGGGGTATTCACTTCCAGGATTAAAACAAAAAAGAAGGACTTCGTCGTTTCCATCGGGGTGCTGGAAAGTTCGGATGACGGTACAAAATACACACTGCACGGTAACCTGGTGGCATCAGACTATGTAGCATCCACTGAGGCCGAGTCTTATGTCCAGGCAAAATATGGCCGTAAAAAACTGCCAATAATCTGGGATCATTCCGATATTCTTGAGCACAGATTTTCTGTAATCAACATCGAAAGAAAGGATAAGGCCGGGAAGGTAGAGGTAAGCTGGAACGGACATTTTGCAGGGGTAAAACAAAAAGGCAGCTCGGCAGTGAAGATACCCGGAACGGGAGTATTTGCAGTTACGGACCTGATCTTCAACCGTGACGAGGGGCAGAGCATTGATATTGTCTTCTCTGACCCGCTCGATGCTTCTCAGGAAACGGAGGGTCTCATCCGCTTTAACCCGGATATAAGAATGTCAGCCAGGATCAATGCAAATATTGTCAGCCTTTTTCCGGAATCAAGACCCGGGAGTCCGGCAGACATTATCGTTGAGGAATCAATTAAAAACTTCCGGGGTGAATCATTGACTTCGTCATTCATCAGAAGACTGGATTTTACACCAGTCCCACCATCGGTGGAGCTCACAGGAAACGGAGTGATCCTCCCTGCTTCATACAATCTGGTACTGCCTTTCAGGACAGCCAACCTGAATGCCGTCGATCTCAGGATCATCAAGATATTCGGGGTCAATCTTCCGTATTTCCTGCAGGACAACGATATAAACACATCCTATTCGGTAAAGAGGTTCGGAAGGCTCATTTATTCAGGCCGGGTTGATCTGATCAATCCACCGGGTACTTTTTCCGGATCGTGGAACTTCCATACGATTGATCTTGCCGAATATATTGATGTCGAACCGGGTATACTGTACAGGGTCGAACTTGGCTTCCGGCCCTCTTACTCGCTTTATCCCTGCCCGGACAGGACTGAACTGGAAAAATACGAAGAATCTCTTGAGAAGTCGGAGGAAGAAACAAATGATTACTGGGATGATCCGGACAATTATTATGACGACGCCGGGGATATGATCTACTATTCACTGGGATTCAACTGGAATGAACGCAATGATCCTTGCAAACCAGCCTATTACAGCCCCGACAGAAAAGTCACCAGGAACGTACTGGCATCTAACTTCGGCATTATTGCCAAAAAAGGAACTGACAACAGTCTCCTCGTAATGGTAAATGACCTTCTTACAGCACTCCCGCTCAGCGAAGTGACAATCGATGTGTATGATCTCCAGATGCAGCTGATTGTTTCCCGGAACACCGGCCACAATGGTTCCGTTACCATGAATTGCGACAGAAAGCCTTTCCTTATAATAGCAAGAAAGGACCGGGACCGGAACTACCTTAAGGTAACCGATGGTTCATCCCTGTCGCTGAGTTCCTTCGATGTTTCGGGAAATAAAACCGAGAACGGAATAAAGGCCTTCATTTACGGTGAAAGAGATGTCTGGCGCCCCGGTGATTCCATTTATCTTTCCATATTCCTGAAGGACCTGAACAAAAATCTTCCGGCCGGACATCCGCTGCAGTTTGAACTGATCAATCCGCTTGAACAAAGGATTGATAACCAGGTACAGCAGACCGATGGCAGGAACCTTCTTGTCTTTAAAACAGGAACCGCCACCGACGCCGTCACTGGCAATTATTCCGCCATATTCAGGGTCGGTGGTGCCACATTCACCAGGAGGGTCAGGATTGAATCAATTAAGCCCAACAGGCTGAAAATGGAACTTTCATTTCCCGGTAACCTCCTTAAACAAAGAGAAGGAGGGACTCCCGGCTCACTAACTGTAAAATGGCTCAATGGAAACAATGCAGGCAACCTGCGATCATCAGTCGAATACCGCTTCAAACCTGCAAAAACGGAATTTGAAAAGTACAGACAGTATGTTTTTGATGATCCTTCAGTCGATTTTTATTCTGAAACAGTCAGGATGTTTGAAGGAACCACCGATGAGAAAGGTGAGGCAAGCGTCAGTTTCAATCCCGGCACTGATATACCTGCCCCGGGAATGCTTAATGCGGTTTTCACGGTAAAAGCCGCAGAAAAGGGTGGAGATGAAAGCATAACACAGAAACTCTACCGGTATTCTCCGTATGAGACTTATGTGGGTCTGAATCTTCCGGGCCTCAAGGAAAATGAAAGAATGATTTTTACCGACACCGACCATGAGTTAAGAATTGCCACAGTCGACCCCCAGGGAAAACCGGTTGACACCCGGGTGGACATTTACTTCTACAGGATAAATTACAGGTGGTGGTGGGAATCTGACGAGGAAAACCTTGCATCGTACATTTCAAACAACAGCTACAAACCCGTGCTGACCCATCATCTGCGAACCAGTAACGGTACAGGCTCATTCCGGTTCAATATAGGAAGGAATGACTGGGGCAGATACCTTATCCGCGCCACAGCCGCCAGCGGACATTCAACGGGTAAAATCATACTTATCGACTGGCCGTGGGAATACGGGATGAAAAGCAGTGCGGACGGGGCAACACTGCTGTCGGTGAGTACCGATAAGGAAAAATATGCGCCTGGAGAAGAAATACGGCTAAGCTTTCCCGCACCCGAAAATTCCAGGGCAATAATCACCCTTGAAAATTCGTCAACAGTACTGGAAGAGATCCGGACCCCGGCTTCAAAGGGGAACACTGTCGTAAGCATTAAGGCAAAACCCGGCATGGCTCCTAATTGCTATGCATTCGTAACAGTAATACAGCCTCATGCACAAACCGTGAACGACATGCCCATACGTCTTTACGGTATTGTCCCTGTTATGGTTGAGGATCCTGCAACCCGCCTGGATCCGGTAATCTCCGCACCCGATGAGATCCGCTCTCAAAAAAGTTTTGACATTACCGTGAGTGAGGCAAACAGGAAGCCGATGACATACACCGTGGCTGTTGTTGACGAAGGACTCCTGGATATTACTGCTTTCAGGACACCCGATCCGTGGAGTTATTTTTACGGCCGTGAAGCCCTGGGCGTCAGGACCTGGGATGTATACGACCATGTTCTAGGTGCTTTCGGGGGAACCCTGGAAAGGCTTCTTGCCACGGGAGGCGATGAAGCCATTACTGACAGATCGGCGGGCAAGGCGCAGAGGTTCAGGCCGGTGATAAAATTCCTCGGACCCTTCACTCTTCAGCCGGGTAAATCCAGGACCCACACCATTACCCTTCCCCAGTATACGGGGTCAATAAGAACAATGGTGATCGCAGGCAGTGAAAGGGCATTCGGCAGTGCCGAAAAGAGCCTGCTGGTGAGGGATCCGCTGATGGTACTTGCGACCGCCCCCAGGGTCCTGAGCCCGGGAGAACGCGTCACATTGCCGGTTACTGTTTTTGTTCAGAAAAGCAATATAACCAGTCTTGACCTGATGGCAGAAGCCGGTAGCCTGATAAAGTTCGATGAGCCGGTGAAAAGCATCACCGTCGCCGGCCAGGGGGAAACGGATACCCGGCTTGTGTTTACCACTGCCGAAAAAACAGGAAAGGAGGTGATAAAGGTTACTGTATCGGGGGGCGGGGAAACAGCCGTCCATGAGATTGAAATCGACGTCCGAAGCCCGAATCCACCGGAGATCAGAGCCGTGCAGAAATTGCTGAAACGGGGTGAAAAATGGGAAACCTCATTCAACCCTTTCGGGATCGCAGGATCCGATGCTGCCACCCTTGAATTATCCGATCTTCCTGCTGCTAATTTTGATAAATGGCTTGATTACCTGCTTGAATATCCGCACGGCTGCACCGAACAGATTATTTCTGCGGCTTTCCCCCAGTTATTGCTTCACAGCATTGCAGGAGACGGGGCAAAGGCCGAAAAGTCTGCAACAAATATTAAGGAAGCTGTTTTAAAAGTGGTCTCCAGGCAGATGACCGGCGGAGGAGTCGCAATGTGGCCCGGCAACTACCAGCCCGATAACTGGGTAACATCATATGCGGGTCACTTTATGGCGGAAGCTGAAAGAACGGGATACAGCATACCCGGAAATTTCAGGCAGAAATGGACAAGGTTTCAGAAAAAGACTGCACAGGACTGGCGCTTTGACCCGAAATTCAGGCAATCAGCCAACGATCAGGCATACAGGCTCTTCACTCTTGCCCTTGCCGGCGATCCGGAAAGAGGTGCAATGAACAGGATGAGGGAAATTCAGAATCTCCCCGGCCTGGCCAGATGGCTTCTCGCAGCGGCCTATGCTACCTCCGGCAAACCTGAAGTCGCTGACAGGCTGCTCGACATGCGCAATACCGGAACCGAAGAAGAATATTCCGGATACTATTACGGCAGCCGCATGCGCGACAGGGCCGTGATCCTATATACCCTCACACTACTGAAAAAGGACGCCGAAGGCCTTCCCCTGCTAAGAGCAATCTGTGACGAGTTGAATACCGCCGGCTGGTTCAGCACCCAGTCATTGTCGTGGGGATTGTTTTCATACATGAAATACTCTCAGCTGGTCTCCGCTGACAAACCGGGTTCGGCGAAAATCAGCGTTTCCCTTAACGGTGAAAAATCCGAGATTTCCGTTCCCGAAAAGAAAATCTTCGTCAAAGAGCTCCAGGTCAGGAATGGCCCCAACAGGCTTGTTGTGGAAAACATCTCTGACCAACCCGTTTATGCAAACCTGGTCAGGAAAGGGATTCCGCTGGTTTCTGATGCCACCCAGACCGAAAAAGGACTGACCATGAGTGTTGAGTACCTCAACATGGAACTGAAGCAGATTGATCACAGAAACCTGGTACAGGGAACTGATTTCATGATGGTTGTGAAAGTGACGAATAAAACGTTCCTGAATCTCGACAATATAGCCTTAACACAGATGGTCCCCTCGGGATGGGAAATACAGAACACCCGGCTGTTTGAGGCCAATTACGGAATACAGGAAAGCGTTTATGACCACCGCGATTTCAGGGACGACCGGGTGAACACCTATTTCAGCCTGAACCAGGGTGAAAGCAAAACTTATTTGCTTATCCTCAATGCCGCTTACAAAGGGGAATTCCATCAGCCTCCGGTTTGGTGCGAGGCCATGTATTCGGAAAGCTGCTATTCACGTATCCCGGGCGGCAAGGTAAAAGTCACGGATAACGGCATTGAGTAGGAAGTTCATAATCATACTGACTGCTGCCGGGATGGTGATCATCCCGATTTTGCTTGCCCCTTTGCCCCGATTCAATAATCCGCTGTCGACGGTTGTGGAGGCCCGGGATCACACACTCCTCGGTGCCAGGATCGCCTCCGACGGACAATGGAGATTCCCTCCAGGGGATGCCGTCCCGGAAAAGTTCAGGAAAGCAATACTTACCTATGAGGACAGGTATTTCTATTTTCACCCGGGGGTTAATCCCGTATCGCTCATACACGCCTTCGTCATCAACTCGAAGCATCATGAGATCAGGGCCGGAGGTTCGACCATCACAATGCAGACAGCGAGGCTGGCGGGGGGTAACAAACCACGCACCTATCTCAGGAAGGCTATCGAGATCGTTTCTGCCATCAAGCTTGAAATGCTGAGATCAAAGAAGAAGATCCTTGAAATGTATGCTGCAAATGCTCCTTTCGGAGGCAATATCGTCGGACTTGATGCAGCTGCCTGGAGGTACACCGGCAAACTGCCTTCCGAGATCACCTGGGCGGAAGCCGCTTCGCTTGCAGTGCTTCCCAATTCACCCGCTCTTATTCATCCGGGAAGGAACCGGGAAAAACTCAGGGAAAAACGCAATAGCCTCCTACACCGCCTGAAAGAAAGGAATTTTATCGACTCCCTCACCCTTGAACTGGCACTTGAAGAACCGCTTCTTTCCGAACCCGACAAACTGCCGTCAGCAGCTCCTCACCTCACTGATTATTTCAATGTGACGCGAAAAGGAGAACGTGTGAGAACCTCTGTCGATTTCAGGCTCCAGGAGAGGGTCTCTGCAATAATGGAATTGCATCAGAAAAAACTTGAAGGCAACCAGATCTTCAATTCCGCAGCCCTGGTGGTAAGTGTGGAGTCGGGGGAGGTTCTGGCCTATGCCGGCAACAGCACAACCGGAAATGCTGCATTTCACGGTGGTGATGTCGATATCATCAGATCACAGAGAAGTACAGGAAGTATCCTTAAACCAATACTCTATGCAGCAATGCAGCAATCAGGGGATCTGCTGCCCAACACACTAATTGCCGATACTCCTGCACGCTTCCCGGGTTTCTCACCCGAAAATTTCGACAAGAGTTACAGCGGTGCCGTAACCGCAGGAACCGCCCTCTCGCAATCACTTAACATCCCGGCAGTCAGAATGCTGCAGGAATATAGCCCTGAAAAATTTCTAGAATTGCTCAGGGAAACAGGATTCACAACTTTCACCATGCCTGCGGAGCATTACGGTCTCTCGCTTATCCTGGGAGGTGGTGAAACTTCATTGTGGGAACTCACTGGAGTCTATGCTTCAATGTCAAGGATACTCAGGAAGGCGGGGCAAAGCCAGGAATATTCCCGATCGGACTTCCACTCTCCGTTGATATTGATCAGCGACACGAAGAAATCCAGAGGGAAAGATGCCGGCAAAGCTCCCCTGTCTGCCGCTTCTGTATGGCTGACTTATGAAGCGCTGCAGAAAGTTAATCGTCCCGATACGGAAGCAGGATGGCAGTATTTCACATCATCCAGGACCCTTGCATGGAAAACTGGCACAAGTTTTGGCTTCAGGGATGCCTGGGCCGTGGGAAGTACCCCTGCCTATGTTATCGGAATATGGGTTGGCAATGCCAATGGGGAAGGCAGGCCGGGACTCACCGGAACAGCCGTCGCAGCACCAATCCTATTTGACATTGCAGGTCTGATGGAAACCGGTCCCTGGTTTACCCCTCCATGGGAGGAAATGACAAATATTGTGGTCTGCACCAAAAGCGGCTACAGGGCCGGACCTGATTGCCCCGATACAAGGGAGATCCCGGTATGCATCGAAGGCCTTAAAAGCGGGATGTGTCCGTTTCATTCAATGGTTCACCTCAACAAGTCACGCACGTACCAGGTTACCGCAGATTGCGCTGCACCTTCAGAAATAGTCAATGAACCATGGTTTATTCTTCCTCCTGCAATGGAATTCTACTACAAAAGAAAACACCCGGAATACAGGTCCCTGCCTCCTTTTGCGAAAGATTGTGGCGGCGAAAAAACCGGCACATTCATGGAATTCATCTATCCCGCACCCGGATTAAAAATCTTCATACCGCGCGATCATACCGGCGAACCTACCAAGCTTGTTGCCGAAATTGTCCACAGAAATCCTTCCAGACGGGTATTCTGGCATATTGATGAAAGCTACCTGGGTACAACCAGGAATATTCACCAGGTCGAAATCCTTGCCGGTACAGGAAACCATATTCTGACTGTGTATGATGAAGATGGAAACAGAATCAGTTCCCGGTTTACAATAGTCGGTAAAAACTGAACTTTTGAATTTTGTTGGTGTACCCGTAGCGTTTACTGTAATTCAGCCGGTTACACCTGATGATCTGCCCCCGGAGTAATAAGCTCAATCTTTTGACTTGTTTCATAACAATTCCGTGACCATATTTGTTCCTCAATAAAAGCAGGCTCATGCAAATGAATGTTTCCGGGGAATGGATCCCGGTTGTCGACGAGGAAGGAAAAACAATATCGGCCGCGCCCCGCAGTGTTTGCCACGACGGAAAAAGCAAGCTGCTGCATCCTGTTGTACATTTTCATCTGTTCAATGAGAAAGGAGATCTGTTCCTTCAGAAGCGCGCGCTGACAAAAGATCTTCTGCCCGGTTTCTGGGACACATCAGCCGGTGGTCATATGGATCCGGGTGAGAATGTCGATGATGCTCTCAGAAGGGAGGTGCTTGAGGAGCTTGGAATCAGTATTTTTAGGTATGATCTGAACCTGAGGTATATATGGGAATCTCCTGTTGAAAAGGAGCTTGTATACAGCTTCAAAGGCTCCTCGAATGAACCGCCGGTTATAAACAGGGATGAAATTGACGATGGAAGGTTCTGGCCAACTGAAGAAATCATCTCAAATCTCGGCCGTGGAATTTTCACACCTAACTTTGAACATGAATTCACTTTGATAATGAAAGAATTCATAAATTACGGAAATATCAATTCAATCTGATTATTATGAGTCAAACCGTTGAGATCCTCATACTTAACAATGAAATGGAAGCCGGTCTTATTGACGGGCTGCTGAATGAAAGGAACATCCCTCACATGATCAGGTCGTTCCATGATTCTGTGTATGACGGCCTGTGGCAGATGCAGTCGGGCTGGGGCCAGCTCCTGGCTCCAGAGGAACACAGGGACGAGATCCTGAAAATCTATGCCGGCATGTCAGAAACTGACTGATTTTCATTTCGTTTTTTCTTTCCCGACAGAAAGATTCCTTTTTCAATCGCCCGGATGAAATAGTAACTCAGCCCGCCCATAATTATCATAAAAATTAACAATATGGCATAGGAGGTCTTCCAGTTGGCCTCCCCTCCGGTTATCATTGTCCATTCTGACATTCCGCCAATGCTGGCAATGAGGGTAAGGGGCAGGAATACCGTGGTTATCACTGTTAATCGTTTAACAGTGATATTTGTTTCATTTGAAGCAAGCGTCATTTTATTGTTCAAAAGCGAAGTGTAAAGCTCCATTAAACTCGTTTCCAGTTCCCTGTATGTCTCAGTCAGCTCAAAGAATTTTGAAAGGTGGTCATAAATGTCCCGGTACTGAGCCATTGTTTTTTCAGGAATGAAGGGACAGTCGAGCCTGTTTATCTTTACCAGGATCTCACGCTCATGATAAAGACTTTTACGCAGGCTTACCAGCTTCCTTCTCAGATGAACAAGCTGCATGGGGTGGAAAACAGAAACATCATCCAGGAGTGTTTCTTCAGCTTCCTCGAGTTCATCTTCCATGGTATCGAAGGCAATATATTTCTCATCCACAAGGTGATCAAGCACAACATGCAAAAGATATGCGGGGCCATTTTTTACATTCATGATGTTATGCTCAGCCTCGATTGAAATGTTTTTCAGCGGCATCCTTCCGTCAGCGTCATGACCGCTGATCGTGATGAGAAAGTTGCTGCCTATGAACAGGTTAACTTCATCCAGGTAGAGAGTTTTATCCTTATAGCTGAGAGCATTGAAAAGAATGAAGGTGTTGTTGTGAAAATACTCGATCTTGGGAACCTGCTTTTCATCAAAGCAGTCTTCCACAGATAAAGGGTGAATACCAATAATGTCTGTCAGGATGCTGATATCCTTCTTTTCGGGGTTGTAATAGTCGAGCCATATAAAACCGTCCTCATCCAGTGATTTAACTGCCTCTTCCAGCGTGTTGACCCTGTAAATGAGCCCTGAGGAAGAAATGTGATAGAATTTTGACTCAGTCATGATCAATGTCTTTAATTATTAAAAAAACAAAGCTGATATTTGATTAAAGAAGTATCCAAATTACGAAAAAGTTTGATGCCGGACGAAGGGGGATAAGCAATTTAGATTGAGTGTAGTTGTATAACAGCCAGACATTCAGGCTAGCCTGAACCAAAATAAGTGTGCAATGTTAATCTTCTGAGAACCAAATATCAATGCCATGAACAACGCCATTTACAGTTTCAGGGAACCAAGGAACGAACCCATACTTTCCTATACTCGGGGAAGTGCGGAGAGAAAGCTCCTGGAAAAAGAGCTTGAGCTGCAGAACAACAAGGTTGTTGAGATCCCGCTGATCATCGGCGGGCAGGAGATCCGTACCGGGAAAACCGGGAAAGTGACAAAGCCGACTGACCATGGTCATATTCTTGGAACATATCATATTGCCGGTGAGAAGGAGGTCAGACTGGCAATTGAGTCAGCACTGGCTGCAAAAAAAGACTGGATGACCATGGCTTGGATTGACAGGGCCTCTGTCATGATCAAAGCTGCCGAGCTGATTTCAAAGAAGTACAGGTATGTTCTGAATGCCGCCACAATGCTTGGCCAGGGGAAAAATGTCAATCAGGCTGAGATAGATGCGGTTTGTGAAACCGTAGATTTTCTCAGGTTCAATGCCTTTTTCACCTCCATAATCTATGGCGAACAACCATTGTCCGACAAGCTCAGTATTAACCGGATCGAATACCGGCCACTGGAGGGATTTGTTTACACAATTTCTCCTTTCAACTTTACTTCAATAGCTTCCAACCTTAATACCAGTGTTGCCCTAATGGGAAATACCACGGTCTGGAAACCGGCAACCACCTCCCTGCTTTCAAATTACTATCTGATGAAAATCCTGAAAATGGCAGGGCTGCCCGACGGAGTGATCAATTTCGTACCCGGATCAGGCCCGCTTATCAGCAGCGTGGTTATGAAACACAGGGATCTTGCAGGAATTCATTTCACCGGTTCGAACCATACCTTCAACAGCTTGTGGAAACAGGTTGCCGACAATCTCAGCATCTACAGATCGTACCCTAAGATTGTCGGTGAAACGGGAGGTAAAAACTTCATTGTCGCACACCATTCTGCAAATCCGGAAGAACTTGCAACAGCCATAGCCAGGGGCGCCTTTGAATATCAGGGACAGAAATGCTCTGCCGCATCGCGGGCTTACATACCGGCCTCCATCTGGCAAACGACGAAGGAACTGCTCCTGAATATGATTGCCGAAATGAAATCGGGCGATGTCACTGATTTCAGGAACTTCATTAATGCCGTTATCGACGAAAACTCCTATGAAAAGATCATGAGTTACATAAAAACTGCACATGATTCACGTGATTGTGAAATCATTGTCGGCGGGAAGGGAGATAAATCAACCGGTTTCTTCATCGATCCTACTGTCATCCTAACAACCAATCCTCACTTTGTGACCATGCAGGAAGAGATCTTCGGACCAGTTATAACAATCTACGTTTATGAAGACGACCGGTTTGAAGAGATACTGAAATTATGCGATGAAACATCTCCTTTCGGACTGACCGGGTCGATCTTCAGCAACGACAAATACTCCGTCCTGCAGGCATGCAATACACTAAGATACGCTGCCGGTAACTTCTATATAAACGACAAACCCACGGGAGCAATGGTCGGACAACAGCCTTTTGGCGGATCAAGAGCCTCAGGTACAAATGATAAGGCTGGAAGTTTTCTTAATCTCATACGCTGGGTCAGCCCCCGCACCATCAAGGAAACCCTGATACCATCAACGGATTTCAGATATCCGTTCATGGAATAATCCAGGATTTGTTTTTTTTGACCCCGGAGAGAACAAGATATCATAAATGAAGCTATTTTTACGCACCTTTGTTTTGAAAGAAAAAAGAACCGCATTCAATTTATGACGTTTTATTAATGTTATCTCCGGATCTGCTCCTTTGGCTCGAACACTGCGCCGTCATATTTTTCATGACTTTTCTTCATGAGGATGCTGCCATTCTTGCTGCAGCTTTTTCAACCGTCGAGCATAAGCTGCCCGTATGGATGGCTTATGTAAGCGTGTATCTCGGAATAGTCACCGGGGATATACTGATATATGGACTTGGACATCTCGCCCAGCAGAACAAATGGCTCCGTTCGAAGATTATCGGGCCCAAGGTGGAACGGGTACATATGTGGCTCGACAACCACCTGGTAAGGGTACTGGTACTGTGCCGGATAACCCCCGGACTGCTTTTCCCCACCTTTGTCGCATGCGGGTGGTTCAGGATCCCTTTTTACCGCTTCGCATCCGTTTCCATACTTGCAGGTGCAATCTATTCCTCAATTGTGCTTACAATCGTTATCCTTTTTGGCGACCTGGTACTCAATCACCTGGGATACTGGGCCTGGGGCCTTGCCGCCTTCCTGCTCATAGCATGGGCACTGAGGAATTCTTTTAAATCGCGCTGGAGCAAAACAACAGAAAAAGCCATGGGAGAGATTCCGCCTTCATTCTTTGCCGTCTTTAAAAAATACATGCCCGGAATGCGGCGAAAGTTCCATGGCATGCCATCCCTCGACGATCTTAAGAAAACGGTTGCTTCCGCCGAACATATCCCAAACAGTATTCTGTATATACCCGTGGGCCTTTACTATATCTTTCTTGGCATCCGCTACAGGAGCCTGACCCTGCCCTCAGCATCAAACCCGAAAATTGAAACCGGCGGTTTCATGGGGGAATCAAAAGCTTCGGTAATGAATATGGTAGGTGAAGATCAGAAAAAGTGGGTCTCCGGCTTTGTAACCATCACCCGCAACGGGATACCGGATGAAGCTGACTTTGAAAATGCCTTAAAGGCAATGAAGGAGGGCAATATAGGCTTCCCCGTAGTTGCGAAGCCCGACATCGGATGGAATGGCTACGGGGTAAGGCTTGTCGAAAATGAATCACACCTGCAACAGTATATCGCAAACTTCCCCCATAATGAGAAGATCGTCCTTCAGCGACCCGTCACCTACGACGGCGAAGCAGGCGTTTTTTATGTCAGGATCCCGGGAGAAGAAAAGGGAAAGTTATATTCAATAACATTAAGGTATTTTCCCTTTGTTACGGGAGACGGCATATCAACCCTCAGGCAGCTAATCCAGAAAGATCAGCGGACAAAGCTGAGAGCCGGCTACTATCTGGGAGAAAAAACTGAACACGTTGGGTTCGGTGATGATGATCTTGAACAGATTCCCAGGGAGGGTGAACTCATACGCCTGTCATTCCTTGGCAGCCTGAGAGTGGGAGGTCTTTACCGCGATGCAAGCCACATGATCACACCCGAGCTTACCGAACGCTTTGACCAGATTGCAAGAAGCATACCCGAATTCCATTACGGCCGGTTCGATATCAGGTTCGAATCGGTGGAAAGCCTGATGAAAGGTGAGGGATTCTCAATAATTGAAATAAACGGCGCCGGAGCCGAGGCAATCCAGGCCTGGGATCCCAACGTTTCACTATTTAAGCTTTACCGCGAATTCTTCAAGGCATACAGGCTGCTGTTCAGGATCGGGGACATGAACAGGGCCAGGGGATTTAAACCCATGCCGCTCAGGGATTTCCTAAGGGCAATAAAACATCAGAACAATCTTATTGACCAATATCCGCCGGCAGGGTAACTTTTTTTAATAAATTTACTCTGATTTGCCAGCTGTTTAATGATGGATCATCAACAAAAGAGCAATAAAGCCCTTTTTATTCTCAACCCTTTTGCCGGCATTCCTCCTGTGAAGACCATAATCTCTAAGGAACTTAAACGCCGTAGGAACAAGCTGGCCTGGTGCAAATCACTCAGCATTGACGAATCCGGAACCCTGATAAGGCAGAATTTCGACCTTTACGATATATTCATTGCTGCAGGAGGCGACGGAACGGTACATACGATTGCAACAAAACTGATCGGAACGGATAAATCGCTCGGAGTCCTTCCCATAGGTTCAGGCAACGGTTTTGCAAAGGAACTCGGCTTCAAACCTTCAATCCGCTCCCTCCTTCAGGATATCGAACAAAATGAAAATATCCTGGTCGACGTGATTGAAATAAATGACCTGCTCTGCCTCAATGTGGCCGGTATTGGCCTCGACAGCTTTGTCGCGCACTCATTCGACCGCCTTAAAAGACGGGGATTCTGGGCGTACGTGCGGTTAACCCTGAAAAACTTCTTCAGCCTTAAACCTTTCAGGGTAAACATTGAAATTGAAGGGGAATGGACACTTTCGGAAGACCTTTTTCTACTCACAATAGCCAACACCCGCCAGTTCGGGAACAGGGCATATATTGCCCCCGGAGCTTCTCCTACCGATGGCAAAATCGACCTTGTCCTGATACGACCATTCCCCAGATATCTTTTTCCCGTCTTCATCTTCCGCCTGTTCACCAAATCCATAAACAGGTCGAAATATGTAAGGACACTTAAAACAGACAGGAAGATAACCATATCCTCGGAGGAAACAAGATTCCATGTTGACGGAGAACCTGTGGAAATAACAGGCAAGACGGTCATCAGGGTCAGAAAAGGTGCTCTCAAAGTATTGAAAACCAAATATTTTACAAATGAAGGCTGATTTTATCGTCAGGTTTTTCTGCCTGCTCACAGCGGCAGTCATTAATGCAATGCTTTTCAACCTTCATGGACAGACCCCCGAAGAGATTGAAGCAAAGCGCGTCTCCCTTCCCAACGGCTGGCATCTGACTCCGGTCGGAAAACTTATTCCTCTTGGCGACCTTCCGCTCAACATTGCGGTTTCTCCTGACAGGAAGCTTGCTGCCGTCACAAACAACGGACAGAGCACCCAGACAATTCAGCTCATAAACATTAAAAAGGGAAGTTCCTGCTATGAGACTGAAATAGGGAAATCATGGCTGGGGCTGGCCTTTTCCGATGACGGAAAATATCTTTATGCGTCAGGTGGCAACGACAACTTCATTATCAGGTATTCAGTGAAGCGCAACAAGCTTGTTAACCCTGACACAATTAAAACAGGTGAACCATGGCCGGAGAAAATCTCTATTGCAGGAATTGCCCCTGACGATTCAAGAAACCGCCTTTATGCCGTCACCAAGGAAAACAACTCCCTTTATGTGATTGATACGCGCCTCAGATCCGTCATTTCGGTTCATCCCCTGGGAGGCGAGGGATATACCTGTATACTTTCACCCGACCGCCGGACCTTATATGCCTCATGCTGGGGATGTGACAAGATAATTGTTTATGACACGTTTGCCGACAGGATCACGGGGTCGGTTCCTGTCGGTGACAATCCCAACGACATGTGCATCAGTCATAACGGCCATTATCTTTACGTGGCAAATGCCAACGACAACAGTGTGTCAGTCATTGACACCCGGCAGATGAAGGTAATTGAAACCCTCAACACTGCACTCTATCCCGAATCACCTGCCGGATCTACAACAAACAGTGTAGCCCTGGATGAAGACGGAAACACCTTGTTCATTGCAAATGCCGATAACAACTGTCTTGCCGTTTTCGATGTATCGCAGCCCGGTGAAAGCAGAGGCAAAGGATTTATCCCGACAGCATGGTATCCGACATGCGTCAGGGTTGTGAATGATAAAATCCTTGTCAGTAACGGAAAAGGTGTTACCTCCATGGCCAATCCGTACGGGCCAAATCCTGCCAGGAAGGATACAGAGGTAATTTACCAGGCAGGAGGAAAGGTGCAGGCCGTTGAAGTTCAGTATATCGGAGGCCTGTTCAAAGGTACCATGAGCCTGATCTCTATCCCTGATGAAAAACAGATGAAAATATTTACGAGGGCCGTTTACAACAACACCCCCTACAGCAAGGAGAACGAACTGCTGGCCGCAGATACGCCTGAAGGCAATCCTATACCCCTGAAAGTGGGTGACCCCTCTCCCATTAAATACATTTTCTACGTAATCAAGGAAAACCGTACATATGACCAGGTACTCGGCGACATGCCCGAAGGGAACGGCGACCCCTCGCTGGTACTGTTTGGAGAAAACATTACGCCCAATCAGCATGCCCTGGCCCGCGAGTTTGTCCTCCTTGACAATTTCTATGTCAACGGTGAGGTCAGTGCTGACGGACACAGCTGGACAATGGGTGCATATGCCACCGACTACCTCGAGAAAAACTGGCCGACAAGCTACGGTGGAAGAGGAGGAGGCTACCCGGGCGAAGGAGCACGTGAAATTGCAAATAATAAAATATATCTGTGGGACCAGTGCAAAAAATACGGCGTAAGCTACCGCACTTACGGAGAATTCATTGGAAACGACAGGGAACCGACCATACCGGTTTTAAAGGATCATTTCTGCAGGAATTTCACACCCTGGATCCAGACCATCCGCGATACCGTCAGATTTCGTGAATGGAAACAGGATTTTGATTCGCTTCTGGCAATAAATGCGGTCCCTCAGTTCAATACAATCAGATTCATTAACGATCACACCATGGGGCTTAGCCTGAATATGCCAACTCCCTTTGCACAGGTTGCCGACAATGACCTGGCCACAGGATTGTTCGTTGACTATCTGAGCCACAGCCCCATCTGGAAGGAAACCCTGATAATCATTGTGGAAGATGATGCCCAGAATGGCCCCGATCATGTGGATGCACACCGAAGCACAGCATATATTGCAGGAGGATATGTGAAACAAGGATTTGTGGATCATACACCTTATACAACCGCTTCCCTACTGAAAACAATGGAGCTTATTCTCGGCCTCCCGCCTATGACTCAATATGATGCTGCCGCCACACCACGCTGGAGATGCATGAACAGCAGCCCTGATCATCCTCCATTTAAGGTAAAATCATGCCTTGTGGATCTCGATGAAGTAAACCTTGCGGAAAACCCCTGGCAAAAAGCGAGCGAGCAGCTTGATTTCACAGCCGAGGACCGGATAAACGACTTTCTTTTCAATGAAATTATATGGAGGGCGGTCAAGGGACTGGATTCTCCATGTCCGCCCACCGTGAGGGCTGCATTTTTCATACCGGACCTGCAGAAGGATGAAGACTGAAATGTTTAATCAGCCTTTTAAGTACCCTTCATCCGGAACCGGTGAATCTGACGGATCTTATTTTACGCCAGTGGAGCAAACAAAAGCGCATCGCCTGAAAATAATCTTTAATTATTATTCCTTTCACTCACTTATTGAAAGAATTAATCACTAACACACAGTATATGAAACGAAGAGATTTCTTTGAAAAAAGTATTATCGCCGGGGGTTTGGCAATGCCGGCTGCTGCCTTTTCATCAAAGGGTACGGAATCACCGGCAGGATCCTTGCCTGAAGGGGAGGAAGTATTTATTGAAAAGCCCCTTGCCGGACGCCCTCATGAAGGGAAGGTACTGGCAGTTATACAGCCCCATTGTGACGACATAGCATACTATGCCGCCGGAACGGTTGCCAAGCTGATGCATGAAGGCTACACCGGCTACCTTATCAGGACCACCAACGATGATGCTGCCGGAGCAGGTGACAGTATCGGGGAAAGAGTGCTTAACAACGAGGTTTCAAACGAAGCCTTTGCAAAGGTTATGGGATTTAAGAAGGTGTATGACCTGGGCTACCGCAATCACCGGATGGACGAATACAATATCCAGGAAATCAAGGGCAGGCTCATTTTCCTGTTCCGTCTTCTCAAAGTTGATACTGTTGTCAGTTTCGATCCGTGGGACCACTACGAAGAGAATCCCGACCATTACGTAACTGCCAGGGCAGTTGAAGCTGCCCGCTGGATGGCGGGTATGAACACCGATTATCCGGAACAGCTGGAAGTGGTGGAGCCTCATCCGGTTATTGAAAGATATTATTACGCAAGAGGTCCCCAGATAGTGAACAGGATTGTCGATATTGGCAATTTTATCGACAAAAAGGTTGAGGCAAACATGGCCGTAGTATCCCAGGGAGGAGGAGGAAGGACTGGTTCATTGCTTCGCCGGAGGCTGGCAGCAGAGGGAAAACGGCTGCCAATCCTCGGAAATGACGACAGAACAGCTGATTTCAATTATATAAAGAACTTCATGCTCGACCAATTTTCAGAATCAATAAGAGGGATCCCGTCCGACAGGAAAACCGGAGAAAAATACGGCCTTGAATGGGCCGAAAAATTCCGCTATTTCGGATCAAATGACCAGGGCATGACCGATTACATCAGAAAAAACGCGATCAGCATTTAATCAGTTGCAAATCAACTATCCGCAAATCGGACCCCGCCAGTGTGGTATGTTTTTTGCTTTGTAAGTAAAGAAGAAAATGAAACCCGCAGGTTTTAAATACTCAAACACGTATTAGTATATTTTTCAAGCATGCGGATTCCATCAGAGCAGTAAATTAAAATTCAAATACGTATGAAAACAATGATATCACACAAAATAAGCCTCCTCCTCCTTGCGGTATTTTTCATACTTCCCATAAGCTTATGGTCACAGGAGATTAAACTGAGCCGCCAGGACAAGAAGGAGGCGAGAAAAGCCATGCTGGCAGAAAACTACAGGATCCTTGATTCGCTTATTACCGGGAGAAAATTTGTTCTTGAAGCAGATTTTCTTCAGAACCAGATGGGAGACCGCATTGCCGTCGCATCACGTATTAATTTCATTAAGATCAACGGAGAATCCGGTATCCTTCAAACAGGTAATGATTTCAGGACCGGATACAACGGAGTTGGAGGTGTTACGGCGGAAGGTATTGTGAGCTCCTGGAAAGTTACAAGGGATAAGAGAAGTTTAACTCATAAGGTTTCATTCAACATCCAAACCAAACTGGGTACCTACAATGTCTTTTTGACCGTAAATCCTGAAAACAGAGCAACGGCTGAAATATCAGGTTCCAGAAGCGGCCGGCTGACATGGGACGGTCATCTTCTGACGATTGACAATTCAAAGGTGTTCAAGGGAATGGAAACTTTCTAGAAATACTCCGGTATTTACCGTTACTTTTATATCATCATCTCCTGCATGGCGATGCAAGACGGCAAAAATCCTGCGGCTCTTGTGGGTTGTACTGGATTCGAACCAGTGACCCCTACCCTGTCAAGGTAATGCTCTAAACCAACTGAGCTAACAACCCATTTCTGCGGCAAAAATAATACTTTTATTGTTATATGGTGCTCTGCCCTGTTCAATATGTCACTTTCATCACCCACACGTATTTTGATGGGGGTGACTTTCTGACAGATTCGGGAATGTAAACAGTAAAACCGCTGCCGTTCCCCTGCCATCTCAGGGATGTTCCCTTTCCAACCATTTCAACCTTTGCTCCCGCTGGCAACGAAAATGTGCTCATCCCGACTGTTGAAGGCATTGTCTCACCTTCATCAGCCATATAATAAAGATAAATGGTATTCCTTCCTTTTTGCGAAATGCAGATTTTCCCCTCCTTATAGGGGGCAAGTGCCCTGGTACCGTATACAGCCTCACTGTTAATCTTCATCCACCCGCCAATGTCGTCGAGCAGCTTGTATGCTTCTTCGTGCCATTGTCCGAGAGGTCCGGGAGCTATGTTCAACAAGAGATTGCCGCCCTTGGCAACAATATCCACCAGCATCTGAACAGCCTCCCTTCCCGACATGTATTTGGCATCAGGTACCCATGACCAGCCGCCGCCCGCAATGATACACGATTCCCAGGGATAAGGAAGGGCCCTTTCCGGAACCCTGTTCTCCGGCGTCAGATAATTCTGATTCCTGCCGTAAACGGCCCTGTCAACCACAATCAAACCGGGCTGCTTCTCCCTGGCCCTAGCTACCAGCTCATCCATCCTGATATCCTGGCTCTGAACCCGGGTAAATTTATAGTCCTTCGATATAATACTCCTGAGTATCTCCTCATCCTTCTGCTTTTGAACCCAGCCACCATCGAGCCATAAGATATCGACCTTGCCATAGTCACCTCCCAGCAGCTCCATTATCTGTCCATGAGTATACTTTACAAAGGCCTCCCAACGGTCAGGATATGCTTTAATACTGTAATTTACATTCCTGTCGGGCGTGGCAAAATTGGGCCACCAGTAAAATTCGGAATGCCAGTCGGGCTTTGAAAAATAGGCTCCCACCCACATATTTTCATGCCTGAAGGCATTGAAGATCTCGCGGGTAATATTCGACCGGCTGTCGGAATGAAACGGTGTTTTGTTGTTTGTGATCCTGTAATCGGTAAGTTTGGTATCAAACATGCAAAATCCGTCATGGTGTTTGGTTGTAAAAACTACATATCTCATTCCTGCGTTCCTTGCGGCCCTGGCCCATCTGGCCGGCTCAAAGTTGACCGGGTTGAACGTTGTCTGAAGATTCTCATAATTCTTCTTGTACCTGACATAATCCGGATCGTTACGCCTGCACCAGCCTTCATCCTCCGCACAGATCGACCACGATTCCACTATGCCCCACTGGCTGTAAGGACCCCAGTGCATCAGCAGGCCGAACTTCAGATCCTGCCATTGCTCAAGTTTTTCAAGGACCATGGGATCCGTTTCCGGCACATACCTTTCCTCACCATCCTGGGAAAAAACCGGCTGTGAAAAAAATAACAACAAGAAAAACAGCCATGTAACTGATTTCATAATTAAAAAGTCTGATTTAATTGTTTATATATATTTATTATTAGTCGGATCAGGAGAAGTCGAAACCCGAAATATATACAGGCGCATCATAAAACTCCTCCTTCTCTTTTTCCGTCAGGTTCAGAAATTTTGCATAAACTAATCCGGGCTTTGCATTCAGCATGCGGTTCAATGCTCCCATACGAACCCCTGACCTCAGCTTGTCGAACAGATCACTCCGGTCGTCGAGCCAGATCAATCCCGTATTGTACCCTTCTGAAGCACAGACTGATTCAAAAAGATCAGCCAGGGAATCTTCATATCCCTTTTTGCAATAAATGGCATCAAAAACAAGATGGCGGAATTCCTCAGGATAAAAAAGCCTTTTAAAGTAAGGGACCTTTGGCAGAACTTTCATAATAACCCATCCCCAAACGCCGGGAATCTCATAAATCCTGAAGGATGAAGGCATTGCATTTACACCGGCAATTATTTCACTGCCTTCCCTCAATACATAGTACCTGTCGCCGTAAAACACATAATCAGTACTGAATAACGAATAATTCCTGTAATAGTCGCACAACAGAAATTCCATTTCCTTTTTCCCGGGATCGGTTAGTTTCGATACCCGGCTGTCAGTCTTTGGTGAAAACCTGCTGAACGTTACAGTAAGAAATGAACGGATATGATCATATCCGGCCTGGCTGACCATATTCTTCGAGCGCTCATTCATGCTTTCCACAAATGCATACATTATATGCTTGTCTCCGGCCTTGTAATCCGCAAATTCAAATAAACCGGGCTTGCTGAATATGGCAAGGGTTTTCTCCTTGAAAGTATCATCCTTAACTGAATGAGTTCTATCCCTTCTCCTTTGCCTGGTCATCCTGTACGCCTGGTAGCCGGACTGGAAGGCAAGGTATCTGATATAGGTTGACGGATAGCACAGGATTCCCTGGCCTGTTATCCTGTAACATGCGCCAACGGTACCTGTTATCCTGCCCGCTTTGTAAAGCGAAACAAACCTGATTTTATCCCTGTATTCCTCTATCCGCGATGGAATATTGCGAAGCTGGTATCTCAGTCCTCCTTCCGAGCCCAGAACAGTTTTGTTAAGAATCCCGAGTATGTCATCATTGGCATGATCAGTGATTTTCACTTCCAGACCCTTGAATGAAATTACTTTTTTGTCTAACATATGGAGGAATATGGTTTATTACTGGTTAACATCGAGCGTACCGAAAACACGTCTGAGGAGGGGAGTGATCCTTGCCGAAACATCTTTGCGTATTTTCTGTTCTTCTGTTTCAATTTTCAGGAACAAGCCATTAAGCGCCTTTGTTGTAAGGAAATCATCGAGATCGACATTTACTGTTTTAAATCCGCCAAGCCTGCCGGGTATGGAACTCGCAAAAGTGTTCCACTTATCTGTCAGAGTAACCCAGGAATCTTTTGCAGATATGTTCCCGGCAATTTTCTTTTCCGTCGAATTCCGGATCTTTGGTTTGTAAAGATCATATAAAGGTTTCCAGGTTGATGACCTCAGATATGCTGTTGCCGCATTGTCTGATCCCCTTAATATATTAAATGCATCCCCAATCGTCATCTGGCCTATGCTGTTCAGGAAGATGGGGGCGGCTTCCTTAGCTGCATCCTCCGCAGCCCTGTTGATCTTAATAATTACATCTTCAACGAGTCTGTCGCCTCCGGGGATCCTTGAGATATTGTCGATTATAATTTTTGCCTCATCGGGAAGAAGTATTCTTACTGCGGCATCGCCATAGTAACCATTTTCCGCAGCAAGCTTACCTGCAGAGTTTCTTGCCCCGGTAGAAAGAGCCTCCTTAAGTCCCCTGATCACCTCTTCTTCAGAAAGAGGAGCTGCTCCGCCGGATTGCAAAACCGTCTGCAGTCCGGCGCATGAAGTGAAAAACACCGTGGATGCAATAAAAAGAAAATATCTGATTTTCATCATGTAAATGTTAACAGGTTCAAATATACTAATTAATGGTAACGTCAGCTGATTACCGGCAAGAGTGCCGCCGCAACCAACATATCTTCCGGATTCGTTATCTTTATGTTCTCCCTGTTTCCGTCAACCAGATGGATTGGTATCCCTGTTTTTTCAAGAACCGTGGCATCATCGGTAAATTCTTCGCAATAGTCCTGCCTGTATGCATTCCTGATCAGACCGGTCCTGAATACCTGGGGTGTCTGTACAACCATTATATGCTGACGGCTGACAGCCATACTGCCGTTTCCGGTCAGAAGCCTCAGTGATCCCGTATTACTTACAACAGGGACTGCATTGCCGTATTTTTCTGCTGCTTCGAAGCATCTTCTGATTGTCGCCGTACTAACAAGGGGTCTTACACCATCGTGTATGGCTACAAGCCCATCCCCGTCTGCAAGTTCAAGACCATTCTTCACCGATGAGAATCTTGTGGACCCCCCCCTGACGGTCATGTGAGGAATTGTGAATGAGTATTCCGCCACCAGGGATTGCCATATCGCAAGCTGATCGCCGGGAAGCACTACAATGATCCTGATTGCACTGCTGAAACCGCTGAATCTCTCTATAGTATGCATCAGGACGGGTTTTCCGCCGAGTTCAAGGAATTGCTTCGGGATATCGCTGCCCATTCGTTTTCCCGAACCTCCGGCTACGATCACTGCATAAAGGGTCATTCAGGATGGTTTGTTTAATCAGGTCCGCCAGGGTCATCCGGAACCGCCGGCAGACAGGACAGGTTATGCAAACTTAACCGGATTCAGCCGGCCGGCCGACACGATACCGACCCTCGGCTAATCCTTCGTATAAAGGAATCTCTTGATACTTCTTTTTGGTGTTTTGGCGAATTCCTCGGGATGAATCCTGAACTTTGTAACTGCCATGAAGTCGGGAAGTTTCTCATTGACAGCCTTTCTTGTTTCCTCAAGGATGCCAGGCAGCTGCTCGTCCGGGATATTATTACTCTTCAGCATTTCATGGTCAGGATAGATAAGTGCGATCAGTTTGTCTTCCTCGGAAATGACAAGCGATTCCGCTATATAATCCATATTATTAATGACAGCTTCGATCTCTTCGGGGAAGATATTCTTTCCTGAAGCACCCAGGAGCATGGTTTTGCTTCTTCCCTTGATGAATATATTGTCTTCCCCGTCCATGATACCCAGGTCGCCGGTATGCATCCATCCCTTCTCATCTATTATTTCCCTGGTGGCTTCCTCATTTTTATAATACCCGAGCATCACATTTTCTCCGCGAAGGATAATTTCCCCGACAATTTTCCGAGGATCGGGTGAGTCGATTGTAACTTCAAGGGTATCAACCGGTCTGCCCGAGGCACCAACTTTTGTGGTATCCCACGATGCATAGCTTATCAGCGGACCGCATTCGGTCATGCCATAGCCGACAGTGAATCTGAAGCCGATCTTCTTGAAAAACCGTTCTGCTTCCGGATTGAAGGCAGCTCCTCCTATGACGATCTCATGGAAACGGCCGCCGAAAGTCTCCACAAGTTTTTCACGTATCTTCTTATGAAGCAGCTTGTTCACACCGGGAATCGCAAGGAGCATCTTCATATGCGGTTTACTGATGACAGGCAGAAGCTGTTTCTTGAATATTTTCTCAATAACAAGGGGAACCGAAAGGATAAGCCTGGGTTTGATTTCCTTGAAAGCCTGTATTATTATCTGCGGGGATGGGGTCTTTGATAAAATGGTAATATGACACCCGTAGGTAAACGGGAAAAGGAATTCAAAGGCACAACCGTAAGTATGGGCCAATGGGAGAAATGAAACCAGGGGATCGCCCGGTTTGAGGGGCATGTGATTCTGAGCAAATCTGACATTCGCGGCAAGGCTGTTATGTGAGATCATCACTCCCTTTGAGAAACCGGTTGTCCCGCCGGTATAGCTGATTACTGCAAGCTTGTCATTCGTCACCCCGGAAAATTTTATATCTTCCTTCCTCACTTCGGCACAGGTATTCCTGAATTTCTCGTCAAGCCCGCTGTAATCTTCACTTAAGCGGATCTGGGCTGAAAAAATCATGGTAAAGTTGTCAACGGAGATTGCCCCCCTGACTGCAGGCATCCTTTTAATGTCAATGGTTTCCCAGATCTTGTCATCAACAAAAAGCAACACTGAATCCGAATGATTGATCAGGTTCATCAGATCATCCGCTTTGAAGTCAGGCAATATCGGGACTATAACGGCACCGTATGTCACGGTTGCAAGATACACTACGCACCAGTTGGCCGAATTCCTCCCAACCAGGGCAATCTTATCCCCTTCACTGATTCCTGCATCCCTGAAAAAAAGATGAAACTTCAGTATCTTTTCGGCAATCTCCTTGTATGTATATCCTTTTTCCCCGTAGTTCGATAAAGCTTCAATCTCCCAGTTCTGCCTGATGCTTTCCTCAATATAAGTGACCAGTCTTTCTTTTATCATAAAATCAAATATTTAATATTATGTCAAAGGTATGATTTGATTTGCAATAATTAAACAGTCTGATGCCTTCCGGAAATTCAGATAAAGTACATCAAAAGTATGGATACTATTGAAACCAGGTTTACAGCAGTAAAAAAGAAATTGTATTCTTCCCTCTTTTTGTTGAAATAGCCAAGCTTACGTGCAAAGATCCCGATGGTGGGTGCAAACAGAACCAAAAGGAAAATAAAAAACTCGGCTCCTGAAAACACCTGATCCAGTCCTCCCCTGACAAGAGTAGATAAATATACTATTATAAGCAGGATCAGTAAATAGACCAGATAGGAGACTTTCAGGAAAAGGGTTGAGATCAGCCTCCTTTTATGCAACTGATGAGGTTTCAGATACGCGTAGGCAATAGAAAAAATAATAATTATAAATACTATGCCCAGTATATGGTTTAACACCTGGTTGAAATTGGCCATAGCTGCCTGATTTTTTCACTCTCAGTCTTTCTTCAACGACCAGATCAATGAGCTTGCACCCAGAACAGCTGCGTTTTGTGTACTCAGCTCCGATGGCAGAAGTTTCACCTTATCCTTGTAAATATGAAGAAGATTTTCTTTCATGTATATTTCTGCAGGCTCAAAAATAAGTTCTTTTGCCAGCGCCAGTCCTCCAAAAAGGAAAATGGCCTCGGGATTTGTGTGCGCCACCACATCAGCAAGTTTGAAGCCCAGCATCATGCCGGTATGCTCAAATGCCCGCCTGGCAATTATGTCACCACGTTTGGCTGCCTGGTGAATGATCTCGGCATCGAGTTCCTCAAAACTATATTTCCTCAGTTCACTTGGCTGAATGCTGTCGGCCATTACCTTAAGCAGGGTCCGTTTAAGTCCTGTGGCAGACACGTACGTTTCGAGACATCCTTTTCTCCCGCAGCCGCACTCGCGGTTTGAAGGACCAGGCCTGATTGCTGTATGCCCGATCTCGCCCGCGAAACCGTCATTGCCATAAACCAGCTTGCCATCTACCACAAAGCCACTGCCCAATCCTGTTCCAAGGGTTATTACAACAAAATCCTTCATCCCCTTGGCTCCGCCATAGATCATCTCCCCCACGGCTGCAGCATTTGCATCATTTGTCACAACTACCGGCAGGGCTGTGTGGCGGGAAAATATATCGGCAAGTGGAATAATTCCCTTCCATGGCAGGCCGGCAGGGTGCTCAATGGTACCCTTATTGATGTTGCCCATGGGAGCACCAATGCCGAAGCCGATAAGTTCAATATCCTCCTTGATTTTCTGGCTGGTAAGAATTATTTTCTCGTACAGTGCTGCCACAAATACTTCAATCTCATCGTAATGAGTGGTTTTAATCCGGTCTTCGGCAAGTATGTTCCCCTCACGGTCAACAATGCCGAATACTGTATTTGTCCCTCCGATATCAATCCCAACAACAACTTGTTTCTTTGCCATATTACCTGTGATTATCAAATCATAATCTGCTTCCTTACTGACCAGATACTCATTCGGGAATGAATTCATTGCCAACCTTGCGTGCCCTTACCGGATGGTCAAGATCAATGCCAAGTGATATCCCTGTTTCAACCAGTATGTTCCATCCAGCAGCAAGCTGAATGTATTCTGAATATTCTCCGGCGTCGGGAATAAGGATTGTCGGGAACTCGGTTTTAACCTTCGACAATGCAATAACCTGCATCCCCACGCCTTTTACAAGGCAATCCCGGAACTTGTCGTGATCGACATCAAAAGGATCAATCCAGATGAGGACTTCATTCTTGTCCATCACTTCCTCAATTCCGTGAAGTGCAAATGTACCTTCGAGAAAAGCTGATTTTTTTCTTGTAATCTCATTGGTTTTAAGTGCAAGTTCTGCAGCCACACCGTTATCGCGGCCCGCAAAGTAGATAAGGTCGGCATTACGTATGATCTCAGTGATGCCCGGATCAATCGGTGCCGTGAGGACTCCTTCAGCCTGCCTGGCCGCCGTTGCCAGTCCTTCCATCTTCTCGCCCCTGAAATTGCGCATAAGCGAATCGTAAAACAGGCCCTGCTCGATAACTGATTTGGTGGCAGCAACCGCCTCCTCTTTTCCGCACGAGAGAACGTGCGTGTCATTGGCTGCTTCCTCAAGTCTTGTGTTTTTGTTTGCAGTCAGACCGAAAATTGCATCATGGCCCTTGCCTCTGAGTACATTGATCAGACGGATCACTTCCTTGGTCTGACCTGAATTTGAAGAAGCAAAAACTGCATAATCACTTAGATTGTACTCCCGGGCCTGGGTACATCCTTCCGTTACTATCGGAATGAGAAAATCCTTTTTCAGGGATGAATAGATTGCCCTTTTTGCAGGGAACAGCCTGCTGCTGCCTTCTCCTGTAAGGAAAAGCCCTTTCTTTGCCTTTAAGGGTTTTACGAAACGTTCCGAGACTTTCGGATCGAATGCCCTGATAATTCCCGGGGCCTCCATCATTTCCCTGACCAGGGCATATTTGCTGTATTTTGGGTCATTAAGATTCATGGCTTTCACATTTTATTGATTAAATACTCTGATAAATCTTCCTGAACCTGCGGTTCTTTCTGAAATCCTCCTCCCAGGTGCTGCCAGTATACTTCGGCATACTCTACACCTGCCATCTTCCCGTAATTACGGTTTCCTTCCAGTACGAAACCGAAAAAGTCATCCATCTTATGCATATGCCTCATGAGTTCGATCTGTGAAACATGGCATCCCAGCATCTGTTTCTTGGTTTCAATAACAGAAGTGACATCCACAAGAAAATGGGGCGGTACTATCTGTGATCCCATCGGGTCGGTAAGCGTCAATGGTGAGGAATGATACAAAAGGGGTGTAACGTCAACAGGCTTTTCAGGAACCGGCACGGTATCGAGGGAGGATACCATCGCTGCCGCTTCAACGATAGCAGCTGTTGTACGGTGATCGGAATGATAGTCAACAGCCAGATGGGTAAAAATAACGCCTGCTCTCACCTTTCTGATAAGCGAAATGATCTTGAGCCTCATTTCCTTTGTATCATAAAGAAATCCGTCGATTCCGCCCATGGTATAATACTCTGCGTCAAGCACTGCGGCAGCTTTTTTTGCCTCTTCAAATCTCACCCTTGCCGTCTCTTCCATGGTCATGTTGCAACCGCCAAGATCTCCGCCTGTCATCGTTGCAATCACAATCTTGTATCCCTTATCCCTGAGAAGTTTGAGGGTACCTGCATTCCATGCTTCAGCATCATCCGGATGTGCGTTAATCGACAAAGCGACTTTGTTAAACTTAATTGCCATTTTTTATCATTTTTTTGTGAATAATTTCTCAAGTCTGACAAATTCAGGAAGTTCACCTGCAAGAGGTTTCATGTACCTGATGAAGGCATCCGACACATAATTGCCCTCCTTGTTGAAGTATTCCGGCGGCATTGGCTTTGCTGCCACAGCCACCTCATGAAGAGGCGCTTTACCAAATTCAATCCGGTAAGGATCATCCGAAACCCTGTTTATGGTAACCATCACTCCCGTTTCGCCACTGAGTGCCAGCTTCACAGCTTCGGAACCGCATAAAAAGGCTTCTTCGAGATCAACTTCCGAAGCTCTGACAAAATCGCTCATTATCAGCGACTCCGTAATCTGAAACTCACCCCTGAAACCAAATTCCTCCGTAATCATCCTGTGAAGATTGATAGCAACACTGGTTCCTCCCATTGCCCCGAACTCAATATTATTAAACTTATCCCTTGTCAGTGAGGCGCTAACCGGCGTACCGTCGGCATATTTTATTCCTTCACCGCAAACTATCGATACCCATCCATACTCTTTTATGCAGTCATCCACCTCGGTCAGGAATTTCTTCCTGTCAAAATGAAATTCGGGAGTGTAAATAAGATGGGGGGCATCATCTTTGTTCCTCCGGGCCATTGCGGTTGCAGCTGCCAGCCAGCCAGCATCCCTGCCAATGGTCTGGTAAATGATGAACTTGTCAACCCTCTGCATATCCCGTGCCAGCACCCCTGACTGCAGGACATTAAGTATATTTGAACGTGCCGCGGATGCAAATCCGGGTGTATGGTCAGTACCAAAAAGGTCATTATCGACGGTTTTTGGTATCCCTACCCCAACCATTTCGTAACCTTCATTCCTGCAGTATGCCTCCACCCGGTGAATGGTATCCATTGTGTCATTCCCTCCTATGAGAAAAAAATACCGTATGTCATATTTCTTCAGCACCTCCAGGATCCTGGGCATATCCTGATCCCGCACCTTGTGCCGCGACGATCCGAGTGCCGACGAAGGGGTGCGGCGCAAACCCTTGATAATATGATCGGGCTGCCTGCCCAGATCGTAAATCCATTCCTGCATGAACCCTTCGATCCCATAATGCATTCCATAAATCCCGCCATCATGTTTACGGGCTTTTGCTTCCTCAATTACACCAGCCAGGCTCGAATTTATAACCGAAGTAGGTCCGCCCGACTGCCCGATAAGAATATTTCCCTTTAGCATAATCTGTTTTTATATGTTTTCAAAATCTGTCAGATGACATAGAGTGCCAGGTTATCCTCCCGATATTGGCTCCGCCCTGTAAGTGCCGTGAACCAACAGCTTTGCTGCCATGATGTTATCAGACGAATTTCAAAGTCCCGAAATATTTGGGTTGATGATAATCAGGATTTTCAGTTCCGACCGGATTCCATGTCACATAGTGGGGAACAGTTAAATTGTCTCCGCATTTATAAAAATTAGCCCTGAAAGTCCTGCCTTTGAGGTCTTTTATTTCATGATGAAAAAACACACTGAAAGGTATAGCCAGGGTAAGTGTCCATTCCGTTTCTCCCGTTCTTTCGCTGAACGGACTGGTACCGGCGGAAGCGAGCCGGCGGATTCCCGAGATGATCTCAGGATCAGCCCGTCTGCTGTCAGCTCTCGAAGTGCCTGTTCCCAGGAGACAGGTACCAATCGGATTGAACTCCAGATTGTAATATATTCCGTCATCCCCGGGTGATATGAAAAACTCAACACACGAATCTTCACATACCATCTGATTCGTTTCCGTCTTTTCGGCCTTTATATAGTTCTCCTTCACATAATACTTGAGAAAAATCTCCTTTTCCCCGTAGGCTATTGAAAAGATGACTTCAGGTTTATATTCAAACTCCTTCCAGTTAAGGGTTTCAATCCTGTATTTGCCCGGAAGTTTATCAAGTTTTGCAGAAATCTCTTCAAGGTCAGGTTTTTCAGATTCTGTGGCAAGCTTTGTAACCTCAATGGTTTTCATAATGGGATCGATTGGTTTCCGGATCGCAAAAGCCAAAAATACAATAATTATTTATCAATCTTCCGAAGTCATTCACTTTAATTCATTCCACATTAGGGCCGCTGATCCGAGAACGGCAGCATTGCTTTCGGGCACACGCGAGGGAAGTATTTTCACCGTTCCCCGGTAAATCGGCTGAACGCCCTCTTCAACATATTCCCGCACCGGTTTGAACAATGCCTCACCCGCTTTCGCAAGCCCGCCAAAAAGAAAGACTGCTTCAGGACTTGAGAACCCTATTGCATTAATGATGCCAAAAGCCAGTTTCCGGGCTGTAAAATCCATTGCCTCAACAGCCACCGGATCGTTATCGGCTGCCGCTTCAGATATTTTTTTTGAGGTCAGGGCCGACGGAGCTATGTTTCGCAGCGGACTCGGCTCCTTCATCTCACTGAGAAGGTTGAGTGTGGTCCTGACAAGACCCGACGCCGAGGCATATGTTTCAAAGCATCCGTGACGTCCGCATCCGCAAGCTCTTCCGCCGGCCACAATTATTGTGTGTCCAAGTTCACCGGCAAACCCCGTGTAACCGTAAACCACCTGGCCATTGATGACAATTCCGCTGCCCAATCCGGTTCCAAGGGTAAGGATAATAAAATCCTTCATGCCCTTCGCTCCTCCGAACAACATTTCACCCATTGCTGCAGCTTTTGCATCATTGGTCATCACCACCGGGACATCGATCTTTCTTTTCATCATGTCAACCAGGGGAACGATTCCCTTCCACGCCAGGTTGGGCGCCAGTTCAATGGTCCCCTTATGATAATTGGCATTGGGAGCTCCAATGCCGATACCGGCAAGTTCCATTTCCCTATTATTCCCGGCAAGCTCCCGGATATTTTTTACAAGTGCTGAGATAAAATCTTCAACATGCGGATAATCAGCAGTATCAAGGGTGCATTTCACAATCACATCCCCCGTCCTGTCAACGAGCCCCAGCTCAGTGGTGGTACCTCCTATATCCACGCCGGCGACAACTTCTTTTTTCATCAGTTTTCAATTTTAAAATTAATGCCATTATGGAACCCACATGTTTATTTAAGTATGCATGTATGTGGCGTACATGTGAGATTCCTCCTATCAGTCTGTTTATTAAAGAGTCTTTAACCGATTACCTTCTGGCAGGGCTTTTAATATTTAAAAGCCTGGCATCCTTGACATTCTTCTTCCCGATATCCCAGTTCTGCTCCACTTCCCAGTTCGCCTTAATGTCAATTTCTGTAGGATAATACGACACCGGTTCAGGCTGTCTGTGAAGGGTAAAGTCGCCGGTTGTCCAGCGCCTGTCACCATTAAGATCATAAATCACACGAACCCTGTAAGTTCCTTTATCAAGTAGAGTGAATTCAACCGGGCCGTCCTCTTCCATATATTTTTCCCTGACCAGTTTCTCCGACTTGTCGAGTAACTGAACGATTCGTCCCCCTGAATGGTTTTTAATATTCAGGGTCAGCTTACCGTACGCATCAGGTGTCAACAGCGAAAATTTAATCCCTGTAGAATCGTTGAAATCGCCATAAATACTTTTAAATGCAGCTGAATCGGCGATAAACAGGTAGCTTTTTCCAGCCTGGAGATCAGTATCCATATAATAAATACAGCTGTTAGCGCTGTCCTTGCGGAAGCTAACCGGAATTTTCAACTTCTCATCCTTAGTGGTTTCAAATAACCATATTCCCGTAGTATCAGGATCTGCGAAAGGCAAGGGGGCAGTAATTTTCACCCTGATATCCGGTTTAAGCTGCCCGGCCCTGAGCCCGAAATTGATCTTGTAGGGAGTTCTCTTCACAACCTTCGACCGGGCGGGCCTGGGCGCCAGGTAGCGCATGGTGAATGTATCGGTCTTAAGGGCCGTAATGCCAAGCGAGTCAGTGAAGGGAAACTCCACTATGGTTGAAAGCAGCGGCTTGTTATAAACGGTACTGTCAGTGAGCCAGACAGTAATTGTGTCCCGGTTCCTGCTGTTTTCAATAAAGTATTTATCTTCTTCAACCTCAGGAATATGAAAACCGAACCCGAGATTCTCCGGGGGAAGTGAAAGCGTGTAAATCATCTGATAAGCCAGTGGTCTCCTCGATGAAGTCAGATAATGATTCTTCTTTTCAGCCTGAAACAAAAACACCTGGTATTCGCCTATTTCAGGAGGCTCAACCAGGGTTTTTTCTGAAGTCCCGGCCTGGGAAGATGCTGCGCCGGAACCAGCAATCGCGGCAGCCGGCTTATCGCTGGCTTTTGCTGCCTTAACCTTCAGATCCGTTTCATCCGGTTTTATTTCAGCGGAATCCTTTTTTACAGGCAGGTAATTCTTTTCAGGAGTTATTTCAACCGTTTCGGGATAAAAACCAAATTCTTCATCAGGGTTATTGTAATTTTTACTGTTGTCGAGATCCTTCAGGGCATAAAGCCGGTAATTTCCGGGCTTCACATTGTCGATCCTGAACTCACCGTTGAACTCAGCCCTTGTGATATAATCCGGCAGGTGCTTAACTGCGAAGGAATCAGCCAACTGGGAATAGAGGAGCATAAGAGTATTCTCAGGAGGATCGAGATTGACCGAACCTGCGACATTGCCTGTAACAGACAGGGAGTCAATAACAGGCCCGGTGGAAACAACAAACTGGTAATTGTTGATCGCATTTCCCTCGTTAAGATCGCGGATGGCATCCTGAAAATAGAAGGTATAAGTGGTGCTGTCACGCAAAGCTTCATTAAACTGTATCCTAACATCCTTATTCCTGGTAAAGACCCTGGGCTTCAGTTTCATCGGCGGTGAAACCATGAATTTTTCATTGATCCTGTCGAGCACAACGTACTCATTAAACGTTATTACTATTTCTTTGCCCCTGAAGTTGACCGTTCCGTTTGCAGGGCTGCTTTTTACGATCACCGGCGCCTCCCTGTCCCTGGGCCCCCCGGAAGGAGAACTCACTTTCGCACATCCGGCAATTAATCCAAATGCAGCCCAAAATAACAGCAGGTACCGGAATGCTTGCTCCTTCATTAACCGTTGATCATTTAATAAATGCAAACTTACATTTTTTTGAAGATACTCCGGCGACACGTAATGAAGAGGATTGAATTCAGCCAGTTGAAAAGAATATTTTCTAACTTTGCGCATCATAAAACCGTCTTTTATGCATTTTTTAATTATTCCCTGGAACGTTGATCCGGAAATTTTCAGGATCGGTTCTTTTGCCGTTAGATGGTACGGTCTCTTGTTTGCTTCTGCATTTCTTTTCAGTTATATAATAATGAACCGGATTTTCAGGAACGAAAACCTCAGCCAGGAAGTTCTCGACCGGCTTACCGTATATATGGCCATTGGTGTGGTTGCAGGGGCCAGGCTGGGACACTGCCTTTTTTACGAACCTTCATATTATCTGAGCAATCCGGTTGAGATCCTGAAAATATGGAAAGGCGGCCTGGCCAGTCACGGCGCAGCCATCGGAATACTGATCGCCCTGTGGCTGTTCGTGAGAAAGGAAAAGAAAGACTATACATGGATTATTGACAGGATCGCAATTGTTGTTGCCCTTTCAGGCTTTCTTATCAGGATGGGAAACCTGATGAATTCAGAGATTTACGGCGTGGAAACCAATCTGCCATGGGGATTCGTGTTCCTGCGCAACGGAGAAACCGCACCCAAACACCCTACCCAGATTTATGAAGGACTGGCATACCTGCTGATCTTTTTCCTGCTGCACAGACTATACTGGCGCAAAAAGGGCGAACATATCCAGGGCCTGCTTATCAGCCTTCTGATGATACTTGTTTTCACGGCAAGATTCTTTATTGAATTCCTGAAGGAAGACCAGGTTGCCTTTGAATCAACAATGAAGCTCAACATGGGCCAGTTGCTCAGTATTCCGTTCGTTCTCGCCGGGGCAGTATGGCTCTGCATCAGCCTGAAACAGGGAAAAAGGGCGCTGATAAGACGAAAATAGCCCCCTACTGTAAAATACCGTAGAACAGAACATCGAGTATTGCATTCAGCCTCATTTCAATATTCAGTTCCTTCTTCTGCCAGAACAGTGGCACCTCCAGTCCCTTTAATGCTGTCTGAACGGCAAGTGCAGTATATTCGCTGTTTTCAATCCTGAATACCTTTCTTCTGACCCCGAGATACAGAATCAGCCGCAGTATGGCTAGCTCCTCGCGATCATACCTGGCTCTTATCTTTTCTATAAAATCAAAATGATCGAGATTCCTGTCGAAAATGGTATTGTAATAATTCGACAGTTTTTCGAGCGATTTCATCCTTACAAATACGTAATTCCTCATTTTGTCAACCGGAGACTCAACCGACTTTATCGCTGCTGTCAGCTCATTTCTGAGAACGTTCGCTTCATGCAACACCACTGCTTCAAAAATCTCCTCCTTGCTGCGAAAATAGTAGTAAACCGAACTCTTCCCCATCCTTAGCGCCCTGGCAATCTCCTCCATTGTAGTCTTTTTAAAACCATGACGGCTGAAGACCTGCCCTGCTATCATTATTATTTTTTTCCTGTATTCTTCCTTGTCAATCATATCCCTGAAGAAATGAACCGGTCCGGATACAGCATAAAATTAAAACTTAAAAAGTGTTAATCAAAATTACTGAACAAACCGGACGATAATTCGAAACCTGCGGCGAACCCTCCTTCAATGAAATCCCCTGTGAATTCCAGTCATGAACTGCAACAACCAGGATGTTTTTCCAGAACCACTGTATTTTCCCGGGATCTTATTTCTTCAACCATAATTCAAGCCATCTGATGGCATCATCCTGCATTCCGGTATTGAATGAATGAGGTACATCATACCAGCTGACCTTAATGCGGTCGGGAGCGCCAAACTTTTCATAGACTCTCACGATTTTGCCGGCAGAAGCTTCCATGGCTTCCATGGTGTAAAGCTGGTCTTTTTTACAGTTAATTATCATAAGGGGTTTTGGAGCGCCAAGTGTAACAACATCCGGAAGATCGAGATATTCAAGCTGCCGCGGGACATAAATCATCCAGGTATGATGACGGAAATGATTTTCCATCTGCATGCTGTAAGAAGTCATCCAGCCGGCATCAACACATACGCTTATCCTGGGATCAAGGCCGAACAGATGGGCACTCCTGAATCCCCCGATTGACAACCCGATACAGCCAATACGTGAAGCATCGACCTCAGGCCTTGAAAGAAGGAAGTCGACTGCAACCCTGTCTCCGTGAAAAAGCACTCCAGGCCATGTGGTTCCGGACCCGAATAAATACCTGGCCATGATCTGTTCATAGGAAGAATAGAATTGATTATGAGCTTCTATGGAAATGTTTATGTCCTTTGATTGAATGTTGGGGAAATTATCCCTGAAATCTCCGGGTAAAAGCTCCGGATCGAGCTTCTGTGAACCGAAATAAAATGCATCCGGACACAAGACAACAAATCCCCTTCGGGCAAGTTCATCAGCATAGGTCCTTCCGCCATAGGCATTACGGATAAATTCCCTGAGTATTTCAGGCTGATTTTCCGTTTCGGTAATCTTTTCCTTACCATAATAATAGAATCCTCCATGGTCATGAAGGGCAATTATCGCTGGGGCCGGTCCTTTCAAGCCATCAGGCACAAGAAGAAATGCCTCCGTCCGGCGAAAGGGAGTAATGGAATATTTAACTTTGTAACGGGTGTACCCGTCCTTTTTCGTTTTTTCCAGGATTTCCGGATCATGAGCAGCCGGTTCAGGCTGAAAAGCAAGCAACTCCATCAGCTTTGCCCGACAGCTGATTTTCCATTGTTCAGGTTCGGGCCAATCTTCCGACAGATACGACATTGACCGTAAGCGGTTATCTGCATACTTTTGGAACTCATTGTAAAACTGGCCGATGTCATTCTTCTCCGGCTGTGCTGTCAGTACAGATACTGCATTCCATAACAGTATGATCAGGACACAAGTCATTTTTTCCATGTCTGCTGTATAGTTTTGTTTAAGTGATTATAATTCTCTTCCTGTCTTCAACATGCTTCACTAAAGTATTAAATTACATGATATCCTGAAATCTCCGGGAACCGAATCATTGGTCCAGGTGAAATCTCATACCTGTAACCCATGAAATAAGGCTCCGAATCCGGTTCTGCTGGTATTGTATCTGTTCAGACATCCTTACTTTATTTAATTCGCCCCACGGTCCCGGCACAGAGGGGAGTGCTGTTATAAACCGCCCGTCATTGCCGGTTTTCGGGCACCGGCGACAGCTTCCGACGGGTATTTATGTTAATCATATATATTCATCCTCTTTATTCCCTTAAACCTGATGAATATAAAAAGATGGATAAGCTGACCTGTAACAGATGAAATGCAAAATTTCTTAATTTTATGCTGCAAAATAAAAAAGCTATGAACTGAATGAGGGTCGGAAAAGAGGATTTTCAAAGTATCTGGCCGGATGAATCAGATCCTGCCGTAATCAAAGTAATTGATCAGAGGAAGCTGCCTTTCACTTTCGAGATTAAGGATCTGAGATCTGTTGAAGATGTTTATGAAGCCATAGAGAACATGACTGTCAGGGGAGCTCCCCTTATCGGGGCTGCTGCTGCATTCGGGCTCTACCTGGCGCTTCTCGAGGCCACACCCCAGACCAATCTTCGCGATCATCTCCTGAATGCCTCAAGATACCTGATTTCATGCCGTCCTACGGCAGTCAACCTGTCGTGGGCCGTAAATCATTCACTTGAAAAGCTGTTGAATAATCTGCACTCCCCATCGGTTGCGGAATTAGCCCTGCAGACAGCACTGGACATCTGTGAAACTGAAAAGGAATACTGCAAAAAGATCGGCGAACACGGTGTTAAGGTTCTTGAAGAACTGGCCCGCATGAAAAACGGGGCTCCTGTTAATATATTAACACATTGCAATGCCGGATGGCTTGCAACAATTGATTATGGCACAGCCACGGCCCCGGTTTATCTCGCTCATGATAAGGGGATCCCGCTGCATGTATGGGTCGATGAAACAAGACCAAGGAACCAGGGATCCAGGCTGACTGCCTGGGAACTGGGGCAGAATGGAATCCGGCATTCCCTGATTACCGACAATACGGGTGGATACCTGATGCAAAAAAAGATGGTGGATGTTGTCATGGTTGGAAGCGATCGCACAACTTCGACAGGCGATGTGGCAAACAAAATCGGAACCTATCTGAAAGCTCTTGCCGCACATGACAACAATATCCCGTTTTACGTCCTCTTTCCCTCTACAACTTTTGATTTCAGCAAAAGAGACGGGATCGGCGAAATTGAAATTGAGGAAAGGGATCCGGAAGAAGTGACAAGTATTTCGGGTTTTTCCGAAGGAACGATAAAATCAGTCACGATCTGCCCCGAAAATACTGCTGCGGCAAATTACGGCTTTGACATAACCCCCGCACGGCTGATTACCGGACTGATCACGGAAAGAGGCATATGCAGGGCAGATGAGAATGAGATAAAAAAACTATTTTCAGATAAACTAATTTAAAATGGAAGGAGTAGTAAAGTTTAATTGTCATTGGAAACAGTCAGGTCCTGTTATTTCCGATGAGCAATATGAAATAATCAATTACTGGAGGGAAATACTGTATAATATGGACCTTATAGGCGCCTATGAAAATGGGGTGGGATTTGGGAATCTCAGTATGAGGATCAGGGGCGGAAATCAGTTTATCATCACCGGTTCTGCAACCGGTGAAATACCCGAGCTTGAACCGGGCCACTATGTCAGGGTAAACTCATTCAATATCGACAATAATGCGGTTCAGTGCATCGGTCCTCTTAAGGCTTCATCAGAATCGCTTACCCATGCCGCAATCTATCTTGCCGACCCCGATACAAATGCGGTGGTGCATATTCACAATATTGAACTGTGGAACCAGCTGATCTATAAAGTGCCGACGACAAATCCTTCGATGGATTACGGTACCACCGGACTTGCAAAGGATATTTTCAGGCTGTTCAACGATTCCGATGTTTTCGAAAAGCGCATCATTGTAATGGCCGGCGACAGGTCGGGAATACTAACCTTCGGGCATGACATGGATGAAGCTGTCAATGTGCTGATGCAATACCTGAGGACAAAGGAATGAAAAGAATAGCCATTATCGGAGGATCGGGACTGGAAAAACCCGAACTTTTTCAAAATGCTGAAAAGCTTGATATCAGCACTCCATACGGCAGGCCGTCACAGGCATTGCTCCACGGAATTCTGAACAACACGGAGGTGGTTATATTGTCGCGCCACGGTTACGACCATACAATACCTCCTGCCCAGGTAAACAACAAAGCCAACATTTTTGCGCTTAAAAACCTCGGATGCACCCATATCCTGGCAACGACGGCCTGCGGGAGCCTGAGGGAGGATATAGGAAGGGGCGATATTGTGATACCCGACCAGTTCATCGATTTCACACGGCACAGAAGCATTACCTATTTTGATGAGTTTGAACCCGGAAAAATGAAACACACACCCATGGCTGATCCTTTTGACAGGAACCTCCGCCGGCTGCTGATTGACACAGCAGAAAGGATCGGGATCCCGGTGCATGAACGTGGAACGATAATATCGATAGAGGGTCCGAGATTCTCAACCAGGGCCGAATCGAGAATGTTCCGCATGTGGGGCGCAGATATTGTCAATATGTCGGTGGCTCCGGAAGCCATCCTTGCAAATGAACTGGGAATCCCTTATGCGGCCGTGGCAATGAGCACTGACTTTGATTCGTGGAAAGAGGATGAGGAGCCGGTAACATGGGAAGAAGTTCTCAGAATATTCGCTGAAAATGTCCACAATGTACTTAACCTGCTCAGGGAAGTGATCCCCCTGATTGAATCCTGAAGCCATCTGAACCTGAGCCGATGCCTGTTCAAGGCCTGTAATGATATTTTTGCCTTTCTTGTCCATAAATATGCTGATCAGATACTCATTTTCTGCACTTCTCCTGCCCCTGCTTCTTTGCCAGTATGTCTATTCACAGGATTCCGGTTCCGGTCTTTCTTTTGATCTTTCAGCCAGGTACCGGTTTGAGCTTTTCGACGGATTCAATGCACGGAATTACAATGATAACAGCCGGGATGCAATCGGCAGGCTTGATGACAGGGTGCTTCTTCAGAAAATAATCACCGGGATAACTTACAGGAAAGGCGGGTTCACTGCATCTGTTCATCTTCAGGATTCAAGAGCTTTCGGCTGGTCACTCGGACATAATGAATATCCCGGCCTTTTCAGATATCATAACGGTACTGACAACGATCATTATTATACCATGAACCCCCAGGAAGAGTTCTTTGAAATATATGACCTGTTTGTTGAATACCGCGATCTGCTGAAAAATCTTTCGGTGAAAATAGGAAGGCAGAAGATCTTTTTCGGCGATTACAGGATGGTGGAGCCGGGTTTGTGGGGTAATACAGGCAGATGGACATGGGATGCAATTAAGATATCATACCGGAAAAATGATGAATTCATTGACATTTTCGGGGGAGGAACCAAAATTCACGATCCCCTGAGGATTTCGGTCCCTTTTACCCTCACCGAATTCTGGGGGGGAGGTTTTTATGCTCATAAGACATTGACTTCCCGGATTGAAGCGGAGCCGTTCTTTATCCTGAAAAGAGAAGGTTCGGCAGATTATATAAGGACCCTGAACATTAACCGGAACTGGATCGGATTAAGAATACTGAGCCCGGAAAATCAGCAACTTATTTATGATCTGCTTTTTACCCGTGAATTTGGCAGGGAAGCCGGAAAGAAAATATCCGCATACGGATATTCCCTGAAAACAGGTTACAGGTTTGACAACCTGCCGGCATCGCCGGAATTCAGCATATCATATAATTATGCTTCGGGGGAAAGGAAAGGCGACGACATTATACAGGCATTTGATCCTGCATATGGCGCAAGGGCAAGGCTCTATGGCTGGATGGGAATCATCACCTGGACCAATCTCAGCAATCCCCAGGTCTCACTGAAACTTAAACCCGACAAGAACAGGATGCTGGTTGAAGTGAAATATTATATTTACCTGATACCTGAGCCGGATGATTTCCTGATACTTAATACGATAAAAATAAAAAAGGGCAGCAATCACCTCGGCAATGAAACCGATCTCTTTTTAAGATATCAGTACAACAAACGATGGCAGTTCACCGGAGTACTGGGACATTTCAAACCCGGAGATCTCGAGCAGATAAATTTCCGCGATCCTGAACCTGCATTCTGGATGGGGTTACAGGTACAATTCACATTGAACTGACCGGAACATTAATAAAAGGCAATTATTCTTCAAATGCAAGACTGGAAACGGATATTCGGCATAATCTGGACCGGTCAGCTCATTTCGACACTGAGCAGTTCAATTGTGGGCTATGCCGTTGTTTTCTGGCTGAGCATCGAAACAAAATCGGCCGGAGTGCTGGCCCTGGCGACCATAGCGGCCCTCCTGCCGCAAATGATCACGGGCCCTTTTTCCGGTGTATTTGTTGACCGCTGGGACAGGAAGAGAACAATGATACTGGCAGACATTTTTATTGCGGCCTGCACATTAATCATGGCACTGATGTTCCTGAAAAACAATGTACATATCTCATTTATATATCTGTTGCTTGCAATGAGGTCGCTGGGAAGCTCATTTCACGTTCCGGCAATGCAGGCCTCCGTTCCCCTGCTGGCTCCGGAATCTGAGCTGATGCGGGTATCGGGGATCAATCAGATCATTCAGTCGGTTAGTGTAATAGCAGGACCGGCCCTGGCTGCACTTCTTATCACCGCCCTTGACATGATATGGGTGCTTATGATCGATGTTGCGGGCGCACTGATAGCAATCACTTCACTTTTAATCGTTCATATTCCCAATCCTGCACGTGCAGAAAATGAAACAAAACCCAATGTTCTGAAAGAGCTTGGGACAGGTCTCGGTGAGATTTATAATCACCGCGGCTTATTATGGCTGTTCATCATAATAGTTCTTGCACATTTCTTTATCATGCCGGTTGCTGCACTTTTCCCGCTTATGACAATCAGCCATTTCAACGGGGGCACATACCAGATGAGCATCGTGGAAGTTTGCTGGGGTGCAGGGATGCTCGCAGGCGGGGCGTTCCTCGGAATAAAAAGGCTGAGGGTCGCGGAAATAACAATTATAACTTTCACTTTTCTTATAACAGGCCTTACCTTCCTGTTCTCGGGAATTCTGCCTGAATCCGGATTTTACATCTTTGCCGGTCTCACTTTTGCCGGCGGAATCAGCATGGCGTTATATTCAGCATCATTCATGGTAGTTATCCAGACTAACGTTGATATGGCAGTGATGGGAAGGGTATTTTCTATATACGGCAGCCTGACGCTTCTTCCTTCGGTTTTCGGATTGCTGCAGACAGGCTTTATAGCTGATGCCATTGGAGTACCAAATGCATTCATTATATCAGGGGCGGCAATTATCCTGATTGCAGTGTGGGCGTTTTTTATTCCGTCACTAAGGGCCATGACAGCAAAAAAGGTAATATAAACATTTTAAAAATGGCTTTGGATTTTTTGCAACAATTGGTTAATATTGCAATCCGATTTGACGCGGGTTGCAGGTTACAGGTTGCGTGTTGCAAGTTAACTGAACGCAAAGATGTTAACAACCTGCAACCTGAAACCAAAACCGGGCCCATAGCTCAGACGGTTAGAGCACCTGACTCATAATCAGGGGGTCGCTGGTTCGATCCCAGCTGGGCCCACTCAAAATCAAGAAGTTACAACCTCAAAAATTGTAACTTTTTTTTTGGTGCCAGTTTGGTGCCAGTTTCTGGTAAAAATAGGCTGATTGTATGATGAATCCCCTTCCTCCCAAGTTAGAGGAGGATCCAGAAAAAAATGAAAATCAAGAATCGGATTCAAATAAATGTGATTTAGTTATCTATTTCAAGTGGAACCTCACTGGCAGTAGTTGGTCAATTAGTTTGTTCTTTTGAAACTATATACTTTTTCTCAATTCCTTCGGTAAGAAAATGTCAATTTCCTTATCTGTAAACGTCAATTCTTCAGATGATTTTAATGCCTTAGTCGCTTCATCATATGCTCTACTAATTGAGCGAGGTGCTCCTTTATAGATGTTAAATAGTTCTTTTTGAAGCATATCGCGTTTCTCTATTATTTCATCAACATTTAATTTTTCAGTTTTTATGTCTGCCAATAATGATAAATATGATTCTCTTACATTCCATAGATTTGATGCGCAATCAACATGTTTTTGGACAATTTGTCCGATATCATATTTTTTTAGATATGTATTTAGAGCAAAAAGAGAGGCTGAAATTAATGCCGTTATTATTCCAATCCATCTTTGTTCCCCAAAAACACTAATCATTATCCCTGTGGTAGTAATAGCAGATAAAACGATCTGCCAAATCTTAATTGAATTATTTCTCCTATTAAGAATATCTGCACATTTTTCCTGTGTTTTGTGCGACCAAACAACACGGCCAAAACATTCTCGGATCTGAGACTCAAGAATGTTAATTTGGGAATTGTGTTCCATAAATTTCTCTCCATTTTTGGTTTGCAGAACTTTCTTGGTTCTTACTTTCGTATTCTAAGGCTTCAATAGAGATATTATAACATCTTAAAGCCTTATGTTCAAATATACCCTTTCGTAAAACATGTTGATTTGCCCCAGGAGATAACCAATATTGTTGATCAACTTTTTGATTTTTAAGGTATTCAAAAAAATCCCTGGTCATCCAATCATAATATGTATAAGAATTAACTCTATTCGCCCACGCAGTTAGAAAATTATAGGCTAATGTATCTATTAATAGACCGCCCATTGGTACATCCCATCTGTCTTTCCATGCTCGAGCCATTCTGCATAGTCTTTTTAAATTATTATTACAACTTTTTGTATTGGCAACATTAATTGTTTCTATTTCAGGTTTAGGATCAGTCGATCTCCACTTTCCACCAGCATTAGAATCTGGAAAAGTATAACTTCCATCTGTATTTAAGAAGCATGGAACTATTTCAAAGTTTATCCCATCGGAAAAACCCAATTTAATTACCTGTCCATCAGCCCCTAAGTGGGTTGTTGAATAAGTCTTACAGATTGAGGTCTTAACGTCTTGAAGCAACGCAGATTGACCGTTAGTAATGTAAGCATGATATTTACAATAAACACTATAAGGCAAAATAAATAACATATCAATGTCACTTACATGAATTGCTGTTCCACGTCCATAGGAACCAACGTATAGACTATGGGCTGTCTCTGACTCAATACTATAAAAATCTATATTCAATCGTTTTGTAATCTGTTTGTAACGATATGATACATTGTCAACAACGGTTTGGGACATTCTTAAATTCGAACAAAATGTGTGAAATTTTTCGCTTATACTCATGTCTATTAGTTCTTTAATGATTGAATATTATGACTTATTATTAATAAAGAGTCGCTGTAATCCAATATTATCTGCAATAAAATGAACATTAATCACTTAGACAGAGAATTTATGTGCAAACATTTAACAGTATCAAATTTAGCACTTTAAAAAGAGAAAGAAAATAAATTTTTAACCATTTATGGACTGTAAGAAAGACTAGTAGTCTTGCTTTAGGGTAGGAGCAAAATTGTCCATTTTGGATTTGAGTTAAATATTTGTTTTTGAGTTATTTATATTTTGTTTTTCAGACTATCTTTTACAGTATTCAAAGAAGGACGGATTTTAAAGAAAATCAAACCGACAGGGCAAAATTGTATAAGGATTACCAGTTATGTGTATATTTAATCAAAGGTCGGTGGTAATTAACACCGTTCTATATGCTCCCTATCAGGATTTGCATGTTTATTCGCATTTAGGTAAAGCGCGTTGTGAATCAGTAAAGGGTAACCATACCTGAAAAATCAATCCTGGGCTAATTCTGTGGGTTCTGGGACGTTTGGTTTCATGGTAAGGGTTAAAGTACGACTGAATCTATCCTCTATTTAATGTCAAAATAACCTTAAATACGGATATGGCAATCTCTGAAGTCTCCATTATTAGGCATCTTCCAAACTAAGGCTTACTTTGGCCCGATTATGAAAACTCTCATCCTACATCCTTCAGACCGTAGCACTGACTTCCTTTCAATTATCTATGCAAACCTCAGGAATAAAACCGTCATTAAAGGTGGTATCACAAAATCTGAATTAAACAGACTCATTGAATCACACGATCGAATCCTGATGCTCGGCCATGGTGCCCCTTTTGGGTTATTAAATTCAGGACAGTTTCCTGGCGCTGGCTTATTTATTGTCGACGGATCAATGGCTACAGTATTGAAAAACAAATCAAACTGCATGTATATCTGGTGTTATGCTGATAAGTTCGTCGAGGAGAACGGACTTATAGGTTTATGCACAGGGATGTTCATCAGCGAAGCCAGCGAGGCTGGTTATTACGGTTTTAAAAATATAGGTGCGGATTTGATAGAACAATCAAATAAAGGATTCGCTGAGATCATTTCGAAATACCTCGACGAGCCGATTGAGATCGTGTACCAAAAATTACTCAATGAGTATGGATTGCTGGTAAGACCCAATTCCATAGCCAGATTTAACCATCAGAGATTACACCTTATATGTTAGGAAACTTAAAGTAATCCCTTAAAAGCAATAATGTGTTAATGCTGTCATTATGGCAGGATTAGGGATAAAGTGGTTTTTTGGTAAAAAATTTTAAGTTTATACCTACCTTTATTGGACTGTTATCCTTAATACTATGGGCTTTCAAAAAATACTAGATAAGTATCGTAAGATATCCTTTACCGAAAAGGACAAAGGCACACGCTTCGAAAGGCTGATGCAGGCATACCTTAAAACTGATCCTAAGTATGCTTACAGGTTCAAATATGTATGGCTCTGGGATGAGTTTCCTGCAAAAAACGACCTGGGTGGGAGTGATACTGGAATCGACTTGGTGGCTATGACCCAAGAAGGAGATTACTGGGCTATTCAATGTAAATGTTATCAGGAGACCACAGTAATTGATAAAGGGGCTGTGGATTCCTTCTTGGCCACTTCAAGCCGTAAATTCAAAAACGAACAACTCCAAACAGTCGGATTCGCCGTCCGTTTGTGGATTTCTACATCGAATAAATGGGGCCCAAATGCCACCAACGCTCTAAAGAACCAAAATCCGCCCGTCACAAGAATAAATCTATACGATTTACAGGAGGCACCTGTGGATTGGGATAAACTCGAGAGCGGGATCCATGGTGAGAAATCGAGAATTACAGACAGGCAGATAAAACCACATCAAAAGGATGCTTTAGAAAAGGCTCACGAGTATTTCAAAACCAATGACCGTGGGAAATTAATTATGGCTTGTGGAACGGGAAAGACATTCAACGTTCTACGGATTGCTGAAAATGAGACCAATGGTAAAGGAATCATATTGTACCTAGTGCCTTCGATTTCATTAATGGGACAGATTTTACGGGAATGGACAACCTATGCGCAGGAACCCATAAACTCAATCTGCATCTGCTCCGATCCAGAAGTCACCTTAAGCAAATTCAAGAATGAGGACTCTGACAGTTTTAGTGTAATTGATTTAGCATTACCCGCTTCCACAGATGTACATGATATAATCCGCCAATTCCGATATTATAAAGGTAATGGTAGCAAGGGTATGACAGTGGTTTTTTCGACATACCAATCCATTGAGGTTGTCTCTTCAACTCAAAAGAAACTTAGGAAGGAACTACCTGAATTGGACGAATTCGACCTGATTATTTGTGATGAAGCCCATCGGACAACTGGGGTTACTCTAAAAGGCGATGATGAGTCTGCGTTTGTAAAAGTACATGACAATGATTTTATAAAAGCAAAGAAAAGGCTCTATATGACAGCCACTCCCCGTCTTTACAGTGATGATATCAAAAGTAAAGCGGCACAATCTGATGCAGTTTTGTGTTCAATGGATGATGTGGCAATGTATGGGGATGAAATATATAGAATCGGATTTGGGGAGGCCGTGGAGAAGGATCTTCTTACAGATTACAAAGTTCTTATTCTTACCCTTAGTGATAAAGACGTTCCTCCTGCCGTTCAAAAAATGATTGCAGACAAGGAAAGTGAGATTAATACAGATGATGCCAGTAAGTTAATCGGTTGTATAAATGCTCTTTCAAAACAGATTCTGGGTGATGAAGGGATAATAAAGGATAGTGACCCTGAGCCAATGAAGAGGGCTGTCGGTTTCTGTCAAAGCATTGCGGTATCCAAAAAGATTACTGCCACTTTCAATACAGCAACCTCGGCTTATATTACCTCCCTACCTGAAGAAAAGAAATCAAGCATGGTGATGCTTGACTCTAAACATATTGATGGAACAATGTCAGCCCCGCAACGTGATGAACTATTGGGTTGGTTAAAGGAAGATATACATGAGAACGAATGTCGAATTCTGACCAATGTTAAATGTCTGAGTGAGGGGGTGGATGTACCTTCTCTTGATGCTGTTTTATTCCTTTCAGCCCGAAATAGTCAGGTTGATGTTGTACAATCAGTGGGCAGGGTAATGAGAAAGGCCCCAGGTAAAAAATATGGATATATTATAATCCCTGTGGTTGTACCAACCAATGTTGACGCAGCCCAGGCTTTGGATGATAATGAGCGGTATAAGGTTGTTTGGACAGTGTTAAACGCTCTCCGTGCCCACGATGACAGATTTAATGCCACAGTCAACAAAATTGAACTTAACAAGCGAAGACCCGATAATATCCTTGTAGGTAGACCAGAATACTCATTCAATGATGATGGATCACCCATTGGTTGGCAGGAAGATCCAGATTTATATGAGACATCAAAGGATATCAGTCGTCAGCTTGCTCTTCAATTTGAGCAACTTCAAAGTGTTGTTTTTGCGAGGATGGTTCTTAAAGTTGGCGATAAACGTTACTGGGAACAATGGGCGAGGAATGTAGCGGAAATTGCGGAGCGTCAGGTTGTGATAATGAATAGGCTTATCAAGGATGAAGGAAAACATCAAAAAGCGTTTGAAAAATTTCTTTCAGGATTACGGAAGAACATAAATCCAAGTATATCCGAGCAGGAAGCAATTGAAATGCTGAGCCAGCATGTGATCACCAAGCCTGTATTTGAAGCCCTTTTCGAAGGATACTCATTTGTCAAGCAGAACTCAATTTCAGTATCAATGCAACGTATGCTTGATTTGCTGGAAGAGCAAGCAATTGAAAAAGACACTGAGACCCTGAATAAGTTTTATGAGTCCGTTAAAATGAGGGCGGCTGATATTGATAATGCAGAGGGGAAGCAAAGGATAATTATTGAACTATATGACAAGTTCTTTAAATCTGCGTTCCCGAAGATGGTGGAGAGGCTTGGTATTGTATATACCCCAGTCGAGCTGGTGGATTTTATTATCCATTCTGTAGATGAGATATTGAAGAAAGAATTTGGCCGTAGCCTTAGCGATGAAAACATTCATATACTAGACCCCTTTACAGGTACAGGGACATTTATAACAAGACTACTGCAAAGTGGACTGATTGAGGGTGAAGACCTAAGACGGAAGTATGAGCAGGAACTTCACGCAAACGAAATTGTCCTGCTGGCTTATTATATTGCTGCGGTAAATATCGAGAATGCTTTCCATGATGTAATGAAGATATCGGAATTCCTGCCATTTGATGGGATATGTCTGACCGATACATTTCAATTGGGGGAAACAGAGGATGGCGAGAAATTGTTCTCTGAAATGTTCCCACAGAACTCAAAACGTGTCCAGCGACAAAAGAAAGCACCATTGAAAGTTATCATTGGAAATCCTCCGTACAGCATCGGACAAAAGTCAGCCAACGATAATGCACAAAATCAGACATATCCTAAATTGGATACAAAAATTGCAGCAACTTACGCAAAGGAATCGTCGGCTGGTCTCAACAAATCCTTGTACGATCCATATATAAAGGCTTTCCGATGGGGAACTGATAGGTTGGATAAAATGGGTGGCATAATATGTTATGTGTCGAATGCAGGGTGGCTTGATGGTAATAGTACAGACGGTTTTCGAAAATCCCTTGAAAGAGAATTCAGTAGTATTTATGTTTTCAATATGAGGGGAAATGCAAGAACACAAGGCGAATTGAGACAAAAAGAAGCAGGGAACGTTTTTGGATCTGGCTCACGGACGCCTATTTCCATTACCCTATTAGTAAAAAATCCTGATGTTAAAACAACGCGGGCTATAATTTACTATCACGAAGTCGGGGATTATTTAAACAGAGAAGAAAAACTGGCCTTGGTCAAGGATTTCAAGTCTGTAAGTAATCCACAAATGAAGTGGAGTAAACTTTATCCGAATGATCATGGTGATTGGTTAAATAAGAGGAATGATGTATTTGATACTTTCATTCCAATGGCGCCAGATAAGAAATTTGACACCAGTGCAAAGTCATTTTTTGTTCCATTTTCACTTGGAATTGGGACCAATAGAGATGCTTGGGTTTACAATAGTTCTCAATCGGAGTTAAAATCAAATATTTTAAGGTCAATATACTTTTATAATTCTCAAAGATTGTTGTTTCATGAGAAGAGGAATGTCAACTCAAAGTTAAAGGCTATTGATGTTTTAAGTTTTGATTCAACTAATCTCAACTGGACCGATTCCGTTATTAGAGATTTAGAAAAAAATGTCGATTATTCATTCAATGAAGAATCAGTATTTATCGGTTTGTACCGTCCATTTTTTAAGCAGCGGTTGTACTTTTCGAAAGAATTAACTCACCGTCGATATCAACAGGACAAGTTCTTCCCCACCAATAAGCATAAGAATACTGTAATCTCAATTTGCGGAACTGGAATAAATAAAGGCTTTTCAGTTATAATAACTGATGTTGTTCCCGATTTGCAGTTGCAAGCAAATGGACAATGTTTTCCGTTGTACTTCTATGATAAGCAGCAAAAACAAAGTCTCAGTTTATTTGATGAGCCTGGTAGCGGACAATACCAACGTACAGATGGAATTAGTGATTTTATTGCTGAAAGGGTTAGAAAACAATTTGGAAAGGATATAACCAAGGAAGACATTTTTTATTATGTATATGGAATATTACATAGCCCAGATTACCGAGAAACCTTTTCCAACGATTTGAAAAAGGTGCTGCCCAGACTTCCTCTACTTGATGATGTTAGGGACTTCTGGGCTTTCAGTAAGGCAGGACGCAGGCTTGCAGAGATACATCTCAACTATGAGACTGTTCCTCCGTATTCGGGAGTAGAAGTCATTGGAGCGGATTCAGGATTCTATACTGTCGAGAAAATGAGGTTTCCAAAAAAAGACCAGAAAGACACCATATTATATAATAGTCAGATTACAATTACCAATATACCACCTAAAGCCTACGAGTATGTGGTAAATGGCAAAAGCGCAATTGAGTGGATAATGGAACGGTATCAAGTAACAGTAAATAAAGAGAGTGGTATAAAAAACGACCCCAATGATTGGGCCAAGGAATTAGGAAATCCGAGATACATACTTGACCTGCTTCTGAGTATTATTAATGTTAGTATTAAAACCGTTGATATTGTTAATGATCTGCCAAAATTGACGTTTAAGTAGCAGACTATTTATTCTCAAAATCGCCAAAATTTTAAAAAAAATTTTTGAATCGGATTCAGACTTCAATGACATTCTTAGGTTTTCAGTAAAATTTGCCAAAATTTCCCATGTAAGTATTGTACCTGCTTCTATCTATCAGATATACTGTAATATACGGGGGGATACCTATCGGTTCCCTCGGGCAGGCCTCCAGGGGGATGATGGGGAGGGGGGATCAGTCGGCAGGAAAACTCAACCTGCAAAGATTTCATTGAATGGTATGGTTAAGTTGGTTCTGACAAAAGATAAAATCTGGAATGTCAACCAGCAATGGTGATTTGCAGATTGACTTATAATACAAACACGAAGATCCGAACGATCGTAATTAGATTTGTAACAGGCTTGGTTACTGTTATAGATTCAACAATCCCCAGTTATTCAGAAAGGCTGTATAATCCAAATCTGTATTATCGGCCATCCTCCCATTATCACTACAACTCAGATAATACCACTCTGCCTCTGGTGATATACCTGTGGTTTCATAAATTGACCCATCTAGCATGATCCAAAATACCATCTCATATTTTTTGCTGAGGTTATATCGAAGATTCCTGTTAAGAACCCTCCTTTTCAACTCTTCCTTAGGAATAATGAGGAAATCAGGTTCTATCTTAAATGGAATCCGAAGGGCAAAAATGAAAAAATCAGGTTTAGTCTCAGTTGCTAATTGTTTAAATTTAAACAAACCGATAGCCTCTGTTTCATTCCCATTTTTACTCCCATGTTTTTGTTTAATGGACGGTGAGGATGCTATCAAGTGAACATTAATGCGGTTTCCACTATCCGTTTGACTTGAAATAGTATAAAAATCACCATTATCCATACTGTAGGACAATCCAAGTTCGAGTAACTTCTTCTCAAATCCAACTTGCATGGGCCTGACCACAGAATGGATATTACAGATTACAAAATACCATGTTTTATACCCAACCTCTTCACTTTCATTACTGACCTCGTTGAAACACCCGCTACCTTGCTGGCTTCCCTGACGGTCAACCCCTTCTTTAAAGACTTTAGTACAGCCGAACTCTTGTCTTTTTTAAGAAATTCTGTTTCTGATTGGTTAGAACCTTTAGGGCGACCAAGAACTCCCCCTTTCTGCACGTAAACCTGTCGGCCAACAGTAGTACGTTCCTTTATATTCTCCAATTCCAGTTCGTGCATGCTGGACATAACGGCTGACATCATTTTCCAAACAGGGTTCTTCTTGCCATTAGGTCTGGATTGAATTCCGAGATTCCTAACAATCACATTGATATTTTTTTCTTCCAACCACTCAAGCGTCCTAATGCAATCACCTGTATTCCGCCCTAACCTCGAAAATTCTTCAATTATTAAATCTGTTACTTTACCCTCTTCAACAAGTTTTATCAGTTCTCTCCCTTTTGGCCTATCCTTGAAGCCGACAGATCCAGAAACTTTATCCATTAACACGAGGTCGTAACTGTCGGTATCTGCAGTGAACCTGTCTCCACTCTGTTGTAGGGTTGAAACACGGTTATATTTCACCTTCATAATGTGCTATTTTTAATGTCACTATAAAAATAATACAAATGATTGACTTTGCCTCAGTTTTTAACTGCTTTTTGAGCCAACATTTGCGTTTATTTTAGTTATGATTTAAAGTAACACAGGCGAGCGTCAACAAGACCCTTTCCCTTAATACTTTTATTATAAGTATAAGTTAGCGATGATAAAGATTGTCTGCAATTTGGTTACTTTCTGCCGACTGAAGCATGCATTCAAAGGCCCTATCTTGCTGAATTTGCACTCTGAGGAGATCTTTGGAAGCGGCCCTAAAATCAGGCAGCAAATTACATTAATAACACCCATCTATCTATATATCAATAGAATTACAATCCCATTCTGAAGGTTGGATCTTTATCGAGGCTTCCCAATGTTGCTGCCTGATTTCTGACTTCTGGTAAATTTATTTAGATCTTAGCGGGCCACGGCTTAGTTTGCTTAAGACTTAGCTATAAACCCTGGTACTCTTTAAGGAATGAGATAAACATATACTCCATGGTTCTTTTACCTAGGGGATCGACCAGTCTTCTTTTTCAATCCGACGGATCATTGAGCTTTAGATCCTTGAGGAAACATAGAACAACTAGCATCTTCTTTAGGTCAACATCAGAAAGGTTGGAATATTTCTTTTAATTTCTTATGCAGACTCACCCTCTCTTGTTTACTCACCCTGTCCGTTAGGTAAGTTCCTTTAATTTTCCTTCTCCTTTTTGTAAAGATTCTCAACTAAGTAATCATTTATTGCAGTGCGAATAATCTGCGACTGAGTCTTTTGTTCCTGAATTATTACTTCCGTTAACCATCTGGCCTGTGACTCAGTAATGCGTATAACTACTTTTCTTGATTTTGGTCCCATGCTTATAAATATCTTTATGTAGTACAAATCGCCTCACTTTGACAAAGATTTATAATAATTAAAATCTTATGAGTTTAAAGCATGAGTCAATACCTCAAGTGTAATCTTATGAGGGTTTTAATCATCAAAGAATTCAACAAATCTGACTTTAAGTGGCTGATATAGGATTTTGGTACTGACATACCTTGTCCATACCAAGATTTACATCATACAGGAATTACGACAAACTTTATTCATCATTTTTTCAGAGAAAGACTGGTGTTGGTATTACAAATTACAAAAGGAGCTGCACCGCATCGTTTCTATTCAATCCTGATACACGATCTTGCTCTCCTGACCTTCTGGAAAATGAGTTATTAATCATTTCAACAATCTCCTCCATATCAATCAGACGGGATTTATAATATGTTTGGACAGTTTTACGAGACAATCCCGAAATTTCAGCAGTTCTCTTTTGAGTAACCTTAAGACCTTCTGTCTCCAGCTTGGTCTTGGCGCTCAGAATTTTCTCAATCGAATCATTTTTTCTTTTGCAACCATTAAGAAAGTTAGCCACAGTAGTTTTCTCTATCTTGGTAAGATTACATTCTGGATTAAAATGAACATACCTTATTTTCCCTCTGACTCTTGAAATACCTTTCTCTTTGATCCCCTTAATAATTGTATTAAACAACCGGATAAACTCTCTTTTTTCCATTTTTGGCTTGGCGAACCTATTGTTGACATAAAACATATATGAGAAAATATATTCATTTTCAATATCTTGATTTAAAAATACCAGAGCATGTATCATACTTGTATAAATTTTATGTTTGGTTCCATCTTTAATATTTTTTTGAATAAATACATTAATACATTCAACAGGCTTGTAATCAACTATCGGATTTGCTACTGGAACTACTGTTCTAGTAATTAATTTTTCAAGAACTTTATCTATAGCAATAATAGAAAAAGAGTAATTCAGTGTAAAATTTAAATCCTTACAGGTTTTAGACTGTTTTACTCTTTTTTTAATAGGTTCATTGGCCAGTTCAATCTCAATCTCAATCTCATTTTCATAATTGTAAAATACTGATGGATCATCGGAAATAAACATGGCCCTGCCGATATCACAGCATTTTTTATCTACGATCTCCTCTGATAGTATTGTTTCCCTCACTTTTTGCCAGATGAGAGAGAAATTGTCTGTAGTAATGTGATTTTTTACCTTGAACAATACTGAAATGCCACCTGCGCTGCTTGAAATGCAAATAAGGGCAGCCAGATGTCCATATTTTTTTATAAAGTAATCCTTGAATACTTCAGGACTACTATGGTCAAGGTCGTAATACAGATATTGGGAAAACTGGATCAGATTTTTTTCAAGATTATCATCTGAGAGGTTTCTTTCTCTAACCATACATACTGGAGTAATATGCGGTAATTGAGATTTGAGCTTTTTGTAATACTCATCTCCGTTCTTTCTTAAATTCCTTATGGTATCTATCTGACAAGCATAGGGATTATTACGGATAATCCCAACCAAATCTGTGATACTAATGAATTTTGATGTTTTTGTTTTAGTAATTCCATCATCAAATAAGCTAAACATTATTAAAAAGAATCCTCCCCGATGTCACTGTTGATGGCAGTTAATTGGGGAGGCCTTAAATATCTTATGAACTTCGGTCAAGCCATCAACATTGACTATGTTCAAGCAAATGATAAAGAAAATTTTTTAAAAAGTCAAGTCTAACAGTAAAAAGAATCACAGGCCAAACTCTTATACAATAAACATGTCATGGCAATTGCATTTCGAAATGAATTCTATAAAATCGATGATTTTTTTTTGCTACATTTAACTTCATCAGAAATCTGAAGAGGTTAAATCCAAAATGCTATGAATAAAAAAATAGAGGGTATCATGGTGAATATTGATACGATTCACCCTAACAAGAAGAAGCTTGAGATGTATCAGACTCCCGAGAATTATGACAATATCAAACAGAATATTGAACAAGAAGGGATTATTGAGCCTCTCCTTGTTAATGAAGAGACTCATGAAATTATCTCTGGTAACTTGAGGTTCCAGGTCGCAAAAGATTTGGGCATCACTCTAGTACCTGTAATTTTTCAAAATATTGATCAGGAGGAAATGGATATCATATCAATATCCACAAATCAGCAACGGAAAAAATCCTACAGCGAGATATTGAAGGAATTGAACTTCTTTGAGGAGCACTACAAAATCAAGAAAGGCCAACGGACAGACCTTAATCCTGACCTGAAAAACCTTAAGGAAAAACGAGATAAATTTATGAAGGCCGTTCCGAGAGATACACGGGATAAACTAAAGGCTGTTGACAAAATGGCCAGTGAGTTATTTGGTAAAGAATCGAAACAGTACAAAAATGTCTTTACTTCCCTTGATAAGCATAAAACTACTTTGAATGGACAGTTTCAAAGCTTGACAGATAAAACAAGGAGGAAGCACAATGATTCTATTATACCCAAAAAGTATGAGATAAAGAGCAACTGGACAACCATCTACCAGAAGTCCTCCGAGGACATGTCTGAAATCGAAAGTGGCACGATAAACAGCATTATTACTAGCCCACCGTATTTTCAAATGAGAGACTACGGTATTGGTAATGAACAAATTGGTATGGAGGATTCCATTGAAAAATATCTTGATAATCTAATGGCTATTTTCAGAGAATGCCATAGAGTGCTAAGAGATGACGGAAGCTGTTTTGTAAACATTAATGACTGCGTAATAGATGGAAAATATCAGGCCGTGCCTCATAAATTCCTTTTAAGGATGCTGGATCTTGGATTTCGATTTAATGACGAACTATTGTGGATAAAAGTCAATCCTCAATACACTAGAGGACCAAGGAGTGTTAGGGGACACGAACCCATTTATCATTTTGTTAAGTCGGAAAACTTTTATTATAATGATGAGTGGCTTAAAGACTTGGATGATCCACAAAAGCAAGTTTCATATGGCGCTGGCAAAATTGATCCAAAGGTTATCTCATACCTGGATTATCGAGATGGCGTATTAAAGACTAAAGCCTCAAACACGGCGGATTTAAGAAAGGAATCAAAAGATAAAAGGGGATTCCACCTAACTCATAGTGCTACCTTCCCAATAGATGTGCCGTCAATATGTGCCCTTTTAACAACCAGAGAAGAAGACACCATCCTTGACCCATTTTCTGGGACGGCAGTTACAGGGGAGTATGCCAGAAGAAACGCCCGTTATTACATTGGCTATGAACTTAATCCAGAATTTGCGCTAGCTTCAGAGGTGCGACTAATAAAAATTCCACCACCAGGATTTATTGATGAGCAGGAGGAGCGAGATAAATTACTGAAGAAGAAGGTTTATCCTAAATGGGAAAAGGAAAAGAAGAATGGCAAGATTGAATATCATCCTCCGAAAGAAATGTTTACACCTGAACAGAAAGCCCATTGGAAAAAAGTAAAACATAAATTACAGAAGCCTAAGTAGGATAAATAAACTATGCTCAAGACATGATGGATTATTTTCACCAGCTAGCAAATTGCAACCTTATTACATCATAAACCATCGGATGTTTTTATTCTGCCAAGTAGAATCATCATGGTATTAAAGTTTAGAGAGGAATTCCTTTCAAAAGTTCTTGCTAATTGCCCACATTATTAGTAACTCGCAAGAAAGTAGTAACACTTTTGCGACTATAATGAGTCTTGCACTTGTCGAAAAATATTGCGAGCTGACCAAAACCACTTTAAAATTCAGACGAGATGTAACAAAGTCTGAATGGACAAGTGTATTCAGGGCTCTCCGTGAAATTGAAGGGAGTGTTCAATTTTGGATCGGAGACTGTCTGGCATACAGGGAGCAGAGATGGGGAATGTATGATGACATGATCGAAGAAACGGGCTATGAAAAGGGCACTCTGAGATACATAAAACTTGTGTCGGAAAAGATTGAAAGTGCGCGGCGCCGCGCAGATTTGACATTCTCACACCATATCGAGGTTGTTAAACTTCCCCCTGCAAAACAGGTTGAATACCTTGAGAAGGCAGCAACAAATCACTTGACTGTTAAAGAATTGAGGCGGCTATTAAGAAGGGATGGTGTTATTTACAACTCTGACAGCGAATTGCCTGAAGGTATTTTTCAATTGTTCTATGCCGATCCACCCTGGAAATACGAAACTGAGCTGGGTGCAACCTTGCCAGATAATTATTATCCCACGATGGACATAGAGGAGATATGTTCCATGCCGATAAGAGAAATGACGGACACCAATGCAGTTTTATTTATGTGGACAACATCGGGATTTCTTGAAAGGAGCTTTGAAGTTGTTCGGGCATGGGGATTTGAATACAAAACCAGTTTTATCTGGGACAAGGTCTTACATAACATTGGTTACTATAGTTCGGTTCGCCACGAGATTCTGTTGTTGTGCGTTAAGGGAACCTATCCTATTCAAAATGTGAAACTTTATGATAGTGTGTATACTGAAGAAAGAACCGAACACTCAAAAAAGCCTGAATTCTTTTATAATATGATAGAAGATCTTTATCCAAATTCAAAAAAAATAGAACTCTTTGCTAGAAATAAACGGGAGGGCTGGACAAGTTTCGGGAATCAGGAAATACTTAGTTAGGGTTATGTTATTATTGCTACTACTACTCGATATTATTAAGGCACATGAGGCCATTAGCTTTGCAGATGGCAAAAAATTGTTTCGAATAATAAAAGACGGTATTAACTCAAAGCGAAAAATAACTGTAGATTTTTCCGAAGTTACTTTTGTAACTGTTCCTTTTCTTAACGCAGCATTTGGTCAATTATTTAAGTATTTTAAGGAAGATGAGATAAACAATCATCTTATAATTATTAATCTAAAAGATGACACAAAACAACTACTAGAGGAAGTAATCGAACGATCCAAAGAGTATTACAATGATCCAGAGTCTTTCACTGAAATAGTTAATGACATAATTTATGGGATTTGAGGTAATTGATATTTCCATGTATTCCCCAAAGAATTCGGATCTGTTCCTTTTTGATACTTCCGTATGGATGCACCTGTTTTGTCCTTTGGGAGGTTACCATGAAAAAGAACAAAGAGCATTTTCATTATTCCTAAAAAAAGCACAATCCTCAAAGAGCTCCATATTCATAACTAGTTTAGTCCTATGTGAATTTGCTAATGCCTATTTAAGATCAGATTTTAAACTATGGCAAAAAAGAGAAGGGCGTTTCAATGCAAACTTTAAGAAAGAGTTCGTTGGATCAAACAGATACAAAAAAACCGTTGGAATCATAGCCTCCGTAATTAATAACATCCTAAGTATTTGTAGAAAGGAATCTGATAATTTTAATGTTATTGAAATCAATAAAATATTGAACCATTTTCAGTCAATTGATTTCAATGACAGTTATTATCTTGAATTATCCTCAAAAAGCGAATTCAAAATAGTTACCGCCGATTATGATTTTATAAAATACAGAAATCATGGTCAGAAAATAGTAACCATAATTGAAAGAAAATCTTAAAAAACCCTCCATCAAATTATTCCTTAAGTCTCTCTGAAAGATTTTTCAAGTGATCCAACTCTGTAAATCTTTTATCAAATAACCGTTCGTTTTTATTCATTGGATAAAACTTATTATAAATTTGACAAAACGTGTCATCTGATTGATGAAATACTTTTTATTTAGTTTGAATGACCTTATCTTTAAATGACCAATCAGTAGTTAAGTCATCATCAAGGCTAAAAGGATTAAGAACCATGGCTTTTTATTTTATTGTTGATATAGATCCATTTAATAATATTATTGATTTTTTGAGGATTAGAAATTGATATCTGAGTCAGAACTAAAATATCCCGATATGAAAAAGTTAGTTTTTATTCTTGCATTAATAGGATTTCCCCTTTCGTCGTTTTGTCAGGTCACAATTCTTCAGGGGACATACAGAACATTTGATGGAAGGAGTATTGATACTTATATTATTGAAGGTGCCAAGACAGTCGTTTATATTGAAGAGACAAGTATCACGGAAGATCAGCTGGCAGACCTTGAGACGATAAAGGACATCGTTGATAATATTGATTTCTACTACAATTATTATACGGAATTCTTTGGGACAGAACCTGCAGGAGGAGATCCCAACTTTTCTTACAAATCACCTGTTGCATTTGTACCCCCATCATGTGGTGCAGCTTGTGGATTAGTCGGTAGCAAAGGAATTGAAGTCAGTCCAGGGATGTTTTGCCAGATTTTTAACGAGAGAAAGTATCAGATAGGAACTAACAGGATTGGAATTGTTGGTTATGAATTTGGCAGGAATTTCTTTGTTGATGGAAGTAAGATGCTACTTCCATATTCAAATCCGGAAGACAGAAATGGCGGATTTGCTGAGGGGTTTGCAGGATTCCCAGCAATACTGGCTCACATGGCTTACTGTAAAACCCAGGATCCCAGTTTCTCCATGTTTCAAGAAACTCTTTTAAATTATGATTGGTTGTTGGATAGTTTTAGGGCGTTCATAAACGACTTATCTTCAAGTCCATATAAACAATTAGCCAAAGAGAATTTTATTTTTGACATAAATCGAAGTATGTATGGTAATTACTATGGAGTCTATGGTGGAGCTTTAGTGGTTGGAATATACGATACTTTTAAAGATGACATCGATTTTAGTGTTTACTTCAATACCCTTAGAGATAGAAACAATGTTGTTACTATTGAGGATGCACTTGGTAATATTGCTTATTCCTATTCAAAAGCAGTGAATAAAAATTTGAATTACTTTTTTAAGAATGTTTTAAAATTTCAGTATGATGCACAGACTGAAAGTCAAATAAATGCTTTACCTCTATCACAAGATAAACTGATAAGGGATAGAAACAGATTATGGTTTACTTCGATTTTTGATACAATACCTCTTAATCTTCGTTCTATAAATTATGGAAAAGAGCCTGACACTTACTACGAATTAAGGTCAGATGGTAAACTGGTTTCCAAATCAACGGACGGAAATAATTTCCTTCCTTATTCATTACTAGAAGGCAAGGATTCCGTGACATTAGATCTTAATTTAATCTCAAATAGTAATATTATTGATAATCAAAAGGTTTTATTATGCAAAAGAGATGTTGTCAATATGGAAAATATGTTAAATGACATATACTTTTCATCACCAAACGGACATACTGGAAGAAATTATCAATCTGGTGTATTTGAAATTGATAATTTCACAAAATATGAAGATTGGTCGTATTTTGAATATATATTTCCAATAGTCAGAGATCAAATCATTTATATCGAAGCAGAAATCTCAAATACAAAGCATTATAGTCCCGATAATATAGATACAAATGGTGATAATCACATAGATTATTGTTCAAGAGTATGTCTTGGGCCCAGTGGAAGCCCAAGGGTTGGGCTGGACGTTGGAATAGATGATGATGATTTCTATAAAGTTGATTTTACAATGCCAACAAACCTTTATTTTACGGCTGACTGGGCTGATAATATGCCGTTTGTTCTTCCCAAAATATATTTTGAGACGGTTGGAGTATCAACAGGCAGGTATAAGAATGTCATTATTAGAAATATAACCGATACTGATAATGATGGTGTTATTGATTTTCAGGATAAATGTCCTACGGAATATGGTGAATACGAAGGATGTCCGGATTTACAAACATCAGTTCCCGAAACCAAGGAGTGCGAAATCAACATTTATCCAAATCCGGCAGGAAGTATAATAAACATCCAAGCTTGTGACGAAGGAGAGTTAGTAATATTTGATTTAATGGGTAATCCTTTAATCAAATATGAAATTAATGACTCAAATACCCAAATTGATATTGCCAAATTAAGTCAGGGGACATATTCAGTATTAGTTAAATCGAAAGATCAGGTAGTGACCAAAAAGTTCATTAAATTGTAGTATTATATTCTTTTCCCATTGTATTAGGATTACACTTTCTTCAGGTGAGGGAAAGCTTGGATTATTATCAGGTCATTCTAAAACATGGGTAGAGCAATTCCGGTTGCCTTTCTGACCGAATCATTTATTCTAAAGTAAAATCATAAGTTAGTCGTTATCTTGCGTTAGAACACCTCTAAAATTGTTCTAGGTCTATCCTTTAAGGTTTTTAACATTGCTACTGGAAGAATCAGAAATAATAATTCGTAAATCCGCATAAAATCTGGCGTTGCAGAAAAAATAAAGTTTACTTTTGGCCCCATTTTTTTGATTTGAAATTTCTTTTTACGGATATTTTTACTTATATTTTTGATACCCGATGTGAAAGGGTATAAAAGTCAATAAATCTGTAAAAATGGAAGGAAATAATTTTTTAGATGTGCAATTGTTGTCGGAATACATCCATGTTTCAAAGTCACTGATATATCAGATGGTAAGCAAAAACAAAATTCCGCACATTAAAGTCGGATCCCGAACCATCTTTGACCGTGCGCAGATCGATCACTGGTTACGGAATCACTGTATGGTTGTTCAGGATCTGCCACAAGTACCAAAAATATAATATCGTATGTCAACCATCAGGTTAGTACTGGATACTCGCAGAAAGCTGAAGGATAACAAATTCAATCTTTCAATCCGTGTCTGCCATAAAGGTAGTGTCCAGTACTTACCTATTCCTAATGCTAGGTTTACTGAAACCCAATACAACCAGGTCTTTGTCCGTGAGTTAAAGGATGAACAAAGCATCAATTGGCGGGAACTAGCCAATAAATTCAAAACAAAATGCGATAGAGTTTATTCGGAGATGTCTGTTTATAATCCGAAGAGGTTCCGTGAACTTGTTTACTCGAAGGATAAAGAGCTACCGAAGACTCTGCTCTTGAAAGACCTGTTTGATTACTATATCGAGAACTATGAAGGGATTACACTAAAAACCAGACATCATTTCAGGCTATCAATTAACAAGTTGGAGTCGTTTCAAACAGGATTGACGGTTCAGGATATAACATCTGAGTTCCTCCGTCATTTTGATCTCGAGCAGCAGAAAGCAGGATTATCAAGAAGTACAATTGATGGGATATTCCGAAATCTGAGAAGGGTCATTAATTACTTCATGCTTGAGAAGAAACTTATCCCCAGAACCTTTGAGTATCCATTTGGCAGAGGTGGTTATAGCATCAAGAGTTTCTTTGGAAGGAAACTTGTCATGAGGAACGATGAGATTCAGAAGGTGGTGGATTTCAAAGATTTTAAGGACGATAAGGAAATGGAGTACGCTCGGGACATATGGTTATTCCTTTACAGGGCTAACGGTATCAACTTTGCTGACCTTCTAAGAATGAGGTGGGATAGTATGCAGGGGGGATATCTTATTTTCTTTCGGAGGAAGACTCAATCGACAAGGAAGAATAACATCAAACCCATAACAGTTCCAATCACCGACAAATTACGGGAGCTTATTGATAAGGTGGGTGTAAAAGACAGCCCATTTATCCTTGGACTGCTGGAAGAGGGCTTTGCTGAAAATACTTACGAAAACCTGTCCCATAAGATCCGCTCCAACATCAATGAAAAATTGCTGGAAATAAGCAAAAAACTTAACCTGTCTGTGCCATTGAAATTGAAAACGGCTAGGGATTGTTATGCTACAACACTGAAACGGGCTGGGGTGTCAAAGGACAATATCGGAGAAATGCTGGGACATTCCAATTCAATTGTTACAGAGCATTATCTGGCCAGTCTTGATATTGAGAAGACATATGATATCAACAGGCATATTCTCTAATCCTTTTTAGCCTCATCACGAGTCAAAGGTACTTCAATATTAGGATTAGTGCCTTTAAATATTAGTTTTCCATCAACTAAGTCATACTTTACAGCAGGAAAAGCACCAAGCTCATTATCATCATTATAATTAATAAAATGATAAGCATAATGTAATGTTAAATCATCATAATCCCTATGGTATATTATTCCATCAAATTCTACATTGGTCTTGCTGATATTATACATTGCTTCAATGAAGTTTATGGATTTTCCATCACGCAAGTCGTCACCAGTCACAGCATAATTCAAGGAATGATTAACACTAACATGAGCGGCAAATATTGGAGCCCTATGACTGCCTGCATACTTCAAAGTGCCGCCATGAACATATATTGAATCAATATTATCGCCCATATACCAATCATAAATCTTTGTAGTAGGAGAAAAATAAGGGTTTTTTCCTAAATCAAGACTGTTGATTGTAAATAAATCTGCAATATTAGCACAAGCCCACTTATAACTCACACCACCCACAAGTATATCTAGTCCTGTAAGAATCGTTGGAGTAATATCATTAGCACGGGCATTCTCAATAAAATTATCACGCTCAAGCTTAGTCTTAAATTTATTATACTCATCATCAGGATTTACAGTCGCAAACAGATATGCCCTGCCCTTAGGCATCGGAATATTACCTTCCCAATCATCCCTAACCATCTTAACCCTTATGTCAGTACGACCAGTCTTGGAACTATTACCCTGTTTATCAAACACTTCGCCATAAATATAATACACGCCAAAAACATCATGCGGATGAGATACATCCAAAGCACCATTATTATGATACAAAGTCAAGACAGTATCAATGGAAGTTGCAGGAGCATCCATAATAATGACATTGCTATACAAATTATCAGTAGTACCAATATGCAACTCATACTTAGAAATATCATTATCACCATCAGTAGCAGTAAGGCGGACAGGAACTTTCAAGGGAGAATCGCCAGATACAGGACCTAAAAACTCAATCTTAGGCTTAGGAGAATGATCAACAGGCTCAGGCTCAGGATCATCAGATTTATGACATCCCGAGAGAGCCAGAAAAAGAGCCAGAGCGGATATGGACAAAGATATTTTAACCATATGTTTTAAAAAAAATCAACACCGAGGAAAATCACTTCCGATAATTCTTCGCTTCTTCACGAGTCCTAAAGATCTCAATATTAGGATTAATTCCTACAAATTGGACTTCACCATTGACAATCTTAAGCCGTGCGACAAGACAAGTTCCCAGATTCTTCACATGAAGACCATCAACATCCCTATTAACATAATAATATATTAATCGTAAAGTATCACAATTCAATGGGAAAAAAAATTGCCCTGGCTTAACATTGGTTGCTTTAAATGCAGGTTGTGCGTCTATAAAATTATAACTATCAGGGTCACTAAGGTCATCTCCTGTAACAACATAATTCATTGCATGTAAAAAACCAATTATTTCCACCATTCCTGAAGATAATCCTAAAGTCCCGAAGTATTTGGTTGTCCCTCCATGAAACAATATTGAATCCAAATTATCACCATCGTACCCTTCATAGATTGGTAATAGATTTAGTGGATTTTCATAAATATCTTTACCAAAATTTCGGGAATTAAGACAAAATAATTGTGCAACCTTTCCGCAACTCCAATTCGTGCCCATAATCTTCGACGATATATCACTTTCTACCTTCCCAGGTAATATTGCATCCCTAGCTTCCTTTGTTTTAATGGCGTTATATTCTATTTCTTGGGGTGTGAATCCTGGTGTCTCAAACAAATTTATAGGGCCTTCTATGGGGATATCAAAAAAGGAATCCCAATTAGGATCTGCATGGACCTCTATCAACATCTCTGATGTTTTAACAGTATAATTCTCATCATCAATTATTTCACCATACAAATTATAAGTGCCTGCGTAAAGAGTTATCAATGTATCAATTGGACGAGAATTCAAAATAATTTTATCTTTTAGCGAATATCTATTATAAGGACCGCGCCCTGATATAAATATTTTATATTCTTTAATTGGACTACTCCCTTGAGTTACTGTAATCTTCAACCTAGAAGACAACGGAGAAATACCATCAACATCAGAAACAGACAAGTTAAAACTTGGCAACTTATATGTAACACTAATAGGAGTAACTGAAGTCTTTCCGCTCAAACCACCAGCATCCACTACCTCACCATAAATATTATAGTTGCCTGTAGAAAAAACAATAGTGGTATCAATAGGACTGTAGCTAAAAGCAACTTTATCATCAACATGCAACTTATACCTAATAATGGGATCAGTGCCCTGTACACCTGAAAGCTTCAAATGGACAGCCAAAGATGGGACATTACCAGAAGTGGGAGTAAGAAACTCAATTCGTGCAGAGGGTGGTTCAGGTTCAGACTTCTTACAATTTGTAAAAACCAAAGTCAGAATTATGAAGACTATTAGTCTTGCTTCAACCAGATTTTTAAGTCTTACTAATACTTCTAGTTTAGAATTCTTAATAACATTATTCATATTGTTATGGGTTGATAAAATTATTAAGGTAAAAAGACTTGCTGCCTGTGTTTTAGGTGTTCTAAAATTATCAAAATATTTAAATAGCAATTCAAATTCTGTTTAAATTTTGACAAAGATTGCTGGAATTTAGATTAGCTAGAAATTTATTAAAGTCTGAGCCTGACTAAACAGATCGATGAAATTTTGGTGCCAGTTTTGGTGCCAGTATTTCCACCATATCGGTATAAATCCGTGAAATCTTTTACAATTATTCTGTTACAAAATAAACTGGTACAAACAGATACAAATCTGTGTAAACCTGTGTAAACCCTGATTTGACGCTCATAATCAGGGGGTCGCTGGTTCGATCCCAGCTGGGCCCACATGAAAAAGAGTGAGAGTGAGAGCGAGAGTGAGTAAGAACGCCGGCTGTCACTCTCGTTCTTTTTCCTCAAAACTCACTCTCACACTATCAATGTATTAGCAAATTTCTCCCTGGACAAGAACATGTAAGGCAGACCCTTCACCTTTGATTTTCTCAAGCCTCGCTCTCACACTCACACTTTTCCTCGTTGCCCGGATTGATACCTAGCAGGATTAAACACCTGAGTAACCCCACACGGAAAACCTTAAACAAAGGGTGAGAGCGGGAGCGGGAGTGAGTAAGAACGCCGGCTGTCACTCTCGTTCTTTTTCCTCAAAACTCGCTCTCACACTCACACTTTCTCCTGTTGCCCTGATTGCTGCCAAACAGAATTAAACACGTGGATAATCTGATACGGAAGCTCTTAAACAAAGAGCGAGAGCGGGAGCGGGAGCGAGAGTGAGTAAAAACGCCGGCTGTCACTCTCGTTATTTTTCCTCAAAACTCACTCTCACACTCACACTTTCAATGTATTAGCTGATCTCTCCCTGGGCAAGAACATGTAAGGCAGACCCTTCACCTTTGATTTTCTCAAAACTCATTCTCACACTTACTCTTTTTCTCAGTGCCAGTTTGGTGCCAGGATTTGACAATTTTTGTGATTAATCATCCTTCATTTCTCTATCGTCAGGGCGGAAGGTTAGTCGAGTTTTCAAATCAATATTATAGAATTCTTCGATGCTGAAACTCTCATAATCTTTATTCAGCAATCTGATATCATTGTCAGTCAGCGTGATTGGAGAAGATCCGATTTTATAGTTGTGATCAATTATGGTTTGTTTCCATGATTTTCTTGTTAAATCTTTAAAATTATCACAAGCAACATCAAATACCTCCGTACTGAATATTTTGCTATTATTGATCAAATCCACTTGTTTCAGGATTGAGGTCAGACCCTCATGAGGATAAACCTTTTTGCCCTTTTCCATTCTTTCAAAAATGAAATTTGAAAGATATTCAGACTGGTTGAACCTTAAAATTTCAAAATCACTTTTTTGAAGATCCTTGTCATTAGTCATAAATATAGAATACGCAGTTTGCATACTACATCTCATAAATGGCTGGTATCCAACAGGGAGAACCTCATATTCTATCAATTCGGAGGATAAAATGTTTGAAAAATGATCAGTTGGTTTTCGGAAAATTATACCATATTTTGACTCTTCTTTACTATCTATATCAAGATTCGTCAGTGGCATCCATTTGTTATCCACATATTTACAACATGCAAAAAACAGGGCTATATCGAAGTCATTAGTAATATCAAGCCATCTTGTTCTGATACCGTAATGCTGGGCAATATTCTCATATAATACGGTGATTCCAGCTTCAGCAAAACTATTGATATGATCAAAGGAGTTTATTATTCTTGTAAACTCGAAGTATTTCAAACTGGAAACAAACTCCTCGAAAAGCCTTTCCTCTCTATTCTTTATTTTATTGAGATGTCTTGACAAAGTGGACTGAGATGATGAGAATTGTTCATTTTCTCCACGATAGTAATATTTTCTTTGGGCCTGCCGAATAACAGTTCCGTGGGGATATTTCTTAACTGTAAGCTTCCCCGATATTCGGCCGATTAAAATTAGATGATAGCCAAGCCCGAGAGGGCGCGGCGAATGAGCAAACCATTTAATTTTATAACCGAATATGAAACAGAACCGTTTTACCGAATCTCAG